>Ga0265332_10000004_pt1 | contig 426592 bp, 391 predicted proteins | sample 41926metaG_FD_202084 | JGI IMG/M metagenome (GOLD analysis project Ga0265332, IMG submission 202084) | Rhizosphere microbial communities from Carex aquatilis grown in University of Washington, Seatle, WA, United States - 4-19-26 metaG | ecosystem: Host-associated > Plants > Roots >...
GGAAGCCTGTACGGCTTTTCACGCAGATCCGTTCGACTGCTTGGTTACAGCCCATCGTTTTCGTAGCGCTGAAATATGTCGTTCATAACTTGAAATTCGTCGAGCATTGGTATTGGATATGTCGCAACAGATGAGCGTCGTGGCAATTTCTTAAGCAAACATTCGCTTTGCCTAGAAAAGTAAGAAAAGAGCGCACTCCACGGCCTGTCTTCATTCACCGATAGGAGTCGTACTCTGAACTGCATGACATCACCAACGCTGGTAACAGAGCAACAGTTGATACCACACCAACCGCTGAGGTCTTCAATATCAAAGCTAAAGTAGCGCATCAAGTTGGCAGAATCGAATCCCCCCTTATTGTTTCTCAACAGACGGACTCGAAAATAAACACAGTCGTCGATAACATCATATTGGTATGGAATTCGCGACTGTCTCCGCAGCAAGATCATGAGAAGACGATTGATCCTGCCGAACTGGCCAGCGGTTCGGGCCACGCTGTCAACCATGGCCTTTGACTTGCGAATTAGTCCTCGGTGCTTTCCGCGACGTCGAGGCAAAGGACTCGCAAGCAAAGGCCGCGGCACACCTTTCTTTACACCTTCAATATCTGGAGCTGATGAAGAATAGAGATCAATGTGCTTAAGTGCGACACCTAGGGCATCAGCAGAGAATAGTTCCGTTCGTCCGTCACCCTCTTCAAAGGGGACAGAATATTGCGACAAAAAGAAGTGAAGCGATTTCTCCAGTTTGAATATCACTTCCAACGGCGCACGCAGGTAATACGACGCCTCATAGTCGGCCTCTCCCCACCAACGTCTTAGGGTTTGGATTCTGTTATGGATGTCATCAGCTTTGCCGATTTTTATGATCCCTCGTTCCGGGAATATCAGGAGATACAGATTGGTTGTCTCTGCCACAGTTGAGTGCTCAAACAGTTAATAGGCGGACTCACCGGTCCGTTTACACATACAGAAAACCGCTGCACTGTATTAAATTCATCTGGGATGTCTCAAATGTCGCTTGGTTGTGGATTTACGAAAATGAAGACGCAGGCCAAGTGTCAATCCATTTCGCATTTTCTTCAAGGATGCTCCAGAACTCCTGATGTCGGCCATCTGACAGCTTCGGCAAAGGACAGCTCCTGACCCCTTCCAGTCATCAACAGCCGAACTACTTAAAGGAAGTGTTCAGCCTCCAGTGCTGGACATGAAGCGCAGGATTTTCGGCTGCGCCATGGCGGCGGTGAAGTCGTGGGCCTGGGCTTTGAGGCCCATGCCGGTGGCGATGGCGGCGCCGAGGGGGGCGTCGTCCTGGGGGTGGGCGCGCAGGAGGGGCAGGAGGGGGATGGCGCCGTCGTCGCCGAGGCAGGGGTAGAGGGTGCCCTGGGCGCTGATGCGGACCCGGTTGCAGGTGTCGCAGAAGTTGTGGGAATGGGGGGAGATGAAGCCGACCCGGCTGTCGCTGCCGCCGACCCGCCAGTAGCGGGCGGGGCCGCCGCTGTTCTCCAGGGTGGGGATCAGCTCGAAGCGCTCGGCCAGGCGGGCCCGGGCGGCATCGCTGGAAAGAAAGGTGGCGCTGCGGTCGTGGCCGGTGTCGCCGAGGGGCATTTCCTCGATCAGGGCCAGGTCGATGTTGCGGGCCACGGCGTAGGCCAGCAGGTCGCCCAGTTCGTCGTCGTTCACGCCCTGCTGCATCACGGCATTGAGGCGGATGCGGGAGAAGCCGGCGGCCAGGGCCGCTTCCACCCCGTCCAGCACCTTGGTCAGGTCGCCGATGCGGGTGATGGCGCGGAAGCGCTCGGGGCGCAGGGTGTCCAGGCTGATGTTGAGGCGGCTGACGCCGGCCCGGCGCAGGTCTGCGGCGTGGCGGGCAAGCTGGGAGCCGTTGGTGGTGAGCACCAGCTCCTTCAGGCCTGGCAGCCTGCCGATTTCCTGCAGCAGCCAGAGGGCGTTGCGCCGTACCAGGGGCTCGCCGCCGGTGATGCGCACCTTGGTCACGCCGAGGGAGACGAAGATGCGCACCAGGCGCAGGGCTTCTTCCAGGCTCAAGACGGCGCCGTGGGGCAGGAAGGTCATCTCTTCCGCCATGCAGTAGGTGCAGCGGAAGTCGCAGCGGTCGGTGATGGAGAGGCGCAGGTAGGTGATGCGGCGGCCGAAGCGGTCCATCAGGCCGCCAGGGGGCAGGTGCAGCGGGCCGCCGGATGCCTGCTCTGAAATCATTGCCGGGCGGGCCTTACATCAGGGTGCGGCCGCCGGAGCGCGGCGGCAGCGGCTCCTGGCTGGCACTGCTCTGGGATTGGCCCAGGGGGCGGGTCGCAGCCACGCCTTCGGCGGCCAGGTATTCCGGATGGCTGTAGATGACCAGGCGGGAACCCCGGGCGAAACCGGCCAGGGTGATACCACTCTCTTCGGCCAGGCGCACCGCCAGACCGGTGGGGGCGGAGATGGCGACGAGACAGCCGATGCCGGCGGCGGCGCATTTCTGCACCATCTCGTAACTGGCCCGGCTGGAGGTGAGGACAAAGCCGGCGGCCGGGTCGATGCGGCTCTTGGCCAGCCAGCCCACCAGCTTGTCGAGGGCGTTGTGGCGGCCCACGTCTTCACGCAGGGTGCGGATGTTGCCCAGGTTGTCCACCCAGGCGGCGCCATGGACGGCGCCGGTGATGCGGTGCAGCTGCTGCCAGTCCGGCAGCTGGTCCAGGGCCCGGGCCACGGCGGCCACGGGCAGCAGCAGGCCCCGCTGCAGGGGCTTGTAGGGCCGGGCCACGGCGTCCAGGCTCTCGACGCCGCAGAGGCCGCAGCCGGTGCGGCCGGCCAGGTTGCGGCGGCGCTCCTTGAGGGCGACGAAGCGGCGGGAGGAAATTTCCAGATGCACTTCCAGGCCCTGGCAGCCGGAGACCACCTCGACGCCGTACAACTCGGACGGCGACTCCAGGATGCCTTCAGTGAGGGCGAAGCCCAGGGCCATGTCTTCCAGGTTGTCCGGCGTGGCCAGCATCACCGCGTGGGAGATGCCGTTGAAGACCAGGGCCACGGGCACCTCTTCCACCACGTGGTCGTCGCAGGTCTCGGCCTCGCCGCCATTGAGGCGCAGCACCGTGGTGCGGCAAACGGTAGCGTGTTCGGGGCCTTCCAGTTCGTCGTCGAACTGGGTGCCGTGGAGAAGGTGCAGGGATTCGCTGGCCATGGTCGTGTGTCCTGTACTGCAAAGAAGGGGCTGCAAGGGCCGGAGGCGGTAAGCGCCGCCCCCGGCCGCAACGTCAGGGAATCGGGAGATCAGGATTCCTTGCCGGTCATTTCCCGGTACCACTTGGGATGGTGCTTCTTCGCCCAGGCGTGGGTAACCACCCCTTCCACCATGGCGCGGATGGTGCCCTGCACCCAGAGGGCGGCATAGACGTGCACGATGATGCTGGCGATCAGCACCAGGGCGCTGGCGGCATGCACCAGCAGGGCCACCCGGATCAGGGGAATGGGGAAGTAGAGGGCGAAGTAGGGACGCCAGGCGATGACGCCGGTGATGAGCAGCAGGGCCATGCAGCCCACCATCACCCAGAACATGCCCTTCTGGCCGCCGTTGTAGCGACCGATGTCGCCCACCTCGTTGCCCTTCATGACCTCCTTCACCGACTTCATCCACTTCACGTCCTCGCTGGTGACGAGGTTGTGGTGCCAGTAGCGGAAGAACTGGCGGGCGAAGGCGAGGAACATCACCACCCCGACGAAGGGGTGGATGATGCGGGCCAGCTGGGGCGTGCCGAAGACGCCGGTGAGCCAGAAGAAGGCCGGGTAGAAGAAGGCCAGACCGGAGATGGCCAGCAGGATGAAGCACACCGCCACCACCCAGTGGTTGATGCGCTCGGCGGCGTTGTAACGCTGGATCAGTTGCTCTTTCATTTGGTCACCTCTTCAGCCTCGTGTTCGTCCTCGGCCCGGTTGGGGCCCACGGTGATGTAGTGGAAGAATCCGAACAGGCCGGCGGCGGCGATGCCCAGGGTGGCGACGGGCTTGAGCAGCCCCTTCCACAGGCTGACCGTGGTGCTGATGGCCGGGTCCTTGGGCAGGTTGTTGTACAGCTCGGGCTTGTCGGCGTGGTGCAGCACGTACATCACGTGGGTGCCGCCCACCCCTTGCGGATCGTAGAGGCCGGCGTTGTCGTAGCCCCGGGACTTGAGGTCGGTGACGCGCTTTGCCGCCACTTCCTGCATGTCCTCCTTGGAGCCGAACTGGATGGCGCCGGTAGGGCAGGTCTTGACGCAGGCCGGCTCCTGGCCCACGGCCACCCGGTCGGAACACAGGTTGCACTTGTAGGCCTTGTTGTCCTTCGGGTTGATGCGGGGCACGTTGAAGGGGCAGCCGGAAACGCAGTAGCCGCAGCCGATGCAGTTTTCCTGGTGGAAATCGACGATGCCGTTCTTGTACTGGATGATGGCGCCGGGGGAGGGGCAGGCCTTGAGGCAGCCCGGGTCGGCGCAATGCATGCAGCCGTCCTTGCGGATCAGCCATTCCAGCTTGCCGCCGCTGACGTCGGGCTGTTCCACCTCGTTGAAGCGCATCACCGTCCAGGCCTGGGCCGAGAGGTCGGTGGGGTTGTCGTAGACGCCGACGCAGCTGCCCACGTCGTCACGCAGCTCGTTCCATTCGGAACAGGCCACCTGGCAGGCCTTGCAGCCGATGCAGACGGAAACGTCGATGAGTTTGGCCACTTCCAGGGGATTGCGGGCCTGGGGGGCCGCCGTCGGACTGGCCGAGCGGCGCAGGATGTCGAGAGATTGCAGAGCCATGTGTTCTTGCTCCTCAAGCCTTTTCAATGTTCACAAGGAAGGCCTTGTATTCCGGCGTCTGCGTGTTGCAGTCGCCCACGGCGGGGGGCAGGGTGTTGGAGAGGAAGCCCTTCTTGGCCACCGTCTCCCAACCCCAGTGCAGGGGAATGCCGACCTGATGCACGGTCTGCTTGTTCACCGTCAGGGCCTTGATGCGCTTGGTCACCACGGCCTTGGCCTTGATGTAGCCGCGCTTGGAACTGACCTTGACCCAGTCCCCGGCCTTGATGCCCTTCTCGGCGGCCAGGGCCTCGCCCACCTCGACGAACTGCTCCGGCTGGGCGATGGCGCTGAGGCGTACGCTCTTGGTCCAGAACTGGAAGTGCTCGGTGAGGCGGTAGGTGGTGCCCACGTAGGGGAATTCCTTGTGGGTGCCCAGGCGCTCCTTGTCCGCCTTGAAAATGCGCACCGCCGGGCTGGTCACCACCTTGGGATGCAGGGGGTTGGTGCCGAGGGGGCTTTCCATGGGTTCGTAGTGCTCGGGGAAGGGGCCGTCCACCAGCTTGTCGGTGGCGAACAGGCGGCCCACGCCTTCCGGATTCATGATGAAGGGGTTCATGCCCGAATCCGGGGCCGCATCCACCTTGAAGTCGGGCACGTCGGCGCCGGCCCACTTCTCGCCGTTCCAGGCGATCAGCTTGCGCTTCGGGTCCCAGGGCTTGCCGGCGGCGTCGCAGGAGGCCCGGTTGTAGATGATGCGGCGGTTGGCCGGCCAGGCCCAGGCCCAGCCCGGGGTGTTGCCCAGGCCCGTGTCGGTGTTGTCGCGGCGGGCCATCTGGTTGCCGGCCTGGGTCCAGCAGCCGGCGAAGATCCAGCAGGCGGACATGGTGGAGCCGTCGTCCTGCAGCACGGCGAAGCCGGGAATCTGCTCGCCCTTCTTCACCAGGAACTGGCCCGGGTTCTTCGGATCGGGAATGTCCGCCAGGGCGCGGCCGTTGAGTTCCTTGGCCAGCTCTTCCGGAGTCGGATCGTAGGGGTTCTTGTAGGGCCAGGAGAGGTTGAGGATGGGCTCGGGCACGGCGCCGCCCTGCTCCTGGTACAGCTTCTTCAGGGCCATGAACAGCTCGGCGATGATCTCCTGGTCGGTCTTGGCCTCGCCCGGGGCGTCGGCGCCCTTCCAGTGCCACTGCAGCCAGCGGGAGGAATTGACGATGGCGCCGTCCTCTTCCGCGAAGCAGGTGGAAGGCAGACGGAACACCTCGGTCTGGATGCTGGCCGGGTCCACGTCGTTCAGCTCGCCCTGGTTCTGCCAGAAGGTGGAGGTCTCGGTGGCGATGGGGTCGATGATCACCATGTACTTCAGCTTGGCGAAGTCGGCGGCGGTCTTTTTCGCGTCCGGGAAGGAGGTCAGGGGGTTGAAGCCCTGCACGATGAAGCCGTTGATCTTGCCCTGGTGCATCAGGTCCATCACCTGCAGCACGTCGTACATCTTGTCCCACTTGGGCAGCCAATCGTAGCCCCAGTTGTTCTCCTTGGTGGCCTTGTCGCCCCAGAACCACTTCATCAGGCTGACGAAGAACTTGGGGGTGTTGCCCCAGTAGTTCAGCTGGCCCGGCTGCAGGGCCTTGGGCGTGGTCTTCTCCAGGTAGTCGGCGAAGGTCGGATGGGCCTTCTCGCTGGGCAGGGTCAGGTAACCGGGCAGGCTGGTGGACAGCAGGCCCAGGTCGGACAGGCCCTGGATGTTGGAGTGGCCGCGCAGGGCGTTCACGCCGCCGCCGGGCATGCCGATGTTGCCCAGCAGCAGCTGGATCATGGCCATGGTGCGGATGTTCTGGGCGCCCACGGTGTGCTGGGTCCAGCCCAGGGCGTAGAGGATGGTGCCGACCTTGGTCGGCACGCAGGTCTCGCCCAGATGCTTGCAGACGGAGAGGAAGCCTTCCTTGGGGCTGCCGGTGAGGTCGGAGACCACTTCCGGCGTGTAGCGGGCGTAGTGGGCCTTCATCAGGTTCCACACGCAGCGCGGGTGCTGCAGGGTCGGGTCGGTCTTGGCCTGGCCCTTGGCATCCAGCTCGTAGCTCCAGGAGCCCCGGTCGTACTTGCCCTTGGCCTCGTCGTAGCCGGAGAAGAGGCCCTCGTCGAAGGTGAAGCCTTCATTGACGATGAAGCTGGCGTTGGTGAAGGACTTGACGTAGTCCCACTGGATCTTGTCGTTGCTCACCAGCCAGTTGATGATGCCGCCCAGGAAGGCGATGTCGGAGCCGGCGCGGATCGGCACGAATTCGTCGGCGACGGCGGCGGAGCGGTTGAAGCGCGGGTCCACCACGATCAGCTTGGCGCCCTTCTTCTTCGCCTCGATGGCCCACTTGAAGCCCACCGGGTGGGCCTCGGCCGGGTTGCCGCCCATGATCAGGATGAAGTCGGCGTTCTTGATGTCCACCCAGGTGTTGGTCATGGCGCCGCGGCCGAAGGTGGCGGCCAGGGCGGCCACCGTGGGGCCGTGGCAGACCCGGGCCTGGGCGTCGGTACCGACGATGCCCAGGGAGCGCATGAACTTCTGGGTCAGGATGCCGGTTTCGTTGGAGGAGGCGGAGGCGGTCAGCATGGCGGTGGACAGCCAGCGGTTCACCGTCACGCCGTCGGCGTTCTTGGCGACGAAGTTGGCGTCCCGGTCGGCCTTCATGTGCTTGGCGATGCGCTCCACGGCCTCGTGCCAGGAGATGCGCTTCCATTCCTTGCTGCCCGCTTCCCGCACTTCCGGGTACTTGAGGCGGTTGGGGCTGTGGATGAAGTCCAGCAGGCCCGCGCCCTTGGGACACAGGGAGCCGCGGCTGACGGGGTGATCCGGGTCGCCCTCGATGTGGATGATCTCCTGCTTGGCGTTCTTGGCGCCGTCGCCCAGGCTGTACATGAGCAGGCCGCAGCCCACCGAACAGTAGGTACAGGTGTTGCGGATTTCCTTGGCCCGGGTCAGCTTGTACTGACGTACCTCGGCCAGGGCGGTGGCGGGCGAAAAGCCCAGGGCCACCAGGCTGGAGGCGGAAAGACCCGCCGCCGAAACCTTGAAGAACTGCCGTCGTGTGACTTGCATGAATCCTCCCTTGAAAGCGGAATTGCCGTGCTCCGGGCCGCCCGTGCAGAAGTCGCCTGACCTTCCGCCGGACCATCGCCGCCCACGGCTCGGGGAACATTTCGCACTTTCCGTGCCACCCGCCAAAACCGCTTCGCCACAAGGGTTTTGTGCTTCGCCGCAATCGAAAACGGGACATTCTGTCCCTCGCCGCCCGGACAGAATGTCCCGCTGCAGCGCAGCAGAAAGGCCCTGCCCCGCCCCCGCAGTGGGGCCGAAAATGGGCCGTCGCCATCGGTACCGGACCCCGCCACGGCCCTGGCGCCGCGCCGTTCCGCCGCCTCGCCATTCGCGCCCGGCGCCGCTTCCGGGCACAATCCCGTGCACGATTCTTGCAACCCTGCGCCGATGGCCCGCCAGCCCGGGCCCAATCCGGCCCCCACCGCCCACTGAAGAGACCCACCCACATGACCCTCTCCGCCCACGACGACACCGCCGCCGCCATGGCCGCCGCCGGCCTGGTGCCCGGCCAGTCCCCCTCCCCCGTGCGCCTGCCCGCCGCCGCCAGCGTCTTCAAGACCCGGGCTGCCCGCCTGCGCCAGCTGGCCGAAGGCCACAGCCTGGGCGACTGGCTCGGCTTTGTCGCCACCCTCAGCGACGCCCAGCAGCAGCGCATCGACGCCGCCCCCGGCCTGACCCCCGGCGCCTCGCCGGAACAGCAATGGCAGAGCGACCTGCAGGCCCTGCTGGCCCTGCTCCAGGACCAGGTGCCCGAACCGGCCCGCCCCACCCTGGCCGCCCTGCAGCAGGCCGACGCCGCCAGCCTCAGCGCCCTGGCCGAGCGCATCGTCGGCGGCACCATGGAAGCGGACGACATGATCCTCGCCCCCTTCGTCATGGCCGCCCTGCAAGTGGCCTGGACCCGCCACGCCGCCGGCCTGGACGCCGCCAGCGTCGCCGCCCCCGCCACCGCCCACAGCTGCCCCGTCTGCGGCAGCGCCCCGGTGGCCGGCGTCATCCACGTCGGCAACGAATCCGGCGGCCTGCGCTACCTGCACTGCGGCCTCTGCCACACCGCCTGGCACCACGTCCGCGCCACCTGCGTCGCCTGCGGCGAAGGCAAGGAAGTCAGCTACCGCGCCCTCGACGAGCGGGAAGACGGCGCCCGGGCCGAAGCCTGCGACACCTGCCACAACTATCTGAAGCTGCTGCTGGCAGAGAAGGCCCCCGGCCTGGACCCCATCGCCGACGACATGGCCACCCTGGCCCTGGACATCCTGGTGAGCGAGGAAGGCTACCAGCGCATCGGCATCAACCCCTTCCTGCTGCTGGGCGAATAAGCCCCCGCTCCGGCGCATGCCGGAGAAGCAATAAAGACGGCCCTCCCGGCGATGCCATTGCCGGGAGGGCCGTCTTTATTGGGGTGTAGCGGGGTGGGTGGTTGTGATAGTTCGCCTGGGTATGGCGGACTGTTCCTCGAGGCGCAGCCGGGTGTGATTCCTCGGAGGCGGGATGTCTGAGTCTTCAGGCGCAAGGGGTGTCTGAATCTTCAGGCGTGGTGGGTTTAGTTACCGCTGTGTTCCGCGCCTGACGCGCGGGTTACTTTCTTTTGTCTCGCCAAAAGATAAGTAACCAAAGAAAACGCGAGCCCGGTTTGGCGCCCCGCTACGCGGGGTCCCCTGCGCTACTCGCTTCCGGCGGGGGCTGCGCAACTCGGGCCTAAAGGCCCTCAAACAGTGCTCGCCCTTGTCCCGCCACAAGCTCCGTTGCTCGGCGCCGCACAGGGCCAAGATTGGCGCTCTCCGAGTTCAGCCATCGACCCAAGGCGGAAATCGCCAGGGGAAAGCAGGTGTTCAACGATTGACATGAGGGGCCGCCGGAGCGGCGAAGCCGCGGAGGGAACCGCAAGCGCAGCCTGTGGCCGTCCCTCTCGACTGCCGGGTTAGCCATGGCCCACAGATACCTGATTGGTGAGACAAAGGTTCAGAAAACACTAATCAGCCTGACTTAAGAAAGCTATTCACCTTTATATTTATGTACAGCAACAAAGTCCTCATCATTTTTGTCTTTGAGTACATCAGCGGCTTGTCTAAATACAACATTCCGCATTTCAATCAAATTATCCCATGACGGAGTAAGACGGCCGTTTTTGGTTATGATATTTGTAATTGAATAGCGCTTAAAGTGACTATATGCATGCTTGAATACAGTCAAACTGCTTGGGTTGCTCGGGGGATTCATTTCATGGATGCGCGATATCATCATTAACAAAGTTGAGTCAGGAGACAGTTTGTATTTTTTTAATTTGTTAATAAGTCCATCTCGCGATGATCCGAAGTGAACCTTGTAGTCTCTCGGGCTTTTTTTTGAAATTCCCTCTATAAAACTGAGCCTAATTTCTTCACGCTCATCCCTGCTGCCAAATTCTTTTTTTAGCTGATTGAATATTTTCTCACCGGCCAGTTCGTTCTGGAACATGAAGCATGCAATTGGTGGGTCACGCAATGAAGGGTCAGTGACAAAAGCCATGCCAGACCACTTTGCCTCGTTCCAAAGATCGATATCGATGATCGAACTCAAGAACATTGACTTGCGTTCTTTGGGGCTTAGCTTTTCGACTTCTTCCTCTGGGGGTGTGACTTCACCCAAAGGTGGCCGTTTACTCTTGCTTATCCCTAATAGACGTTTAAGCAGTTTGCTATTCGGTTCTTCTTGAGATACGAGATAGTACGTATATTGCTGAAGAGGAAGGGGGATGTACTGCTTGTCTTCTTCTCTAAGAATGATTGGGATGAATTTTGTGTTGTTTGTATTAAGCGCATACAGCTGTTGAAGGATTAGCGAGGTTTCCCATTTAACTCCTAGGCCTTCAGATTTTCCTGAGAAATCATTTGCACGATCGTAGAAAATTTTTGTGCAACATACCAAGACGAACTCCGCTTCTTGAACTTGCCTCATCATCCACTTTGGCCACCCCTCCGGAGGTGCTTCCTCGTACTGATCGATTTCACAGTCAACGCCGTTCTGCCGCAAAGAATTCGAGAATTCAAGCACGCGATTTGAAATTTCTTCAGACTCGTGGGCGTAACTTAGGAATACTTTTGTAGGCACAACTTATCCTTTTTATTTCGGCTAACTAGTAGTAGACGACAAAAATATCCAATAAAAACAGGACTGTCTAATTTCCTGGAACACCGGACAGCCGAATCAATTGCCCCGCAACGGGTTCAGCAAACCTTCCGTTTACTGGCCTCACTAAAAATCCGTGAAACCGGGCAGCCTCAAACTTACCGACAGGATGCCAGAATCGCAACCCGAAGTTGCGAATTGCATATTCCCCCCTCCCAACCGGTGCGATCACCTTCGCCACGCCACCGGTTTTCATCCCCCTTCCACCCCCGCCGAGCAGCGCAAGGCGGGCGGGGGGCTTTCGGCGAGGACTGTCTGAGCCCCCGCAGGGGGCGAGTTCCGCAGCCGCCCCGCTCGGCTGAGCAGCGCAGGGAAGCCCGCAGGGCCGGGGGTGAGGGTTCCCCTTCTTTTGGTTCCTTTTCTTGGGGAAGCAAGAAAAGGAACACGCGCGGCGGCGCGGAACACAGCCGCAAAATCAGCAACCCACGCCCGAAGCGGCAATCCCCCCCAAGCAAACCCACCAAAAAACAATGGGCAGTTGAAACCGCCCTAGAACCTACCCCCTACTCCCCCGCCTTCATAAACCTCGCCGCAAACACCGGCGCCGACGGCTGTTCCGTGTATTGCGCCTCCCGGCGCAGCCACAGGGTGAAGGTGGTGTGCTCCCCCGGTGCACTCTCCACCGAGATGCGCCCGCCGTAGCGCTGGATGATGGCGTAGGAGATGGACAGCCCCAGCCCCGTGCCCTCCTGCTTCTTGGTGGTGAAGAAGGGATCGAAGATGCGGTCCAGGTCGGCCGGGGCGATGCCGTGGCCCGTGTCCCGCACCCGCAGCAGGGCGCCGGGGAAGGAGGCTTCGCCGGGAATGGCGTCGCCGGGGCCGATGTCCCGGCTTTCCATGCTCAGGGTGCCGCCCTGGGGCATGGCCTGCATGGCGTTCATCATCAGGTTGATCAGCACCTGCTGCAGTTCGCCCCGGTTCATTTCCACATTGCAGCAGGCCTCGAGCCGGGTCTCCACCTTGACCCCGGCCTTGTTCAGATTGTGCCGGGTCAGCACCAGGCAGTCGGCCACCACGCCGTTCACGTCCGTGGCTTCGGCATAGCCGGCGAAGTCGCCGGGGCGGGCGAATTGCAGCAGGCGGGTGACGATGGCGCGGATGCGCTGGGTCTGCTCGTCGATCAGGCGGATCTCGCCCCGCACCGGTTCGGCCTGCTCCCCCAGCACGTCCCGCAGCAGTTCCAGGTTGCCCTGGATCACGGCCACCGGGTTGTTGATCTCATGGGCGACGCCGGCGGTGAGTTCGCCGATGGCGGTGAGCTTTTCGTTCATCACCAGCTGCTGCTGGGCCCGGCGCAGGGTGGCGTTGGCCTCTTCCAGGGCGGCGGTGCGCTCGGCCACCTTGCGGTCCAGCTCGTCGGCGGAGCGTTGCAGTTCCAGACGGCGGGCGGAGAGGGAATCGAGCAGGTGGTCGAAGGCCCGGGAGAGGCGGCCCAGTTCGTCCTTGCTGGCGCTGGGGCCGACCCGGGCGGTCTCTTCGCCGGCTTCGATGCGGGCCATGACCCGGTTCATGCGCTCGATGGGGCGGAAGATGGTCTGGGCCCAGCGCAGGGCGGCCAGGGTGCCCAGGCCCGAGACCAGCAGGAAGAGCAGGAAGAGGCCGGCCAGGGCGCCGTGCAGGGCGGTCTGCAGGGGGGCTTCGAGAAAGCCCACGTAGAGCATGCCGACCCGCTCGCCGCGCAGGTTGAGCAGGGGCTCGTAGCCGGAGACGTAGGTGTCGTCCACCACGAAGGCGGAGCCGAGCCACACTTCGCCCCGGCCCAGCACCTTGTCGCGCACGGCCTGGGAGACCCGGGTGCCGAGGGCGCGCCGGCCTTCGAAGAGGCGCACGTTGGTGGCAATGCGGGTGTCGCCGAGGAACAGGGTGGCGGTGCCCTGGCTACCCAGGGGCAGGGAGGCCTGCTGATAGACGATGGTGTTGATGCGGTCCACGATGCCCAGGTTGCCGTTGAGCAGGACGCCCCCTTCCAGCACTCCCAGCATCTGGCCTTCGCTGCCCAGCACCGGCACCGCGGCCTGGATCACCAGGCCCCGGTCTTCGGCCCGGCGCGGGTCGGGGGAGGCATTGCGGGTGGGCAGCAGGTCCAGGTGGGCCCGCTGGCGCAGGGCGGGCGCCAGTTCGTCGAGCTGCTCCGGGGCGAACACTTCCAGGCCGTGCTGGCCCCGCCCCTGCAGGGCGGACTGGACCACGTCCCAGGCGCTGCGGTCCACCGGGCCGCGGCCGCCGGCCCGCACCCGGCCGTGGGAATCGAGCAGCACCAGATAGTCCAGGCCCTGGGCCAGGGCCGCTTCCTGCAGCAGCAGGTCCATGTCGTCGGGAGCGCCCCGCTGCAGGGCCTGCAGCAGGCGGTGGGAGGAGGAGAAACCTTCCAGGTTGAGGCTGACGCCGCTCTGCACCCGGTCGAAAAACTGGCGGGCGGTGACCAGGTCGGAGCTGACCTTATTCACCAGCAGCTGGTTGTAGCCCTGGGTGCCCCATATCCAGACGATGAGCAGCAGCACCGGCACCCCCAGCAGCAGGGGCGCCAGCACCAGGGCCAGCAGCTTGAGCCGCACCGAGCCGGCGAAGGAGGCCTGCAGTTCCTCCAGGCGCCGGCCGGGATGGCGCAGCCAGGCGCCCAGGCGGCCGCTCATACCCCCCACTCGGCGCACTTGCGGTCCAGGGTCTTGCGGGAGACGCCCAGGAGGTCCGCCGCCCGGGCCTTGCTGCCGTTGCTCTGGGCCAGCACCGCCAGGATGTGGCGTTTTTCCACCTCGGCCAGAAGCAGGGAGGGGGGCGCTGCCGCCGGCTCCATGGCGGCGCCGTCGCTGCCCAGGGAGTCCAGGGGAAATTCGCCGAAGAGCAGGGAGCGCTCGACGAAGTTGCGCAGCTCCCGCACGTTGCCGGGCCAGGTGTAGGCCGAGAGGGCGTGGGCCACCTCGGGGGTGATGAGCAGGGGCGCCACGCCGAGCTGGACGCACAGGTTGTCCATGAACAGGGCCGCCAGCTCGGGCACGTCCTCGGCGCGCTGGCGCAGGGGCGGCACGGTGAGGGTCATCACTTCCAGGCGGTAGAAGAGGTCCTGGCGGAAGCGGCACTGGGCTGCCTCCTGCTTCAGGTCCCGGTTGGTGGCGGCCACCACCCGCACATCCACCGGCACCTCGTGCTCGGTACCGACGGGGCGGATCCTGCGCTCCTCCAGCACCCGCAGCAGCTTGGATTGCAGGGCCAGGGGGAACTCGCCGATTTCGTCGAGGAACAGGGTGCCGCCGTGGGCGTAGTAGAAGAGGCCGTTGCGGGCCTCCTTGGCGCCGGTGAAGGCGCCCTTCACGTGGCCGAAGAGTTCGGATTCGATGAGGTCGGCGGAAATGGCGGCGCAGTTCACCGCAACGAAGGGCCGGGAGGCCCGGGGCGAGAGCTGGTGCAGGGCCCGGGCCACCAGTTCCTTGCCGACGCCGGACTCGCCCTGGATCAGCACCGTCGAGGGCGTCGGCGCCACCCGCCGCACCAGGGCCCGCAGGCGGGCGATGCTGTCGGAGTGGCCGACGATCTCGTCCCTCGCGCCGCCCCGCTCTTCCAGTTGGCGGCGCAGGACGAAGTTCTCCCGGGCCAGGCGGGCGCGCTCGAAGCAGCGGTTGATGGAATTGACGATCTGGTCCACGCGGAAGGGCTTGAGGACGAAATCGGAAGCGCCGGCGCGCAGGGCGTCGATGGCCGTTTCCATGTCGGCGAAGGCGGTGATGAGGATGACGTCGCCGGCGAAACCGGCGGCCTTCAGGTCCTTCAGCCATTCCAGGCCGGATTTTCCGGGCAGGGCGATATCCAGGATGATCAGGTCGAAGTGGCGCCCGGCCAGCTGGGCCGCCCCCTCCTCGGCACTGGCCGCCGCCTCCACCTGCCAGCCGCGCAGGGCCAGGGTGCGGGTGAGGAAGCTGCGCATGCCCTCCTCGTCGTCCACCACCAGCACCGTCGGTTCGGCGGGGCGGTCGGCGGGATCGGGGGATTCGGACCCGGGGGTTTCGGGAATGAAGGCCATGGCGAAGAAGGGAATGGGCGCGGAAAGGGCCGATTATAAGCCCCGCCGGTGCCCCGCCCGGCCCTCAGGGACGCAGTTCCACCAGGGTCAGGTCGTCGCGGAACTGGTCGCTGCCGTGGTAGCGGGCCGCCGCCAGCCAGATGCCCTGCACCGAGCGGCGCGGCCCCGGCTCCGCCAGGAGGGCGAAGATGGCCTCCTCGCCGAAGGCCTTGCCGTTCTCGTCCTCGCACTCGCAAAAGCCGTCGGTGAACAGGTAGAAGCGGTCCCGGGGATGGAACACCAGTTCCGTCGGCGCTTCCGTCTCCCCCAGGTTGGGCTGCAGACCGAGGGGATAGTAGGTCGAGCCCACCAGGGTCAGCTTGCCCCGGCCGCTGCGATTGAAGCAGCCGGGCATGCCGCCATTCCACACCCGCAGCCGGTCCCGGGCGGCATTCACCTCCACCAGGGCGAAGGCCATGAACATCTGCAGCGGCAGGCGCTGGAACATGACCCGGTTGAGTTCGATCAGCAGGGCCTCGGCATCGCCGTTCTCCGCCGCCTGGGAATAGAAGACGTGGCCCAGCAGGGGCGCCACCACGGCGGAGGCGGGGCCGTGGCCGGAGATGTCGCCCACCAGCACCCACTGGCGCCGGTCCGGGGTCATGGCAGAGAGCAGCATGTCACCGTTGCTGCGGTCCACCGAGGAAAGAACGTAGCGCAGCTTGTGGCAATCGAAGGTCTCGGTCTCCCGCAGCCGGGTGAGGATGTCCTCGGCCAGGCAGCGCTCGTGCATCAGCCACTGGTTCTGCTCCGCCAGCTGGCGCCGCGCCTCGGCCAGGGCCACATGACTGCGGACGCGGGCACGCACGATGGAGGGGCTGACCGGGCGGCCGATGAAATCCACGGCCCCCAGGGCCAGGCCCCGGACCTCGTCGCGGATGGCGGTCATGGCGGTGACGAAGACCACGGGAATGGCGGCGGTGGCCGGATCGGACTTGAGCCGGTCCAGCACCTCGTAGCCGTCCATGCCCGGCATCATGACGTCGAGCAGGATCAGGTCCGGCGGCGGCTCGTCCACAGCGCAGGCCAGGGCCTCCGGACCATTGTAGGCGAAGCGCAGGTCGTATTCGAACTGCAGGCAGTCGGCCAGCACTTCGACGTTTTCCCGGGCGTCGTCCACGATGAGGATGATGGGGCGCCGGAGCGTCCGCCACGGACACCCCCTGCCGGCGGGCAGCCCGGAGCTGCCCTGATCGGACGCATGGGACATGAAAGTCGTCCAGCTAAACCGGATCGGAATGGTCGCCGGCGGGCAGAAGCCCGCTGCGGCGGCTTCAGACCAGCTTGAGTACCTTGTGCAGGTTGACCAGCTTGAGGACTTTCTTGACGTCGCTGCTGCAGTTATGCAGCTCCAGGGACTTGCCTTCCCGGGTGACGCGGTCGTTGATGACCATGAGGGCACCAATGCCCGAACTGTCGATGTAGGTCAGCTTGCCGCAGTCGAGAATGACCCGACTGGCTTCCGGCATGGCGATCAGGCTGTTGCAGCGGCTGTGGAAATTGACGGTATTGGAGTAGTCCAGGCGGCCCTCCAGGGCCAGGGAACACTCGCCATTGTGCTGGCGGTTTACGGCTTGGTTGTCCATTTTTATCCCCCTGAAACTCCCGGGAGGCTGGCTGGTACGGCCTCCGGGAAAAATTATTAAGTATTCTCTGTCTCGGCGCTAACCTCGCGATGCATCGAAGTTTTTTGATGCAGGCCGGGGACTCATTAGGCTACCGTCGGCCACTTTCAGTCAACCCCCTGTCATAAGACGTACGGCAAACCGCTTTTCCATCTCCGCCGCCATGGCGTTGAACTGCTCGGCCAGCTCGTGCTGCAGCAGGGACGGCCCCAGCAGGGAGGGCAGCCAGAAGTCGGGAACCATCGCCACCCGGTAGGAAAAACGGGTGCCGCCGTCCAGGGGCGCCAGCACCATGTCGCTCTCGAATTGCCTGGTATTGCCGGCCAGGCCGCGGGCCTGGATGCGCCGCCGGGGCGTCAGAGTGATCTCCCGCAGGGACTCGAAGGCGAAGGAGAAAATACCGAAACGGGCCCGCCCCTTCTGCTCCACCTGCAGCACCTGGCCCTGGCGGGAGAGCACCCGGCTGCTGCTCAGATTGGTGAGGATGGCGGTCATGTTGTCGAAGTCCGTCAGCACTTCCCAGGCGACGGACGGCGGCACCGGCACGACGAACTGCGCCTCCACCGTCCATGTCTCGCCCTGGCGGCGCACCTGGATGTCATCTTCGTCGATGCGGGCGGAAGGACTGGCACCGGCGGCCAGCAGGCCGGGGGCAAACAACAGCAGGGAGAGGGCCTGTAAAGACCGGCGGCGGCAGGAATCCATGGCCCATTCTTGCGCCGGGCCCTGACCCGGGTCTGACCGGGCCGTGTAAAAGAATATTCAGAGGGAGAGCACGGCGGGGAGGAAGACCTCGTTCACCAGGAGCCCCTTGGCGCCGTGGCCGAAGCGGGAGCGGCGGGCCCACAGCCAGCCGGGCTGGGGGCCGAGGGCGGCCTCGGCGCTGCGGTAGAGGCGGTGGCGCCGGTCCAGGGCGCGGAATTCGAGGCGGCCCCGGGCGATGCGCGGGTCGGAGAAGAGTAGGCTGCCCAGGGAACGCTGGCCCAGGGCGAAAAAACGCTGATCGAAGGGATGGCGCGGCGCCAGGGGCATGACGGTGTGGGCGAAGACCACCGGCACCTCGTCCGCCAGCAGCAGCACTTCCCGCATCCAGACCCGGGTGCCGGCGGGCAGGCCGAGGCAGGCCGCCTCTTCGCTGCCGATGGGGGCCAGGCACTGGCGCAGGCATTGCACGCGGAAACGGTCGCAGCGGGCGCGGATGCGGGCGGTGAGGGAACCCCGTTCCTCCAGCCAGGGACGCAGGGCCGGGGCCGGGGCCCGGCCGCGTTGCAGCAGGGCCGGGCGCCAGGCGGCGCGGGCCGGGATCATCGCGGCGCGGGAGCGCGCTCGATGCCGCCCAGGGTCAGGCCGGCCTTGAGGCCCCGCTGGGCGAACCAGCCCTGGTTCATCTCCAGGGCGAAGCGGGCGTCCTTGTCGGCGCAGTGGCTGTTCTCGGTCTGGGGCTGCATGTCGCGGATGTTGATGATGCGGCCCTGTTCATCGAGGAAGGCGACGGAAAGGGGCAGCAGGGTGTTCTTCATCCACATGCAGTGGCGGGCCGGGAAGGGGAAGACGAACAGCATGCCCTGGTTGGCCGCCATGCTGCGGCGGTTCATCAGGCCCTGCTGGCGGTCCGGATCGGTGTAGGCCACTTCGGCCTCGATGCGGTGGAAGCCGGCAGTCAGTTCCAGGCGGCCCATCTCGGCCAGGGCGCTGCCGCACCAGGCAGCGGCCGCCAGGGCCAGGGCGGCGCCCAGGGAGCGGGAAAGGATGGTGGTATGCATGGGGCGGAATTATAGGCCAGCCGGCAGCGGCTGCCCTATTTTGCGCAGCGCCGGGCCGGGCAGGCCGCAAGCCTGCCGGACCGGCCCGGCGGCTTAGTGGTGGCGCTTGGCGTGGTGCTTGGCGGCCTTGGCAGGCTTGACGTGCTTGGCATGGCTCGCCTTCTTGGCGTGGTGGCCATGGGTGGCGGCTTCAGCGACGCCGGTGCCGAGGGCGAAGGCCAGGGTCAGGGCGAGCAGTAGGGCTTTTTTCATTTGCAACTCCGTCAGGGGATGGGGTTCGGCCGGGAGCGCCGTCCGGCGCCAGGTCGGCAAAACCGCCCTGCAGCAGACGCCACTCTCCCGGGGCCAGGCCTTCCACGGAAGCCCGGCCGATGGCGGCCCGGATGAGCCGGAGCGTAGGGTAGCCCACGCTGGCTGTCATCCGCCTGACCTGGCGGTTCTTGCCCTCACGGATTTTCAGTTCGATCCAGCTGGTGGGGATGGCGGCCCGGTAGCGGATGGGCGGCTCCCGCAGCCACAAGCCATGCGGTTCTTCCATGAGCCTGGCCTGGGCCGGCCGGGTGACGCCATCCTTCAGGGCAACCCCCTGACGAAGGGCTTGCAGCGCGGCTTCCGTCGGCACGCCCTCCACCTGCACCCAGTAGGTCTTTTCCAGCTTGTAGCGGGGATCGGCGATGCGGGCCTGCAGGACGCCGTCGTCGGTGAGCAGGAGCAGGCCTTCGCTGTCCGCGTCGAGGCGGCCGGCGGGATAGACGCCGGGCATCTCCAGGTAGTCCTTGAGGCCCTGCCAGCGGCCTTCGGGGGTGAATTGGGAGAGGACGCCGTAGGGCTTGTTGAAGAGGAGGATGCGGGCCATCTCAGGCGTTTTCCCCGCCGGCGGCGTAGAGGCGGCTAAAGCGCAGCTCTTCCGGATAGGGGAAGAAGTCCTCCACCCGCCCCTGGCGGATCTGCTCCTGGGCCGCCTGCCAGAATTCGGGCTGCAGCAGGTCCCGGTGGTGCTTGAGGAAGGCCTGGCGCACCGGCCGGGAGCCGAGCAGGAAGGTGGCGAACTCTTCCGGGAAGACGTCGTTGCGGGCCACGGAATACCAGGGCTCGCCGGACATTTCCAGTTCCGGATAGGGGGCTTCCGGGATGGCCCGGAAATTCATGTCGGTCATGTGTTCGATTTCGTCGTAGTCGTAGAAGACGATGCGGTTGTAGCGGGTGACGCCGAAGTTCTTCCACAGCATGTCGCCGGGGAAGATGTTGGCGATGGCCAGTTCCCGGATGGCGTTGCCGTAGTCCTTCACCGCCGCTTCCACCTTCTCTTCCGGGGCGTTGTCCAGATAGATGTTGAGGGGCGTCATACGCCGCTCGATGTAGAGGTGCTTGATGATCAGGTCTTCCCCGTCCTCCTCCAGGAGGGAGGGCACCTGCTGCCGCAGCTCCTCCAGCAGGGCCGGATCGAAGCGGGAACGGGGCAGGGCCGCGTAGGAGAACTCCAGGGTGTCGGCCATGCGCCCCACCCGGTCCACCTGCTTCACCAGCTGGTACTTGTATTTGACCGTGGCGTGGTCCACTTCCTTGGAGCTGCCGAAGACGTCCTTGATGATCTTGAAGACGTAGGGGAAGGAGGGCAGGGTGAACACCAGCATCACCAGGCCCCGGATGCCGGGGGCGACGATGAATTTGTCCTCCGAATGGCGCAGGTGGTAGATGAGGTCGCGAAAGAACATGGTCTTGCCCTGCTTGCCCAGTCCCAGCATGGTGTACAGCTCGGAGCGGGGCTTGCCGGGCATGATGGAGCGCAGGAACTGGACGTAGCCGGAGGGCACTTCCATATCCACCATGAAATAGGCCCGGGACAGGGAAAAGAGGATGGAGATGCGCCAGGCGTCGAGCAGGATGGTATCCAGATAGAGCTTGCCGCCCGGGGTGTGCAGCACCGGGATGGCGAAGGGGTATTCCTGGTTGCCGTTGATGGCCTTGCCGATGATGTAGGCGCCCTTGTTGCGGTAGAAGGCGGAGTACAGCACCTGGACCTGGCAGTTGGCCTCCCGGGCCGGCAGTTCGCCCCCGAGATGGGTCCGGATGGTGCGGTAGAGGTAATCCACGTCCCGCTCCAGGTCCTCGAAATCCCGCTGCCAGTCGAAATCCAGGATGATCTGGCGCATCGTTTCCGCGAGGCCGCCCTCCCCTGGGTAGTAGCTGGAGTAGGTGGGCGGGTTGGATTCGATGTTCTCCGTGGAGATGGCCGGCCGCACGAAGATGAAGTCGTTGTGGAAATAGGTGCGGTGCAGGATCTTGCAGCACACGGAGTTGAAGAAGGTCTCCGCCAGCTCCGGTTGCTTGTGATTGAGCAGCAGGCCGATGTAGAGCAGCTTCACCTGCTGCCAGGTGGCGTCGTCCAGGGCCTCGGCCCGGAATTCGTCGCGCAGGCGCTCGACGCACTCCTCAACCCGGTCGTCGTAGAAACGGATGCGATCCTTCACCGCCTTGTGCACCGCCAGCCAGTCGCCGGACTCGAAACGGAACTTGGCCTCCCGGCTGGTCTGGCGGAACAGCCGGTAATGCTTGTTGAAGCCGTCGATGAGGGCGATGGCGATGCGGTTGGCGGTGGCGGCGGTCGAAATGTCCATCGGCACGGGCGGGACGCGGAAGAAAGCGGAAATCTTAGCACCGGCCAGCCCCGCCTCCCGCGGAAATGGGGCCCGGACAGGCTCCATGAGGGGCCCTGGGGAGGGAAAGGCGGGCATCCATCCCCACGGCATTCATTGCACGGTACGCAATAAGATTGCACCGGGTGATATAATATATATAAGAGTTGTCCGCACCTTTAACTACGAACTATGTGAGGGATTAGCATGTCTGCTGGTAAGTCGAAGATCATTTACACGCTCACTGATGAGGCGCCCCTGCTGGCGACCTGTGCTTTTCTGCCGATCATCCGCACCTTCACCGGTCCGGCCGGCGTTGAAATCGCCGAAAGCGACATTTCCGTGGCCGCCCGTGTCCTGGCCGAATTCTCCGACTACCTGCGCGACGACCAGAAGGTTCCGGACAACCTGGCCGAACTGGGCCGCCTGACCCAGGACCCCGACACCAACATCATCAAGCTGCCCAACATCAGCGCCTCCGTGGCCCAGCTGGTGGCTTGCGTCAAGGAACTGCAGGCCAAGGGCTACGCCATCCCGGACTACCCGGAAAACCCCACCACGGACGAGGAAAAGGCCCTCAAGACCCGCTACGGCAAGTGCCTGGGCTCCGCCGTGAATCCGGTGCTGCGCGAAGGCAACTCCGACCGCCGCGCCCCCGCCGCCGTCAAGAACTACGCCAAGAAGCACCCCCACTCCATGGGTGAATGGAAGCCCTGGTCCCAGACCCACGTGGCCCACATGGACCACGGCGACTTCTACCACGGCGAAAAGTCCCTGACCCTGGACAAGGCCCGGGACGTGAAGATGGAGCTGGTCACCAAGAGCGGCAAGACCATCGTGCTGAAGCCCAAGGTGGCCCTCAAGGACGGCGAGATCATCGACTCCATGTTCATGAGCAAGAAGGCCCTGTGCGACTTCTACGAGAAGGAACTGGAAGACTGCCGGCAGGCCGGCATCCTCTTCTCCCTGCACGTGAAGGCCACCATGATGAAGGTGTCCCACCCCATCGTCTTCGGCCACTGCGTCAAGATCTACTACAAGGAAGCCTTCGAGAAGCACGGCAAGCTGTTCGACGAGCTGGGCATCAACGTCAACAACGGCATGGCCACCCTCTACGAGAAGATCGACACCCTGCCCGAATCCAAGCGCGACGAGATCATCCGCGACCTGCACGCCTGCCAGGAGCACCGTCCCCGTCTGGCCATGGTGGATTCCGCCAAGGGCATCACCAACTTCCACTCCCCCAACGACATCATCGTGGACGCTTCCATGCCCGCCATGATCCGCGGCGGCGGCAAGATGTGGGGTGCCGACGGCAAGCCTTACGACTGCAAGGCCGTGATGCCCGAATCCACCTTCGCCCGCATCTACCAGGAGATGATCAACTTCTGTAAGTGGCACGGCAACTTCGATCCCAAGACCATGGGCACCGTGCCCAACGTCGGCCTGATGGCCCAGAAGGCCGAGGAATACGGCTCCCACGACAAGACCTTCGAAATCGCCGAAGCCGGCATCGCCAACATTGTGGACCTGGCCACCGGCGAAGTTCTGCTGTCCCAGAACGTGGAAGAAGGCGACATCTGGCGCATGTGCCAGGTGAAGGACGAGCCGATCCGCGACTGGGTCAAGCTGGCCGTCACCCGCGCCCGCAACTCCGGCATGCCCGCCGTCTTCTGGCTGGACCCCTACCGTCCCCACGAAGCCGAGCTGATCAAGAAGGTGGAGAAGTACCTCAAGGATCACGACACCAGCGGCCTGGAAATCCACATCATGTCCCAGGTGCGTGCCATGCGCTTCACCCTGGAACGGGTCGCCCGCGGCCTGGACACCATCTCCGTCACCGGCAACATCCTGCGCGACTACCTGACCGACCTGTTCCCCATCATGGAACTGGGCACCTCCGCCAAGATGCTCTCCATCGTTCCCCTGATGGCTGGTGGCGGCATGTACGAAACCGGTGCCGGCGGCTCCGCGCCCAAGCACGTGCAGCAGCTGGTGGAAGAAAACCACCTGCGCTGGGATTCCCTGGGCGAGTTCCTGGCCCTGGCCGTGTCCCTGGAAGAGCTGGGCATCAAGACCGGCAACGCCAAGGCCAAGCTGCTGGCCAAGACCCTGGATGAGGCCACCGGCAAGCTGCTGGACGAGAACAAGTCCCCCTCCCGCCGTACCGGCGAGCTGGACAACCGGGGCAGCCAGTTCTACCTGGCTCTGTACTGGGCCCAGGCCCTGGCCGCCCAGTCCGAGGACAAGGACCTGGCCACCAAGTTCGGCCCCCTGGCCAAGTCCCTAGCCGAAAACGAGCAGAAGATCGTGGACGAGCTGAAGGCGGTCCAGGGCAAGCCCGTGGATATCGGCGGCTACTACCTGGCCGACCAGGCCAAGGTGACCGCCGTGATGCGCCCCAGCGCCACCCTCAACAGCCTGCTGCAGGCCGCCAGCGCCGCCTGATCGGCACCTGCCCGGCCCACGGCCCGGTCCAGCCCCCGTCCCGGGGTTTGGCCGGGCCGTTTTTCTTGTGTCGGCACCGGCCTTGCCACCTGCCGGACGCTCCCTCCCGTTCCGCCTCTCTTCCGCCCCCCTTCTCTGCTCCTCTCCCCGCCAGCTTCCCGGTGGACAACACCCGATTTCCGCCGGCGCCAGCCCCATGTCCCGGCCCTGGATGGGCGTCTGTCCCCCCTCCCCGTTTTTCATACATAATGCCCCGGTGCCGGCCTGAGTTTCTCCTGGCCCACGGCCCTCGCCCGGCATGATCACGACGGGGTTTCAACGCAAAACCCTGCGCTCACATAACAACTCTCATCTCTCATGGAGCTAAGGAAATGAGTTCACACATCAAAGTCCCTCAGGGTGGCCAGAAAATCATCCCCGGCCAGCCGACCCCGAACCACCCCATCATCCCCTTCATCGAAGGTGACGGCATCGGCGTGGACATCACCCCGGTGATGATCAAGGTGGTGGATGCAGCCGTGCAAAAGGCCTACGGCGGCCAGAAGAAAATCCACTGGATGGAAGTTTACGCCGGCGAGAAATCCACCCGGATCTACGGTGCCGACGAGTGGCTGCCCAAGGAAACCTTCGACGCCCTCAAGGAATACTCGGTCTCCATCAAGGGCCCCATGACCACCCCGGTGGGCGGCGGCATCCGCTCCCTCAACGTGGCCCTGCGCCAGGAGCTGGACCTCTACCAGTGCGTGCGCCCGGTGCAGTACTTCAAGGGCGTGCCCTCCCCCCTGAAGCAGCCCGAGCTGTGCAACATGGTGATCTTCCGCGAGAACACGGAGGACATCTACGCCGGCATCGAGTGGGCCCACGGCTCCGAGGCCTGCAAGAAGGTGATCAAGTTCCTGCAGGAGGAGATGGGGGTGAAGAAGATCCGCTTCCCCGAATCCTCCGGCATCGGCATCAAGCCCATCTCCGTCGAAGGCACGGAGCGCCTGGTGCGCGCCGCCATCAAGTACGCCATCGACAACGGCCGCAAGTCGGTGACCATCGTGCACAAGGGCAACATCATGAAGTTCACGGAAGGCAACTTCCGCGACACGGCCTATGCCCTGGCCAAGCGCGAGTTCGGCGGCGTCGACATCGACGGCGGTCCGTGGCAGAAACTGCCCAACGGCATCGTCATCAAGGACGCCATCGCCGACGCCTTCCTGCAACAAATCCTGCTGCGCCCGGCCGAGTACGACGTGATCGCCACCACCAACCTCAACGGCGACTACATCTCCGATGCCCTGGCGGCCCAGGTGGGCGGCATCGGCATCGCTCCCGGCGCCAACATCTCCGACCAGTACGCCTGTTTCGAGGCCACCCACGGCACGGCGCCCAAGTATGCCGGCAAGGACAAGGTGAACCCCGGTTCCCTGATCCTCTCCGCCGAGATGATGCTGCGCCACCTGGGCTGGAAGGAGGCGGCGGACCTCATCATCAAGTCCATGGAAGCGGCCATCGGCGACAAGGTGGTGACCTACGACTTCGCCCGGCTCATGGAAGGGGCGACGGAAGTGTCCTGCTCCGAGTTCGGCGAGGCCATGATCGCCCGCATGTAAGCCGCCGCTGCGGCCACAAAAAAAGCCCCGCCATGCGGGGCTTTTTCTTTCTGCCTGCCAGCAGGGACCGGCTGGAGAAGCGCGTCAGATCTCGCTGATGACGGCGCTCTCGGGCAGGCGGGACTTGGGCAGGCGGGCATTGAAGTCGTCCTCGCTGCGGTAGCCCAGGGCCACCATGACCCGGCTGCGCAGCCCCTTGGCCTTGAGGCCCAGGGCCTCGTCCACGGCCTCGGGGCTGAAACCCTCGATGGGGCAGGCATCGATGCCCAGGGCGCCGGCCCCCAGCAGCAGGGTACCCAGGGCCAGATAGACCTGCCGGTCCATCCAGGCGGCCTCGTCCTGCAGCTGCTGCTGGTGCAGGCCCACGTAGAAGGCCCGGCCCTTGGCCTGGGCGGCCTTGGCCTCGGCGTTGGCAAAGCGGCCGTCGGCCTCCTCCTGCGCCAGGATGGCTGCCAGATGGCCTTCATCCAGGCTTTCCCGGGCGCACAGCACCACCACCTGGGAAGCATTGCGCACCTTGGGCTCGTTGTAGGGGAAATCGGCGGTGAGGGTGGCGGCGATGCGGCCCTTGGCAGCGTCGCTGCCGGCAATGACGAAATGCCAGGGCTGGGAATTGACGGAGGACGGGGCATTGCGCAGCAGGGTGCGCAGGGCCGCCAGATCGTCGGCGGCAATCTTGCGGCTGGGATCGAAGGCCTTGGTGGTGTAGCGTTGTGCGGCTACCTGGGCGATGTTCATGGAAGCTCCTGGGGATAGGGGAAGAAATTTGCCCGGGAGCATACCGCCGCCCGGGGCCGAAGCAAAGGCCGGGAATTCCCGGCCGGCCAACCTCTCGACTCGGGGCCGGCGCCGGCCGCCCCTCAGGCGCCCTTGCCCATCCGCGCCAGCACGTGGCGGGCCATGCCCTTGGCCAGTTCGTCCTCGCCCATGAAGACCGTGCCCAGGCTCTCCTGGCGCAGCAGACCGGCCTCCTCCTCGGAGTGGGTGCGCAGCACCACTTCGATGGCCGGATTGAGGGTGCGGGCCATGTCCACGATCTTGCGCACGTCCAGGGTGTCGGGCGTGGCGATGACCAGCATGCCGGCCCGGGCGATATGGGCCTGGATCAGCACCGCCGGGTCCGAGGCATCGCCGGAGACGGCAGGCACCCCCCGCTCCCGCAGCTTCTCCACCACCTGGCGGTGCTGCTCGGCCACCACATAGGGAATCTTCTGGGCATCCAGGGCCTCGGCGATGCGCCGGCCAACCCGGCCGTAGCCCACCAACACCACCTGGCCGGAGAGGAAATGCTCTTCCACCGTGGTCGGCAGGGCGGCCGTCGGGTCTTCCCGCATTTCCAGGCGCCGCGCCAGGGCGGAATGGGCCAGGGCCCATTTGCGGGCCGGGCCGATGGCGGCAAAGACGACGGAGTTGAAGGCGATGGAAATCAGGGCCCCAGCCAGGATCAGGCTCTGCCCGGCCTTGGGCAGCAGGTCCAGGGCAACGCCCAGGCCGGCCAGGATGAAGGAGAACTCGCCGATCTGGGCCAGGCTGGCACCGACCGTGAGGGCGGTGTTGAGGGGATAGCGGAAGGCCAGCACCAGCAGGATGGCGGCCACCGTCTTGCCGACGATGACGACGGCGGCCACCGCCAGCACCTTGCCCGGTTCCTGCAGCAACACCTGGGGATCGAAGAGCATGCCGACGGAGACGAAGAACAACACCGAGAAGGCGTCCCGCAGGGGCAGGGATTCCTCCGCCGCCCGGTGGGCGAAATCGGATTCGCGCATCATCATGCCGGCGAAGAAAGCGCCCAGGGCGAAGGAAACGCCGAAGAGCTTGGCCGAGCCGTAGGCCACGCCGACGGCGGCGGCAATGACGCAAAGGGTGAACAGCTCCCGGGAGCCGGTGCGGGCCACGGCCCACAGGATGCGCGGGAAGAGCCGCCGCCCCACCACCAGCATGAGGGCGATGAAGGCTCCCACCTTGGCCAGGGTCACCGCCAGGGTGCCCCACAGGCTGCCGCCGGCGCCGTGGGCATCGGCAGCGCTACCGCCCAGCAGCTCGGCCAGGGGCGGCATCAGCACCAGCACCAGGACGCACACCAGGTCCTCCACCACCAGCCAGCCGACGGCGATGCGGCCATTCACCGAATCCAGGATGCCCCGGGTCTCCAGGGCCCGCAGCAGCACCACGGTGGAGGCGCAGGAGAGGGCCAGGCCGAAGACCAGGCCGCCGCCGAAAGACCAGCCCCAGTACATGGCCAGCACGGTGCCCAGGGCGGTGGCCACGGTGATCTGCACCACGGCGCCGGGAACGGCGATGCGGCGCACATTCATCAGGTCTTCCAGGGAGAAGTGCAGGCCGACGCCGAACATCAGCAGCATGACGCCGATCTCGGCCAGCTGGCCGGCCAGCTCCACGTCGGCGACGAAGCCCGGGGTGGCCGGGCCCATGATGATGCCGGCAATGAGGTAGCCGACCAGGGGGGGAATCTTCAGGCGGGCAGCAATGAAGCCCAGGATCATGGCCAGGCCGAAGCCGGCGGCCACGGTGGTGATGAGGCTGATGTCGTGGGGCATGTTGCGGTCCTTGCGGGGAGTGTTAGCAGACTAGCGCCAAACAGGCGGCCACGCACTCCCCTCCCCTCGACATCCGCCGGGATCGGGCCGACACGCGCTGACCTTTCGCCCGGCGAAGCCCATTGTCCCACGAAGGGCGCCGCGGCTGGATCAGGGAAACGCCGGACAAACGGACGGCAGGCACCGCGCCGGGGACCCGGTGCGGCCAGGAAAAATCGGGGGAAAAACAGCGGGGCGAGGCCCGCCGCTCAGAACAGGGGCGCCAGGGCCTTGTCCAGGTCTTCCAGCTTCATGCCTCCCAGCTTGCGGGCGACGATGTGGCCCTGGCGGTCCAGGATCACCGTGTAGGGCAGGCCGGCCTTCTCGTTGCCCAGCTGGCGCATCAGGTCCAGCCCGGGCTGCAGGCCGGAAACCAGCACCGGGTAATTCACCTCGTAGGCCGAGGCGAATTCCTTCACCGCCTCCTTGCCCTCTTCCACCGCCACGCCGACGATGGTCAGGCCCTTGGCCTTGTACTTGTTCTGGATGCTCACCAGATCGGGAATTTCCTTGCGGCAGGGGCCACACCAGCGGGCCCAGAAATTCACCACCAGGGGCTTGCCCCGATAGCGCTCCAGATTCACCTTCTCGCCGGCGGTATCGGGAAAGCTGGCGGCGAAGAGCGGCGCCGCGGAGGCCTGCTCTTCGGCGACAGCCGCCAGGGGAGCGGCAAACAGCAGGGCGGAGGCCAGGGCGGCGAGGGAGGAACGCAAGGGCAGCATGGGCATCAGGGCAGGTCGGTTTTGCGGAAAGTCAGGAAGCCGGCCAGGGCCGCAGCGCTGCCCAGGAGGACCGGATAGGCCAAAGCATAAACCTTGTAACCGAGAACGCCAAAGGTATCCAGGATCACGTACGCGGAGGGCCCGAGGACGATCAACTGGGGATCGAAGAGGGCCAGGGCCGCGGTGCGGAACACCTGCAGGGGGTTGGCCAGGGCGATGCCGATCACCGTTTCCGGACTGACCTGGCCCTGGATCAGGACGCCGAGGAGGATCAGGTCGAGGAACACCAGCATCAGCAGCCAGACCATGAAGGCCGTGCCCTGGGCCACGTCGGTGCTGCGGGCCAGGGTGGAGATGAGCATGCCGATGCCGAGGAAGCACCAGGCCATGGCGGCCAGCAGGGCGGTGTAATAGACGAACATGCCCCAGGGCACTTCGATGCCCTTGATCAGGGCCCACAGCACGGCGCCCAGCATGGCGACGAAGACCGGCAGGAAGATGGTGACGTAGCGGCCCAGGAACTTGCCCCAGAACCAGGCCGCCAGGCCCACGGGCAGGGACAGCAGGTATTCGAAGACCCCCGCCTCCCGGTCGCCGGCGACGGAGCGCACAGTGGTGACGAGGACGAAGATGGGCAGGATGGCCATGGCCAGCTGGATGTAGGTCACCAGCAGGCGGGACAGGCCGATGAAGCCCAGGACCCGGGATTCGGTCAGACCGAAGGCGAACAGCAGGGCCACGATACCGCCGAAGACCAGGCTGTAGATGAGGAACCAGCGGGCCCGCAGGGATTCCACGATGTCGAGTTTGGCGGTGAGCCAGAGGGTTTTCATTGCTGTCCTATTCCCTGAGTATTTTTATTTGCCTTTGGCAAGGACCTGCTTCTTCGCTTCGTCGAAGCCGATGCTGCCCTCCACCTTGTCGGCCACGGCACCGAAGCCGTAGGCCATGGGAGTGCGCTTGCCGCTCACGTAATAGGCCTTGCGTGCGTCGAGCCAGCGGCCGTCGCGGGAATCGGCGATCCAGAATTCCATGCGCGGGTCCGACGACCAGGGCTGGTGCTCGCTCCAGAAAATGGCGCAGCCGAAATCGTCGAACTTGTAGACCTTCTTGCTGTAGGGATCGCGGATCTGGGCCGCGTAGGCCTTGTCGCTGATGGCCATGCCGCAGCGGGTGCAGCCGTCCCGGTCCCACTTGATTTCCACCGGGCCGCTGCTGGGCTGGCCGCCGCAGCCGGCGAGGGAGACGAAAACGCCGGCCGGCACCGAGAAGAGAAAGGTGCGGCGCTTCATTGCAGGGTCACTCCCGTGACCTCCTGCATGTCGATGCGGGTCAGCAGGCCGACGTAGCGCGACACCATGCCGAGGAAGCGCAGGCGGTCCGGGCCGGCCACCTGGCCGTGCCAGGAGAGGCCCTCGTTGCGGGCGGCGAAGCCCCAGCCTTCAAGGGCCTTGGCGATGGCCGGGTCGGCCCGGCGCAGGTCCACATGGCAGTCGAGCAGGGTATCCATGCCGGAATCGTCGGCCACCCGGTCGTCCAGCACCACCTTGCCCATGTCCATCTCGATCACCCGGTTCACCAGGGCCGCCACCTCGTCGAGACGGTGGCTGGAAATGATCATGGTGCAGTTGTCCTGGCGCTCGGCCAGAAGCTGGAAGAAGATGTGGCGGGCTTCCGGGTCCAGGTTGGCGGCCGGTTCGTCCATCACCAGCACCTGGGTGTCGCGCCCCAGGGCGATGGCGATCAGCAGCTTCTGCTTCATGCCGCCGGAAAGGCGGTTGAAGGGACGGGCGGCGATGGCGTCCACGTCCAGGCCGAGGCGGTCGGCGATGGCGTGGATGCGCCGGGGATCGGACTTGCACACGGCAGCGGCGAAAGTCACCAGCTGGCCCACGGGCATTTTCAGGGGAGGCGGCAGTTGGGGCACGAAGCCCACCTTGCCCAGCACGTCGGCCCGATGGGTCCGGGGCGCCTTGCCGTCGATGCTGACCTCGCCGCCGTAGGTGTATTCCCCCAGCAGGCAGCGAATCAGGGTGGTCTTGCCGGCACCGTTGGAGCCGATCAGGGCAATGCGCTCGCCCAGCTGGATGTCCAGGCTGACTCCGGCCAGCACCTGGGCCTTCTTGAAAATCTTGCTGACGTTGTCGAAACGGATCATGGGAAAGGAGATTTCTCGCAAAGCGTTACAGGGCCAAGGCCGCAGGATGCCAAAGCCCGGGCTGCGGCGCTTTGATATTTATCTCCTTCGGCTCCATTTTTCCTAAAGCAGTTTGTCCAGGCCCTTGACCCCGTAGGTCAGGGCGCCGCTGGGGCAGGTGTCCACGCACAGGCCGCAACGGGTGCAGTCGGGGCCGATGGACATCACCGCCTCCTCGGCCCGGCCCTTGATGACCACGTCGAGAACGTGGGGCACTAGGCAGACCTTGCGGCAATCGCCCTCATGGAAGCACTTGTCCAGGCGGTAGACGATGCGCAGGGGCGACACGGTGCCCACCATACCGTAGGTCAGGCCGATGGGACAAACATATCGGCACCAGGCCCGGCGCGAGTAGAAAACTTCGAACAGGAGCAGCAGGAAGACCCAGGCCAGGGCCAGGCTGGGGCCGTAGATCAGGGCCCGGGACAGGATGCCGGTGGGGGACAGGGTCTCGAACACGGTGTAGCCGGTGACGATGGCCAGCAGGGAGAACAACACCCAGAACACGGTGCGGGTGCCCCGGTGGAACTCGTGGTCGGTGACCCACTTCTTCTCCACCAGCTTCAGGTGCAGGGCCTCGAACCATTCCGCCACCAGGTGGTAGGGACAGACCCAGGAGCAGAAGGTGCGCCCCCCCAGCAACACCCAGAGGAAGAACACGGTGGCGGTGCCGATCAGCAGGTTCACGATGATGTGCTTGTGGGCCAGCATCACCTGCAGGGCGGAGTTGAGGTCGATCAGGTGGAAGCCGACGAAGCGGGAGGCGGTGAGGGCCCCCTCCAGCATCTGGATGTCCAGCCAGAAGGAGACGACGAAGAGCAGGTTCACGGCGATGAGCACGGCCCAGCGGCGGTTGCGCCACTTGTGCTGCAGCAGCTGGTGCTCCCGGGTGTGCTGCTTCATGGCCTCGAAGTCGGCCTTGTTGAGGCGCTTCAGCTTGTGGATCTGTTCCGCCTCCGGACTGTAGGCGGCGGGCTTTTGCGGCTCCCGGCCGAGCATGACCAGGAGCTTTTCCTTGAAGCTTTTCATTTCAGGCCTCCCAGGTCTTGCGTTCGTCCACCACGATGGCGGCCATGCCGCCCGCTTCCACGGGGCAGATCATTTCGCAGACGCCGCAGCCGACGCATTGTTCCAGGACCTCCGGCACCGCCCGTTTGACGCCGTCGCCGTTGTCCACGAACTTGAGGCGGATGGCGTCCTTGATCGGGCATTCGGTGACGCACAGGTCGCACAGTTCCCGCTCGTAGGGATGGTCCGCCACCGGAATGGGTTTCCAGCGGTCCACATCCATGTAGCGCATGGTGCCCTTGAAGCCGGCGCCCCGGGCCTGCCCCTTGAAGCCCTTGCCCTGGGCCGCCAGACAGATCTGGGGCTGGGCCAGGCGGGCCAGGCCCATGCGTTCCTTCAAGTTGAGGGTGGGCTCCGGGTCCTTTTCCTTGGCCTTGAGAATGGGCAGACGGGCCAGGTGGGCGCCGGGCCGTACCGCCAGGAAACCGGGCTTGTCGTAGGTGAGGGCGCCGGTGGGACAGGCCAGGATGCACTGGCCGGCATCGCAGGAAAAGTCGCAGGCCTGCTCCCGGGCGTCGATGTGGGGCACGCCGATGCCGTAGCCGTCCGTGAGATCGCCCAGCTTGATGGCCTGCACCGGGCAGACCTGGACGCACTGGCCGCACTTGATGCAGGAGGCGAGGAAGTCCTTTTCATCCAGAGCGCCGGGGGGACGCAGGCGGGTGCGGCTGGCCCGGGCCACGGGCAGATAGCCCAGCAGGGCCAGGCCGACGATGCCGCCGGTCAGGAGGGAACTGCGGATGAAGCGACGTCGGGCAGTGCGCTGCTTGGCGGAGCCGGCGGGCTTGGCAGCATTGCCGGCAGGCGTATCGGATTCCGGGTTGTTGTCACTCATGGTGCTTTCCTCCGGGGATTCTTGAACACCGGGGCTTCGTCCCGCACCATCAGCACGGGGTCGGAAAAGGGAGCCAGGCGCTCGAGGAAATCCAGTGATTCCATCATGGGGGCGCTCTTGAAAAAGAGGGCGAAGGGCACTTCCATCCACAGGCGGTCGGCGTAGGCGTAATCCTCGTAGGGCGTGTCGCCGACGCCGTCGTTGTTGCGGTCGAAGCCCTGGTAACCGTCCCAGTAGTTGCCGTGCCAGCGGTTATGGGCGGCACCGCCGCCCCCGGCCACGGCCACGTCGGCCAGGTTGCCCTCGAAGACATTGCTCTCGAAAACGCTCCCCTCCCGGTCGGAGACGAAGCTGACGGCAATGCCGTTGAAGGCGAAGCGGTTCTTGCGCACTTCGGTCTTGGAGCCGGGCTCGAAGGGCGACAGGTCGGTGCCGATGCCGGTGGAGCAGTAGAGGATTTCGTTGCCCTCGATGACCGTGTTGCTGGCCTCCTTCAGGCCCACGGCCATACCGGTGGCGCCGGTGGCATGGGAGATGGTGTTGTTGCGGATGTAGGCGCCCTTGGTGTACATGAGATACACGCCGACGGCGTTGTCGTAGAAGCGGTTGCCCTCCACCGTGTTCTCGTGGGCGAACATGAAGTGGATGGAATAGCGGCTGCGCCGGCTGACGTTGTTGCGGAAGACGTTATGGTCGGAATACCAGGCCACCATGTCCCGGGAATCCTCGATTTCATTGCCTTCCAGCAGGTTGTTCTTGCTGTACCAGAGGCGCACGCCGTCGCCCCGCAGGCCCAGGTCGAAGGGCTTGGAGCGGATGTAGTTGCGGGTCAGCTTGTTGTCGTTGGACTGCTTCAGGTCGATGCCGAAAAGACAGTTGGTGATGCGTACCTGGTCGACCACGTTGCGGTCGCCGCGCACATTGAGACAGGCATCGTCGCTGTCGTGGGAACCGCCGGAATTGGTCAGATGCACGCCGCGCAGCACGGCACCGCTGGTATCCAGGACGAACACCGTGCCCTTGCCGCCGCCGTCGATGATGACCTGGCCCTGGGCCTCGATGGTCAGGGGCTTGTTCACCACCACCGGACCGGAATAGCTGCCGGCCGGCACCTTCAGCACCGAGCCTTCGGGAGCCTGATTGACCAGGTCCTGGAACCAGGGAATGCCGGCCACCGCCGGCGCCGTGGGCAGGGGCACCTTCTCGCCGGAGGCACCCCAGGCGCTGCCGGCAGGCTTGCCCATGCCGTCATCCGCACTGGATGCGGCTGCCGGCGTATCGGTGGCGGCGCCAAGGGCCCGCAGGGCGTAATCCGGGTCTCCCACGGCAACGCTTACCGCCGCCCACACCAGCAACGGCGAGGCGGCGACTGCAAGCAGGCGTCTCACTCGGCAGCCCCCTCGCGCACCTGCTTGCGCCGGATCAGCAGGGCCGGCATGAGGCTGAGGAACATCAGCACCAGCAGGCCGTAACCCCAGTAGGGATAGGAGTAGGTGGAGAACTGGGCCACCTTGCCTTCGCCGAAGACGGTGGGCATGAAGGGCTTCACCGTGAAGGCGCCCCAGGGGTGCAGGTTGTGGCCGAAGAACCACAGCCAGGCGGCGTAGGTGACGACGAAGAAGAGGGGCAGCAGGGCCGGCACCAGGGCCAGCAGCAGGCTGAAATTGCGCACCTTGGCAACGCCGGCGACGACGATGCCCATGACCAGGATCAGGCCGACGATGACGATGTGGCTGATGAGGGTGACGTTATCGCCCCAGGCCTTGATCTTCTCCGGTTCCTTGAAGAAAGTGCCGGCCTCCTGGACGTAGGCTTCGACGTGGCTGGCCAGATGGCCGAGCACGTACTGGTCCACCAGCATCCAGGCGGCAACGGCGGCAAAGCCGGCGGACAGGACCAGGATGCGGGTCTTGCGCTTGGTCACCATGAAGCCGGCCAGCATGACGGCGAAGAAGCCGAAGAAGAACTTGGCCAGGGGCTTCTCCACCGGTGCACCGGTGGCGATGGGGAACATGCCCACGTAGTGGTTGATGGTGTTCATCTCGTGGACGCAGTCCAGGCCCTGGGCCCCCTTGTTCACATCCTTCTTGGCATCCAGGATGGGGTTGTAGCGTTCGGTGTTTTCATCCAGGTCCTGCTGGATGATTTCGTTGGCCATGCGGGTGCCGACCCCGGCCGCCTTGCAGCCGTTGTAGACGCCATCGAAATGGAAGTGGATGCGGATGCCGTCAGGAAAGGCGTCCTTGGGGTAGTTCGGCGCCGTCAGGGAGACCCACCAGATGGGGGCGAAATAGGCGGCCACCATGGCCACCAGGGCGATCAGGGTCAGTCCCTGGACCAGGCGAGTCTGTTTGGTTTGGGTATCCATGTTCTGCTGTCTCTCGAAAAGCAGCCCCGCTTACCGGCGACGGCCGCAGGATGGTAGTGCTAGTTATTTTTGACCGGCCTTCCCTAAACCGCCGGAGGCCCTCTCCCCGGGAGAGGGGTGGATGGAGGGAGGATCGGGCCTCCCCCTCATCCGGGGCCTCCCTGCGGGGAGGCCCAGAGTGTTGCAAGCTTACTTCTTCTTGCCAGGCTTGGCTGCACACATGGAGCCGGGCATGGTCATGCTGGACTGGTAGGCGGAGATGGCCACCAGCTGTTCGTTGTTGTACTTCTTGATGATCTTCACCATGTCCGGGTTGGCGTTACGGCGGTGGCCGTCGCGGATCTCGGTCATCTGGCGCAGCAGGTACTTGTAGTGCTGGCCGGCGATCACGGGGTAGAACTTGTCCTTGACGCCTTCGCCGTTCTTGCCGTGGCACTCCAGACATTCCTTCTCGTACAGCTCCTTGCCCTTGGCGATCTGCAGGGAGGCATCGGCACCTTCGTACTTGCCGTGATCGGTGGGGATGCACAGACCTTCAATGTAGGAGGCCACATCAGCCAGTTCCTGGGGATCGGTCAGGGTGGCGGCGAAGGGGTACATGGTGGGGTTGTCGCGCAGACCGGCACGGATGTCGGCCATCTGCTTGATCAGCACGGTGGTGTGCTGGCCGGCGAGCTGGGGGAAGGTGCCATCGGGACGGCCGGCACCGGAAGGCAGGTGACAGGCGCCGCAGACCTCGTAGGCTTCCTGGCCGCGCTTCTTGTCGCCCTTGAGCTTCAGGGCTTCGATCTTCTCGCCCTCCTGGGCATTCCACTTGTAGTCCTTCGACTCGATACCGCCTTGGTGGGGAGCCGGCGGACCGGCGTGGGCCACCCCCAGGGCGATGAGGGAAAGGGAGGCGGCGATGATCAGCTTTTTCATTTGAATCCCCTTACAGAGAGAAAATTGCTATGTACTAATGTTAGTCGGGCCCGGCGGGGCCTGTATTTGATGCGGGTCAATCCGAAAAAAAGACGCCGGTCGGCAAGCTAGCCGCACCGCCGTCCTCCGGGGATTCGGATCAGGGCTTGACCTTGGACAGGTAGTCGGCCAGCGCCTTGATTTCTTCGTCATTGACCAGGTGCATGACGCCCTTCATGGCGGCAGTCTGGCCGTTGTTGCGGGCGCCGCTCTTGATGTCCTTCATCTGCTGCTCGGCGTAGGCGGCGTTCTGGCCGGCCAGCTTCGGGTAGTTGGGCATCAGGGGCTTCTTGCCTTCGGCACCGTGACAGGCATTGCAGGTCTTCTCGGCAAACAGCTTGGCGCCGTCGGCAGCAAAGGCGGGGGCGGCCACAGCGGCGGCCAGGGCGGTGAAAAGCACCAGTTTTTTCATGGGTATTCCCTTTCATAAGAAAACGGGGAGCATGGTGATGCTCCCCGCGTTCAACAACTATTACCTGAATCAAATCCGGCGGATTACTTCACCTTCTTGGCGCCGTTCTGTTCCAGATAGGTCTTGGCGCGCAGGCCGAGGTCGGCTGCCTTCACCTGGTACTGCCAGACTTGCTCGGCCCACAGGGTGGCCTGGTTCCAGTCCTTCTTCTTGGCAGCGTCTTCATGCTTGGCCTTGGCGTCCTTGATCTTGTTCAGCTGATCGACGGCGTCGTCCATCATGTTCACCACATCCGGGAAGTCCTTGTAATTCACGGAGGTGATGTAGCCGACCACCTGATCAATGACGGCCTGGGTATCGGCCACCTTCTTCAGCTGCTTCTTGTAGTCGTCTTCGCTGTAGATCGCCTTCTCGGCACCAGCCGTCTTGGTCGCCTTCCAGCCCTTCGGCTTGACCAGGAGGTAGCCCTGCATTTCCAGGTGCAGCGCGGAGCAGAACTCGGTGCAGTAGTAGGGATAGACGCCTTCCTTGTCGGCCTTGAACTTGACCGTGACGGTCTTGCCCGGCTCGACGGAAGCATGGACGTTGTAGGTGGAGACGGTGAAGCCGTGGGTCTCGTCCTGGGCCCGTTCGAGGTTGGTCAGGTGGATGGTGATTTCGTCGCCCACTTCAGCCTCGATGGTTTCCGGGGTGATGTGGGAACGGATCAGGGTACCCTTGACCTCGATCTTGTTGCCCTTCTTGGTGGTGACTTCCTCACCAGCACGGACGGCGCCGGGGTGCGGCTTGTCGGTGCGGGAGTCGGTACCCACCTTGTAGCGGACGCCGGGCTTCAGCTTGGCGGCATCGATGGCGACAACGTAGTGCGGCTCGCCCAGCGGCAGGGGCATGTCGTACAGGAGCTGCATCTTGTCGTTGCTGATGTCGATCAGCTGGTGGTTCTGCGGGTGCAGGGGACCGACGGGCACGAAGCGGTCGATGGACAGCTTGTTCAGCGCCACCAGGTAACGGCCCTTGGGATCGGCGGAGTCACCTTCCATGGTCATCAGGTGACCGATGTTGTAGTGCACGCTGATTTTGTCGAGGACCTTGCCTTCACAGAAGTTCCACTTCACCACCTGGGAATCCACGTACAGGGAGGTGTAGGCCAGACACTGCTTGGAGTCGTACTGGGTGTGCAGGGGGCCGAGGCCCAGTTGCACCTGGGTGTGCAGCGCGTCCTTCATGGCGATCACGGGGATGCCGTAGGCGTCCTTGGACTCGAACTTGCCGGCCTTGATGGCGGCCTGGATCTTGTCGAAGGAATACACGGACACGTGGGTGTCGAGCTTGCCGGCAACGGTGATGAACTTGCCGTCCGGGGTCACGTCGACGCCGTGGGGGGACTTGGGTTCCGGAATCAGGAACAGCACGCCTTCCTTGACGGCAGTTTCGATTGCCAGGACGTTATGGCCGTTGATCTTCTTGGCCATGCCCTTGGCGACCAGTTCGGCAGCCTTCTTCCAGTTGATCACGTGCAGATAGTCGGTGTCCTTGGCGGAACAGCCGGCTTCATAGGGAGGACGACCCTTCTCGATACCGCCCACATAGCGCTCGGAGCAGAAGGAGTTGGTGAAGGACCAGCCGTCGGACGGCCCCTTGCCAGCGTCGGACAAATCCTGGCTGTAGGGGGGCAGTTCGAGGGAGAAGGACTGCTTCGGATCGATGCGGCCTTCCTTGCGGTCAAACTTCCAGTAGGTGACGCCGCCGCGGTACTTCTCGTTGAACTCTTCGAGGGGGTAGAACTTCTTGTTTTCCAGCGGGGAAGCGTACTGGGCAGCCTCGATGACGTAGTCGGTGTTCGGGGTGACGAAGGCGCCGCCGTGTTCGGACTTGAAGATCGGGTTGACCACGATCTGCTTGGTCTCGAAGTCGCGCAGGTCGATCACTGCCAGACGGGGATTGGCCTTGTCGTTGATGAAGAGGAACTGGCCGTCGTACTTGCCATCGGTTTCGGAGATGGCCGGGTGGTGGGTGTCGCCCCAGGTGATCTGCTTGCCGTCGATCATGCCCTGGTTCAGCACGGCCTTGGAGTTCTCGTCGTAGCCGTAGCCCTGCCAGGGTTCGGGGGTGAAAACGCCGATGTACTTGAGGATGCGCATGGACGGAATGCCATACACGATCACCTGACCGGACTGACCGCCGGAGGAGAAGGCGACGAATTCATCACGCTTACCGGTGGGAACGTAGGTCTTGGCCGCTGCCAGCAGGTCCTGCTGGGACAGGCTGCGACGTTTCATCACGTCCTGCAGGGACTCTGCTGCCGTGGCAGCCCCCGCTGCCGCGAAACCGATACCGGCTGCAACCAGCGCGGCGACGGTCTGCTTCATACGAGTCTTCATTTTGACTCTCCCGTTGATAAATAAAGGAAATTTCTCTGCTATTGCCCTAGGCACCATAGGGTGCGCACCTACTATGCGGCAATATGTCGCACATCATCGGCGCCGCCACACTTCTAAACTTTGATGCAGGTTAAATTGGGGAAATGGCTCGGGGTTGAGAATCGAGCCCATCGCCAAGCCAGTAGCGGCTTTGGCGTCATCGTGTCAGGATAGCCGAGGAATTACGCGCCTTCGCGGCACCGCTACCCGGCCCATCAAGCCCTAACGCGGTCCGCCGGCCCTCCGCAACACCGGTACCCATTACCTGCCCCAGCCCCGAAGCAACGAATGTCCAAAAAAATTATTTATGACCTGGCCATCCTCGGCGCCGTCATCGCCCTCGGCGGCCTCGGTTACACCCTGGCCCCTCTGCTCACCCCCAAGACCGACCTGGCAGCCCCCCTCTCGGACTGCGACCTGAACCGGGGCCCCTGCCGGGCGGCCCTGCCCGGAGGCGGCGAAGTGGAATTCAGCATCAGTCCCCGCCCGGTGCCGGCCCTCAAGCCCCTGACCCTGAGCGCCCGGGTCAGCGGCATCCCGGCCAGCCAGGTGGAGGTGGATTTTGCCGGGGTGGACATGAAGATGGGCTACAACCGCCCCCTGCTGGCCGCCGCCAAGGAAGCCGGCACCTTTGTCGGGCAGGGCAACCTGCCCGTCTGCATCACCGGCACCATGATCTGGCAGGCCACCGTGCTGGTCGGCAGCGGCGGCAAGAATATCGCCGTCCCCTTCCGCTTCGAGTCGGCCGCCCCGGAAGGCCACTGAAAGACACCATGCGCCTCATTACCCTGCTCACCATCCTGGCCCTGGCCATCCCGGGCCTGCCCGGCTGTTCCCGCGACACCCCGCCAGCCCCCGGCGGCCTGACCCTGGCCGCCCCGCCCAGCGGCGGCGATTTCAGCCTGGACAGCGCCGACGGCCGTATTGCCACCCAGAACTTCCGCGGTCAGGTGGTCGCCCTCTATTTCGGCTACACCTACTGCCCGGACGTCTGCCCCACCTCCCTGGCGGCCCTCGGCAGCGCCCTGGAAAAGCTGACGCCGGCGGAACTGGCCCAGGTCCAGCCCCTGTTCATCTCCGTGGACCCGGAGCGGGACAGCGTGGCCCGCCTCAAGGACTACGCCGTCTTTTTCCACCCCAAGCTCAAGGGCCTGACCGGCACCCCGGCGGAAATCGCCGCCATTGCCCACGCCTACGGCGCCAGCTACAGCCGGCAGGAGGTCAAATCGGAAGGCGGCTATGTGGTGGACCACTCCTCTTTCGTCTACCTGCTGGCTCCCGACGGCCGCCTGGCCGCCTCCCTGCCCCACGGCACGACGCCGGAAGACATGGCCGCCGCCATGCGGCGCCTGCTGCCCCAACCCAAGTAACCGACTTCACCCACAGGAGTTCCCCATGCAACTGCACCGCCGCCTCATTTCCGCCGCCCTGGCCTGTTCCGCCCTGTTCGCCCTGCCGGCCCTGGCCGACAGCCCGATCAAGGTGGAAGACCCCTATGTGCGCCTGGTTCCCACCGGTACCCCCAACACCGGCGCCTTCATGGTCATCAAGAACAGCGGCAACGTCGACCGCAAGGTGCTGAAGGCCGAGAGCCCCGTCTCCAAGGTGGTGGAACTGCACAACCACATCAACGACAACGGCGTCATGCGCATGCGCCCGGTGGCCGACATCGAGGTCAAGGCCAAGGGCGAGGCCGTACTGCAGCCCGGCAGCCTGCACGTCATGCTGATCGGCCTCAAGCAGGACCTGAAGGAAGGCGACGTGGTGCCCATCACCCTGAAGCTGGACGACGGCTCCTCCACCAAGATCGAAGCCCCGGTACGCAAGATCCAGGTGCCCGCCGCCAAGCCGGAAGACATGGGCCAGCACAACCACGGCGCCATGAAGCACTGAGCCTGTCCGGACGCAACAAAACAAAGGGACTCCCGCGGGAGTCCCTTTTTGCTGGCCGGCGCTTCAGAACTGGCTGAAGTTGCGCCCCATGACGTGTTCGTCGGTGCGGTATTTGTCCAGTTGCTGGGTGCGCTCGAAATACAGGGGCGGGTCTGGCACCTGCATGACGCCGCAGGTGCCGACGGGCATCCAGCGCAGGCGCAGGGCCCGGGCCGCATGTTCGATGGAAATCTCCACGCTTTCCGAAATGCCCAGTTCCAGGCGCAGGAATTCCAGCATGTTGCGGCGGGTGCCGTCGTCAAAGCGGACGAAATCCTCCCAGGTGTGGGGCACCCAGGGCGTATCGTAGGTCAGGCAGAGCAGGCTGTGCCCCCTGTAGGAACGCAGGCGGCAACCGTCGGCGCAGCAGGTGCAGGCAAAACGCAGTTCCAGCGCCTTGACCAGGCCATCCATATCCATGCCCGCCTCCTTTCGCCCATCCCCAGATGCCCACCTGTTTCATAGTGGGAAAAAAGCGGGGCAAGCGCAAGGAGGGATTTTCCCGCCCCCGGCGGAACAATCCCGACCTCAGGGACGGGCGGGTTCCTCGGTGACGAAGGCGATCTTGGCGATGCCCACCCGCTGGGCGGTGGCCATCACTTCCGCCACCTTCTCGTAGCGGGTGCCGCGGTCGGCCCGCAGGTGCAGTTCCGTTTCCGGCCCGGCCAGGCCCTGCAGGCGGGTGGCCAGGGCTTCGCCGGCCACGACCTCGCCGTTGATGAAGACCTGGCTGTTGCCGTCCAGAGCCAGCTGCACCACCTGGGGCTTCTGCTCCACCTGGGTGGCGCTGACCTTGGGCAGATCCACCGGCACCGCCTGATTGAGCAGGGGCGCGGTGATGATGAAGATCACCAAAAGCACCAGCATCACGTCCACCAGGGGCGTGGTGTTGATTTCCGCCATGGGCTGGGCGCTGCCGCCCTCGTTGAAGGATCCGAAAGCCATGCCGGCGGCCTCAGGCAACCCGCACCAGGCCGCCCTGGGGCACGGTGCTGGAGAGACGCACGCCGGTGGTGAGATAGGCGTGGAGGTCGTGGGCAAAGCCGTCCATCTGGGCCAGCACCAGGCGGTTGGCCCGGGTAAAGGCGTTGTAGGCCAGCACGGCGGGAATGGCGACGAAGAGGCCGGCGGCGGTCATGATCAGGGCCTCGCCGACGGGACCGGCCACCTTGTCCAGCACCACCTGGGAAGAGCCGGAGAGGCCCACCAAAGCGTGGTAGATGCCCCACACCGTGCCGAACAGGCCGATGAAGGGTGCCGTCGAGCCCACCGAAGCGAGGAAGGTGAGGCCCTGCTCAATGCGGGCCTGGGTGGTGACGATGCTCTGGCGCAGGCAACGGGTGACGAATTCACTGGCATTGACGCCGGCGCCGATGCCCCGGGCCGCATGCTGCTCATGGGCCTGGGCGGCGTGGGCGCCGGAAAGGGCCAGGCCGGCCAGGATGCCGCTGGCGTCCTCGCGGCGGATGGCTTCCAGGGCTTCGGGCAGGGAATCGGCCTGCCAGAAGGCGGCCAGGGCCCGGCTCTGGGTGCGGGAGGCGCGCCAGTGGGCGATGAACTTGCCGACGATGACGCACCAGCTGGCCACCGACAGCAGCAGCAGGATCAGGGCGACGGAATGGGAAACCCCATCTCCCTGGGCCCAGAAATGGGAAAGACCGAGTTGGGTGTTCATGGAGACTCCTGCAATGGGTTAGCTGTCGAGAGCGAAAGTGATGGGAACGATGACCGAGGCTGCCACGGCCTCGTCACCGCGCCGGGCGGGGACGAAACGCCAGCGCTGGACGGCCTCCCGGGCGGCGCTGTCGAGGCGGGAATAGCCGCTGCCGGTCTGGATATCCACCTGCTCCGCCGTGCCCTGGGGCGTCACCCGCACCTTGAGCAGGACCTTGCCTTCCTCGCCGAAACGACGGGACATGGGGGGGTAAACAGGTTTCGGGTTGTGCAGGTAGTCCGCATCGAAACGGGCCGGCACCAGGGCGGGTGCGGCCGCAATGGTGCTGCTGGCGGGACGGCTGGGCGGTGCTTCGGGAGCGACGAAGTCGCTGCTGACGGCCGCCGCCGGCGTTGCGGCCAGTATCGGTGCCGGCGTCTTCGCCAGCGGCACAGGGGCCGGGGCCTTGGGCTGCCGCGGCCGCTCGACCTTGGGCGGCATCGGCTGAGGCGGCGCCACCTCGGGCTGGGGCCTGGCCGCAGGCGCGGCGTCGATGAGGCGCACGCTCATCGGCTGGGGCACCATGGCGCTGACCACGGCACTACCGGAATGCAGGGCGTAGGCCAGACCGCCCCCATGGAGGGCCAGCACCAGCAGGAAAATCGAGCCCCGGCGCCCCCGGGAGAGGGAGGGCCATGGACTGGGTAATGAAGCAGACAGAAAACGATCCTTTTCGGGCCGCGAGGGGCCCCGCAGCGGCATCCCGACGAGGGCTCGCGGGACTGCCGGAAACGCCGTCGCCAGGGCGGCCATGCCGGCTTTGGCGAGAGGGTGGCGAACCCCGTAATTCTAGGGTTCAACGGCCGCCAAGGGGATGCGACCAAAGGTCGCAGGGGCGGCCGGAAAAGGGCGCCAGTCTTAGCGCAGGGAGAGTATCCAGCGCACCAGGGCCTGCAGGTCGGCATCGCTGACCCGCTTGTTGGGCGACATGAAATCGTCGCCCCAGACGCCGCTGCCGCCTTCCCTCACCTTCACCAGCAGGCGGGCCTCGGCTTCCGGGTCGTCCCGGTAGCGGCGCCCCACCTCGCGCCAGGCCGGGCCCCGCACCTTGACGTCCACCTCGTGGCAATTGAGGCAGCGGTGCCGCTCGGCCAGTTCGAGCATGGCGGCATCCCGCTTCTTATCCGCGGCCTGGGCCGGTACGGCAACCACGCCGAGCAGGGCGGCGCAGAGCAGGGTTCGGGTCGTCAGCGACATCCTCATCTCCTTCGACAAAAGGCGTGCACCATGAAAAAACCGGGGGCCGCAGCCCCCGGTCATTAGACAACGATTCCGGCAATAACGCTTAGTACACGTCGTGCTGGGTGTTGTGGATGTTGAACTTGCCGGTCGGGGTGACCAGCTTCGGATCCTTGATCACGGTCTTCATCTTGCGGGTCTTGTCGTCCAGCACCACGACAGCGGAAGGCTCGGTCTTGTTACCCGTCCACACGGAGAACCAGACTTCGTCACCCTTTTCGTTGTACTCGGCCTGCACCACGCGCTTCACACCCTTGGTTTCCGGCAGGCCGGCCATCTTGGCGACGTTGATCACCTCAGGCTTGGCATCCGGGTTGCCCAGTTGGTCGATGCTGTACACGGTGACGGACTCGGCAGCATCCTTCTCCGGCATCAGCGGGGCATCGGCCCACAGGTTGTTGGAGTTCGGGTGGGTCTTGACGAACAGGGAACCGGAACCGTGGTTCTTCAGCTCGGCCACGACCTTCCAGGCGTACTGGGGATGCTTCTCCGGATCGGTACCGATCAGGCTGATGACGTCGGAACCCAGGTGGGAAGTGGACCACACGGGACCGAACTTCGGATGCACGAAGTTGGCGCCGCGGCCGGGGTGGGGCTTGGGCTTGGTATCGACCAGGGCGGCCAGCTTGCCTTCCTTGGTATCGACGACCACCACCTTGTTGGAGGCGTTGGCAGCGACGAGGAAGTAACGCTTGGTGGCATCCCAACCGCCGTCATGCAGGAACTTGGCGGTTTCGATGGTGGTTTCCTTCAGGTTCTTCACGTCGGAGTAGTCCACCAGCTTGACCAGGCCGGATTCCTTCACCGTCACCACCCACTCGGGCTTGATCAGGGAGGAAACGATGGAGGCGACGCGGGGCTCCTGGTGATACTCGCCATCCACGGTGATGCCGCGGGTGGAGACGTTCTTCAGGGGCTCCAGGGTCATGCCGTCCAGGATGGTGTACTGGGGCGGCCAGTAGGAACCGACGATGGCGTACTTGTCTTCCCAGCCCTTGAACTTGGAGGTATCGACGGAACGGGCTTCCAGGCCGGCCTTCAGGGTGGCGACGATGGTGGGCTTCTCGAACCACATGTCGATCAGGTCCAGACGGCCGTCGCGGCCGATCACATAGACGTAGCGACCGGAAGCGGAAGTACGGGAAATGTGCACGGCGTAGCCGGTCTTGACGATGCCCCAGATCTTCTTGGTGTCGCCGTCGATCAGGGCCACTTCGCCGGAGTCACGCAGGGTGGTGGAGAAGACGTTCTGCAGATTGATGTTGTTCATCTGCTTGGTGGGGCGCTCGGCCACGGGCACGTGCACCTTCCAGTTGGCCTTCATTTCCTTCATGCCCCACTCGGGCGGCACATCCGGCTGCTGCTGGATGTAGGTGGCCATGTTCTTGATTTCATCCTTGGACAGGATGTCGTCGAAGTTGGGCATGCCGCCTTCGGTACCGTAGGTCAGGATCTTTTCCAGACGGCCCTGGCCGAGCTTCTGGGTGTTCGCCGGCTCCAGGTTCTTGCCGGTGGCGCCCTTGCGCAGCATGCCGTGGCAGCCGGCGCAACGCTCGAAGTAGATCTTGGCGGAAGCCTCTTTGGCTTCCTTGGTCAGGCTCGGCGCATTGGCTGCGGGTGCAGCGAAAGCGGAGCCCATGGCGGCCGCGAGGGCCGTAAAGATAAAGGCACTAACTCCCTTTTTCATGCTTTCCTCTCCTCAATAGGAATTATCAGCAAACCGTTACCCCCGACACAGCATCCGGGGATGGCGAAAGATTGCGCCCGGTGACTTGTCCAAATCCTTGATGCGAATCAACTTCAAAAAGTAGGGATATTCACTAGAGTGGTGCCTAGGCCGAAACACCCCCAAAAGGGATTGAAGGCCGACGGCCAGCCCGGCTATGCTGCCTTTTGCCAAACGAGAAAAAATAATGCTCATGCCCGATCCGAACCGCACCCACCCTGCCCTGCCCGGCACCGTCTATCTCGTCGGCGGCGGCCCCGGCGACCCCGACCTGCTGACGGTACGCGCCGCCCGCCTGATTGCCCAGGCCGACGTGCTGGTCTACGACCACCTCATCGGCGACGGCATTCTGGACCTGGCCCGGCCCGACGCCGAGATCATCTACGCCGGCAAGGAAGCCTCGAAACACACCCTGCCCCAGGACGACATCAACCACCTGCTGGTACAGCTGGCCCAGAAATACCGCTGCGTGGTCCGCCTCAAGGGCGGCGACCCCTTCATTTTCGGCCGCGGCGGCGAGGAGCTGGAGATCCTGGCCCGCCACGGCGTGCCCTTCCAGGTGGTGCCCGGCGTCACCGCGGCGGCCGGCTGCGCCGCTTACGCCGGCTTCCCCCTGACCCACCGGGACCACGCCCAGGTGCTGGTGTTCGCCACCGGCCACCTGAAGGACGGAACGGTCAATCTGGACTGGCAGGCCCTGGCCCGGCCCAAGCAGACCGTGGTTTTCTACATGGGAATTGCCGGCCTGGGAGAAATCAGCCGGCAGATGATCGCCCACGGCCTGCCGCCACAAACGCCGGCTGGCGTGGTGCAACAGGGCACCACCCGCCAGCAGCGGGTGGTGGTGGCCGATCTGGCCACTCTGGAAGCGAAGGTGCAGGAAGCGGGCATCACCACGCCGGCCCTGATTTTCGTCGGCGGCGTGCTGCAGCTGCAGCCCCAGCTCAGCTGGTTCGAACCCCAGGCCGCAGCCGAGACGGTCTAAGCCGGATCAGCCGGGTCGAAAGAGACAGCCCAGGAGCAGCAGGAAGGAGAACAGCAGCTGCAACTGGGCGGTGCGGCCGAGCAGCAGGTTATGGCCGGTACCCGGCGTCGCCCGGGCGAAGCGCACCACCAGCAGCAGGGCCGGCGGCAGCGCCAGCAGGGGCAGGCCGGCGGCCAGATGGTGGCCGGAGGCGGCCAGCCAGCCCAGCAAAACAAAGGGCGCCAGCATCAACAGCCCGTACTCCACCCGGCATCCCGTCAGGCCCAGGCGCACCGCCAGGGTCCGCTTGCCGGCCCGGGCATCCCCGGCCCTATCCCGGGTGTTGTTCACCACGATCACCGCCGCCGCGAACAGGCCGGACATGTTGGCCAGGGCCAGGGCGGCCCGGCTGAGGCCGCCGGTCTGCAGGTAGTAGGTGCCGAGCACCGCACCCAGACCGAAGAACAGCCACACGAAGACCTCGCCGAAAGGCCCGTAGGCAATGGGTTTGGGGCCGCCGGTGTAGGCCCAGCCGCAGAACAGGGAAGCCAGGCCGAGCAAGACGATGGGCCAGCCGCCCTGCCCCACCAGATAGATGCCCAGCAGGAAGGCGCCGCCCAGGGCCAGGAAGCCGCCCCGCTTGACCTGGGCGGCGCTGAGCCAGCCCATGGCCGTGGCCCGGGGCGGGCCCAGGCGGTCCGGCGTGTCCGTGCCGCGCTCGAAGTCGCCCACGTCGTTGAGCAGGTTGGTGCCGATCTGGATCAGCAGGGCCGCCGCCAGGGTCACCAGGGCCACCAGCCAGCGCAGCTGGCCCGTTTCCGACCAGGCCAGGGCGCAGGTGGACAGCACCGGGGCCGCCGCCACCGGCAGGGTGCGGGGCCGCAGGGCGAGCCACCAGGCCTGCCCGGGTGTGGGACGGGAGAGGCTGGCGAGTGTGGAAGCGTTCATGGGCAACGGGCGTAAGGGAAAAACAGGCCACAGTCTAACCACAGCGCGGCAAAACGGCGCATGGCCAGATCAAAAGGTGCCGAATTTATCCCGGAACGAAGACTGTGAGAGAATGCGGCCTTTGCAAAAACCGCCCCACGGGGTGGGTGTATTTGGTGCCGGGAGAGGGACTCGAACCCTCACACTGTTACCAGCGGCGGATTTTGAATCCGCTGCGTCTACCGATTCCGCCATCCCGGCCCGGGACGCCCGGCCAGAGCTGGCGGGCACTACTGCGCGAGGGGCGCATTATCACCGATTCACGACGCCCCCACAAGCCGGACGAGGACACCCGCCGCCTGCTCCGGGCACCACCGCCAAAGCCGCAAGACCATGAGCCTTTCCGTCGACCTTTTCGACTTTCCCCTGCCGCCCGAACTGATCGCCCAGCATCCGGCCAGGGAGCGCTGCGCCAGCCGCCTGCTGCACGTGGACGGCCCCCACCTGGCCGACCTGCGCTTCACCGACCTGCCCGGCCTGCTGGCTCCCGGCGACCTGCTGGTGTTCAACGATACCCGGGTGATCAAGGCCCGCTTCTTCGGCCAGAAGGACTCCGGCGGCCAGGTGGAAGTGCTGCTGGAGCGCATCGTGGACGAGCGCCACGCCCTGGCCCAGGTGCGGGCCAGCAAGTCACCCAAGGCCGGCACCCGCATCACCCTGGAAAACGCCTTCAGCCTGCTGTGCAGCGGCCGCCAGGGTGAGTTCTTCGCCCTCGAACTGGAGGGCGAAGGCAATCTGTGGGACCTGGCCGAGCAGTACGGCCGCCTGCCCCTGCCGCCCTATATCGAGCACGGGGTGGAGGCGGAGGATGAGGCCCGCTACCAGACCGTCTATGCCCGCCACCCGGGCGCCGTGGCAGCGCCCACCGCCGGGCTGCACTTCGATGAGGCAATGCTGGAGCGGCTCTCCGAGCAGGGTGTCCGCCGAGCCGCGCTGACGCTGCATGTGGGGGCAGGCACCTTCCAGCCGGTGCGCGTGGAAAAGATCGACGAGCACAAGATGCACAGCGAGCGCTTCCACGTGCCGGAAGAAACCGCTGCGGCCATCGCTGCCACCCGGGAACGGGGCGGCAGGGTGGTGGCGGTGGGCACCACCTCCCTGCGCACCCTGGAATCGGCCGCCTGCGGCAACGGCCTGGTACGGGCCGGCAGCGGCGAGACGGACATTTTCATCACCCCGGGCTACCGCTTCCAGGTGGTGGACCGGCTCATCACCAATTTCCACCTGCCCCGCTCCACCCTGCTCATGCTGGTCTCCGCCTTCGCCGGCCTGGACCCCATCCGCGCCGCCTACGCCCATGCGGTGGCAGAAAAATACCGCTTCTTCAGCTACGGCGACGCCATGCTGCTGGAGCGGGAAGACAAGTCATAGCCACAGAGGACACAGAGATCACAGAGTAAAACCAACGCCCCCTTCATCCACCGGGGCAAGACCTACGGTCAACTTCTCTCTGTGTTCTCTGTGCCCTCTGTGGCAAAAATGGTTTTCAGGAATTTAGGAATACATCCATGCAGTTCGAACTTCTCAAGACCGACGGCCAGGCCCGTCGCGGCACTCTGACCCTGGCCCACGGCACGGTGCAGACCCCGGTGTTCATGCCGGTGGGCACCTACGGCACGGTCAAGGCCATGACGCCCCAGTCCCTGCACGACATCGGTGCCCAGATCTGCCTCGGCAACACCTTCCACCTGTGGCTGCGCCCGGGCCTGGAAGTAATCAAGGCCCACGGCGGCCTGCACGACTTCATGGGCTGGAACAAGCCCATCCTCACCGATTCGGGCGGCTTCCAGGTCTTCTCCCTGGGCGCCCTGCGCAAGATCACCGAGGAAGGGGTGAAGTTCTCCTCCCCCATCGACGGCGCCAAGCTGTTCCTGACGCCGGAAGAATCCATGCGCATCCAGCACACGCTGAACTCGGACATCGTCATGATCTTCGACGAATGCACGCCCTACCCGGCCACCGTGGACGAGGCGGCCAAGTCCATGCGCCTCTCCCTGCGCTGGGCCCAGCGCTCCATCGACGAGCACCGTCGCCTGGGCAACGGCAACGCCCTCTTCGGCATCGTCCAGGGCGGCATGTACGAGACCCTGCGCGACGAATCCCTGGCCGGCCTGGATGAAATGGGCTTCGACGGCATGGCCATCGGCGGCCTTTCCGTGGGCGAACCCAAGGAAGACATGGCCCGCATCCTGGCCCACACCGCACCGAAACTGCCTGCCCACAAGCCCCGCTACCTGATGGGCGTGGGCACGCCGGAAGACCTGGTGCATGCGGTTAGCCAGGGCATCGACATGTTCGACTGCGTCATGCCCACCCGCAACGCCCGCAACGGCCACCTGTTCACCCGCTACGGCGACCTCAAGATCAAGAACGCCATCCACCGCCAGGACACCGGCCCCCTGGACCCGTCCTGCGACTGCTACACCTGCCGCAACTTCAGCCGGGCCTACCTGCACCACCTGTTCCGAGCCGGGGAAATCCTCGGCTCCATGCTCAACACCATCCACAACCTGCACTACTACCAGGTGCTGATGGCCGAATTGCGCGCCGCTATTGAAGAAGGGCGCCTGCAGCCCCATATGGAGAACTTCCATCGGGACCGTTCCCGGGGTGCCAGCCCGGCGGCCGGCTAAAGCCGCACCGTAGGTCCGCCACCGGGCATCCGCACCATGGCTCGGTGGTACAATGCCCCGTTCAAATTTCGAAGCAATCAAGGAGTAAAACCGTGCTGATTAGCGCCGCTCACGCCCAGGCCGCAGGCCAGGCTGCCGACCCCACCGGGGGCCTGATGCAATTCCTGCCCATCATCCTGATGTTCGTGGTGTTGTGGTTCCTCATGATCCGCCCCCAGATGAAGAAGGCCAAGGAACACAAGGCCATGGTGGACGCCCTGCAGAAGGGTGACGAAGTGGTCACCCAGGGCGGCATGGTGGGCCGCGTCTCCAAGATCGGCGACGCTTACGTCCATCTGGAAATCGCCCCCAACACCGAAGTCGTGGTGCAGAAACCCGCCATCGGGGTGCTGCTGCCCAAGGGAACCCTGAAGTCCCTGTAAGTCATCCCCGGGGCCGGATTCGTCCGGCCCCTTGCCTTTTTCGGTCCCCCAGGAACCGCCCATGAACCGCTATCCGCTCTGGAAATACATCACCGTCGTCGTCGCACTGGTGATCGGTTTCCTCTACACCCTGCCCAATTTCTTCGGTGAAGCCCCGGCCGTCCAGCTTTCCCCGGCCCGCGCCACCCTGAAGACCGATGCCCAGCTGCTGTCCCGCGTCGAAGCCGCCCTGCAGGGCGCCGGCATCAGCCACGACGGCATCTTCCTCGACAGCAACGGCGTCAAGACCCGCTTCAAGGACACCGACACCCAGCTCAAGGTCAAGGACCTGCTGGAAAAGACCTTCAACCCGAATCCCCAGGACGCCCAGTACGTGGTCGCCCTGAACCTGCTCTCCTCCTCCCCCAAGTGGCTCTCCAACCTGGGCGCCCTGCCCATGTACCTGGGCCTGGACCTGCGGGGCGGCGTGCACTTCCTGCTGCAGGTGGACATGGCCGGCGCGCTGACCAAGCGCCTGGACTCCATGTCGGCCGACCTGCGCACCCTGCTGCGGGACAAGAACCTGCGCCACGCCGGCATCAACCGGGAAGGCAATGCGGTGGTGGTCAAGTTCCGCGACGCCGACACCCGCACCAAGGCCCGCATCGTGCTGGAAGACAACCAGCCCGACCTGACCTTCGTGGACGGCCAGGACGGCTCCGACCTGAAACTCACCGCCAGCTTGAAGCCCACGGCGGTCAAGCGCATCCAGGACTTCGCCCTGAAGCAGAACATCACCACCCTGCACAACCGGATCAACGAGCTGGGCGTGGCCGAGCCGGTGATCCAGCAGCAGGGCGCCGACCGCATCGTGGTGCAGCTGCCCGGCGTGCAGGACACGGCCAAGGCCAAGGACATCCTGGGCCGCACCGCCACCCTGGAAATCCGCATGGTGGACGACACCCCGGGCGCCCTGGAAGCGGCCATGGCCGGCCAGGCACCCTTCGGCACCGAGCTTTACAGCGAACGGGGCGGCTCGCCCCTGCTGGTGAAGAAGCAGGTGGTGCTGACCGGCGACCGCCTCACCGACGCCCAGCCCGGCTTCGACGGCCAGACCCACGAACCGGCGGTGCACCTGACCCTGGATTCCGCCGGCGCCCGCATCTTCAAGGACATCACCCGGGAGAACGTGGGCAAGCGCATGGCCATCCTGCTCATTGAAAAGGGCAAGGGCGAAGTGGTCACCGCCCCGGTGATCCGCACCGAAATCGGCGGCGGCCGGGTCCAGATCAGCGGCAAGATGAGCACCATGGAAGCCAACGACACCGCCCTGCTGCTGCGGGCCGGTTCCCTGGCGGCGCCCATGGACATCGTCGAAGAGCGCACCATCGGCCCCTCCCTCGGCGCCGACAACATCAGCAAGGGCTTCCACTCCACCCTGTGGGGCTTCCTCGCCATTGCCGCCTTCATGATGTGCTACTACCTCATGTTCGGCCTCATCTCCACCCTGGCCCTGGCAGCCAACCTGATGTTCCTGGTGGCCCTGCTGTCCCTCATGCAGGCCACCCTGACCCTGCCGGGCATCGCCGCCATCGCCCTGACCCTGGGTATGGCCATCGACTCCAACGTGCTGATCAACGAACGGGTGCGGGAAGAACTGCGCAACGGCGCCAGTCCCCAGGCGGCCATCTCTGCCGGTTACGAGCGGGCCTTCGGCACCATCCTGGACTCCAACGTCACCACCCTGATCGCCGGCGTTGCCCTGCTGGCCTTCGGCTCCGGCCCCATCCGGGGCTTCGCCGTGGTGCACTGCCTGGGCATCCTGACCTCCATGTTCAGTTCCGTGGTGGTCTCCCGGGCCCTGGTCAACCTCATCTACGGTCGCCGCAAGAAGCTGGACAAGGTCTCCATCGGCCAGGTCTGGAAGCCCGGCCTGGACAGCGCCAAGTAAGCGCCTAGCAAGGGATACTCAACATGGAATTTTTCAAGATCCGCAAGGACATCCCCTTCATGCGCCATGCGCTGGTGTTCAACGTCATTTCGTTGGTCACCTTCCTCCTGGCCGTGTTCTTCCTCGCCACCCGGGGCCTGCACCTGTCGGTGGAATTCACCGGCGGCACCCTGATCGAGGTCAGCTACAGCCAGGCCGCCGACCTGGAGAAAATCCGCGGCGCCCTGGGCAAGTCCGGCTTCTCCGACTACTCGGTGCAGAACTTCGGCTCCTCCCAGGACGTGCTGATCCGCCTGCCCCTGAAGTCCGAGCAGAACACGGCCAAGCTGGGCGAGTCCGTCATGGCCGCCCTCTCCGCCGAGGACGCTTCCGCCTCCCTGCGCCGGGTCGAGTTCGTCGGCCCCCAGGTGGGCAAGGAACTGGCCGAGAACGGCGCCATGGCCCTGCTGGTGGTGATCATCGGCATCGTCATCTACCTGGCCTTCCGCTTCGAATGGCGCTTCTCGGTGTCGGCCATCATCGCCAACCTGCACGACGTCATCATCATCCTGGGCTTCTTCGCCTTCTTCCAGTGGGAATTCTCCCTCTCGGTGCTGGCGGCGGTGCTGGCGGTGCTGGGCTACTCGGTGAACGAATCCGTGGTGGTCTTCGACCGGGTGCGGGAAACCTTCCGCAAGGCCCGCGGCATGACCACGCCCCAGGTGCTGGACCACGCCATCACCAGCACCATCTCCCGCACCATCATCACCCACGGCTCCACCCAGATGATGGTGCTGTCCATGCTGGTGTTCGGCGGCGAGACCCTGCACTACTTCGCCATGGCCCTGACCATCGGCATCCTCTTCGGCATCTACTCCTCGGTGCTGGTGGCCAGCCCCCTGGTGATGTGGCTGGGGGTGTCCCGGGAGCAGTTCATCAAGGCCCCCAAGGCCAAGGACCCCAACGTCAGCGACGACGGCGCCTGCGTCTGAGTCTGGATCAGCAACGGCCGGTTACATTCGGCCACAGCCCCGCCCCTGCGGCAGGGGCTACAATTCGACGGGTCGCCTGCCACCGCGGGCGGCCCGTTTTACTTGCATGAGGGAGAAACACTCGTGAGCACGCAGAAAATCAAGGTGTGGGACCTGCCCACCCGCCTCTTCCACTGGCTGCTGGCCGCCCTGGTGCTGGGCGCCGTGGTCACCGGCCAGGTCGGCGGCAACGCCATCTTCGTTCACGGCAAGCTGGGCCTGGCCATCGTCGGCCTGCTGGTGTTCCGTCTGGTGTGGGGCGTAGCCGGTTCCACCTACGCCCGCTTCAGCCAGTTCGTGCCCGGCCCCGGCGCCATCAAGGCCTATCTGCAGGGCCGCTGGCAGGGCCTGGGCCACAATCCCCTGGGCGCCCTCTCCGTCCTGGCCCTGCTGGCCCTGCTGCTGTTCCAGGTGGTATCCGGCCTCTTCGCCAACGACGACATCGCCTTCCGCGGCCCCCTCATGGACCTGGTGGGCAAGGATCTCTCCGACACCCTCTCCGGCCTGCACAAGGGCGCCTTTCCCCTGATCCTGGCCCTGGTGCTGGTGCACGTGGGCGCCATCGTCTTCTACGCCCGGGTGAAGAAGGACAACCTGGTCAAGCCCATGCTCACCGGCTGGAAGGAGCTGCCGGCAGCACAGCCCGCCGTGCCCGCCACCGCCCATGCCCAGGGCGGCGGCCTGGTGGCCTTCATCGTCGCCCTGGCCCTGGCGGCCCTGGCCGTCTGGGGCGCTTCCGGCGTCTGGATCGCACCGCCGCCCCCGCCGCCGGCATCGGCACCGGCCACGCCCAGCTGGTAAGCGTCGAGTCCCCCAAAGAAAAGGCCGCCCACGGGCGGCCTTTTCTTTGCCTGCACGCTCCGGACAGGACGACGCCAGGGTCGCCTGCCGGGCGCAAGGACCTCAGTCCTTCATGCGGAACTTGTCGTGGCAGGACTTGCAGGTCTCGCCGGTCTTGCCGAACTGGGCCTTGATGGCGTTCACGTCGCCGCCGGCAGCCACTTCGGCCAGCTTGTTGGCTTCGGCATTGAAGGCGCGGGCGATCTTGCCCACTTCCTCCTGCTGCTGGAAGAACTCGGGCTTGACCCGGGTCTTCTGGCCGCCGGCGTCCTTGTCGGAGCCGGGCACGTAGAGGGCGCCCATGCCGGAGTTGGCGATGGCGGCGATGGTGCGGGCAGCGGCCAGGACCTGGTCCTTGTTGTAGGCAGCCGGGTTGTCGATGGTCTGCTCCTTGATCTTGCCCATGTTCCAGGACATGTAGGAGTAGCCGGCCTTGCGGTACTTGATGGCGTCTTCAGGCTTGACCTGGGCGGAAGCGCCGGCGGCCACGGCCAGGGCGGAAAGGGCGAGCAGGAGCTTGGGCAGTTTCTTCATGGCATTTCTCTCGTGTTGTGGTTTGAATGGAAAGGCTGACGGTGGCACCGCAAGGCGCGGCGCAACGACGGGCAATTATACGACTCAAGGCAATGGCATATCAGCCGGCGTCAATGTACGGCACCCACCGGACAAGACCGGAGCAACAGCCTGGAAACGGCCGCAGATGCGGCTGCCAGCCGGGCTGGGAGCAAGAAAAAAGGCGGCCGCAGCCGCCCTTTTCCACCGGATTTTTACAACTTTTACACGGCAAAGACGTGCTTGGCGCGCAGGGTCTTGCCCTCGGCCGCCAGCTGGATCAGGCGGTCGATATTGGGATGCTTGCCCGGATGCAGCTTGGCATCCTCGCTGTGCTCGGCATAGATCTCGATGCCCTTCAGCGCGGCCTGGGGCGTGATGGCGCCGTAGGTCTGGGCCAGGTGGTTGTAGACGGCGACGGAACCGGCGCTGCCCGGCTTGTTCTCGATGGTGGCGACGGTATTGCCTTCGGCATCGAGCAGGTTGATGGCGGCCAGGTGGGAAATGCCCGGCAGCTTCTTCAGATTTTCAGCAAAGCTCATGGGGAAACTCTGGTTGTGGTTCTTGGGAGAAAAAAATCAGCGCCGGCGCAGCATGCCGAACAGCACGCCGGTGATGGCGCAGGCCGAGGCGATGCCGAAGGCGATGGCCTTGATGCCCCGCTCGGGCCCGTAGGCGCCGAGCAGCAGGCCGGCCAGCAGCAGGCCCAGCAACAGGCCGGCCAGGCCGCCCTGGCGGGCGCCCCGGACCATGGCCTTCTGCCGGGCTTCAAGACAGTCGGGGCAGAGGTCGCTCCGACGGTCCTCCATGGGCTGATCGCAGCGGGGGCAGCGCATGGGCTTAGATGCGCTTGGCCAGTTCGGCAGCCTTGCCGGTGTAGTCCCAGGGCGTCAGCTTGAGCAGTTCGGCCTTGGCGGCTTCCGGGATTTCCAGGGACTGCACGAAGGTCTGCATGCCTTCGCGGGTGACGCGGGTGCCCCGGGTCAGTTCCTTGAGCTTCTCGTAGGCCTGGGGCACGGCGTAGCGGCGCATCACGGTCTGGATCGGCTCGGCCAGCAGTTCCCAGTTGGCGTTGAGGTCGTCGTGCATGGCCTGGGAATTCACTTCCAGCTTGTTCAGGCCGCGCAGCAGGGAATCGTAGCCGAGCAGGGCGTAGCCGAGGCCGACGCCCATGTTGCGCAGCACGGTGGAGTCGGTCAGGTCGCGCTGCCAGCGGGAAATGGGCAGCTTCTCGGAGAGGTGCTTCAAGACGGCGTTGGCCAGGCCCAGGTTGCCTTCGGAGTTCTCGAAGTCGATGGGATTGACCTTGTGCGGCATGGTGGAGGAACCCACTTCGCCGGCCTTCACCTTCTGCTTGAAGAAGCCCAGGGAGATGTAGCCCCAGACGTCCCGGTCCAGGTCGATGAGGATGGTGTTGGTGCGGGCGAAGGCGTCATACAGTTCGGCCATGGCGTCATGGGGCTCGATCTGGATGGTGTAGGGGTTGAATTCCAGGCCCAGGCTCTCGACGAAGCGCTTGGCGAAGCCTTCCCAGTCGAAGCCGGGGTAGGCGGCCAGGTGGGCGTTGTAGTTGCCGACGGCACCGTTGATCTTGCCCAGCAGGCCGACTTCGGCGATGCGGACGCGGGCCCGGTTGAGGCGATAGACGGCGTTGGCCAGTTCCTTGCCCATGGTGGAAGGCGTGGCGGGCTGGCCGTGGGTGCGGCTCATCATGGGCACCTCGGCCAGTTCATGGGCCAGGTCGCGCAGGCGGCCAATGACCTTGTCCAGGGAGGGCAGCATCACCTCGTCCCGGGCGGCCTTGAGCATGAGGGCGTGGGAGAGGTTGTTGATGTCTTCGGAGGTGCAGGCGAAGTGGATGAATTCGGTGACCTTGGTGACTTCGGCGTTGGCCTTGGTCTTGTCCTTGATCCAGTATTCCAGGGCCTTCACGTCGTGGTTGGTGGTGGCCTCGATGGCCTTCACCTCGGCGGCCTGTTCGGGGCCGAAACCGGCCACCAGGGCATCCAGCTCGGCCACGGTGGCGGCGGAGAAGGCGGGGATTTCGGCGAAATGGGGTTCAGCCGCCAGGGCCTTGAGCCATTCGATTTCCACCTGGAGGCGGCGGCGGATCAGGCCGTACTCAGAGAACTGGGGACGCAGGGCATCCACCTTGCCGGCATAGCGGCCGTCCAGGGGGGAAAGGGCGGTGAGAGCGTGAAGAGACATGGAATGGGTATCCTGTTGAGCCAAGAGCGGAATTTTACCCGCCGGGCAAAGGTCTGGGCAAACCGGAATTGCCGTCCCCGAACCAGCACGGCATGGCGTACGTGACTTGCTTGGCAGGGGACGGTGGTCCGGGGTGTTATACTTTGCCTCCCCATCCGGCCGGGCCTGCCCGGTCGAAAACACGCATACAGACAACGAGAAGCTCATGAAACTGATCGGTTCCTACACCAGCCCCTTCGTGCGCAAGGTACGGGTGGTCCTGGCGGAAAAGAAGATCGAGGCCGAGTTCGAAATCGAGTCGCCGTGGACGCCGGAAAGCCGCGTTCCGGAGCACAACCCCCTGGGCAAGATTCCCGTCCTGCTGCTGGACGACGGCACGCCCCTGTTCGATTCCCGGGTCATCGTCGAATACCTGGACAACGTCACCCCCAACAACAAGCTGATGCCCGCCCCCAACCGGGAACGCATGGAAGTGAAGCGCTGGGAGGCCCTGGCCGACGGCCTGCTGGAAGCGGCGGTGGCCACCTTCCTCGAAGGCAAACGGCCGAAGCAGAAGCAGGATGGAGCCACCATCGCCCGGCAACGGGAAAAGATCCAGCGCACCCTGGACTACATGGCCAAGGAACTGGGCGAAAACCCCTGGTGTATGGGCACCCACTTCTCCCTGGCGGACATCGCCGTGGGCGTCGCCCTGGGCTACCTGGACTTCCGCTTTGCCGACATCGAATGGCGGCCGGCCTATCCGGGCCTGGCCCGCATCCACGAGAAGCTGATGCAGCGCCCCGCCTTCAGCGACACCCTGCCCCACGACTGAACGCCAGGGCTCGGCGGCCAATGCGCCTCCCCGAAAAAGGCTGCCGCGGGCAGCCTTTTTTCTTGCCCCCGGCATTATCCTAGGGCGAAAGGGGACGGTTTTTCGGTAGAGTAAGGACTATCGCCGGGACACCGGGGTCAATGCAGGCAGAGGCAGGAGGCTGGCATGGAATATGGGCACGATCATCCCACCCGCCACATTCTGGTGGTGGACGACGAACTGAGCATCCTCCATGCCGTGGAGCGGGAGCTCAAGGGCCGCCGCCTGGGCCGCTATGCCTTCACCGTGGCTGGTTTCACCGACCCGCGCCAGGCCCTGGTGGCTGCCGAGCGGCAGACCTTCGACGCCGTCATCAGCGACTTCCGCATGCCGGGCATGGACGGCCTGGAATTCCTCAAGGCCCTGGCGGCCATCCAGCCGGACTGTCCCCGCCTGGTCCTGAGCGGCCAGACCGACATGGACAGCCTGGTGCGCATGGTCAATGAAACCCACATCTACCGGTTCATCGCCAAGCCCTGGCCGGCCTACATGCTCCAGGCCGCCCTCGCCCAGGCCATCGACTACGCCGAGACCCTGGCCGAAAACCGGCGCCTGGCCGAAGCGGCGCGCCAACGCCAGCTGTCGGAACTGCTGCCGGAACCGGCGGCGGTGGAACAGCTGCTGATCGTGGACGACGACATGGGCGTGCTCAACAGCCTGGCCCGGGTGCTCACCCACCACAGCAAGTCCGACGGCCTCTTCGCCGCCATCCTGGCCGAACAGCACGGCCAGCCCCGCCGCCGGACCCTGGCGGAGGACCACATCAGCGTCCAGATCACCCCATCCCCCGCCTACGCCCTGCAGATGGCGGAGCGGGTCGCCTTTTCCTGCATCATCGCCGACTACCGCATGCCGGAGATGAACGGGATCGAACTGCTGCAGCGCTTTGCCGCCCGCCAGCCGGACTGCAGCCGCATCCTCATCAGCGGCCAGATCGGCGAGGCCGAACTGGCCCAGGCCATCCAGCAGGCCCACATCTTCGCCTTCGTCGAAAAGCCCTGGAGCGACTTCGAACTGAAGGCCAACATCGCCCTCGCCCTGGCCCAGCACCGCCTGCAGCTGGAAAACCGCTGGCTGGCGGCATTCATGCGGCCGGAGGCGGAGCCGGCGGCTTCCGGAGTCTTCCCAGGATGATTGAAAACGACCTGCCCGAGGCGGGGGGCGCCCCCCTGCACCAGGAAACCGTCCTGGTGGTGGACGACACCAAGGAAAACCTCACCGTCATCGGCGAGCTGCTCAATCCCCACTACAACGTGCGCATCGCCAACAGCGGCCAGCGGGCCCTGAAGGTGGCCAACAGCACCCCGGTGCCGGACCTGATCCTGCTCGACATCATGATGCCGGAGATGGATGGCTACGAAACCCTGGCCGAGCTGCGGGCCAATCCGGCCACCCGGCACATTCCGGTGATCTTCGTCACGGCCCTGGATGCGGACGAGGACGAGGAGCGGGGCCTGGCCCTGGGGGCCGTGGATTACATCGCCAAGCCCATCCGCCCGGCCATCCTGCTGGGACGCATCCGCACCCAGCTGGACCTGAAGCTGGCCCAGGACCAGCTGCGCCGGCAGAACGCCTCCCTGGAGGCGGAGGTGCAGCGCCGGGTGGCGGAAAACCTGGCCATCCAGGAACAGGGGCAGCGCAACGAGGCCCGTCTCAACCGCATGCGGCAGCTGATCCTTTCCTCCGCCAGCGAAGGCATCTTCGGCGTGGACGTGGAGGGGCGCATCAATTTCATCAACCCGGCCGCCACGGCCCTGCTGGGCTACACCGAGGAGGAACTGCTCGGCCAGGACTCCCACCGCATGCTGCACCACTCCCACATCGACGGCAGCCACTACGCCGTCGAAGACTGCCCCATGCACCTGTGCCTGCACTCCGGCATCACCATCCGGGACCGGGAAAGCACCCTCTGGCACCGGGACGGCACGCCCCTGCCCCTGGAGTGCTCCCACACCCCCATCGTCGAGGACGGCAGGATCATCGGCGCCGTCACCACCCTGCGCGACATCCGGGACCGCAAACGCTACCTGGAACAGCTGGAGCGCCACTCCAACTACGACGAACTGACGGACCTACCCAACCGCAACCTGCTCTACGACCGCCTCAACCACAATATCGAGGTGTGCCGCCGCAGCGGCATGAACATCGCCGTCCTCACCCTCAACCTGGACCGTTTCAAGAGCATCAACGACACCCTGGGCCGGGCCGCCGGCGACCAGGTGCTGCGGGAAGTGGCCCAGCGCCTGGGGCGCCAGGTGCGCAAGATGGACACCCTGGCCCGCCTCGAAGGGGACGAGTTCGTGCTGGTGGTGGAGGTGGCCACGGCCGAGCAGTCCAGCGCCTTCGCCCAGCCCATCCTGAAGGCCCTGGCCAATCCCTTCCACGTGGCGGAGCGGGAGTTCTTCCTGTCCGGCAGTATCGGCATCGCCACCTTTCCCAAGGACGGCGACAACGGCGAGGAACTGCTGCGCAACGCGGATGCCGCCATGTACAAGGCCAAGACCAAGGGCGGCAACCGCTTCCAGTTCTACACGGCGGAAATGAACCAGCGCTCCCTGGAGCGCCTGGACCTGGAAAACGGCCTGCGCCGGGCCATCGACCAGGGCGAGCTGGTGGTGTACTACCAGCCCCAGGTGAACCTGCGCAACGGCGCCATCATCGGCGCCGAAGCCCTGGTGCGCTGGCAGGACCCGGAGAAGGGCCTGGTCATGCCCGGCTCCTTCATCGCCCTGGCGGAGGAAACCGGCCTCATCGTGCCCCTCGGTGAATGGGTGCTGCGCACCGCCTGCAGCCAGAACAAGGCCTGGCAGGACGCGGGCCTGCCCAAGATTCCCGTGGCGGTGAATCTGTCCGCCCGCCAGTTCGCCGCCCAGGATGTGGTGGAGCTGGCCGCCCGCATCCTGCACGACACCGGGCTGGCCCCCAACTACCTGGAACTGGAGCTGACGGAGAGCGCCGTCATGGCCGACGCCGAGGCCTTCATCCGCGCCACGGAAAAGCTCAAGGGCCTCTCCATCGCCCTCTCCATCGACGACTTCGGCACCGGCTTCTCCTCCCTCAGCTACCTCAAGCGCTTCGCCATCGACCGGCTGAAAATCGACCAGACCTTCGTCCGCGACATCACCCACGATCCCGACAGCGCCTCCATCGCCCTGGCCATCATTTCCCTGGCCCACAGCCTGAAGCTGCTGGCCATTGCCGAAGGGGTGGAGACGGAGGCCCAGCTCAATTTCCTGCGGGCCCGCAATTGCGACGAAATGCAGGGCTACTTCTTCAGCCCGGCCCTGCCCGCCGACGAATTCGAGGCCATGCTGCGCCAGGGCCGCAAGCTGGAGTTCCAGCCCGAGTCCAAGGTGCCCGGACGCACCCTGCTGCTGGTGGACGACGAACCGGGGATTCTCTCGGCCCTGAAACGCCTTTTCCGCCGCGAAGGCTACGTCATCCTCACCGCCAACAGCGGCAAGGAGGGCCTGGACATCCTGGCCGGCCACGACGTCGGGGTCATCATTTCCGACGCCCGCATGCCGGAGATGGACGGTGCCGAATTCCTGGGCAAGGTGCGGGCCATGTACCCGGACACCATGCGCATCATCCTTTCCGGCTACACCGACCTGAAGGCCGTCACCAGTGCGGTGAACCGGGGCGAACTGTTCAAGTTCCTGACCAAGCCCTGGGACGACGGCGAACTGCTGGAAACCATCCGGGACGCCTTCCGCCAGTACGAAATGCGCAAACCGCCGCCCGCCGACGGCGCCGCGCCGGAGCACTGAGGCCGGCTGGGAAAGCCGGCCGTGCCTGTGCTACCCTTTTGACATGTCCCGCCGCCCCAGCGTGCGGCCACTCCCTCATTCAGGAATGCAGATCGTGGACCAAAACAACATCCGCCACATCCTCGTTGTGGACGACGAGCCCAACATTGTCAGCGCCGTGCAACGGGAGCTGGCCTCGCCGCCCCACGGCCGCTACCGCTACCAGGTGACCGGCTGCACCGACCCGCTGCAGGCCCTGGCCAAGGCCCGGAAACAGAGTTTCGACGCGGTCATCAGCGACTACCGCATGCCCGACATGGACGGCCTGGAGTTTCTCAAGGAACTGACCCTGTTGCAGCCCGAATGCGCCCGCCTGGTGCTGAGCGGCCAGACCGACATGGCCACCCTGATCCGCATGGTCAACGAGACCCACATCTACCGCTTCATTCCCAAGCCCTGGCACGACTACTACCTGAAGAGCTCCCTGGCCCAGGCCATCGGCTATCACCAGACCCTGCGCCAGCACCGGGAACTGGCGGCTGTGGTGCGGCAGCGGCAGATCAGCGTGCCGCCCCTGCCCGAAGGCAACATGGAGCAGATCCTGATCGTGGACCACGACCCGGGCGTGCTCGGCTCCCTCTCCCGGGTGCTCACCCACCACTCCGAGGTGGACGACCTCTACCTGGCGATCCGTGCCGAAGTGGCCCACGCCACCACGCCGGTGCTGCAGGAAGGCAAGATCAGCGTGCAGGTCACGCCCTCGGCCCGCCACGCCCTGGAGCTGGTGAAGAACAACACCTTCTCCTGCATCATCGCCGACCGCAAGATGCCGGAAATGGACGGGGTGGAGTTGCTGCAGCGCTTTGCCGACCTGCAGCCCGACTGCTTCCGCATCCTCATCAGCAACGAAATCTGCGAAGGCGACCTGATCCAGGCCATCGGCGGCGCCAACATCTTCGCCTTCATCCAGAAGCCCTGGAGCGATTTCGAACTGAAGAACAGCATCGCCCAGGCCCTGGCCCAGCGCCGCATGCTCCTGGAAAACCGGCAGCTGGCCGAAATCGTGCAGCAGGCCGGCGCCGTGTAGCACCGGGGCTGGCCCCGCGCCGGCCCGGCCACAGCCGGTTTTACCCGCCCTCTAGCGGATGACGCCGCCGCCCAGGCAGACCCGGGACTCGTACAGCACCACCGACTGCCCCGGGGTCACGGCCCATTGGGGTTCGGCGAAATCGATCAGGCAGGATTCCCCATCCACCCGCTCCACCTCGCAGGGCGCATCCTCCTGCCGGTAGCGGGTCTTGGCGCAATAGACCCAGTGGGGCCGCGGCGCCCGGCCCGAGACCCAGGACAGGTCATGGGCTTCCAGGCGGCCCGAGAGCAGGGCCGGATGGTCGTGGCCCTGGACCACGTAGAGCACGTTGGCCGCCACGTCCTTCTTCGCCACAAACCAGGCATCGTGCTCACCGTTGGTCTTCTGGCCGCCGGCCAGACCGCCGATGTGCAGGCCCTTGCGCTGGCCGATGGTGTGGTAGGTCATGCCGTCGTGTTCCCCCAGCACCTTGCCGCTGTCCAGATCCCGGATCTCGCCCTTCTGCGGCGGCAGGTAGCGCATCAGGAAATCCTTGAAGGGCCGCTCGCCGATGAAGCAGATGCCGGTGGAGTCCTTCTTCGCCGCCACATGCAGCCCTTCTTCCAAGGCCAGCTTGCGCACGTCCCGCTTGTACCAGTCGGCCAGGGGGAAGAGGGTCTTGGACAGCTGGGCCTGGTTGAGCCGGTGCAGGAAGTAGCTCTGGTCCTTGGTGCCGTCCTCGGCCTTGAGCAGCTGGTACTCGACGCCGACGCCGGCCGGATGGGGCACTTCCCGCACCCCGGCATAGTGGCCGGTGGCGATCTTGTCGGCCCCCAGCTGCATGGCGTGGTCGAGGAAGGCCTTGAACTTGATTTCCGAGTTGCACAGGATGTCCGGATTGGGGGTGCGGCCGGCCTGGTACTCCTTGAGGAACTCGGCGAAGACCCGCTCCTTGTACTCCTTGGCGAAATTCACCACTTCCACGTCGATGCCGATGGTGTCGGCCACGCTCATGACGTCGATGAGGTCCTGGCGGGAGGAACAGTATTCCTCGTTGTCGTCGTCCTCCCAGTTTTTCATGAAGAGGCCCACCACTTTCCAGCCCTGGCGCTTCAGCAGCAGGGCTGCGACGGAGGAATCCACCCCGCCGGAAAGACCGACCACGACCGTACCTTTTTCCTGTGCTGCGCTCATTGCTTCACCTGTCTTTCCATCTGTTCCTGGACCGCCTCGGCCACCCGGTGCCGTGCTTCCGGGTCCCGGCCGTCCAGCCAATCCTCGAAGGGGATGACGGCCGGCGTCTCCCCATAGTCAAAAAACCAGCTATCCACCGCAAATTTCTCACCGTTGCCGTCCTCGATGGCGGCGGTCCAGTGATCGAAGATCAGGCCGCGGCGCCGCATCTGGCGGGGCAGCAGGGTGTGGTAGCGCAGCCAGCCGCGGCCGGCCAGCAACTCGATGAAATGGGTGGTGTTGGTGGAGTGGTCGATGCAGTCCATGCGTCCCTCCACCGCGTCGTCCTCGGAATTGCCGCCCTTGTCGCGCCAGATGGGGGTCTGGGTGCCGGCGATGCGGTACAGGCGGGCCACCGCCTCGGCCAGGAAGCGGCGCTCGGACTCGGCGTCCCGGGCCTTGAGCATGTCCCGCCCGATGGCGTCCAGCTGGGCCCGACTCACCTCCACTTCCGTCTGCACCGTGCAGCCGTAGTTGTAGCAGAGTCCCACCGGCTCCGCGGCGGCCCCCAGGGGCAGCCCCAGGGCCAGCAGTGCGGCGACGAGGACTCTCATGAATAGTGGGTGATGAGGTCCAGGGGATGGCGCTTGCCGGCCACGTAGTCCTCGATGCAGCGCAGGATCAGGGGGCTGCGGTGGCGTTCCGCCGTGGCCCGCACCTCCTCCAGGGTCAGCCAGCGGGCGCCGATGATGCCCGTATCCAGGGCCCGGCCTTCCTCGAAACCTTCGATCTCGCCGGTGAAGGCGAAGCGCAGGTAGGTGATGTCGCCGGCCGGCCGCGGCCACTGGTAGATACCGACCAGGGCGGTGGGGCGGAAACGGTAGGCGGTTTCCTCCAGGCACTCCCGGGCACAGGCGTGCACCAGGGACTCGCCCTCGTCCAGATGGCCGGCAGGCTGGTTGAAGCGCAGACCGTCGTCGGTCTCTTCTTCCACCAGGAGAAAACGGCCGTCCCGCTCGACGACGGCGGCCACGGTGACATTGGGTTTCCAGACGGGTGCCATGGGAATTCCGGATTGCGCAAAGGCCGCATTTTACCCCCAGGCCCAAGGCCTGGGCCAGCCGTCATGCCGCGCCGCACCAATGCAGGCGGTGCGGATTTGGGCTAGAATTTCGGACTTTATCGAACACGCAGCGAACGGAGATTCAACATGTCTATGTCGGACCGCGACGGTTTCATTTGGCAAGACGGCAAACTGGTGCCCTGGCGCGAAGCCACCACCCATGCCCTCACCCACTCCCTGCACTACGGCATGGCCGTGTTCGAGGGCGTCCGGGCTTACCAGACCGACAAGGGCACCGCCATCTTCCGTCTGCAGGACCACACCCAGCGCCTGGCCCGTTCCGCCCACATCTTCCAGATGGCCCTGCCCTACAGCCAGGAAGAGCTGAACGAAGCCCAGAAGGAAGTGATCCGCGCCAACAACCTGGAATCCGGCTACATCCGCCCCCTGGCCTTCTACGGCTCCGAGAAGATGGGCGTTTCCCCCAAGGGCGCCAAGGTGCACGTCATCATCGCCGCCTGGCCCTGGGGCGCCTACCTGGGCGAGGAAGGCATGCAGCGCGGCATCCGCATCAAGACCTCCTCCTTCACCCGCCACCACGTGAATATCACCATGGTGCGGGCCAAGGCCTCCGGCAACTACATGAACTCCATCCTGGCCAACAACGAAGCCCTCACCGACGGCTACGACGAAGCCATGCTGCTGGACCCGGAAGGCTACGTCTGTGAAGGCGCCGGCGAGAACATCTTCATCGTCAAGAACGGCAAGCTGTACACCCCGGACCTGACCTCCTGCCTGGAAGGCATCACCCGCGCCACGGTGATCCAGCTGGCCGGCGAAATGGGCATCGAGGTGGTGGAAAAGCGCATCACCCGCGACGAAGTCTATTGCGCCGACGAGGCCTTCTTCACCGGCACCGCCGCCGAAGTGACCCCCATCCGCGAACTGGACAACCGCCAGATCGGCGTCGGCCACCGCGGCCCCGTCACCAAGGCCCTGCAGGAAAAGTACTTCGACGTGGTCAATGGCCGTTCCGCCGCCCACGCCGACTGGCTGGCCTTCGTTTAATCCTTTCGCCCGTTCCGAGACCGACCATGGCCGACAATCTGACCGTCGAAGTCACCGCCGACGACCTGCCCCTGCACTGCCCCACCCCCAAGGCTCCCCTGTGGAGCCAGCATCCCCGGGTGTTCCTGGACGTGCTGAAGACCGGCGAAGTGACCTGTCCCTACTGCAGCACCCGCTACGTCTTCAAGGGCGAAGCGCCCAAGGGTCACCACTGACCCCGTGCCGTTTCATGGAGGAGAGGCGATGACCTTGCGTCGCGGGCTCATCGTCGCCCCCTCCTGGATCGGCGACGCCGTCCTCGCCCAGCCCCTGTTCCAGCGCCTGCAGGAACGCCACCCGGGGCTGGTGCTCGATGCCCTGGCGCCCCGCTGGGTGGCGCCAGTGCTCTCCCGCATGGACGAGATCGGGGAAGTCCTGGACAACCCCTTCGCCCACGGCGAACTCAATCTCAAGGCCCGCTGGGCCCTCGGCCGCCAGCTGGCGGCCCGGGGCTACGACGCCGCCTGGGTCCTGCCCAATTCCCTGAAATCCGCCCTGGTCACCGCCTTCGCCGGCATTCCACGGCGTGTCGGCTTCACCGGCGAGGCCCGCTACGGCCTGCTCAACTGCCGCCACACCCTGGACAAAAGCGCCACGCCCCTGATGGTGGAACGCTTCGCCCAGCTGGCGGAAGCCCCCGGCCGGCTGCCGCCCCGACCCATCGCCCCGCCCCGCCTGCACTCCCGGGAGGCAGACCAGATGCGGACCCTGGCGGCCCTGGGCCTGGAACGCCCGTCCCGCCTGCTTGTCTGCTGCCCCGGTGCCGAGTACGGCCCCGCCAAACGCTGGCCCGAGGCCCACTACGCCAGCCTGGCCCGGGCCGCCGCCGCCCAGGGCTGGACCGTCTGGCTGCTGGGCTCCCACAAGGATGGGCCGGTGGGCGAAAGCATCGCCCAGGCCGCCGACGGCTGCGCCCGCAACCTGTGCGGCGCCACCAGCCTGGACCAGGCCATCGACCTGCTGGCCCTGGCCGACCACGTGGTCTGCAACGATTCCGGCCTGATGCACGTGGCCGCCGCCCTGGGGCGCAGCCTCACCGCCCTCTACGGTTCCTCCTCCCCCGGCTTCACGCCGCCCCTCAGCGAGCGGGCCACGGTGCTGCAGCTGGGCCTGGAATGCAGCCCCTGTTTCAAACGGGAGTGCCCCCTGGGGCACTTCAAATGCCTGCAGGACCTGGAACCTCTCCGGGTCCTGGACACCCTCCCCCGCTGACCGCCGGAGTCCCCCATGCCGACACCGCCCTTCCCCCGCCCTGAAGATGCCGAAAACGCCTTCTACGAGGCCCTGGAGAAGGGCGATCTGGAGGCCATGATGGCCATCTGGGCTGACGACGAGGACGTCGTCTGCATCCATCCCGACGGCCAGCGCCTGTGCGGCCACGCCCAGATCCGCCACGGCTGGCAGAGCCTCTTCGCCAGCGCTCCCCGGCTCACCGTGCGCATCGGCGAGCGGGTCGCCTGGCTCGGCGGCATGCTGGCGGTGCACAGCCTGCAGGAAACCTTTTTCGCCGAAGGGGACCCGGAACCCCGGGGCCCGGTGCTGGTGACCAACGTCTTCATCCGCGGCAGCGACGGCTGGCGCCTGCTCTCCCACCACGCCTCCCCCGGCGCCGAAGAGGGCAACGGCGACAGCGACGGGGACGCCCAGCCCCGGGTCCTGCACTGATGGCCCATCCGCCGGCCTACACCCCGCCGGGGTGGCTGCCCGGCGGCCACCTGCAGACCATCTACCCCCTGCTGATCCGGCCGGCGCCCCCGGCCTACGTGCGGGAGCGTTGGGAAACGCCGGATGGCGACTTCATCGACCTGGACTGGCTGGACCCGGACCGGGAGGCCCCGCCCCTGGCCCATCCGCCCTGCCGACGGCCCCTGCTGGTGCTGTTCCACGGCCTGGAGGGCAGTTCCCGCAGCCACTACGCCACCGCCCTCATGGCCGCTGCCGCCGAGGCCGGCTGGGGCGGCGTGGTGCCCCACTTCCGCGGCTGCTCCGGCGAACTGAACCGCCTGCCCCGGGCCTACCATTCCGGCGACTCCGCCGAAATCGACTGGATCCTGCACCGCCTCCGGCAGCGCTTCCCCGAACGGCCCCTGTTCGCCGCCGGCGTTTCCCTCGGCGGCAACGCCCTGCTCAAGTGGCTGGGGGAACAGGAATTCCAGGCCACCCGGGTGGTGGAGGCCGCCGCCGCGGTGTGCCCACCCCTGGACCTGACCGTCTGCGGCGACGCCCTGGGCCGGGGCTTCAACCGGGTCTACAGCGCCCATTTCCTCGGCACCCTGAAACGGGGAGCGGAGGCCCGCCTGCGGCGCTTCCCCGACCTCTTCGACCCGCGCCCCATGCGCCGGGCCCGCAGCCTGAGGGCCTTCGACGATGCGGTAACGGCGCCCCTGCACGGCTTCGCCGGGGTGGATGACTACTGGCGGCGGGCTTCCAGCAAGCCCCTGCTGCAGGGCATCCGGGTGCCCGCCCTGGTGCTCAATCCGCGCAACGACCCCTTCCTGCCGGCCCATGCCCTGCCCACCCCTACTCAGGTATCATTGCAGGTCCGGCTGGAGCAACCGGCCCACGGCGGTCACGTGGGCTTCGTCCGGGGCGGCCCGCCGGGCCGCCTGGACTGGCTGCCCCGGCGCCTGCTGCACTTTTTCCGGCAACACTGCTGACGCCGCCACCAGGCGCTGCCACCCGAACATTCGCCCGAACATAAAAACACGAGCCCGATTCATGAACGCTTCCGTCCAGATTCCCGCCCTGCCCCCCGAAATCTTCAAGGCCTACGACATCCGCGGCATCGTCGGCAAAAGCCTCACCGCCGACGTGGTGCGCGCCATCGGCCACGGCCTCGGCAGCCTGGCCCGGGAGCGGCAGCAGACGGCCATCGCCATCGGCCGCGACGGCCGCCTCTCCGGCCCCGAGCTGGCCGGGGCCCTGGCTGACGGCATCCGCGCCGCCGGGGTGGACGTGATCGACATCGGCTGCGTGCCCACCCCGGTCACCTATTTCGCCGCCCACCACCTGGGCTGCCACTCCTGCGTCTCCGTCACCGGCAGCCACAATCCCCCGGACTACAACGGCCTGAAAATGGTCATCGGCGGCGAGACCCTAGCCGGCGAGGCGATCCAGGCCCTGAAGCGCCGCATCGAAGCCGGCGACCTGGCCCGGGGCGAAGGCAAGCTGACCCAGGCCGACGTCAAGGCCGCCTACGTGGAACGCATCCTGGCCGACGTCAAGCTGGCCCGCCCCATGAAGATCGTCATGGATTGCGGCAACGGCGTCGCCGGCGCCGTGGCGCCCGAGCTGTTCAAGAAACTCGGCTGCGACATCGTGCCCCTCTTCTGCGAAGTGGACGGCACCTTCCCCAATCACCACCCGGACCCCTCCAAGCCGGAGAATCTGGCCGACGTCATCCGCGCCCTGAAGGAGACCGACGCCGAGATCGGCATCGCCTTCGACGGCGATGGCGACCGCCTGGGGGTAGTGACCAAGGACGGCGAAGTGATCTTCCCCGACCGCCAGCTGATGCTCTTCGCCGCCGACGTGCTGTCCCGCGTCCCCGGCGGCGAGATCGTCTACGACGTCAAATGCACCCGCCTGCTGGCCCCCTGGATCCGGGAACACGGCGGCAAGCCGGTGATGTGGCAGACCGGCCACGCCCTGATCAAGAAAAAGCTGAAGGAATCCGGCGCCCCCCTGGCCGGCGAAATGAGCGGCCACGTCTTCTTCAAGGAGCGCTGGTTCGGCTTCGACGACGGCCTCTACACCGGCGCCCGCCTGCTGGAAATCCTGGCCCGGGCCGCCGACGCCAACCCGGTGCTGAAGGGCCTGCCCAACGCCACCTCCACCCCGGAGCTGAACATCAAGATGGCCGAAGGCGAGCCCTTCGCCCTGCTGGACAAGCTCAAGGCCGGCGCCAAGTTCGAGGCCGCCCGGGAGATCATCACCATCGACGGCCTGCGGGTGGAGTACGCCGATGGCTTCGGCCTGGCCCGCCCCTCCAATACCACGCCGGTGGTGGTGCTGCGCTTCGAGGCCGACAACGCCGAGGCCCTGGCCCGCATCCAGGCCGACTTCCGCCGCGAACTGGCCGCCGCCTGGCCCGGCCTGACCCTGCCCTTCTGACCCGACCGCCATGATGCTGCCCCTGGACGCCGACATCTTCCTGGCCCGCCAGCCCATCCTGGACCGGGAGCAGAAGCTCGTCGCCTACGAACTGCTGTTCCGCAGCAGCGGCGTGGACCGGGCCGCCGTGGCCGACGGCCGCCTGGCCACGGCCCGGGTGGTGGCCAATGCCTTCGGCGAAATGTCCCTGGGGGACGTGCTGGGGCCCTACAAGGCCTACATCAACGCCACCCCGGACTTCGTCCTCGGCCCCGAGGTGGAAATCCTGCCCGGCGCCAGCGTGGTCCTGGAACTGCCCGCCGACACGCCGGCGGACGAGGCCCTGCTGGCCCGCTGCCGCGAGCTGAAGCAGCAGGGCTTCACCTTCGCCCTGGGCGGCGTCGCCGAGTTCGCGGAAATCAACCTGCCCCTGCTGCCGGAAGCGGAAATCCTCAAGGTGGACCACCAGCTGCTGGACAACCACCAGCTGTTCCTCCTGGCCTGCAAGCTGCGCCCCCTGCAGAAGAAGCTGCTGGCGGAAAAGATCGAAAACCAGAGCCAGATGGAGCATTGCTTCGACCTGGGCTTCGAATATTTCCAGGGCTACTACTTCGCCCGCCCCACCCTCATCTCCGGCAAGAAGCTGACCCATTCGGCCATGACGGTGATGCGTCTGCTCGACCTGATCCTCAAGGACGCGGACACCGCCGCCCTGGAGCGTTCCTTCAAGGGCGAGCCGGGCCTCACCCTGAACCTGCTGCGCCTCACCAACTCCTGCGCCAGCGGCCTGGCGGTGCGCATCGCCTCGGTGCGCCACGCCATCACCATCCTCGGCCGCAACCAGCTGCAACGCTGGCTGCAACTGCTGCTCTACGCCGATCCGGAAGGCGGCGAGGTGGGCCCCCTGCTGCAGCTGGCCGCCACCCGGGGCCGCTTCCTGGAACTGGTGACCCAGAAGTTCCTGCCCCGGCAGAAAGACCTGCCGGACCGGGCCTTCATGGTCGGCATCCTCTCCCTGCTGCCCGCCGTCATCGGCCAGCCCATCGCCGACATCATCACGCCCCTGCCCCTGCCGCCGGACGTGAAGCAGGCCCTGATCGAATACAAGGGCGACCTGGGCCGCCTGCTGGCCCTGGCCGAGCAGCTGGAGAAAGCCGACGGCGACGCCACCTTCAACGGCCTCATCGCCGAAATGCCCGGCCTGCGGGGCGCCCTCCTCACCGAATGCCTGGCCCAGGCCATGGCCTGGGCCAACATGCTGGCCCGCGACAGCTGACCGCCATGGCCCCCGACACCACCCACACCACGCCCATCTACCTGGGCCGCCAGCCGATCCTGGATGCCCGGCAGAGCCTCTACGGCTACGAGCTGCTGTTCCGCTCCGGGCCGGCGCCCAACCGGGCCATCGTCGCCAACCACATGGTGGCCACCGCCACGGTCATCACCCACGCCTTCACCGAACTGGGCCTGGCCGACGCATTGGGGGAACAGAAAGCCTTCATCAACGTGGACGGCGACTTCCTCCTCAGCGAGGCGGTGGAGCTGCTGCCGAAGGACAAGGTGGTGCTGGAAATCCTGGAGACGGTGGAGGTGACGCCGGAACTCCTCAAGCGCTGCCGGGAACTGAAGGCCAAGGGCTTCACCCTGGCCCTGGACGACATCGTCGCCGTCACCCCGGCCATGGAGCCCCTGCTGGACCTGATGGACATCGCCAAGGTGTGCATCTCCGCCGTGTCCGAGGAGGCCCTGCCCGGCCTGGTGCAGGCCCTGGCCCGGCGTCCCCTGGAACTGCTGGCGGAGCAGGTGGAAAGCCGGGAACAGATGGAACACTGCCGCAACCTCGGCTTCCATCTCTTCCAGGGCTACTACTTCGCCCACCCCACCATCCTCTCCGGGCGCAAGCTGGGCCAGTCCCGCCTCTCCCTGCTGAAGCTGCTGTCCCAGGTCCTGGACGATTCGGACACGCCCCAGCTGGAGCAGACCTTCAAGCACGAGCCCGGGCTCTCCATCAACCTGCTGCGCATGGCCAACTCCGCGGCCGTCGGCGCCCGCACCCGCATCACCTCCCTGCGTCACGCCATCACCCTGCTGGGCCGGCGCCAGCTGCAGCGCTGGCTGCAACTGCTGCTTTATACCGACCCGGCCGGCAACACCGGCTTCCCGCCCCTGCTGCAACTGGCGGCGACCCGGGCCCGGCTGCTGGAACTGCTGGCGGAAAGCCACATGGCGGCAGACCGGGATTTCGCCGACCGGGCCTTCATGACCGGCATTCTTTCCCTCACCCCGGCCCTCTTCGCCACGCCCATCGACGAAATCCTCAGCCAGATTTCCACCCTGGCCACGGACGTGAAGCAGGCCCTGCTGCGCCACCAGGGCTCCCTGGGGCTGCTGCTGCGCCTCATCGAGGCCCTGGAAAGCGAGGACCTGAGCCAGGTTCCGGCCCTGGTGGCGCAGCTGCCGGGGCTCTCGCCGGAGCGGGTCAACCTGGCCCAGGCCCAGGCGCTGGCCTGGACCCGGGCCATCGGCCAGGAACAGCAGAACTGATTTGGCGCCGGCCTGCCGGGCCAATTCCGCCTCCCTGCTGGGCTGGCGGCGAAATAAAGAAAGCTGATGGTGCACTGCAAATTGCACCCCTTGCCGGCTTCATATAAAACGTTGGAAAACTAGGCTCAAAGGTCGCCTCGCGGCGGCCTCCGTCCATCCGGAATCCCCGCTGCACACTGACCATCCGCCGCCCCCGGCGGACGAGGAGGAGGCAAGCAATGTTCCAGATTCGCCAAGCTGCCGGCGCCGATCACGACGCCATCCATGCCCTGCTGTCCCTGGCCCACCCGGACGAACCCAGCCACTGCCGCCAGGTGGAAGACGTGGTGTACGTCGCCGACTCGGACGTGGGCCTGGTCGGCGCCGGAGGCCTCGCCCCCTGCGGCGACGTGGCCCTGCTCCATTCCCTCATCGTCCGTCCCGGCTTCCGCAAGCAGCGCATCGCCCGCCAGCTCTACCAGCACGTCCTGGACCACGCCTACGGCATGGGCATCCGGGAGCTGTACACCCTGACCGCCTCCAGCCGCACCTATTTCGAGACCCTGGGCTTCACCCCGGCCCACCGCGACACGGCCCCCGAGTCCCTGCGCCAGGCCCTGCTGCGGGACGATCCGGACCCGGACCAGACGGCCCTCATGCGCCGTTCCCTGGCCCATGCCCGCAGCGTGCCCAGCACCCCCCACAGCTACCACGGCGTGGATCCCACCAGCCAGGCCGGCGACTTCTTCGATTCGGGTTTCTACTGCGCCGAGAGCGTGCTGCTGGCCCTGGCCCGGCACATGGGCCTGGACTCCCCCCTCATCCCCGGCATTGCCACTGGTTTCTGCAGCGGCCTCTCCCGCACCTGGGGCACCTGCGGCGCCTACTCGGGCGGCGTGCTGGCCCTCAATCTGGCCCTGGGCCGCAGCGACCCGCGGGAACCGGTGACCGCCAACTACGACGCCATCCAGCGCTTCACCGACGAATTCCGCGCCACCTGCGGCGGCGGCCATTGCAGCGAGCTCCTCGGCTGCGACCTGCAGACCCAGGAAGGACGCCAGGTGTACCGGGAAAACCACCTGCACGCCCAGTGCCGGGAATACGTAGTCATCGCCACCCGTCTGGCCCGGGAAATCCTGGATCAGCAGAACGGCGACGAACGCCTGCCCAATCTCTGAGACGGGGGCTTGCCCCCCGGGCCGTGCGCCCCAGGCGGCGACGCAGGAATCCCTTCAGCAGGCGCTGCGCCGGCGCAGCCAGTCGGCCACCGCCAGACCGGTGCCGTAATCCCAGGGTTTCAGCTTTTCCGGCGCGATCAGGCGGACTTCCGCCAGTTCCTCGTTGAGGCAGATTTCCCCTTGGGCCGGCACGTGGAAGGCCATGATCACCTCGTTCTTGCGGGCAAAGGGATAGGTGCCGATGAGCTGGGCACCCACCGGCACCAGCCCCAGTTCCTCCCCCACTTCCCGGCAGGCGGCCTCGGCCGGCGCCTCGTCCCGCTCCAGGAAGCCCGTCACTAGGCCGAACTGGCCTTCGGCCCAGGCCGCGTTGCGGGCCAGGATGACGCTGCCCTGCCACTCCACCAGGGCCGCCACCACCGGCACCGGATTGCCCCAGAAGACGTGGCCGCAGCTCGCGTCGTCGCAGACCTGGCGCGGCGCGCCGCCGATCTCGCGCCAGCTCAGGGTGCCGGCGCAGCAGGGACAGAAGCGGTAGGGGGAAGACAGCTCCGACATCAGCGGGCCTTGGGGTTGAGGGAGCCCCGGTTGTAGTCCTTGTCGCCGGGCATCAGCATCTTGCTGCCCGGCACCCAGCCGCCCTGGGCCTCGATGGGGCGGACCTGGTTTTCCGGGTACTGCTCGGCCCGCTTCCTGGCCTCGGCGGCCTTGGCCCCGTCCACGAATTCCCACTTGCCCGTGGGGTAGAGACGCACCTTGTCGCCGGCGGCGGTGGTGGCCTCCACCGGCGTGCGGTCCAGGTTGTCGGCGGCCAGGGCCGGGGCCAGGGAAGACAGGGCCAGGAGGGAAGAGAGCAGCAGGATGCGCATGATGTCGGCAAGCGGAAAAGGGAAAACCGCAGGATAGCACTGCTGGCGCCGCCGGCCCACGGCCGGGAACGGCGGCCGGCCTGCCGCAGGGGCACCCCGGAAGGCAGGAACGGTGCGCCTCTCCAGCCTGGCCGGCCCGGAAAGCTTGTGTAGCTTTTGCTACAGAGGCGCCGCCGGCAACAGCCTAAGCTCCGCCCCACTACATCCCGTAGTCACCGCCAAGGAGCCGACCATGCAAGCCCTGCGTTTTTTCATCGACACCCACGACCAGCAGCACGGCACTTTCCCCGCCGGCCTCAGCGCCGCCGACTTCGAGGGCTTCTACGCCCAGTACGAAGCCGCCTGCTACGCCGAAGGCGTCATCCCCCTGCGCACCCACCTCAGCTACGCCGACGGCCGCGCCTTCTGCCTCAACATGGCGCCCGACGCGGAAGCGGTGCGGCGGGCCCACGAACGGGTGGGCCTGCCCTTCGACAGCATCTGCGAAGTGTCCACCGCCACCCCGGCCGACACCTTCTTCCGCCGCCCCGCCCGGGCCTGACCCCAGGGCGCCCCCGGGGCCAGGGGGCGCCCGCCACCCAAGGGAGAACATCATGGACAGCGATCTGTTTGACTTACTGGCGATCGGTCTGGTCGCCGTCATCGGCCTCTTCACCCTGCTGGCCCTAATGGTGCGGCAGGACCTGGCCCCCCGCGCCGGCCTCACCCGGGAGGGGCGCTGGCTGCTTACCGGCGCCCTGGGCACCGGGCTGCTGGCCTTCAGCCTGAAAATGGCGGTGGCGGCGGTGCTGGTCCAGGCCCCCGGCGGCACGGTGACTCCCCTCATCGCAGCCTACCGCCCGCCCCCGGCGGCAGAGGAGGCGGCCGCCCCGCCGGTCGCCCTGCCGGCGGTGCCCCAGGCGGCCCCGGCCTACGTCTGGGAAGCCCTGCCGCTACAGGCGCCGGAGCCGGCCGACAACCCGGGCAACGCCGCCAAGATCGCCCTGGGGGAACGCCTCTTCCACGAAACCCGCCTCTCGGGCCGGGGCACCCAGTCCTGCAGTTCCTGCCACGACCTCTACGCCAAGGCCGGCGGCGACCGGCGCCCCACCGCCCTGGGGGAAGCGGGGCAGAGCGGCCCGCGCAACACGCCGACGGTATGGAACGCGGCCTTCCAGTCGGTGCTGTTCTGGGACGGCCGCGCCCCTTCCCTGGAGGAGCAGGCCAAGGGCCCCATCCTCAACCCCGTGGAAATGAACCTGGACAGCCCCGGCGAGGCGGAACGGCGCCTCGCGGCCGACCCCGGCTACCGCCGGGATTTCGCCCGGGCCTTTGGCGACGGCGAGGTCACCTTCAACCGCATTGCCCAGGCCCTGGCCGCCTTCGAGCGCACCCTGATCACCCCGGACAGCGCCTATGACCGCTTCGTCCGCGGCGACGCCACCGCCCTCAGCCAGGCCCAGCTGCGGGGCATGGCCCTGTTCGAGTCCGTCGGCTGCGTCCTCTGCCACAAGGGGCCGGCCTTCAGCGACGCCAGCCTGCTCGGCGGCCAGGCCCCGCGCCGCCATTTCCCGGCCAACCCCACGGCCTACGAGGACCAGTACCCCCTGCTGCTGGAAGACGGCCGCCGGGGCGTCTGGCGCGTGCCCTCCCTGCGCAACGTGGCCCTCACCGGCCCCTGGCTGCACAACGGCTCGGTGGACCGGCTGGAGGAAGTGGTGCGCATCATGGCCAGCGCCCAGCTGGGGCGTTCCGGCCGCCTGACAGCCTGGCGCGGCCAGGACCGGGCCCTGCACCGCATCGAGCGCTCGCCCCTGAGCCCGCGGGAGGTGGCGGACATCGTCGCCTTCCTCAACGCCCTCAGCAGCGACAGCCTGCTGGCCCGGCAGCGGGCCGCCGCCGGCAAGCATGCCGACGCCATGCCGGCGGGCTAGAATGGGCCCATGCCGCCCCCCGGGAGACCGCCCCGTGCAGGACTTCGACACCCTTCCCCTCTTTCGCCAGCTCAGCCCGGACAGCCTGCAACTGCTGCGCCAGGGCGTGGTCACCGCCGAGTGCCAGCCGGGCTCGCCGGTCCTCTACAAGGGCCAGGCCATCTCCGGCGCCTATTTCGTCCTGCGGGGGCGGCTGCGGGTCTATTCCCTGGCCCCCAACGGCAACGAGGCCACCCTCTATTGCATCGACCCGGGAGAGACCTGCGTCTTCGCCCTCAACAGCCTCTTCAACGACCTGCGCTACCCGGCCTGGGTCCAGGCCGAACAGCCCACCACCGTGGCCCTGGTGCCCGGCCCCCTGTACCGCACCCTGTTCGCCCGGGAAGACGCCATCCGGGACCTGACGGTGCACACCCTGGCCACCCTGGTGTTCCGCCTGATGCAGGAACTGGAGCAGGTGCATGCCTACAAGCTCAACCAGCGCCTGGCCAACCTCCTCTTGCTGCAGGCCTCGGCCGCCGGAGAGCTTCGCCAGACCCAGCAGCAGCTGGCCGACCACCTGGGCACCACCCGGGAGGTGGTGGCCCGCCTGCTGGGGGAACTGGCGGCCGACGGCCTGGTGGCCACCGGCCGGGGCCTGATCCGCATCCGCGACGCCCAGCGCCTGGCCGCCCTCATCGCCAGCCCCTGAGCCAAGACGGGGAACGACCATAAAAAAGGCGATATTATACTTGACGTACCCACCGTGCCTCTCCTATACTGAATGCATATTCAAGGAGGCTGTCATGGGTGCGTCCATTCTATCTGCTCCGTACTTCCACAACGAAGAAGCTGCTTACGAATTCGTAGAATCCCGTCTGTGGCCCAGTGGCCCGGTCTGTCCTCACTGTGGCTGTGTGGAACGTATAAGCAAGATGGGGGGCAAGAGCACCCGCATAGGCGCTTACAAGTGCTATAACTGCCGCAAGCCCTTCACCGTGAAAGTCGGCACCATCTTCGAGTCTAGCCACATCCCAATGCGGCTGTGGCTCCAAGCCATCTTCCTGATCTCTTCCAGCAAGAAGGGAATCAGCGCCAATCAGCTTCACCGCACCCTGGGTATCACCCTCAAGTCAGCCTGGTTCATGGCTCACCGGATTCGGGAAGCCATGCGTTCTGGCGACTTCTCCCCGTTCGGCTCAGAAGGTGGCCCAGTGGAAGTGGATGAAACCTTCATTGGTCGTGACTACACCAAGAAGCCAAAGGGTGAGAAGAAGGGGCGTGGCTACGACCACAAGAACAAGGTTTTGTCCTTGGTTGACCGCACTAGCGGCCAGGCCCGCAGCATGGTCGTGGACGACCTCAAAGCCAAGACCCTGATCCCGATCCTGGAGGCCAACATCGCCCGTGAAGCACGGATCATGACCGACGAAGCCGGTCAGTACAAAAATGTAGGTCAGCACTTCGCTGGTCACGCCTTTACCCGGCATGGCATGGGTGAATACGTATCCAAGATTGATCCCACCATTCACACCAACACCATCGAGGGCTTCTTCTCGATCTTCAAGCGCGGCATGAAGGGCGTCTATCAGCACTGTGGCCACCACCATCTGAACCGCTACCTTGCAGAATTCGATTTCCGCTACAACAATCGCAAGGCGCTCGGTATCGAAGATCAGGAGCGGGCTGAAAAACTGCTTCAGGGTGTGAAGGGCAAGCGGTTAACCTATGAAACGACTGCTCAATGAGGAGTCGCACAGGAAAGGAATCAAACGTGGCAGAAAACCCAAAGCCAAAGCCTGAGCAAGACGACCCGGAGCAATCGAAGCGTTTCATGGAGATGGCCGAGTTGCTTGGCAATGAAGAAATGGCCGCTTCATTTGAGGCCGCCATTTCAGCCATCTCTACCGCGCAAAAAACAAAATCGGATCAGTCGTCTAAAGACTGAGCCCTTCCTTCACCGCTCAAGAAACCTGAAACCCGTTTTCCCTTGGAATTTGGGTGAAGAAGCGGGCAAGAAGTCAGTTAATCACAAGAAGACAAATTCATGCCAACACTTCATTGGGTCGGGAAAAACAAGGTGGTGAATCATCACCACGAAGTGCCTTTTCGCTTGCTGGATAAACAGTACAGCTTTACAGCGAATAAAGGTACACCTGCCAATTCCACGAACAACAAAATCATTCATGGTGACAACTTAGAAGCCCTGAAGAGTCTTCTTCCTGAGTTTGAAGGCAAGGTGAACTGCATCTACATTGACCCACCTTACAACACCGGCAATGAAGGCTGGGTGTACAACGACAATGTGAATGACCCCAAGATCAAGAAGTGGCTTGGTCAGGTTGTTGGTAAAGAAGGTGAAGATTTAAGCAGGCACGACAAGTGGTTGTGCATGATGTATCCACGCCTGAAGCTACTGCATCGTTTATTGGCTGATGAAGGCTCAATGTGGATTTCAATTGACGATGCCGCAGTTACATTATTGCGGCCAGTTATGGATGAAATATTTGGTGCAGGGAAGTTAATTGCATCAAATGTTTGGCAGAAGCGATACTCTCGTGAAAATCGGGAAGCCATTGGCGATGTGCATGAGTACATTTTGGTGTATTCAAAAACACCAGCCGCATTCAAATTATCACGAAATAAAATTCCTATTGATGAGAAGCAGGCAAAGGTTTATCGAAACCCTAATAACGATCCGAAGGGACGTTGGCGTCCCATACCGATGACTGCACAAGCTGGGCATGCAACGGCAGACCAGTTTTATGAAATTATTTCGCCCTCTGGCAAGAAATTTAAACCGTCTGAAGGCCGTTGCTGGGGAATATCGGAGGCAACATTTAAAACACTCTTGTCCGAAGGTAGGATTTATTTCGGGAAAAAGGGAAATTCGCAACCAAACATTATCCGCTATTTGTCTGAAGTCGAAGGTGTTGTGCCTTGGACATGGTGGCCACATGAGGAAGTTGGTAATACAGATGAGGCTACTAAAGACTTGATGGCAATTTTCGGAGGGGCCAGTGGTTTTGACACGACCCCTAAACCGGTACGCCTCATTGAGCGTGTGCTTCAAATTTGTTCCCAAAGAAATTCATTGATCCTCGATTCCTTCGGAGGATCTGGAACAACCGCACATGCTGTGCTAAAGCTGAATGCCCAGGATGGTGGCAATCGTCGTTTCATCTTGTGTGAAATGATGGACTATGCAGAAACCATCACTGCCGAAAGAATTCGTCGTGTCATTGATGGCTATGGCGAAGGAAATAAAGTTGTTGCTGGTACTGGTGGTGGATTTGATTTCTTTAAGGTTGGTGAAGCTCTCTTCAAAGAGGACAAGAACCTCAATGAAGAAGTGGGTGCTGAAGCTATCAGGGGCTATGTAGCCTACACAGAGAACATCCCCACTGAAAAACGGTGGGATACAGAGAATGCTGTGAGCCCCTATGCTTTGGGTTCAACAGACACTGCTTTGTGTGTTTTCTACTATGAGAAGGATCGGGTAACGACACTTGATATTGATTTTCTTGGTCAACTGAAAATCAAGAACCTGCCATCCAGACCTGAACAGTTTGTGATTTATGCAGACAAGTGTGCCTTGGACAAAGATTTTCTTTACAAGCATGGAATCACCTTCAAACGTATTCCGCGTGACATTACCCGATTCTAAGAAGAAGAAAAAATGGAACTCAAAGACTATCAAGCTGATGTACTGACGGATCTCAGCAAATACTTGGAAACCCTGCTTGAGTGCAAGGGCCATCTTCCCAATGCTTTCGCCCAGTATTGGAAGGATCGTGGCGTTCTCAATCAAGCCTACAAGAACAACATCAAGGAAGTGCCTCATGTATGTGTGAAGGTGCCCACTGCGGGTGGGAAGACCTTCATTGCAGTGAATGCTTTGGAAAGAATTTTTTCTGCATTTGCTGAATACAACCCAACACGGCCTAAGTTCGTGGTGTGGTTGGTTCCTTCACTGACCATCCTTGAACAGACAGTTAAGAACCTGTCCAACATTGATCATTCATACCGTCAGCGGTTGAATGACTTGTTCAGTGGTCGTGTGCAGATTTATGAGAAGGCTGATGTGCTTCAGGGTGCCGGCTTCAATGCTGACACCGTGAAGGAACAGCTTTCAGTGGTAGTGATGTCGTTTGACTCGTTGAAGGCCACCAACAAGGAAAACCGTAAAGCTTTTCAAGAGAATGGCTATCTGGCTTCGTTCTTGAATGACGACAGTGAAATTGTTGAGCCACTGGAAGGAACTGACCCTTCAGCACTCATCAATGTGATGCGGAGCCTCAAGCCGGTTGTGGTGGTGGATGAAAGCCACAATGCTGAAAGCAATCTGTCTGTGGACATGCTTCGCAACCTCAATCCAAGCTTCATCTTTGACCTGACTGCTACCCCAAGGGATAACAGCAACATCATCAGCTATGTAGATGCCTTGAGGCTCAAGAAGCAGAACATGGTGAAGCTTCCTGTGATTGTTGCCAATCAGCGAAGCCAAGAAGATGTGATCATGGCGGCACTGAACATGCGGCGCCAGTTGGAAGAGTTCGCAAAAAAAACAGAAGAAAAAGGTGGTGGCTACATTCGTCCTATCGTGCTGTTCCAGGCTGAACCGAAGAACAAGGATGACACTACTACCTTTGAGAAGGTGCGTGAAATTCTGCTGGAACTGAACATTCCCAAAGAGCATATTGCTATCAAGACTGCCAACATCAACGAACTCAAGAACGTTGATTTGATGAGTCGTGATTGTCCAGTGCGATACATCATCACGGTCAATGCACTGAAAGAAGGATGGGATTGTCCTTTTGCTTATGTGTTGGCAACACTGGCAAACAAATCATCTGTGGTGGATGTGACTCAGATTTTGGGTCGTGTGCTTCGTATGCCATACACCAGAAAGCACGGCATTGAACTGCTGAATCTGAGCTATGTATTCACCTCGTCAAGCCACTTCCAGAACACCTTGAGTCAAGTGGTTGCAGGTTTGAACAAGGCAGGTTTCTCCAAGCGTGATTACAGGGAATTTGACCTGTCTGAAGTTGAGCAAGAGCAAGGCACCACAACTTCACCGACTCAGGAAGAGTTGAACCTGACTGCTCAAACTGGTGAGGAAAAGCTTACCGAAACGGGTGATGGCCAGGATCTTGAAATTGAAACACACAAGTTAAATCCCGACTGGGAACAACAAGCCGTAGAGCAAGCTGTCAATGTGGATACCAGTAGCACACAGCCAGCCCTATCTGCTGTTGGTAATGCAACAGGTGTTGAAGCGATCAAGGCTCAAGCTGTTGCTCAGGCTCAGGAATTTGAAGAACAAGCAAATGCGGCGAGTGGAGAAAGCTGCCCTGAAGAACTAAAGGCCCATATGAATGAGCACAAGATGAAGCCGATTTTTGAAGAGTCGGCCAAGGCAATTCGGCTACCTCAGTTTTTCATCAAGCTGCCTTCTGACGGCGGCTTCTTCGATAGTGGTGATGAATGGCACAAGCTGGCAAAAGAGAACCTGCTGCCCAACTTTGTGTTAGCAAATCTGGATGCCACAATCAATTTCACCGCTGTTGAATCTGACGTTTACAAGGTAGATGCAGAAGAGATTGGTAATGGTGAAAGTGCGCCTTCCTTCACGGTGGTGAAGAAGGCGGAGAAGGAGAAGCTGAACAGCATAATCAAGAGCCAGCCCACTTCAGGACAAATCACATCTATTGTTGGCCGGTTATTTGGGCTGATTGGGAAGAATACCTTCTATCCAATCGAAGACAACGATGTTAAGCACTACCTAAAGCGAATTGTTGAGGCAATGAATGCGGATCAACGTGCTGATTGCCTTGAACGTGACTATGCCTATGTGAAGCTCATCAAAGAGAAGATTCAGGGTCTTGCCAATGAGTATGCCGCTAAGGAATTTAGTAACTGGCTCACCACTCAGAAAATCAAGCTTCGTCCGTCCTTCTCACTGCCAGCCACAATCGCACCAAGTGACAACGCACCTGCAATCAGCAAGAGTCTCTATGTCACTGAAGGTGGCGTTAATAACCTGGAAGGCAAAGTAATCCGAGGCGTTGCCGACCTGGAGAACATAGTCTGGTGGCATAGGAACCTGGAGCGGGGAAAGGGTTTTGTCATTAACGGGTTTTTGAACCATTACCCTGATTTCATCGTTCTCACCCAGAGCAAGAACATCATCGTGGTGGAAACAAAGGGTGATGACAGAGATAACTCTGATTCCAAGGATAAGCTGAAGCTTGGCAAGATTTGGGAGTCTCAGGCCAATCAGATTGCTCATGAAACAGGCTACCGCTATCACTACATGATGGTATTTGAGAGCAATCCAATTGATGGGGCACACACCACTGGTGATGTACTGAAGTTGATTGAAGCGTTGTAACCCCCGGTAACCCGTCTCGGCCGGAATTCGGCCGAGACCACAACGCCATCTCAGCCACGACAACCTGCTTTTCCCTGTCAACCCAACGCCATATTAAGCGTTAAGCATCCTATGAACTCCCACGCTACCCACTGCATATCCCCCATGCAGCCACAGGTCAAACCTGTCTGGTTCGGTAGCCGCTTGTTCACTCACAGCGAGCGATCTCCCTTCTTCGGCTGATTCAGCCGTCCCGGCTCTCCTAGAGCCACCTCCCCTTAAGGACTCACACAGCGGTTACTCGCCGCTGTTGTGCATTGTCGCGCCCCCGCTTTGTTGCCAAGGGAGTCATCGCATGGCCTCTAAACTCCAACTTCAGCCGTTGCTATCCAGCCATATCCGTTTCGGTAGTAACAACGACCTGGCCGACGCCTGCACCGTCGCCGCTCGTCATCTCACCCCCGCCCGTGGGGCACTAGATAACATCGCCTTTGAATTCTCCAAAGACCTGTTTGTGGCGGTATCCCTGCACTTGGTCTATAGCCAAGGCAAGCATTTCGCCACCTTCAAGGACGTACTGGAATTCATTGCCGACCCGGGCTGGGAAGATACCCGACAAATCCTGCTTTGCCTGCAGCAAGAAATGCTATTCGCCCAGCAAGAGTTGACCGTTCGCTGGACCCAGGGTTTCACCAAGAAAGCCCTGCACCTCCCCAGCGAAATAATGGAGAGCCTGATGCAGCGCTGCCTTTCCCACTGGCAGGCAGCCTTCGGAGTGGTGGGTGTGACCGGACGCCACAAAAGGCCCCGTCACAGTGTCCAGGTCTTCAATCCTGAGTTGGTCGAACAAGCCGCCGAGCGGATGGCAGGGCTGGACTCGGAGAAGCGAGGCGCTGCTGGCCGTTCATTGCAAAACGCCCGGCACAACCAAGGCTATCGCACCATCCCCAATGCCGGGAAGGCCCACAAGAAGCTGGAGGCCGCCAAATGCCGTTTCGAGAACCTGGACGACCCGATCAGCCGCCTGCAAATGGACTTGGTGCTCTCTGCTGCCATGAAGCCCCAGGAGTTCAACATCACCCCAGTGCTCCTGTTGGGTGACCCCGGCGTAGGCAAAACCTACTTTGCCACCCAGTTGGCCGAGGCCCTGGGCGTGTCCACAGACAAGATCAGTGCCGGCGGCGCCCAGGGCGGCTTTCAAATCACGGGTTCCCATACCAGCTGGCGGAGTGCCCGCCCGGGTTCGGTCTTCACTATGCTGGCCGAAGGGCAATCCGCCTCCCCGGTCATTGTGGTGGACGAGGTGGATAAGATTGCGGATGGCCTGTACCCCATGTTGCCCGCCTTGTTGGACCTGCTGGAGCCCAATACGGGGCGTCGCTTCAAAGACGAATTCTTCGAGATGGAGTTCGACGCCAGCCGGGCCATTGTGGTGCTCACAGCCAATAGCCTGTTAGGCGTGCCAACCCCCTTGCTTTCCCGGGTGGAGGTATTTGAGGTGCCCCGCCCAGACCTTTTGCAACGGCGCCGCATTATTGAATGCCATGCCGAGCTTTTGCGACTAAAGACCCGGACCCACATCCATCTGGACAAGGACGGCAGCGCCCGGCTGGCAGAGCGGGATGATCTGGACCTGCGAAAGACCACCCGCCTGGTCAAAGAAGCCTTTGCCACTGCGCTACTGACCGGCGAGACGGTGGCCAAGTTGGTGCTTCCCAAATCCGAGGCCCGGCGCAGTATCGGGTTCGGCATGTGAGCGGCGAGGGAGAACCACAATGATCCTATTTCTGGACTTCGATGGCGTGCTGCATCCGTTCTTTCCGAGGCGTGACCGTTCTGACGAGGAAAACCAACTTTTTTCGTATCTGCCTCGCCTGGAAGCGGTGCTACGGGAGTTCCCCGAGTGGAAGCTGGTCATCACTAGCTCCTGGCGGGAGAACCGCCCTTGGGAGAATGTTATTCAGGCATTCTCCCAGGGCATCGCAGAACGGATTATCGGGGCCACGCCCGTGATCAAAGCCAAGGAACCGCCATATCCGCCGCATCCCCGCTACGACGAGGTGCTGGCTTACCTGGCTGCCAATAACCTCGTAGAGGCGGCCTGGATCGCCCTGGACGACGATCCCCGGCTGTACCCGGCCCATTGCCCCAACCTGATCCTGTGTGACGATGGATTCCGGGAGGCAGAAGAAGTAGCGCTACGGGCCGCGATGGGCCGCCATCACCAGAACCGCTAAGACCCGAGGCCGAACCATGAAAATTGCGCTTTATTCCGACCTGCATCTGGAGTGCCTGGCGGCCTCCTGGCAACCCGCGCCGTTGGATGTGGACGTGGTGCTGCTGGCCGGAGATATTGCCCCCCACACTCACGGCATGCGGTGGGCAGCCACGACTTTTGCCGACTGGCCCAAGGCCCCGGCGGTCTTCTACGTGGCCGGCAACCATGAGTTCTACGATGCGAGCTTTGACCTATATGCCGAACTACAAAAGCCGGTCTGGGCCGAACAGGGAGTCACGTGCCTGGAGCGGCATACGGTGAAACTGGACGGCGTGCGCATTCTCGGCTGTACGCTCTGGAGCGGCTTTAGCCTCCATGGGCACGGCGCCCAGCAAGCCCTGGCCATGACGGCTGCCCGCAATGGGATCAACGACTATTGGGTCATTCGTGGGCACGACGGCAAGACGTTGGAACCCCGCGAAACAGTGGCGATGTATCGACGTTCGCTGGGATGGCTGGATACGGAGCTAGCCAAACCCTTCGATGGCAAAACCGTAGTGGTCACACACTTTGCCCCCCATCGGGGCTGTGTCGCCCCGCAACATGAAGGGAGTGCGGTATCCCCTTACTTTGTCACTGATCTGAGCCACCTGATGCTCGCTCATCGGATTGATGTCTGGTGCCATGGCCACACCCATACCAACAACGACTTCATGGCTGAGAATGGCTGCCGGGTAGTGTCCAACCAGCGGGGCTATCCCCGTGAGGTAGCCGCCAGCGGCTTCCGGCCTGATTTGGTGATTGAGATTTGACGATGGCAGGGCGAATGATGCGGATTTTCTTTGATACCGAGTTCACCGAACTGGGGATAGACCCTCAGTTGATATCCATCGGACTAGTAGCCGAGGATGGTGAGCGCACCTTCTACGCCGAGTTGTCGGATACCTACGAGGATCGGCAGTGCAGCGACTTCGTTCGGGAAGCGGTCTTGCCCCAGCTGGAGGGGGGCGATGCCCGCATGACCTTCCGGGAACTGGCCGAACGCCTGGCAGCATGGCTGGCGGCCTTTAACGGGCCGGTTAAGCTGGCTTGTGATTCCCTGGCCTGGGATTGGCCCTGGATACAGGAGCTTTTTGGGGAGCTAGATACTTGGCCGGCGAACGTCGATGGTAAGCCGTTGCTCCTGACCATGAACTACCTGAACAACTACGATCCGTTTGTTGAGACGGTGGAGCAGGCGTTTCGCACTCTGCGCCGACACCACTCCCTGGACGATGCAAAGGCCAGCCGCTTGGGCTGGATTGCAGCAGGGGGCGATATTGACTGGAGGACGCCATGAAAACCGTTCTCTTTGTGGATTTCGACGGGGTGTTTCACTCGATGGATTCCCGCGACTTCGAGTATTCCGGTAATGATTTGGTGGTGGCGGACAATCCCGAGTTATTCCAGTGGGCACCGCTCCTGTGGGACATCATTGAGCCGCACCCAGTCAATATCGTCGTTCATTCGTCCTGGCGGCACCTGTACCAACCGGAAGAACTGATCGCCCGGTTTCCAGCAGCCATGCGTCCGCGCATCGAGGGCGTGACCCAAGGCCGGGAACGGCATCAAAGCATCCTCAGTTATGCCTGCATGAATGAGGTGGATCGCTTTGCCGTGCTGGACGATCAGGCAGAAGCCTTCCCGGAGGGCTGGCCGAACTTGATTTTGTGTGACTCCAAGCGTGGGATTAGCGATGACGCAGTGCTAGAGGCGATTCGCTGCTTTGTGGGTGAGAACAGCCATGGCCATTGACCAGAAAATCCGTTCGCTTTACTGCGGTATCCCGGCTGGAGTCAAATTCACAGACTTGGACGGTCGCCAGGTCGTTCAATTCCGGCATGTCCCTTTTGAGTTGGAGGATATTGTGCAGCGTTGGGTTTGGAGCCTCACGGACTCGTTGCGGGCTGAGTACGTCTACGAGAATGCACTGACGTTCGTAGGATGGAGTGCTTTCGTTAGCTGGATGTTGGAAACGCTGCGTCTGGCACAATCGGAGGACTAAATCATGGAAGCACTGCACAATCCATCCGCCTATCCAGCGGACGTGGCATTGAGAATCGAGACGATGGGGGATACCGCAAGATCCATCGCCAATCGCTGGTTGCTGGGGTGGCCAGACAGCGTAAAGGGGCTACTAAAGACCGGGGCCTATCTGTCGGCACTGGAAGCCCAAGTGGATCAGGAGAAAACCATGCTCGCGGAACAAGCGAACCTGCGACATCTGGCCCCCCGGGAAATCCGGGAGATGTTCGAGTTGCGGGAGGAGCCACCGATGCCGGTGAACGACTAAATGCTTTGCTATTGACAGTGACTGCCGCAATCCGCACACTGAAACCTCGCCTCTCCAGGGTGTTCGCCTCGGGCAATTGCAGCCCGACTGCACGAAGCCATTGGAGGGGCGTTTCGCTTTGGACGGCACCATGTTCCTCTTCCTCGACTTCGACGGCGTTTTGCACGATTTTCCCCCGCCTGTGGGGGGACTATGGCTGCACCTCCCCAGGCTTATGACTGTGCTGGGCGACCATCCAGACGTTGCCGTGGTTATTTCGTCTTCATGGCGGTGTAGCGAAGACTGGCTGGACGTTGTGCCCGCCGAACTTCGCGCCCGCGTTATCGGTTTTACACCCGTGATCCCCCGTCCGATCCGCAAGCAATATCCTGTGGGCTATGTGCCGGAGCCAGTGCGATACCAGGAAATCTTGCGCTATCTTCAGCTTGCCCGAAAAAAGGACGTGCCATGGGTAGCCCTGGATGATGATCGCACCTTGTTCCCGGCCAACTGCCAGAACTTAATTCTCTGCAAGGGTGGCTTTCAGGACCAAGAGGAAACCGCGCTACGGGCTGCACTGGCTGGCCAACAGCGATAACGTGCGGCCACCAGGGTTACCGGCTGATCTGGTGGCAAGACCGGGAATGGGGTTTGCTGTTGACAGTGCCTGCCGTAATCAGCAGACTAAAGCCTCGCCGTTCAATGGTGTTCGCCTCGGGCAATTGGAGCCCGACTGCACGAAGCCATTGCGCGGCGTTTTCATTGGGTAGTTCGACATGTTTCCGCGAAAATATGTCGTGTAGGGTTGCTATAACGTGAGTACAATCCCCGTTGAGGTCTCTCCCTTTTGAACCACGCCGGCCAGCAAGAGTAGGTCCGGGGTCGAAAAAGGGCGGGGCCTTTTGCTTTTCTTAAGCAAGAGGCATCCCGTCTTCATCCATCCGGCTGGCGATTTTCTTCATAAGGCTCTTTACTGCGATAAAGATCGGCGCTGATTCCTCTGGTTTGTATTTGGTTTCTGCATGCATGGTTGCGTTGCACCACGCATTTCTTACTGCATCAAGTGACGCTAGTTTTCTGGAAGTTGGTTGTTTGCAACCACTGTGAGTGTCGGTTGCCTTTTGGGTGTCAAGTTCTGAGCCATCCGTTGTAGCAACGTTCCGACTGCCGAGAAAACCTCCCCAGCCTGGTCCTGCGTATACCGTTTGACGATATGCATCGTCGGGTTGCGCCACGCCTGTTTGATGGTCAACAGGTCTCCGCTCACATCGCGAAAGATGGCTTCGCGATGTTTCCACTCAGCGGACTTCAGGGAGTGCTTTGCTGAAATGTTTTGTTCGATCTTGGTTAAATAGGCTTCCCAACTCGGGGCGTACTCAACTTCGAGTTCTCTTGCCAATACCTTAAGCCCGACTTCCATCACGCGCATCAAATGCATCACGCATGCTGTGCCAAGTCCCGTGGCCAATGCCGTTCCGGCATCCTGAATGTCATCTATTGCGTCGGCAAAGCAGTCGTTGACCTCCTGACCGAACAGCGCCGGTTGCCGATACAATTGGGCATACTGCGGAGCAACGTAAAGGAACTGCTTGGCTGTCAGTTGGTCCTGTAACCGTAATCGCAGGCTTTTTACATCCTCGACCAACATTCGTTTTTCGTAGTTGCCAGCAGCAAGGCGTTTGCGTATTCGTTGGGCTGCAATTTGAGCAGCGTCGAGGTCCAAGTCCGACGCCAAACGTTCTGCATGCGGAAGGTATGCGTGGATATACGCTTCATCATCCACAGACACGGGCTGGGGACTCCGAACCTTGGCGAAACCCAAGAGGTTTATCTGTGGGAGCCGCTCATTTATCAGTTCGATCTCCAGCTTTTCTTCATGACGAAGAAGGCCGGTAGTCACATGGCCGATAGTTGCGGCGTATTGTTCAAGCATATCCCATAGATTTAACACACTGGAGGCGATCATCTTACACCTCTAGTCTGCGTGGGTACGCGAAGTATAATATCGCCATAAAAAAAAGCCCTCCCGCAGGGGAGGGCTTTTTTCCGAGGGAAAGCGGCAGCTTAGAGCTTGCCTGCCACCCAGGCAGCCACGGAATCCAGGGCTGCCGGCAGGTTTTCCGGCTGGGTGCCGCCGGCCTGGGCCATGTCGGGACGGCCGCCGCCCTTGCCGCCCACCTGCTGGGCCACCTGATTGACCAGCTCGCCGGCCTTGACCTTGGCGGTGAGGTCGGCGGTGACGCCGGCGATCAGGGTGACCTTGCCTTCGGCGGTGGAGGCCAGGACGATGGCGGCGGACTTGAGCTTGTCCTTCAGCTTGTCCATGGTCTCCCGCAGGGCGGTGACGTCGGCCCCTTCCAGGGTGGCGGCGAGGACCTTGGCGCCCTTCACTTCCACGGCCTGGTTCACCAGGTCGTCGCCCTGGCTGGAGGCCAGCTTGGACTTCAGCTTGGCCAGTTCCTTTTCCAGGGCCTTCACGGCCTCCTGGGTCTGGGCGATCTTGGCCGGCAGCTCGGCCACGGGTGCCTTGAAAGCGGCGGCGGCCTGGGCCAGCACGGCCTGCTGCTGCTGCACCAGGGCCAGGGCGTTGTCGCCGGTGACGGCTTCGACGCGGCGCACGCCGGCGGCAACGCCGGATTCGGCCACGATCTTGAAGAGGCCGATGTCGCCGGTGCGGGTGACGTGGGTGCCGCCGCACAGTTCCTTGGAGGAGCCGATGGAAAGCACCCGCACCTCGTCGCCGTACTTCTCGCCGAAGAGCATCATGGCGCCGCTCTTCTGGGCGTCGTCGATGCCCATGACCTGGGCTTCGGTGGCGGCGTTGGCCAGCACCTCCGCATTGACGATGGCTTCCACCTTGCGGATTTCCTCATCGCTCATGGGGGCGTTGTGGGCGAAGTCGAAGCGGGTCTTGTCCGGGTCCACCTGGGAGCCCTTCTGCTGCACGTGGCCGCCCAGCACTTCGCGCAGGGCCTTGTGCATCAGGTGGGTGGCGGAGTGGTTGCGCACGGTGCGGCTACGGGCCTGGATGTCCACCTTGGCGGTGACGTTGTTGCCCACCGTCAGGGTGCCGGTCTTGACCACGCCGTGGTGGCCGAAGACGGTGGCCTGGATCTTCTGGGTGTCTTCCACCGCGAAGATGCCGTGCACGCTCTGCAGCGCGCCCCGGTCGCCCACCTGGCCGCCGGATTCGGCGTAGAAGGGGGTGTTGTCTAGCACCACCACGCCCATGTCGCCTTCGTGCAGTTCATTGACCGCGACGCCGTCCTTGTACAGGGCCAGCACGTTGCCCTTGAACTCCAGGGTGTCGTAGCCGTGGAAGGTGGTGGCGGGGCCGTCGTATTCCAGGTTGGCGGCCATCTTGAACTTGCCGGCGGCGCGGGCCTGTTCCTTCTGGCGGGCCATGGCGGCGTCGAACGCCGCAGTATCGACAGTAACGCCGTGCTCGCGGCAAACATCAGCGGTCAGGTCCAGAGGGAAGCCGTAGGTGTCGTGCAGTTTGAAAGCAACATCGCCGTCAAACTTGCCAACAGAAAGCTTGGCAACATCGCCATTGCTATCTGCTGCCAAGGCTTGAATCCGGTCATGCAACGACTGGCCGTCTTCAATTTTCAGCATTTTCTTGAGTTCACCATCCAGGATGGCCATGCCGTGTTCGATGGTGGCGAAGAAGCGTTCCTCTTCCTGCTTCAGCACGTCCATGACGCGCTTTTCGCCGGAGGCCAGCTCGGGATAGGCGGCGCCCATCTCGGCCACCAGGTCCGGCACCATCTTGTGGAAGAAGGCGGCGCGGGCGCCCAGCTTGTAGCCGTGGCGGATGGCGCGGCGGATGATGCGGCGCAGGACGTAGCCCCGGCCTTCATTGCCCGGGATGACGCCGTCAGCGATGAGGAAGGAACAGGCGCGGATATGGTCGGCCAGCACCTTCAGGGAGGGGCTGTCCATGTCGGCACCGGAGGTTTCCCGGGCGGCGGCGGCGATCAGGCGCTGGAACAGGTCGATCTCGTAGTTGGCGTGCACGCCCTGCAGCACGGCGGCGATGCGCTCCAGGCCCATGCCGGTGTCCACGCTGGGCTTGGGCAGCGGGTGCATGACCCCGGCTTCGTCCCGGTTGAACTGCATGAACACGTTGTTCCAGATTTCGATGAAGCGGTCGCCGTCTTCCTCGGGGGATCCGGGAGGGCCGCCCCAGATGTGCTCGCCGTGATCGTAGAAAATCTCGGTGCAGGGGCCGCAGGGACCGGTGTCGCCCATCATCCAGAAGTTGTCGGAAGCGTAGCGGGAACCCTTGTTGTCGCCGATGCGGATGACCCGCTCCACGGGCACGCCGATTTCCTTGGTCCAGATGTCGTAGGCCTCGTCGTCCTCCGCATAGACGGTGACGGTGAGCTTGTCCTTGGGCAGCTTGAAGACGACGGTGAGCAGCTCCCAGGCGTAGGTGATGGCGTCGCGCTTGAAGTAGTCGCCGAAGCTGAAGTTGCCCAGCATCTCGAAGAAGGTGTGGTGGCGGGCGGTGTAGCCCACGTTCTCCAGGTCGTTGTGCTTGCCGCCGGCGCGCACGCACTTCTGGGAAGTGGTGGCTCGTGTGTAGGGACGCTTGTCGAAACCGAGGAAGACATCCTTGAACTGGTTCATGCCGGCGTTGGTGAACAGCAGGGTGGGGTCTTCGTGGGGCACCAGGGAGCTGGAAGAAACAATCTGGTGGCCCTTGGAGGCGAAGAAGTCGAGGAACTTCTGGCGGATTTCGGCGCTTTTCATCGTCGTTGCATCCTTGGCCCCGGCCAATGGCGGGGGCGGCTGAATTGGAAAAACGCGCATTTTATCATTGAACCGGGCCGGGACCGGCTTGCCGCAGTACCCGCGATCGGCAGGAACATGGCGGCCATGGAGAAAGCGCCAAGGCCCGCGCCAGGCGGGCCCCGGGCCGGCCAGGATGCCCGCGGGACGGGGCTCCTGGCCGGGTGGTCGCAAATGCCGGCGGCGACGGCGGGGCCGCGGCCGGCGGCGGCTTACTGACGCGCGGCGCGGCGGGCAGCCCGGCGCTCGGCCCGGTCGCTGCGGCCGTCGTGGTTGAAATCGTGCTGGCCGTCCCGCTTTTCCCGGGCGATGCGGCGACTCTGCACGTCCTGGGCGTGGTCCAGGCGGGCCCGCTCCCGGGCCGTCACCTTGCCGTCGGCCTGGGTCCGGGTCTCCACGTTTTCCACGTGGGTCTGGCCCTTTTCCAGCCGGGCCGCTTCCTTGCCGGTGAGGGTGCCGCTCTGGGCGCCCTGGTCGATGCGCTGCTCCTGGTTGGCCTGGCGCTGATCCACCTTGGGCGTGACGGTCTGGGCCAGCAGGGGGCCGGACAGGGCGAGGAAGAAGGCGGCGGCGGCAACGGGCTTGAAGGTCTTCATGGCAGGTCTCCTGATTTGAATGTCATGGGCGATTCCCATGGCCACTTTAACGTCATGGCCCGGCGGCCGACGACAAGCAGGAAGTAAGCGTGTGTAAGCGGATGTATCCGAGATGCCAGGTCAGGCCGGGCCGGCCAGGTCCAGGCGGTCGGTGAACACCCCGGCGACGCCCCACTGCAGCAGGGCGGAAATACGGGCGGCGTCATTGACCGTGTAGCAGGCCAGGGCCCCGCCCCGGGCGGCCAGCCCGGCGGCCAGTTGCCGCACCGTATACTCATCCAGCCCGGCGGCGGCGCAATGCAGGGCCACCGCCCCCAGGCGCGCCAGACGGGCTTCCCAGTCCGCCGGCACGGCCGTCACCAGGAGGGCCCTGGCCAGGCCGGGGGCCGTCTGCCGCGCGGCAGCCAGGGCCTCTTCGGCAAAGGAGGAGAGCACCAGGGCGGACGCCGGCAGGCCGGCGGCCACCGCCCGGGCCGCCACCTCGGCCACGGCGGCGCCGGTTTCAGCCTCCCGCCCGCGACTCGGCTTGATTTCCAGATTGACCCACAGGCCCAGGCTGCGGCACAGGTCCAGGGCCGCTGCCAGGGTCGGCAGGGGTTCGCCGCGGAAGGCGGGGGAATGCCAGCTGCCCGCATCCAGGCCGGCCAGGAGCGCGTCGCTGCTGGCCGCCACGGCGCCGCGACCGTTACTGGTGCGCTCCAGGGTTTCGTCGTGGATCAGGAAAGGGGTGCCGTCGGCACTGAGCATGGCGTCGAATTCCACCCCGGCGAAACCGGCACGGTGGCCGGCGCGGATGGCGGCCAGGGTGTTTTCCGGCGCGCTGCTGCCGCCGCCCCGGTGGGCGATGAGCCGGGGATAGGCGGGGGCGGATGCAAAAACGCCGGCCCCAGGGACCGGCGTTTCTTGTGGCGGCACTTGCTGGCCCACGACGCGGATCAGCGCACCTTGGAGGCCGCCGGCGCTTCGGCCAGGCGGGCGGCGGCGCCGGAGCGCAGGACCGCGTTGGCGCGGCTGACGGCGTTGTCCAGGGCCAGCTTGGCCGGCTTCTTGTTGGACCACACCTGCTCCAGCTCCTCGTCGATGATCAGGCGCACCGGGTTGATGGCGGAGACCACCGGGGTCAGGGCGGCAGCCTTGCTCACCGAGGTGCGGGGCAGCACCGGGCCGAGCTGGGCCTGGGCCACGTCGATGTTGCGCATGTCGTCCTTGAGCAGCTTGCCCTTGGCCGCGGCCTGGGCGGCGGCGGTGAGGGGCAGGTAGCCGCCGGAGCGGGCGATTTCCACCTGCATGTCGGGAGCCATGAGGAAGCCGACGAACTTGGCCACGCCCTTGTACTCGGCGGCCTTGTGGCCGGGGCCGACCCACAGGGAGGCGCCATCGGCCAGGGCCTGGCGGGGAGCGCCGTAGGCATCATCGTAATAGGGCAGGGGCGCCACACCCACGTCCAGGTCCTTGTTCTCGCGGAAGGTGACGAAGCGGTCGGAGGCGGTGGTGATCATGCCGCACTCGCCGCTGGCGAAGTGGGCGTCAGCCTCGTTCTGTCCGCCGAAGGTATGGAAGTAGCGGGCCTTGTACCAGGAGTTGAGCAGGGCCACGTGCTTCACCTGCATCATGCCGTTGAAGGCCATCTCGCCCTTCTCGCCCACGGTTTCCACGTTGTTGCGGGCGGCCAGGTTGTCGATGTGCACCCAGGCCGGGCGGGAGGTGGTGTAGGGGCACTTGATGCCGGCGTCGAACAGCTTGCCGGCCACGGCCTGCAGTTCCCACCAGGTCTTGGGCGGGGCCTCGGGATCCAGGCCGGCGCGGCGGAAGGCGCTCTTGCTGTAGAACAGCACGGGGGTCGAGTAGGCCATGGGCAGGCCCAGCAGACGGCCCTTGCCGTCGGTGACGCCGCTGCGCAGTTCGGGCGCCAGGCGGGCGGTGTCGATCTTTTCCTTGCTCTCGCTGATGACCTGGTGCAGGGCCCGGTAGGGTTCCTTGCCGCTGACGAAGTGGCTCAGCTCGTCGCGCAGGGCCAGGTTCATGTGGTAGTTGCCGGCGCCGCCCTGGCGGTGCACCAGCACCACCTTGTAGGCCTTCTGCTGGCCGTTGAAGCGGTCCACCACTTCCTGCAGGCGGGAGGTGCGGGATTCTTCCAGCTGGTGGGACAGGGTCAGTTCCACCGGTTCCTGGGGAGCGGCCGTCTTGGCCGGGGCGGCGGGGGCCTTGGCCGGTTTGGCGGCCTGGGCGGGGCCGGCCAGAGCGAAGGCGGCGGCCAGGGAAAGGGCAAGCAAAGAAGTGCGTCGGGCGGAAATGAACATCGCCAATCCTCAAGCAGTGCTAAAACGACAATTATAGCGCCGGAAAGATGACTGCCGGACGACAACCCCCGACCCCGCCCGGGGCGGCCGCCGGCCTGCTTGTCAGCCCCCGGTCCAGCCACCATAATGACTCGTGCATGGGCGCCCATGCCCGGCACCACCGAGAGCGAGAGCCATGAATAAATATCAGAGACTGGTATGCATCGTCGCCCTGCTGGACCTGCTGCTGATGGTGCTGTTCCCCCCCTTCAACAACATCCCCCTGGCCCGGGGCGCCCTCAATTCCTTCGACGGCTTCTACCCCCTGCTGACCCAGCTTGGGCGCAAGCCCATCCACCAGGAGCTGCTGACCCTGCAGCTCATGTTCGTCGCCGCCAACGCCCTCAGCGCCTGGCTGCTGCTGCAACAGCGGGAGGCCCATGAGATTCCCCGCTTCCGCTACAGCCGGGCCATCGGCCTGTTCACCCTGGCGAACCTGGCCCTGATCTGCCTCTTCCCGCCCTTCGAGCCCTACCCCTCCCTGCTGCGCCAGGCGGCGACCTCGGGCTTCGACAGCTTCTATTTCATCCTCGGCGACCGTTCCCAGCGCCCCATCTTCACCCCCCTGCTCTATCTGGAGGTGGTGCTGGTGGTGATCAACGCCCTGGCCCTGTGGCTGCTCTTCAACGTCGTGCAGCGCAACGAGGACGCCACCCGGCGCAAGATCATCGAACTGGCCGAATCCCTGGACGACGAGGCCCTGCAGGCCCTGGGCGAGGAGATGCGGCAGAAGGTGCTGGCCCACAAGGCCCGCCCGACCCTGGGCCGGGGCGACGACCGGCGCCAGGCGGAACAGACCCACGCAGGACCCGAACGCCGCCAGGGCGACCGGCGCCAGGAGGCCGAGTGAGCCCGGCGGCCGCCTGCGGCGCCGGGGAATGCGGTTAAAATCCCCGCTCCATCAAGGAGGAATAAAGGAAGAGGAGCCCATGAGCCGCTTCAACTGGGAAGACCCCCTGCAGCTGGATGACCAGCTCAGCGCCGAAGAGCGCCAGGTCCGCGACACCGCCCGCCAATACAGCCAGGACCGGCTGCTGCCCCGCATCGTCCAGGCCTTCCGCCACGAACAGACCGATCCGGCCATCTTCCGCGAACTGGGGGAGCTGGGGCTGCTCGGCGCCACCCTCGACGGCTACGGCTGCGCCGGCGCCAGCTACGTTTCCTACGGCCTGCTGGCCCGGGAAATCGAGCGGGTCGATTCGGGCTACCGCTCCATGGTCTCGGTGCAGTCCTCCCTGGCCATGTACCCCATCCACGCCTTCGGCAGCGAGGCCCTCAAGGAACGTCTGCTGCCGAAGATGGCGACCGGCGAACTGATCGGCTGTTTCGGCCTCACCGAGCCCAACCACGGCTCCGACCCCGGCTCCATGGAAAGCCGCGCCGAGGCCGTGCCCGGTGGCTGGGAGCTGACGGGGGCCAAGATGTGGATCACCAATTCCCCCATCGCCGACGTCTTCGTGGTCTGGGCCAAGGACGGCCAGGATGAGGACGGCGGCGAAATCCGCGGCTTCGTCCTGGAGAAGGGCATGAAGGGCCTGTCCGCCCCGGTCATCCAGGGCAAGATGGGCCTGCGGGCCTCGGTCACCGGCGAGATCGTCATGGACAAGGTGTTCGTGCCGGAAGAGAACCTGCTGCCCAAGGTGAAGGGCCTCAAGGGCCCCTTCGCCTGCCTCAACCAGGCCCGCTACGGCATCGCCTGGGGCGCCCTCGGCGCCGCCGAAGCCTGCTGGCACGCGGCCCGCCAATACACCCTGGACCGGCCCCAGTTCGGCCGTCCCCTGGCCGCCAACCAGCTGGTGCAGAAGAAGCTGGCGGACATGCAGACCGAGATCGCCCTGGGCCTGCAGGGCTGCCTGCGCCTGGGCCGCTTGAAGGACGAAGGCAAGGATGCACCGGAGATGACCTCCCTCTTGAAGCGCAACTCCTGCGGCAAGGCCCTGGAGATCGCCCGGACGGCCCGGGACATGCACGGCGGCAACGGTATCAGCGACGAATTCCACGTGGTGCGCCACATGTTGAACCTGGAAGTGGTGAATACCTACGAAGGCACCCACGACATCCACGCCCTCATCCTGGGCCGGGCCCAGACCGGCATCGCCGCCTTCGCCAACTGACAGAAGCGCCAGCTGAGATAGAATCCAGGGACCAAATCAAAGGCCGACCATGAAAAGAAGCGCCATCGCCATCACCATTCTCGCCGCGCCCCTGCTGCTGGGCGGCTGCGACCAGGTCCAGAGCAAGCTGGGCATCGAGGACCAGGCGGCCAAGGCCGCCAAGCTGGAGGCCGAAGGCAAGGCCGTAGGCGGCGCCTGCCGCCAGTCCGGCCGCGCCATCGAGGATTGCTACAGCGTCTATTACTGGCTGCCCAAGGACGCGGTGTACGGCGGCTGGCGCGAGATGGACGTGTACATGCGGGAAAACCAGATCCAGACCATCGCCCCCACCCTGCCCCCGGCACCGCCGCCGGAAGACCCGAAAAAGAAGAAGACCAAGAAGAAGGCCGACGCCGAAGCCGCACCGGCCGAGAGCGCCGCCGAAGCGCCGAAGGAAGGGGCCAAGGAAGCCGCCAAGGAAGGCGAGGCGGCCAAGCACTGAGCGCCGTCTGCCGCCCCCCCCCCAGAGAAGCCCGTTCCGGCCCTGTCCGCAACGGGCTTTTTGCTGCCCGCCGATCCGGTGCCGCAATGCCGATTCCGGGCAGCGCGAGGGCAGCCGCCAGCGCCACCGGCCTTCCATGGTGACCGCCGCACGACAAGGGCGCCACCGGGGCGCCCTTGTGCCATGACGCGACAGCCGGTCGCCGTCCTACAGGGCGGGATTGGGATAGCGCTGGTGCACGGCGTCGATCTCGGCCTGGATGGCGCGCCACTGCTCGGCCCCGGGCCGCCGTTCCCAGGCCTCCAGGTTTTCCTCCAGCTGGGCCAGGGAGGTGGCGCCGATGATGGTGCTGGTGACGCCGGGCCGGTTGTAGCAGAAGGCCAGGGCCAGCCCGGTCATGGAAAGGCCGTGGCGGGCGGCCAGCTCCCGGTAGGCGGCCAGGGCCGGCGGCACATTGACCTTCTCGTAACGCTGGCCGAAACCGGGGAAGGCGGTGATGCGCCCCGCCGCCTTGGCATCGGCCAGGTACTTGCCGGAGAGATGGCCGAAGGCCAGGGGCGAATAGGCCAGCAGGGACACCCGCTCCCGGAAGCAGACTTCGGACAGGCCGCCGGTGTCGTAGAGGCGGTTGATCAGGTTGTAGGCGTTCTGGGTGGAGGCGATGGCCGGCAGGCCGTGCTCCCGGGCCAGGCGCAGGAATTCCATGACGCCCCAGGGGTGCTCGTAGGAGACGCCCACCTGGCGGATCTTGCCCTCCTGCACCAGCACCGCCAGGGCCTCCAGGGTTTCCCGCAGGGGCGTGGACTCCCGCTCCTGTTCCGGCTCGAACTGCCACTGGCCGAACATGGGCTGGTTGCGGGCCGGCCAGTGCAGCTGGTAGAGGTCCACGTAGTCGGTCTGCAGGCGCTGGAGGGAATCCTCCAGGGCGCGGCGCAGATTGGCCAGATCGAAAGCCAGGGGGCCGCCGCGGATCCACTCCATCCTGCGGGCGGGGCCGGCGGCCTTGGTGGCGATCACCACCTGGTCCCGGGCCTGGCGCTTGAGCCAGGAGCCGACGATGCGCTCCGTGGCGCCGTAGGTCTCGGCCCGGGCGGGCACCGGATACATCTCGGCGGTGTCGATGAAATTGATGCCGGCGGCGACGGCCCGGTCCAGCTGGGCGTGGCCTTCGGCCTCGCTGTTCTGCTGGCCGAAGGTCATGGTGCCGAGGCAGACGGCGGAAACCTTGAGCTCGCTGCGGCCCAATGCGCGATATTCCATGCTGTGCTCCGTAGAGGGGGTACGCCATTCTAGCGGCTCGCCCCCACTATTCAGAGCGGGTCGGGTTTCCTATACTCGGCGCATATCCAGGCACGGCCCCGCCAACGAAGGGCCGGCACTGCCTTCCCGCCCACCGACCGAGGACCGCCATTCCATGACCACTCCCCAGAACACCCACCGCTGGCGCTTTTTCCGCGCCGGGGGCTTCGACCAGGTGCGCCTGGACCGGGCCGAGGACCTGCTGCACCTGGACCAGCTGGACCAGAAGCTGTGGGTCGCCCTCTCCTGCCCCATCCAGGGCCTGGAGTTCGACCGCCGCACCCTGGAGCTGATCGACACCGACCGGGACGGCCACATCCGCGCCCCGGAACTGATCGCCGCCCTGCACTGGACCGGTGCCCTGCTCAAGGACAAGGCCCTGCTCGGCTCCGGCGCCGCCACCCTGCCCCTGGACGCCATCGACGACAGCAGCGAGGAAGGTCGCCAGGTGCTGGCCGCCGCCCGGCGCATCCTGCAGAGCCTGGGCAAGGGCGAGGCCGCCAGCATCACCCCGGCCGACACCTCCGACATCGCCGCCATCTTCGCCGCCGCCCGCTTCAACGGCGATGGCATCGTCACCCCGGCCAACTGCCAGGACGAGGCCCTGGCCGCCCTGGTGCAGGACATCATGGAGCGCATCGGCAGCGACACCGACCGCAGCGGCGAGCCCGGCGTATCCCAGGCCCAGGCCGAGCGCTTCCTGGCCGAGGCCAAGGCCTGGTGCGAATGGCAGGCCGCCGCCCGGCAGGATGGCGCCGTGCTGCCCCTGGGCGAGGCCACCGCCGCCGCCCGGGACGCCGTGGCCGCGGTGCGGGCCAAGGTGGAGGACTATTTCACCCGCTGCCGCCTGGCCGCCTTCGACCCCCGGGCCGGCGGCCTCATGAACGGCGCCGAGGACGACCTCAAGGCCCTGGCGACGCGCAACCTGGAAGCGGGGGATGCGGCCATCGCCGCCCTGCCCCTGGCCCGCGTCGAAGCCGGCCGCCCCCTGCCTCTGGAAGGCGGCCTCAACCCGGCCTGGAGCGCCGCCGTGGCCACCCTGGCCAGCGCCGCCGTAACGCCCCTGCTGGGCCAGCGGCAAGCACTGACGGAGGCCGACTGGCAGGCCCTGCTGGCCAGGCTGCAGGCCCATGAGGACTGGCTCGCCGCCCGGGTTGAAACCCCGGTGGCCGAGCTGGGCCTGGAGCGGCTGCAGGCCATCCTCGCCGGCGACCTGCCGGCGCGCCTGCTCACCCTCATCGCCGAGGACGCCGCCGTGGCCCCCGAATTCGAGGCCATCAGCAGCGCCGACCGGCTGGTGCATTACGTGCGCGACCTGGCCCTGCTGGCCAACAACTTCGTCTCCTTCCGCGACTTCTACACCCGCCGCGGCAAGGCCATGTTCCAGGCGGGCACCCTGTACCTGGACGGCCGCAGCTGCGAACTGGTGATCCCGGTGAACGACGCCGCCAAACACGCCGCCCTGGCCGGCCTCTCCCGCATCTGCCTGGTCTATTGCGACTGCCAGCGCGGCGGCGAAAAGCTCTCCATCGCCGCCGCCTTCACCGCCGGCGATTCGGACCAGCTGCTGGTGGGCCGCAACGGCGTCTTCTACGACCGCCAGGGCCGGGACTGGAACGCCACCATCAGCAAGATCGTGGACCACCCCATCAGCATCCGCCAGGCCTTCTGGTCGCCCTACCGCAAGGTGGCGCGCATGATCGGCGAGCAGTTCCAGAAATTCGCCGCCGCCAAGGCCGCCGCCGTGGAGCAGCAGTCCGCCTCCCTGGTGGCTGACGGCGCCAAGAAGGTGGAAGCTGCCCCCGCCGCCCCGGCAGCGGCCAAGCCGGCGCCGACACCCTTCGACGTGGGCAAGTTCGCCGGTATCTTCGCCGCCCTGGGCCTGGCCGTGGGCGCCATCGGCACTGCCATCGCCTCGGTGGTCACCGGCTTCCTCGGCCTCTCCTGGTGGCAGATGCCCATCGCCGTGGCCGGCCTCATGCTCATGGTCTCCGGCCCTTCCATGCTGCTGGCCTGGTTCAAGCTCAGGAGCCGCACCCTGGGGCCCCTGCTGGACGCCAACGGCTGGGCGGTGAATGCCCGGGCCCGCATCAACATTCCCTTCGGCACCGCCCTGACCCAGCTGGCCAAGCTGCCGGACGGTGCCGAGCGGGCCCTCACCGACCCCTACGCCGACAAGCGCCGGGTGTGGCCCTGGGCCCTGACCTTCCTGGTGCTGCTGGCCGTCTTCGCCTGGGTGGTGCTGCGGGGCCACGTCTGATGGGCGCGGGCCGCCCGTGACGGCAGGCACCTCCCTCCTCGGCCTGCTGACCGCCCTGTTGGGCGGCATCGGCCTCTTCCTGCTGGGCATGACCATGCTCACCGACGGCCTCAAGCTGGCCGCCGGGCGGGCCCTGGAGCGCATCCTGGCGGCGTGGACGCGGACCCGCCTGCACGGCCTCATCACCGGCATCTGCGTCACCGCCCTGGTGCAGTCCTCCACCGCCATGACCGTGGCCGCCATCGGCTTCGTCAATGCGGGCCTGCTCAGCTTCGCCGCCGCCCTGTGGGTGGTCTTCGGCTCCAACCTGGGCTCCTCGGTGACCGGCTGGCTGGTGGCCTGGATCGGCTTCAAGATTTCCATCGACGCCTTCGCCCTGCCCTTCATCGGCATCGGCATGGCCCTCAAGCTCACCGGCGAAGGCACCCGGCGCAGCGGCCTGGGCATGAGCCTGGCCGGCTTCGGCCTGCTCTTCCTCGGCATCGAGCTGCTCAAGGACGGCTTCGCCGGCCTGGGGCCGGACGCCCTGCCGCGCCTGGGCAGCGACCCGGGCGCCCTGGCCCTGGCCATCCTCATCGGCATCGCCCTCACCGTCATCCTGCAGGCCTCCGCCGCCACCCTGACTCTGGCCCTGACGGCGGTGGCCGGCGGCATGCTGCCCCTCACCGCCGCCGCCGCCCTGGTCATCGGCGCCAACGTGGGCACCACCCTCACCGGCATCGTCGCCGCCATCGGCGCCACCGCCAACGCCAAGCGTCTGGCCGCCGCCCACGTCTTCTTCAACGTCGCCACCGCGGTGGTGGCCGCCGCCCTGCTGGTGCCCCTGCTGTGGCTGTCAAAGGCCATCGACCTGGGGCTGGGCGACGGCGACGACCCGGTAACCCAGCTGGTGATTTTCCACACCCTCTTCAACGCCCTCGGCGTGGTGCTGATGGGCCTGCTCTCCCGCTGGCTGGTGCCCTTCCTGCTGTCCCGCTTCGCCTCCACCGAAGACAACGCCGCCCATCCCCGCTACCTGGACCGCAACGTCGCCACCGTGCCCCAGCTGGCGCTGCAGGCCCTGCGCCGGGAACTGGCCCGGGTCGCCCACCTGGCCCTGGAACTGGGGGACCTGGCCTGCCGCCACCTGCAGCAGCAGGCGCCGGCCGACGCGGTGCAATTCACCCGCCGCCTGGAAGTGATCGAAAAGCTCCAGGCCGAGATCGGCCGCTTCGTCGGCGAAGTCAGCCGCCGCCAGGTGCACCGGGACCAGGCCGAACAGCTGCCCGAGCTGCTGCGCATCGCCAACTACTACGACACCCTGGCCCGGGTCATGTACCACGTGGCTCTCAGCGGCCAGGCCGGCCCCCGGGTCCTCACCAGCCCCAACCGGGACGAACAGACCGACCTGCTGGCCGCCGTCGCCCCCGTGCTGGTCTCGGCCCAGGCCTTCTTCGGCGCCGCCGACCCGGACTGCGGCGAGGCCCCGGAGAACATTGCCCTGCGCGCCGAAGAGGCCCGGGACAGCTTCGAGGACACCTACCAGCGCAGCAAGGCCGCCCTGCTCCAGGCCGGGGCCGGCGGCACCGACGTCAATGCCATGTACGACTGGCTGGCCTGCCTCAGCGACCTGCGCCGCGCCGTGGCCCAGGGCTTCAAGGCCAGCCAGCGCTTCGCCTCCCTGCCCGAGCTGAAGGAACCGGCCCTGGACAGCGAGTCGGAAGACTGAACAATCCAAGGAGAAACCCCATGCTGTTCCACGACCTGTTCCGCCACGAACCCAACCAGCGCCGCATCGCCGCCGGCGACTTCCTCTTCCGCGCCGGCGACCCGGGCGACGCCCTCTACGTCCTCCTCGAAGGCCACGCCCGGGTGCTGGTGGGAGAGCGGGCGGTGGACGAAGTGGAAGCCGGCGCCATCCTCGGCGAAATGTCCCTGGTGGAACGGCTGCCCCACTCCGCCAGCGTCCTCGCCGTCAGCGACTGCACCTTCGCCGCCATCGACGAAAAGCGCTTCCACATCCTCATCGCCCAGACCCCCCACTTCGCCACCGAAGTCATGCGCATCATGGCCCACCGGCTGCGGGCGACGAATCAGCTGCTGAGTCAGGAGTAAGACAGGAATCCGACAAAGAAAAAGGGCACGTCACCGTGCCCTTTTTTATTGCCTCACCGAGGCGTCCAATCCACGCCATTCTCCAGGAACACCACCCGAAGAATGGCGTCCCGCCTGGCCCCCAGGCCAGGCGGATTACGGAATCACTTGCCGGCATCTTCCGTCTTGCCGGCAGCCCGCTTCCACGCGGCTTCTTCGGCTAGTTCCTTGGCCCGCAGTTCCTGCCATTGGGCTTCGCTCAGCCCGTGGCTGCCGTCGCAGTATTCGCGGCGGCCGCAGCCGCAGCGGCCGATGTCGGCCGGATTTTCCTGTACCCGCATGGGGATGCTCCTGATGTTGCGGTTGATCGAGACGCCGGCTGTGGCGCCGGCCCGCTGCAAAGACCGCCGGGGCGGCGGAAAATTCCCCGGCCATAAAAAAAGCGCGGCGGTTACCGCGCTTTTTCTTTGGGACCGGGAGTTGCCGCGGGCCCGTCGATGGCGGTCCGGGCCGCGCCCGGCTCAGATGCCGCGCAGCTTTTCGCCGGCGGCGGCCAGGGTGGATTCCTGCTTGGCGAAGCAGAAGCGCACCACCTTGTCGTCCCGGCCGTCCGGGTAGAAGACGGAGACGGGGATCACCGCCACCCCCACTTCCCGGGTCAGCCACTGGGCGAACTCGGTATCGGGCAGATCGGCAGCGGGGCCAGGCAGGGCGTCATAGCGGGCCAGCTGGAAGTAGGTGCCGCGGCTGGGCAGCAGTTCGAACTTGGTGCCGGCCAGCTGCTGGCGGAAGAAGTCCCGCTTCTGCCGGTAGAACTCGGCCAGCTGCAGGTGCCGGGAGTGGTCGGCCATGAAGGCGGCCAAGCCCACCTGGGAGGGGGCGTGCACGGTGAATACGTTGAACTGGTGCACCTTGCGGAACTCGGCCATGAGGGCGGCGGCGCCGTAGCAGTAGCCGATCTTCCAGCCGGTGATGTGGTAGGTCTTGCCGAAGCTGGAGACGATCAGGCTGCGGGCGGCCAGCTCCGGGTGGCGGGCCAGGGACTGGTGCTCGCCTTCGAAGCAGATGTGTTCGTACACCTCGTCCCCCAGCACCACGATATTGGTGTCGCGGGTCAGTTCCGCCAGGGCCTCCAGGTCGGCGGCGTCGAGCAGGCTGCCGGTGGGGTTGTGGGGGGTGTTGACGATGATCATGCGGGTGCGGGGCGTGATCAGGGCGCGCACCTCGTTCCAGTCGGGCTTGTAGTCCGGGTAGCGGAGGTTGGCGTAGACGGCCTTGGCGCCCACGGTCTCGATGGCGGGCACGTAGGAGTCATACACCGGGGCGAAGACGATGACCTCGTCCCCCGGGCCGGCGAAGGCGGCGATGGCGGTGAACAGGGCCTGGGTGGCGCCGGCGGTGACGGTGATCTCGCTCTCGGCGTCATAGGCGGTGCCGTAGAGGGCCTGGACCTTGGCGGCGATGGCCTGGCGCAGTTCCGGCAGTCCGGTCATGGGGGCGTACTGGTTGCGCCCGTCGAGCATGGCCTGGTGCACGGCGTCGAACAGGCTACGGTCGGCCTGGAAATCGGGGAAGCCCTGGGACAGGTTGATGGCGCCGCATTCGGCGGCCAGCTTGCTCATCACGGTGAAAATGGTGGTGCCGACCCAAGGCAGCTTGGAGTCGATGGCGACGGGAGATTGGGGCATGGAAATCGGGACTTGAGGCTTGGGGAAGCGGAAGTTTAGGCCCTTTCGCCGGAATAGGCACCTGGGGCCATCCCCGGTTGCGGCGGGATGGCGACGGCTGGCCTGCCGAAGGCTTGAGCGGTACCCGGCCCGTCTTCCCGGTTCGCGGCGGGCGCCCTTATTGGGGCCGGGCTGCTCCGGTACGCCTCAGTCCGCCGCGGCCCGGGCCGGCGCGGGGGCCGCCGCATCCTCCTTGGCCAGCAGCAGGCAGCGCTTGCCGCTGCGGGCGCAGTAGTCCTGCACCCGCCAGTAGTCGTCGTGGCTGAGGCAGCCGGTCTGGCACAGCACCAGGTCGGCCGCCGCCAGGGCCTCGGTCAGTTGGGCCTCGTCGGGCAGGGCCGCCACCAGGTCGGCGGAGAGGATGGCCACGGTGCCCGGCCCGGCGGCCGCTTCCCTGGCCCGCAGGCTTTCCCGCTCGGCCCGCCACAGGGCGGCGTTGCGCTCCCGCTCCAGGGCGACGATGCGCTCGGCCTGGATGTCCAGCAGGCGCACCAGCTCCTGCCGCCCGGCCAGACCCGGCACCTGATGGCGCAGTTCCGCCATTTCCTCCCGCAGCAGTTCCAGGGCCGTGTCCCGCACCATGAGCTGGCCGCGCAGGGCCAGCAACTGGTCGTCCCGCGCCGCCAGCTGGTCCGCCAGGGCCCGGCACTCGGCGTCGTGCTCCGTCTGCAGTTCAGCCTGGAGTTCGCTGCGTACTTCGGCACGCAGCTCCTCGAACTGCCGCCCCACCCGCTGCTGCACCTGGCCCAGGTAGCGGAGCAGGACGCTGTGCTCGCAGGGCGGGGCAGAATGGCCGGGGCCGGCTGGGAAAATGGCGGCGTCGGCAGTAGCGCCGGGCAGGGGCGGAAGATCGGCAGGCAGATGGGCCATGGTCGGCTCCCAGGAGAGGTGGATGAAGGTGGCGCGGGGCAGCGTCCGCCGGCCCGCTTTGCGCCCCCGCCGGCAGCCCCGGACTGCCCGCCAGACGGCGGCGGCGGGGGCGCCCGGCGAGGCGCCATGGCGTCATCCTAGTACAGTCTCCACCCCATGTAAACGCGAATGACTCGCAACAACAAACTTTTACACGGCATAAAAAAGGGCGCCCCTGGGGACGCCCGTATTGCCGCATCGCCGCGGCCAGGGCTCAGCGGTCGCCGTCGCCGCCCGGCCGATCATTGCGCCGGCCGCCGCCCCAGGAGTTGCCTTGGCGCTGCTCGCCACCATCGCCGCCCCGGGGCGGGGCCGCCCGGCTTTCGCCGGAGCTGCCGCCGTCGGCGCTGCGGCCGCCGCCGTCCCGGCCCATGCTGCGCTCCCCGCCCGGCTGGCCGGACTGGCCCCGGGGCTGGAGCGGAGCGCTGCGGATCTCTTCGCGACGGTAGCCGCTGTCCCGGTCCAGGGGCGTCAGGCGGCGCTGCTCGACGCTGCTGTCGGTAGCGGGCCGGTTGCGCTCCTGGGGGGCGGCGCCGTTGCCCGGAGTGCCGCGGCGGCTGTCGTCACCCCGGTCGTTGCGGTCGCCCCAGCCGCCATCCTGGTTGCCGCGGCGCCCATCGCGGTCGCGCCCCTGGACGCCGTCGGGGATGCCGTCCCGGTCCCGGTCCTGTCGGCCGTCCCAGCCGCCGGCGCCATCCCGGTCGCGCCGGGGCGAGGCGTCGTTGCCGCCGTAGCCGTAACCGGGGCGGCCCTGGCCGTCGGCACCGGAGCGGGCAGGCTGGGGCACGGCCTGGGGCCGGGGCTGGGCCGGGGATTCCCAGCGATGCTCCCGGGGGGAATCGCGCATGGGTTCATCATGCCGTTCCCACTGGCCGCCCCGGGGCTGCCAGCGGTCGCCGTCCCGCTCCCACTGGCGCGGTACCCAGCGATAGCCGGGGCGGGGCGCCTCCCAGCGGCCCGGGACCCATACGTAGCGCACGCCGATCCAGTTCCAGTAGCCGCCGATCCAGACATAGCCCACCACCGGCGGCGCCCCCATCACTTCCACCCGCAGCGGCGGCGGCGCCATGCGCACCGGCTCGCCGTAATAGGGACGGCTGACGGGCTCGACGGCACAGCCGGCCAGGCCGGCCACGGCGGCGAAGAGAAGGGAAAGCCAGAGTTTGCGTTTCATGGTGCCTGCCTCATGGGGCGTTGAAAAAAAAAGCGCTGTTGCCGGCTTTAACGCGGCAGCGGCAGGCACCGCCGACCCGTTGCCCCGGGCCTTACGAATTGTTGCAACTGCCTTTACCCAATCTTGCCGCGGCCCCCTGGGCCGGGCCGTGGCGTCGCCGTGCTTGGGCCGCCCGCCGCCTTGGCCTAGAATCGCCCCATGAGCCCAACCACCCTCCCCTCCCGCACCCTCTGGCCCGTGCCCGGCACCTGCGCCGTGGACATCATCGACCAGACGGCCCTGCCCCATCATTTCCGCACCCTGCGCCTGTTCACCCTGGAAGAGGCGGCCCACGCCATCCGCGCCATGCAGGTGCGGGGCGCGCCCCTGATCGGCGCCACCGCCGCCTACGGCGTCGCCCTGGCCCTGCAGCGGGACGCCTCCGACGCGGCCCTGAGCCAGGCCGTGGCCACCCTGGGCGCCACCCGGCCGACGGCGATCAACCTGCACTGGGCCCTCAACCGCATGCAGGCCCTGCTGCGCCTGCTGCCCCAGGAAGACCGGGCCGAAGCGGCATGGACCGAAGCGGCCGCCATCGCCGACGAGGACGCGGAACAGAACCGCCGCATAGGCCAGCACGGCCTGGAATTGCTGCGGCCCCTGGCGGAAAAACGGGGACGGCTGGAGATCATGACCCACTGCAACGCCGGCTGGCTGGCCACGGTGGAACACGGCACCGCCCTTGCCCCGGTCTATGCCGCCCACGCCGCCGGCCTGCCGGTGCATGTCTGGGTCTCCGAGACCCGGCCCCGCAACCAGGGCCTGCTGACGGCCTGGGAACTGGCCCAGAAAGGCGTGCCCCACACCCTCATCGCCGACAACGCCGCCGGCCTGCTGCTGGCCCGGGGCGAGGTGGATGCGGTGATCGTCGGCGCCGACCGCATCGCCGCCAACGGCGACGTGGCCAACAAGGTGGGCACCTACCTCAAGGCCCTGGCGGCCCGGGAGGCGGGCGTGCCCTTCTATGTCGCGGCGCCCCGTTCCACCCTGGATTTCGCCTGCCCCGGCGGCGCCGCCATTCCCATCGAGGAGCGGGAAGGCGACGAACTGCGCCTGGTGCACGGCCTGGACGGCGCCGGCAGCCCCGGCTCCATCCGCCAGATCGCCGCCGCCGAGGCCGTGGCCAACCCGGCCTTCGACGTCACCCCGGCGGGCCTGGTGGCCGCCCTCATCACCGAGCGCGGCGCCTGCCCGGCCAGCGCCGACGGCATCTTCGGCCTCTACCCGGAGGAACAGGACCATGCCCGCTGATCCGCGCCAGAGCCTCATCACCGCCGCCCACCGCATGGCAGCGGAGGGCCTCAACCGGGGCACCGCCGGCAATCTCAGCCTGCGGGCCAAGCTGGACGGGGTGGACGGCTTCTACGTCACCCCCACCGGCATGAACTACGACAGCCTGCAGGCGGAGGACATCCCCTTCGTCAAGCTGGCGGACGGCAGCCATGTGGGGCGCCGCCTGCCCTCCTCCGAATGGCGCTTCCACCGGGACATCTATGCCGCCCGGCCGGAGACGGGCGCGGTGCTGCACGCCCATTCCCCCTTCGCCACGTCCCTGGCCTGCCTGCGCCGGGACATTCCCCCCTTCCACTACATGATCGCCCGCTTCGGCGGCGACACGGTGCGCTGCTCGGATTACGCCACCTTCGGCACCCAGGCCCTCTCCGACACCGCCCTGGCCGCCCTGGAAGAACGCAAGGGCTGCCTCCTGGCCAACCACGGCATGATCGTCTGCGGCAAGGATCTGGGCGAGGCCCTGGCCCTGGGGGTGGAACTGGAAAGCCTCAGCGAGCAGTTCTGGCGCGCCAGCCAGCTGGGATCGGCGGTGCTGCTCGACACGGAACAGATGGCCGAGGCCCTGGCCAGATTCGCCACCTACGGCAAACAGGCCTGAAGGGCCGGAACTCAACAACGGGATCGCCTGGAAGGCGGCAGGGACGCCAATCTCGGGAAACCCTGCCTGAAGAGGCTTGCTAGGAGCGGCCCCTGGCGGGGCGGCGTTCTGAACGCCGCAACCGTGCCAGCAGCAGCCAGCCCGCCAGCACCACCCCCACCAGCAGCAGACTCGCCGCCCACAGGCGCAGGGACAGGGCCAGGCTCCCGGGCTGGAACATGCCCACCAGCCAGGCCACGGGGAACGGCACCGGCACGCTCATGTCGGCCACGCCGATGACCGCCGGCGCCAGGCCGCAGACCATGCGGAAGGACCACAGGGCCGGCCGGCGCCAGCTGCCCCGGGGCGCCGGCACCAGGAAGGACAGGGCCAGGGCCAGCAACAGCCCCCCCCCCAGGCTGCGCGCCGCCCAGGCCGGCAGGGCCGAATCCAGGGCCAGGAAAGCCTCGCAGCCCGTCACCCCCGGCAGCAGGCAGGCCCCGCCCACCGCCAGGGTGAGCAGATAGAGGGCCAGGGCCGGCCAGACGAAGAGATAAAAGACCCCGAGAAAGAGCGCGATGCGCAGGGCCGGGCTCGGTCCCTTGGCCGGTGCCGCCTCGGCAGTTTCCCGGGCACGGCGGGAAGCGGCGGTGGAGGGCTTGAAGGGCAGGCTCATGGGGCGGGCTCAGGTGGAAGCTGGGCGGAAAAAAGGGAAACGGGAAAATTCGCGGGCCGGGCATCAGCCAGGATTAACCGAATGCGGACCGAGTGCGGGCCGGGTGCGCCGCCAGCAAAGCTCGCCGGCGGCAGAACCGCGAACCACCCGGCAGCGGCGCCAGGCGCCACTATAGGCCCTCCGCGCGCCCCTGACGAGAGCGTGAACGCTGCAGCGACAGCCGGGCAGCGGAGCGCCGCGGCCGGGAAGAAGCTACGGAACAGGCACCCGTCGCCGGCCATCGCGGCCGCGGCCGGCCTGGGGCGCCATGTCTGCCGCAAATGCCGAAGGCGCCCGCGGCGCCGCCCTCATCCCGCCGCCGCGACAGAAGCCAGGACGGGATTCAGTCCGGAGCGCCCATGCCCCGCACCACCAGCAGGTCGCACTGGATTTCCTCGATGACGTGGAGGCTGACGCTGCCCAGGAGGGCGGCGGTGAGTTCGGAATTGTCCTGGGTCGCCAGGGCGATCAGGTCGAAGCTGAAGTCCTGCACCACCCGCTCGATTTCCGCCGGGGCGTAGCCGTGGCGCAGGCGGGTACCCGGGGCCGGGCCGTCCTGCCAGCCCAGCTCGGCGACGAAGCGGCCCATGGCTTCCCGGGCGTCGCTCTCGGCCTTGTGGCGGTAGAAGTCCAGGGTGCTGTCCCGGGCGCCGGCGAAGTACATCTGGCGCTCGAAGGGGGCTTCGTAGACGTGCAGGAATTCCCGGTCCGCCTCGGGGGCGAAAGCCCGGGCGATGGCGGCGGCGGTGCGGGCGTTGGCGGAGAAGTCGGTGGGCAGCAGCACCCGCCGGTAGGGGCCGGCGGCGGCCTGCTTCACCACCAGCACCGGGCAGGGGGCCAGGCGCAGGGCCTTGTGCACCGTGGAGCCGAGCAGCACTTCCTTGAGGAAGCGTTCGCCGTGGGCGCCGAGGACGATCAGGTCGGCCCCCAGTTCGCCGGCGGCCTTGGCGATTTCCGCCCCGGGCCGGCCGACCCGCAGTTCCACCTGATGGGGCGGCAGCTCGGGCAGGCGGGAGAGGCGCTCCTCCAGCTCCTGACGGGCGCCGCGGCGGGCCTCGGCCTCGGCCGCCTCCGGCGCCTGCATGGCGAAGCGCCGGGCCAGGTCCAGGGGACCCTGGGGAATGACGTGCAGCACCGTCAGGCGGGCGCCCCGCTGCCGCGCCAACTGGGCGGCCCGGGCCAGGGCCCGGTCGGCGGCGGCAGAAAAGTCGGTGGCGATGAGCAGGTGGCGCAGGGCGTTGACGGGAGCGTTCATGGGCGGGTTTCCGGAGCGAAGGGAGGCTGCCCCCAGGGGACATGCCGACGGCAAAATTCTAGCGGCGGGCGGGCCTTTGCACAGTCCGGCAGGCCCCCAGCCGGGGCGGCCCCGAACCGACACCGAGGCAAAGGTTCGGCGAGGGCGGATGGCGCCTTGGCATCGGCCTGGGAATGGCTACAATGAATGCTCCCCGGCCCTGCTGCCGGGGAAACGGCCTGAATAGCGGGATTCGGAGCACCACCGGTGAAGAAGCCCGTCCCTTGGGCTTTCCCGAGCACCTAAAAAATCGTGACGTACGTCACGTTCCGCAATATATTTGGCATGGTTGGTGTGCTAGCTTTCCGTCATAGCGACTGTCAAACAAGCAAAGGGAGGGGAATCCCATGCACCAGAACCACCGGCCCGTCATCGACGACGAGCTGTTCGGGGCCGCACTGGCCCAGACGGAGAGGGAAACGGCGGAGCGTCACGTGCGCGTGCAGATGTGGGAGCCGGGCGCCATCGGCCTCGACAGCCAGGGCCACAACGGCGGCCTCTACTGCGTCCAGCACGGCCGCCTGGAACTGATGGTGCGGGACGCCAACGGCGGCGAACGCTCCCTGCGCCTGATGGGCAGCGGCGACATCTTCGGCCTGGAATGCCTGCTGCCCCAGGCCCCGGGCGGTTACCAGGTGCGGGCCCTGACCCGCTCGGCGGTGATCGCCGTCAATCCGGAACTGGTGGACCGCTGGATCCTCTCCTGCCCCGATTTCCGCCGCGCCCTGGCCAATCGCCTGGCCTCCGGCATCTGCCACCTGGAACAGGAACGGGAGCACACCCTCTCGCGCCCGGTGGCGGAACGGCTGCTGTGCTATCTCATCTGCGGCGAGAGCTGCCAGTCCGAAAGCGCCGAGCGCCATCCCGGCCACGGCCCCCTGCCCATGCAGGTGCTGGCCCGGCGTCTGGGCTGCAGCGCCGGCCACCTGTCCCGGGCGGCACGGCGGCTGTTGCAGAGCGGAGTGGTGCAGCGCACCCATGGCGGCCTGCAGATCGGCGATCTGAGCCGCTTCGAGGGCGCCCTGTGCGAGGGTTGCCGCAAGTCCTAGGGACGGCGGCGGGAACGACGGCTACTTGCCGTCGAGAATGAAGTGCATGGCGGCCGACAGGGCCTCGCTGGTTCCCACCAGAATCAACACATCCTCGGGCTGCACCACGGTCTCCGGCAGGGGCGCCTCGTCCCGCACCCGGTGCCGGCGCAGGGCTTCCAGCTCGACGCCGAAGCGGCCCAGGTCCAGCTCGGCCAGGCTGCGGCCGACGGCGTAGGCCTGCTGCTCGATGACACAGGCCAGCTTCTCCTGGGAGATGCGCTGCAGGCGGTCGCTCTCGCCCCGGTAGAAGGCCCGCAGGGCGGTGTAGCGGTGGGCCCGCACCTCCCGCACCTGTTCCAGGGCCCGCTCCACCGGCACGCCGAGCTGGGTCAGGGTCTGGGCCGCCAGCATCAGGCTGCCTTCCAGCACTTCGGGAATGACTTCGGTGGCTCCCAGGCTCTTCAGATGCTCCAGGTGCAGGTCGTCCTGGGCGCGGACGATGATGGGCATGTCCGGCCGCAACTCCCGCACCAGATGCAGCACCTTCTCCGTCGCCGGCAAGTCGGCGTAGGTCACCACCAGGGCCCGGGCCCGGTCCAGGCCCGCCGCCTTGAGAATCTCGCGGCGGTCGGCGTTGCCGTACACCACGTTTTCCCCCGCCTCCACCGCCTGGCGGATGCGGGCCTCGTCCACATCCAGGGCGATGAAGGGAATGCTCTCCAGGTCGAGGAAGCGGGCCACGCTCTGGCCGGTGCGGCCGAAGCCGCAAAGGATCACGTGCTGCTCGATGCCCATGGCGTGCACCGCCACCTCGTGGATCATGCGGGTGCGGTCGCTCCATTCCTGCCGTGACAGGTGCTTGCTCCAGCGGCCGGCCTGGCCGATCAGGAGGGGGGCGATGAACATGGAGAGCAGCATGGCCGCCATGGTCACCTGGAACACGTCGGTGGGCAGCAGCTTGTTGTCCCGGGCCAGTTCCAGCAGCACGAAGCCGAACTCGCCGGCCTGAGCCAGTTGGATGGCGGTGCGGGCCCCCACTTCCGGCGAATTGCGCATCAGGAGGGTGATGAGGAAGACGATGCCGCCCTTGGCCAGCACCAGCAGGGCCAGGGCCAGCAGCACCGCCGGCAGGTTCTGCAGGACGAACTGCAGGTCCAGCAGCATGCCGATGGTGACGAAGAAGAGGCCCAGCAGCACATCGCGGAAGGGCCGGATATCGGCCTCCACCTGGTGCCGGTAGAGGGTCTCGGAAATGAGCATGCCTCCGATGAAGGCGCCCAGGGCCAGGGAGAGGCCGGCCCAGGCGGTCAGGGCGGAGAGGCCGATCACGATCCACAGTACGCTGAGCATGAACAGCTCGGGGGACTTCTGCCGGGCCACGGCATCGAACCAGCGGCGCATCAGGCGCTGCCCCACCAGGATCATGGCCACCAGGGCCAGGGCGGCCTGGCCCAGGGCCATGGAAATGGCGCCGGCCATGCCCTTGGCGTCGGCGGCCAGGGCGGGAATGATGATCAGCAGGGGCACCACCGCCAGATCCTGGAACAGCAGCACGGCCATGGTCTGGCGCCCGGGCTGGGAATGCAGCTCCAGGCGCTCGGAGAGCAGCTTGCTGACGATGGCGGTGGAGGACATGGCGCAGGCGGCGCCGACGGCCAGGCCGATGCGCCAGTCCTGGCCGTAGTAGAGGATGGTGACCAGGGTGGTGCCCACCAGGGTCACCCCCACCTGGGCGCCCCCCAGGCCGAATACCAGGCGGTGCATGGCCTTGAGCCGGGCCAGGCTGAACTCCAGGCCGATGGAGAACATCAGGAAGACCACGCCGAACTCGGCGAAGTGGCTGGCCTCCTCACTCTCCGCCAGGAGGCCGAAGCCGTAGGGGCCGACGATGAGGCCGATGGCCAGGTAGGCCAGCAGGGAGGGCAGACGCAGCTGCTTGGCGACGACGACGAACAACACCGCCAGGGAGAGCAGGAGGACGACGCTGAACAGTGAGTCGGTCACGGCGGACTCCGGCTCCGAATAATGGGTTGGGGCGGATTATAGAAGCTGGAAGGCCAGGACGGACACCAACGTAGGCGGCAACGCGCACAGCAGCAGGCCGATGGGGCTGATGGCCTGCTCGTGGAAGGTGCCTTTGAGGATGGAGAAGCCCGCCGGGTTGGGGGCGTTGGCGATCACCGTGAGACCGCCGCCGGTGACGGCCCCCGCCACCAGGGCGTACTGGAAGGCCGGGGTGACGCCCTCCACCAGGGAGCCCAGGTAGGTCAGGGCCGCATTGTCGGTGAGGGCCGTGAGGGCGGTGGCGCCGAAGAACAGCACGGTGGGCGCCATGCCCGCCAGCACGTCCTGCAGCCACCACTTCTGCAGGCCGCCCAGGGTCACCAGGCCGGCCAGGAAGAAGGCCACCAGCAGGCCTTCCCGCAGGATGAGGCGGTCCTGGTGGTGCTTGTAGGCCTCGCAGAAGCCGAGGAAGAAGAGGAACAGGCCGAGGAACACGGCCGGATGGTGGGCGAACACCACCACCCCGACCAGGAAGGCCAGGTGCACCAGCACCATGCCGGCCGGCACGGCGGGGGCGGCCTCGCCTTCCACGGCGCCGCACAGGCTGACCAGCTCCCGGCGATAGACGAAGGTCACCACCAGGGCGTTGATGCCGACGGCGATGGCAGCCTTCCAGCCGAAGGTGCTGGCCATGAAGGCCAGGTCCCAGCCCCACTTGCCGGCCACCATCAGCACCGGCGGCGCGGCGAAGGGGGTCAGGGTGCCGCCGATGGAAATGTTCACGAACAGCACCGCCAGGGTGGCGTACTTGAGGCGGCTGGAAACGGGCCGGGCGAAATAGCGGTCCCGCAGCAGCAGGGCCCCCAGGGTCATGGCGGCGGGCTCGGTGATGAAGGAGCCGAGCAGGGGCACCAGGAAGAGGATGACGAAGAAGGTGGCGACGCTGTCCGGCAGGGGCAGCAGGCGCGCCGCAGCGCGGACGCTATGGCCGGCCAGGGCCAGGATGGGCCGGCTGGCGGCGATGACCATGATGACGAAGACGAACAGGGCCTCCGTGTAGTTGCACGATTCCAGGTAGGCCACTGCCTCGCCGGTGCCCTGCAGGCCGACCATGACCAGTACCAGCACCATGGCCCAGAAACCGAACACCACCTCCACCTCGCCCAGCAGATGCCACAGCCCGGCATGGGCCGGCTGGGTGTGGGCCAGGTGCTCGAAATACTTGGTGGAAAAGGTATGCAGGATGGCCACGGCAAAGAGCAGCGTGGCGGCGATTTCAACGGGCGTGGGGGCGAGGGCCGACATCAGGGCAGGTCCGGGCGCGGGGCAAAAGAAACGCCCGCTGCGGATGACGACGCAGCGGGCGACACGAGTGGGTGTCCAACAGGATTGTTGCTGAATCCAGCCTGGGCATCATAGGCGCGACCGCCCCCGGCGGTAATTCGCCGTTCAGCGTACGGCCGACCAACGACGCGGCCAACCCTTAGGACACGCCGGGCCATCAGGCGGCCTCTTCGTCCGGCGCCGGGGGCGGCACCTCGTTGTCGAACTGGACGACGATGCGCACCAGCTCGGAGAGGTTGCGGGCCTGCAGCTTTTCCATCATGCGGGCCTTGTACACCTCCACCGTGCGCGGGCTGATGCCGAGCACCTCGCCGATTTCCCGGTTGGGCTTGCCGGCGGCGGCCAGGCGCATCACCTCCCGCTCGCGCCGGGAGAGGCGCTCCAGGCGGTCGCGCATCTCGGCGCCGGTGGCGGCCTCCTTGCGGCGGGCCGTGTCCAGGGCCAGGGCGGTGGCGACGGCGTTGAACAGCTGGTTGTCGTCGATGGGCTTTTCCAGGAAATCCACGGCCTGGGCCTTGAAGGCGGTGCGGGCGGTGGAGGCGTCGCCGTGGGCGGAAATGACGATCACCGGTAGCTGGATGCCCTTCTCCGCCAGGGTGGCCTGCAGGGAGAGGCCGTCCATGCCGGGCAGGCGCACGTCGGCGATGAGACAGCCGGGGGCGTCGGGATCGACGGCCGCCAGGTAGTCCTCGGCGGAGCCGAAGGCCTGGACCCGGTAACCCTTGAGGTTGAGCAGCAGACCCAGGGAATCCCGGATGGCCGCGTCGTCGTCCACCACATAGACGGTGGGGGCGTTGGGAGGAATGCTCAGATTCATGGGGCTCCTTTCACAGGCAGCGGTTTTACGGAATAAACGGAATGGTGCAGCGGCAGGGCGATGGTGAAGCGGCTGCCGCCGGCGCTGGGCGATTCGGCCCACAGGCGGCCGCCGTGGGCCTCGACGATGGCCCGGCTGATGGCCAGGCCCAGACCCATGCCGGTGGGCTTGCTGGTGGCGAAGGGCTCGAACAGGCGTTCGCGGAACTGGGGCAGGATGCCCGGCCCGTTGTCCTGCACCACCAGTTGCAGTTCGTTGCCTTCCCGGTGGGCGGCCAGGCTCACCACCGGCTCGTCGGTGCTGCGACCGAAGCTTTCCGGCGACACGGCGTCGAGGGCGTTGATGAGCAGGTTGCGCAGCACCACCTGGAGCTGCACCCCGTCGCCCCGGGCCGGCGGCAGGTCGGCCGGAATGGCGTATTCGAGGCGGCAGGCCTGGCGCTTGGCCCGTTCCTCCACCTCGCCGATGGTTTCCACCACCAGGGGCAGGATCGGCACCGGATCGCGCCGGGTGTGGCCGGTCTTGAAGAAGTCCCGCAGGCGGCGCACCACGGCGCCGGCGCGGCGGGCCTCGGCCGCCACCTTGTCCAGCACGTCGGACAGCTCGCCGCCCCGCCCCGCCTCCAGCATCAGCTGGCCGGCCCGCGCGTAGTTGGCCACGGCGGTGAGGGGCTGGTTCAGTTCGTGGGCCAGGGCCGCCGCCATCTCGCCGGCCGCCGCCAGGCGCAGGGCCCGCTTCAGTTCGCTCTCGGCCACCTTGCGGGCGCTGGAGGTGACCCCCAGGGTAAGGCCGGTGATGGCCAGGGAGGCCATGAGGAACTGCATCTCCTGCACCGTGCCGCCCTTGTAGCCGAGCCACTGGGCGCTGACGATGAGGCCCACCTGGATCATGGCCAGGGTCAGGCAGGCGCCTTCCAGGCCGTGGCGCAGGGAAATCCAGGTGAGGGGCAGGAAGAGCAGGTAGAAATACTTGAATTCGTCGGTCCACGGCAGGCCGAACACCACCCACAGGGAGAGCATCACCGCCAGGCACTGCAGGGTGAATTCCCGGGTCTCCAGGAATTTCCAGTCCCCCGGGCGCAGCAGCACCAGGATCAGGGGGGCGCTGACCAGGACGCCGATGGCATCCCCCACCCAGAAACGCACCAGGGCGTAGAGGAAGCCCCGCTGGCTGTCGGGCAGGAAGGCGCTGACCACCAGCAGATAGAGCCCGCCCAGGAGCAGGGCGGTGCCGGCGAGGACGGCGAGGAAACGGGGCAGCGCGCCCCGGTCCCGGATGTCGGCGGCGCCGACCCGGTGCAGCAGGGCTGCCATGAGGCCGTAGCCGCCGGCAGTGATGCCGGTGAGCAGCAGGGTTTCCACGGACAGGGCGGCCATGCCGTGCACCAGCACATTGCCGCACCACACGGTGGCAAAGGCCAGGGGCCAGAAACGCAGGCCGAAGGCCAGCAGCAGGGCCAGGGTCAGTCCGGGGGGCGGATTCCAGGGCGTCACCTCGAAGGCCGGCAGGGGGTGGATGAAGCTGACCCAGTCCAGCAGGAGGTAAAGCAGCACGTAGACGCACCCTACGGCCGCAACCCGACTCGGGTTCAGCGCAGGGGGAACGGGCAGGTGGAAAAAGCGGGCAAAAGTCATACCCGGATCATGCCTGAAAACAGGCCAGGACTGGGTCTGCCGGGGTACGTACGGATTTGTCACGACACGCCGTCAGCGAAAATGCCGGACGCATCCCCCGTGCGGCGCAGTACGCACCCGTAAAAGCACCATGCCCGAGCAGCGCACGGGACGGCGCTGTCGGGCATGGGTGTCCGGAGAGGGCAGCGGGACCTTGGTCCCGAACCGGCCCTGAATCAGAAGTTAGGGCTTGGCGGCAGCCTCGGCCGGAACGGCGGCAGCGGCTGCCGCTTCGACGGCGGCGGGCGCCTTGTGGTCCGCGTCCGGATGCCAGCCGAGCACGGTGAGCAGGACGAAGAAGCCGACCACGTAGGCCAGGGCCACGTGCCAGCCGTGGCGCAGCCAGTTACCCACGGACTTGGCCTCGGGGAACATGTTGGAGAGGGCCACGCCGGCGGAGGAGCCGAACCACACCATGGAACCGCCGAAGCCCACGGCGTAGGCCAGGAAGCCCCAGTCGTAGCCGCCCTGCTTCAGGGCCAGGGCGGTCAGCGGAATGTTGTCGAAGACGGCGGAAACGAAGCCCAGGCCCAGGGCGGTCTGCCAGGAGGCGCCGGGCAGCTCTTCCACCGGCATCATGGAAGCGCAGGTGACCAGGGAGAGCAGGAAGATGGAGCCCTTGAAGGTTTCCGGCAGCACTTCCCAGTCGGGCCGGCGGATGGAGGTGGAAATGAGGATGGCCAGCCACACGGCGACGCCGATGAAGGGGAAGTGGTCCGCCTCCTCGGGGAAGTTGATGTTCACCAGCACGTTGGCGCCGATGGCGAAGGCCAGGATCATGCCGACGATGCCGACCCGGGCCCAGTCGATCTTGGTGTGCTGGTGGCCGCCCTTGATGATGGGGGAGTAGGCATGCTGCTGCCTGGAGGCGACGAAGGCGACGATGAGCAGGGCGACGATGGCCGCCACGTAGGCGTCGAGCACGATGTGGGGCGGCACGCCGTCGATCCACATCATGGTGGTGGTGGTATCCCCCACCACGGAGCCGGAGCCGCCGGCATTGGAGGCGGCGACGATGCCGGCCAGGTAGCCCACGTGGACCTTGCCGCGGAACAGCTGGTGGGCCATGGCGCCGCCGATGAGGGCGGCGGCGATGTTGTCGAGGAAGGAGGACAGCACGAAGACCATCACCAGCAGCACGAAACCGCCCTTCCACTCGCCCGGCAGGTACTTGGGCAGGATCACCGGCACGTGGCTCTTCTCGAAGTGGCGCGAAAGCAGGGCGAAGCCCATGAGCAGGCACAGCAGGTTGGAGAGGGTGACGAACTCATGGCCCAGGTGGGCGGCGAAGCCGGCAAAGCCGAGCCCGGTCTTGAAGCCGGTGACGAAGATCTTGTACAGGCTGATCACGGTGACGCCGGTGAGACCGACGTAGAGGGTGTAGTTGTGGAACAGGGCCACGCCCAGCAGGGTCAGGCCGAACAGGATGAAGTCCAGGGGAATGCCGGCCACCAGCACCGGGCCGTCGGCCCAGGCAGAGAGGGGAAAAGCCAGGCACAGGGCCAGCAGGCCGAGGGAGCGCGCTCCCGGGCGGGACAGGGTCGACAGCATGGAATCCTCCAGATTTTTGTGGGCCGGATTCTAACATTCGCCCCCCGGCCTCCCCCTTAGGGGAAAACACTTAGCCCCATGCTGCAACGCCGCATTCTGGCGCACAATAGGACATCGTCTTCCACCGCCCGCCCCATGTCCCTCATCAACGCCCACCTCGCCGAAGGCATCGGCAGCATCACCTTCAACTACGACTTCAAGCGCAACGCCCTGTCGGAAGCCATGACCGGCGAAATCGCCGCCGCCCTCGCCCTGTTCACCCAGGAAGGGGCCCGGGTCGCGGTGATCCGGGGCCAGCCCGGGGCCAAGGTGTGGTCCGCCGGCCACAGCGTGGACGAGCTGCCCACCGGCGGCCACGACCCCCTGGGCTGGAAGGACTCGCTGCGCATGGTGATCCGGGAGATCGAAGCCTTCCCCGGCCCGGTCATCGCCCAGGTGGGCGGCAGCGTCTGGGGCGGCGCCTGCGAACTGGTGTTCGCCTGCGATCTCATCGTCGCCACCCCCGAAGCCACCTTCGCCGCCACCCCGGCCAAGCTGGGCGTGGCCTACAACGCCACCGGCCTGCTCACCTTCCTCAACGCCCTGCCCCTGCACCTGGCCAAGGAACTGCTATTCACCGGCAGCCCCATGGGCGCCGCCCGCCTGGAACGCCAGGGCGTCATCAACCACCTGGTGCCCGCCGCCGAGATCGACGCCTTCGTGCACGAGCTGGCCAAAGGCATGGCCCACAACGCGCCCCTCTCCATTTCCGTGATCAAGGAACAACTGCGCATCCTGGCCGGCGCCCACGCCCTCTCCCCCCAGGATTTCGAACGCATCCAGGGCCTGCGCCGGGTGGTGTACAACAGCGCCGACTACGCCGAAGGCATCCACGCCTTCAAGCAGAAGCGCAAGCCGATTTATCGGGGGCAGTAAGCACAATCAACGGGAAAATATGCGAAGTGAAGCCCACCGGGAGTTAAGTCTGACAGCGTTTTCCCTTTATCAGAAGGGACTGCTGCCGGTATCCCACTATTCCATTGCCGATATTCTGGATGGGTTCATCCCGCACCGCACAGACGCCTCCAACATCTACGTCCTGCGGATCGACGAGAGTGAAACCAGCCACCCGAATGTGCTCGCCATTCCCCACACCATGGATCCACTCCGAATTCTCTACATTGGAGCCAATGCAAAGGGCGCCAGCCGCTTCAATAGTCTGGTCAAGGCTTGCAGAAAGATGGAGCAGTATTTCGACCGACACGGACACAGCCCCAACGATCAGCGCCACGAGCATTCCATAGCCAGGCGTTTCACAACAGGGTTGCTCCAAACGGGCTTCCGAATAAATCACTGCATTCTTGACATCATTCCCACCAGCAAGGAAGTCAATGAACTGGAGTTAATCATCGGTTATGAAGAAACCTATCACAGGCTCCCACCTTGGAATGCCATACGAGGAGGCATTGCTGCATACCACGAAGAACATGACTGAGCCATAGACTCTCAGCCCAACCTACTACCACCGCCGCTTCTTCGCCTCCTCCAGAAACGCCTGCAGCAGCGGCTCCCCGTCCAGCAGTTCGCCCTTACCCGGGGTGTGAAATTCCGGGTGCCATTGCAGGCCCACCACGAAGCCCCGACCGGTCCAGCGCACGGCTTCCACCAGGCCGTCGGCGGCGGTGGCTTCCACCGTCAGGTCCTTGCCCAGCACCTTGACCGCCTGGTGGTGGATGGAAACCACCTGGCCGCCCGTCTGCTCCGGGTAGAGCCTGGCCAGCAGGCCGCCCTCGGCGAACTGCACCGGGTGGGTGTGACGGTCGTATTCAGGGGCCTCGTGGGCGATGGCGTCTTCCACCAGGCTGGGGATGTCCTGGTGCAGGCTGCCCCCCAGGGCCACGTTGATCAGTTGCAGGCCGCGGCAGATGCCCAGCACCGGCTTGCCCGCCTCCATGAACTCGTGCAGCAGTTCCATCTCGTAGGCGTCCCGCACCCGGTCGCCGGCCCATTCGGGCTTGAGGGGTTCCTCGCCGTAGCTCAAGGGCGAGAGGTCAGTGCCGCCCTGCAGCACCAGGCCGTCCAGGGCGCCCACGTAGTCGGCTAGGCGCATGTTGCTGCGCTGCATGGGGCTATCCTGGACGATGGAGGGCACCATGAACACCAGCACGTCCCGGGACATGACCCAGTGGGCCACGGACTGCTCCAGGTACTGCAGGGTCTTGCCCAGCAGGCCGACGCTCTCGGGCTGGGGATGGTAAAGGCGGGCGGAAATGCCGATCTTGACGGTGCGCTTGGCCATGTCTGACTCCTTTCGATCCGGGTTTCAGGGCATTGCCGCAGCAAGGACAAGCGCCCGGGAGCACGCCGCAAACCAGGCCCCTCTCGGTGAACTCTGTGCCCTCTGTGGCAATAGCATTTTCAATACACCCGCTACACGCCCCCCGCCCAGCAACGGGCCGAGTGACGCACAACATCTTCCAGAGCGCCGCTTTCCTCGTGCCGGGCCCGCAGCCAGGCGCTGCCGTTGGCGCCGCTGCCGGCCATGGCGGCCAGCCGGGCCAGGGGCGTGCGACTGCCGAGGATGTCGGCGAAGGGCTGCAGACGCTCCAGGGTAGCCAGCAGGTCATCCCGCAACACCAGGCTCTGCTGGCTGCGCGGGTCCACCAGGGTGGCGTCGAAACCGAAGCGGGTGGCCTGGAAGCGGTTGTAACCGTAGACCAGGTACAGGCCCTCCTCCACCCGGTCCGCCGGATAGGGGCGCTCCACCAGCAGCCAGAAGGCCAGGGCCTGGACGAAGGCGGCCAGGGCGGCGGCCGTATCCACCTCCAGGGGGGTGTCGCAGATGCGCACCTCCACGGTGCCGAATTCGGGCTTGGGGCGGATGTCCCAGTAGAAGTCCTTGATGCTGCCGATGATGCCGTAGCCCAGCATCTTGGCAAAAAACTCCTCGAAGCCGGCCCAGGTGCTCACCGGCGGCATGTGGCCGGAGAGGGGAAAGGCGGAAACGGCGTGCAGGCGCGAGGTCTCGAAGGAGGTGTCCTGCCCCTGGGAAAAGGGCGAGGCCGCCGAGAGGGCGATGAAGTGGGGAATGTAGCGGGACAGCTGGTGGGTCAGATACACCGCGTCGTCCCCCGACTCGCAGGCCACGTGGATATGCTGGCCGAAGACGGTGAACTGCTTGGCCAGGTAGCCGTAGAGGCTGGACAGCTGCTGGAAGCGCTCCGTGGGGAAGATGCGCCGCTCATGCCAGCGGTGGAAAGGGTGGGTGCCGCCGCCGGCGATGGCCAGGTTGAGGCTGCCGGCGGTATGCACCACTGCGTCGCGCATGGCGTGCAGCTCCTCCAGCAGGCTGTCGTGACGGGCGTGGGGGCTGCTGTTGAGCTCGATCATGCTCTCGGTGATCTCGGGCTTGATCTCCCCCGGGTGGGCCACCTTCTCCAGGGCCCGCAGCAGGTCCGGGCCGCCCCGGGTCAGGTCCTGGGTATGGGGGTTGATCACCTGCAGTTCCAGCTCCACCCCCAGGGTGTAGGGACTGACGGACTTGAACTCAAGCATGTTCGTCTCCTTCCGGCCGGCTCTCGCCGGCACCCTTGAAGGCCGCCTGCACTGCCAGGGGGCCGAGGAATTCCAGCAGCACCACCGCCGCCAGCACCAGGTTGCCCAGCCGTTCGCCGAACTGGGGATAGAGGCTGGTGAGGTCGTGCACCAGGGCGATGGCCACCCCGGACATGGGCAGCAAAGCCAGGCTCAGCCAGGCGTGCTGGCGCCAGGTGATGCGGGAGAAAGGCGCGGTGAGCATGACCCCGGCCGCCTTGCCCAGGCTGCGGGCCGCCAGGTAGGCCAGCACCGGCAGGCCGGCGGCCAGCACCGCCGCCAGGGGCAGGCTGGCGCCGGTGAGGACGAAAAGGACGATGTAGAAGAGTTGGGCGGCGCCCCCCAGGTCCACGCTGAGCAGGGCGTAGCGGCTGTCCCACTGGCGGCAGGCCAGGCCGAACACCAGCAGGGCCAGGAACACCGACAGCTGGAAGGCGTGGGCCAGGCCCACCGCCGCCAGCAGCATGCCGGCCAGGAGGATGAACTGGGAGAACTTGGATTCAGGCCCCTTGCCCAGCAGGCGGGCGCCCCACAGCACCAGGCGGGCGGCCAGGCTGCCCAGCAGCACCGAACCCAGCAGCAGGTAGAGGGGATGCAGCAGGGTCTTGTGCCAGGGCGCCGCATTTTCCGCATGGGCCACCGAGAGCAGGGTGGTGGCGGTGAGGAAGGCGAGCAGGGTGTTGATGGCCACCAAGGCCAGGGTGCGCTCCGTCACCTGGCCTTCGGCCCGGAACTCCCGGGCCACCAGCAGCACCACGGCAGGCGAGGTGGACAGGCCGATGGCCGCGGCCAGGCCCGCCTCCACCCGGGTGAAGCCGAACAGGCACAGCACCCCGGCCATGGCGGCGAAGGCCAGGGCCGATTCGAGCAGGGCCGCGGCCAGCAGGGAGCGGTCCCGCTTGAACCAGGTCAGGTCCAGGCGCCGGCCCAGGTCGAAGAGGATCAGGCCCACGGCCACGTCGAAGAAGAGCCGGGTTTCCCCCAGCAGGGGATGCAGGGACCAGCCCGGCGGCAGCCAGGGGCCGGTCTGGCCCAGCAGCAGGCCAGCCAGGAGCCAGCCCAGCAGGCGCGGCAGTTTCAGGCGGCGGGCCAGCTCGCCGCCGAACAGCCCGGCCAGCAGCAGGCTGCCGAACAGGGCGGCGGGGCCCAGGGCCGGCGGCAGGGCCGGCAGAAAAGCGAAAGAGATGTTTCCGTCCATAGCGCGGTACTCCCATGGGACGGCTGTTCAGCAATGTTTCAACAATGCGGCGCCCGGGCGGCCTGCCCGATGGGGCAGGAGCGGTCAGCGCACAGCCTGTTTTTGTTATTGAAAGACGGGCGCCGGCAAGGCGCCCCGGGATCATCCCCGGGGGCGGGGACGGTGGAGGCCGTAGGTTACTTCAGGTCAGAGTCGGCCGGACCCCGGCAAGTTCCGTACGGCCTGACGGCGCGCAAACCCCAGGCGCAGACGCTTCTCGGTGCCGATGACCAGGCCGCAGAAGAGGGCGAAAGCACCGATTTCCAGCCATTCCGTGAGGCCGATGGGGGCCGTGGCGAAGAGCCGGTTCATGATCGGCGCGTAGGTGAACAGCAGCTGCAGGGCCACCATGGTGCCGATGCCGCCCCAGAACCAACGGTTGGTGAACAGGCCGATGCTCCAGAAGGAATGGGTGAGGGAGCGGCAGTTGAAGAGATAGACCGTCTCCACCAGCACGAACACATTGACCGCCACGGTGCGGGCCTCGGCCAGGGTGTGGCCCTGGTCCAACTCCCGCAGGAAGAGGCCGAAGGCGCCGAGCAGCAGCAACAGGCTCACCAGCAGGATGCGCCCCACCAGGGGGGCATCCAGCACCGGCGTCTGGGGCGCCCGGGGCGGGCGGGCCATGACGCCCTTCTCGATGGGTTCGAAGGCCAGCATGAGGCCGAGGAACACGGCCGTGGTCATGTTGATCCAGAGGATCTGCAGGGGCGTGATGGGCAGGGTGGCGCCGGCAACGATGGCGGCGACGATGACCAGGCCTTCGCCGAAATTGGTGGGCAGGGTCCAGGTGATGAACTTCACCAGGTTGTCGAAGACGCCCCTGCCCTCCTCCACCGCCGCCTCGATGGCGGCGAAGTTGTCGTCGGTGAGGACCATGGCGGCGGCCTCCTTGGCCACCTCGGTGCCGGTGATGCCCATGGCGATGCCGATATTGGCCTGCTTCAGGGCCGGGGCGTCGTTCACCCCGTCGCCGGTCATGGCCACCACCTGGCCCTGGGCCTGCAGGGCCCGCACCAGGCGCAGCTTCTGTTCAGGCTCGACCCGGGCGAAGACGTTGATCTGCTGCACCGCCGCCTGCAGCCCGGCATCGTCCAGGGCCGCCAGTTCGCCGCCGGAGAGGGCCTGCTCGCCCTCGGCGGCGATGCCGATCTGGCGGGCGATGGCCAGGGCGGTCACGGCATGGTCGCCGGTGATCATCTTGACCCGGATGCCGGCGTTGCGGCAGGCCTTCACCGCCGCCACGGCCTGGGCCCGGGGCGGGTCCATCATGCCGATCAGGCCCAGGTAGTCCAGGCCCTCGCCGGCGATCAGGGAGTCGGCCTCCAGCACGGCCCCGGCCGCCCAGCCGCGGCGGGCCACGGCCAGCACCCGCAGGCCCCGGGCCGCCATCTCCCGGGCCTGGCGCTCGATGGCGGCGGCGTCGGCCGCAGTCAGGGGCACCGGCAGGCCTTCCGCATTGCAGCGGCGGCGGCAGTGGGGCAGCAGCTTTTCCAGGGCGCCCTTGGCATAGACCACCAGGCCGCCGTCGCCCCGGTGCAGGGTGGCCATGTACTGGCGGGCCGAGTCGAAGGGCAGTTCGTCCTGGCGCGGATAGAGGGAGAGCAGGGTGTGTTCGTCCAGCCCGGCCTTGCGCGCCGCCACCAGCAGGGCAGCCTCCGTCGGGTCGCCGCTGATCTGCCAGTGGCGCCCCTCCTTGAAGAGGCCGGCGTCGTTGCACAGGGCGGCGGCCAGCAGGGTTTCCCGCAGGGCCGGCTCCGGCGGCGCCTCGTTGCCCAGACGACGGCCGCCGATCTCCCCTTCCGGGGCGTAGCCGTTGCCGCTCACCGGGTAGGCGATGCCGCCGGCCACCACTTCCCGCACCGTCATCTGGTTCTCGGTGAGGGTGCCGGTCTTGTCGGAGCAGATCACCGTGGTGCTGCCCAGGGTTTCCACCGCCGGCAGCTTGCGGATGATGGCGCGGCGCTTGGCCATGCGCGAGACGCCGATGGCCAGGGTGATGGTCATGGCCGCCGGCAGGCCTTCGGGAATGGCGCCCACGGCCAGGGCCACCGCCGCCATGAACATCTCGAAGGGGGATTCGCCGCGCCACAGGCCGACGGCAAAGGTGAACAGGGCCAGGGCACCGATGGCCATCAGCAGCCAGTTGGAAAAGGCCGCCATCTTGCGGGTGAGGGGCGTCATCAGGTCCGGCGTCTCGCCCATCAGCTTGGAGATGCGGCCGGTCTCGGTGGCGTCGCCGGTGGCGATGGTGATGCCGGCGCCCTGGCCACTCACCACCATGGTGCCGGCGTAGGCCATGTTGCCCCGGTCCGCCAGCAGGGTTTCCGGCGGCAGGGTCTCGGCGTGCTTGTCGCTGGCCGTGGATTCGCCGGTGAGGGCCGCCTCCATGGCCTTCATCTCCTTGGCCCGGAACAGGCGCAGGTCTGCCGGCACCTTGTCGCCGGCAGCCAGCAGCACCACGTCGCCGGGCACCAGGGCGCGGGAGGGTAGGCGCTTCTTCTCCCCTTCCCGCAGCACCGTCACCTCGCTGGCGACGGAACGGGCCAGGGCCGCCAGGGCGCTCTCCGCCTTGCCTTCCTGGATGAAGCCGATGATGGCGTTGATCAGGGTGACGCCGAAGATGACTCCCGAATCCACCCACTCGCCGAGAAAGGCGGTGACGGCCCCGGCCAGCAGCAGCACCAGCACCAGGGGCTGGGCGAACTGCAGGGCGAAGCGCAACAGGGGACCCTTGCCCGGCTTGGGCGTCAGCCGGTTCTCGCCGTGGGTCTGGCGGCGACATTCCACCTCGGCCTCCGACAGCCCTTCGGCGCAGGAGGTCTGCCAGTGCTCGGCAACGGCGTCGCCGGAGAGGTGGTGCCAGACGGGGGAGGAAGCGGCGGGACGGGGCATGGTGGGCGAGAAGGCAATGACGACAGCCTTATTGTCCGCCCTTTCCCCTTTCCGGTGGAGTACGTCAGGCTCCCGACACGGCCTTGTGCAAACGGCTGCCGCCGAGCCAGGCGGCCAGCCCGGCCAGGCTGACGATGCCGCCGCAGAGGCAGACGCCGCTCCAGCCGGCAGCGCCGTAGGCGGCGGCGGAGACCAGGGAGCCGGCGGCGCCGCCGATGAAATAGCAGGTCATGTAGGCCGCCGTCAGCCGGTTGCGGGCCTCGGGCCGGATGCGGTAGATGGCGCCCTGGTTGCTCACGTGCACGCCCTGCACCGCCAGGTCCAGGGCCAGCACGCCGAGGATCAGGGCCACCAGGGACAGGGGTGCGAAATAGAGGGCGCCCCAGGAGAGCAGCAGCAGCCACCAGCCCAGGGTGGTGGCCCGGTCGCCGTGGCCCCGGTCCGCCAGATGGCCGACGGCGGAGGCAGCCAGGGCGCCGGCGGCGCCGGCCAGGCCGAAGAGGCCGATGGTCACTTCGGAAAAGCCGTAGGCGGGGCCGGCCAGGAGGAAGGCCATGGAAGTCCACAACACGCTGAAGGCGGCGAAGGCGGCGGCGCCGAGGAAGGCCCGCAGGCGCAGGCTCGGCTCCTCCCGGAAAAGGCCGAGCACCGACAGCAGTAGCCGCGGATAACTGAGGCCGACGCTGTGCTGGTAGCGGGGCAGGCGCCGGGCCAGCACCAGGGCCGCCAGGGCCATGGCCGCGGCGCCGACCCAATAGACCGTGCGCCAGCCGCCCAGGGTGGCCAGGGCCCCGGCCACGGTGCGGGCCAGCAGGATGCCCAGCAACAGGCCGCTCATCACCGTGCCCACCACCTTGCCGCGCTGGGCCGGCGCCGCCAGGGTCGCCGCCAGGGGCACCAGCACCTGGGCCACCACGGAGAACAGTCCGGCCAGGGCGGTGCCGACGAAAACGCCGGCCATGGAGGGCGACAGGGCGGTGACCAGCAGGCCCGCCGCCGCCAACAGGGTCATCACCACGATCAGGCGGCGCCGCTCCAGCAGGTCGCCCAGGGGCACTATCAGCAGCAGGCCCAGGGCGTAACCCAGCTGGGCGGTGGTGACGATGGCCCCGGCCCCGGCGGCGGACAGCCCCATCTCCCGGGCGATGGCCGGCAGCAGGGGCTGGGCGTAGTAGTTGCCGGCCACGGCCAGGCCGGTGGCGACGGACATGATGGGCACCAGACCGGGCGTCAGACTCGGGGTGGCAGGAACGGCGGCAGCAGAGGACACGGCAATCTCCAGGGGAAGGTGGGCGCCCCGGTCCCGGCCGGAGCGGCGTTATGTGGCGCCAGTATGGGAATGGCGGATCAATGACGCCAATGCATTGTTATCATCCAACCAATCCATTTTTCAGATTGATTGCCATGAACCTGCGCCAGATCGACTATGCCGTGGCAGTGGCCGAAACCGGCAGCTTCACTCGGGCCGCCGAGCGCTGCCACACGGTGCAATCCGCCCTCAGCCACCAGATCTCCCGCCTGGAGGAGCAACTGGGAGCCCGCCTCTTCGAGCGCACCTCCCGCCGGGTGGCCCTGACCCCGGCCGGCCGTACCTTTCTCACCCACGCCCGCCAGGTGCAGGAAGCCGCCCGCCGCCTGGGAGACGAAATGGCCGCCGCCACCGGCGAGATCCGCGGCACCCTGACCCTGGGCACCATCTCCACCCTCACCGTGGTGAACCTGCCCGCCCTCCTCGCCGAATTCCACCGCCGCCACCCCCAGGTGGACATCCGCCTGCACACCGGCATGAGCGACCGCCTGCTGGAAGAACTGCGGCAGCAGGAAACCGACGCCGCCTTCATCGGCGTCTGGCCCGGCGAGCCGGTGGCCGGGGTGGACGCCCGCCTCCTCAGCGAAGAGCCCCTGGTGGCCCTGCTGCACCCGGACCACGCCCTGGCCGGGCGCAAGCGCCTGAGCCTGGCCGAACTGGCCCGGCAAACCCTGGTGGACTACCAGGCCGGCACCGGCCCCCGGCAACAGACCGACGCCGCCTTCCAGGCCGCCGCCATCGAGCGCCGGGTGACGGTGGAGGTCAATCACGTGGAATGGCTGGAGGCCCTGGTGCGGCAAAACGTCGGCATCGCCCTGGTGCCCCTGGCGACGGCCGCCCACTACCCGGGGCTGGTCACCATCCCGGTCCAGGCCGCTCCCCGCCGCCGGGTCTACTTCGCCTGGGGCCGCCACCCCACCCCCGCCGCCCTCGCCTTCCTCGGGCTGGTGCAGCAGGCGTTGGAGTGAGCGGCGGGACGCTCAGGGCATCCGATCTGGGAGGCAGGAGGGACGGACCTTCCGGCCATGGCATGGCGGAGAGGGGCGTCGCTGTTGGGTTGTGGAGCTGGTGCTTTTCGGCTGGGGATATTGCCTGTGAGGCGGAATCATCAAGCGTGGAGGGTTGATTGACCGCTGTGTTCCGCGCCTGACGCGCGGGTTACTTGTTCTTGTCTCGCCAAGAATAAGTAACCAACAAGAAGGCGAGCCCGGTTTGGCGCCCCGCTACGCGGTGTCCCCTGCGCTACTCGCTTCCGGCGGAGGCTGCGCAACTCGGCCTACGGCCTCAGACAGTGCTCGCCCTTTTCCCGCCAAAAGCTCCGTTGCTCGGCGCCGCACAGGTCGAGATTGGCGCTCTCTGATTTTGCTATCGACCCAGAGCGGAAGTTGCTGGGTTGGGGAAGCGGACATTCAGAACATTCGACGTAGCCGGAGCCCAATGAGCGAAGGGCTCCGTCTCTTTCATCTGGGCTTTCGTAGAACTAGTTTCCCAACGCTGGAAACCAGAGCTCTCGGAGCATCGGGACCGGCAAAAAATACGAGTGCACCTCGGTCAATGATGGCTGAAACGGAGCGCCAGCCATACGGAGCAAAAAAGTGGGGGGATGGCATCGGTCCGACCTTCAAGAAATGCTCCTGTAGGTTTACGTAGAACAGTATGTCTAGATGCCTGCGAGAGGAGGGAGCATAGTGCTTTTGAAGGGTCTCCAACGCATTGTGAATGCGATCACCAATCTGTTGGGGCGTGATGTCCTTCGGCGAGAACTCTTTCAGTAGGTCTTGGGGATCGGTGGCTTCCAACGCCTTTTGTAGAGATGCCTTGTAATCTTGGTGTCGACGACGGCCAGGATCAAGGAGTTCCTTTATTTCAAACCGACAATCTCTAAACACCACGTCTGGTGGTTCATCGCTTGGTGTTGCAACTTCCTGTTCGCCGTAAGTCAAACCAAGATTCTGGATGAACTCATGACAAACCCAACGTTCACGCTCTGGTTTTTTCTTAGCTGAGAAGTACTCCACGGACTCTCTGAGCGCGTTTCGACAATCTTCTAGAAATCCTTTATCAGTCATCGGAGATTTAGAACTCATGAAGCCCAACGTGGACCTAACCGGCCTGCAGGACTTTTTGCAAAAGACTAATTGAGCGCCATGTTATGAATTGCCGGTCAATCTAAATATCGGACAACAGCGAACTGCATGCTTCTAACACCGGTTGCTACATATAAATTAGGAGCAGTTCGGATGACTCCAGAAAAAGAACTGTTGTTGTTGACTTGAATGGCCGCATTGCCTTGCTGCTTCTTAACTTCGCTCGCCACAGCATTTCGAATTAACGATTCATCGCCAACTCCGCTTCCAACTTCACTCACCACCATGCCGATAATGGTGTACTTCCGGGGCGGCGTTCCATTTGCCCAAAAATCAATCCCATCGACCACAACCTTGGTCCCACCGTTACCTTCGTAGGAATTGTTTTTGCCTTCGTAAGGTTGAAAATCGACCGTCGCACAGCCACTCAAAAGCACTGCGAGAGCAATAGCCAAAAATATACGCATGAGATTTCCTTTAAGGATTTTGACAGGCAAGCAAGCCTAAGTGCATTTAGCATTTGCCTCAAGATGCATGGCCGCTTTGCGACTGGATATGGGAAGGCGTGCTTGTGGCCGGTAGCCGTCAAACTCCACTCGGTTTCCCATCCCCTTCCACCCCCGCCGAGCAGCGCAAGGCGGGCGGGGGGCTTTCGGCGAGGACTGTCTGAGGCCCGCAGGGCCGAGTTCCGCAGCCGCCCCGACCGACTGAGCAGCGCAGGGAAGCCCGCAGGGCCGGGGGTAAGGGTCGCCTTCTTGTTGGTTACTTATTCTTGGCGAGACAAGAATAAGTAACCCGCGCGTCAGGCGCGGAACACAGCCGCAAAATCAACAGTCCACGCCCAACCAATCCCCCAGTAACAAAGCCCCCCACCCCGCCACCAAACAAAAAGGACGGCCATCTCCACCATACCCCGGCGGAAATGCCCGTCCTTCCTGCCTCCTGGCGCACCCGGTGCGCCGGCCAATTCAAACCCGCTAACCCGGCTCACCAGCCGTAATAGACGCCCCCGCCCCGGCGGTAGTAGGGCCCCCAGCGCGGGCCCCAGAAGGGGTCGTAGTAGGGCATGGCCCGCAGCCGCTCCTGCTGCCGCACGGCCTCCACCTCCCGGGCGTTCTGCTGTTCCTTTTCCGTCAGGGTGGTGGCCAGATCGGCCCGCAGGGCCTTTTCCCGGTATTCGTGCAGGTAGTCGAGCACCGCCACCGGCAAGCCCTGGCGGGTCAGGTCCAGCACCTGGCTGGGGGTGGGGTCGAGGCGGGTCTGGGTTTCCTTGAGGCGGGCGATGATGGCGTCGGCCTTCATGCCGGACTTGGCCATGGCCACCAGTTCGGGGAAGCCCAGCTTGGGCGTGTCGGGCGCCAGGCGCTGCATCTGCTCGGGAGTGAGGCGGGCCAGCTTGGGGGTGGCGGTGCCGTCGGGAGGGGCGCTGGCGCAGCCGGCCAGCAGGGCCAGGGGCAGCAGGAGCGGGAATAGGCGGCGATGCACGGTCATGATGCTTTCTCCTCCATTACGGGGCCGGGATCAGGGAGAGACCCCACGGCCGGCCCCCAGGTTCCGGAACCGGCCCGGCGAACACCAGGCGGCGGAACCCCGGGGACGCAGCCTGAGCGTCAGGCCCGGGGCCGCGGGCCAGGCGTGTCGCCGCAGACAGTACGCAACTACGGCAAGGCGACGCAACAACGCCCGCGACCCCGGGCCTGATGCTCAGGCGGTGCCGCCGACGGTGAGGCCGTCGATGCGCAGGGTGGGCTGGCCCACGCCCACGGGCACGGACTGGCCGTCCTTGCCGCAGGTGCCGACGCCCGGGTCCAGGCCCAGGTCGTTGCCGATCATCTTCACCCGGGTCAGGGCGTCCGGGCCGTTGCCGATGAGGGTGGCGCCCTTCACCGGGTAGAGCACCTTGCCGTTTTCCACCATGTAGGCTTCGGACATGGAGAAGACGAACTTGCCGCTGGTGATGTCCACCTGACCGCCGCCGAAATTGACGGCGTAGATGCCCTTCTTCACCGACTTGAGGATTTCCTCCGGCGACTTGTCGCCGGCCAGCATGATGGTGTTGGTCATGCGCGGCAGGGGCAGGTGGGCGAAGGATTCGCGGCGGCCGTTGCCGGTGGGCTCGACGCCCATGAGGCGGGCGTTGAGGGAATCCTGCATGTAGCCCTTGAGGATGCCGTCCTCGATCAGCACGGTGCGTCGGGTGGGGTTGCCCTCGTCGTCGATGTTGAGGGAGCCGCGGCGGTCCGGCAGGGTGCCGTCGTCCACCACGGTGACCCCCTTGGCGGCGACCCGCTCGCCGATGCGGCCGGAGAAGGCGGAGGAGCCCTTGCGGTTGAAGTCGCCCTCGAGGCCGTGGCCGATGGCTTCGTGCAGCAGGATGCCGGGCCAGCCGGGGCCAAGCACCACGGTCATGGTGCCGGCCGGCGCGGGCCGGGCGTCCAGGTTGGTGACGGCCTGATGCACGGCTTCGGCGGCGTAGCGCTTGAGCACTTCCTCGCTGAAATAGCCGTAGTCGTAGCGGCCGCCGCCGCCGGCGGAGCCCTGCTCCCGCTTGCCCTTGCCGCCGTCCACGATGACGGTGACGGAGACCCGCACCAGGGGCCGCACGTCGGCGGCCAGGCGGCCGTCGCTGCCGGCCACCAGCACCACGTCGTATTCGCTGGCGAGGGAGGCCATGACCTGGGTGACGCGGGAATCGATGGCCCGGGCGTAGCCTTCCAGGCGTTCCAGCAGTTTCACCTTGTCGGCGGCCTGCAGGGAGGGAATGGGGTCCTGGGCCGGATAGAGGCCGTGGCCCTTGCGCCCCTTCAGCTTGGGCGCCGTGCCCGACTGGCCGGCGGCGCCGATGGCGCGCACGGCGGCGGCAGCGTCGCCGAGGGCGTTGCGGCTGATGTCGTCGGAGTAGGCGAAGGCGGTCTTCTCGCCGGAGATGGCGCGCACGCCGACGCCCTGGTCGATGTTGAAGCTGCCGGATTTGACGATGCCCTCCTCCAGGCTCCAGGCCTCGGCCCGGCTGTACTGGAAGTAGAGGTCGGCGTAATCCACGTCGTTCTTCATGATCTGGCCGAAGACCTCGGACAGGCGCTTGTCGTCCAGGCCGTAGGGGGTCAGCAACAGGGATTCGGCTTGCTTGATGATCTTGCTCATGGGGAAACCTAAAGCCTTAAAAAACTTTTGCCACAGAGGGCACAGAGTTCACAGAGTTTTTAGCGATCGAGTCCTGGCTCTGCGTGGATAACGGAAGGGTCACAGCACCCGGTGCTTGAGGGCCGGCAGGTTGGCCCGGGTCTCGGCGATGCAGCCGTGGTCGAGCAGGCCCAGGACCACGCCGGGGCCTTTCAGCTTGCGGTCCACGATGGTGCCCCAGGGGTCCACGATCATGCTGTTGCCGTGGGTCTCCCGGCCGTTCTCGTGCTTGCCGCCCTGGCCCACGGCCAGCACGTAGCACTGGTTCTCGATGGCCCGGGCCCGCAGCAGGATTTCCCAGTGGGCGCGGCCGGTGGTCTCGGTGAAGGCGGCGGGCACCACGATCAGGTCCACCGGCGCCAGGCGGCGGTACAGCTCGGGGAAGCGCAGGTCGTAGCAGATGGAAAGACCGATGCGGCCATAGGGCGTGTCGAAGGCCACCGGCTCGCTGCCGGCCTCGATGGAGGCGGCCTCGTCGTAACGCTCCAGGCCCTTCTGGAAGCCGAACAGGTGGATCTTGTCGTAGCGGGCCACGCGCTGGCCGGCCGGGTCGTAGACCACGGTGGAATTCATCACCTTGGCCGCGTCCTTCGCCTCCAGGGGAATGGAGCCGCCGATGAGCCAGATGCCGTGCTGCTTTGCCGTGGCGGCGAGGAATTCCTGGATCGGGCCGTGGCCATCGGCTTCCCGCACCTTGACCTTGTCTCCCTCGGCCATGCCCATGATGGGGAAGTACTCGGGCAGGGCGACGATGCGGGCGCCCTGGGCCGCCGCTTCGGCAACGCCGTGGGCGGCGGCCGCCAGGTTGTCGGCGACCCGGGGGCCGGACACCAGCTGCACGGCGGCGATCAGGGCATTTTCGGTCTTCTGGCGCTCAGGGCTTGGCGGATTCATCGGTCTTGGCCTTCTCGGATTTATCGGCTTTGGCGGCGGATACTTTTTCCACCTTGGGGTCTTCCCAGCTGCCGGTGACGGCGTATTCGAAAGCAAAAATCTGGTCCACCGGATTCTGCAGCACTTTCTGGGCGATGAGGGCGGCCACGCCGGCCACCGGATTGACCAGGGCCGCCGTGCCCAGGGCCACGGAGCTGCCCAGGGCCGGCTGCACCCGCACCCGCAGGTTCTGGGTTTCGTTGTCCAGGTTGATGTCGCCCTTGATGCCCACCTTGGCCGCCGGACCGTCGATGCTGAGGTCCGAGGTCTTCATCAGACCATTCTGCACCTTGAAGGTGCCCTCCACATTGTCGAAGGCGAAACCTTCGGAGAAGACATCGCGAAAATCCAGGGTGATGCGCCGGGGCAGGGACTGCAGGGAAAGCAGGCCGATGAGCTTGCCGATGCCCGGCTCCACCTTGGCGAACTGGCCCTTCTCCGCCGTCAGCTTGACCTCGCCGGAGAGGCTGGGAATGTCCAGGGTGGTGGGCGTGTTGTTCCAGGCCAGCTTGCCCGCCAGGGTGGCGCTGCCCCGCTTGAGGGTGCCGGGGAAGCCCAGGCGGTCCAGGTACTTGCCGGCATCCCCCGCTTCCAGCCTGAACTCCACGTCGGTGCGGTGGGCGCCCCGGGGGTCGGTGCGCCACAGGCCCTTGCCGTTGATGGAGCCGTCCGGGCTGGAGAGCAGCACCTTGTCCAGGCGCCACACCCGGCCTTCGTTGCGGGCCAGCAGTTCGAGCTTGCCAAAGCGGCGGCTGCCCAGGGTGAAGCTGTCGGCAACGATGTCCAGGCCCGGCAGTTCGTCCTGGCTCTCGGCCTCGCCCAGGCGCTGCATGGCTTCCTGCTGGGGCGTGCTTTCCGGCAGGGTCAGGTATTTGAGGCGGGCCTTGACCCTGCCCTGGCCGGCGCCGTCCCAGTTGATCTGGCCGGCGGCTTCCTTGGCGTTGACCTCCACCTGCCAGCTGTTGCCGGCGGGCGCTGCCTTCAGGGTGACGTCGTGCAGGCGCCGCCCGGAGATGTCCAGCAGGGGCGTCTTCAGTACCGCCAGGGAGAGGGGCGCCGCCGACTCGCCGGCGGCGGCGCTGCCGCCACTACTGGCGTTGCCGCCATTGCCGTTGGCCGGGGTCAGGGCCTTGCGCCAGAAATCCGCATCCACGCTGGGCAGGTTCACCGTCAGGGCGAGGCCCCGCTCGGGCAGACTGAGGCCTTCGCCGATGGCGATGGCGCCGCGCTCGGTGACCGGGCCGGCGGCTTCCCGGCGGCGGATGATGTGGGCGCTGGCCAGTTTGCCCAGGGTGAATTTCACCTGTTCCCTCGCCACCGGTGCCGACGCGCCCTTGCGGGGGGCGGTTTCGGCCAGGGCGCCCCGCTCCAGGTGCAGGGGCAGGGCGGCGGCGGCGCTCTTGTTGAAGGGCTCGGGCAGGCTGGAGGCCAGGCCCTTGAGGTCGGAATCCACCACCAGCTCCGCCGTCTTCTTGCGCACCCGCACCTCGCCCTTCCAGGCGGCGCTGCCGGAGACGTTGTCGAACAGGGGCAGGTCCAGCTGGCGGCGCAGGGCAGCGGCGGTGAGACTGCCGGAGGCATTGACCAGCACCTTGTCGCCCTCGTTGCTGGCGGAGAGCTTCATGGGGCCGCCGAGGAACTGGCCGGTGATTTCCTTGACGCTGATGCCGGCATCGGTGAAGTGCAGGCGGCCGTTGGCCTGGGTGATGGGCGGCAGGCCCGGCTCCACCGTCACCTGGTTGTTGAGGAATTCGTAGTCGCCCTTGATGCGGCTGTCGGCCATGCGGCGCAGGAACAGTTCCAGCTGCAGGTTGAGGCGGCCTTCGCCCTGGGCCTTCATGCCGTCGGTGAAGTTGTCGATCTTGTCGCCCACCGGGCTCTGGTCGATGAACTTGAGGAATTCACCGGTGGGGCCTTCGGCCTTGCCGGTGATGCTGAGCAGCTCCTCCGGCGCCTCCAGGTCGGCGATCTCGGCCTTGACGCCGGAGAGGCGGGCCCCCAGCAGCTTGGCGCTCCTGGCTTCGATCAGCATGCGGGCACCCTCGAAACGCAGGGAGCCCTGGATGTCGTCGATGCGGGGCCAGCCGGAGGCGTATTCCAGGGTGGCGCCGTTGATGCGGGCGGTGACCAGGAACTGGCCGTCCTTGGGGTCGAGGAAGGGGAAGCGGGCCAGGTCGCCCTTGAGCACCAGCTTGGCCTCGGAGGCGGTGCCGCCGGTGATGGAACTCTTCAGCCAGTCCCGGGCGTCCTGGGACACCACCTTGGGCATGTAGCGCCAGACGGCGGTGCCGTCGGCCTTGCTGATGCCGGCGGTGAGGTCGATGCTGCCGGGGCCGTCGCCGCTGAGGCGGTAGGTGCCCTGGGCCGAGCCGGTGGCGTCGGGGCCGTTGAAGGTGAGGCTGTCCAGGCTGACGTCGAGGCGGCTGCCGTCGATCTTCCAGCTGACCTGGCTGTTGAGGGCATCCACCGCCAGGCGCGGATCGGGGAAGACCTGGGGCAGTTCCAGCTGGGCCTTGGCCGAGCGCAGGGTGAGGCTGCCGCCCCGGTCCCCGGCGTCCACCGTGCCGCTCATGCCGGCAAAGCCCGGGAAGCGGCTGCTGGCCTTGATGCCGAGGCCGTCGAAGCGGGCCTTGAGGTTGTAGTCCTGGGGCTTGCCCTCGTTTTCCGTCCAGCTGGCCTTGAGGTCCCGCACCAGGCCCCGTGGAGCGTAGTCGTTCAGCCACTGGCGCACCTCGGCCCCCAGGGGCAGGTGCTCGGCCAGGGCCGCCAGGGCGCCCAGGTCCAGGGTGGTGGCGGCGGCGCTGCCGCGGCGGCGGTCGGAGAAAAGGCCGCCCTCCTGCCAGGAGAAGGCGAAATCCGTGGGTTCCAGGCGGGTGCCGTCCCGGGTGGCAAGGCCGACCCGCTTGCCGGAGAAGCGGGTGTCGCCGTTGCGCCGCTCGCCGCTGATGCGGCCCGCCAGGCGCAGCAGGTCCAGTTCCGGCAGGTCCTTGGCCAGCTTCAGGCGCAGGTCCTGCAGGCCCACGTCGGCGGTGGCCGCCACCGGCTGGCCCTTTTCCACCTCCAGCCACAGGCGCAGGGCTCCGCTGCCCTGGGGCAGGGAGACGGGGTAATCGACCCAGGCCTGCCAGGCCGCCAGGTCGGTGTGCACGAATTCGGTGTACAGCTCGCCGCTCCAGTCCTCCAGCCGCTGCGGATCGGAACCCCGCAGGTCGCCCCGCAGGTCGAGGCGGGAAGCCAGTTCCGCCGGCGGCAGGGCAGAGAGGCCGAAGCGGTGGCGGCGGCCCCGGTTCTCCAGGAGGAAATTCACCGCCTCCAGGGTCAGGGGCGGGGCGCCCCGCTGCAGGTCTTCCCAGACGATGGTGGCATCCTTGATGTGGATGCGCTCCTGGCTCAGCACCCAGTGCAGGGCGCTGCCATCGCTCTTGCCGTCTTCCAGGGGAATGCCGGCCACCTCGAAGCGGCCGTCGGCGAGACGCCGCACCAGCAGGGTCGGCTCGCTGATTTCCAGCAGGTGCAGGCGGGGCGAGAGGTGGGGCACGCTCCACCAGGAGAGCACGCTCTCCACCCGCTCGAAGGCCAGGGCCGGATAGCCCTGCCTGTCGGCCACCCGCACGTCGGCCAGGGTCAGCTCGGGGCGCAGGCCGCGCCAGCCGGCGTCGATATGGCCGATGGTGACCGGCAGGCCGACGGCCTGGCTCACCGCCTGTTCGATGTCGGCCCGGTAGTTGCCCACGTTGGGCAACACCCAGTAGCGCAGGGCCAGCACCAGGAAGGCGAAGACGAAGTAGACCACCACCCCCGCCACCAGGGCCAGGCGGCCGGCGCGGCGCCAGAACTGGCGCGCCCGGGGGCTGACGAGGAAGGGCAGGAGGGCGTGCAGGCGGTGGTAAAGGGCCGACCGCAGGACGGAATCAGTCATGGGCCTCGACCGGCAACAGGGCGGAGGCGGCGGCAACGATGGCGGCGGCGCTTTGCAAAGGTATTGGGCGGGTCACTACAATGGCAAGTTCTGGGCGAAGGGGTGGATTTTAACCCAGCCACCCCCGGAAACCCCGGATATAACCGGATGATTCCCTGATGAATAACGATTCCAACAATAACGCCGCTCCCGCCCCCGCCGCCGACACGACTTTTCCCGCCGCCTGGCAACCAGCCCTGGACCACAGTGCCTACCTGCGCCAGCTGCTCTCCTGCCGCAGCGAACTGGTGCCGATCCTGGCCGAATCCTGGCAGCGCCCCCTCACCGCCGCCGATCTGGAGGAGTGGATCGCCCAGGCCGCCCCGGCCGACGAGGAAGCCCTGAAACCGGTGCTGCGGCGCCTGCGCCAGCGGGTCATGGCCCATCTCATCATCCGCGACCTGGCCGCCGCCGCGCCCCTGCAGGAGGTGGTGGAAACCATGACCCTGCTGGCCGACATCACCACCAACTTCGCCCTGGACTTCGTGCACCGCAGCCTGGTGCAGCAGTACGGCGAACCCCTGGACAGCCAGGGCCGGCCCCAGCGCCTGCTGGTGGTGGGCATGGGCAAGCTGGGCGGACGGGAGCTGAACGTCTCCTCCGATGTGGACTACATCTTCGTCTATCCGGAAGAAGGCCAGACCGCCGGCCGCGCCGACGGCGGCGGCCAGGTGGACAACTACGACTTCTTCCACCGCCTGGGCAAGCGCCTCATCATCGCCCTGGGGGACCTCACCGCCGACGGCCAGGTTTTCCGCGTGGACATGCGCCTGCGCCCCAACGGCGATTCCGGCCCCCTGGTGTGCAGCCTGGACGCCCTGGAAAACTATTTCATCACCCAGGGCCGGGAGTGGGAACGCTACGCCTGGATCAAGGCCCGGGTCATGAACGCCGGCGCCAACGACGTGAACAACTGGGGCCCGGTGCTGAGCCAGACCGGCCGCCCCTTCGTCTTCCGCAAGTACCTGGACTTCGGCGCCATCAACGCCATGCGCGACCTGCACGCCCAGATCCGCCGCGAGGTGGCGCGCAAGGACATGGCCAACCACGTCAAGCTGGGCCCCGGCGGCATCCGGGAAATCGAGTTCATCGCCCAGGTCTTCCAGCTGATCCGCGGCGGCCGCGACACCGCCCTGCAGATCCGCCCCACCCTGCAGGTCCTGGCCCTGCTGCCGGAACGGGGCCTGATGGCCCAGGAGGCGGTGGACGAGCTGAGCACCGCCTACGACTTCCTGCGCCGCCTGGAACACCGCCTGCAATACGTGGCCGACCAGCAGACCCACAGCCTGCCTGAAGATGCGGAGGGCCAGGCCCGCATCGCCCGCTCCATGGGCTTTGCCGACTACCCTGCCCTGCTGGCCGTGCTCGACGGCCATCGCCAGCGGGTCTCCCTGCACTTCGAGGCCGTCTTTGCCGAACCGGAGGCCGCCAGCGCCCAGAGCGAAACCCTCACCGCCCTGTGGCAGGGCGCCCTGGAGTGCGACGGCGCCCGGGAAAAATTCGCCGGCCTGGGCTTTGCCGACGTGCAGGAATCATTGGAACGGCTGCAGGCCTTCCGCGACGGCGCCCGCTACCAGCAGCTGCCCGCCAGCAACCGGGAACGCATGGACGCCCTGGGCCCGCGCCTGATCGAAGCCGCCGCGGCGACGCCGACGCCAGACCTGACCCTCTCCCGCTGCCTCGCCTTCCTCGAGGCCATCGGCCGCCGCGGCGCCTACCTGGCCCTGCTGCAGCAGTATCCCCAGGCCCTGAAGAAGGTGGCCGAACTCATCGGCGGCTCCAGCTGGGCCGCCGAATACCTGACCCGCCACCCCATCCTGCTCGATGAACTGCTGGACCCGCGCCTGCTGGAAGTGGCCACCGACTGGCAGCGCTTCCGCCGCGAACTGCGCCGGGCCCTGGACGAATGCGCCGGCGACACGGAACGGGAAATGGACCTGCTGCGGGAAATGCACCACGCCCAGGTCTTCCGCCTGCTGGCCCAGGACCTGGCCGGCCTGCACAGCATCGAGAAAATCTCCGACCACCTGACCGAACTGGCCGACATCATGGTGGCCGAGACGGTGCGCCTGTGCTGGGGCAAGCTGAAGACCCGGCACCGGGAAGAGCCCGTCTTTGCCGTCATCGGCTACGGCAAGCTGGGGGGCAAGGAGCTGGGCTACGCCTCGGACCTGGACATCATCTTCCTCTTCGACGAAAAGAAGGACACCGCCCAGGAGGCCGAAGAGGTCTACGCCCGCCTGGCCCAGCGGGTAAACACCTGGCTATCCTCCCAGACCCCCGCCGGCCTGCTCTTCGAGACCGACCTGCGCCTGCGCCCCAACGGCGATTCCGGCCTCATGGTCTCCTCCCTCGCCTCCTTCCGCGAATACCAGCTGCACAGCGCCTGGGTGTGGGAACACCAGGCCCTCACCCGGGCCCGCTTCGTCGCCGGCGACGCGGACGTGGGCCGGGGCTTCGACGCCATCCGGGAGGAAATCCTGCGCCAGCCCCGGGACCGGGCCAAGCTCAAGGAAGAAGTGCTGGCCATGCGCCAGAAGATGATCGACGCCAACGCCTCGGATGCCGAAACCGTGGCCCGGGGCGAATTCGACATCAAGCAGGACCCGGGCGGCATCATCGACGTGGAATTCATCATCCAGTACCTGGTGCTGGGCCACGCCCATGAGCACCCGGAACTCACCGGCAACCTGGGCAACATCGCCCTCCTCGGCATCGCCGCCCGCCTCGGCCTGATCCCCGCCGCCCTGGCCGAACCGGTGCAAAACGCCTACCGCGACTACCGCCGCCTGCAACACGCCAAACGCCTCAACGGCAGCCCCAAGAGCCGGGTAGCAAGGGAGTCGGTGGCCGAGCGCATCGCCGCAGTACGGGCGTTGTGGGAGGAAGTGTTCAAGGGATAAGGGCTAAGGGGCGGCGGATGCCGCGGACCCGAAATGAAAAAGCCGCCGGGAATCCGGCGGCTTTTTTAGAGGGATTGAGAAAATGCTAAAGCACTAATTTAACCGACGGAAAATCGCAGCTATTTGACGGTCGGCCGTAGCAGAAAGCTATATTTCATCGGACGGCTTCGTGTCGATGACAGTAACGTTTACAGAAAGAGGAAGAAATTTCTGAATATCGTCCGCGGAATAACCCTTGGCATGAATTACTCTGCCGTCTTCTGTTTGAATAATTATCTCTCGGCTTTTCTTCACTTCGATCCAAGCAACAATGACTTTAGCTAGCGCGTTCCATGGCATGGCGTCCGAAAGAGCAGAGATAATTTCTACAATCCCAGACGCTTGAGGCTGAATAGAAAAAAGATGTGCGCGCCCATGATGAATTTGTGCTTCATCTAGAGCGGCCACGAACGATTGATGACTGTGCTTGAAGAGTGTTAGTCGAACTATGCATACTGCTTGATTAGTCATCTTTGAACTCGTGGTTTTGTTAAATATAACGTTGTAGAGAGGGGCTACCAAAGCAAAGCGCAGGGAACCACAAACGCAGCTTTCTGCTGACCCTCCCGAAAATAGCGTTAGAGCACTTATTCACTGACATGTTTTAAATATACAAAAAGCGTAATCGCCAAACCCGCTCAATAACGTACCGCCAACGACAAGAAATATCTCAATCAGCTTGATGCGCTGTTTTTCTATGTCGACCAGCGATTGAATTTCTTTCTGAAAAGCATCAGCAACCAACTTTCGAAAATCTCTGTCTTGACCAAGCACAATCGGCTTACCCAACTGTGCCTCAAGTTTGAGTTTGACACTCTCATACAGCGCATCTTCATTAGCGCTAGCCCTTTCGCTAAGACGCGCTTGCTCTCGGTCATGGAAGCGGCACGCAGCAACAAGGACGCCAATGCAAATAATGACTGAACCAGTTCTGTTTAGCCAAACAGGGGAACCGTTCAAACTCAGGTAGCCGCCAACACCAAGCACAACTGCGCTCGAAATGATTGCGGTGATATCAAGCCAAAAACGACGAATGAATTCATGCATGCTCATAACTCTAATGATTGAGCTAAGGGGCGACCGGCTTGCTGGGCACCCCAACATGCTGAACAGGCGGCTTCAATGAATTGTTATATTCTTTATTAACAGACTGCTCCGCTTTTTTCAAGGGCTCTACTGTAGGAGTTGTTTTTTGATCAACAGGAGCGGCTGGAGATATTTTCAATATAGCAACGATCACGAGAAAAGCAATAGATAAAGCCACGGTTATTAATGCGATATTTTTTGCATATCTATACCCTCGCTCTCCGTCCCTCGCTCGATTCCACTCGTACTTTAGGACCTCCCTGGATTTGCTGATAAGGGTTTCGATCTTTTCTTCAGACTTACTGAATTCAGCAGATTCAAAGTCTTCATGAATTCCTTCCACAAGAGCAAGAAATTCATTGTTTAGTTTTTTTATTGACTCCTGTTTTTCTTTGTCGTTTATTCTTAGAAGAATGCTTGTTTTTGAGTTGAGCATTTGATTGTAAAGTGCTCCATGGTTGTTTTTTTTGGCCATGAAGTACTGTTTTGGAATAAACTGACCACCATTTTCATACCTAAGCTTCTCTATCAGAGACCTGGTTGCAGATATGTATTCTGATAGTTCTTGACGAAGGTCATTTATCCAACTTTGTCGGAACTCAGAGACCTTTGATTCCTTTACTGATACCAAATTTATATAGGAGAAAATGCCAGCAATTATTGCAGCCGACACCACTCCGAAAGCGACAAATACTGTGTCAGGAAGATAGATCATGCGCAATCCATGCGAAAGCATAGTGTGAAGTAGACGGCATATCTGACGTATAAGCCGGAAAAGAAAATCCTGAACGCCCCCGACTAGACGACAGAATCCTGCTTCCGATAAGGCATCTGACTAGATAACTCATAATTCCTGACTGATAACAAACGGTGGAAAATAGCATGGCAGCGGCCAGAAAACATCAGGCCGAGAGCATAATCAGCCGCCCGATTTATGTCGAGTGACTAGACCCATACGCTGCACTTCCAGCCCACTGAGAACCTGGGCACCAGGTCGGCCACCGGCCATGCCAGAATCGCCCCAGACCCCTGCCCCACAACCCAATCCCCACGCCCCTCCCAGCCAGGCCATGCCGGAGAAGCGCATCCCGCCTGCCTCCCAGGCCGGTCTCCGCAAACGACCCATTTCCCCCATACCGGCCTCCGGCGCGCATGGGTGTATAATCCCGGCCCTATGTCCTTGATGCCACATTTACTTTTCTGCGGAGACGCCCCCTTTGCGTTTTGACGAACTGGGCCTGGCGCCCGAAATTCTTAAGGCCGTGACCGAGATGGGTTACGCCGAAGCAACCCCGATTCAGCAGCAGGCCATTCCCCTGGTCCTGCAGGGCAAGGACCTCAAGGCCTGCGCCCAGACCGGTACCGGCAAGACCGCCGCCTTCACCCTGCCCCTGATCCAGCGCCTGCTGCACCTCGATACGGCCAGCCCGTCGCCGGCCAAGCACCCGGTGCGCGCCCTGATGCTGGCCCCCACCCGGGAACTGGCGCTGCAGGTGTATGAGTCGGTGAAGTCCTACACCAAGTACACCCACTTCCGCTCCATCTGCCTCTTCGGCGGCGTGGATATCAAGCCCCAGATCGCCGAGATGAAGAAGGGCGTGGAGTTCGTCGTCGCCACCCCGGGCCGCCTGCTGGACCACGTGGAACAGAAGAGCGTCTCCTTCAATCAGGTCCAGGCCCTGGTGCTGGACGAGGCCGACCGCATGCTGGACATGGGCTTCATCCCCGATATCCAGCGCATCCTCAACATGCTGCCGAAGACCCGGCAGAGCCTGCTTTTCTCCGCCACCTTCTCCAACGAGATCCAGCGCCTGGCCGACACCATGCTGCAGTCGCCGATCCTGGTGGAAGTGGCGCGGCGCAACCAGGTGAACGACACCATCACCCACCGGGTGCACCCGGTGGCCGAGACGCGCAAGAAGGACCTGCTGATCAAGCTGCTGCGCTCCGGCGAAATCACCCAGACCCTGGTCTTCATGCGCACCAAGCAGGGCTGTGGCCGTCTGGCCCGGGAACTGGAGCGGGCCGGCATCGCCGCCGACTCCATCCACGGCGACAAGTCCCAGAACGAGCGCATCAAGGCCCTGGACGCCTTCAAGAACGGCGGCTGCAAGGTGCTGGTGGCCACCGACGTGGCGGCCCGCGGCCTGGACATTGACCACCTGCCCTACGTCATCAACTTCGAGCTGCCCCACACGCCGGAAGACTACGTGCACCGCATCGGCCGCACCGGCCGCGCCGGCCGCCAGGGCAACGCCATTTCCCTGGTCTGCGCCCACGAGGTCGGCTATCTGGCGGATATCGAAAAGCTGATCAAGATGCAGATCGAGCAGGTGGCCGTGGCCGGCTTCGAGCCGGAGATGGATTACGAATATCCCCCCGGCAGCGGCAAGAAGCGCCGGGCCCACGAGACCCACGCCCCGTCCCAGCCCGTGGCCGGCCGCAGCAAGCCCCCGGTGAAGCGCAACAACATGATCGCCAAGGACGGCTTCGACTTCTCCAAGCCCTACGAGCCCAAGGCCGCCCCGGCCACGGTGCCGAGCAAGGAGGAAGCGGCCCACACCCCGGTCGGCAAGCCCGATCCCCACAAGCCGAAGAAGCCCATGGTGGCGGCCCTCCTGGGCGGCCTGGGGCGCAAGTAAGGCAAGCCTGCGGGCAGCGAAAAGGCCACCTCCCGGTGGCCTTTTTTACTCCCGGCATCCGAATCAACCGAGCGGGCCGCCCACGGGGCCGGCCAAGAAAGCAAGCATGAGCGACGCACCGATGATCCGCTGGAGCGAAGACGGCACCGACCACACCGCCCTGTGGCGCTCCGAGGCCGGGCTGCCGCCGCCGAAGCGGGTGCTGGTGGCCGACGACACCCTCAACGCCGACCAGGCCTACCGCCTGGCCTGCGAGGGCACGGCCCTGCTCTGGCGCGGCGACTTCCACAACGGCCGCCAGCTGCTGCAGGCCCTGGCCCGGCGCATCGAGCGCAAGCAGCCCAAGGGCAAAGGCAAGGCAGCAAAGCCGGCCTCACTCACCGAAGCCTTCCATCTGCATCGCCAGGCCCAGGGCCAGCGGGCCCGCATCCTGGCCATGCTGCTCATCGCCGTGGACGCCGACTACCGGGTGAGCCTGCGCCGGGCGCCGGATTTCAGCGCCGCCTGCGCTGAGGCCTACGGCCCGGCCGGGGAGCCCTTCGTCGTCAGCCTGCGGGAACTGCAGGCCCTGGTGGGTGCCCACGAATGGCGCCGCAAGGGCGTCTCCATCCCGGCCCTGGGCGCCACCATCCACCCTCATTACGGCGTTTTCTCGCCCCTGCGCGGCGAATACCTGGAACTGCTGGCCCAGGCCCCCCTTCCTGCCTCGGACCTGGCCTTCGACATCGGCACCGGCACCGGCGTCATCGCCGCCCTGCTGGCCAAGCGGGGCCTGGCCAGGGTGGTGGCGACGGATATGGACCCGCGGGCCCTGGCCTGCGCCCGGGAAAACCTGGAACGCCTGGACCTCTCCGCCCGGGTGGAACTGCAGCAGCGGGACCTCTTTCCCGAGGGGCGGGCGCCCCTGGTGGTGTGCAACCCGCCCTGGGTGCCGGCCAAGCCCAGCTCCCCCATCGAATACGCCGTCTTCGACCCGGACAGCCGCATGCTGCGCGGCTTCCTGGCCGGCCTGAAGGACCATCTGGCGCCCGGCGGCGAAGGCTGGCTGATCATCTCCGACCTGGCCGAGCACCTGGGCCTGCGCTCCCGCCAGCAGCTGCTCGACTGGATCGCCGCCGCCGGCCTGGAAGTGGCGGCCCGCCACGACATCCGCCCCAGCCACGGCAAGACCCGGGACGCCGACGATCCCCTGCACGCCGCCCGGGCCGCCGAAGTCACCTCCCTGTGGCGCCTGCGGGCCGCTTAGCGCCGGCAGCAGGGCCCGCCCCCCGGGCCGGTCAACGCAAAAGGGCCGCGTCGTGACGCGGCCCTTGCCTTGAGGGGAGACTGTTTCAGGGATTGGCGTTGCGCATGCCGCCGGGGCCCATACCGCCCCCGCCCGGACCCATGCCGCCACCGCCGGGCCCCATCCCACCGCCACCGGGACCCATGCCACCTCCCGGGCCCATGCCGCCGCCCCGGGCCGGCGGCACCTCGGGCAGGGTCACGCCTTTTTCCTTAGCCCGGGCCTGCATGGCCTCGTGGTGTTCCAGGCGCACCTTTTCCCGCTCCTCGGCGGTCTTGGCGCTGCGCATCTTGGCCCGGTGTTCCCGGCGTTCCTGGGGCGTCATCAGCTGGCTGCCGTAAATCTGCTCCTGCTTGGCCGGCGCCGCCTGTTTGGCAGTATCGGCGGCCTGGGCCAGGCCGGGCAGCAGCAGGGCGCCCAGGAGGGCGGAAACGGCACAGAGGGTCGGTGTTTTCATGATTGGCTCCTTCCACAGAGGGGTTGGCAAGACACGGCGATTCCCTGCCTTCAATCTAGGCCGCCGCGACCCGGGATGCCAGAATCAATATCAAAAAATGCTGATGAAGCGGTGACAGCCGGCCACCGCCAAAGCTCAGGCCGTCACTCCCTGCAGGCCGCCGAAGAAGGTCTCGGTGCCGCCGTCGCCCTTGAGGGTGATGTAGAAACTCTGGTTGTTGTAGGCGATGCGGGCTTCCACCAGGGCAGCCTGGGCCGAGGGATTGCCCTGCAGCGCGGCATAGCGGGCGGCGTAGTCCTCGTAACCCTGAACGGCATGAAGCATCTCTTCGCCGGAAGCCACCTCGGCGAACTGGTCCCGCAGCTCCGTGTCTTCATGGAACAACTGCTCGATCCTGGCCTTGTCCGGGTGATCGTTGGCGACGCTGACGTAGCCCATGCGGTCCGGCGTCAGCACCGGCTCGGGCGGCACCTGGATGCCGGCCTGGCGGAACTTCTCTGCCGCATTGGCGGCAAACTTTTCCTTGGCGGCGGCCACCGATGCGGGCGTGGGGCACTCCAGGGGCGGCAACTCCTGGGGCAGGTTGCTGGCGGCCGCCGTCTGGGTGGCAGCGCTGCTGCCGTCAGTGGCGGCGGCCTTTACCGGCGTGGCCGAGGCGGTGCTGTAGGTTGCGTAGAGTCTGTTGAGGGAAGCGATGTTCATGACCGGCTCCGGGGGGAAGACGGCCATGCATTTGCGATTTCCATGCCAGCGGCCTGGCGGCGGATGGCTCAGGGCAGCAGGCGGAGGATGGCCAGGGAGCAGTTGTCGCCCTCCCCCTGGCAGCGCTGGCGGGCCCGGTTGATGAGGATTTCCGCCGCTTCCCGGGCCGGGAAGGCGGCCAGCACGCCGCCGATCTCGGCGTCGGAGAAATAGGCCCAGAGGCCGTCGGAGCAGAGCAGGAAGTTGTCGCCGGGCTGCACTGCGGCCTGGCCCACGTCGATCTTGGGATCGTCCTTGTCCCCCAGGGAGGTGAGCAGGACATTGCGGTTGGGGTGGATCAGGGCCTGCTCCGGCGTGATCTTGCCGGCCCGCACCAGATGCTCGACGTAGGAATGGTCGGCGCTGTGCTGCAGCAGCCGGTCGCCCCGGTAGTGGTAGAGGCGGGAGTCGCCGCAGTGGGCCCAGGTGGCGCCGCCGGGCTCCAGCACCAGCATGACGGCGGTGCTGTGGGGGTCCTTCTCGTTGAGGAAGCGGCTGGTGCGGATCAGCAGATGGGCCTCGTGGATGGCGGTGCGCAGCAGGTCGCCGGCAGCTTCATCTTTCGGGGCGTAGCTGGAGAAGTTGTTCTGGGCGGTATGCACCACCTGCTCGGCCGCCAGGGCGCCGCCGGTGTGGCCGCCCATGCCGTCGGCCAGCACGGCCAGCACCGTGCCCTTGAGCCGGGGATGGGCCATCAGCCCCACCCGGTCCTGCTGTTCCTTGCGGTCGCCCTGATGCTGGGCGACGCAGGCATCCAGGGTCAGCGCCATGAGAGGCTCCCGGGGCCGTGCCTAGCCGAGCAGCTTGTCCTTGATTTCCTCGGCGCTGGGCACCTTGCCCGCCATGTGGGGATTGCGGCTGTGGAAGACCCGGGTGGCGGCGACGATGACCTGATGCACTTCCTGCTGGGTCAGTTCCGGGTGGCTGTCACGCACCACGCGGAAGGCCAGGTGTTCCAGGGAGTGGCCGCCCCAGGTGTTCTTGGGGTCGAAGAAGGGTTCGATCTGCACATACACCGCGTCGAATACATTGCGCAGTTTGCTGTTGCCGCGGCGGTCGGGGCGTTCCTGACCGTTGGCGTCGATAAAGGTGGCCGTATTCAAGGGTGCTGTCCTTCAGGGGATGGTTTTTCCGGACGATTATAGCGCCGGGGCCGGCCCCGAGTCAGGATTGGTGCTGAAAGCGCTCCAGCAGCACGTCCAGGTATTCGGGCAGGTCGTCGGCATGGATGCCCAGTTCCTCCTGCACGTCCTCCACCACCCGGCCCCAGTCCGGGTCGTCCAGGTGCAGATACTGGTGGTAGGCGTGGATGGCCAGCTGGATGATGGCTGCCAGGCTGCGGGAGTCGCCCGGCACCAGCTGGGGCAGGTCGTGGTGGAAGCGGATGGCCTCGCAGATGAACTCGGGCAGGTGCCAGTGGCGGGCCACGAAATAGCCGACGACGCAGTGGTCCGCCTGGTATTTCTTGTCCTCTTCCAGCAGGTCGATCCAGGTGTCGTTCTCCTCCAGGTGCATGGCCCGGCAGTAGGAGGGGAAACGCTCCATCAGCAGGGGCACGCCGCAGTCGTGGAAGATGCCGGCCAGGTAGGCCTGGTCGGGGAAGACGTTGCACACCATGACCCGCTCGTCGGCGATCAGCATGGCCAGCTGGGCGATGGTCTGGGAGCGGCTCCAGAAGCGCTCGTAGGCCTTGCGGTGCTTGGAAACCTTGTTGGCGCCCATGAGGGCGATGGCCTGCACCAGGTTGAGGGTCTGCTTGAGGCCGATGGCCTGGAGGATTTTCTCCAGGTTGTCGAAGGGCTGGTGCTGGCGGTAGGCGGAGGACTGCACCGCCTTGAAGAGCATGGCGGTGATGCCCGCATCCTGGGAAATGACCCTGGCCAGGGCCCGCAGGTCCGCCTCGTCGCTGCGCAGCAGCCGCTCCAGTTCCTCCACCACCTTGGGCTGGGGCGGCAGCTTGACGCCCTGGGACAGCAGCCGCTGCAGCGTCTTCTCGTCCTTTTGCAGACGGCTTTCAGGGACGGATTCGACCGTTGCGGCGGCGGAGGCAGAGGAGGTCATGGGGCCTTAAGTCTGGGGTAATTGCTCTTCCAGCAATTCTACCCAGTGCCGCACCGGCACGGCACTAGGAGTCCCCCTAGGTGCGCCGCCGCTCTGCAGGTGGGTGAGACAGCCGATGTTGGCGGTGGCAATCACTTCCGGCAGGCCGGCGCCGAGGGCCGAGAGCTTGTTGTCCCGCAGCTGCTTGGAGAGTTCCGGCTGCAGGATCGAGTAGGTGCCCGCCGAGCCGCAGCACAGGTGGCTGTCGGCCACCGGGGTGAGGGTGAAGCCGGCGGCGGCCAGCAGCTCCTCCACCACGCCGCGGATGCCCTGGCCGTGCTGCAGGGTGCAGGGCGAGTGGAAGGCCACCTTGCGCCCGGCCGCCGGCTTATGGGCCAGCAGGGGCAGCAGGGCTTCCTTCTGGGCCAGCACCAGCTCGGCCGCGTCCTTGGTCAGCTCGGCGATGCGGGCCGCTTTGGCGGCGTAGGCCGGATCGTCCTGCAGCAGGTGGCCGTATTCCTTGACGTGGGCGCCGCAGCCGGAGGCGGTCATGAGGATGGCCTCGGCGCCGGCCTCGACATGGGGCCACCAGGCGTCGATGTTGCGCCGCATGTCGTCCAGGGCCGCTTCCTGGGCATTGAGGTGGAAACGCAGGGCGCCGCAGCAGCCGGCCTTTTCCTCCTCGATCATCTGGATGCCCAGGCGGTCCAGCACCCGGGCCGCGGCCGCGTTGATGTTGGGCGCCAGGCCGGGCTGCACGCAGCCGGCCAGGGCCAGCACCTTGCGCTGGCGCACCGCCGTGGGCCGGGGCTTGGCCGGCCCGCCGGCGGCCGCGGGAATCTTGTCGCCGAGGACGGAGGGCAGGAAGGGCTTCAACACCTTGCCCACGGCCACGGCCGGGTTGAACAGCCAGGGTCGCGGCAGCACTTCCTTGAGGGCCAGGCGGGTCAAGGCTTCCAGACCGCCCCGGGGCACCCGTTCCTCCACCACCTGGCGGCCGATGTCCAGCAGGCGGTGGTACTTCACGCCGGAGGGACAGGTGGTCTCGCAGGAGCGGCAGGTGAGGCAGCGGTCCAGGTGCAGGCGGGTGCGCTCGGTCACCGGGCCGCCCTCCAGCACCTGCTTGATCAGGTAGATACGGCCCCGGGGGCCGTCCAGCTCGTCCCCCAGCAGCTGATAGGTGGGACAGGTGGCGGTACAGAAGCCGCAGTGCACGCAGGTGCGCAGGATGGCGTCCGCCTCCTTGCCGGCCGGCGTGTCCTTGATGAAATCGGCGAGTTGGGTCTGCATCTCAGAGGCCCTCGTAGAGGCGCCCGGCGGCGAAGACGCCGCGGGGGTCAAAAGTGGCTTTCAGGCGGCGGTGGATGTCCAGCAGGGGCGAGGCCAGGGGGTGGAAGGCCTGGTCCCGGGCCGCCGCCGGGCCGCGGAACAGGGTGGCGTGGCCGCCGGCCTTTTCTACCGCTTCGCGGATGCGCCGGGGCTCGGCGTCGGATACCAGCCAGCGCTGGGCTCCGCCCCACTCCACCAGGGTGCGTCCCGGCAGATCCAGTTGGGGCGCCGTGGAGGGCACGGCGAGGCGCCACAGGGCGGACTCGTTGGCACCACCGGCGCCGGTAAAGAAGGGATGGGTCTGTTCCCGCACCCCGGCCCAGAAAGCAGACGCAGGGCCGGCCTCCACCAGGGCGCCGCCAAGAGCGGCCTGGGCTGCGGCGACGGCGGCACGGGCGCCGGAAAGGCGCACCGTGATTGCCTCTCCGTCCGGGTGCCCGGCGTCGCTCCACACCGTGGCGGAAATGGGCAGGGGCTTGCCGCCCCACTGGTTCATCAGGGCCAGGGCCTTGGCCTGGGAGGTTTCCAGGCGGATGGTGGCCTCGGCCACGGGCCGGGGCAGCACCTTGAGGGACACTTCCAGCAGCAGGCCCAACTGGCCCAGGCTGCCGGCCAGGAGCCGGGGCACGTCGTAGCCGGCCACGTTCTTCATCACCTGGCCACCGAAGTTCAAGGCCTGGCCCTGGCCGTCCATCAGGCGCACGCCGAGGACGAAGTCCCGCACCGCCCCGGCCTGGGCCCGGCGGGGGCCGGAGAGGCCGGCGGCGACCATGCCGCCGACGGTGGCATCAGGGCCGAAATGGGGCGGCTCGCAGGCCAGGTACTGGCCCTTTTCCGCCAGCACCGCCTCCAGCTCGGCCAGGGATGTGCCGGCTTTCACCGTCACCACCAGTTCGGTGGGCTCGTAGGCCACCACGCCGCGATGGCTGCGGGTGTCGAGAATGTCGCCCTGCACCGGGCGGCCGTAGAAGTCCTTGCTGCCACCGCCCCGGAGCAGCAGGGGGGCGCCGGCGGAAGCAGCCAGGATGCGCTCCCGGCACTGTTGTTCAAAAACCTGGCTCATGCCTTTTCTCCACGGGTCTGGCGATACTCCCGGCAGCGGGCCGGGGTGGGGATGGCCTTGCCCGGGTTGAGCAGGCCGGCCGGGTCGAAGGACTGCTTGACGCCCTCGAAGCGGGCCAGCTCCTCCGGCGTGAACTGGGCGCACATCTGGGTGATCTTCTCCACCCCGACGCCGTGCTCGCCGGTGATGGAGCCCCCCAGGGCCACGGACAGCTCCAGGATCTCGGCGCCGAAGGCGGTGGCCTGTTCCAGTTCGCCGGGCTGGTTGGCGTCGTACATGATCAGGGGATGCAGGTTGCCGTCGCCGGCGTGGAAGACGTTGGCGCAGCGCAGGCCGTATTTCTTCTCCATGGCGGCGATGGCGGTGAGCATCTCCGCCACCCGCTTGCGCGGAATGGTGCCGTCCATGCACAGGTAGTCCGGAGTGATGCGGCCCACGGCGGGGAAGGCGGCCTTGCGCCCGGCCCAGAAGCGCAGCCGCTCGGCCTCGTTGGCGGAGACCCGCAGGGAGGTGGCGCCGCTCTTTTCCAGCACGGCGCGCATGGCGGCGATTTCCTCCTCCACCTCCTCCGGCGTACCGTCGGATTCGCACAGCAGCACGGCCTCGGCGTCGAGATCGTAGCCCGCCTTGACGTAGGGCTCCACGGCGTGGGTGGCGGGCTTGTCCATCATCTCCAGGCCGGCGGGAATGATGCCGGCGGCGATGACCTCGGCCACCGCATTGCCGGCCTTGGTGACGGAATCGAAATAGGCCAGCACCACCTTGGCCACCTGGGGCTTGGGTGTCAGCTTCACCAGCACCTCGGTGATCACCGCCAGCATGCCTTCGGAGCCGTTGAGCAGGGCCAGCAGGTCGAAGCCCGGGGCATCCAGGGCGGCGCTGCCGAAGGTCACCGCCTCGCCGGCCATGGTGTAGCCCCGCACCTGCAGCACGTTATGCACGGTGAGGCCGTACTTGAGGCAATGCACGCCGCCCGAGTTTTCCGAGACATTGCCGCCGATGGTGCAGGCGATCTGGGAAGAAGGGTCCGGCGCGTAGTAGAGGTTGTAGGGCGCGGCAGCCTCGGACACGGCCAGGTTGCGCACCCCGGGCTGGACCAGGGCGGTGCGGGCCACCGGGTCCACCTTGAGGATTTTCTTGAACTTGGCCAGGGACAGCAGCAGGCCCTGGTGGTGCGGCATGGCGCCGCCGGAAAGGCCCGTGGCGGCGCCCCGGGGCACCACCGGCACCTGGAGCCGGTGGCACAGCTGCAGGATGGCCTGCACCTCCGCCTCCGTCTCCGGCAGGGCCACCGCCAGGGGCAGGTTGCGGTAGGCCGTGAGGCCGTCGCATTCGTAGGGGCGCAGATCCTCCGGCTCCCCGTAGACCCGGCCCGGGGGCAGGATGCGCCCCAGGGCGGCCAGCAGGGCCGCCTGGTCCACGGCGAAATCCGGACTGTCCGGCAGACGGTCACCCATGGTCGTTCTCCTCGTGCGCTGGACCCACGGCCAGCTTGGCTTCAAGACAGGTTGCTTGGGGCGCCGCGCCCACCCGGGCCGCCGCCTGATAGAGATGGCCGGCCGCCGCCTGGCGTGCCGCCACTGCATCGCCGGCGGCGATGGCGGCGTAGAGCCGTTCGTGTTCGGCCTGGGCCGCCGCGGCCCGGCCCGTGACATGGCCGGCTGCATCCCAGGTGGGACGGCGGCTTTCGGAAAACTGGGCGGAAAGGAAGCTGACGAAGCGGCGGATTTCCGGGTTGTGGGTGGCGGCGGCAATGGCCTGGTGGAAGACGTCGTCGTCCTCGGCACCGTCGTCGCCCTGGCGCACCGCCTCGCCCATGGCCTGCAGGGCCGCGTACATGGCCGCCAGGTCGGCCGGGGTGCGGCGCCGTGCCGCCAGTTCCGCCGCCCCGGTCTCCACCAGGGCCCGCAGTTCGAAGATGTGGCTGAGGGCTTCCCCCGCCGGGGTCCCCGGGGCCAGCTTGAAGCTGCCGCTGTCGGGCCGGGCGGCCACGCTCATGCCCGAACCCTGGCGCGAGGCCACCAGGCCGTCGGCCTTGAGGCGGGCCACCGCCTCCCGCACCACGGCGCGGGAAACGCCAAACTCGGCGGCCAGGGCCATTTCCGTCGGCAGGCGCGCCCCCGGCGCATAGGCGCCGCTGCGAATGCGCTGCTCCAGGGCCGCCCCGATGTCGGCGGAAAGCCCGGCCGAAGGGCCCACGCCACGGCCCCGGGCGGAACCCGGGGCGGCAGGGATGGCAAGGGATGGGGAAGCGGCCATGAAAGTTGTCTGACAAATTTTTGCCAAGACTAAAACCCGCCCCGCCACCGGTCAACCTAGGGGAAACCCTCCCCGCCCCCGGCCTGCGCCCGACGCCGGGCGGAGAGGAAATGCAACAGCCCCGACGGCATCTCCCTCGGCACTTCCAGCATGAACCCGGCCAGCCAGCCGGCAATGGGGTCAGCGGGCAGCGTGACCCCGCTAAAGTCGCGGGCCAGATGGAAATAGGCGGCCCCATAGGCGCGCAACCCGGCCGGGCCGCCAGCACAAAACCTCGCGGCAGTTGGCGACAGCAACAGCCGACGGCAGCGGCCATGACGGAACAGGAACACCACCCGGGCCGCCCCGCAGCCGGCCAGGGGTTCCCCCCGGCCATTGACCAGCCCTTCCCCCGGCCTCTCGTACAGACACAGCCGCCGGCACCCGGGCAAGGGCGGCAGGACTTCAGCCATAGGTACGCCAGAAGAAGGCGCCGGCCATGAGGAAGTTAAGCAGCACCACCCCCTTCCGCAGACGCCGGGGTTCCAGGCGCTGGCTAAGCCGCGCCCCCAGCCAGCCCCCGGCAACGGCGCCAGCCGCCAGGGCCAGACCCGCCCCCCAGCGCACCTGGCCGGCGACAATGAAGCAGAGGACGGCCACCGCATTGGTGGCGCCGACGAACAGGCTCTTGGCACCGTTCACCGCCCGCAGTTCGGTATGGCCCCAGATGCCCCACAGGGCCATCATCATGATGCCCACGGCGCCGCCGAAATAGCCGCCGTAGACGGCCAGCAGGCCCTGGCCGGCCAGCATGACGCCCGGCCCCGGATGGCGCTGCCGTCGCAGCAGGCGGCCCGCCGCGCCGCCCCAGGCGAAGGCCACGGCCCCCAGCAGGAGCAGCCAGGGCACCAGCAGGTCGAAATGGCGCGAGGGCGTCAGCAGCAGCAGAATGGCCCCGATCAGCCCGCCGGCCAGGCTGACCGCCAGCAGGCGGGAGGTGGCCACCCCGGGAAAGGGGGCAAAGTCCCGCCGCAGGGTCCAGGCGCTGGCCAGGGCGCCGGGGAACAGGGCCACGGTGCTGGTGGCATTGGCGACGGTGGACGGCACCCCGGCCAGGATCAGGGCCGGCAGGGTGACGAAGGAGCCGCCGCCCGCCAGGGCATTCATGGCCCCGGCCAGGGTGCCGACGGCGAGAAGCATGAGTGAGTTTTCCATGAGCCTCAGTCTGAAACATGGAGCACCCCCTGAAAATCGGCATTTTTCTCAGGCACACTTCGGTTAATCCATAGGCTGAGCAGGGAGCCGCGCCATGCGTTTCGATCTCACGGACCTCGATCTCTTCATCCAGGTCGCCGACAGCGGCAGCATCACGGCCGGCGCCGAGCGCTGCCATCTGTCCCTGGCCTCGGCCAGCGCCCGTATCCGGGGCATGGAGGAAACCCTGGGCACGCCCCTGTTGCAACGGGGCCGGCGCGGCGTCACGCCGACACCTGCCGGCCGGGCCCTGCTGCACCACGCCCAGACCATCGCCGCCCAGGTGCAGCATCTGCGCGGCGACCTGGGCCAGTATGCCCAGGGCCTCAAGGGCCACATCCGGCTGCTGGGCAACACCGCCGCCCTCAGCGAGTTCCTGCCGGAGGCCCTGGCCGCCTTTCTCGCCGCCCATCCCCAGGTCGATGTGGACGTGGAGGAAAGGCTCAGCCACCACATCGTCGAGGCCATCGCCGCCGGCCTGGGCGATGTGGGCATCATTGCCGACTCGGTGGACCCGGGGGAACTGGAAACCCTGCCGTTCCGGGAAGACCGCCTGGTGCTGGTATGCAGCCGCCGCCATGGGCTCGCCGGGCACGAGACGGTCAATTTCGCCGACACCCTGGACTGGGAATGGGTCGGCCTCACCCCGGGCAGCGCCCTGCCCGACTTTCTCGCCGCCCACGGCGCCCGCATCGGCCGCCAGCCCCGCTACCGGGTGCGGCTCGGCAATTTCGACGCCCTCTGCCGCATGGTGGAAGCGGGCGTCGGCGTCGGCATCGTCCCGGTGACGGCAGCCCGCCGCTACGCCCGCAGCATGGACCTGGCGGTAGTGCCCCTGGCCGATGCCTGGGCCAGCCGCCAGTTGCGGCTCTGCTGCCGCCGGCTGGAGGCGCTGCCGCCCTATGCCCGGCAGCTGGTGGAGCATCTGCGGCAAGCCTCGCCGCCGGCCATCTAAGGCGCCACACCCGGCCCCCGGCGCCTCATTCGCCGCCCCTGCCCGGCGACCCGTCCACCAATTCCTCCCGCACCGCGGCGAGGATTTCGGCGGAAATCGTTTCGTCCTCCACCGCCCGGGCCAGCACCACACCGCCTGCCGGGGAGGGCATCAGGGCCAGGGCCCGGCGGCGAAATCGCCTGGCCCCGGCCGACCCGGCCCGGCGATACCCTGCGGGTGGAAAGCGAGGTGCAGTCCGTGGTGCCCTCCCGCTCCAAGCCTCACCAGGGCATGGTCACGGTGCGTAGCGAAACCCTCAACCAGCACGGCGAAGCGGTGCAGGTGCTGACCGCCAAACTGGTGGTGCCGCGCCGTCCCGCCGCCTGAGCCGGCCAAGGGCCCGGCCTCAGTCTTGGTCCTCCCCCGGCAGCACCAGCACGGCGCGAAAGTCGTTGACGTTGGTGCGGGTGGGGCCGGTCAGCAGCAGGTCCCCCAGGCCGGCGAAGAAGCCGTAGGCGTCGTGGCCGGCCAGATGGCCCTGGGCGTCCGGGCCGGCAGCGGCGGCCCGGGCCAGGGTCGCCGGGCCGATGCAGGCGCCGGCATTGTCCTCGGAGCCGTCGATGCCGTCCGTGTCCGCCGCCAGGGCGTGGATGCCGGGCCGGCCGCCGAGGGCCAGCGCCAGGGCCAGGAGGAATTCGCTGTTGCGCCCGCCCCGGCCCAGGGGCGCGCCCGGCGCCACGCTGACGGTGGTCTCGCCGCCGGAGAGCAGCACGCAGGGCGGCGCCAGGGGCGTGCCGTGGTCCTGGCAGGCCAGGGCCAGACCGGCCATGACCTTGGCCACCTCCTTCGACTCCCCTTCCACCCGGTCCCCCAGCACCAGGGGTGTGATGCCGGCGGCCCGGGCGGCCTCGGCGGCGGCCAGGAGGGACTGCTGGGGCCGGCCGATGAGCCGGTAGTCGCTGCGGCCGAGCCGGGGATCGCCAGGCTTGGGCGTCTCCAGGGCGCCGGAGTGCAGCAGGGCGGCCACTTCCGGCGGCACCTCGATGCCGTAACGGGCCAGCACCGCCAGGGCGTCGGCACAGGTAGTGGGATCGGCCACCGTGGGGCCGGAGGCAATGACCGAGGGGTCGTCGCCGGCCACGTCGGAAATGGCCAGGGTCAGCACCGGGGCCGGCCAGGCCGCGGCGGCCAGGCGCCCGCCCTTGACCGCCGAGAGGTGCTTGCGCACGCAGTTGATCTCGCCGATGTCGGCACCGCTGAGCAGCAGGGCCCGGGTCAGGGCCCGCTTCTGGGCCAGGCTGACGCCGGGGGCCGGGGCCGCCATGAGGGCGGAACCGCCGCCGGAAATGAGGGCCAGCACCCGGTCCTTTTCCGTCAGGCCCCGCACCTGTTCCAGGATGCGGGCGGCAGCGGCCTCGCCGGCGGCGTCCGGCACCGGATGGGCCGCCTCCACCACTTCGATGCGGCGGCAGGGCAGGCCGTGGCCGTAGCGGGTCACCACCAGGCCGGAGAGAGGGCCGGGCCAGTGCTCCTCCACCGCCCGAGCCATGGCCCCCGCTGCCTTGCCGGCACCCACCACCACCAGGCGCCCGCCCTCGGGCAGGCTGGCCGGATCCGGCAGATGGGGCGGCACCAGCCGGGCCGGATCGGCAGCGGCGAGGGCGGCCTGCAGCAGGTTGTGGAGCAGGGCGTCGGGGGCGAGTTGCTTCTGGGAGGCAGCAGACATGGGGACTCCGGGAAAAGTCGGGACTGGCCGGACGGCACTTGCCGCCAGCGTCGGCGGCTGGCGGCGGCTGGCGGCAGAAGCGGGGCCGATGGCCGGCGCCGGTGCGGCCTGGGCCGGCCGTGCGCTGGGCAGGTCGCCCGGCAGCGCGCTATTACCTCGCTATTACCTAATGCATACTTTCTTGACCTGGATCAACGGTCGCCGGCGTCCAGGGGTTAGGCTGACCGCCCAGCCTCCGGGCTCCCTGCGGCCAAGGGCCCGGTCTGCGCCGGCCTCGGGCCTGCCGGGGGAGGACATGGGGCCGTTGCCCCGTTGCCGCCTATTTACCGCCTTCTGCCTTTCTGACCATAGCGCCCGCCCATGAGCACCGAACTTTTCACCTGGAGCGACGATTTTTCCGTCGGCATCCAGGAAATCGACGAACAGCACAAGGTCCTGGTGGGCCTGCTCAACCAGCTCCACGAGGCCATCCGCGACCACCAGGGCAGCGCCACCTCCCGGGAGATCCTGGACCGGCTGGCCGACTATACCCGCACCCATTTCACCGTGGAAGAGAGCCTCATGCGGGTCACCAACTACCCGGATTTCCCCGGCCACAAGGCCCAGCACGAGGAGCTGATCCGCCAGATCCGGGAGCTGCAGGAGAAGCTGGACACGGGCAAGGCCGCCATCAGTTTCGAACTGCTGCACTTCCTCAAGGTGTGGCTGACCAAGCACATCAGCGAAACCGACAAGCGCTTCGGCAGCCACTTCCTCGGCGTGCCCCTGGCCGCCGACTGGTCGCCGGAGGTGGAGGCGGCCATGAACTCGAAGAAGGCCTGGTGGCGCTTCTGGTAAGCCGGGCCGTTTGAGGCCGGCAGTGCAGGAAAACGGCAGCGCGGCTGCCGTTTCTTTTTGCCGCGGCCGTGGCGCCCCGGGCGATGCTGCCGCCCCCGCGGCTTGCCGCTTATAGGGGACTGCCGCCGGGAAAATCGGCCTGCCTGCCCCACAAGCGACAACGCCCGCCGAGGGGAGCCCGGCGCGACCGCCGTACAGCACCTGCCCGCTGAGGCAGCCATGACGCCACTCTCCGATGACCCATGGCTGAAATGGCCGTCCAGCCTGGGCCCCAGGCCACTCCCCTTTCAGATGCCCCGCGCCGCCGCCAGCCAGCCCAGGCCGGCCTCGGTGCCGGCGGCGGGCTTGTATTCGCAGCCGATCCAGCCGTCGTAGCCAAGTTCCGTCAGGCGGCGGAAGAGATAGGGGTAATGGATTTCGCCGCTGCCCGGTTCGTGGCGCCCCGGGTTGTCGGCGATCTGCAGGTGGCCGATGGCCGCCAGATGGCGCTCCAGGAATCGGGCCAGGTCCCCCTCCATGATCTGGGCGTGGTAGAGGTCGTACTGCAGTCGCCCCACGCCCGCCTCCGCCAGCACCTCCAGGCCCTTGGCCGGGCGGTCGAGCCAGAAGCCGGGCATGTCCACCCGGCTGTTGATGGGCTCGGCCAGCAGCTCGATACCGTGGGGCGCCAGCTTGGCGTGGGCCCAGCGCAGGTTGGCGATGAAGGTGGCGCGCAATTCGGCTTCCACTTCCGCCGCCTCCACCGCCCCGGCCGGGGCCAGACCGGCCAGGCAGTTCAGCCGGCGGCAGCCCAGGGTGAGCGCATACTCCAGCGCCAGCTCAACGCCCTGGCGGAATTCCGCCTCCCGCCCGGGCAGGCAGCCGAGCCCCCGTTCGCCCACCTCCCAATCCCCCGCCGGCAGGTTGAACAGCACCTGCTCCAGGCCGTGGGCCTGCAGGCGCTCGGCGATTTCCTCCTTGGCGTGGGCGTAGGGGAACATGTATTCGACACCCCGGAAGCCGGCGGCGGCGGCCCGGGCGAAGCGATCGAGAAAGGGATGCTCGGCAAAGAGAAAGCTCAGATTGGCGGCAAATTTCAACATAAGGGCGGGAAACGCAAGGGCGGCGAAGGGGAAAGCCTCAGTATAATCGGCCCACCAAGTTATCTATAAGACAGAGGAGACTGCCATGGGCAACCGCCTTTCCAAGATCGTCACCCGCACCGGCGACCAGGGTGAAACCGGCCTCGGCGACGGTTCCCGCACCGGCAAGGACAGCCTGCGCATCGACGCCATCGGCGAGGTGGACGAGCTCAACTCCTCCCTCGGCCTGCTGCTGGCCGAAAGCTTCCCCGAGGCCATCGACGCCGCCGCGCGGGAAGCCCTGATCCAGGTCCAGCACGACCTCTTCGACCTGGGGGGCGAGCTGTGCATCCCCGGCATGGAAATGGTCAAGGAAGAACAGGTGCTGCGCCTGGAGCAATGGGTGGCCGACTTCAACGAGCCCCTGGCGCCCCTCAAGGAATTCATCCTCCCCGGCGGCACCCGGGCCGCCGCCCACGCCCACCTGGCCCGCACCATCTGCCGCCGCGCCGAGCGCGCCGTGGTGCGCCTGGCCCACGCCGAGAGCGTGGCCGACGGCCCGCGCCAGTACCTCAACCGGCTCTCCGACCTGCTCTTCGTCCTCGGCCGGGCCTTGAATCACGCCGCCGGCTGCGGCGACGTGCTGTGGAAGCACGAGCGCAAGGCCAAGCCGAAACAGGCGTGAAGGTCAGGACGCTGCAAACGGAAAAGGCACCGACAGGTGCCTTTTTTCATGGCCAGGCGCCAGGATGCAAGGCGTATCGGGCTCAGGCCCCGGGCAGGCGGGCGATGACCTTGATCTCGAACTGGAAGCCATAGAGCCAGGTCACCCCCACCCCGGTCAGGGCGGGATAGGGAGCCTCGCCCCAGTAGTCCGGCAACACCCGCCAGAAGGTTTCCAGCACGGCCTCGGGATCGACCAGGAACACGGTCACCTCCACCACGTCGGCAAAGGTGCAGCCGGCGGCCTCCAGCACCCCGTTCAGGTTGTCGAAGGCGCGGCGGATCTGGGCCTCCAGCTGCGGCTCCGGCGAACCGTCGTCACGGCTGCCGACCTGGCCGGAGACAAAGAGGAAACCGTTCGAGCGCACGGCGGGGGAATAGCGGTTGCGTTCATACAGGGCTTGGCGCCCGGGCGGGAATACCGCATCGCGGGGTGATGTCATGGCAAGGGCTCTCTTTCTTGGCCGGCGGCGATGGCCGGACATGGCGGGAAATGGAGCGTCTCCCCGGAGAGGGGGCACGCTGCAGCGGAGCACCCACTGTAGCGCCGCGGTCGGGGCCGATAAATGGCGGCGGCTGGGCAACAGTGTTTGTAGAATGCAAACAATCATCACCGGAAAATCAAAACAAACATGGACCGCTTCGATGCCATGCGCGCCTTTACCTGCGTCGTCGACACCGGCAGCTTCACCAAGGCGGCGGAGACCCTGCACATCAGCCGGGCCACGGCGACCCAGCTGGTGCAGCAGCTGGAGAAGCGGCTGCAGGTCCGGCTGCTGGACAGGACCACGCGCAAGGTGGGAGTGACCGGTGCCGGCAGCGCCTTTTACGAGCGGGCGGTGCGCCTGCTGGCCGATCTGGACGATGCGGAAAACAGCGTCACCGCAAGCCAGGAAACCCTGGGCGGCCGCCTGCGCCTCGACGTGCCCAGCCCCCTGGCGCGCCTGGTGCTGCTGCCGGCCCTGCCCGCCTTTTTCGCACGCCATCCCGACATCCAGATCGACATGCGGGTCAGCGACCGTACTTCGGACCTGCTGGACGAAAACATCGACGGCGTCATCCGGGGCGGCCCCATGGCGGACCCGACGCTGATTGCCAGACGCCTGGGCGACCTGCGCCTGCAGACCTACGCGGCGCCCGACTATCTGCAGCGCCTGGGTTCGCCGCAGCACCCCCGGGAACTGGAGGGTCCGGAGCATCGCATCGTCGGCTATCTGTGGGCCCACCGGAACCAGCAGGCGCCCTATCTGATGCGGCGGCAGCAGGAGGCCCTCGGCATCCGCGGCCACTACGCCCTGGCCGTGGACGACGGCAATGCCTACCTGGCGGCGGCCCTGGCCGGGCTGGGGATCGTCTGGCTGCCCGACTACATGGCCCGGCCCCACGTGGCCGCAGGCTCCCTGATCCGGTTATTCCCGGACTGGCAACTGGACCCCATGCCCCTGCATGCCGCCTTCCCCCCCAGCCGGCGCAACAATGCCCGGCTGCGGGCCTTCATCGACTGGGCGGCCGAACTGATCGCCGGCATTTCCTGACGCCGGGCCGGGAGCCGGCCCGCGCCCCGGCCTGCCGGCGCCCTCGCCGCGATTGGCGGCCCGCCGGGCGTGGGTTTTCCACAGCAGCCGCCGCAGCGCCGGCAAACCGCCGGTGCCGGCCGCCCCGGGCGGGCCGGTCTACAGCAGCGCCGCCGTGTCCACCACCGCCACCCGGGTGGTCAGGGCGCTGAGGGCGATGCGGTGGATCATCTCGCTGACCGTGGTGCAGCAGTCCTTCAGCACCGAGACCGGGTACTTCTCCGCCGCCCTGGAGAGGGCGGTATGGGTGACGCAGTTGTGGGTCATCATGCCGCACAGCCACAGCTCGGTGATGCCCCGCTGTGCCAGCACGGCTTCCAGATCGGTCTGGTGGAAGCTGTCGGCGAAACGCTTCAGCACCACCGGCGCCTCCGGCGCAGCAGCCAGGAGACGGGGGTGGATGTCCACGCCCGGCGTTCCCTGGTTGAAGAAAGGCGCCGGTCCCTTGGCCGGGTCGGCCACGTGCTGCACCAGGATCACCGGCACGCCCCGGGCCCGGGCCGCGGCCACCGCCGCCAGGGTGCGCTCCAGCACTGCCTCCGGCTGCCACAGGGGGAAGGCGCCGCCGGGGAAATAGTCGTTCTGCAGGTCGATGACGACCAGGGCGGGTTTGCTGTTGCTCATGGGAATCTCCTTGAGTGGGGTGCGATGGGCCGATTATTGGCCAGCCCCGGCACCACCGGCAGTGGCCCGAATGACAATTTCCGTTAATATCAGGCCACACCATTTCCCGGGAACTGCCATGAACCGGCTCCCCGTTGCCGTGCTGGCCTACCAGCGCATCAGCCCCTTCCACCTCTCAGTGCCCTGCGTCGTCTTCGGCGAGCGCCACCTGGGCGCTCCGGCCTTCGAACTGCGGGTGTGTGCCTGGGAGGACGGTCCCCTCGCCACCACGGCCGGCTTCAGCCTCAACGTGGAACAGGGCCTGGAGGCCCTGGCCACGGCCCGGGTGGTGATCGTGCCGAGCTGGCGCGACCCGGCGGAACGGCCGCCCCAGGCCGTGCTCGACGCCCTGGTGGCCGCCCACCGGCGCGGCGCCCAGGTGGTGGGCCTGTGCCTGGGGGCCTACGTGCTAGCCGAGGCAGGCCTGCTGGACGGCCGCCGCGCCACCACCCACTGGGAGTTCGCCGCGGACTTCGCCCGCCGCTACCCGGCCGTGACCCTGGACCCGGGGGTGCTCTACGTGGACGAAGGCAACCTCCTCACCTCCGCCGGCACGGCGGCGGGCATCGACGCCTGCCTGCACCTGCTGCGCCAGCGCTGCGGCGCCACTGCCGCCAACCGGGTGGCCCGCCGCCTGGTGACGCCGCCCCACCGCCAGGGCGGCCAGGCCCAGTACATCCCCCAGCCCCTGCCCGCCAGCGCCGGCGATTCCCGCCTGGCGGCGCTGCTGGACCGGGTGCGGGCCAGCCTGGAACAGCCCCACGACCTCAACAGCCTGGCGGCCCAGGCCCTGATGAGCCGGCGCACCTTCACCCGCCACTTCCGCCAGCTCACCGGCGCCACCGTCGGCCAGTGGCTGCTGGGGGAACGGCTGGGCCTGGCCCAGCGCCTGCTGGAGAGCACGGACCACGGCATCGAACGCATCGCCCAGCTGGCCGGCTTCGGCTCCCCGGAAGCCCTGCGTCTGCACTTCCGCCGCAGCCTGGGGGTTTCCCCCAGCCAGTGGCGGCAATCCTTCGGCGCCCGGGACGGGGCCTGAGGGCGCCGCCATGCCCGCAACACCGCCCGGCGGTCACCCCGCCAGCGCCCCCATGCCCGGAACGCCTTGTCCCGCCTGCATCTACGGCATGGCATGGCGGAAATCCGCGTCCTTCCTGCCCCACCGGACAGGCAGGGCGGCAAGCCCCATCCCTGCGCCTTAAGACCGCCTTAAGATTCGCCGGTTAAGGTGGCGCACAAACTGACTCAGAGTGCCGCCATGAACCGTCGCCATCCTTCCCCCAGCTTCAGCCTCGCCGCCGTCGCCCTGCTCTGCGCCCTGGCCTTCCCGGCCCGGGCCGCCAACCCGGCCGACTTCATTGCCCTGGCCCCCGCCCAGGCCAAGGCCCTGGGGGTGGAAACCCGGCCCCTGGCCGCCGCCGATACGGGCAGCGCCGCCGGCCTACCGGCCAAGGTGGTGGTGCCGGTGGAGCAGATGCGGGTGGTGGCGGCGCCCCTGGCCGGCCTGCTGACCCAGGTGGGCGCCGTGGCCGGGCAGACGGTGAAGAAGGGCCAGATGCTGGCCCGCCTGGCCAGCCCGGGCCTCTTGCAGGTGCAACGGGACTACCTGCAGGCCAGGCAGCAGGCCGACCTGGCCCAGCGCAGCCTGGCCCGGGACGAACAGCTGTTCAAGGAAGGCATCATCGCCGAAGCCCGGCTCCAGGCCAGCCGCGCCAGCCAGGCCCAGGCGGCGGTGGCGGCGCGGGAACTGCAGGCCGAACTGCGCATTGCCGGCGCCACCGCCGGCGGCGGCAGCCTGACCCCGGAAGTGGCGGTCAGCGCGCCCCTGGACGGCGTGGTGCTGGAAGCCAGCGCCGCCGTGGGCAGCCGGGTGGAGGCGGCCACCGCCCTGTTCACCGTGGCCCAACTCAATCCCCTGTGGCTGGAAATCCAGGCCCCCGCCGCCCTGGCCGGCAACCTGAAGGAAGGGGCGGCGGTGCGCATCGCCGGCAGCGAGGCCAGCGGCAAGCTCATCAACGTGGGCCGCCAGATCAGCCCCGGCAGCCAGACCGTGACCCTGCGGGCGAGGATGGACGCGGGTCTCGACTCCCTGCACCCGGGCCAGATGGTGGAAGCCACGGTGGCCGCGGCGCCCCAGGCCGGCGCCACTGCCGGCAAGAGCGCCGCCTACCGCATCCCCCAGGCCGCCGTGGTGCGCCAGGCCGGCCAGGCCTGGGTCTTCGTGCAGACGGCCGGCGCCAGGCCCGGCTTCCAGGCCACCCCGGTGACCGTGGCCGGTAACGCCGGCGCCGACGTGCTGGTGAGCGGCAGCGCCCTGGCGGCCAACGCAGCGGTGGCGGTGAAGGGCGTCAGCGCCCTCAAGTCCGCCTGGAGTACTGCTGCCAGCGCCGCCAGCGATGCCGGGAGCGCCCAATAATGCTCTCCCGCCTGGTCGAATTCTCCCTGGCCCAGCGCCTCCTGATGCTGGTGCTGACGGCCCTGCTGGTGGGCGCCGGCATCATGGCCTTCCACAACCTGCCCATCGACGCCTTCCCCGACGTTTCCACCACCCAGGTGAAAATCATCATGAAGGCGCCAGGCATGACCCCGGAAGAGGTGGAGGCCCGCATCGTGGTGCCCATCGAACAGGAAATGCTGGGCATCCCCAAGCAGCGCATCCTGCGCACCACCTCCAAATACGCCATCGCCGACGTCACCATCGACTTCGAGGACGGCACCGACATCTACTGGGCCCGCCAGCAGGTGGCCGAGCGCCTCGGCGGCGTCGAGCTGCCCCCCGGCGCCAGCGGCGGCCTGGCCCCCATCACTACGCCCCTCTCCGAAATGTTCATGTTCACCGTGGAAGGCCCCCTCTCCCTGGAGGAGAAGCGGACCATCCTGGACTGGACCATCCGCCCCCAGCTGCGCACCCTGCGCGGCGTCGCCGACGTGAACAGCCTGGGCGGCCACGCCAAGGCCTTCGAGGTGGTGCCCGACGCGGCGGCCCTCAACGCCCGCGGCGTCAGCCTCAACGAACTGCGCCAGGCGGTGGAAGGCAACAACCGCAACGACGGCGCCGGCCGCCTCACCGAGGGCGAGGAAACCCTGCTGGTGCGGGTGGAAGGGGCCGTGCGCAGCCTGGAAGACCTGCGCGCCATCGTCATCGCCCAGCGCGGCGGCAATCCGGTGCGGGTGGGCGACGTGGCCGAGGTGCGCTTCGGCGCCCTCACCCGCTACGGCGCGGTGACCAAGGACGGCCAGGGAGAGGCGGTGGAAGGCCTGGTGCTGGGCCTGCGCGGCGCCAACGCCCAGCAGGTGGTGGACCAGGTGAAGGCCAAGCTGGCCGAGATCCAGGCCACCCTGCCCGAAGGCGTCAGCATCGTGCCCTTCTACGACCGGGGCCATCTGGTGGAGCGGGCCGTGGGCACCGTCTCCAAGGCCCTGGGCGAGGCCATCGTGCTGGTGGTGATCCTGCTCCTGGCCTTCCTCGGCAACCTGCGGGCGGCCTTGGTGGTGTCGGTGATCCTGCCCCTCTCGGCCCTGCTCACCTTCATCCTCATGCAGTACTTCGGCCTCTCCGCCAACCTCATGAGCCTGGGCGGCCTGGCCATCGCCATCGGCATGCTGGTGGATGCGGCGGTGGTGATCGTGGAAAACGTGGAGAGCCACCTCTCCAGCCCCCATACCTCCGCCCGCCTGCCCCTGCTGCACGTCATCTACCGCTCGGTGCGGGAGGTGACGGTGCCGGTGGCCTCCGGCATCGCCATCATCGTCATCGTCTTCGTGCCCCTGCTAACCCTGGAGGGGCTGGAAGGCAAGCTCTTCATCCCGGTGGCCCTGACCATCGTCTTCGCCCTGGTCTCCTCCCTGCTGCTGGCCCTCACCGTCATCCCGGCCCTGGCCTCCATGCTCATGCAGCGGGGCGGCCACCACGAGGCCTGGCTGGTGCAGAAACTCAACGCCGCCTACGCCCCGGCCCTGGACTGGGCCCTGGCCCACACCCGGCAGGTGGTGGTCGCCGCCCTGGCCCTGCTGGTGCTGGCCATCGGTGCCTACACCCTGCTGGGCAAGACCTTCCTGCCCACCATGGACGAGGGCGACCTCATCATCCAGCTGGAAAAGCTGCCCTCCATCAGTCTGGAGGAGACGGTGGAAACGGATCAGCGGGTGCAGCGGGCCATCCTGGAGCGGGTGCCGGAGGTGAAGAACATCATCGCCCGGGTCGGCTCCGACGAACTGGGCCTGGACCCCATGGGCCTCAACCAGACCGACACCTTTCTCGTGCTCAAGCCCATCGATGAATGGCGCCAGCCGGACAAGGACTGGCTCACCGACCAGCTGCGCCAGGTGATGGAAGACTTCCCCGGCATCGCCTACACCTTCACCCAGCCCATCGACATGCGCATCTCGGAAATGCTCACCGGCGTGCGCGGCGACATCGCGGTGAAGGTCTTCGGCACCGATCTGGACCAGCTCAACCACGCCGCCGACGGCATCGTCGCCCTGCTCAAGGGCATCAAGGGCGCGGAGGACGTGTTCACCCTGAAGAACGAAGGGGTGCAGTACCTCAAGGTGGAGATCGACCGCCTCGCCGCCGGCCGCCTGGGCCTGCCCATTGAAGACGTGCAGAACGCCCTCAAGACCCTGGTGGAAGGCCTGCCCGCCGGCCTGGTGGTGGAGCCGGGACGGCGCACCCCGGTGCTGCTGCGGGGCGGCCCGGACTACAAGACCAGCGTCGAGCGCTTCGCCGACCTGCGCCTGTCCCTGCCCGGCGAAGGCACCAATGTCCGCACCGTGCCCCTGTCCCAGGTGGCCAAGATCGAACGGGTCGAAGGCCCGGTCAAGGTGGACCGGGAAAACGCCCAGCGCTACGTGGTGATCCAGTCCAACGTGCGGGACCGGGACCTGGTGGGCTTCGTCGAGGAAGCCCAGGCCAAGGTGGCCCAGCAGCTGAAGCTGCCCCAGGGCTACCGCATCGTCTGGGGCGGCCAGTTCGAGAACCAGCAACGGGCCGCCCAGCGCCTGATGCTGGTGGTGCCCGTGGCCCTGGGCCTGATCTTCATGCTGCTCTTTTCCACCTTCGGCTCCCTGCGCCAGGCCGGCCTGGTCCTGGCCATGATCCCCTTCGCCCTGGTGGGCGGCGTCTTCGCCCTGCTGCTTTCCGGCCAGTACCTGTCGGTGCCCGCCTCGGTCGGCTTCATCGCCCTGCTCGGCATCGCCGTGCTCAACGGCGTGGTGATGCTCACCTACTTCAACCAGCTGCGCACCCAGGGTCTGCCCCTGGAGCAGGTGGTGCGGGAAGGGGCCAGGCGGCGCCTGCGCCCGGTGCTGATGACGGCCTCCATCGCCGCCTTCGGCCTGGTGCCCCTGCTCTTCGCCAGCGGCCCCGGTTCCGAGATCCAGAAGCCCCTGGCCATCGTGGTCATCGGCGGCCTGCTCAGCTCCACCCTGCTGACCCTGCTGCTGCTGCCCATCCTCTACCGCCGCTTCGGCTTCGACAACACTCCGGGAGAACGGCCATGAGCGCAAACAATCGCCCCGTGGATACCTGCCTGACCCTGGTGATCCACCCCAATCTGGAAGACGCGGTGGTGGACTTCCTCCTCGACCGGGCCGAGACCGTGGGCCATTTCACCTCCCGCCCGGTGGATGCCCACGGCGGCGACATCGCCTACGAAACCGCCGCCGAACGGGTGCGCGGCCGGGCCCGCCGCTTCCGCATCCAGGCCCTCATGGCCGGCACCCATGTGCACGACCTGCTGCGGGACCTGCGCCAGCAATTCACCGGCGCCGACATCTACTACTGGACCGCCCCGGTCCAGCAATCCGGGAGGCTGTAATGGGCCCCATGCTGAAACTGATGCCCCTGGCCGCCCTGCTCTGCAGCGCCGCCCTCCAGGCCGCCGAACCGCCGCCCCTGGCCTACCCCACCGACCTGCCGCCGCGGGAAGCGGCGGTCAACGCCATCCGCCTCGCGCCCCAGGCCAAGGCCGCCGAAGCCATGCTGGAAGCCGAGGGCGAAAACCGCAAGCGCCTGGAAGCCGGCCCCTATGAATGGACCGCCCGGGTCGGCAGCCAGCGGCGCAACGTCAACGGCGTAAACGGCGCCGCCAACGAACGCTACCGGGAATGGAGCGGCGGCATCGAGCGGGGCATCCGCCTGCCCGGCAAGGCCGCCCTCGACGAGCAGCTCGGCGCCAACGGCGAAGCCATGGCCAAGGTGGCCCTGGGCGACACCCTGCACGAGACCTCCCGCAGCCTGCTGCGCTACTGGTTCATCTGGCTGCGGGAAAACGAAGGCGCCGCCCAGTGGCAGCGCCAGAGCGAATCCCTGGCCCGCCAGCGCCAGGTCACCGCCCGCCGCGTACAGCTGGGGGACGCGCCGCGCCTGGAACTGATGCAGGCCGAAGCCGCCGCCGCCCAGGCCCAGGCCGCCTTGGAACAGGCCCGCCTGCGCCGCCAGGTGGCCGAAGCCGACCTGGCGGCCCGCTTCCCCAGCCTGCCCCAGCCCAGGCAGGTGGCCCCCAGCGAGCCCCTGCCCCTGGAAGAGGCCGAGTGGCGCGAGCACCTGCTGGAACACAACCACGAGCTGATGCTGGCCCGGGCCGAAAGCGAACAGGCCCGGCTGGTGGCCAACCGGGCCGACGCCGAGCGGATGCCCGACCCCACCCTGGGAGTGCACGTGGGCTCCGACAAGGGCGGCGAGGAACGCATCGCCGGGGTCAGCATCTCCATCCCCTTCTCCGGCAGCCTGCGCAGCGCCACCGCCCGCCGCGACGCCGCCTACGCCAGCGCCGCCGCCAGCCGGGAAGCCGCCACCCTGGCCCGCATCAACGCCGAAGTGGCCGCCCTCCTGGCCAACGCCCGGGCTGCCTACGAATCCTGGCGCCGGGCCGAGGATGCCGCCCAGCGCATCGAGCAGGCCGCCGCCCTCATGGCCCGGGCCTACCAGCTGGGCGAAGCCGGCATCACCGAACTGCTCACCGCCCAGCGCCAGGCCAACGAAGCCCGCCTCGCCGCCAACCAGAGCCGCCTCGACGCCCTGGAAAGCCGCTACCGGGTGTACCTGGACGGCCACGGCCTGTGGCCGGTGGACGGGGAGCACACGGAGAAATAAGGCCGTCACGAAGCACCGCCCTGGAAGGCAGAAGGGACGGGCCTCCCCACCGTGCAACGGTGGAGAAGCCCGTCCCTTCTTGTTGGTGGCGATGGTGCCGCTGCCGGGCAGCGGACCGCTACGGCTAGGCGGTGGCGAAGAAGGCCGGATCGAAGGCGACGCCGGCAGCCGGCAGCGGGCCCTGGAAGGCCAGGGCCTGGAAGTACTGGGGCGGCACCTCCGGCAGCAGCAGCGGCGCCGCCTGGACGAAGCCGAAGCGGCCGTAGAAGGCCGGCTCCCCCACCAGCACGCAGCCGGCGGCGCCGCGCCGGCGCAGTTCCTCCAGGCCGCGCCGCATCAGCCGGCTGCCGATGCCGCAGCCCTGATGCTCTGGCAGCACCGAGACGGGGCCGACCCCGAACCAGCCGGGAGCGGCAGGACTCAGGGTCACCGGCGAAAAGGCCACGTGGCCGAGAAGGCGCCCGCCCTCCTCCGCCACCAGGGAAAGGCTGAGCCTGCCGCTATCTCGCAGGGCGCCGACGATGAACTGCTCGGTGCCCGCGCTGTGGGCCGCCGTGGCAAAGGCCAGGCGGGTCAGGTCGAAAATGGCGGCGCTGTCGGCCGGCTGTTCGGGACGAATGGTGATGGTCATGTGATGAATTCCTTTTTGCAATGCAGGCGCCGTGCCGCCCGGCCGCCAGTAGGGGCCCGGGCCGGGCGGGGGCGCGGGAGGGCTACTGGTTGTCGAGCTGGCCGCGCACGGCCCCCAGGCCGGCCCGGTTGATCCGGTAAGGCCGGCCGTCCAGGGAGGCGATGAGGCGCTTGGCCTTCAGCTTCTTGAACACCGGCAAGGTGCAGTCGCTGAGGACGAAACCTTCGCGGGTATAGCAATCGACGTGGGTAATGCGGCCGGAAGCATCGCGGTGATGTTCGATATGACCGCCTTTGGCGAGGACGTGCAACGTCCGCTGCTCGGGCTTGGAAAGATTCATGTTGGATTGTTCCGCAATCAAATGCACACACGACGGCAGCCTCCGAGAGGCGCCATCGACGCTATGGGCATATCGATAACTCGCGGCCGGCGGGGCCAGACGGAGTTATCGGATTGCGGCAATCTCCAACATACAGACCTAACTCAAATGGAATGGGCTTGCCCGTTTGCCGGGCAGGCGCGAATGATAGCGCTCCCCTCGGGGCGGGGCAATCGGGGCGGTGTCGGGCAGGGCGCCGCCGGACGCCTGGCACCCGGCCTGCAAGGCAGGAGGGACGGCCCTTCCAGCCATGGCATGGCGGAAGGTGGCGTCGTTATTGGGTGGTGGCACTGTTGTTTCCGGGACTGCGGGCGAGTTGTTGCCGGTCTGAGTCTTCGGGCGTAGTGAGTTTCGTGACCGCTGCGTTCCGCGCCTGACGCGCGGGTTACTTTCTTTTGCTTCGCCAAAAGAAGAGTAACCAAAGAAAAGGCGAGCCCGGTTTGGCACCCCTGCGGGGTTCCCTACGCTACTCGCTTCCGGCGGGGGCTGCGCAACTCGGGCCTGCGGGCCTCAAACAGTGCGCGCCCTTTTCCCGCCAAAAGCCCAGTTGCTCGGCGCCGCACAGGGCGGGATTGGCGCTATCCGAATTTCGCTAACGCCCCCAAGAAGATATTCGATCAAGGAGGACAGTGATACAGCATGTTACTTGAGCCTCTTATAAAATTATTGGCGCCTTCATTCGGGCTAACTCTAGCCATGGAAAATATCTAACCATCTCCTGCGCCGCTTGATAGCGGCCTTGTCGGCAAGTAAGAAATAGAAAAAATCCTCGTAGTGAGGAATAGTCATCATCGGCTTACCTTGACTCATTTCATACTCGCTTGCCTTGTGAGCCATGGCTTCTAGTAGTAGGTGAATAGGGCGAAGTACTTCCACTAGGCGCCAGATCACCAAAGGAGCACTTTTCTGAACGACATACTGACGGTGAAGGCAGTCGAAAACCGTCATGGGGTGACCTGACTCATTTAGGTAGTAGGTAAAGCTATTGGGCGGCCCCTGCCTATCCATGCTGTACAGCAGGTCCATCGCGCACTTTTGCCTAACCTGGTGAGGTGTGTGCAACTCATAGACTGAACGAGCAATGTCCAGCCACTTATCTAAAGGGCTGCGATTCATCTTCGCCTCACACACCTCATTCAAGTTGAAGTAGCGAGAGTCCTTCGCATACTCTGTAAAAAAGCCAATCAGCGCTTGATCCTCGGTGTCCAAAGTAGGTTGCTTCGTACTCAGGGGATGGTATTCAGGCATTAGCCTTACGCACTCGTCATACAAGGTTTTCACATCGTGACCAAACTTGTTTCTTAACTGCACGATGGTTGGCGTTGAATAGTTATTCGTCAGCATGTAGTGAGTGACGACCGCCAACTTCAAGAGCCGCTCCATACCGATAGAAATGTTGAAGAACGAAGAATAAAAGTAGCCGTCTTTGTCTTGAAAAAAGTTGGCCTTTAAGAGAAGGTCAAAGCCAGAGAGGATCATGTTCTTTGTAAGATGAGCCTCTTGCGCCAAGAGGGTGAATTGCTTGTCGAATCCAATCTGCTTCATTGCATGTCACCTATAGGCTAATAGTTCTTCACAGGGCGGCGAGTCGTCGGTCATGGTGCACAGCATAAACATCCGCCTCGGCTGAACTGCGGACTGGTGATGGCTGAACAAGCAGTATCTCGACAAATACAGGTGTAAGCGCGAGCAGCAAGCTTTGTCTGCTCACTTGGTTGTTGCTAGTGACATATGCTTTGAGAAGTAATGCTGCTCTTTGTTGATGCTATGAAATCTATCATGCGTAAGTTATGACAAAAATGGACGAACCGAACCCGAGTGTTAATGAGCTTACTGTGACCATCCTCGCCCTGAGGGTCGGGAAAAAGCAACTCACCAAGCAGTTATTTGCTCAGCTTCCAATAATGGGATTTTGTGGTGAAGGTGGCCGAGTTCGTGAAGGTGTTAAGCCTTGGGGGGTTGTACGGCCGGATGGAGATCGATTTGGCGGCTGGCTGATTTATGAGTATGAAGGGACGCTCTATCGTGCCCAACTTATTCAGGCACGAAGCCAGTCAGCGATTGACCAAGAAAAGCGACTACTCGACCAAAAGGGCTATTCTAGGCAGATTCTAGACTTGGAGTTGAAACGTCTCACTGAGGAACCCGAGAAAGCAAAGCACCACGCTGCAATGGCTTTACTTCCTCAGCTTTTTATCGGTGTCTAGCAGTTAAATTCCACTCGGTGTTATTCCCCCTTCCACCCCCGCCGAGCAGCGCAAGGCGGGCGGGGGGCTTTCGGCGAGGACTGTCTGAGGTCCCGCAGGGACCGAGTTCCGCAGCCGCCCCGCTCGGCTGAGCAGCGCAGGGGAGCCCGCAGGGCCGGGGGTGAGGGTCCGCCTTCTTTTGGCTACTTTTCTTAGCGGTTAAGAAAAGTACGCCCGCCGGGCAACGGCGGAACACAGCCGCAAAATCAACAATCCACACCCAACCAATCCCCCCGCCCCCCCAAAAACCACCCCGCCACCAACCAAAAAAGACGGCCATCTCCACCACACCCCGGCGGAAACGCCCGTCCCCATTGCCTCCCGGGCCAATGCCCGGATCAGATCAACACCGTCGAGACTAGCCCTTCCCCTCCAGCACCCGCAGCAGGGAGGAGGTGTCGTCCTTGCCCATGCCCTGCCCCATCAGGGCGTTGAGTTGCTGACCCACCTGGGCCGCCACCGGCAGGGGCGCACCCAGGGCGTGGGCCTCGGCCAGGAGGATGCCGAAATCCTTGTGGTGCAGCCGGGCCTCGATGCCGGCGGCGAAGTCCCGCTCCGCCATGCGCTCGCCCATCACCTCCAGCACCCGGCTGCCGGCGGAGCCGCCGAGCAGGGCTTCCCGCAGGCGGGAGGTGTCCACGCCGCTGGCGGCGGCCAGGTGCATGGCTTCGGCGCAGGCCTGGATGGCGGCCACCATGATCATCTGGTTGCAGGCCTTGGCCACCTGGCCGGCGCCGTTGTCGCCGATGTGCACCACGGTTTTGCCCAGGCGCAGCAGCAGGGGCTTCACCCGCTCCAGTACGGCGGCGTCGCCGCCGGCCATGATGGCCAGGGTGGCGTGGATGGCGCCCTGCTCGCCGCCGGAAACGGGGGCGTCGAGGAAGTGGATGCCCCGGGCGGCCAGGGCGGCGGCGATCTCCCGGGCATCGCCGGGGGCGATGGTGCTCATGTCCACCACCACGCAGCCGGGGGCCAGGCCTTCGATGAGGCCGGCTTCGCCGAGGACCACGCTTTTGACGTCGCTGCCGCTGGTGACCACGGTGAACACGATCTCGGCCCGGCGCCCGACCTCGGCCGGGGTGGCGGCGACGGCGGCGCCCATTTCGGCCAGGGGCGCGGTGCTGGCCGGGCGGCGGCCCCACACGGTGAGGGGATAGCCGGCGTCGAGCAGGTGGCCGGCCATGGGGCGGCCCATGACGCCGAGGCCGATGAAGCCGACGGCGGGTTTGGCGGAAGAGCTGGCGGTCATGTGGAATGCAGTGACTGAAGGGATGGGGATGGGGCGCCGCCGGGGCCGGCGGCCTGGCGGTGCTGCTGCTTGGCCAGGTACATGGCCTGGTCGGCGGCGCCGATGAGGGATTCGGCCACGTCGGCCTGGTCGGGGAAGACGGCGCTGCCGATGGAAACGCCGACCCGCAGTTCCTGGCCCTGCCACATCACCGGGCGGGCGACGGCGTTTTCGATCTCGCCCATCACCCGCTCCAGATCGTCCTCGACGGAGAGGTGGGCGAGGAGTACGGCGAATTCGTCGCCGGCCAGGCGGGCCACCGTGTCGCTGGTGCGCACGGCATTCTGCAGGCGGCGCCCCACCTCCTGCAGCACCGTGTCGCCGGCCTGGTGGCCGTAGGTGTCATTGACGCTCTTGAAGCCGTCCAGGTCCATGTAGAGCAGGCCCAGCCGCTCGCCCTGGCGCCGGGCGTGGGCCAGGGCCTGATCCAGGCGCTCGAGGAAGAGGGAGCGGTTGGGCAGGCCGGTAAGGGGGTCATGGTGGGCCAGGCGCCACATTTCCTCCTGGCTGCGGCGCAGTTCGGTGACGTCCTGGTACACGGCGACGAACTGGCGCACCCCGCCCTGGGCGTCGGTGACGGAGCGGACGTCCAGCTCCACCAGGATGGCTTCGCCGGTCTTGCGCCGGTTCCAGATTTCGCCGCGCCACTCGCCCCGGGTCTTCAGGGCCTGCCACATGCGGGAGAAGAATTCCGGGCTGTGGCGGTTGGAGCGGAAGAAGCCGGTGCGCCGGCCCAGGCACTCCTCCCGGCTGTAACCGAGGAGGCTGACGAAGGCGGAGTTCACGTTGTTGATGGTGCCGTCGCCGTCGGTGATGAGGATGGCCCGGCCGGCCCGTTCCAGCACGTCCCGGTAGATGCGGCTGGAGAGTTCCGCCGCCTTGATCTCGGTGATGTCGGCGAAGGAGGTGACGACGGCGAAGGGCTGCCGCTCGTCGGCGAAGTTGAGGGGCCGGCTGTTCACGCTGAGCCAGATGAGGCCGGCGTCGGGCCGGTGCAGGCCCATGATGATGTTGTCGCAGGAGACGCCGGTGCGCAGGGTGACCATGGCCGGATGGTCGCAGCCGGGGAAGGGGCTGCCGTCCTCCCGCACCGCCTGCCATTCCGGGTCGGTGGAATCCAGGCCCACCAGGTTCTCGCCGATGCGCAGGATGCGCCGGGCCGAGGCGTTGGCGGAAATGATCTTGCCTGCCTGGTCCTGCACCACCACGCCCTCGGCCATGGCCGAGACCAGGGAACGCTGCATGGCTTCGCTGCGGGCCAGGTCCAGCTCGGCCTGCTTGCGCGCCGAGATGTCGGAGATGATGCCGAGCATGCGCAGGGGCCGGCCCTCCGGGTCCCGGGCGCAGACCTTGCCCCGGCTCAGCACCCAGCGGTAGTTGCCGTCCTTGTGGCGCAGGCGGAATTCCATCTCGTACACCGGCGTGCGCCCGGCGAAATGGTCGGTGACGGCAGCCATGGCCCGTTCCCGGTCGTCCGGATGCAGGCGCTCCAGCCACTCCTCGTGGCGGCTCGGCAGTTCCTCGTCCCGGTAGCCCAGGATGGCCTTCCAGCGCGGCGAGAAATAGGCCCGGTTGTCCGCCACGAACCAGTCCCAGACCCCGGCGTCGGCCCCGTCCAGGGCGAATTTCCAGCGCTCCTCCGCATCGGCCAGGGCCTGCTGCATGTTCATGTAGTCGGTGACGTCCTGCAGGGTGCCGGTGAGGCGGCTGGGACGGCCGCTGCCGTCCCGCTCGGCGCGACCGCCCAGGTGCACGTAGCGCTCCACATTGCCCGGCAGCAACAGGCGGCAGGCGATATCGAGGGAACCGCCCTGCTCCCGCACCTGGGCGAAGTTAACCTCGATGCGCTTGCGGTCCCGGGGATTGACCCGGGCCAGGAAGGCCTGCAGGGAGGGCTTCTGGCTCTCCGGCAGATAGCCCAGGATGCGGTAGGTCTCGTCGGACCACCACACCTGGTTGCCCGGAATGTCCCGCTCCCAGCTGCCCAGGTTGGCCACCCGCTGGGCTTCGATGAAATGGCCCCGCTCCCGGGCCAGCATGGTTTCGAGCCGGTCCCGGCGCAGCTGGTAGAAGGCGACGGCGCCGCCGCACAGCAGCACCAGCAGGGACAGCAGCATGCCCTTGCGCAGGTTGGCGTTGCGCTGGGCCAGCAGTTCCTCCTCCAGGCCCCGGGGCGACACGGCCACCATCACCAGCATGGGATAGCGGTCCAGCCAGCGGTAGGCGACGGTGCGGGTGATGCCGTCCAGGGCCGAAACCCGGGTGACCAGGCCGTGGGAGCTTTTCTTGAAGGGGCCGAACAACTCGTCGCTGAGCTGCTTGCCCAGGTGCTTTTCCATTTCCCGGGAGCGGCCCAGGACCTTGCCGGCGGCGGAATACAGAGTCAGCACCCCGTCCGGACCCAGGTCCTGGTGCTGGACGAAGGCGGTGAGCTGGCGCGGCTCCATGAAGAAGGCGACGACCCCGGCAAACTGGCCCCGGGCATCGAAGATGGGGCGGGACAGCTGCACCCCGGGCGCCCCGGTCATGCGCCCCTGGACCGGCCCGCTGATGTAGAGGCTGTCGCGGCCGCCGCTGGAGAAATGGATGTAGTTGTCCCGGTCCCCCAGATAGACCCGCTCGCCGGGACGGCGGGGGGCATCGGAGGTGGCGACGTAGCCGTCCCGGTCGATGACGGTGACCCGGGCCCCCAGCTCCTGCAGGGAGCCCTGGCGCAGCAGGGCGATGGTGGTGTCGACTGACTTGCGCTCGGCCACGTATTCGCTGCGCAGGAGCAGGAGCACGTCGTCCAGGCGCTGCAGCTGGCGCAGCAGGTTTTCCGCCACCAGGTCGGCCACCACCCAACGCTCCGCCTCGAAGCGCTGCTGCCGCTCCTCGGCGAAGAGGCGGTTTTCCCGCAACAGGAAGGTCCAGATCAGGGCCAGGGCCGCCGCCACCATGAGCAGCAGCGCGACGGGCCAGCGGCGCCCCGGGAACAAGGGTTTGGGCATGGCCGGCGGGTTCTCAGTCGGCCCCGTCGGTCCGGCCGGAAAGGCGCTCCAGCAGTTTCAGCACCGCCACCGAATCCTCCTCCTCCAGGCCGGAACCGACCATGGCGTTGAACATCTGGGCCGTGGCGGCGGCACCGGGCAGGCACAGGCCCAGTTCATGGGCGCTCTGCATGACGATGTTGAGGTCCTTCTGGTGCATCCAGGATTTGAAGCCGGGCTTGAAGTTGCGCTCCAGCATGCGCTGGCCGTGATTCTCCAGGATGCGGCTGTAGGCGAAGCCGCCGAGCAGGGCCTCGCGCACCTTGGCCGGGTCCACCCCGGCCTGGCGGGCGAAGTTGAAGGCTTCGGCCACCGCCAGCACGCCCATGCCGGTGACGATCTGGTTGCAGGCCTTGGCCACCTGGCCGGCGCCGGCGGCGCCCACGTGGACCACGTTCTGGCCCAGGCAGAGGAAGGCCGGCAGGGCCTTGGCAAAGGCTTCGGCGGAACCGCCGGCCATGATGGAAAGGCTGCCGGCAATGGCCCCCACCTCGCCGCCGGAGACCGGAGCATCGACGAAGTCCACGCCCCGGGCCTGCAGCCTGGCGGCCAGGTCACGGGCCGCGGCGGGAGCGATGGTGCTCATGTCCACCGCCACCAGACCGTGCTTGCCGGCCCCCTCGGCGCCGGCGGCAACGCCGTCGGGGCCCAGCATCACCTGCGCCACGTCGGGGGCATCGGCCACCATGGAAATGACCACCTCGACCTGGCCGGCTACGGCCGCCGGGCTGCTGCAGCCGACGGCGCCGGCCTCCAGCAGGGGCGCCATGGATTCGGGCCGGCGCGCCCAGACATGGACGCCGTGGCCGCCCTTGAGCAGGTTGAGAGCCATGGGGCGGCCCATGATGCCAAGACCGATGAATCCGATTTCCATACTGTTTCCTCTGGTGATTGATGTCGTTCCGGCCGCCTCTGCCGGGCGGCCTCTTCATACTAAAGTCATAGTTAGTTTAACCCCCTCGCGGCATGAAAAAAAGCGCCCGGGCGGGCGCTTTTGCATATTTCCTGCGCAACGGGGGTTAGACGCGGAAGCCGGCGATGGCCGTACTCAAACCGCCGGCGGCGGAACGCAGTTGCACGGCGGACTGGCTCATCTGCCCGGCCACTTCGCTGGCCTCTTCCGCCGAGGAGGAAATGCGCTCCATGTTCTGGGCGATTTCCGTGCTGGCCACCTGCTGCTCCCGCACCGAGAGGACAATTTCATCGACCCCGCGGCTGGCCTGCTCCACCTTGCCCCGGGCCTGCTCCAGGGTGCCCTCGACACCGCCGGCCAGGCCGGCGCTGGCTTCGATGGATTGCAGCCCGGCCCCCACCGCCGCCCGCACCTGGTCGGTCTGACTGACGATGGCGCTGGCCAGGCGGGCGATCTCGGAGGCGGAGCCGCCGGATTTTTCCGCCAGCTTGCGCACCTCGTCGGCCACCACGGCGAAGCCCCGGCCCGCCTCCCCGGCCCGGGCCGCCTCGATGGCGGCATTCAGGGCCAGCAGGTTGGTCTGGTCGGCGATCTCCCGCACTTCCTGGGTCATGTGGGTGATGGCGCTGGTGCTGTGCACGAAGTCCTCCACCACCCGGGCCACGTCATCCACCGTGTCGCGGATGCGGTGAATCTCGGCCACCAGCTCGCTCACCTGCTGGCTGCCGGCGTTGGTGGAGCTGACGCTTTCCTGGGACTGGCCATGGACGTCGCCGGCCACTTCGGCCACGGTGGCGATGGCCACCGTCAGCTCCTCGATGGCGGCGGCGTTGCTGGCCACGGACTCGGACTGGGCATGGGAAGCGTCGTTGAGCAGCCCGGAAGTGTGGGCCAGTTCGCCGGCGGTGTGGTCCACGGTCTGGACCGAGGCCGCCACCTGCCCCACCAGGGAGTGCATCTTGCCCATCATGTCGTTGAAGGCGGACGCCATGCGGCCGATTTCGTCGCGCTGGTCGATGCCCACCCGCTGGGTCAGGTCGCCGGTGGCGGCGATGCGGGTGATGGTGCCTTCCAGCAGTTGCACCGGCCCGGTGATGGCCCGGATCAGATAGAAGGAAAGAGCGGCCAGCAGCGCCAGCGCCAGGGCCAGGAAGGCCCCCAGCCAGAGCAGCATGGTGCGGTAGGTGGCAGCGGCGGCGGCCTGCTCGGCGGCGCCGTTCTCGGCGGCCGCCGACTGGATCTGGGCCACCAGTCCGTCGATCATCTGGGTCGGCTCCCGGTCGATGCCCCGCACCAGCTTGTCCACCGTCGCCGCCGGATCGCCAGCGGTGCGTTCGTAGGATTTCAGCGCCGCCCGGTAGGCCGGCCCCAGCTTGGCGAAGGTGCTGCCCGCCTCGGCCACCTTGAGCCGGTCGGCGATGCCCAGGCGACGGGCCAGGCCGTCCAGCTTCTCCAGGCCGGCGATGACCTGGGCCTCCTCCTTGTCGAAGCCGGCCAGGTGCTTGTCGAAGGCCTGGGCGTCCTTGCCCCGCAGCAGGATGTTCTTCCATTCCTGCACCTGGATCTTGAAGGCAACCTGGACGCCCCGGGCGGTATTGACCGCCTCCAGGTAGGTCTGCTGGCGGTCGAGGGCCCCGACCATCTGGCGGTTCAGGTGGCTGCTCTGCAGGGCGGAAAATCCGCCCATGACCACCAGGGTGAGTACGGCAACGGCGGCTAGAAGCAGAAGCTTCCAGCGGATGCTGGCATTTTTCATGGAATCCCCCCGAATCGTTGTCAGGACCGAATGATCCGGCCTGAGCGAAGGACCATCATACGGCCGGGAGGTTCCGAAAAATAACGAAAAACCGGATATTAATCAGCAACCTGGGAGTTACCCTAGGTCAGCCGCCACGCTTCACACCGGCCTTCAGCAGCATCATTTCCAGGGGGCAGAAACGGGTGAAACCGCTCTGCAGCAGGTTGGCGCCGACGAAGGCGGTGAACCAGAGGAAATTGGCATTGACGAACAGGGGGCTGGCTTCCACCCCCAGGGCCAGGGACAGCAGCACGAAGCTGCCGGCGAAGATGCGGATGAGACGTTCCGAGGTCATGGTTGTTGCTCCTTGAAAGTGGCGTAGTAGAGCACCGGGATCACCACCAGGGTCAGCAGGGTGGAAACCAGGATGCCGAAGATGAGGCTGATGGCCAGCCCGTTGAAAATGGGGTCGTCGAGGATGAACAGAGCGCCCAGCATCGCCGCCAGGGCGGTCAGGGCGATCGGCTTGGCGCGCACGGCGGCGGCGGTGACGATGGCCTCCTTGAAGGGCATGCCCTTGGCCGTTTCCTCCTTGATGAAATCCACCAGCAGGATGGAGTTGCGCACGATGATGCCGGCCAGGGCGATCATGCCGATCATGGAGGTGGCGGTGAACTGGGAGCGCAGCAGGGCGTGGCCGGGCATGACGCCGATGATGGTGAGGGGAATCGGCGCCATGATGATCAGCGGCGTCACATAGCTCTTGAAGTGGGCCACCACCAGCAGGTAGATGAGGATCAGGCCGACGCCGTAGGCGGCGCCCATGTCGCGGAAGGTCTCGTAGGTGATCTGCCATTCCCCGTCCCACTTGAGGGAGAAGCCGGCATAGGGGTCCGCCGGCTGGCGGATGAAGGTGTCGGCTAGGGTGCCGCCGGCACCCTTGAGGCCGTCCAGGTTCATGCCGACGATGTCGCCCCGGGCGGCGAACATGCCGTAGAGGGGCGAATCCAGGTCGCCGCCCATGTCGCCATAGACGTACACCACGGGCAGCAGGTCCTTGTGGTAGATGGCCTTTTCCCGGGCCAGGCGGCGCACTTCCACCACCTCGGAGACCGGCACCAGGGCGCCGGAACGGGCCCGCACCTTGAGCCGCAGCAGGGCGTCCAGACTGCTCTGCACCTCGGCCGGGAGGGTGATGCGCACCGGAATCTCGTACTTGGAATCCTGGTTGTGGGCCGGGGTCACGTCCTCGCCGGCCAGACCCATGCGCACCACCTCGACGATGTCCTTCTGGGCCACGCCGAGCTGGGCCGCCTTGGTCTGGTTCACCCGCAGCACGGTCTTTTCCGCATCGGCCTGGACCGAGTCGTCCACGCTGGTGAAATCCGGAGCTTTCTCGAACACGCCGCGCACCTGCTTGGCCACGGCGATGCGCCCGGCCTCTTCCGGCCCGTAGATCTCGGCCACGATGGGGCTCATCACCGGCGGCCCCGGCGGCACTTCCACCACCTTGGCGTTGCCGCCGGCGCGGCGGGCCACCGCCTCGATCTCGGCCCGCACCGCCACGGCGATCTCGTGGGACTGGCGGGAGCGGTGGTGCTTGTCCACCAGATTGACCTGGATGTCGCCCATCTCCGGCTCGCTGCGCAGGTAGTACTGGCGCACCAGACCGTTGAAGTTGATGGGGCTGGCGGTGCCGGCGTAGGCCTGGTAGTCGGTCACCTCCGGCACCTGCTGCAGCACGGCGCCGATGTCCTTCAGTACCCGGGCCGTCTCTTCCAGGGGCGTGCCCACGGGCATGTCCAGCACCACCTGGAATTCGCTCTTGTTGTCGAAGGGCAGCATTTTCAGCACCACCAGCTTCACCACCGCCAGGGAGACGGAAAGGAAGATGGCCGCCAGCACCCCGAGAAAGAGCTTCTTGCGGGCGGCGGCGCCGCTGCGCTCGTCAAGGAAGGGCGGCAGCACCTTGTGGAAGAGCCGGTCCAGCTTGCCCGCCACCTTACCGTCGTCGGCCCCGTGGCCGCCGCCGTGGGCTAGCAACTTGGCCGCCAGCCAGGGGGTGACGATGAAGGCCACGGCCAGGGAGATGGCCATGCCGAGGGAGGAATTGATGGGGATGGGGCTCATGTAGGGCCCCATCAGGCCGGTGACGAAGGCCATGGGCAGGAGGGCCGCGATCACCGTCAGGGTGGCCAGGATGGTGGGTCCGCCGACCTCGTCCACCGCCCCGGGGATCAGCTCCAGCAGGGTCTTCTCGGGATGCAGCAGCTTCCAGCGGTGGATGTTCTCCACCACCACGATGGCGTCGTCCACCAGGATGCCGATGGAGAAGATGAGGGCGAACAGGCTGACCCGGTTCAGGGTGAAGCCCCAGGCCCAGGAGGCGAACAGGGTGGCGGCCAGGGTCAGGGAGACGGCGATGCCGACGATGAGGGCCTCCCGCCGCCCCAGGGCGAAGAACACCAGCAGCACGACGAAGGCGGTGGCGAAGACCAGCTTGCCGATCAGCTTCTGGGCCTTCTCCGTGGCGGTGGCGCCGTAGTTGCGGGTGACGGTGACTTCCACGCCCTCGGGGATGAGGCTGCCCTTGAGGCTCTCGGCCCGGGCGATGACGGCGTCGGCCACGTCCGCCGCATTGACCCCGGGCTTCTTGGAGATGGCCAGGGTGACGGCCGGATAGGTGCCGTCGGGGGAAGCATCCTCGCCCCCCGCGGCGATGCCCCGCTGGGCTGCCGCCGGGCCGGCGCCGAACCAGACGTAGCGCTTGGGCTGGTCCGGGCCGTCCTCCACCGTGGCCACGTCGGCCAGGAACACGGGCTTGCGGATGCTGCCTTCGCTGCGAACGGCCACCACCAGGTTCTTCACGTCCTGGGCCGATTCGATCAGGGTGCCGGTGTGCACCAGCATTTCCCGCCCGCCCTCCACCAGGCGGCCGGAAGGCTGCTCGTTGTTGGCGATCTGCAGGGCATCGCGCAGGTCCTGGGCGGTGACGCCGTAGGCATTCATGCGCTCGGCGTCCATGGCGACCCGGATGACGTGGTCCGGCCCGCCCAGGGTGGTGACGTCCCGAGTGCCGGCCAGGTGCTTGAATTCCACCTCGGCGGAGCGGGCGATCTGCTGCAGTTCGAAGGCGGAGCGGCGGCTGTCCCGGGTCCAGAAGGTGAGGGAGACGATGGGCACGTCGTCGATGCCCTTGGGCTTGACGATGGGTTCGCCGACGCCCAGGTTGGCCGGCAGCCAGTCCCGGTTGGAATGGACCGTGTCGTAGAGGCGCACCAGGGCATCCTGGTTCTTCACCCCCACCTCGAACTGCACCGTGATCACCGCCATGCCCGGGCGGGAGACGGAAAAGACATGGTCCACCCCGGTCATGCGCGAGAGCACCTGCTCCCCCGGGGTGGCCACCAGGTTTTCCACATCCTTGCTCGAGGCCCCGGGGAAGGGCACCACCACGTTGGCCATGGTGACGTCGATCTGGGGCTCCTCCTCCCGGGGCGTCACCATGACGGCGAACAACCCGAGGAGCAGCAGCACCAGGGCCAGCAGGGGCGTCATGGGAGACGCCTGGAAGGTGTGGGCGATACGGCCGGAAATTCCCATGTCTGTGTCGACCCGGACGAACCGGGCTATTTGCCTTTCAGTTTCATGATGCCCAGGGCCTCCATGACGATCTTTTCATAGACCGGCTCGGTGGCCCCCGTTTTCATCTTGCGCAGGAAATACTTCTCGAAGGCCACCTTGGCCAGATGCACCCACTTGCCCTCGGAGAACCAGCTGACGTTGCGCGGCGGAATCTGGGGCAGAGCCACGAAGGCGGCGCCGGAGTCGCCGAAATCGGCCAGGCAGACCGCATTCCAGGTGGCCTTCTCGGTGGGCTCGCGCCCGTCCAGCACGGCGCGGATGTTCTTGGCCGTGGCGGTGACCATGGACTCGATCATGTAGCCGGTCTTGGGCGTGCCCGTGGGCACCGGCGTCGCCTCCACCGGGGGGATGGCGACGCAGACGCCGACGGAGAAGATGTTGGGGTAGCGCGGGTTGCGCTGGTGCTCGTCGATGAGGACGAAGCCCCGGGGATTGGTCAGGCCTTCGATACCGAACACCGCCTCCACGCCCTTGAAGGCCGGCAGCATCATGGAGTAGCTGAAGGGCAGCTCGTGCTCCTTCTTCGGCTGGCCCTCCTCGTCGTGCTCGGTGACGAACATCCTGCCGGCTTCTACCCTGCTCACCTTGGCGTTGCAGATCCACTTGATGTGGCGCTGGCGGAACATGGACTCGATCATGCCCTTGGAGTCGCCGACGCCGCCCAGGCCCAGGTGGCCGATGTAGGGCTCGGAGGTGACGAAGGTCATGGGCACCCGGTCCCGGATCTTGCGCTTGCGCAGGTCCGTTTCCATGATGAAGGCGTATTCGTAGGCCGGGCCGAAACAGGATGCGCCCTGTACCGCCCCCACCACCACCGGGCCGGGCGCGGCGACGAAGCTCTTCCAGCTCTCGGCCGCCTGCTGGGCGTGATCCACGTGGCAGATGGACTGGGTGTGGCCCTGGGGCCCCAGGCCCTCGATCTCGTCAAAGGCCAGACGGGGGCCGGTGGCGATGATGAGGAAGTCGTAGTCCAGGCTGCTGCCGTCCTCCAGCTCCACCTGGTTACGCTCCGGATGCACCCGGCGGGCGCCGCACTGGACCAGGGCGATGCCCTTGCGACTCAGCAGGGGCGCCAGTTCCAGCTCGATGTCCTGGCGCTGACGCCAGTCCACCGCCACCCAGGGGTTGGACGGCACGAAATGGAAGCGGGACTGATTGGAGACGACGGTGAGCCTGTCGCCGTTGCGCAGCAGTTCGCGCATTTCGTAGGCCATGGGCATGCCGCCCAGGCCCGCGCCGATGATGATGATGTGCGCCATGGTGTCTCCTCCGTTGGCGTGGTGCGTGGATGAGCGGTCTTCTGCCGCTTCTGGGGAAACTGGAGTCGCGTGCTGCCGGGGTCTAGCGGGCTGCGCCCTGCTTCAGGGCGATGCCGCCCCGGACCGGATCGAGGACGATGGTCTCGCCGGCGGAGAGTCCCGCCAGCACTTCCACCTCGCCGTCGCCGACGGCCTGGCCCAGGCGCAGCTGGCGCAGGGACAGACGACCCTGGCCGTCGCGCACATAGAGACCGGCCACCTCGCCGCGACGCACCACGGCACTGGCCGGCACCGTCAGCTTGACCGCCCGGCCGAGGACGAAATGGACCCGGGCCGCCATGCCCGGCAGCACATCCTGCAGGGAAGCGGCATCGCCGGGCAGGTTGAGGCGCACCTGGACCGTATGGGTGGCGGCATCCGCCGCCGGCAGCACGGTCACCTTGGCCGCCGCCACCTGGCGCTGCAGCTCCGGGAATTCGATGCGGCCCTGCAGATCCTTGCCGCCCTTCAGTTCCTTCAGCCGGTACTGGGGGATTTCCACCGTCACGCGCAAGCCCGCCGGGTCGTAGAGGGTCACCAGGGAACGGCCCTGGGCCGCCATTTCCCCCAGTTCAATATGGCGCCGCGCCACCAGGCCGCTGATGGGCGCCGTGATGGTGCCGTGGCTCTGGCTGGCGCCGGAGGCTCCGGCATTGGCCATGGCCAGGTCCAGGTCGGCCTTGGCCTTGTCCAGGGCCGACTGGCTGATGAAATTCTGCTGTCGCAGGCTGCGGCTGCGCTCGTACTGGGCCCGGGCATTGACCAGGGCAGCCTGGGCCCCGGCGGCAGTCTCGGCCGCCTCGCGCACGTCCAGGCGCAGCATGACTTCGCCCTTCTTCACCGCCTGCCCGGCATCGACCCGCATCTCGGTCACCCGGCCGGCCACCTGGGCCGCCACCACGGCCTGGGAAAGGGCTTCCACCACCCCCTCCGCCGGCAATGTCAGTGCCACTTCCCGGGGCTGCACCACCCGGGTCGGCAACTCGCTCGGGGACGCTTCGGCAGCCACGACGGACCCGACCGCCAGCGACAGGGCCAGGCTCAGGCAGCGACGGAGGAAGAGGGATGAGGTATTCATGTATATAAGAATATACTTATGTTCGAGAATCGACAAGCGGGGCATTGCTTTCGGCTCATTCAGGGGAACGTCCCGCCCGCCATGCCGGTTCCGCCGCGGGGACGCGCATGAAGCGTGACGACGAATGGCGCATCGCCAGGCAGCAGTACCGGTCATGGCCGTTTCCGGCTGGCCGGGAAAAGCGACAGCGCAAAAGGTAGGCGGCGGGCCCTCGTCGCCCCCGCCAAAACAGCCCCGCCCTTCGCCCCAGGCGGGCTTTGGCGTAGAATCGGGCGCTTTCCCATTGCCTGGCGCCCTTGTGGGCGCTGCTGTTCCGAGGTCTGTACCATGACGTCCCTGAAAGCCGCCTCCCACGCCACCAAACCCGTCACCGACGATGTACGCATTCGCGAGATCAAGGAACTGGTGCCGCCGGCCCACGTCTTCCGCGAATATCCGGTGAGCAACCGGGCGGCCCAGACCACCTACGGCGCCCGCCAGGGCATCCACCGCATCCTGCACGGCGCCGACGACCGGCTGCTGGTGGTGATCGGCCCCTGCTCCATCCACGACTACGAAGCCGCCATGGAGTACGCCCAGCGCCTGCAGAAGGAAGCCGAGCGCCTCAAGGACGACCTGCTGGTGGTGATGCGCGTCTATTTCGAAAAGCCCCGCACCACCGTGGGCTGGAAGGGCCTCATCAACGATCCGCGCATGGACGGCTCCTTCCGCATCAACGAAGGCCTGCGCCTGGCGCGCAAGATCCTGCTCGACATCAACGAGCTGGGCCTCTCCTGCGCCACCGAATTCCTCGACACCATCAGCCCCCAGTACACAGCGGACCTGATCGCCTGGGGCGCCATCGGCGCCCGCACCACCGAATCCCAGGTGCACCGGGAGCTGGCCTCCGGCCTCTCCTGCCCCGTGGGCTTCAAGAACGGCACCGACGGCAACGTGCGCATCGCCGTGGACGCCATCCGCTCCGCCTCCGCCCCCCACCATTTCCTCTCGGTGACCAAGGGCGGCCACTCGGCCATCGTCTCCACCGCCGGTAACGAGGACTGCCACGTCATCCTGCGCGGCGGCAAGGGCCCCAACTACGATGCGGCCAGCGTGGATGCGGCCTGCAAGGACATCGCCGCGGCCGGCCTGGCAGCCCGCCTGATGGTGGATTTCTCCCACGCCAACAGCAGCAAGAAGTTCGAGCGCCAGGTGGACGTGGCCAAGGACGTGGCCACCCAGCTTGCCGCCGGCGACGAGCGCATCATCGGCGTCATGGTCGAATCCCACCTGGTGGAAGGCCGCCAGGACATCACCCCGGACAAGCCCCTGGAATACGGCAAGAGCGTCACCGACGCCTGCATCGGCTGGGAAGACTCGGTGCGGGTGCTGGACATCCTGGCCCGGGCGGTGCGTGAGCGCCGCCTGGTGGAAGCCACGGAATAAGGGCCCCCGCTTTGGCGGAACACGACTCCCCTGCCCCGACCGAGACGCCGGCGCCGACCGAGACCGGCACGGACACTTCCACCCGCGCCCTGCTCGGCCCCGGCCACTTCCTCGCCCGCCTGCCCATGCACCGCCTGGTGCTGGGGGTGGCGGCGGCGCTGCTGCTGTTCCGCACCTGGCTGGCGGCGGTCACCCCCATCACCGGCGACGAAGCCTATTTCGCCTTCTGGGGCTGGCAGCCGGACTGGGGCTTCTACGACCACCCGCCCATGGTGGGCTGGTGGCTGGCGCCCCTCATGGCCCTCTCCTGGGACGAATGGGTGGTGCGCCTGCCGGCCCTGCTGCTGCCCTTCGTCCTGGCCGGGCTCTCCGGCTGGCTGGTGCGCCGCTCCGGCATTGCCTTCGCCGAGGAGCGGGGCTGGCTGACGGCCCTGCTGGTGCTGCTGCTGCCCACCTCGGTGTGGAACGTCTTCATCACCACCGACACGCCCCTGGTCTTCTTCTCCCTGCTCTCGGTGGCCGCCTACGTGGTGGCCCTGGAGCGCCAGGGCTGGCAGCGTTGGGCCCTGCACGCCCTGGCCGGCCTGATGCTGGGCCTGGCCTTCCTCTCCAAGTATTTCTCGGTGCTGCTGGGCGTCGCCTTCCTGGTGCATGTCATCGTCGCCCGCCGCGAGGAGGGCTGGAAGCGCTTCGCCGAATTCGCCCTGTTCGTCGCCGTGGCCCTGCTGGGGCCTGCCCTCAACATCTGGTGGAACTGCAGCCACTGCTGGGCCAACATCATGTTCAACCTCTACAACCGGCACGAGAGTTCCGGTTGGGGCAAATCCTGGGCCAATCCCTTCCTCTATGTGCTGACCCTGGGCTACGTCGCCACCCCCTTCCTCCTGGCCGCCCTGTGGAAGTTCCGCGACGAGGTGAAGAACGCCATCGCCCAGCCCGGCCTGGCCCGTACCGCCTTCTGGCTGGCGGCCGTGCCCCTGGGCCTGTTCGCCGCCCTGGCCCTGGCCAAGAAGATCGGCCTGCACTGGCTGCTCTCCTTCATCACCCTGCTCTGCATCCTGGCCGCCAGCAGCCTGCCCATGACCGCCCTGCGCCGCCTGGCGGCCTGGCTCGGCGGCTTCGCCGCCCTGCACGTGGTGCTGCTGCTGGTGGTCAGCCAGTTACCCCTGTCCACCTGGGAGAAGGCGGACTTCCACCGGGGCCTGGTACTCACCTTCCGCAGCCAGGAGCTGCTGCAGCGGCTGGAACCCTACGCCAACGACTATGCCTTCGCCTCCGACGGCTACTCCAACGCCGTCACCCTGGGCTACAACGCCCGGCGCTATTTCATGGTCTTCGGCCTGGCCTCCTCCCACGCCCGCCACGACGACATCCTCACCGACTTCCGCGAGCTGGACGGCAAGAACATCCTCATCCTGCGGAAGAGCGAGCCCAACCCGGGGGAATACGCGCCCTATTTCCGGGACGTGCAGCAGCTGGCCTTCCAGGTGGAGGGCGTCACCTTCTACCAGGTGCTGGGCCACGGCTTCGACTTCCACACCTACCGGGAACGGGTGCTGCGGGACGTGAAACAGCGCTACTACCGCATCCCCGGCTTTCTGCCCATGAACGGCTGCTACTTCTGCGAACGCTATTTCCCCGACGAGGAATGCCGCTGATGGCCCGCCGCCCCCAAAAGGCCGGCGACAGCACGCCCCGCGGCGGCCTCTGGCCCTACGTCAAACTGCTGCGCCCGCACCAGTGGGTGAAGAACGGCTTCGTTTTCGTCGGCCTCATTTTCGGCGAGGCCTTCGCCGACCTGGCCCTGCTGCAGTCCGTGGTCCTGGCGGCCCTGGCCTTTTCCCTGGCCGCCTCCAGCATCTATGTGGTGAACGACCTGGCGGACCGGGAAAAGGACCGCCTGCATCCGGTCAAGCGGCACCGCCCCCTGGCCGCCGGCACCGTCAATGTCACCGCCGCCCTGCTGCTGGCCGGAGCCTGCCTGTTCGGCGCCCTCATGCTGGCCTACAGCGTCTCCCTCACCGTGCTGCTGGTGGTGGCCCTCTACGCCGGCCTCAACGTGGCCTACTCCATGGGCCTCAAGCACGTGGCCGTGCTCGACGTCTTCATCATCGCCGCCGGCTTCATGCTGCGCATCCTGGCCGGCACCCTGGGGGTGGGCATCGCCCCCTCCCACTGGCTGCTGGTGTGCGGCCTGCTGCTGACCCTGTTCCTCGGTTTCGCCAAGCGCCGCGCCGAACTGAAGGCCCTGGAGGAGGATGCGGGCAGCCACCGCAAGGTGCTGGACGACTACGATCCGGTGCTGCTGGACCAGTTCATCACCCTCTGCGCCGCCGGCACCGTGGTCACCTACAGCCTGTACACCGTGGCCCCGGAGACGGTGGCCATGCATGGCAGCCAGTGGCTCATCGCCACCGTGCCCTTCGTCGTCTATGGCATCTGCCGCTACCTGTTCCGCCTGCACCGGCGCGGCGGCGGCGGCGACCCGGCAGCGGACCTGCTGGCCGACCCCCATCTCATCGCCGCCTTCGTCGGCTGGTTCGCCACCGTCCTGCTGGTGATCTGAGCCAGCCGGTTTCCGCCGACCCAGGTCAGCGGAAACCGGCCTACGCAACCGGCCGGCTGAAGGGCCTTACCGAGGGACCTGCACCGCCCTCGCCGGCACCGCCGCTGGCGGCATGACGCGGAATCTCGTCAGCACCATCGCCAGGAGCCAATAGGGGCGGCCCTGTCAGCCACGCCCCCCCCAAAAGCACCGTCCCTGTTGCCTCCCAGGGGAGGCATCACAAGCCGCCTATGCCGCCAGGGGCGGAAACACCACCAGCACCCGCAGGCCGTTGCCTTCCGGCCCCACGCCCAGGCTGAGGGCGGCGCCATGCAGCTCCGCCACCCGCTGCACGATGGACAGCCCCAGGCCGGAACCTTCCGCCCGGGCCGGCGCCAGCCGGGTGAAGCGCCCCAGGGCCCGCTCCCGGGCCTCGGCCGGGATGCCCGGACCGTCGTCGGCCACCGCCAGCACCACCCGCTCTCCGTCCCGGGCCAGGGACACCCACACATGGCCGCCCTCCCGGGTGTAGCGGATGGCGTTGTCCACCAGGTTGCGCAGCAGGATGCGCAGCAGGTCCCCATTGCCGGCCAGGGTCAGGCTGCCGTCGCCGTCGCTGCCGGCCAGGTCCAGGGCCAGGTCCACCTGCCGGGACTGGGCCGCCGGGGCCAGCACGGCGCACACCTCCCGCGCCAGGGGCCGGGGGTCCAGGGGCTGCAGGCTGGCGTTGGCGCCCGGGTCCAGGCGGGCCAGGGTGAGCAGCTGTTCCACCAGCCGGGCCAGGCGTTCGGTGCCTTCCAGCACATTGAGCAGGGCCCGTTGCCGCACCTCCCCCTCCCCGGCCCGCAGGGCCACCTGGGCCTGGGTCTTGAGGGCAGCCAGGGGCGTGCGCAGTTCGTGGGCAGCGTTGGCGGTGAACTGGCGCTCGTTGTCCAGCAGACGGGCGATGCGGGCGAAGAGGCCGTCCAGGGCCTGCACCAGGGGCGCCACTTCCGCCGGCACCGGACCGCTGCCCAGGGGCTGGGGCGAATCGGGGGGACGCCGGTCCAGCTGTTCGGCGATGCGGGCCAGGGGCACCAGGCCGCGGCCGACGGCCACCCACAGGGCTGCCGCCAGCAGGGGCAGGCCCAGGATCAGGGGCGCCAGCAGGCGCATGGCGGCCTCCTGGGCCAGGGCATAGCGGATGTCGTGGCTCTGGCCCACCTGCACCTGGCGCAGCCCGTCCCGGCTCCATTCGCTGTAGAAGCGCCATTCGCCGCCGTTCCAGCGGGTTTCGGCAAAGCCCTCCACCGCCGTCAGGGGCGTCTGCCCGGCCCCGGCGGAATGGAGGGCCAGCACCGGCCCCTGGGGGGTGCGGCGCCAGATCTGGAACAGCACTTCGCCGCCGGCGGCGCCGGGAGTGGGCCGCACTTCCACGTGGCCGCTGGTGGGCTCGGTGGCCAGCAGCAGGCGGGCGGTCTGCTGCAGGTGGGCGTCGAAAATGTCGTCGGCCAGGTCGTGGGCCCGCAGGAAGGCGGCGGCGATGGTGGCCAGCCAGATCAGGGCCGACACGGCCAGCAGCAGCAGGAGCAGGCGGCGGCGCAGGGAATAGGCCGGCGTCGGGCGTTGCACGGCAGCCATCAGGACTCCGGCGCCGCGGGCGTAGCGGACGCCGCCCGGGCCACGGTGTAGCCGACGCCGCGCACGGTGCGGATCAGGTCGCTGCCGAACTTGCGCCGCAGGTGGTGGATGTGCACCTCCACCGCATTGCTGTCCACCGTCTCGTTCCAGCCGTAGGCGGCCTCCTCCAGCTGGTGCCGGGTCAGCACCCGGCCGGCGGCGGCGAGCAGGGCCTCGAGCAGGGCGAACTCCCGGGGCGACAGCTCCACCGGCTGCCCCGCCAGCTCCACCCGGCGGGCCGCCGGGTCCAGGCGGATGGTCCCGTGCACCAGCAGCGGCGCCGCCCGGCCTGCACTGCGGCGGATCAGGGCGCGCAGGCGGGCCGCCACCTCGTCCAGATCGAAAGGCTTGACCAGGTAGTCGTCGGCGCCGCCGTCCAGGGCCAAAAGCTTGTCGGGCACCCCGTCCCGGGCGGTCAGCACCAGCACCGGAACCGGGTTGCCGGCAGCGCGGCAGCGGGCCAGCACCTCCTGGCCCGACAGCTGGGGCAGGTTGAGGTCCAGCACCACAGCGGCAAAGCAGTGGGCCTCGGGGCTGGCGAGGACGGTGGCGGCCTCCTGGCCGTCGCGCAGCCAGTCCACGGTGAAGCCGGCCTGGCCCAGACCGACCTGGAGCCCGTCTCCCAGCAGGGAATCGTCTTCGACGATGAGGATTCGCATGGCTTTATGCTATTTGAAAAAAACGAAATGACTACGGAGAATTAGGCGCTAGAATAACCGCTTTTCATGGCCCCCCCCGATGCCGTCATGACCCCCAGGATGGACAACGCTGCCCGGCAGGACGATCCAGAACGCGAGCTTTTGCGCGGCCTGCGGGTGCTGCTGGTGGAGGACGACCCGGTGGCGCGCTGCGCCGCCGCCGGCATCCTCAGCCGCCACGTGGGCACCCTGTGGGAAGCGGCCGACGGCGACGAGGGCCTGCAGCTGTTCCGCCGGCACCAGCCGGACCTGGTCATTTCCGACATCGTCATGCCCCACCGGGACGGTCTCTCCCTGGCCCGGGAGATCAAGGCCCAGAGCCCGGCGACGCCGATCGTCATCATCACCTCCCACAGCGACAGCGGCGCCCTGCTCGACGCCATCGAGATCGGCATCGACCGCTACGTGCTCAAGCCCCTCAAGGCCAGCGCCCTGCTGGAAGCCATGGCCACCTGCGCCCGGGCCGCCCGCCTGGAGTCGGAACACCGCCTGGCCACCACCGTTTTCCACGCCTCCAGCGAAGCCATCATGATCACCGATGCGGAAAACCGCATCGTGGACGTCAATCCCGCCTTCACCCGCATCACCGGTTTCTCCCGGGGCGAGGTGCTGGGCCGCAATCCCCGCATCCTCCAGTCCGGCATCCAGAGCGAGCACTTCTACCGGGAGATGTGGGCGGCCATCAACCAGTACGGCCACTGGCGGGGCGAAATCTGGAACCGGCGGCGCAACGGCGAGCTGTATCCGGAATGGCTGGCGGTGGACCGGGTGCTTTCCCCCGAAGGCGCCGTGCTCAACTACGTCGCCATGTGGTCGGACATCTCCGAGCGCAAGGAGGCGGAGGCCCGCATCCACTACCTGGCCCACTACGACGCCCTCACCGACCTGCCCAACCGGGTGCTGTTCAACGACCGCTTCACCCAGGCCCTGATCCACGCCCGCCGCTACGACCAGAGCGTGGCCCTGATGTTCGTGGACCTGGACCGCTTCAAGGTGGTCAACGACACCCTGGGCCACCGGGTCGGCGACGAGCTGCTGAAGCAGGTGGCCGAGCGCCTGCGCCGCTGCGTGCGCGAGGAGGACACGGTGTCGCGCCAGGGCGGCGACGAGTTCGTGGTGCTGCTGGCCAACCTGGACATGTCTGCCGACGCCGCCGTGGTCTCCGACAAGATCCTCGAGGCCCTGGCCGAGCCCATGTACTTCGAGGGCCACGAACTGAGCGTCACCTGCTCCATCGGCATCGCCTGCTACCCCAGCGACGGCGCCGACCCGGACACCCTGATGAAGAACGCCGACCTGGCCATGTACCGGGCCAAGAGCGTGGGCCGCAACAACTACCAGTTCTTCAGCCCCGAGCTGGAACAGGGCGCCCTCACCCGCCTGACCCTGGAAAACGCCATGCGCCGGGCCCTGGACCGGGACGAGTTCGAACTGCATTACCTACCCCAGGTGGACAACCCCTCGGGCCGCCTGCTCAGCCTGGAAGCCCTGATCCGCTGGCAGCACCCGGAGCGGGGCCTGCTCCTGCCCAGCCAGTTCATCCCCCTGGCCGAGGAAAGCGGCCTGGTGCTGCCCATTTCCCTCTGGGTACTGCGCCGGGTGGCACGACAGCTGGCCGACTGGCGGCGGCAGAACCTGACCCTGGTGCCGGTGGCCATCAACCTGTGCGAAGCCCAGCTGCGCCAGCCCGATTTCGCCGAGGCCCTGGGCCGCATCCTGAGCGAGGAAGGGGTGGAAGGGCGCTGGATCGAGCTGGAATTCACCGAAGGCGCCCTCATGCACGACACCGAGCGCAACCTGCGGGTGCTCTCGGCCCTGAAGCGTCTGGGGGTCGGCATCACCCTGGACGACTTCGGCGTCGGCTATTCCAACCTCAACGTCCTGCGGCGCCTGCCGGTGGATACCCTGAAGATCGACCGCTCCCTGGTCACCGACGTGACCCGTAACGAGGACGACGCGGTGATCGTGGACGCCATCATTTCCATGGCCCAGTCCATGAACCTCAAGGTGGTGGCCGAGGGCGTGGAAACGGCCGACCAGGCCGGCTTCTTCAAGGCCCGGGCCTGCGCCGAAATCCAGGGCCACTTCTTCTCCAAGGCCATCGGCGCCGTGGAAGTGGCGGCCATGCTGGGCCACGCCCCGGCCGCCGCCAGCACCTCGTCCCCGGCCTGAACCCTGCTGCCTCCCGGTAGATCCCGTACGGCCGTCCGGCGGATTTTCGCGCATCGGCAAGACTCCATACGCAATCGTATGGAGTGTACGTATAAGTATGGAGTGTACGTATAATGTTGCGCGACAAAGATTCCCCGCGATCTAAAAAAGGAGACAGCATGGACCTGCAGGCCCTGTACCAGGAAAAACTCGTAACTCCCGCCGACGCCATCGCCTGCGTCAGGAATGGCGACACCATCGTCGTTCCCACCGGGGTCGGCGAACCGCCCGCCCTGCTCACCGCTCTCTCCGATGCCCGGCGCAACTACCGGGACGTCACCGTCTCCCAGATCCTGGCCCTGCGCAAATACGGCTACATCGACCCGGAGACCCGGGACCACGTGCGCCACACCGCCTACTTCTTCGGCGGCGCCACCCGCCCCGGCGGCCAGGCCGGCTGGGTCGATTTCATCCCCAACTACTTCGCCGAGCTGCCCCAACTGATCGAGCGCGGCCTGTCGCCCGCCGACGTGGTCTTCACCATGGCCTCGCCCATGGACGAACACGGCTACTTCGCCCTTTCCCTGGCTGCCGACTACACAATGGCCGCCGTGAAGAAAGCCCGGGCCATCGTCCTCGAAGTGAACCCCAACGTGCCCTTCGCCTACGGCGACTGTTACGTGCACATCTCCAAGGTCACCGCCCTGGTGGAAAGCAGCGACCCGGTGCTGGAAGTGGGCCTGCCCACCATCGGCCCGGTGCAGGAAGCCATCGGCAAATACGTGGCCGACCTGATCGAGGACGGCTCCACCCTGCAGATCGGCTACGGCGGCATTCCCGACGCCGTGGTGATGCAGCTCCAGCACAAGCACGACTTGGGCATCCACACCGAGATGATCGGCGACGGCATCCTTTCCCTGATCGAGTCCGGCGCCGTCACCAACAAGAAGAAGACCTTCATGCCCGGCAAGTCCGTGGCCACCTTCGCCCTGGGATCGAACAAGCTGTACAAGTTCATGCATCGCAATCCGGCCCTGGAAATGCATCCGGTGGAATTCACCAACGATCCCTACATCGCCGCCCGCAACGACAAGCTGATCGCCATCAACGCCACCATGCAGGTGGACCTGCTGGGCCAGTGCGGCTCCGAGAGCCTGGGCTTCTCCCCCTACTCCGGCACCGGCGGCCAGGCCGACTTCGTGCGCGCCGCCAACCGCTCCAAGGACGGCAAGGCCTTCATCGTGGTGCCCTCCACCGCCAAGGACGACACCATCTCCCGCATCGTCCCCACCCTGACCCCGGGCACCCACGTCACCACCAGCAAGAACGACATCAACTACGTGGTCACCGAGTACGGCGTCGCCCAGCTGCGCGGCAAGAGCGCCAAGCAGCGGGTGGAAGCCCTGATCGGCATCGCCCACCCCAACTTCCGCAATGAACTGCGGGAAGCGGCTAAAAAGATGAACCTGCTCTAAAACGAAAGCCCCGGCAGCGCAGGCTGGCGGGACTCGCTGGAGCGACAGGGCGCGGTCACCACCGCGCCCTTTTTCATGGCCCCGGCCGGGGCGCCTGCCAGATGTTACGGCAGCCCGTCTCCTTGACCCAGAAGCAGGCGACGAAGCCGATGCAGGCGGCGGCCGCCATGCAGGCCATGCCGACGCGGAAGGTGTCCGGCCCATAGACGCGCACTCCGTTGGCCAGGGTGCCGTCCCACACCTGGTCCATGGCCCAGCCGGCCAGGGGCTGCAGCAGGGCGCCGGCGAGGAAGCCGCCCATGTTGGTGACGCTGGTGGACATGCCGGACAGCATGGGCGGATTGACCTCCTTGGCGCAGGCCCAGGTGAGGGCGAAGCTGGCCGTGGTCAGGCCCATGAGGCCGAACAGGCAGTAGGTGGCCGCCAGGGGCAGGCGGATGTTGGTCAGCCAGAACAGCCACAGCAGGCAGTAAAGGAAGGCCCCGGCGATGACCACCGGCTTGCGCTTGCCGAGCCGGTCCGAGAGGGTGCCGATGAAAAAGCAGCCCAGGGCGAAGCCGGCGAAATAGAGGGAAAGATGGGAGGAGGCCTGGGCCCGGGTCAGCTCATGCACCCGCATCAGGTAGGGCGTGGCCCACAGGCCGGCAAAGGAGAAGAAGCTGCCGGCCAGGCCGAAATTGACCACCACCGCCGGCCAGGTGGAGCGGTTCTTCAGCACCGAAGCCAGGCCGCCGAAGATCACCGTGCGGTCGAAGCGGGGCCGCTCGCCGCCGCCGTCCTTGACGAAGAACCAGCAGGCCACGCCCAGGAGGGCCGAGAGGGCGCCGGCGCCGACAAAAATGCCGCGCCAGGAAATGCTCTGGGCCAGCAGGGAAAGGGGCGCGCCGGCCAGCACCGAGCCCAGGTTGCCCACCAGCATGGAAGCCCCCACCAGGGTGGCGAAGCGCCGCTCGTCGAAATTGACGGCGATGATCTTGAGCATGGCGATAAAGGTCACCGACACCCCCAGGCCCACCAGGGTGCGCCCCACCAGGGCCTCGTTGAGGGTGTCGGCGAGGCCGAAGAGAACGCTGCCCGCCGCCGCCACCAGGCCGCCGAGGAAGAGGATGCGCCGCGGCCCCAGGGTATCCACCAGGACGCCGGTGGGCACCTGCATGATGGTGTAGACGTAGAAATAGGTGGCCGCCAGGGCGCCGAGGGACGCCGCCGTGGTCTGGAAGGCCAGGGTCAGGTCGTGGGCGATGCCCGCCGGGGCGAAGCGGTGGAAGAAGGACAGCATGTAGGCGGCGATGACCACCGCCAGGGTCACGGCACGGGCCGTGCGGGCGGAAGAACCGCCGCTTTGATGTGGGGGCATTTATGCCTCTCCTCTTGTCTCCTTTGGGGGAACGGCATCGTAGCATACGCAACCGTATGTCACGCCATTGGGGAATGCCCGCGGTCGGGCCGGGACCCAGAAAGGGCGGCCCCTGCCGTGCTATCCTTGGCCCCCTGAGCGCCCTGCCGCACCCAATCCCATTGCCGCTGCCATGACCACCTACGCCCTGCCCGATTTCGAAGCCAAGATCTGCCCCCCCGACCAACTGGCCGAGCGCGCCGCCCGCCTGGCCCGCCCCCTGGTATTCACCAACGGCTGTTTCGACATCCTGCACCGGGGCCACGTCACCTATCTGGCCCAGGCCCGGGCCCTGGGCGCCGCCATGGTGGTGGCCCTCAACACCGACGCCTCGGTCAAGCGCCTGGGCAAGGGCGACGACCGGCCGGTAAACCGGCTGGAAGACCGGCTGGCGGTGATGGCCGCCCTCGGCTGTGTGGACCTGGTCACCTGGTTCGACGAGGACACGCCCTTGCAGCGCGTCCTCGAGGCCCGCCCCGAAGTCCTGGTGAAGGGCGGCGACTGGGCGCCGGAACGCATCGTCGGTGCCAGCGAGGTCCTAGGCTGGGGCGGCAGCGTCCACTCCATCCCCTTCCTCCACGAAAAATCCACCACCGCCCTGCTGACCAAGATCCGCGCCCTCTAAAGGCACGCCATGGCTCACGCCCACCACCACGACTGCGGCCACGGGCACGCCCACAGCCACCACCACGGCGGCAAGGGCCTGCTGCTGGCCACCCTGCTGACCCTGGGCTTTGCCGGGGTCGAGGCCGTGGCCGGCGCCTGGAGCGGTTCCCTGGCCCTCATCGGCGATGCGGGCCACATGGTGAACGACGGCGTTGCCCTGGCCCTGGCCGCGGCCGCCGCCTGGGTTGCCCGGCGCCCGCCCAGCCATCGCCATACCTACGGCTGGGGCCGGGCCGAAGTGCTGGCCGCCCTGCTCAACGGCCTGGCCATGCTGGCCCTGGTGGTGGCGATCCTGGTGGAGGCGGTGCAACGCTTCCAGGATCCCGCCCCGGTGGCCGGCCCGGCGGTGATGGCGGTGGCCGTGGTGGGGCTGCTGATGAACACCCTGGTGGCCTGGATGCTCAGCCGCGGCGAAAGCTCCCTCAACACCCGGGCCGCCCTGCTGCACGTGCTGGGCGACATGCTCGGCTCCGTGGCCGCCATCGCCTCCGGCGCCATCGTCTATTTCACCGGCTGGAAGCAGGCCGACCCCCTGCTGGCCGCCGGCATCGCCCTGCTCATCTCCGTCTCCAGCCTGCGCCTGCTGCGGGAGGCGCTGCACGCCCTGATGGAAGGCACGCCGCCCCACATCTCCGCGGCCGAGGTCGGCGCCGCCATGGAACAGGTGGACGGTGTGCTCGGGGTCTACGACCTGCATGTGTGGACGGTGGGCGACGGCGAGGTGATGCTCTCGGCCCATCTGCAGGTGGCCGACCTGGCCGCCTGGCCCCAGACCCTGGCCGGGCTGCGCCAGGTGCTGCAGCAGCGCTGGCACATCCGCCACGTCACCCTGCAGCCCGAGACGGACCCCATCGAACCGCTGCACCGCCCGGCCTGAAAACCCCTCGCAGCAAAGCGAAAGGCCCCGCTGGCGGGGCCTTTTTCATGCCGGGAAAGCCGGATGCTCTCCCGGAATAGCGTTCCTACTTGGCCTTGCTGGCGGAAAAGTTCCTGGTTGCGCTGCCCCGGCCCAGTTCCGTCTGCCCGTCGGCGGCCAGGGCCCGCACCGTGATGCTGTAATCGTGGCCGAAGGTGCCGAAGTTGTTGGGACAGGGGCCCAGATAACGCCCCAGGGCGCCCTCGGGCAGGCTGGCAGTGGCGCCGCCGGCATGGGGCACCGTGCCGCCGCCATGGTCCTTGTTCTGGAAATCCAGGTCGTTCATCACCACCGCCAGGGAGCCAGTCCCTTCGGGAATGCCGGAAATCTCCAGGGCGGGGGAGGTGTTGTCGCAGCGGTGCTTTTTCAGCCACTCCCAGTTCACACTGAGGGACGACTGGGCCAGGGCCAGGGGGCTGACGAGCAAGGCGGAGACGGCGAGAAGGGTGCGCAGGGACGGCATGCAAGGCTCCAAAAAGAAAGAAGAAACAGCGGCGCCAGTTTATGACGCCGGCAGTTTCGGCGACGTGACAAAAGCCTCAGCCGATACAACTCCCCACATCCACCGAATCGATCTGCTCCGGACTCAGGTAGCGTTCGCCGTACTCCCGGTACACGCCCGAGGTGAGGAACAGGTCGAACAGCTCCGGATCGATGTGCCCTTCCCGCTTCATGGCCACCATGATGCGGACGGCTTCGGAGAGGGTCTTGCCCTTCTTGTAGGGCCGGTCCACGGCGGTGAGGGCCTCGAAGATGTCGGCGATGGCCATCATGCGGGCCGGCGCGCTCATCTCCTCCCGCCGCAGGCGCCTCGGGTAGCCGCTGCCGTCCATTTTCTCGTGGTGGCCGCCGGCCAGCTCCGGCACGTTCTGCAGATGCCGCGGGAACGGCAGGGCGGTGAGCATGATGATGGTCTGCACGATGTGGTCGTTGATGATGTAGCGGTCCTCCTCGGAGAGGGTGCCCCGGGCCACTGCCAGGTTGTGCAGTTCGCCCCGGTTGAACTTCCAGGCCGGCACCTGCAGCTTGAAACCCCAGGGATTGTCGGCCGGCATCAGGTCCCGCGGGCCCCGCTCCAGGAGATGCTCCGGCTTGTCCGCCAGCAGGGGTTCGGGAGCCGGCAGGGGCACCGGCGGCAGCTGGGCCTTGCGCCGCCCCTCTTCCCAGGACAGGCCCAGGCGGTCGTCCAGGGTGCGCCGCCAGGTGCGGCCGGCGATGCGCTGCAGGCGCTCCAGCTTCTCCGGCGCCATGAATTCGCCGCCCTGGTTGCAGCTGGCAACGAAGGCGAACTCCTCGTCCAGCACCTGCCACTGGGCTTCCAGGGCCTGGCGCAGGGCCGCCCCGTCGCCGCCGGCGGCCACCTGCTGCCAGAACTCGATCTCCGCGTCCCGCTTGAGCACCTCGAAGCGCATGCGCACCTCGTGGATGCGGTCGTACAGGGTTTCCAGCTTGGTCGCCTTGTCCACCACGTACTCGGGCGTGGTCACCTTGCCGCAGTCGTGCAGCCAGCCGGCAATGTGCAGGGCCTCCCATTCCTCGTCGCTGAGGGAGAAGTCGGCGTAGGGGCCGGCGGTGGCGTCGCAGGCGGCCCGGGCCAGCATCTTGGTCAGCTCCGGCACCCGCTGGCAGTGGCCGCCCGTGTAGGGGCTCTTGGCGTCGATGGCACCGGCCACCAGCTGGATCAGGCTTTCCAGCAGGGCCTTCTGGGCCTGGATCAGGCGCTGGTTGTCGATGGCCACGGCGGAAGCCCCGGAGAGGGCCTCGATGAAGGAAATGCGCTCCGGCGACGGCGCCTCGGCGCTGCCCGGCAGGAACAGGGCCAGCACCCCCACCACCTCCTGGGCCCGGTTTTTCAGGGGCAGGGCCACCAGCAGCACCGGCAGGCCCACCAGGGGGCTGCCCGGGGCATCGAGGAATTCCATGCCGGGGGGACGCTGGGGCGGCACATCCAGCACCTGGGTGCGGGCCTCCAGGACCGCCAGCAGCAGGGGATGGGTCTCCCGGGCCGTCGGCAGGAAGACCAGGCCCGGCAGCCCCGCCACCTCACCGCTGGCCGGCGCCCCTTGTTCTTCCGCGGTGGTCCCCACCTCCCAGCGCAGGGCCGCCGGCAGCAGGCCGCGGCCGTTCTCCGCCATCAGGTAGACGATGCCGCCGCTGGCCTCGGCGCTGGCCAGGGTCTCCTGCAGCACCCGCTCCAGCAGCCGGTCGAAATTGCGCTCGGCGGTGAGGGTGGCGCTGATGTCGAGGAACTTGCGGATGGTGCCCTTCATCTGGTTCATGGAGCGGGACAGCTCGTCGATCTCCCAGATGGGGGAGCCCTTGGCCGGGGTGCCGTCGAAGCGGAAGCGGCGGATTTCCGCCGACTCCCGGATCAGGTCCTTCAGCTCGCCGGAGATGCGCCGGGCCAGCCACCAGGTGCCGGGAATGGCCAGGGCGATGAGGGCCAGGGTGACCCACAGGGTCCAGGTGCGGATGCGCACCGCCTCGGCCAGCAATTCGTTTTCCGGCGCCGCCACCAGCAGGTAGTTGGGCTCGTCCCCGGCCTCGGGGACCGCCACCGCCCCCCCGTGCCAGACCTGGCCGGCAGCCTCGATCACCCGGGAATTCCCGGCGCCGGCCGCGGCCAGGGCCCCCAGCACCGGCACGCCCAGCTGGTCCAGGGTCGGCAGCTGGCCGCCGGCCCGGGCATTGGCCCGGTGCAGCCGTTCCCGGTCCCGCTCCGCCAGGACCCGGCCCCGGGCATCCACCAGGGCCAGCTGGGAACCGGGGGTGATGCCGGCCCCGGCGAGGGAGGCGGAAATCTCTTCCAGGGTCAGGTCCGCCGCCACCACGGCACCGCTGCCGGCAAGGCGGGCGAAGGTCTTGCCCACCTCCCGGGTGGTGAAGAAGACATAGGGCTCGGTGCGCACCAGGGCGGTGGCGGTCTGGGCCCGGATGAACCAGGGACGGCCCCGGGGATCGAAATCGTAGGCGGCCGGATGGCGCCGCTCCAGTTCCTGCAGCCACTCGTCGAAAAAGATGAAGGTGGGGCGCGCCGCCCTGCCCTGGCGCTCCATGCTCTGCACCAGGAAACGGGCCCCGGCCGGCGCCTGCACCGCCAGGGCCACGGCCCGGCTGGCCAGGGAACGGATGAGGAAAAAGTCCCCGTTGCCGTAGCCCACATAGACGGCGGAGAGATGGGTGTTCTTTTCCAGGGCCTCCCGCAGCATGGGCAGGGCCTGCAGCCGGGAATCCAGGCTGGGAGCCGCGGCCAGGGGATGGTGCACCAGCAGTTCGACCAGGGTTTCCAGGGGGCCGTAGAGGCGCTGCAGGTCGTCCCCAGTCTGGCGGGCGGTGCGCTCGAAGACATCGCTGGCGGCGGTCAGGACGATGCGGCGTGACTGGTGGAAATTGAACCAGCCGATCACCGAGCAGGCAACGAAAATGAGCAGGGTGAACAGGTAGGCGATGTGGATGTGCAGGGGATAGAGGCGGCCCCGCTGGCCCCTGGGAAAGACTGCTGCCTGAAGTGCCATGACCATTCTCCGCTGAGGCCCGTCGGGGCCGCGACATGGTCACAGGCTAACACCGGGACGCCGGGGGGAAACGCCACATCCGTCACGAAGTGGCCGGGGACGGGGGCGCCGGCGTTGATTTAGGTCAAGCCTGGCGATCGATTCTGGCGGCAGACTGGCGCTTTTCCCGATCCCGGAGTATTTCCACCATGCAAGGATTCCGCATTGCCGTCGTCGGCGCCGGCGAAACCGGCACCCCCCTGCTCAAGCAGCTGCTGACCGCCCCCTTCGTCACCGTCCTCGGCGTCGCCGACCTGGACCTGTCCATGCCCGGCATCGCCCTGGCCAAGGAGCACGGCGTCAAGGTCACCAACAACTTCATGGAGCTGGCCGCCCTGGGCAACGAAGTCGACATCATCATCGACGTCACCGGCGCCCCCAAGGTGCGCGAAGCCCTGCGCAAGCACATGGTGGACAGCGGCAACACCCACACCCTGATCATGCACGAGTCCATCGCCCTGCTGATGATGTCCCTCTCCGCCGGCAAGCTGGTGAGCGGCAAGCACGGCGACCAGGAATACGTCTGAGGCCAGGTCCCGGACCATGAAAAAAGCCGCCCGCGGGCGGCTTTTTCTTTGGCCGGAAGGCCGGGGCAAAGGGCTTACAGCACCACCTGGGTGCCCAGCTCCACCACCCGGTTGGAGGGAATCTTGAAGAAGCTGGTGGCGCTGCCGGCGTTGCGGAACAGGGCGATGAACAGCTTCTCGCGCCAGAAGGCCATTTCCGAGCCGAGGCGGGGGATCAGGGTCTCCCGGCCGAGGAAGAAGGAGGTCTCCAGCATCTCGAAGGAGAGGCCGTAGTCGGCGCAGAGGGAAAGGGCCTGGGGAATGTCCGGATCGTCCTTGAAGCCGTACTGGACGATGACGCGGAAGAAGTTTTCCTTCAGCTTGTGCACCTCCACCCGATCGATCTCCGGCACGTAGGGCACGTCGAAGATCTGTACCGAGACCATGATCACCCGCTCGTGCAGCACCTTGTTGTGCATCAGGTTGTGCAGCAGGGAATGGGGCACGCCGTTGGGGTCCGCATTGAGGAAGACGGCGGTGCCGGGCACCCGGGTCGGCGGCGAGACGGCGATGCTGTCGATGAAGGGCAGCAGCTGCAGGGCCTCGCCCTTGAGGCGGTCGGCCAGGAGCTGGCGGCCCCGCTTCCAGGTGGTCATGAGGACGAAGACGAAGACGCCGACCACCAGGGGGAACCAGCCGCCGTCGGGAATCTTCAGGATGTTGGCGGTGAGGAAGGTCAGTTCCACCACCAGGAAGCCGGTGAACAGCAGCACCGCCCGGCTCCAGCCCCAGCGCCAGACCTTGGCCGCCACCACGGTGGCGAGCAGGGAGGTGATGACCATGTCGCCGGTGACAGCGATGCCGTAGGCCGCCGCCAGGTTGTTGGAGGACTTGAAGCCCAGCACCAGCACCGCCACGGCGCCGAAGAGGCCCCAGTTCACGCCCGGCAGGTAAATCTGGCCCTGCTCCTTCTCCGAGGTGTGCTGCACTTCCATGCGCGGCACGAAGCCCAGCTGCATGGCCTGGCGGGTCACCGAGAAGGCGCCGGAAATGACCGCCTGACAGGCGATCACCGTGGCCAGGGTGGCCAGGCAGACCAGGGGCATGACCGCCCATTCGGGAGCCAGGTTGAAGAAGGGATTGGTGGCGGCGGCGGGGTCGGCCAGGATCAGGGCGCCCTGGCCGAAATAGTTGAGCATCAGGGCCGGCAGCACGAAGCTGAACCAGGCCAGCTGGATCGGCTTGCGGCCGAAGTGGCCCATGTCGGCGTAGAGGGCCTCGGCCCCGGTCACCGCCAGCACCACGTTGCCCATGGCCACCAGGGCCATGGCCTTGTTGGCCAGGAGGAATTCGAAGCCGTAGACCGGGTTGGCGGCCAGCAGCACGTGGGGGTTGGCCATGATGTTCCACAGGCCCAGCAGGGCCAGGGTGGAGAACCACAGCATCATCACCGGCCCGAACATGACGCCCACCGTGGCGGTGCCCCGGCGCTGGATGAAGAAGAGGCCGAACAGCACCACCAGGGTGATGGGGATGACGAAGGGCTTGAAGGCCGGGGTGACGATCTCCAGGCCCTCCACCGCGGAGAGCACGGAAATGGCCGGGGTCACCATGCCGTCGCCGTAGAACATGGCGGCACCGAGGATGCCGATGATCATGATGATCTGCTGGCGCCGCTTGCGGTCCTGGGCCTCGTGCAGGGCCAGGGCGATGAGGGCCATGATGCCGCCTTCGCCCCGGTTGTCGGCCCGCATGATGAAGACCACGTACTTCAGGGAAACGACGATGATCAGCGCCCAGAAGAACAGGGACAGGCTGCCCAGGACGTTGGTCTCGGTCAGGGGGATAGGATGGTTGCCGGCGAAAACTTCTTTCATGGCGTACAGGGGACTGGTCCCGATGTCGCCATAGACCACGCCGAGGGCGGCCAGGGCCAGAGCTGCCAGCCGCGCCTTGGTGGTCTGAACGGAATCGTGCATGCGAACTCCCGCAGGGGTGTCGAAAGTAATGACAGCGCTGGGTCTTCCCCGCTTTTGCCGCGGTTTGGAAGACGGGCCGGCGCCCCTTGCCCAGGGGCATACCGACATCCGGCCGACCTTCCGCTACAGCATGGAGGCAACCGGGGTGCGCCAGTCTACACCCATTTATTGCGACGCAACATTCCCCTCCGTACGGCCCCGGCAGGGCGGCAAATGACTGCGTCCTGAATGTTGCCACCGATGGTGGCGGAAAGGCCCCAACTGTCTGGTAAACTCGCGTTTTCTCACGTCCATGCCCCCGGGCCCCCATGAAGTCAGCCCCCAAGTCCGTCCCCCTGCTCGAAATCAAAGGCACCACCCTGGCCATGACGGTGCTGCAGGCCGCCCTCCGCTCGGCGGACCTGCCCTCCCTGGCCGACAGCCTGACCGACCAGTACGGCCCCAGTTCGGATTTCTTCAGTTTCGAGCCCACCGTCATCGACCTGGGCGAACTGCCCGCCGACATCGAGCTGGACTGGGCCGGCCTGCTGCCCCTGCTGCGCCGCTACCAGGTGGCCCCCATCGGCGTGCGCAACGCCTCCCCGGCTCAGGCCGAAGCGGCCCGCAACGTCGGCCTGATCGTGGTCGAAGAGGCGGAAACCCAGGTGCGCCACAGCCCGCGCCGGGCCGAAGCCGAGACTCCGGCCGCCCCCGCCGCCCCGACGGCAGCCGCCGCTGCGCCGGCCCAGGCCGAGCTGGACATCGCCCCCGCCAACGCCCCTGCCAATGAAGCGCCCGCTGCCGCCCCGGCAGCAGAAGCGGCCCCCAGCGGCACCCTGGTGCTGGACAAGCCCCTGCGCAGCGGCCAGCAGGTCTATGCCCGGGGCGGCGACCTGGTGGTGCTGGCCATGGTCAGCCCGGGCGCCGAGGTCATCGCCGACGGCAACATCCACATCTATGCCCCCCTGCGCGGCCGCGCCCTGGCCGGCGCCCGGGGCGACGCCAATGCCCGCATCTTCACCACCTGTTTCGAAGCCGAGCTGACCTCCGTCGCCGGGGTGTACCGCACCTTCGAACCGGGCTCGGAAAAGAGCCTCACCGGCAAGCCCGTACAAATCCGTCTGGAAGGCGAAAAGCTCGTGCTCGAAGCCCTCAAGACCAGCTGAACCCAAAATTTCCGACAACTCTTACTCTTACCAATCCAGAGGTCCCATGAGAATCATCGTCGTCACTTCCGGCAAGGGTGGTGTGGGCAAGACCACCACCAGCGCAGCCTTCGCCTCCGGCCTGGCCCTGCGCGGCTTCAAGACCGCGGTCATCGACTTCGACGTCGGCCTGCGCAACCTGGACCTGATCATGGGCTGCGAACGCCGGGTGGTCTACGACCTGGTGAACGTCATCAACGGCGAAGCCAACCTGACCCAGGCCCTGATCAAGGACAAGCACGCCGAGAACCTCTTCGTGCTGCCCGCCTCCCAGACCCGGGACAAGGACGCCCTGACCGAAGAAGGCGTGGAGAAGGTACTCAAGGAACTGGAGCACATGGGCTTCGACTACGTGGTCTGCGACTCCCCCGCCGGCATCGAGCGGGGCGCCGTCATGGCCCTCACCTTCGCCGACGAGGCCATCGTCGTCTCCAATCCGGAAGTCTCCTCCGTGCGCGACTCGGACCGCATCCTGGGCATCGTCCAGTCCAAGTCCCGCCGCGCCAAGGAAGGCAACGAGGCGGTCAAGGAACACCTGCTGGTGACCCGCTATTCGCCCAAGCGCGTCGAGGACGGCGAGATGCTCTCCTACAAGGACGTGCACGAACTGCTGCGCATTCCCCTGCTCGGCGTCATTCCCGAATCCGAAGTGGTGCTGCAGGCCTCCAACCAGGGCACGCCCGCCATCCACATGAACGGCAGCGACGTGGCCGACGCCTACCAGGACATGGTGGCCCGTTTCCTCGGCGAGGAAGTGCCCCTGCGCTTCGTGGACTACGAAAAGCCGGGCATCCTGAAGCGCCTGTTCGGAGGCAAGTGACATGTCCCTGCTCGACCTTCTTTTTGGCCAGAAACAAAAGACCGCTTCGGTCGCCAAGGAGCGCCTGCAGCTCATCATCGCCCGGGAACGCAGCGGCGAGCAGAGCTCGCCGGATTTCCTGCCTCAACTGCAGCAGGAGCTGATCGCCGTCATCTCCAAGTACGTCAAGGTGAACCAGGACGACATCAAGGTCTCCCTGGAGAAGAAGAACAACTTCGAAGTGCTGGAAGTGAACATCGTCCTGCCGGAAGTGGGCCAGGCCCGCTGAGCCGGTCCGCCGCCAAGCAGAAAGCCGGGGCATGCCCCGGCTTTTTCTTTGCCCGGGAGTTGGGAGGAGGGGAAGCCCAGGTGCTGGGTGCCCCGCCGCCCACCCCGTCGGCTTTTTACCGTGCCGTCCGCGGACCGGAGCCTCTGCGCTTCAATCCCCGGACCACTCCGCCAGGGCGGCCGCCGCTTGGGCCACGGCGCCGTCCCAGTCGCCCCAGGCCGGCTGGCGGAAGAGGCGCAGGCTGGCGTACCAGGGGGTTGCCTCCCCCTGCCGGCCCCAGCGCCATTCGCCGCCGTGCTGCAGCAGCAGCCAGCAGGGGCGGCCGAGGGCGCCGGCCAGGTGGGCCACCGCCGTGTCCACGCTGATGACCAGGTCCAGCTGCTGCACCAGGGCGGCGGTGTCGGCCCAGTCCTCCAGCCATTCATCCACCCGCTGCAGCTGGGGCAGGGCGGCCAGGGCTTCCTGGTCGGCGGCCGGGATCATCTGCTGCAGGCAATAGAAGCGGCGCCCCGGCCCCAGCAGGGGCTGCAGCTGCGCCAGGGCAAGGTTGCGGCCGGCATCGCCGTCGGCCTTGGCCGACCACACCAGGCCGATGCGCCTGCCCTGGAAGGCAGGCAGGACGGGCATCCTGGCGGCATGCTCCGGGGATGCCCGCAGATAGGGCGTCCCAGGCCCTTCTTCGGGACGGCACAGGCCCAGGGCCAGGGGCAGGCTGAGCAGGGGACAGTGCAGGTCGTGGGGTGGCAGGTCGCCGCCCATGAGCAGAATCTCGATTCCCGGCCCCAGGCTGGCGGCCAGGGCGGCCAGGGAGGGAGGCAGCAGCAACAGCACCCGGGCGCCGAGGGCCGCCACCCGGGGCACGTAGCGCAGGAACTGGAGGGTGTCGCCCAGGCCCTGCTCGGCCCACAGCAGCACGGTCCGCCCCTCGGGGGAATGGCGGCCCAGCCACAGGGGCGCGGTGCTGGGCAGCCAGGCGTCGGCCATCTGCCGGGTTTCCCAGCGCCATTCGTAGCGCTGCCAGCCTGCGCGCCAGCGCCCCAGGGCGAAGCAGCAGTGGGCCTGCTCCACCAGGGCCTCCGGGTGGTCGAGATGGAAGCACAGCAACTGCTCGTAGCTGGCGAAGGCGGCCTCCCAGCGGCCCAGGGCCTGCAGCACCCGGCCCCGCTGCAGGCGCACCTGGAGATTGCCCGGCTCCCGCTCCAGGGCCCGGTCCAGGGCCGCCAGGGCCTCCTCGTGCCGGTACAGGGCGGCCAGGGCCGCGCCCCGGCGGGCCTCCAGACCCCAGCAGCGGGGATCGAGCCGGCGGGCCTGGTCGAAGTCGGCCAGGGCGGCTGCCGCCCGGCCGGCGCCGAGGCGGATATTGCCCCGCAGCACATGGAAATCCACATTGTCCCGGTCGATCTCCAGCAGGGTGCCGTAGTGCTCCTCCGCCTCCTGTTGCAGCTGGCGACACTGGGCCGCCGCCTCGCCGTCGTCGGGGGCGTCGCGCAGGTAGCGGCCGTAGGCGGCGATGGCTTCCTCGTAGCAGCCCAGTTCGGCCATCAGGCGGGCGCAGTTGAGGTGCAGGGGATAGAGCCGGGGATTAACCGCCAGGGCCTGCTGCAGGCAGCCCAGGGCGGCCTCGGTACGGCCTTCCTGGCGCAGGCTGGCGCTGCGCCCCACCAGGGCGATGATCTGTTCCAGTCCGTCGATGTGCGACATGCGTTGCCGGCTCCCCGTGCTTGCCATGACCGGCGCCGCCGGCTGCGCCGGGACGCCACCGGGGCATTCTTGGCCCGGGGGATGTAAATACGGGTTAAGCCCCGGGTAAATCCGGGTTAAGACGACGGCCAGCCCCGTGCGGAATCCCGGAACGGCCACCCCGGGGCGTGCGGCTTTCCGGAAAGTCCGGGGAGGCGCGACACCCCAACGCCGGGCCAAATCTCTGCAAAAACAATCGCCTGCAAACTTTTCCGGCGGATGGCACGGTCCCTGCAAACAGGAGCTTCACAACCCGGCACTGCCGCCGGGGACATCCACCCTGTGAGGAGACTTCCATGCAACAACGCAAAGTTCTGGCTGCGGCCGTCACCGCCCTCTGTGCTTCCGCCCTGCTGGCCGCCGCGCCGGCCCGGGCGGAGGACGTGGTGCGCCTGGGCAACCTGAAGTTCGCCCACTACGGCGCCGTGTCCTACATGAAGGAGCTGTGCGCCAAGTACGATCTGAAGGTGGAGGAACGCATGTTCCCCAAGGGCCCGGACATCATGCCGGCCATCGTCGCCGGTGAGGTGGACATCGCCGCCCTGGCCTCCGACGGCGCCATCTCCGGCCGCGCCAACGGCGTGCCCATCTATACCGTGGCCGGCTTCGCCAAGGGCGGCGCCCGCCTGGTGGCCGGCGCCGATACCGGCATCAAGGATATCCAGGGCCTGAAGGGCAAAAAAGTGGGCGTCACCCGGGGCGGCGCCCACGAGCTGCTGCTCTACGCCGAGCTGGAAAAGGCCGGCCTGACCTGGTCCGACAAGCCGGGCAAGGACGTGCAGATCGTCTTCCTCGCCTTCGCCGACCTCAACCAGGCCCTGGCCGCCAAGCAGATCGACGCCATGTGCCAGTCCGAGCCCCAGTCCTCCCAGGCCCTCAACAAGAAGTTCGGGGTGGAGATCATGAAGCCCTACAACACCGCCATGGGCGAGCCGGTGCGCCTCCTGGTGATGACCGAGAAGCTCTACAACGAGAAGAAGGACGTGGCCCAGCGGGTCATGAAGTGCTTCGTCGAAGCCACCGCCCTGTTCAACAAGGACATGGCCCTGGCGGAGAAGTACGTGCGCGAGCAGATGTTCAAGGGCCAGATCAGCTCCCAGGACTTCAAGGACGCCATGGACAACGCCGACTACACCTACGACGTTTCCCCCGAGCACATCGACATCACCACCTCCTTCATGCAGAAGTACGGCGTCGGCCGCATGGCCAAGCCGCCCAAGGCCGCCGAGTGGGTCAAGCTGGACCTGCTGCAGAAGGCCAAGACCGAACTGAAGGTGAAGTAAGGCCATGCTGAAGAAACTGCAAGCCTTCGCCCACGGCGCCCTGGTGCCGGTGCTGGTGCTGATCCTGTGGGAGGCCGGCTCCCGGGCCGGCCTCTTCTCCGAGGTGCTGCTGCCCTCCCCCAGCGCCGTGGCGGTGAAATGGTGGGCCTACCTGCTGCCGACCCAGGACTACGTCCCGGGCAGCGGCAGCTACTTCACCTGGCTCATTTCCGGCGAGCTGCTGCACGACGCCTATTCCAGCCTCTACCGGGTCATCGTCGGCTTCATCATCGGCGCCGGCCTGGCCCTGCCCCTGGGCCTGGTGATGGGCGCCAACAACCGCATCTACGACCTGTTCAACCCCCTGGTGCAGATCCTGCGGCCGATCCCCCCCATCGCCTACATCCCGCTGGCGATCCTGTGGTTCGGCCTGGGCAACCCGCCGTCCTTCTTCCTCATCGCCATCGGCGCCTTCTTCCCGGTGCTGATGAACACCATCGCCGGGGTGCGCCACGTGGACGGCATCTACCTGCGGGCCGCCCGCAACCTGGGGGTCAATTACTGGACCATGTTCACCCGGGTGATCCTGCCCGCCTCCACCCCCTACATCCTGGCCGGGGTGCGCATCGGCATCGGCACCGCCTTCATCGTGGTGATCGTCTCCGAGATGATCGCGGTGAACGACGGCCTCGGCTTCCGCATCCTGGAAGCCCGGGAGTTCATGTGGTCGGACAAGATCATCGCCGGCATGATCACCATCGGCCTGCTGGGCCTGGCCATCGACACCGCCGTCAGCCGCCTCAACAACCACCTGCTGCGCTGGCACCGCGGCCTGGAGCACTAACCATGAGCGACATCCTGATTAAGGACGTGCAGAAGGTCTTCAAGACCCCCGGCGGCGACGTCACCGCCCTCAAGGACATCAACCTCACCGTCAAGCAGGGCGAATTCGTCTGTCTGCTGGGCCCCTCCGGCTGCGGCAAATCCACCCTGCTCAATGCCGTGGCCGGCTTCCAGCCGCCCTCGGCCGGCGAGATCGTCATCGAGGGCAAGAAGATCCTCACCCCGGGCCCGGACCGGGGCATGGTGTTCCAGGAATACGCCCTCTTCCCCTGGATGACCGTGGCCCAGAACATCGCCTTCGGCCTGCAGATCCAGAAGAAGGAGAAGGCCGAGATCGACCTGACGGTGAACCAGCTGTTGGACCTGCTGCACCTGAAGGACTTCCGCGACCGTTTCCCCAAGGACCTCTCCGGCGGCATGCGCCAGCGGGTGGCCATCGCCCGGGTGCTGGCCCTGGATTCGCCCATCATGCTCATGGATGAGCCCTTCGGCGCCCTCGACGCCCTCACCCGGCGCAACCTGCAGGACGAGCTGCTGCGCATCTGGGAGAAGCTGAACAAGACCATCCTCTTCGTCACCCACTCCATCGAGGAGTCCATCTACCTGGCAGACCGCATCGTGGTCATGACCTACCGCCCCGGCACCATCAAGCGGGACCAGTACGTCACCATGCCCCGGCCCCGGGACCCCTCCAGCCACGAGTTCAACGAGCTGAAGCGGGAGCTGGGCCGCCTGGTGATGGAGGAGCAGCAGCGCCACGCTGCCGACGAGCTGAAGCTGGCGGCGGTGGACTAGGCACCGCCGCGGGGGGATGGCGGCTGCCGTCCCCCGTTTTTTTCCCCGCTTTTCCCGCTTCCTCCCGTTGCTGCTGGCCGCCGCCGGGTCCGGGCATTAGCATAGGCGGCTGCCTCCCAACCCTGACCGCGCCCCCACCCACCGTGTCCCTGCCGCCCCTGCCCGCCCCCGCCACCTCCAGCCGCCGCCGGCTGCTGCTGGGCACCGCCCTGCTCGCCGCCTGCCTGGTCTTCGGCTGGCTCGCCTACCGGGTGGCCCTGACCATCTTCCTCGATGGCGAACGGCAGAACGCCGCCCGCCGCCTGGAGTTCTACGCCCTTTCCCTGGAAGCCACCCTGGCCCGCTACGAGGCCCTGCCCGGCCTGCTGGCCCTGGAACACAAGCTGCACGAACTGCTGGCCCAGCCCGCCGGCAGCGCCCAGGCCAAGGCCGCCAACGCCTATCTGAAGACCGCCCAGAGCGGCGCCGAGATCAGCGCCGCCTACCTCATCGACCGCCGCGGCCACACCCTGGCCGCCAGCAACTGGGACAAGGCGGGCAGCTTCGTCGGCCACAACTACGCCTTCCGTCCCTATTTCCGGGAAGCCATCAAGGGCAGCCTGGGCCGTTTCTACGGCGTCGGCGCCACCACCGGCGAACCGGGCTACTTCCTCGCCGCCCCGGTGCGGGACGGCAGCCACGGCCCCATCGAGGGCGTGGTCACCATCAAGGTGAACCTGGCCCCCTTCGAATCCGCCCTGGCCAGGAGCGGCGACACCGTGCTGCTGGCCGACGACGAGGGCGTCATTTTCCTCGCCCCCAAGGCCGAGTGGCGCTACCGCACCCTGGCCCCCCTCTCCCCCCTGGCCCGGGAACGGCTGGCGGCCAGCCGCAAGTACGGCGACAGCCCCCTGGAACCCCTCATCAGCGACCGGGCCCTGGAAGACGGCAGCGTGCGCCTGGCGGTGACCGACCGGCGCCCCCGGGACCTGCTCATGGAAAGCCAGGCGGTGGGCCACCAGGGCTGGCGCGTGGTGCTCCTCACCGACCCGGCGGAGGCCCGCCGCAGCGCCCTCGGCGCCGGCTTCACCGCTGCCTTCGCCCTGGCCTTCGTGCTGGCCCTGGCGGCCCACCAGAACCTGCGCCGCAAGCGCCGGGCCGAACTGCACCAGGCCCATGCCGCCCTGGAGGCGGCCATCGCCGAACGCACCGCCGACCTGACCCGCAAGGTGGAAGCCCTCAAGCAGGCTGAAGCCATCCTGCGCCAGACCCGGGACACGGCGGTGCAGGCCGGCAAGCTGGCGGTGCTGGGCCAGATGTCCGCCGGCATGAGCCACGAACTGAACCAGCCCCTAGCCGCCCTGCAGACCTTCTCCGACAACGCCGTGGCCCTCATGGACCTGGGCCGCCTGGAGGAGGTGCGGGAGAACCTGGCCATGATCCGCCAGCTCACCGCCCGCCTGGGGCGCATCGTCACCCAGCTCAAATCCTTCTCGCGCAAGGGCCCGGCGGAAAAGAGCCCGGTCCCCGTGGCCCGGGCCGTGGACAACGCCCTGCTGATCCTGGAGCCGCGGCGGCGGGAACTGCAGGCCGCCATCCAGGTGGCGCCCATCGCCCCGGAACTGGCGGTGCTGGCCGACACCACCCGCCTGGAGCAGGTACTGGTGAACCTGCTGCGCAACGGCCTCGACGCCATGCAGGAGCGGCCGGCGCCCCGCCTGCACCTGCAGGCCGAACGGCGGGACTCCCAGGTGCGCATCGCCATCCGCGACGAGGGCCCGGGGCTGCCGCCGGAGGTCCTGGCCCACCTGTTCGAACCCTTCTACACCACCAAGCCCGTGGGCGAAGGCCTGGGCCTGGGCCTGGCCATTTCCCTGGCCATCGTCGAAGGCTTCGGCGGCCGCCTGGAGGGCAGCAACCGGCCGGAAGGCGGCGCCGAATTCGCTATCATCCTGGAAGCCGCCAGCGGCACCCAGCCAAACCCCACCCCCGCCTGACCCGCCCCGGAACCACGCCATGCCCCACCTGACCCTGGAATACAGCGCCAACCTGTCCCTGAACCCGGCCGCCAGCCTCGCCGCCCTCAACCGCTGCCTGGCCGACTCCGGCCTCTTCGAGGAAGCCGACATCAAGAGCCGGGCCCTGGCCCTAGAGGTATTCTGCGTCGGCACCGCCGCCACGCCCCGGGCCTTCGCCCATGCCAAGCTGAGCCTCATGCCGGGGCGCAGCATCGACACCAGGAAGCGGCTGGCGGACAGCCTGCTGGCCGCCCTCTCGCCCCTGGTGCAGGCGGCGCCGGGCACCGAACTGCAGCTGTGCGTGGAGCTGTTCGAGATCGACCGGGCCAGCTATGCCAAGGAGAGCCGCCGTGTCTGAGGCCGCCGCCCTGCCGGTCTTTCTCGTCGAGGACGATCCGGCGGTGCGCATGGGCAGCGCCCAGGCCCTGACCCTGGCCGGCCTGGAGGTGCGCAGCTTCGCCGATGCCGAAGGGGCCCTGGCGGCCCTGGCCGCCGAACTGCCCGGGGCCGTGGTCAGCGACGTGCGCCTGCCGGGCAGGGACGGCATCGCCCTGCTGGGGGAGCTGCGCCAGCTGGACCGGGAGCTGCCGGTGATCCTGGTCACCGGCCACGGCGACGTGGCCATGGCGGTGCAGGCCATGCGCGACGGCGCCCACGACTTCATCGAAAAGCCCTTCACCTCCGAACACCTGGTGCGGGTCACCCGCCAGGCCCTGGAAAAGCGGGCCCTGCTGCTGGAAAACCGGCGCCTCAAGGAAGCCCTGCCGACCCAGGACGGCCTGCCGGTGATCGGCCAGACTCCGGCCATGCAGGAGGTGCGCCGCCTGGTGGCGGCCCTGGCCCCCACCGACGTGGATATCCTCATCAACGGCGAGACCGGCAGCGGCAAGGAAGTGGTGGCCCGGGCCATCCACAGCGCCTCCGGCCGGCGCGGCCCCTTCGTCGCCATCAACTGCGCCGCCCTGCCCGAGAGCGTCTTCGAGAGCGAGATGTTCGGCCACGAGGCGGGAGCCTTCACCGGCGCCGGCAAGCGGCGCATCGGCAAGATCGAGTACGCCCACGGCGGCACCCTGTTCCTCGACGAAATCGAGTCCATGCCCCTCAACCTCCAGGTCAAGCTGCTGCGGGCCCTGCAGGAGCGCAGCATCGAGCGCCTCGGCGGCAACGCCCCGGTGGCGGTGGATTGCCGGGTGGTGGCCGCCTCCAAGGCCGACCTCAAGGCCCTCTCCGAGGCCGGCCAGTTCCGCGCCGACCTCTACTACCGGCTCAACGTGGTCAGCATCGACCTGCCGCCCCTGCGCCGGCGCCAGGAAGACATTCCCCTGCTCATGGGCCACTTCCTGCAGCAGGCGGCCAAGCGCTTCGGCCGGGAAGTGCCGGCCTGGGGCCCGGCCGAACTGGCCCGCTGGCAGGCCCAGCCCTGGCCGGGCAACGTGCGGGAGCTGAAGAACGCGGCGGAGCGCTTCTGCCTGGGCCTGGACCAGCCCCAGGCGGCATCCCCGGCGGGCAGCGCCCCGGGGGCCGAGCTGCCCCTGGCCCGGCGCCTGGAGCTGGCGGAACAGGGCTTCATCGAGGCCGCCCTGGCGGCCTGCCACGGCAATGTGGCCCTGGCGGCCGAGCGCCTGCAGCTGCCGAAGAAGACCCTCTACGACAAGCTGGCCCGCCTGCAGATCGCCGCCGACACCTTCCGCCGCTGAAGCCGCCGTCGAGCCCCTTGCCGGGCCCGGTCCGATGCCGTCAAAATGGGCGACACAAGAAGCGGCCCCCAGGGCCGCAAACCGGGAGGCTCCCGTGCCTGCGCGATTCGACAACGGCATCACCGGCACCATCCTGCTGGCGGACGATTCCGCCCTGGACCGCCATCTGTTCACCCAGCTGCTGCAGCGCTACGGCCACACGGTGCACGCCGTGGCCGACGGGGCCCAGGCCCTGGCCGCCCTCGACGGCCTGCAGCCGGACCTGGTGCTGCTGGACATCCGCATGCCCGACATGAGCGGGCTGGAGCTGTGCGCCAAGCTCAAGGCCGACCCGGCCACCCGGGACATCCCGGTGATTTTCATCAGCGCTGCCAGCGCCGTGGAGGACCGCATCCAGGCCTTTTCCAGCGGCGGCGTGGACTACATCGGCAAGCCCATCAAGAGCGAGGAAGTGCAGGCCCGGGTCACCACCCACCTGACCCTGCGGGCCCTGCGCCGCACCCTGGAACTGCGGGTGCAGGAGCGCACGGCGGAACTGGAAGTGGCCAACCGGCACCTCAGCGAGGAGATCACCGAACGCCGCCGCATGGCCCAGGAACTGCTCGAATCCCGGCAGCAGCTGCGGGACCTGGCCGCCCACGGCGAAGCCGCCATGGAGCAGGAGCGCAAGCGCATCGCCCGGGAGATCCACGACGAGCAGGGCTCCCTGCTGACCGCCCTGAAAATGGACCTGACCCTGCTGCGACGGGAGCTGGGCGACGCCCCGCCGGCCATCGGCCAACGCCTGGACACCATGCAGCACCTGGTGGAGGAGGCGGTGCGGGTGATGCGCCAGGTGGCCTCCCAGCTGCGTCCGGCGGTGCTCAACCTGGGCATCCTGCCGGCCCTGGAATGGCTCACCGAAGAATTCCGCCAGCGCACCGGCATCGCCTGCCACCTGCTGGCCGGGGACGACATTCCCCTGGACGACAGCCGGGCCACCACCCTCTTCCGCATCGTCCAGGAATCCCTCACCAACGTCACCCGTCATGCCGAGGCCAGCCAGGTGGACATCGGCCTGAGCCTGGAGGCGGAGCACATCCGCCTGGAGATCGCCGACAACGGCAAGGGCTTCGAACCCAGCCAGGTGGGCGGCAACTCCTTCGGCCTGCTGGGCATGGGCGAGCGCCTGGAAGCCCTGGGCGGCAAGCTGCGCATCGACAGTGCCCCGGGCCGGGGCACCCGCCTGCACATCACCATTCCCCTGGTGGAGGAACTGCCATGATCCGCATCCTGCTGGCCGACGACCACAGCATCGTACGCAGCGGCCTCAAGCAGCTCCTGGCCACGGAAGCCGACCTGGAGGTGGCCGGCGAGGCCAGCCAGGGCAGCGAGGTCCTGACCCGGCTGCGCCAGGGCGGCATCGACCTGCTGCTGATGGACATGTCCATGCCCGGCATCAGCGGCCTGGACCTGATCCGCCGCGCCCATACGGAAGCGCCGGAGGTCCCCGTCGTCGTCCTCAGCATGCACAACGAGAGCCAGCTGGTGTCCCGGGCCCTGCGCGCCGGCGCCAGCGGCTACGTGACCAAGGACAGCGACCCGGCCATTCTCCTGGCGGCCATCCGCAAGGTGGCCAGGGGCGGCCGTTTCATCGACCCGGCCCTGGTGGACGCCATGGTCTTCGGCGCCCCGGAAGAGGCGCCGCCCCACGAGGCCCTCTCCGACCGGGAATTCGAGGTGCTGCAACTGCTCAGCCAGGGCCTGGCCCTGGCCGCCGTGGGCGAACGGCTGCACGTCAGCGCCAAGACCGTCAGCACCCACAAGACCCGCCTCATGCAGAAACTCGGCATCGACAACAATGCCGAACTGGTGCGCTACGCCCTGCGCCACGGCCTGGGCCGGCCCTAGGCCCCGCCTCCGCCCTGTCGTTGCGCTGCCCGTTTTACGTCTTCCTCCCCGCTTCCTTCCCGCTTCCCCTCCCACCCCCGGCATGGCCGGCCCGCTGCCGCGGGCACTCCCCTTGTAGGGTTTACCTGACCCCCGAATCAGGCTTGCCCTAAGTCACATTCCGCCGTTGCCGACGGCGGCGCTTTGGCGTCTGGCGTGAAATACACCCATCGCAGCACGCCACGGACAAGCGCCATGAAAATCCTCATCGTCGAAGACTCGAAGCTGGTCAGCGAACGGCTGCGCCTGGCATTCGCCGACCTGCCCCGGGTGGAAACGGTGGTCACCGATCGCATCGACATCGGCCTGCGCCATTTCCGCCTGTTCCGCCCCGAACTGCTGATCCTGGACATCGAGGTGGCCGACGGCAGCGGCATGTCCCTGCTGGGCAAGGTAAAGCTGGAAGCGCCGGCCACCATCGTCGCCATCTTCACCAACCATCCCGGCTTCCGCCGCCGCTGCGCCGCGGCCGGCGCCGATTTCTTCTTCGACAAGTCCTCCGACTTCGAACCCCTGGCCAGTACGGTGCGCCACCTGGCGGAGGCCCGGCAATGAGCGCCCCCACCACCTGGACCCCGCTCGGCCTGGGACTGGCCGGCGCCGCCTGGTCCCTGGGCCAGGGCGGCAGCACGGCCGGCGGCATCGGCGGCGCCCTGCTGCTGGCGCTCGCCGGGGCAGCCGGCGCCTGGTACGGCCGGCAGCACAGCCGCCTGCTGCAGGAACGGCTGGCCGCAGCCCTGGCGGCCGGCGCCCGGGGCGAGGCGGAGGAGCGCCAGCGCCAGGCGGGATTGACCGCCCAGGTGCACAGCATCGAAGGCCACATCCTGCCCATCTGGCGCAAGCAGCTGACCCTGGTCGGCGAGCAGACGGAAACGGCCATCGCCGCCCTCTCCTCCCGCTTCGCCGGCATCGTGGACGGCCTGGAGGCCAGCGCCCGGGCCTCCGACGCCTCGGTGGGCGGCAATCTGCTGCAGACCCTGGAGCACAGCCGCCGGGAACTGGACGCCCTGCTGGCCACCCTGGCCGGGCTGCTGGCCAACAAGCGCCGCATGCTGGAAGAGATCGGCCGCCTCGCCGCCTTCACCGACGAACTGGATGCCATGGCCCAGGGGGTCGGCCGCATCGCCGGCCAGACCAACCTGCTGGCCCTCAACGCCGCCATCGAGGCGGCCCGGGCCGGCGATGCGGGGCGCGGCTTCGCCGTGGTCGCCGACGCGGTACGGGAGCTTTCCAACGAATCGGCCGGCACCGGCCGGCGCATCGCCGACAAGGTGCAGCTGGTCAACGAGGCCATCCACGGCGCCCTGCAGGCGGCGGACCAGGGCGCCCTGGCCGACGAGCAGGCCCTGGGCCAGGCCCAGCACTCGGTGGCGGGAATCCTCGAAGGCTTCCAGCGCGTCACCGGCGACCTGGCGGACACCGCCAACACCCTGCGCCGGCAGCACCAGGGCATCCGGCAGGAAGTGGCCGAATCCCTGGTCTCCCTCCAGTTCCAGGACCGCATCGGCCAGATGCTGGGCCACGTCCGCCAGGACATGGAAAGGCTGGAGCGGCACCTGGCCACCGGGCCGGAACACCTGGACGCCCAGGATTGGCTGGACAACCTGGCCAGCACCTACACCACGGCCGAGCAGCACGCCGTGCATGGCGGCAAGAGCAGCCAGGCACCGGCCGACTCCGACATCACCTTCTTTTAGGACCGCCCCCATGGCAAAGACAATTCTCATCGTCGACGACTCCGCCTCCCTGCGCCAGGTCGTCAGCATTGCCCTCAAGGGCGCCGGCTACGAAACCCTGGAAGCCTGCGACGGCCAGGACGGCCTGAACAAGCTCAAGGGCCAGAAGGTGCACCTCATCATCAGCGACGTGAACATGCCGGTGATGGACGGCATCACCTTCGTCACCGAGCTGAAGAAGCTGCCGGAGCACCGCTTCACCCCGGTCATCATGCTCACCACCGAAGCCGGCGACAGCATGAAGCAGCGGGGCCAGGCGGCGGGCGCCAAGGCCTGGGTGGTGAAGCCCTTCCAGCCGGCCCAGATGCTCACCGCCGTGACCAAGCTGGTCATGCCCTGAGGAGCGCGCCATGGAGATGAAGACCCATTCCGCCGACGGCGTCATGCACCTTGCCCTGCAGGGCGAATTCACCATCTACGACGCCGGCATCAAGGACGAGCTGCTGGCCCTGTGCGCCGGCCCCCGGGTGGAGATCGACCTGAGCCAGGTCAATGAGATCGACAGCGTCGGCGTCCAGCTCCTGCTGCTGGTCCTGCGCCAGGCCCAGATGCAGCAGCGCAGCCTGCGCCTGGTGGCCCTGCACCCGGCCGTCAACACCATGTTCGAGCTATACGACCTGCACCAGACCTTCGGTCTCGACAACAACGGGGAGCTGCCGTCGTGAGTACCGATGACGTCCTGCAGACCTTCGTCGCCGAAGCCCGGGAACTGCTGCTGGGCATGGAGGATTCCCTGCTGGCCCTGGAACGGGACCCGCGGGACGGAGAGGCCATCTCCGCCACCTTCCGCGCCATCCACACCATCAAGGGCTCGGCCGGGCTGTTCAGCCTGGACCAGCTGGTGGCCTTCGCCCACGTGGCGGAAACCCTGCTCGACCTGGTGCGGGACGGCCGCGTCGCGGTGGACGGGGACCTCATCGCCCTGCTCCTGGAGTGCAGCGACTACCTGGGCTTCCTCATCAACCAGATCGCCGGCGAGGAGGTGGCCGACGCCGCCGCCCAGGAAGCCCGCAGGCCCGCCCTGCTGGCCCGTCTCCAGGCATGCATCGCCAGCAGCGGCGCCCCTTCTGCCTCCCAGGCCGAGGGCCCCCGGCAGGCCCCGCCGAGCGCAGCGCCGGCCGCCGGCGAGGTGGCGGACCCGGTGCATAACGATGCCTGGCACATCTCCCTGCGCTTCGGCCCCGAAGTCCTGAAGAACGGCATGGACCCGGCCTCCTTCCTGCGCTATCTCGGCACCCTGGGGGAAATCGCTCACATCACCACCCTGTGGCAGCAGATGCCGGCGCCGGAAGCCATGGATGCGGAAAACTGCTACCTGGGCTTCGAGCTGGATTTCCGCAGCGAGGCCAGCCGGGAAGCCATCGACAGCACCTTCGACTTCGTCCGGGACGACTGCCGCATCACCCGCCTGCCGCCCCGCAGTTCCATCGATGACTACCTCAAGCTCATCGCCGAGGCGCCGGAAGGGCTGGAGCGCCTGGGCGAGATCCTGGTGGCCAGCGGCGCCCTCAGCCAGGCCGAGCTGGAACGGGCCCTGGAGAGGCAGCGTCAGGCCGCCCCGCCGGCCCTGGGGGAGATGCTGATCCAGGAAGACGGCATTCCCGCCCCCGTGGTCCAGGCCGCCCTGGAAAAGCAGACGAAAGGCCGGGAGAACCGCTCCGCCGCCACCCGCTTCATCCGCGTCGATGCGGAAAAGCTGGAGGACCTGATCAACCAGGTGGGGGAACTGGTCATCGCCGGCGCCTCCGCCACCCTGCTCTCCCAGCGCAACGGCGACACCGCCCTGATCGAGGCCATGGCCCAGGTGGGACGCCACGTGGAGGAGATCCGGGACCGGGCCCTGTCCCTGCGCATGGTGGAGATCGGCGAATCCTTCAACCGCTTCCCCCGGGTGGTGCGGGACGTTTCCCGGGAACTGGGCAAGGACATCGAGCTGGTCATCACCGGCGCCGAGACCGAGCTGGACAAGACCGTGGTGGAAAAGATCGGCGACCCCCTCATGCATCTGGTGCGCAACTCCATGGACCACGGCATCGAATCCATCGAAGAGCGCCTGGCCCGGGGCAAGCCGGCCCAGGGCCGCCTCAGCCTCCACGCCTACCACGAGTCCGGCAGCATCGTCATCGAGGTGGCCGACGACGGCGGCGGCCTGAAGCGGGACAAGATCCTGGCCAAGGCCATGGACCGGGGCCTGGTGGCGCCGGGCCAGAGCCTCACCGACCGGGACGTCTTCAACCTCATTTTCGAGCCCGGCTTTTCCACCGCCGAGCAGGTCACCAACCTCTCCGGCCGCGGCGTCGGCATGGACGTGGTCCGCCGCAACATCAGCGCCCTGCGCGGCAGCATCGACATCGAGAGCCAGGAGGGCGTGGGCACCACCATGCGCATCCGCCTGCCCCTGACCCTGGCCATCATCGACGGCTTCCTCATCCAGGTGGCGGACAGCGCCTTCGTCCTGCCCCTGGACCTGGTGCAGGAATGCATGGAACTGCCCGACGGGGAGCGCCTGCAGAGCCGGGGACAGAGCAGCCACTACCTGGACCTGCGCGGCGAGGCCCTGCCCTGCCTGCGCCTGCGCAACCTGCTCAACCTGGAAGGGGAAAGCAGCCAGCGGGAGAACGTGGTCATCGTGCAGTACGGCAACCGCCGGGCCGGCCTGGTGGTGGACCGCCTGCTGGGCGAGTTCCAGACCGTGATCAAGCCCCTCGGCCAGATCTTCCGCCACCTGCGCGGCTTCTCCGGTTCCACCATCCTCGGCACCGGCGAGGTGGCCCTCATTCTCGACGTACCCACCCTGGTGCACGACGCCAGCGGCCGGGAAGCCCGCTTGTTGGGCGAAAGCAACGCCGGCCAAGCCATCGGCAGCGAACAGCCTGCCTAGATTCAGCCCCCACGACGCCACATCCACAGACCGATTTCTTCGCCCGAAGGAGCATGCAATGACCCTCAAACAACGCCTCATCCTGCTGATCAGCAGCGCCGCCCTCGGCCTGATCGTCCTCGCCGGTCTCTCGGCCTACCAGATCGAGCGGGTATTCACCATCACCAACTATTCCAACGTCAACTCCCTGCCCTCGGTGCGGGTGCTGCAGGAAGCCTACGTGCCCCTGGCCAGCATTCGGGCCCAGGTGTGGCAGCACATCACCCTGGAGGACAAGGGACGCATGGCCGAGATCGAAGGCCGTATCAACACCAACATGGCCAAGCTGGAAGACTCGCTGAAACGCTATGAAAGCCTGGTCTCGGACGAGAAGGACCGGCAGCTGCTGCGCGACGACCGGGACGCCCTGGAAGCCTACCGCCAGGTGCGGGAGCAGACCATGGCCCTCTCCCGGGAGAACCGCATGGCCCAGGCCCGGGACTACCTGCTGGCCAACCAGGCCGCCTTCAACCGCATCAACGACGCTTTCCTCGCCCACCTGCAGTACAACCTGGACCTGGGCACCCAGTCCGCCAAGGAGGCGGAAAGCCTGAGTAGCGCTGCCGAATGGCAGTCCGCCGTTCTCAGCGGCATCACCCTGGTGCTGGTGGTGGGTCTGGGCATCCTCATCATGCGCTCCGTCTCCCGCCAGCTCGGCGCCGACCCCGCCATGGTGGCCGCCTGCGTCGATCGGGTGGCCCAGGGCGACCTGTCCCAGGACATCCCCCTGGAAGGAGTGGACAAGGATGCGCTGCTGGCCAACGTGGTGCGCATGCAGACCGCCGTGCGCAGCCTCATCGACGACATGAACCACATGAGCCGGGAACACGACCTGGGCGACATCGACGTCATCGTGCCCGTGGAGAAGTACCAGGGCGGCTTCCGCACCGTGGCGGAAGGGGTGAACAACATGGTGGGCGGGCACATCGCCGTGAAGAAGAAGGCCATGGCCTGCGTCGCCGAGTTCGGCAAGGGCAACTTCGAGGCCCCCATGGAACAGCTCCCGGGCAAGAAAGTCTTCATCAACCACGTCATCGAGCAGGTCCGCGCCAACCTCAAGGCCCTCATCGAGGACACCTCCACCCTGGCCACCGCCGCCCTCCAGGGCCGCCTGGAAACCCGCGCCAATGCTGAACGCCACACCGGCGACTTCCGCCGCATCGTGCTCGGCATCAACGACACCCTGGATGCCATCGTCACCCCGCTCAACGAAGCCATGCGGGTACTGCAGTCGGTGGAGCAGGGCGACCTGACCCAGAGCATCAATGGCAACTACCACGGCAAGCTGCAGGACCTGAAGGACTGCGTCAATAGCATGGTAGGCCGCCTCAGCACCGTGGTCGCCGAAGTGCGCACCGCTGCCGACGCCCTGAGCAACGCCAGTGAGCAGATCTCCGGCACCTCCCAGGCCCTCTCTTCCGCCGCTTCCCAGCAGTCCTCCAGCGTCGAGGAGACCAGCGCCTCCATGGAACAGATGAGCAGCTCCATCAACCAGAACACGGAGAACGCCAGCGTCACCGACGGCATCGCCAGCAAGGCCTCCACCCAGGCGGTGGACGGCGGCAAGGCCGTCACTGACACCGTGGCCGCCATGAAGTCCATCGCCGCCAAGATCGGCATCATCGACGACATCGCCTACCAGACCAACCTGCTGGCCCTCAACGCCGCCATCGAGGCGGCCCGGGCCGGGGACCACGGCAAGGGCTTCGCCGTGGTCGCCGCCGAAGTGCGCAAGCTGGCCGAACGCAGCCAGGTGGCGGCCCAGGAAATCGGCCAGGTGGCGGGCAACAGCGTCTCCCTGGCGGAACACGCCGGCAAGCTGCTGGACGAGATCGTCCCCTCCATCAAGAAAACCTCCGACCTGGTGCAGGAAATCACCGCGGCCTCCAAGGAACAGGCCCTGGGCGTCGGCCAGATCAACAGCGCCATGTCCCAGCTGACCCAGACCACCCAGCAGAATGCGGCTTCCTCCGAGGAGCTGGCCGCCACGGCCGAGGAAATGACCGGCCAGGCCGAGCAGTTGCAACAGCTGATGAGCTTCTTCAACACCGGCCACGGCACCACCCAGCGCAACGTGCAGGTACGTGGCACCAAGAAGTCCGGCCAGGCACCGCGCCAGGCATCCCGGCAGGAAAGCTGGGAAAGCGCTTCTGCCGAAGTGGAAGCTGGCGGCGACTTCGTCCAGTTCTAAGGAGAATGGCCATGAACGCACCAGTCACCGCCGCTCCCGAGAGGGAGTCGGAGGCCCGCACCCAGTGCCTCACCTTCCAGCTGGGCAATGAGCTGTTCGCCGTGGGCATCCTCAACGTCCGGGAAATCATCGAGTACGGCCACCTGACGGTGGTGCCGATGATGCCCGACTTGGTCCGCGGCGTGATCAACCTCCGCGGCGCGGTGGTCCCGGTGATCGACCTGCGCCGCCGCTTCGGCCATGCCCCGACCGTGGTCGGACGGCGCACCTGCATCGTCATCGTCGAGACCCCCACCGCCGAGGAAACCCAGGTGGTGGGCATCATGGTGGATGCGGTGAACGAGGTCCTGGACATCCCGGACACCCAGATCGAACCGCCGCCGGCCTTCGGCACCCACCTGCGCACCGATTTCATCCGGGGCATGGCCAAGATGGACAAGGGTTTCATCCTGGTCCTGGATCTCAACCACGTGCTGGCCGAGGACGATTTTCACGCGCTGGTCCAGGACAGCGAATGCGCCGCGGCCTGAGCAGGGAGGAACCTCATGGAACCGGACCACAACCCCGCCGGGGATTCGCAGCAGCAACAGGTGCTGGCCGCCTTCGCCCGCTGGAGCCGCACCTACGAACTGATCCTGCACTCGGCCAGTGAAGGCATCTTCAGCCTGGATACCAACGGCTGCATCACCTTCGCCAACCCGGCTGCCTCGCGCCTGCTGGGCTGGCCGGTGGAGGACATGCTGACCCAGCCGGTGGCCGCCGTGCTCTATGGCGACAAGCCCAATCCCCTGGCGGGGGAGGCGGAGTTCCAGCACCGCCGCCAGGTGTTCCTGCAGCGGGACGGTTCCCCCATCGTCGTCGAGTGCAACCAGGCCCTGATCCTGGAGGAGGACCAGACGGTCGGCGCCGTCCTCATGTTCAACGACATCAGCGAGCGGGAACGGGCCGAACGGGCCCTGCAGGACACCCTGACCTCCCTGGAACAGACCAATCGCCGCCTGACCCAGACCCACGACCAACTCCTCCATGCCGAAAAGCTGGCCGCCATCGGCCAGCTGGCCGCCGGCGTGGCCCACGAGATCAACACTCCCCTCGGCTACATCCAGAGCAACCTGGGCGCCATGGCCCGGCACCTGGAGGACCTGCTGACCCTGGTGGACGCCTACGAGAGCGCCGCCGCCGGCCAGCAACCGCCCGGCCGGGAGCGCATCGACCTGGACTTCCTGCGCCAGGACGCCCCCCAGGTGCTGGCCGAAACCCGTCAGGGCATTTCCCGGGTGAGCACGGTGGTACGCCATCTCCTGGAGTTCTCCAGCACCTGCGCCAGCGGCGAATGGCGCCAGGCCGACCTGGAAGCCATCTGCCGCACGGCGGCGGAACGGGCCTGCCAGAAGCGCCACAACTTCCGCCTGGAACAGCGCTACGACGCCCTGCCGCCGCTGCACTGCCTGCCGGAACGGCTGCAGCAGGCCCTGGAAAACCTCATCGACAATGCCCTGCTGGCCATCCCGGCCGAAGGCATGGTGCGCCTGCACGGCAGCTGCCCCGACGGCCGCCAGATCTGCCTGACGGTGGAGGACAACGGCTGCGGCATCGCGCCGCAGCATCTGGAAAGCATCTTCAATCCCTTCTTCACCACCCGGCCGGTGGGTTCCGGCGAAGGCATGGGACTCTCCGTCGCCGACACCGTCGCCCGTCTCCACGGCGGCAACATCGAGGTGGAAAGCAGCCCGGGCCTGGGCAGCCGCTTCACCCTCCACCTGCCACTTCAAAACAACCTTCCTCAGGCGAAGGCAGCCGAATGATCAATCCTGGCCGTTGGTGCAACTTGAATGCAAGCGAATCGCCTCGTAATCAGCGGGGATGAGAGCAAGCCAACGCCAAAACATACCAAGGTCATATTGCAATAATCCGGCGACAGACTATTGTTTTCCAACTGCCGTCTGCCCGCTTCTCAACCGCTCAGACGGCGGGTCGCCGGACTTCCCTGGATTGCCTTCATCATGGCACCCCCAGCCTCCGGCCTGTGCAAGATCACCAAGGAGGCAAGCATGAGCAAGACCAACTACGTCATCAGGAACAATCCCAACAACGGTCCGCTGGAAGCATTCACCATCGGCCCCAATGCCGAACTCTGGCATTCGTGGCAGTCGCCCACCGGCCCCGGCGGCTGGAGCGGCTGGTCCAGCCTGGGCCGCCCAGCCGGCGTCTTCATCAGCCAGCTGGAAGTGATCGGCAACGCCAGGGACAGCGGCCCCTTGGAAGCCTTCGCCGCAGGCTCCGACGGGGCCCTCTGGCATATCTGGCAGGGCGGCGGCCAGAAGGACAACTGGAGCAACTGGGAATCCCTCGGCGTGCCCTGACCTGGACAGGCACCGGTCCCACACCGGCGTGCCGGTTGCAATGAAAAAGCCCGGAATCCGTTGCGGATTCCGGGCTTTTCTTCAGTGCAAGAGACTGGACGGCTTTTAGAACGGAATGTCGTCGTCCATGTCGTCGAAAGACGGGGCCTTCTTCTTCGGCGCAGAGGCAGCGGGAGCGGAGGAACGGGGGCTGAAATCACCGCCACCGAAGTCGTCGCCGCCGCCGTAGGAGGCACCGCTGCCGCCACCTTGGCCGCCCTGGCCGCCACGGCCGCCGAGCATCTGCATTTCGGTGGCTTCGATTTCGGTGGTGTAGCGTTCCTGGCCGTCCTTGTCCTGCCACTTGCGGGTGCGGATGCGGCCTTCGATATAGACGGAAGAACCCTTCTTCAGGTACTGGCCGACGATCTCTGCCAGCTTGCGGAAGAACACCACCCGGTGCCATTCGGTGGCTTCACGCTTCTCGCCGGAATTGCGGTCCTTCCAGGTTTCGGTGGTAGCCAGGCGGACAGTGGCCACAGCGTCACCGTTGGGCATGTAACGGGTTTCCGGATCGGCCCCCAGATTGCCCAAAAGAATCACTTTATTGACTGCAGCCATCGATGTTTCCCCAAGAGTAAAAAATGTTGAATTCAGGCCGGACGCTGCTGGGCGCGGACCGGCGGTTTCATGGTCAGCCCCAGGGCCAGCCAGACGAGACTCAGGATTCCGGTACACCACCACACCGCATCGCCCCCCAGACGTTGCGCCAGCATACCGCCGACGGCGCCGCCAAGGAACAACCCGAGAGACTGGGTCGTATTATAAATGCCAAGTGCCGCTCCCTTGGCTTCCACCGGTGCGATACGGGAAATCAGGGAAGGCTGGGTCGCTTCCAGGATATTGAAGGCGACGAAAAAGGCGGTCAACAGCAGGGCCAGGGGCCACAGGCCCTGACCGAAGAGGCCGAAACCGGCCTGCACCAGGAGCAACAGGACCACGGCGCCGTTAAAGACCATTTTCATGCGGCCGTACTTCTCCGCCGCGATCACTGCCGGCACCATGAAGGCGAAGGACACCAGCACGGCAGGCAGATACACCTTCCAGTGCTCGGCCAGGGGCAGGTCGCCGGTCTTGACCAGGGCGGCGGGGATCAGCACCCACATGGCGGTCTGGGTCAGGTGCAGGACGAAAACGCCGAAGTTGAGACGCAGCAGCTGGGGATGGAACAGCACGTCGGCAAAGCGGGTACGGCCGCCATCCACCAGCACCTTGGGCGCCGGCGGTACCACCTTGTACAGGGCGACGATGGCCAGCAGGGCCAGCCCCCCGGTGAGAGCGAAGATGCCGGCCATGCCGATGGCGGCGTAGAGCAGGGGGGCCGCCACCAGGGAGAGGGCGAAGACCAGGCCGATGGAGGAGCCGATCATGGCCATCACCTTGGTGCGGTGCTGCTCCCGGGTGAGGTCGGCAGCCAGGGCGGTGACGGCGGCGGAAATGGCGCCGGCCCCCTGCAGCACCCGGCCGGCGATGATCATGGGCAGGTCGTCGGCGGCGGCCGCGATGAAGCTGCCCAGGGCGAACAACAGCAGGCCGAAGACGATCACCGGCTTGCGCCCGAAACGGTCCGAGGCGATGCCGTAGGGAATCTGGAACAGGGCCTGGGTGGCCCCGTAGATGCCGATGGCCAGGCCCACCAGCAGGCCATTGTCGCCACTGGGCAGGGTGTGGGCGTAGACGGCGAAGACCGGCAGGATGAGGAACAAGCCCAGCATGCGCAGGGCAAAGATGGAGGCCAGGCTGGCGCCGGCGCGGCGTTCCTCGGGGGTCATGGCATCGCCGGCGGGAGCGGCAGCGGTCAGGGGCTTGGCGGACACAGGGAGCAGGTAGGGATGGGGGGAAGAAGCAGGGGTGAATCTTAGCAGGTTTGCCCGGCGCCACGAAAAGCGCCGCAGCCCCACGGAGCCGCCGCCGGCCCATTCGTTCGGATTTCCGAACGCCATACCCGGCCTTTGTCCGGAAAGCCGAACAACACCCCCAAAACGACGGTCAAAACCCCATAAAAAACAAACAACTAAAAACCAGACTCGCCCCCCTCCCGATGGCACGGCCCGTGCTGAAGAACAGGGACCGCCGCCGAGCGGGCACATCAGAACAGAGGAGACACCATGAACCAGCCACACCGCGTCGAACACGACCTGCTGGGCGACCGCAAGGTCCCGGCCGAGGCCTATTACGGCGTCCATACCCTGCGGGCGGTGGAAAATTTCCCCATCACCGGCACCCCCATCTCCATCTACCCGGACCTGATCCGGGCCCTGGCCCAGATCAAGCTCGCCGCCGCCAAGGCCAACGAGCAACTGGGCCTGCTGGAAGCCCCCCTGGCCCAGGCCATCGTCGCCGCCTGCCAGGAGGTAATCGCCGGCAAGCTGCACGAACAGTTCGTGGTGGACGTCATCCAGGGCGGCGCCGGCACCTCCACCAACATGAATGCCAACGAGGTCATCGCCAACCGGGCTCTGGAAATCATGGGCCACGCCAAGGGCGAGTACCAGCACCTGCACCCCAACCAGCACGTGAACATGAGTCAGTCCACCAACGACGTGTACCCGTCGGCGCTGAAGCTGGCCACCTACGTCGGCATCTTCCGCCTGGTGGACGCCCTGGCCTATCTGCGCCGCACCTTCGAGCGCAAGGCCGAGGAGTTCAAGGACGTGCTGAAGATGGGCCGTACCCAGCTGCAGGACGCGGTGCCCATGACCCTGGGCCAGGAATTCTCCACCTACGCCGTGATGCTGGGCGAAGACGAGGAGCGGCTGAAGGAAGCCGCCCTCCTGATCCGGGAAATCAACCTGGGGGCCACCGCCATCGGCACCGGCATCAATGCCCACCCGGACTACGCTCCCCTGGTCTGCCGCCTGCTGGCCGAAACCAGCGGTGTGCCGGTCATCACCGCCCCCAACCTGGTGGAAGCGACCCAGGACTGCGGCTCCTTCGTGCAGCTCTCCGGCGTCCTGAAGCGGGTGGCGGTGAAGCTGTCCAAGACCTGCAACGACCTGCGCCTGCTCTCCTCCGGCCCCCGTGCCGGCTTCGGCGAGATCAACCTGCCGCCGCGCCAGGCCGGCTCCTCCATCATGCCGGGCAAGGTCAATCCGGTGATCCCGGAAGTGGTGAACCAGATCGCCTTCGAGGTCATCGGCAACGACCAGACCGTCACCTTCGCCGCCGAGGCGGGCCAGCTCCAGCTCAACGCCTTCGAGCCCATCATCGCCCACAGCCTGTTCAAGAGCGTCAATCACCTGCGTCAGGGCTGCCTGACCCTGGCCGACCGCTGCGTGGACGGCATCACCGCCAACCGGGATGCCCTGCGGGCCCGGGTGGAGAACTCCATCGGCATCGTCACCGCGCTGAACCCGTACATCGGCTACGCCGCCGCCACCTCGGTGGCTGCCGAAGCCCTGGAATCGGGCAAGGGCGTGGCCGAGATCGTGCTGGCCCGGGGCCTCATGAGCCGGGCCGAGCTGGACGACGTGCTGCGCCCCGAAGTGCTGACCCAACCCCGCGCCCTGCCCCACCGCCAGGGCTGAAACCGTTTGCGCCGGCAGCCCGCTGCCGGCCCCGTTTTTTTCTGATTTTTACTGATCTTGACCGCCGCCCCCGCGGCAACGGAGCCCTTCGATGAAAATGAACAAGCTCACCACCTGGATCGTCCTGGCCATGCTGGCCGGGGTCGGCGTCGGCTATGCCTGCAACACCATGGCCCCCGACGCCGCCAGCGCCAAGGAAATTGCCGGCTATTTCAGCATCCTCACCGACATTTTCCTGCGCCTGATCAAGATGATCATCGCCCCCCTCATCTTCGCCACCCTGGTGGCGGGCCTGGCCAACATGGGCGACGCCAAGGCTGTCGGCCGCGTCGGCGGCCGCGCCCTGGGCTGGTTCATCTGCGCCTCCTTCTGTTCCCTCTTCATCGGCCTGCTCTTCGCCAATGTGCTGCAGCCGGGCCACGCCTTGAGCGTGCCCCTGCCCGAGTCCGCCGCCGGCCTCAACCTGAAAACCTCGGCCCTCAACCTGAAGGACTTCATCACCCACGTCTTCCCCAAGAGCATCATGGAAGCCATGGCCGGCAATGAAGTGCTGCAGATCCTGGTCTTCGCCGTGTTCTTCGGCCTGGCCCTGGGCCACCTGCACAACCAGGCCGCCCGCTCCCTGGTGAACACCATGGACGAAGTGGTGCACGTGATGCTGAAGGTCACCGACTACGTCATGCGCTTCGCTCCCTTCGGCGTCTTCGGCGCCGTGGCCGGTGCCATCACCACCAACGGCCTGGGCATGCTGCTGGTGTTCGGCAAGTTCATGCTCAGCTTCTACGTCGCCCTGGCCGCCCTGTGGGCCCTCCTGATCCTGGCCGGCTTCATCGTCCTGGGCAAGGACGTGTTCCGTCTCATCAAGCTGGTGCGCGGCCCGCTGCTGGTGGGCTTCTCCACCGCCTCCAGCGAGTCCGTCTATCCCAAGCTGATGGAACAGCTGGAGAAGTTCGGCATCAAGACCCGCGTCACCGGTTTCGTCCTGCCCCTGGGTTATTCCTTCAACCTGGATGGCTCCATGATGTACACCACATTCCTAGCGCTGTTCATCGCCCAGGCCTACGACATCCCCATGAGCCTGACCGCCCAGATCACCATGCTGCTGGTGCTGATGGTCTCCTCCAAGGGTATCGCCGGTGTGCCGCGGGCTTCCCTGGTGGTGGTGGCCGCCGTGCTGCCCATGTTCAACCTGCCGGAAGCCGGCCTGCTGCTGGTGCTGGGCATCGACCACTTCCTCGACATGGGCCGCACCGTCACCAACGTGCTGGGCAACTCCATCGCCACCGCCGTGGTGGCCAAGTGGGAAGGGGCCATCGACCCGGTGAGCGAGGAGCTGGCCGAGGCCGAGGAATCCCTGCCGGTGCCGGAAGACGATTCCCTGGTCACCGCCAAGGCCGCCGCCTGATCCGTCCGGCCGGAGCCCCCATGTTCGCCCTGTTCCTGAAGAGCCTGCTGGGGGCCCTGGCCGTCCTGCTCATTGCCCTGCTGTCCCGCAGCAAGAGCTTTTTCATCGCCGGCCTGGTGCCCCTGTTCCCCACCTTTGCCCTCATTGCCCACGCCATCGTCGGCAGTGAGCGGGGCGGACCTGCGCACCACGGCCATCTTCGGCCTGTGGTCCCTGCTGCCCTACGGGGTCTATCTGCTGGTGGTGGCCTGGCTCAGCCTGCGCTGCAGCCTGGGCCTGACCCTCGCCAGCGCCACCGCGGCCTGGCTGGGCAGCGCCGGCCTGCTGCTCCTGGCCTGGAGCCGCCTGTTCCCGCAAGGGAACTGAAGCATGTCGCGGGAGGCGCCCGGATTTGACCGGGGGCCGCCCGCCAAACGTTGTTTTATCCCTCCGCTTTAGGCCCGGCATACAATGCCGGGCACTTTTTTCCTTTATCGCCATGGATATCAACTGGTTCCTCCTCGCTCCCGCAGCCTTTTTCGCCGGCATGGTCGATGCCGTGGTGGGCGGCGGCGGACTGATCCAGATTCCCGTACTGCTTTCCCAGTTTTCCCAGACGGCCATCCCCACCCTCTTCGGCACCAACAAGGTGTCGTCCATCGCCGGCACCGGCGCCTCCCTCTGGCGCTACGCCCGGGCCGTCCCCATTCCCTGGGCCGTGGTCCTGCCGGCCACCCTGGCCGCCCTGGTGGGCGCCTGGCTCGGCGCCGCCGTGGTGGCCTGGCTGCCCCGGGAGGCCATGCGCCCCCTGGTGCTGGTGCTGATGCTGGCGGTGGCCATCTACACCTTCCGCCGCAAGGACTTCGGCCATAGTGCCAGCCGCGAGCTGGTGCCCGCCGACCGCTGGCGCGGCGCCCTCCTGGGCCTGACCATCGGCTTCTACGACGGCTTTTTCGGACCCGGCACCGGCAGTTTCCTCATCTTCGGTTTCGTCCGCCTGTTCGGCATGGACTTCCTCAAGGCCTCGGCCAGCGCCAAGGTCATCAACGCCGCCACCAACCTTTCCGCCATCGCCTTCTTCGCCAGCCACGGCCCCATCCTGTGGACCGTGGGCCTGATCATGGCCGCCTGCAACCTGGCCGGGGCCCAGGTCGGCACCCTGCTGGCCCTCAAGCGGGGCGCCGGCTTCGTGCGCCAGGCCTTCCTCGTCGTGGTGGCCGTGCTCATCGTCAAGCTGGCCTGGGACATGCTCGCCCCGGCCGCCTGAGCCCCCGCAAAGGGCCCGGGAGCGGCATAATCCGGAAATCCGAACGGGGCTTCCCGCCACCACCGCCACGCTCCATGCCACCCAGCCAGCGCCTCTTCCGCCTCGCTATCCTGCTCCTGGGCTTCGCCGCCCTGGCGGGCGGCACCAGCCTGCTGGCCTTCCGCTTCAGCCTGGCCATGGGCCTGGCCGAACTGCAGGCCACGGGCCGGCACCGGCTGGACCTCTACGCCACCAGCCTGGAGCGGGAAATCGACAAGTACGCCTACTTCCCCACCACCCTGGGGCTGGAAAAGGACGTGCTGCACCTGCTCACCACCCCCAAGCCCACGCCGGCCCAGATCGAGCAGCTCAATCTATACCTCGAGCAGCTCAACGAGCGGGCCGGCACCCTTTCCATCTACGTCCTCAACGTCAATGGCCGGGTCATGGCCACCAGCAACTGGCGCCGCCCGGATAGCTACCTGGGGGAAGACCTCTCCTTCCGCCCCTATTTCCGCCAGGCCATGGATACGGGCAGCGGCCGTTTCTTCGGCATTGGCACCACCCGGGGCGAGCCGGGCTACTACCTGACCTCGGCCCTGACCAACGCCCAGGGCACGGTGGGCGTGGCGGTGCTCAAGGTGGGCCTGCAACAGCTGGAAAAGACCTGGTCCACCGTGGAGGCTCCGGCCCTGGTGGCGGACGAGAACGGCGTGGTCATCCTGGCCTCGGTGCCGGACTGGAAATTCACCACCCTGAAACCCCTGGACGATGCCACCCGCCGTGCCTTCGACCAGACCCAGCAGTACAACCGCCGCGCCCTCAACCCCCTGGGGGTGGTAGAGCTGGCGGAACTGGACCACGGCGCCCGTCTGGTGCGCCTGCCCAAGGCCGGGCCGGAGATGGTTTCCATGTTCCCGGTGGCTGGAAAATTCCTGGCCCAGACCCAGCCCCTGCCGGGCACCCCCTGGACCATCACCGTTTTCTCCCATCAGGAGCAGGTACGCGAAATCGCTGCCAACCGGGCCGCCCTGGCCGGCATCGGCGCCGCCTTCCTGTGCATCCTGGCCCTCATGTTCAACGAACGCCGCCGCCATGTGCGGGACCGGCTGGCCGCCCGGGAAGCCCTGCAGAAGGCCCACGACGAGCTGGAACGCAAGGTGGAGGAGCGCACGGCCGACCTCTCCGCCGCCAACACCCGCCTGCAGGAAGAAGTGGCGGAGCGCACCCGGGCCGAACGCACCCTGCGCGCCGCCCAGGACGAACTGGTGCAGGCCGGCAAGCTGGCGGTGCTCGGCCAGCTCTCCGCCGGCGTCGCCCACGAGCTGAACCAGCCCCTGGCGGCCCTGCGCACCCTTTCCGGCAACGCCCGCAAATTCCTCGCCCGGGGCGACCAGGAAACCGCCGGCAGCAACCTGGAGCGTATCGGCGAACTGGTGGACCGCATGGGCCGCCTCACGGGCCAGTTGAAGTCCTTCGCCCGCAAATCCACCGGCAAGCCCCAGGCTGTGCCCATCCGCCGGGCGGTGGAGAACGCCCTGTTCCTGCTGGAACAGCGCCTGCAACGGGCCGGCGTGGTGGCCTGCATCGACCTGCCCGAGGAAGAGCTGCTGGCCTGGTGCGACCCCAACCGGCTGGAACAGGTGCTGGTCAATCTGGCTGCCAATTCCCTCGACGCCATGGCCGGCCGTCCCCAGCAGGCCCTGGACATCAGCGCCCGGCGCCAGGGTGAGCGCATCGAGGTGAAGGTGCGGGATCAGGGCCCGGGCCTGGACGAGGAAGCCCGCAGTCACCTGTTCGAGCCCTTCTTCACCACCAAGGAAGCCGGCAGCGGCCTGGGCCTGGGCCTGGCCATTTCCGCCGGCATCGTCGCCGATTTCGGCGGCAACCTGACGGGGGACAACCACCCCGATGGCGGCGCCGTGTTCACCCTGGACCTGCCGGCCGCTCCCGCCGCCCCTGGAACCCTCTCATGAGCCAACAAGACTCCCTGCAAGTGCTGCTGGTGGAAGACGACCCGGACGTGCGTCTGGGCTGCGAACAGGCCCTGCAACTGGAAGATATTCCGGTGAGCAGCGTCGATAGCGCCGAGAAGGCCCGCCGCCGTCTGACCCGGGACTTTCCCGGCATCGTCGTCAGCGACATCCGCCTGCCGGGCATGGACGGCATGGCCCTGCTCAAGGAGCTGCAGGCCATCGACCCGGAGCTGCCGGTGGTGCTCATCACCGGCCACGGCGACGTTTCCCTGGCGGTGCAGGCCATGAAGGGCGGCGCCCACGACTTCATCGAAAAGCCCTTTTCCCCCGACTACCTGGTGGAAGTGGTACGCCGCGCCCTGGACAAACGCCGCCTGACCCTGGAAGTACGGCAACTCAGGGCCCGCCTGGAAAGCCGGGATACCCTGGAAGCCCGCCTCATCGGCCGCTCCCCGGCCATGGTCAAGGTGCGCCAGCTGGTGGCGGACCTGGGCAACAGCGCCGCCGACATCCTCATCTTTGGCGAGACCGGCACCGGCAAGGAACTGGCGGCCCGCTGCCTGCACGAAGCCGGCCCGCGGCGGAACGGCAACTTCGTCGCCATCAACTGCGGCGGCCTGCCCGAGACCCTGTTCGAGAGCGAAATCTTCGGCCACGAGGCCGGCGCCTACACCGGCGCCGCCAAGAAGCGCATCGGCAAGATCGAGCACGCCAGCGGCGGCACCCTGTTCCTGGACGAAATCGAGTCCATGCCCATGGCCATGCAGATCAAGCTGCTGCGGGTGTTGCAGGAGCGCAGCCTGGAACGCCTGGGCTCCAACACGCCCATTCCCGTGGATTGCCGGGTGATCGCCGCCACCAAGGCGGATCTCAAGGAACTCTCGGACCAGGGCCGCTTCCGCGCCGACCTCTACTATCGGCTCAACGTCGCCACCCTGCCCCTGCCGCCCTTGCGGGAGCGGCGGGAGGACATTCCCCTGCTGTTCGAACACTTTCTGCTGCAAGCCGCCGCCCGTCACGAACGGCCGGTGCCCGCCGCTGATCCAGCGCGCATGGGGCCCCTGCTGGCCTATGACTGGCCGGGGAATGTGCGGGAACTGAGGAACGTGGCAGATCGTTGCGTGCTGGGGATCGAGGCGGGGGTGGCTCCGTTCACCGCGGAGTCGCCCACTCAAAAGCGCTCCCTGGCCGAAACCGTGGACAGCTTCGAACGGGCCCTCATCACCGAAGCCCTTGAAAGAAACCAGGGCAGTTTGGCGCGGACCGCGGAAGACCTGAGAATCGCCAAGACCACGCTACACGACAAAATCCGGAAATACGGCCTGGCCAACCAGCCATCGGGCTAACGGGTGACCGGGGCCGGGACTGGCAGGGGAAACCACTCATCAAGGTAAACTTGCCGATAGTCGGCAGGAATTGTATTAATCCCCGCCATATTCCAAATTAATGCTAAACGACCCGTAGGAGCTTCCCATGCCCAATGCCCCGCTTTCCTACCTGCCGCCCACCAATACTGGAAGTTCCCGGCAAGCAGGATTTTCTCTTATCGAACTCATGGTCGTGGTGGCCATCATTGCCATTCTGGCAGCCATTGCCATCCCGGGTTATCAGGACTACATCGTCCGCAGCCGCTTGACCGAGGCGACCTCCCTTCTCGCTGCCAAGCGGGTCCAAGTCGAGCAGTTCTATGACAACAACCGGACCTACGTTAACGCTCCCGGTTGTGCCGACGATGCCACCAGCAGCAAGAGTTTCACCTTCTCCTGTGCCAATGTGGCAGCTAACACCTATCGCCTTGAAGCGACTGGGAAGAGCACCATGTCCGGCTTTACTTTGCGGATTGATCAGGACAACAACCGCTCCACTCCTAGCGCAGGCTCCGGGTGGTCAGCGAACAACAACTGCTGGGTCACCAAGAAGGACGGATCGTGTTAGGCAGAGCCCCCCGCCATCTGCCTTTTGAGGCAGGTGCGACACTGATTGAGTTGGCTGTTGCACTGGTCATCTTGGCGATCTTGCTGACGTTCGGCATGCCAAGCTTTTCCGAATGGATTCAGAACGCCCAGATCAGAACAGCAAGCGAAACGGTGATGACCGGCATTCAATTGGCCAGGAATGAAGCAGTCAAGCGCAATACAGCGGTTGAATTCGTCTTGGGCAATCCCGGGGCACAGGGCGGAACAGGCTGGACAGTAAGAGAAGCCGCCAGCGGCACCATCATCCAGCAGACCACAGCGGGAGAAGGATCGCGCAATGCCATCCTGACGCCAACGCCAGGAGACGCCACGACAATCACCTTCAACAGCCTTGGCCGCCTGCCGGTTGCGATGTTGAACCTTGATGGATCTTCGATCATCACCAGAATAAATGTCGACGTACCGGAATCGGTACTGGCAGCAGACAAATCCAACGACATGCGCATCACCATCAGCACCGGAGGACAAATCCGCCTCTGCGACCCCCACATCAGTGCTACGGGAGATCCCAGATCATGCTGACCCTCACTCCCCACCAACAACGCGGCTCGGTTCTACTGGAAGGACTGATTGCGGTACTGATTTTCTCTTTTGGCATCCTGGCGATCGTCGGCCTGCAAGCAGCCTCAACGAAAGCTGTCACCCAGGCAAAGAGCCGGGTCGACGCAGCATTCGTTGCCAATCAACGCATTGGTGAGTTGTGGGGAGACCGGGACAATTTGGGTGCGTATGCCGAAAGCAAAAAAGAGATCGATGCCCTGCCTAACGGAAAGCGCACCACAGAAATCAACGGCACGACCGTTACGGTAACCGTGGAATGGAAGATGCCGGGCGATGCATCGTCAAACACGTATTCCACCGTTGCCCAAATCGTTGGCAATCCACCGATTTGAGCGGCGTAGGAGAGTCACATGAGTCGGCATAACAAAAGCAGGGGTTTCGGCCTAGTTGAGATCATGGTGGGCATGGTCATCAGCATGATTGCCTCCATCGTGGTGTTCCAGGTATTTGCCTCCGCCGAGCGCCAGAAGCGGGGAACCACAGGTGCAGCCGACGCCCAAACCAACGGCGCCCTGTCCTTGAGCATGGTGGAAAGTGACGTCAAAGCAGCTGGTTGGGGCCTCGACGCACACACGTTCTCAGACTGCGACCGCGTCTTCAGTTATATCGATGACGGGGTATCCGCGCCCGGGGCAGTCCCGAATTTGCTCACGCCGGCCGTCATTTCTGAAGGTGGAACCGGGCCGGATCAGATAAGCATCCGTTACTTCGACAACCCTGCCAATGCGAACTACAAGTTTGCACTGACTGCGCTGACCACCAAGCCAGCGGCAGGCTCGGAATCCATGCGAGTCCGCAGTCTATACGGCTGCACACCGACAGTTGCGGTACCAAAACCGCTAGCCCTCATTCAGCAGAGCGGCACCTGCACCTTGGTGCAAATCACCAAGGTAGAAAAGCCTACGCTGACCATCTGGACGGAAAGCGGCCTGGGCGCTCCTTCCTACAATCCACCGGGAGCCTATAAGCTTGCCAATGCTTGGCCGGCATACGACAAGGGCGCGGACTTGCAGTGTTTCCCGCAACTCAGCCAGAAGACCTACCGCATTACCAATGGGCAACTCGAATTGCAGGAACCGGACGCAAACGGGGTTCTCCAGACCTTCCAGATCGCTCCCGACATCCTCAGCCTGCAAGCCCAGTACGGCATCACGGACGTCTGTGCCGGCACTCCGTGCCCCCAGAAAATCACCGACTGGGTAGATGCAGGAGGAGCCTGGGCGGCCCCCCTGAGCAATGCCAACTCAAAGCGGATCAAGGCGTTGCGCGTCGCCGTCGTGGCGCGCAGCGCAGAGTATGAGAAGCCAGGTTCCGACGGAACCTGCAAAACAACGACAGAAGAAGCTGTGGCTGCCTGGTCTTCCTGGGCCAAATTTGACATCACCACATTCCCGGCTGATTGGCAGTGCTACCGTTACAAGGTGTTCGAAACGGTGGTGCCGCTACGTAACGTCATTTGGGGCAACGTGTGAGGACATGACCATGCCCAACCATATTCCGCCTTCACCAAGAAGCCAGGAAGGCCTGGCCCTGTTTGTCGCCCTCATTGTGCTGGTTGCCATGTCGATCGCCGGCGTTGCCCTGATCCGTTCGGTGGATACAGGCACGTTGATTGCCCGCAATCTGGCATTTCAGCAGAGCGCCACCCTGAGCGGCGACCAAGGCATTGAAACGGCCCGCACGTGGCTATTGAACAACTCCAGCTCCCTCACTGGGGACCGACCTGGCAATGGCTATTACGCCACCAGCCAGGACATGCTGGACCTGACCGGCAACGTGACTCCCGGCGACACCAGTGACAACGTCAATTGGGACGGCCAGGGAGGCCCCACCACTCCCACTTGCCAAGCCAAGGACAGCGTTGGCAACACTGTCTGTTATGTCATCCACCGCCTGTGCGACACCACTGGTCCGTTGGACTCATCCACCTGTTCCACGCGGCAGTACATTCGCACAGATAGTAGCAAGGGGGTGGTCGGAGGCCTTTCGAACTACCAACCCCCCTCCTGGGACCCGGAAATTGCCTCAATGGGCGTATACCGCGTCACCATCCGGGTTTCCGGGGCGCGAAACAATATCAGCTACCTGCAAGCCTTTATCGTCATTTGAGTGGCATTCGGTCGACGCACTCCAAGGAGTCGAACATGAAAAAATCTCCCGTTTTATCCCCCTCGGTCCGTCTGCTTGCACTCGCCCTGGGCTACACCCTGATCGCAACTCCCATTGGCATCGGTGCTGCAGAAACGCCATTGGCCGATATTCCCCTGGCCAATGCCACTACCGAGAACATTCTGCCGAATATCTATTTCATCCTGGATAACTCGGGCAGTATGGACTGGGATTACATGCCCGATTACGTCAATGGCAGCTATTGCCGCAGTACGGGAACCAGTCTGACCAGTTGTACTAACGGCGATGCTCCTTATTATCTAAGCGCGTTCAATCGGGTCTATTACAACCCGATGGTGAACTACACTCCGCCGAAAAACTCCGACAATAGCGACAAGACCAATTACACCACCTGGACCAATGTCCCTTATGACGGTTACGGGATCCAGAGCGGCAGTTCGATCAACCTGGTTACCAACTATCCGGAACGAGTCGCCTGTAAAAATGGATGGGATGACGTCAACGGCAGCAACTGTGTATCCCAGATCGATGGCGCCAATGCCTATAGCTATCCCAACGGCACCTATAGCAACATCAAGACCCGCTACGGCGGCCCGTTCTACTACACGGCCACCGTCGAATGGTGTTCTGCCCAGGAAAGCAGCGGCCCGAGATTCGGCAAGGCCGGCACCTGCCAAGCCCAGAAATCCTCGACCTACCGATATGTCCGTTACAGCAACTGGAAACGGGTAAGTATCGTTCCCAGCACCACCAGCTATCCCGGCCCCAACGGAACGACACGCACCTACGCCCAGGAGATGACCAATTTTGCCAACTGGCATGCCTGGTACCGGACCCGGATGCAGATGACCAAGACCGCCGTTGGACAGGCATTTGCCGATATCCGCGGCACCCCCAATACCAGCGACCCCCTCGACAAGAATTATTTCCACGCACGGGTCGGCTTTTCCACCATCAGCGACAAGGGGGCCACCGACAGCAATACTTTCCTGGCTATCAATAATTTTGACACCACCCAGAAAAACACCTGGTTTACCCGTTTGTACAAGGGAGACCCTACCGTCAGTACACCGCTCCGGGGTGCCCTGGCCAAAGCAGGTCGAATTTATGCTGGCAAGCTGGGAGCGGACCCCATCCAGTATTCCTGCCAACGTAACTTCACGATTCTGTCGACCGATGGCTACTGGAATACCAACGATGAAACGTCTACCTATGGGCCAACCAAGGAAGACGGAAAAACAGTGGTCGGCGATCAGGATGGAGTCGCTACTGCGACACGGCCTTCCTTCGACGCGCTGAAGAAAAGCAGCACCCTTGCCGACGTAGCCTACTACTACTATCACACCGACCTGCGTTCCGACATGCCGAACAATGTTCCGCCGGCTGGTACCAAACTGGAGGAGGATGATGTTGCCACGCATCAGCACATGACCACCTTCACCATCGGTCTCGGTGTGGATGGAAACCTGACATATCAGGATGGCTACAAGACGGCCACCTCCGGCGCCTACTACGACATCAAACAAGGCACCAAGAACTGGCCGGACCCATTGGATGCCTCGGATGAAGACCGTATTGACGATCTCTGGCATGCAGCCGTCAATGGCCGCGGCACCTACTTCAGCGCCCGCAACCCGGAAGCTCTGGTCAACGGCCTGGCCAGCGCGCTAGGGGCCATGGAGGCCAGCAGCGGCTCCGGCGCCGCAGCAGCAACGTCAGCCCTGGAACCGACGGCTGGGGACAATTACATCTATGTTGCCAATTACCGCACCGTTGCCTGGGAAGGCGAGTTATCTGCCTACACCATTGACCTCAGCACCGGCAACATATCCGCCAATGCCACCTGGAAGGCATCTCCTCAGCTCAACAGCAAAATTCCCGCCGTCGGCAACACCGACACCCGGGCTATTTATACCTCCAGTGGCAGCACCCTCAAGGCGCTGGAATGGGCCAATCTGACTGCGGCGCAAAAAGCATATTTTGATAACACCAAGCTCAGCCAATACCTGGACTGGAGTGCTGCCGACAAAAGCACGGCGACCGGCGAGTTGATGCTGAATTATGTCCGCGGACACAACCGCTACGAGGACCAGGAACGGGACGTGGCTTTTGGCAGCTACAACCGCCTCTACCGGGATCGCTCCACCGTCCTCGGCGATATCGTTCACGGCCAGCCGGTCTACGTACAGACTCCTTCCCTGGAGTTCCTGGATGCGGGCTATGCCGAGTTCAAGGCCGCCCAGGCAGGCCGGACCGGCATGGTTTATGTCGGCGCCAACGACGGCATGCTGCATGCGTTCGACGCTGCCACCGGTACCGAGAGCTGGGCCTATGTACCGCCCATGATCATCAAAGACCTGTGGCGCCTGGCGGACAAGGACTACGCCACCAACCACCGCTACTTCGTGGATGGCCCCATCATCGTTACCGATGCATTCGTCACCGGCAGTTGGAAAACCATACTGATTGGCGGCCTGGGCAAGGGTGGGCGCGGCTACTACGCGCTCGACATCACCACTCCGAGCGCACCCAAAGTACTGTGGACCTTCTCGGCAGATGACAACCCCAATATGGGCTACAGCTACGGCTCCCCCTTGGTATCCAAGGTAGATGGGCGCTGGGTGGCCTTGTTGCCCTCCGGCTATAACAACATTCCCGAAGGTTCCAATTATCCGACCGCTGATGGCAAGGGCTATATCTTCATGCTGGATGCTGGCACCGGCACCCTGATCAAGACCCTCTCGACCAACACGGGTAGCTCCGGCAATCCCAGTGGCCTCGGTCGCATCAACGTCAAGGCCGACGATTTTGCCAAGGACAATACCGCGGTGGCTGCCTATGGCGGCGACCTCTTCGGCAACATGTGGCGCTTCGACCTGTCAGCAGGCACAGTCTCCCCGATCATGACCCTCGGCTCGTCCCAAGCCATCACCGCCGCACCCGAGATTGGTGAAATTGACGGCAAAACGGTTCTTTTCTTCGGTACCGGCCGCTATCTGGGACAGGATGACCTGGACAACCCGGCCTCCCAGTCCTTTTATGCAGTAAAAGACGATGGCACAAGCACCATCAGCCGGGGCTCCATGGTTGCCAAGGTAGCCAACGGCACTGAGGTTGGCGGACCGGAGGTCAATTGGAACATCCATGGCGGCTGGTACCTGGATTTGCCGATGGGCAAAGAACGGGTCTATCTCAATGCCCAGCTCTTCTTCGGTACCGTCATGTTCTCCAGCATCGTTCCCGAAGCCAGTGCCTGCCAGCCGGGGGGCTCCAGCCAGCTTTATTTCCTGGACTACAAGAGCGGCGGCGGCGTAGACGGCGGCCGAGCCATCTACACCTTCACCTCGCCCATCGTCGGCCTGACTGTGATCAAACTGCCGGGGGGAACACCCAAAGTATTCACCATCACTGCCGACGGCAATCTCAAGGGCGGGGCAATGACCCTTCCCATCAGCACCGGCAACGGCGGCGGCAATCTCAGTGGCAATCGCATGATGTGGCGGGAGTTGGCCAACTGACCTTCCGCAGCAATTCTCCGGAACCAACCACATTACGCCCCGCAAGGGGCGTAATGCTTATTCCCCTGATGCATCGACAACAGCTGGCCTCGGCCCTACTTCTTTCCTGCTGCCTGCATGTCTTGCTGCTGAGCCTCCCGCCGGGAACACTCGGTGGCAGTCCTCGCCTTGCGCTTGGATTGGAAGCCAAACTTGGCAATGCATACACACCACTGCAAGTCCGGCTGGGGTTGACTGCCCCGCTCCCACCCATACGGGCATTAGAGGACAAACTACGCTTGCAGGCGCCGCCAGCCGCGGCGCCACAACTGACAACCGCCCCAGACATCGTTGAGAAAAATACACAGAGGGACAGTTCCGACGGCGCCAGTTCATCCGAGGGCGGAAAACCGGAAATCGGCATTCCGGTACCGTACTACTACCCCCCGGCGGAAGTGACCCAACGTCCGCACGTTGCCAGCCCGATCGATACCAGCGTGGTGGATGACGAAGAGGGGGCCGGCAAAGCCATTCTGGTGCTCTACATTAACGAGCAGGGCAAAGTGGACAAGGTGGAAACGGAATCCACCCATCTCAGTGAGCGACTGAATGCCCTGGTCGCCCAGCAGTTCGGGTCGGCCCGATTCCTGCCGGCAGAAAAGGACGGACAGTCGGTGAAGAGCCGGCTGCGCATTGAAGTGACGATTCGTCCCAGGCCGCCTCAAGCCACGGCGGCCCCCTGAATCAGTTGCCCAGCAGTTCCTTGGGCAGGGGGAAGTTCACCTCCGGCTCCCCATCCCCCAACTGGCGCACATTGCCGGCGCCCAGCGCCTGCAGGCGGGAGATGACCCCCTGCACCAGGGTCTCCGGTGCAGAGGCACCGGCGGTGACGCCAATGGTGCTTACCCCCTGCAGCCATTCGGCCTCAATCTGCTCGGCCCCATCCACCAGATAGCCCCGCACACCGCGCAGCTTGGCCACTTCGAGCAGGCGGTTGGAATTGGAGCTATTGCGGGAACCCACCACGATCACCAGATCGCAGGATTCGGCCAGATGCTTCACCGCATCCTGGCGGTTCTGGGTGGCATAGCAGATGTCGTCCTTGCGCGGTCCTGCGGCATCGGGGAAACGCCCGCGAATGGCCTGGATGACGTTGGCGGCGTCGTCCACCGACAAGGTGGTCTGGGTGACGAAGCCCAGCTGCTCGGGGAACCGCACCATCAACTGGTCCACATCCTCCCGGGTTTCCACCAGGTGCATGCCGCCATTGACGCTCTGCCCCATGGTGCCCTCGACTTCGGGATGGCCCTTGTGGCCGATCATGATGACTTCCCGTCCCTGTTCCCGCATCTTGGCCACCTCGTTATGCACCTTGGTGACCAGGGGACAGGTGGCGTCGAACACCTTGAGGCCGCGCCGGTCGGCTTCCTCGCGCACGGCCTTGGCGACGCCGTGGGCGCTGAAGATGACCGTGGCGCCGGCGGGCACTTCGTCCAGTTCCTCGACGAAGACGGCGCCCTTGGCGCGCAGGCCGTCCACCACGAACTTGTTGTGCACCACTTCATGACGCACATAGATGGGGGCGCCGAAACGCTCCAGGGCCCGTTCGACGATGGCGATGGCCCGTTCGACGCCGGCACAGAAACCGCGGGGATTGGCGAGGATGACTTCCATGGATGACTCTCAGTTGGGTCGGGAGCCACAGCTCCCGGCACCGGGGGTTGGACGCGGCGGGGCCAAGGCCCCGGGGCAAACCTTTAGAGGATGCCGATGATCTCCACCTCGAAGCGCACGGACTTGCCGGCCAGGGGGTGGTTGAAATCGAAGAGGGCGTGGCTTTCCGTCAGTTCCCGCAGGAAGCCGGCGAACTCGGCACCCTCGCCGTCGTTGAACTCCACCACGGAGTTTTCCTTCAGTTCCATGCCCGGCGGCAGGGCTTCCCGGGCGATGCGCTCCACCAGCCGGGGGTTGTGTTCGCCGAAGGCCTGGGCCGGTTCCAGCAGGAAGACGTGGCGCTGGCCGGCCACCTGGCCGAGCAGGCACTTCTCCAGGTTCTCCGCCAGCTGGCCGCTGCCCATCTGCAGGGTGGCGGGCTTCATGTCGAAGGTGTTGAGAATCTCGCTGCCGTCGCCGGTGGTGACGCGGTAGTGCAGGGTGAGAAAGCTGTCCGGCTGGACCGTTACTTGATCGACTTGGCTCATCAGGAATACCGCTCTTCTTTCCAGGGATCTGCTTCGTTGTGGTAGCCGCGCACTTCCCAGTAACCGGGACGGTCTTCGGCGTGGAATTCGATGCCGGAGAGCCATTTGGCGCTCTTCCAGGCGTAGCGTTTGGGCAGCACCAGGCGCACCGGGCCGCCGTGTTCGACGGACAGGGGGGCGTCGTCCACCGTGTGGGCCACCAGCACGTCGTCGTCCAGCAGCGCCGCCAGGGGCACGTTGGTGGTATAGCCGTCGTAGCTGTGCAGGGTGACGTGGCGGGCTTCCGCCAGGGGGCCGGCCAGATTCACCACGTCCCGGGCCAGCACGCCCTCCCAGGGTACGTCCAGCCGGGTCCAGGTGGTGACGCAGTGGAAATCACTGGTCCGCTGCACCTGGGGCATGGCCAGCAACTGTTCCCAGTCCAGCACCACTTCCTGGGCCACCAGGCCGAACAGGCGCAACTGCCAGTTTTCATGGTGGATGTCGGGATGGATGCCCAGGTCCAGCACCGGAAAATCGGTGACGTGGCGCTGGCCGGGAGGAATGCGGTGGTCGCTCATGAACGGGCCCTGACGTTAGGAAGCGGAAGAATCCGGATTCCCTTGGACAGGTTTACGCCGGATTTGCTCCCAGGCCAGCAAAATTGCCCCCACGGTGATGGCGCAGTCGGCCACGTTGAAGGCCGGGTAGTACCAGCCGGCCACGTGGAACTGCAGGAAATCCACCACGGCGCCGAAACGCACCCGGTCGATGACGTTGCCCAGGGCACCGCCCATGATCAGGGTCAGGGAGAAGCACAGCAGGCGCTCGGCCAGGTGCTGGCGCAGCATCCAGGCGATCCAGCCGGACACGCCCAGGGCCAGCAGGGTGAAGAACCAGCGCTGCCAGCCGGGCTGATCGGCGAGGAAGCTGAAGGCGGCGCCCCGGTTGAAGACGAAGACCCAGTCGAAAAAGGGCGTCACGGTGACCGTGTCGCCGTAGTTCAGGCTCGCCAGCACCGCCCATTTGGAGAGCTGGTCGAGAACGATGACCAGGGCCGCCAGCCCGTACCAGCGGCCCAGGGAGGACTTAGGCACGCTCGCGCACCTCGCCCTCGCCGTGCAGGTTGCTGTCGCAACGGCCGCACAGTTCGGGGTGTTCCGGGTTGCTACCCACGTCCTCCCGGTAGTGCCAGCAACGCTCGCACTTCTTCTGGGTAGAGGCCTCGGCGGCGATGGCATCGGCGCCCTGGGCCACGCTCACCTTGGAGCAGATGAGGACGAAGCGCAGGTCGTCGCCCAGGCTGGCCAGGGCCGCGTACTTGTCGCCCTCGGCGCTGATCCGCACTTCGGCCTGGAGGGAGGAGCCGATCTTGCCTTCCTCGCGCAGGGCCTCCAGGGCCTTGGTCACTTCGCCGCGCGCCTCCCGGATCAGGGTCCACTTGGCCAGCAGCTCGCCTTCGCCGGCCTGGGCCGGCAGGTCGTGCCAGGTGTGGAACATGATGGACTGGTCCGCATCGCCGGAGAGGATCTGCCACACTTCCTCGGCGGTGAAGGAGAGGATCGGCGCCATCAGGCGGATGAAGCTCTGGGTCACGTGCCACAGGGCGCTCTGGGCCGAGCGGCGGGCCTTGGAGGCCGGTGCCGTGGTGTACAGGCGGTCCTTCAGGATATCCAGCCAGAAGCCGCCCAGGTCCTCGGAGCAGAAGGTCTGCAGGGCCTGCACCACGCGGTGGAACTCGTAGCGGTCGTAGTCGGCCTGGGCCTGGGTCTGCAGCTGGCGGGTCAGAGCCAGGGCGTAGCGGTCGATCTCGAACCACTCGGCCACCGGCAGCATGTCCTTGGCGGCGTCGAAGTCGGCGATGTTGGCCAGCAGGAAACGCAGGGTGTTGCGGATGCGGCGGTAGGCTTCCACCACCCGGGCCAGGATTTCCTTGGACATGGCCAGCTCGCCGGAGTAGTCCGTGGCGGCCACCCACAGGCGCAGGATGTCGGCGCCCATCTTGTCCGAGACTTCCTGGGGCAGGATGGTGTTGCCCAGGGACTTGCTCATCTTGCGCCCCTGCTGGTCCACCGTGAAACCGTGGGTGAGCAGGGCCTTGTAGGGCGGGTGGCCGTCGATGGCGGCGCCGGTGAGCAGGGAGGAATGGAACCAGCCCCGGTGCTGGTCGGAGCCTTCCAGGTAGAGGTCGGCCCGGGGGCCGGTGGCGTGGCCGTCGTTATGGGAGCCCCGCAGCACGTGCCAGTGGGTGGTGCCGGAGTCGAACCAGACGTCCAGGGTGTCACTGATCTTTTCGTACTGGGCGGCTTCGGCCCCCAGCAGTTCGGCCGCATCCAGCTTGAACCAGGCTTCGATGCCTTCCTTCTCCACGCGCTGGGCCACTTCCTCCATCAGCTCCACGGTGCGCGGATGCAGTTCCCCCGTTTCCTTGTGCAGGAAGAAGGGAATGGGCACGCCCCAGTTGCGCTGGCGGGAGATGCACCAGTCGGGCCGGTTGGCGATCATGGATTGCAGGCGGGGCTTGCCCCAGGCCGGATAGAAGGCGGTGGCCTCGACCCCGGCCAGGGCCTTTTCCCGCAGGGACTTGCCGTCGGTGGGCAGGCGGTCCATGCCGACGAACCACTGGGCGGTGGCCCGGTAGATCACCGGAGTCTTGTGGCGCCAGCAGTGCATGTAGCTGTGGCTGACATTGCCGTGGGAAAGCAGGCAGCCCACTTCGGACAGCTTGTCGCAGATGGCCTGGTTGGCCTTCCAGATGGAGAGGCCGCCGAAGAAGGGCAGCTCGTCCACATAGACGCCGTCGCCCTTGACGATGGAAATGATCTCGTCGTTGCCGCGGCCGTAATGGCGCCAGGCGTTGAAGTCGTCCACGCCGTGGGCGGGGGCGCAATGGACGATGCCGGTGCCCGCATCCAGGCCCACGTAGTCGGCCAGGTAGACGACGGAAACCCGGTCATAGAAAGGATGGCGGAATTCCAGGCGCTCCAGGGCCTTGCCCTTGACGGTCGCCAGCACCGTGCCTTCGCAGCCGTAGCGTTTCAGGCAGTCGGCCACCAGCTCCTTGGCCAGCACCAGCAGGCGGTCACCCGCGTCCACCAGGGCGTATTCATGTTCGGGGTGGATATTGAGGGCCTGGTTGGCGGGAATGGTCCACGGGGTGGTGGTCCAGATCACGGCATAGGCGGGCTTGGGCAGGGCGTTGAGGCCGAAGGCCGCAGCCAGCTTGGGGGCATCGGCCTCGCTGACGGGGAAGGCCACGTCGATGGTGGGAGACTTCTTGTCGGCGTATTCCACCTCGGCCTCGGCCAGGGCGGAGCCGCAGTCGAAACACCAATTGACGGGCTTCAGGCCCTTGAAGACATAGCCCTGCTTGACCATCTCGGCCAGGGCGCGGATCTCGCCGGCCTCGTTGGCGAAGTTCATGGTCAGGTAGGGGTTGTCCCAGTCGCCCAGCACGCCGAGGCGGATGAATTCCTTCTTCTGCACTTCCACCTGCTCGGCGGCGTAGCTGCGGCACAGTTCCCGCACCTTGTCGGCGGGCAGGTTCTTGCCGTGGGTGACTTCGATCTTGTGCTCGATGGGCAGGCCGTGACAGTCCCAGCCCGGCACGTAGGGTGCATCAAAGCCGGCCAGGGTCTTGGAGCGGACGATGATGTCCTTGAGGATCTTGTTCAGGGCGTGACCCAGGTGCAGGTTGCCGTTGGCGTAGGGAGGGCCATCGTGCAGGATGAACTTGGGCCGGCCGGCGCAGATCTCGCGAATCTTCTGGTACAGCTTCTTTTCCTGCCATTGCTGCACCCACTGGGGCTCCCGCTTGGGCAGGTCACCGCGCATGGGGAAGGGAGTGTCGGGAAGATTCAGGGAGTTCTTGTAGTCAGCCATAACAGCCTCAAATGCCTAAGGTTTTCTTAACGCTGGAAAAATGCGCGGGCGGCTTCCGCGTCCTGGCCGATCTGGGTCACGAGCGCGTTGAAGTCGGGGAATTTCATCTCGTCCCGCAGCTTGTGCAGGAAGGAAACGGAAAGGTGGGCGCCGTAGATGTCGCCGTCGAAATCGAAGAGGTGCACTTCCAGCAGGGGCTGCAGCTGACCGCCCACGGTGGGACGCACCCCCAGATTGGCCACCCCGTTGAGGGGCCGGCCGGCAGCGCCGGTGACGCTCACGGCGAAGACGCCGGTGAGCGGCAGGGGATTATGCTTGATGCGGATGTTGGCGGTGGCAAAGCCCAGCTGGCGCCCCAGCTTCTGGCCATGCACCACGCGACCGTCGATGCTGTAGGGACGACCCAGGAGACGGGCCGCCCGGGCCATATCGCCGGCCGCCAGGGCCTCGCGCACGCCGGAGCTGGAAGCCCGCTCGCCGCCCTGCACCACGCTCTCCATGGCCTCCACCTGGAAGCCGAAGGAGGCACCGGCGGCCTGCAGCAGGGCGAAATCGCCGGCCCGGCGGGCGCCGAAGCGGAAGTCGTCGCCGATGATGAGGTGGCGCACCCTGAGACAGCGCACCAGCACCTGCTCGATGAACTCGTCCGCCGTCAGGGCCGCGAAGACGGTGTTGAAGGGGCTGACGCAGGTGAGGTCGGCGCCGTAGTTCTGCAGCAGTTCCAGCTTCTCGCGCAGGGTGGTGAGCCGGGCCGGGGCCGAGGCCGGGTCGAAGAACTCACGGGGATGGGGCTCGAAGGTCAGCACCGCCGCCGGCAGGCCGCAGGCCCGGGCGGCCTGGCCGACGCGGGCAAGCAGGGCCTGGTGGCCAAGATGCACGCCATCGAAATTGCCGATGGTCAGCACCGTGGCACTGGGGGCCGGGGTTTTAACGCCGCGCAGGACGAGCATGGTGGAAGCCGGAATCCTTCTTATGCCCCGGGCGGGGCGCGAAAAAAGGCTGAATTATAACGGTTTTACCCCCGTCCTGCGGCACCGCCGCCCGCTCCGGGAGAGAACCGCCACAGGGGGCTGCCCGCCAGGGCAGAAGGGACGGCCCTGGACGGCATGACCTGCCTGCAAAGGCCGTCCCGCCTGCCTCTCCGGGCAGACATCAGAGACGGTGGGGACTTGGGCTCAGTCGAGCCGGGCCAGCCTGGATTTGGCCAGGGGCGGATTCTTGGCGAAGTACTGGCGAATGCCCTTGAGCATGGCCTCGGCCATGCGGTCCTGGTAGGCATCGTCGTTGAGGCGCTTTTCCTCTTCCGGATTGCTGATGAAGGCCGTCTCCACCAGGATCGAGGGAATGTCCGGCGCCTTCAGCACGGCAAAGCCGGCCTGTTCCACGCTGGCCTTGTGCAGGGCGTTGATGCCCCCCAGTTCCCCCAGCACGGCCTTGCCCAGCTTGAGGCTGTCGTTGATGGTGGCGGTCTGGGAAAGGTCCAGCAGGGTACGGGCGAGGAAGGGGTCCTTGACGCCGATGTTCACGCCGCCGATGAGGTCGGCCTCGTTTTCCTTCTGGGCCAGCCAGCGGGCCTGGGAACTGGAGGCGCCCCGCTCCGACAGCACGAACACGGAGGAACCCCGGGCATCGGGCTTGATCCAGGCGTCGGCATGGATGGAAACGAAGAGGTCGGCCTGGACCCGGCGGGCCTTCTGCACCCGCATGTGCAGGGGCACGAAGAAATCCGAATCCCGGGTCAGCACCGCCCGCATATTGGGCTCGGCGTCGATCTTGGCCTTCAGGCGCTTGGCGATGGACAGCACCACGTCCTTCTCGTGGCTGCCGCCCTTGCCCACGGCCCCCGGGTCTTCGCCGCCGTGGCCCGGGTCCAGGGTGATGGTGACGAGACGATCCACCACCGGCTTGGTGTTGCGCTTGGCCGGTTCCGCCGGCCGGGCTTCCTGGGCGCGGCCCGGGGCCTGCTGGGCCTGGGACGGCGCCTCGGCCACCGGTTCGCGCCGGCCGGCCTCGGCGATGGCATCCAGCCCGTCGCCGTCCTTCTTGTCCAGCAGGGACAGCAGGGGATCGGGCGGATTGGCCGGATAGACGTCCAGCACCAGCCGGCTGCCGTACTCGCCCACCGGCTTCAGGGAAAAGACCTGGGGCTGCACCTCGGTCTTCAGCTCCATGACCAGGCGCACCACGCCGGGCTTGAAGCGGCCGGCCCGCAGCAGCTTGATGTAGGGATCGTCCGGCGCCACCTTGTTGGAGAGGCCGTCGAGGACGCTGTTGAATTCGATGCCCTCGATATCCACCACAAGACGCTCGGGATTCTTCACCGAGAACTGGGTGAACTTCAGGGGAGCGCCGCCCGGGGCGTCATGCTCCAGGGTGACCCGGGTGTAATCGGCGGCGGGCCACACCCGCACCGAGAGGATGGAGGGCGACTTGCCGGCGGCGGCCCTGGCCAGGGGCGTGACGAGCAGGACCAGGGCGGCCCCGCCGGCCTTCAGCAGGGCCCGGCGGCGCTCGACAGGCGGGACATGAGAGCGTTTACGCATTGCTCACCTCCCGGAGAATGGGGTTGCAGCAGGAGATCACGGCCGTCATCGTCGCGGAAGCGGAAAGCCAGGACGAGATCGGGCGGCGGCACAAAGCCCGCGGCTTTGTCCGGCCATTCCACGAGGCACAGGGCCCCTTGGCGGAAATAATCATCCAACCCAGCATCGACAAACTCTTCCGGCGACTCGAAACGATAAAAATCAAAGTGATACAAGTATAAGCTCGAAAGTTTGTAAACTTCAACCAAGGCGTAGGTCGGGCTCTTCACCGGACCGGTGTGGCCCAGGGCCCGCAGCAGGGCCCGCACCAGGGTGGTCTTGCCCGCCCCCAGGTCCCCTTCCAGGTAGATCACCAGGCCCGGCCCGGCGGCCTGGGTCAGGGCGGTGCCCAGGGCCTGGGTCGCCGCTTCGTTAGCCAGCAGCAGACTTTGGCCTGGATTAAGGGATTGGGCAGCAGATTCGCTATGATCGGGCATATGGAACCAACGGAAGAAATGCAGCAAACGGAAGCCGGCACACCCGCCCGCCCGGCGGCGGCGGGAGAAGCGGCCCCGGACTGGCCCGGACTGGCCGCCCGCCTCAAGGCCTGGGGCCGGGAACTGGGCTTTGCCGAGGTGGCCATCGGCCGGGCCGAGATCGGCGAGGCCGGGCAGCGGCTGCTGGCCTGGCTCGAGCAGGGGCACCACGGGAGCATGGATTATATGGCCAAACACGCCCCCCTGCGGCTCGATCCGGGCCAGCTGGTGCCCGGCGTGCAGACCGTCATTTCGGTGCGCCTGCCCTACCTGCCCCGGGGCGCCGAGCCCGAGCAGGTGCTGGCCGATCCGGCCCTGGGCTATGTTTCCCGCTACGCCCTGGGACGGGACTACCACAAGGTCATCCGCAACCGCCTGCAGAAGCTGGCGGACCGGCTGCAGGCCGAGATCGGCGACTTCGGCTACCGGGTCTTTTCCGACTCGGCTCCGGTGATGGAGGTGGAATTTGCGCGCAAGTCCGGTCTGGGCTGGCGCGGCAAGCACACCCTGCTGCTGACCCGGGAGGGTTCCTGGCATTTCCTTGGCGAAATCTACACCGACCTGCCCCTGCCGGCGGATGCCGAGGTGAGCGATCACTGCGGCGCCTGTACGCGCTGCATCGACGCCTGCCCGACCCGGGCCATCGTCGCTCCGTACCAGGTGGACGCCCGCCGCTGCATCTCCTACCTGACCATCGAGCTGGACGGCGCCATGCCGGAGGAACTGCGGCCCCTGCTGGGCAACCGCATCTACGGCTGCGACGACTGCCAGCTGTGCTGCCCCTGGAACCGCTTCGGCCAGCTGGGCGATGCGGAATTCACCACCCGCCAGGGCCTGGATGCGGCGCGGCTCTCGGCCCTGATGGCCTGGAGCGAGGCGGATTTCCTCGAACGCATGGCCGGCAGCCCCATCCGCCGCATCGGCATTGAACGCTGGCGGCGCAACATCGCCGTGGCCCTGGGCAACGGCCCGGCGACGGAGGAAGCCAGGGCGGCCCTGGCCGCCCGCCGGGAGGACGACTCCGCCGTGGTGCGGGAGCACGTGGCCTGGGCCGAACGGCAGCTGGAAAAGAAAACGCCGCCCACCGGCGGCGTCTGAAGCCTCTTCAGGCGGCGGGCCCGCGGCCTCCGCCGTCCCCTGCGCCCTCCTCCGCCCCATCCTCCGCGCTACCGGCGAAGCGCGCCTTGAGGCGCTCCCAGTAACGGTCTTCCAGGGACAGATTGACGGCGGCGCCACGGGCCAGGCTCAGCTGGCTCATCAGCAGGCAGAGGCGCTGCCAGGCGGGACCGCGCTCCACCTCGTCGAGCAGTTCCAGTTCGGCACGCAGTTGGGCGATCTCCCGCCGCAGCCCCACTTCCGGCGGGGTGTAGCCGGCATTCTTGAGGATGCGCTGGGCCAGGCGCTGGTCTTCCGGAACCAGCAGGTCGTCGCCCAGTTCCAGGGGCTGGCCGCTGCCGGGCAGATCCGACAGCTCGCCCTTGGCCAGGGCCTCGTTGATGCGCTGTTCCGCCAGCAGTTCGAAGGCCAGCACCGCCCAGCCCTTTCAGCGCTCCACCGGCCGTGCCGGATCGGCGCACCACTCGCTCCAGGAGCCGGCGTAGAGCCGGGCACCGGGCAGGCCGGCGATTTCCATGGCCAGCAGGTTGTGGCAGGCGGAAACGCCGGAGCCGCACTGGTGCACCACCTGTTCAGGAGCAAAGCCGGCCAGGGCCTCTGTCCACTCCTGGCGCAGCTGATCGGCCGGCTTGAAGCGGCCGTCGGGCCCCAGGTTGTCGCGGAAAAAGCGGTTGCGGGCGCCGGGGATATGGCCACCCACCGGGTCGATGCTTTCGTTTTCGCCGCGGAAACGGTCCGGCGCCCGGGCATCGACGATGATCCGGTCCGGCCGGCCCAGGCCGGCCTGCACCTGGTCGGCGTCCAACACCCAGTCCCGGGGCGCGGGAGTGAAGGTGCGGGCGGCAGGCTCGGGCATCTCGGCGCTCAAGGCGCCACCGGCAGCGGTCCACGCGGACAGGCCGCCGTCCAGCAGGGCCACGGCTTCGTGGCCGAGCCAGCGCAGCAGCCACCACAGGCGCCCGGCCATCATGCCGCCGCAGTCGTCGTAGGCCACCACCTGGACCCCGGGGCCGATACCGGCCCGGCCCAGGGCGGCGGCCAGGGTGACAATATGGGGCAGGGGATGGCGGCCGTTGCGGCCGTTTTTCGCAGAGGAAAGATCCCGGTCCAGATGCAGGAAGACGGCTCCGGGAATGTGCCCCCGGACGTAGGCAGCCTCCCCGGCGGCCGGGTCGGCCAGATCATGGCGGCAATCCACCACCACCCAGGCCGGATCACCCAGGCGGGCGGCCAGGGTGGCCCCATCCACCAGGGTGGTGTGGATGGCCGCAGGCATCAGATGACGTCCTGTTCGGCCAGCCAGGCCTTGGCTTCGGCTTCGTCGGAGAAGACGCGGATGCTGGCATCGACGAAGGCGCGGGAGAGCCAGGCGCTCCAGGTCACCCACTGGCTCTCGGTGATGACGGCGATGCGCTCGAAATCGTTGGCGTGGGCCTTGGAGAAGCGGATTTCCTCCAGGGCCGTGTCCAGGGTCACGTCGGCCATCTGGCGCAGATCGAAAAAGAGATTCACCGGGCCTTCGAACTTCACCTTGAAATTCACCAGCTCCTCGAACTCCTTGTAGTCGGCCAGGGTGAATTCACCGAAAACGGCGACGGAAACCAGGTTGTCCTGGTGGTCGGTAACGATCATGGCTTGCTCCGTGTTGTTATGTGGATATGAGTTTAACTTGGAATGGGGCGGCCGGCGCAGCCATGGGCGGGCCCGGCGGCGCCGGGTGCCGGCCTAGTCCTGCTCCGCCGGATTGGCCCGGGAGAAGCGGGTGGCGGCCATACCGGAGAGGACGATGATGGCGATGGCCAGCCAGGCGGCGAGGGAAAGCACTTCACCCCAGAAGAGCATGCCGAACAGGCTGGCGAAGACCACCGCCGTGTAGGCCAGGCTGGCCGCCACCAGGGTGCGGCCCCGGCTGTAGGCCCGGGTCATGGCCAGCTGGGCCAGGGTGGCGAAGATGCCGACCCCCAGCAACAGGCCGGCGCCGCGCGGGGTCAGGGGATGAAAGCGGAAGAAGAGCATCCACAGGCCGGCGCCGAGGGTGGACAGCAGGGAGAAGTAGAACACCGTGCGCCACTCCGGCTCCCCCTTCTGTCCCAACTCACGCACGTTGTAATAGGCCAGGCCGGCGAGAACGCCGGAAGCCAGGCCCATGAGGCCACCGGCCAGTTGGTCCGCATGGAAGGTGGGCTGCAGCAGCAACACCACCCCGGCAAAGCCGGCCACCAGGGCACCCACCAGACTGGCGGGTAGGCGGGCGCCGGAGAGGCCGGCGAGGAACAGGGCCAGGAACAGGGGCGAGGTGTAGTTGAGGGTCACCGCCGTCGCCAGGGGCAGCCAGGCGATGGCGTAGAAGTACAGCATGAGGGAGATGAAGCCGGAGACGCCCCGGTAGATCTGGAATTTCCAGTGGGGAGTGCGCGGATCGAGGCGTCCCCAGAGCATGGAGGCGCTCATCAGGGCCAGGGCGATGGCATTGCGGTAGAAGACGATTTCCGCCGGGGAATAGCCCGCCTCGGCCGCCAGCTTGACGCACACGCCCATGCAGGCGAACAGGAATGCGGCGGCGACCATCCACAGGGATTGCATGGGCAGGAGATCCTTCGGCGATGAAGCCGGAAAAACGGCGCCGCAGAAAACGGCGCGGGGGAAACAAAAGGGGCGCCCGCAGGCGCCCCGATGCTTGGGCTGGGAGAATTCTACTTCAGGTGGGGCTCGACGATGCGGCGGTAGAACTCATGGAAGTGCTGCATGCCGTCCTCGGTGGGAGACTGGTAGGGACCCACTTCGTTACGACCTTCCTTGAGCAGCTGCCAGCGGCCCCGGTCCATGCGCTCGCCGATGTCGTCGTCCTCAATGGCGGTTTCCATGTAGGCAGCCTGCTCGGCCTCGATGAATTCCCGCTCGAACTCGACGATTTCCTCGGGGTAGTAGAACTCCACCACGTTCATGGTCTTGTTCACCGACTGGGGGATGAGGGTGGATACCACCAGCACGTGGGGATACCACTCCACCATCACATTCGGGTAGTAGGTCAGCCACACGGCGCCCTGCTTGGGCTGCTCGCCCCGGGCGCCATAGAAGTCCTTGACCGCCTTCTGCCAGCGGCCATAGGGGGCGGAGCCGACCTTGTCCAGGTTGGTGATGCCCACCTTCTGCACGGAATACCACTCGCCGAACTGCCAGGTCAGGTCGTCGCAGGTGACGAAATTGCCCAGACCGGGGTGGAAGGGCACCACGTGGTAGTCCTCCAGGTACACCTCGATGAAGGTCTTCCAGTTGTAGTTGCACTCGTGCATCTCGACCCGGTCCAGCTTGTAGCCGGTGAAGTCGAACTCGCCGGCCACGTTCATCCCGGCCAGGTCTGCCTGGGCGTTGCGCGGTCCCTTGAAGAGCAGGCCGTTCCAGGAATCCAGCTTGCGCTTGTTGAGGTTGAGGCAGGGATTGGCGGGGAAGTGGGGCGCGCCCTTGAGGCTACCTTCGCTGTCGTAGGTCCAGCGGTGGATCGGGCAGACGATGTGCTCCGCATTGCCGCTCCCCTGCAGCATGATGGCCTGGCGGTGGCGGCAGATGTTGGACATGTCATAAACCCCGTCCGGCTGGCGCACCAGCATGCGGCCGTGGTCGCGCCACTCCATGGTGCGATAGTCGTGCACATTGGGCACCATCAGCTCGTGGCCGACGTACCCCGGGCCCTGCTCGAAGAAGAGTTTCATCTCCAATTCGAACATTTTTTCGTCGAAATACCATTCGACGGGGAATTGGCTAACGGCAGGAGCCAGTTTGGTGCTGGATGCGATGTCGGACATGTCCACACCTCCGGAAAAAGGCAATGGGTGAAAAATGAAGCAAAATCAACGAAGGCGGGATTCTACCCCGGCGCAAATTTGACCAAAAGCCCCGTGATACGGTATTTTTTGCATTTCCACCGGTTATTGATATGGATCAATCGCCCATGCCCGCTTCCACCAGCGCCGGCGGCCAGACCGGAACCCCTCCCGGCTCTCCCTCCTCCCCCTCCTTCGAAGAAGCCCTCGCCGACCTGGAGCGCATCGCCCAGGCCATGGAAGGCGGCAACCTGTCCCTGGAAGAATCCCTGTCCGCCTACAAGCGCGGCGTCGAACTGCTGAAACTGTGCCAGGGCCAGCTGGCCGATGCGGAACAGCGGGTGCAGGTCCTGGAAAGCGGTACACTGAAGGACTTGAACAGCCCCGAGGCCTGAAGGCACGGCCCCACCTGCGCCTTCGCACCTCTTCTCCAGGTTTTCCCATGGCATCTTCCGACGCTTCCGCCCTGCCCTTCCCCGACTGGATGGCCCAGACCCAGGCCCGCACCGAGGCCGCCCTGGGCCGCTTCCTGCCCGCCGCCGAGACCATCCCCCAAGGCCTGCACGACGCCATGCGCTACAGCGCCCTGGGCGGCGGCAAGCGGGTCCGCCCCCTGCTGGCCTTCGCCGCCGGCGAACTGTGCGGGGCCACGGCGGAAGCCCTGGACTGCGTCGCCTGTGCGGTGGAGATGATCCACGTCTATTCCCTGGTGCACGATGACCTGCCCTGCATGGACGACGACGTGCTGCGCCGGGGCCGCCCCACCTGCCACGTGCAGTACGACGAGCCCACCGCCCTGCTGGTGGGGGATGCGCTGCAATCCCGGGCCTTCGAAATCCTGGCCGCCCAGCCCTGGCCGAGCCCGGCCCAGGGCCTGGAACTGGTGCGCCTGCTGGCCCACGGCAGCGGCTCCTGCGGCATGGCCGGGGGCCAGGCCATCGACCTGGCCTCCGTCGGCAAGAGCCTCGACCAGCCCCAGCTGGAACTGATGCACGCCCTGAAGACCGGGGCCCTGATCCGGGCCGCCGTGCTCATGGGCGCCCACTGCGGCACGCCCCTGGCCGCTGCCGAACTGGAGCGCCTGGACGCCTTCGCCAAGCGCGCCGGCCTGCTCTTCCAGGTGGTGGACGACATTCTGGACTGCACCGCCAGCACCGCCACCCTGGGCAAGACCGCCGGCAAGGACGAGGCGGCCGACAAGCCCACCTACGTCCGCCTGCTGGGCCTGGAAACGGCCCGCCAGCTGGCCGACGACCTGCGCCGCGACGCCCTCGGCGCCCTGGAAGGTTTCGGCCCCCGGGCCCGGCGCCTGATCGAACTGGCCCACTACATCACGACCCGCAAGTTCTAGAGCGGGCCTTCGCGCATCCACCGAATTCGAGCGCCGCACCATGATGACCGCCACACCCCTGCTAGACACCATCGACAGCCCGGCCCAGCTGCGCCGCCTGGACAAGCGCCAGCTGCCCCAGCTGGCCGAAGAACTGCGCACCTTCATCGTCGAATCGGTGTCCCGCACCGGCGGCCATCTCTCCTCCAACCTGGGCACGGTGGAACTGACCATCGCCCTGCACTACGTCTTCGACACCCCGGAAGACCGGCTGGTGTGGGACGTGGGCCATCAGACCTACCCCCACAAGATCCTCACCGGCCGCCGCGCCGGCATGGCCAAGCTGCGCATGCACGGCGGCCTCTCCGGCTTTCCCAAGCGCTGCGAATCGGCCTACGACACCTTCGGCGTCGGCCACTCCTCCACCTCCATCTCCGCCGCACTGGGCATGGCCCTGGCGGCCAAGCAGAAGGGGGAAAACCGCAAGGCGGTGGCCATCATCGGCGACGGCGCCATGTCCGCCGGCATGGCCTTCGAGGCCCTCAACAACGCCGGTGTCGCCGACGCCAACATGCTCGTCATCCTCAACGACAACGACATGTCCATCTCGCCCCCGGTGGGCGCGCTGAACAAGTACCTGGCCCGCCTGCTCTCCGGCGGCCTCTACTCCGCCGCCCGCCGCGCCGGCGAAAAGGTGCTGGGCGTGGCCCCGCCCCTGCTGGAACTGGCGAAACGGGCCGAGGAGCACGTCAAGGGCATGCTCACCCCGGGCACCCTGTTCGAGGAGCTGGGCTTCAACTACATCGGCCCCATCGACGGCCACGACCTGGATGCCCTGGTGCCCACCCTGCAGAATCTGAAGGGTCTCAAGGGGCCCCAGTTCCTCCACGTCATCACCAAGAAAGGCCAGGGCTACAAGCTGGCCGAGGCCAACCCGGTGCTCTACCACGGGGTTTCCAAGTTCCAGCCGGAAGTGGGCATCCAGAGCGGCAAGGGCGGCGGCAAGCTGACCTACACCCAGGTCTTCTCCGACTGGCTGTGCGACATGGCGGCGGCCGAGCCGCGCCTGGTGGGCATCACCCCGGCCATGGGCGAAGGCTCCGGCCTGGTGCGCTTTGCCGAGCTGTACCCGGAACGCTATTTCGACGTCGGCATCGCCGAACAGCATGCCGTCACCTTCGCCGCCGGCCTGGCCTGCGAGGGCTTAAAGCCGGTGGTGGCGATCTACTCCACCTTCCTGCAGCGGGGCTACGACCAGCTGGTGCACGACGTGGCCCTGCAGAATCTGCCGGTGGTCTTCGCCATCGACCGGGGCGGCCTGGTGGGCGCCGACGGTGCCACCCACCACGGCGCCTTCGACCTTTCCTTCATGACCTGCATCCCCAACCTGGTGATCATGGCCCCGGCGGACGAAGACGAATGCCGCAAGATGCTGACCACCGCCATGGGCATCGACGGCCCCAGCGCCGTGCGCTATCCCCGCGGCGGCGGCAGCGGCGTGACGCCGGAAACGGCCCTCACCGCCCTGCCCGTAGGCAAGGGCGAGATCCGGCGCCAGGGCAAGGGCGTGGCCCTGCTGGCCTTCGGCAGCATGGTGCAGGCAGCCCTGGGGGCCGGCGACGCCCTGGATGCCAGCGTCGCCAACATGCGCTTCGTCAAACCCCTGGATCGGGAGCTGCTGGCCGAGCTGGCGCGGAACCACGAGCTGCTGGTCAGCGTCGAAGAGAATGCCCTGATCGGCGGCGCCGGCAGCGAAGTGGCCCGGGCCCTGGAAGAGATGGGCCTGACCGTGCCCCTGCTGCGCCTGGGCCTGCCCGACCATTTCATCGACCACGGCGACCAGAACCTGCTGCTGGCCGAGCTAGGCCTGGACGTGGACGGCATCGTCCGCCAGGTACGGCAACGGCTCGCCGCCTGAAGGCCGGGAACGCACGCCCCCATTGGCTCACCGCCCGGCTGGAAGGCGCATCCCGATTGCCTCTCCGCCCGGCCCACTGCAGATAAGCCCGCCATGACTACTTCCCAGACTCCCATTCCCGACGTCCAGAACAGCGAAGACACCCGCCGCATCGCCATCAACAAGGTGGGCATCCGGGCCATCCGCCATCCGGTGAAAATCCGCGACAAGGGCGGCGACGTGCGCCACACGGTGGCCAGCTTCAACATGTACGTGGGCCTGCCGCACAACTTCAAGGGCACCCACATGTCCCGCTTCGTGGAGATTCTCAACAGCCACGAACGGGAAATCTCGGTGGAATCCTTCCCCACCATGCTGCAGGCCATGGCCGCCCGCCTGGAGGCCCGCAGCGGCCACATCGAGATGAGCTTCCCCTACTTCATCGCCAAGACCGCCCCGGTCTCCGGCGTGCCGAGCCTACTCGACTACGACGTCACCCTGATCGGCGAAATCGCCGACGGCCGCATCACCTCCACGGTGCGGGTGGTGGTGCCGGTGACCAGCCTGTGCCCCTGCTCCAAGGAAATCTCCAACTACGGCGCCCACAACCAGCGCTCCCACGTCACCGTCACCGCCCGCCTCAACGCCTTCCTCTGGATCGAGGACCTGGTGCAGATGGTGGAAGCCCAGGCCTCCTGCGAACTGTTCGGCCTGCTCAAGCGGCCGGACGAGAAGTGGGTCACCGAGCGGGCCTACGACAATCCCAAGTTCGTCGAGGACATGGTGCGGGACGTGGCCGCCCGCCTCAACGAAGATCCCCGCATCGACCACTACGTGGTGGAATCGGAAAACTTCGAGTCCATCCACAACCACTCCGCCTACGCCCTGATCGAGAAGGACAAGCGCGCCTGATAGCGCAAAACATTGCGAACCATTCTTGATAACGACTGACTAATCCGGCGAGTCCCCGGGGCGGGACACCAAGCCGAGGAGCTGCAATGTCAGGCAAGTGCTGCAAGAAGGGTTGCAAGAAATGTCCCTGGCGCAAGAAGAAGTAGCGCCGGAGGAATTCAGGCATAAAAAAAGGGCGCCTTGCGGCGCCCTTTTCATGGCAACGGCCAAACAGCTTAGCCGCGCTTGAGGACCAGCTTTTCCTTGATGCGGGCGGACTTGCCGGAACGGTCACGCAGGTAGTACAGCTTGGCACGACGCACGTCGCCGCGACGCTTCACTTCGATGGAAGCGATCAGGGGGGAGTAGGTCTGGAAAGTCCGTTCCACGCCTTCGCCGGAGGAAATCTTGCGCACGGTGAAAGCGGAGTTGAGGCCGCGGTTGCGCTTGGCGATGACCACGCCTTCGTAGGCCTGGACCCGCTTGCGGGTACCTTCCACCACGTTCACGCCAACCACCACGGTGTCGCCGGGGGCGAATTCGGGGATGGTCTTGCCGGCGGTCAGGCGGGCGATTTCTTCTTGTTCCAGTTGTGCAATCAGGTTCATGTGAGTACTTCCTAAGTTAAGAACTGCTTTTCATCTCACCGCATTGCTCCGCTTGCGCTTCTCTTTCGAGTTCGCCGAGGAGTTGCGTAATTTCCTTGGAAAGCTTTTTGCCTCCCTCGGTCTGTTGCGTCAGCCATTTGGCGTACAGCTCCGGGCGACGCTCCCGGGTCCGCGCCAGCGACTGTTTCAGTCGCCAGCGGCGAATGTCCTTGTGGTGGCCGGACAACAGCACCGGCGGCACCGGCATTTCTGCATACACCTCGGGGCGGGTGTAATGGGGGCAATCCAGCAGTCCGTCCACGAAGGAGTCCTGCTCGGCCGAGGTGGCATCGTTGAGCACCCCCGGCAATTGCCGCACCACGGCATCCATCAGGGCCATGGCCGGAATCTCGCCGCCCGAGAGGACGAAATCCCCGATCGACACTTCCTCGTCAACGCAGCGTTCGATCAGACGCTCGTCCACTCCCTCGTAGCGGCCGCAAAGCAGGATCAGACCCGCTTCTTCCTTCAGCCGCATGACGCTGGCGTGAGTCAGGGGGCGCCCCTGGGGTGACAGATAGATCACCCGGGGCTGGGCCACCCCATTCTGCCGCTGGGACTCCTTGGCCGCCGTAATGGCTTTTTCCAGAGGCTCAGGCAGCATCACCATGCCCGGGCCGCCGCCATAGGGGCGATCGTCCACGGTCCGGTAATTGTTGTCGGTGAAATCCCGCGGGTTCCAGGTATTCAACACCCAGCGCCCGTCCTCCAGGGCCCGACGGCTGATGCCGAAGTTGGCCAGGGCGGCGAACATCTCCGGAAAGAGGCTGACGACGTCGAAACGCACGCTCAACCGATCCTCGGAGGCGAAGCCGGGCGGACTTTCACCAATCCTTTTCCCACTCGACGCGAATGCGGTGGTCTGCCTGCTCCACCGCCAGCACCACCGCGGCAACGAAGGGCAGCAGACGCTCCTCCCCGTCTTCGGCGGCGACGCGCAACACGTCGTTGGCCCCGGTTTCGATCAGCCCGACCACCTGGCCCAGCTTCTCGTCGCGGGTATTGACCACGTCCAGACCGATCAGATCGGTCCAGTAAAACTCGTTTTCCGACGTAGCCGGCATCGCTTCCCGGGGAGCGCCCACCAGAAACCCTTGCAGGGCCTCGGCGGCATTCCGGTCGTCAACGCCTTCAAGCCTTGCAACCAGCCCGTCTCCGTGCCAGCGGCATTGCTTCAACTTGCAGGAGCGCCATTGTGCCAAAGGCACTTCGGCCGCCCCGTCCCCCTTCTCCGTTGCCACCCACCACTCGGGCATTTTGGCCCAGGCGAGGGGATCGTCGGCGAAGGGGTGGATTCTGACCCAGCCCTGGATACCGTAGGGGACGGTGATCTTCCCCAGGACGATGACCGGGTTGGTATCAGTTGCCGTCACGCTTTATCAGGCAGCCTTGGCAGCGAACTGCTTGACCAGGCGGGCCACGGTCGGGGACAGCTGGGCGCCGTTGTCGGTCCAGTAGGTCAGGCGATCCATCTTGATCACCAGGCCTTCGGCATTACCGGAGGCCACGGGGTTGTAGAAACCCACGCGCTCGACGAAACGGCCGTCGCGACGGTTACGGGAATCGGTAACCACCATGTTGTAGAAGGGGCGCTTCTTGGCGCCGCCACGGGCAAGGCGAATGACAACCATCGTTGTTCTCTTCCGAAATCAGAAAAAGGGCAAGATTATAACAATAAACCGCGGCAAAACAAGCAATAAAACAAGCCCCTACTTTGCCCCGGCGGAAACGGGAAACAAATCCGCCCCGCCCCCGCCGCCTGGCGGCCGGGAACTCCCCGGAAACGCCCGCCTGTCGGGCAAATCCCTGGAGATGGCAACACGGCACGCTATAATCCACGCACCTTTACACTCCCGCGGGCGCCCTTGAGCCGGCGCCGCCGCCCCTGACCGACCACGCCATGAGCGAACCGTCCTCCGTTCCCCCGGAAACCGCGCCGCCCCCCCTGGGCATCACCGCCATCATCGAATGGCTGGGACTGCCGCCGTCCGGCGACCTGGGGCAGGAGCTGACGACCCTCAAGGGCCACCTACTGGCCATGGAGGACACGGCGGCCAGCGCCCAGCAGCGCCACCGGGTCCTGGACCTGATCCACGCCCGCAGCGTTGCCGCGGTGGCCCGGCTGACTCCCAGCCTGGACGAGGCCGGCCTGCCCCTGCCGCGCAAGCTGCGTGCCCTGGTCAAGTCCGCCCAGGAACTGCTGGAACTGCTGGCCCGCAACTTCCTTGCCATCCTGCAGGACCAGGTGGACGAACACCTGGTGAAGGGCCTGCGCCAGCCCCAGGACGTGATTCTCTGGCGCGCCCAGCACCTGCTCAAGCAGCACCTGCTGATCAGCGCCCTGGTAGCCTCCCCCGCCGCCGTCGGTATCTGGGAAGCCGCCCACCGCACCTACGCCCTGGCGCGGGAACGGGGCCTGCAGGGGCAACCGCCCGAAGGCACCGCCTCCAGCATCGAGAACGAATACGCCAGCACCCTGCTCCTGGCCTGCGCCCAGCCGGCCTCCTTCAGCGCCCGGGAACTGGAATTCATTGCCGACATCGCCCAACGGCACGGACACCGGCTGGAATTCCTCAGCATTACCGACGAGCGCCACCGGGGCCTGTTCTGGATCGACCCCAACCGGGACAGCCCGGCCGTGGCCCTGGCCCGCCGCCTGCCGCCGCCGGAAACGCCGGTGCTGTGGTTCTCCTGCGACCAGCTGGCACATTTCCTCGAGCGGCAGCTGCACACCCTGGAATCCGGCAGCCAGCGGACAGGCGCCAGCGAACTGCCCGAATTCGCCGCCACCTTGAGCGGGCGCAGCGTCCTGCGCCGCCTCATCCGCTTCTGGGGCAACCCGGCCCGGCGGCGCTTCCCGCGCCGGCGCCAGAGCTACCGGGTGACCCTGCACGCCGGCCTGGAACCCCTGGCCGGCCTGCTGCGCGGCCCTTCCCTGGAAGAAGGCGAGGGCTCCTCCTGGATGATCACCAACGAAAGCCCGGACGGCTACGCCCTGATGCACCTTGCCGGCACCTCGGAAAAGCTGGAAGTGGGCGACGTGGTGGCCCTCAAGCCGGAAAACCATCCGCCGGGCCGCGGCGGCTGGCAGGCCTGCATCGTGCGCTGGGCCCTCTCGGAAAACCCGGAGCACCTGGAGATCGGCCTGCAGATCCTGGCCCCCAAGGCCCTGCCCGCCACCATCGCCCTGCCCGGCGAGAATGCCAGCGCCCACCCCCATGTCCTGGTCCTGCCCGCCGTTCCGGGCCTGCGGCCCAACGACTCCCTGGTGACGCCGGCCGGGCTGCTGCCGGCGGACCAGGGACGCTTCGTGCTGCTGGTGGAACGGGACAACCTGGAAATCAAGGAAGTGCGGACCACCAGCCTGGACGAACAGACGGCCCGGGTGGAGATTTTCTCCATCGCCGTCGAGGAACAGCCGGACTAGCCTCCCGGCGGATTGCGGCGGTGCAGGGTGGCGGCCAGCAGGGCGCCCAGCAGCACCACCAGCCAGGACAGGTACAGCCACACCAGGAAGATGGGCACGGCGGCGAAGGCGCCGTAGATCAGGGTATAGGACGGCACCTTGGCCAGGTAGAACTCGAAGCCGCGCTGCATCAGGGTGATGGCCAGGGAGGCGAAGGCCCCGCCCCAGATGGCATGGCGCAGGCGCACCGGCACATTGGGTACGGCGAAATAGAGGAAGGCGAAGAACCCCCCCAGCAGTACCGCCGAAAGGGCCTTGAGCAGGGCGTTGCGCACCCAGAGCGCCTCGTTGAAGAAGCCCAGGGAGGCCGTCACCACGTAGGAGGTGACGCCGAAGACGGCGCCGAGCACCAGGGGCCCGAGCAGGGCGATCACCAGATAGAGTTTCAGCCGCCGCCCCGGGGAACGGGAGACGCCGACCTGCCACACGTGGTTGAGGGCCCGCTCGATGGTCAGCATCAGCACCAGGGCCGTGCCGGCCAGCACCATGACGCCGAGCCAGGTCAGGCGATTGACCTTCTGGGAAAAGATCAGGGTGTACTTGGCGATCACCACGCCGGCCTTGTCCGGCAGCAGGTTGGCCACCAGGAAGGTGTTCACCTGGTCCAGGATCACCGGGAAGAAGGGCAGGTCCGAGAGCACGGCCACCACCAGGCCCACCAGGGGCACCAGGGACAGCAGGGTGGTGTACGCCAGGCTGGCGGCGGTCTGGGTGAAGCGCTCCTCCCGGAAACGTCTGAACATTTCCGGCAGCATGCCTTCCCGCTGGGAGTAACGTCGTCTGGCCATCGCCACCATCAAATAGGAAAAAACCCGGGACAGGCCGCCCCGACACCGCCGCTATAATAGCCGACCCCGCCTGGAAGCCCCGTCATGGAAAAACGCCTCGTCCTCATCGCCAGCACCCTGCTGATCGCCCTGATCTTTCTCTGCCTGGCCTGGGAGCTATGGCTGGCGCCGCTCAAGCCGGGTGGCTCCTGGCTGGCGCTGAAGGCGGTGTTCCTGCTGCCGCCCCTGTTCGGCATCCTCAAGGGGCGCCGCTACACCTACCAGTGGAGCTCCCTCTTCATTCTCTTCTACCTGGCCGAAGGGTCCGTGCGGGTCACCTCCGACCAGGGCCTGACCCAGTGGCTGGCGGGCATCGAAACCCTGCTCAGCCTGGCCTTCTTCGCCTGCGTCGTGGCCTACGCCCGCCTCACCCGCCCATCCAAGCAAAAGGCCCCCACCGCAGGGTGAGGGCCCGGGCCGGGCGCTGCCCGGCCGCTGCTGCACTTGGCCGACGCGGCCAGTTCAGCTCATTCAGCTCATTCAGATATCGCCCTGGGGATTGAGCTTTTCCAGGGAGGAGTGGAGCTTGTTGAGGGCGTTGAGATAGGCCTTGGCCGAGGCGATGACGATATCCGTATCGGCCCCCTGGCCGTTCACGATGCGCCCGCCCTTGGCCAGGCGCACGGTCACTTCGCCCTGGGCATCGGTGCCGGTGGTGATGGCATTGACCGAATAGAGCAGCTGCTCGGCGCCGCTGGCGGCGATTTTCTCGATGGCCTTGAAGGTGGCATCCACCGGACCGCTGCCCGAGGAAGCCGCCTTGTGCTCGGCGCCGCCGACGGCAAGGGTGACGGCGGATTCGGGAATCTCCCCGGTCTCGGAGCAGACCTGGGAATAGACCAGCTTGTAGTGCTCCTGCTCCGGCGTCACGGTCTCGTCGGAAACCAGGGCCTGCAGATCCTCGTCGAAAATCTCGTGCTTCTTGTCGGCCAGTTCCTTGAAGCGGGCGAAGGCGGCGTTGAGGGCCTCTTCGCTGGGCAGGTCGATGCCCAGTTCGGCCAGGCGGGTCTTGAAGGCGTTGCGGCCGGAGTGCTTGCCCAGCACCAGCTTGTTCTGGGACCAGCCCACGTCTTCGGCCCGCATGATCTCGTAGGTTTCCCGGTGCTTGAGCACGCCGTCCTGGTGGATGCCGGACTCATGGGCGAAGGCATTGGCGCCGACGATGGCCTTGTTCGGCTGCACCGGGTAGCCGGTGATCTGGGACACCAGCTTGGAGGCGGGCACGATCTGGGTGGTGTCGACCCGGGTTTCCACCGGGAAGATGTCGGCCCGGGTGCGGGTGGCCATCACCACCTCTTCCAGGGAGGCATTGCCGGCCCGTTCGCCCAGGCCGTTGATGGTGCATTCCACCTGGCGGGCGCCGGCCAGCACGGCGGCCAGGGAATTGGCCACGGCCAGGCCCAGGTCGTTGTGGCAGTGCACGGACCACACCACCTTGTCGGCACCGGGCACCCGCTCGATCAGCTGGCGGATGGTCTCGGCGAACTGGCTGGGCAGGTTGTAGCCCACGGTGTCGGGCACGTTGATGGTGGTGGCGCCGGCCTTGATCACGGCCTCGAAAATGCGGCAGAGGAAATCGATCTCGGAGCGGCCCGCATCCTCGGCGGAGAATTCCACGTCGTTGGTGTATTCCCGGGCCCAGCCGATGGCCTTGACCGCCTGCTCCACCACCTGGTCCGGGCTCATGCGCAGCTTCTTCTCCATGTGGATCGGGCTGGTGGCGATGAAGGTGTGGATGCGGCCCCGGGCGGCGGGCTTGATGGCCTCGCCGGCGCGGCGGATGTCGTTCTCGTTGGCCCGGGCCAGGGAACAGACGGTGGAATCCTTGATCGCCTCGGCGATGGCGTGGATGGCGTCGAAGTCGCCGGGAGAGGCGGCGGCGAAGCCGGCCTCGATCACGTCCACCCGCATCCGCTCGAGCTGGCGGGCCACCCGCAGCTTCTCTTCCTTGGTCATGGAAGCGCCGGGGCTCTGTTCGCCGTCGCGCAGGGTGGTGTCGAAAATGATCAGCTGCTGTTTCATGGTCTCTCTCCGGAATCTGCCGCCGCTGGAATTATTTGCGCAGGGGAAAGGATTCTAGCGCACCGCGCCGCCAAAGCGGGATGCTCCGCGAGACAGAAAGGACGCCACTGTCGGGCATGGATGCCCGGAGATGGCCGTCCTTTCTACCTCCCCGGGGAGTGCCGCCTCAGTTTTCCTCGGTCCGGCACAGGGCCGGGAACAACAGGGGCAGCAGGATCAGGGTGAAGATGGTGGCGGAGACGATGCCGCCGACGATGACCACGGCGAAGGGCCGCTGGGTCTCGGAGCCGATGCCGTGGGAGAGGGCCGCCGGCAGCAGGCCCAGGCCGGCCATCAGGGCCGTCATGAGGATCGGGCGCAGGCGGCCGACGGCCCCTTCCCGCACCGAAACGGCGACGCTCTGGCCGTTGCGCACGCCCTCGAGGAACTGCTCCACCATGATCACCCCGTTCTGCACCGAGATGCCGGCCACGGCGATGAAGCCGACGGCGGCGGAGACGGACATGTGCAGGCCGGCGGCGGCCAGGCCGAGAATGCCGCCGACCCAGGTGAAGGGCACCATGCCCAGCACCAGCAGGGCGAAGGGCATGGAGCGGAAGGCCCAGAACAGCAGCACGAAAATGCCCAGCACCGAGAGGGGCACGATCACCGCCAGGCGCTTGGTGGCCCGCTGCTGGTTCTCGAACTGGCCGCCCCAGGTCATGCTGTAGCCGTTGGGCAGATGCACCCGCTCCTTGACCTTGGCCATGGCCTCGGCGACGAAGCTGCCCTGGTCGCGCCCCAGCAGGTTGGCCTTCACCGCCACATAGCGGCCGCCGGCCTCCCGGGCGATGCGGGCCGGGCCCTGGCGCACTTCCACACTGGCGATGGCTGCCAGGGGAATGGTGCCGGGGTCGGCCAGGGAGGGATGGTCGCTGTGGGGCAGGGCGATGGGCAGGTCCGCCACGTCGTCCACCGCGTCCCGGTACTCCTTCTCCAGGCGCACCACGATGTCGAAGCGGCGGTCGCCGTCGTAGAAGACCGCCACGGCGCTGCCGGCCAGGGCCGTCTGCACCGTGGCATTGACGTCCTGGGCGCTGATGCCATAGCGGGCCATGCGTTCCCGGTCCAGGGTGATGTCCAGCTCGGTCTGGCCGCTGACCTTGATGGCGGCCACGTCGGCGGCGCCGTGGATGGCACCGAGCACGCCCACCACCTGCTCCGCCTTGTCCTCCAGGATGTCCAGGTCGGGGCCGAAGATTTTCACCGCGATCTCCCCCTTCACCCCGGAAATGGATTCCTGCACGTTGTCCTCGATGACCTGGGAGAAGTTGGTGGGCACCCCGGGAATGGCCCGGATCTTCCCGCTCATGTCGGCGATGAGGGCCTCCTTGCTGGGGAAGCGCCACTCGTTGTGGGGCTTTAAGTCCGCCAGGATTTCCATGTTGTTGGGGCCCTTGGGGTCGGTGCCGTCGTCGGGACGGCCGACGTGGGCGATAACCTTGCTCACCTCCGGATAGGACAGCAGGATGCGCCGCACCTCCTGCTCCACCTCCTTGGTCTTGGCCAGGTTGGTGGCCGGCGGCAGGGTCACGGTGAGCCAGATGTTGCCCTCGTCCAGCTTGGGCAGGAATTCGCTGCCCAGGTGGGGCACCAGGGCCAGGGAGAGGGCCAGGATGAGGCCGGAGCCGACCACGATCTGCCGCCGCCGGCCGTCGGCCCACTGCATCAGGTCCCGGTAGCGCCCCTGCAGGCGGTGCATCCAGTCCAGGTGCTTTTCCGCCAGGTTGTGCTGCTTCAGGTAGAAGGAGGTCAGGGCCGGGGTCAGGGTCAGGGTCAGCAGGATGGCGCCGATGATGGCGAAGGAGAGGGTGTAGGCCATGGGGGCGAAAATCTTCCCCTCCACCCGCTCGAAGGTGAAGATGGGCAGGAAGGCCAGGATGATGATGGCCTTGGAGAAGATGATCGGGTGCCCCATCTCGATGGCGGTGTGCTTCAGGGTCAGCATGCGCCACTGCAGGGTGCCGTGCAGGGGGTTCTTCTCCGGCTCGCCCATGGCCAGGCGCACCATGAGGGCCTCCACCAGCACCACGGCGCCGTCGATGATGATGCCGAAGTCCACCGCCCCCAGGGAGATGAGATTGGCCGCCACGCCCTTGGTATGCATCATGACGAAGGCGGTGAGCAGGGACAGGGGAATCACCACCGCCACTACGGCGGCGGCGAACCAGGAGCGCAGGAACAGGATCAGGATGCCCACCACCAGCACCGCCCCCACCAGCAGGTTTTCACTGACGGTGTGCACGGTGTGCTTGACCAGTTCGATACGGTCGTAGATGGGCACCAGGCGCACGCCCGCGGGCAGGCGCTCGCCGACCCGGGCCATTTCCTCCTTGAGGGCGGCGGAAACCTTGATGGCATTCTGGCCCTTGCTCATCTGCACGATGCCCTGCACAACGTCGTCCCGCTCGTTGAAGGAGACGATGCCGGAACGGGTACGGGGGCCGATCTCCACCCGGGCCACGTCGCCCACAAGAATGGGCTTGCCGTCCCGCACCGCCACGGTGACCCGGGCGATGTCGTCCACCTTGGACAGCAGGCCGATGGAACGCACCACCAGGGCCTCGTCGCCGCGGCGCATGATGCCGCCGCCGGCGTTGGCGTTGTTGCTGGCCAGGGCCTGGGAGACCTGGTCGATGCTGACCGCGAACTTGCGCAGGCGGGCCGGGTCGATGCGCACCTGGTATTCCTTCACCGCACCGCCGAAGCTGACCACGTCGGCCACCCCGGTGACCCGGCGCAGGGCCGGCCGCACCACCCAGTCCTGCAGGGCCCGCACCTCGTGCAGGGGCATGTCCGCCGGGGCCTCGAAGACATAACGGTAGATTTCCCCCACCGCCGTGGTCAGGGGCGCCAGCCCGGGCTGGGCACCGGGCGGCAAGACCACGTTCTGCAGCTTTTCCGTCACCTGCTGGCGGGCAAAATAGTCGTCCGTGTTGTCGGCGAAGGTCAGGGTAACGATGGACAGGCCGGTGATGGAGACGGAGCGCAGCTGGGTCATGCGCGGCACCCCGTTCATCTCCCGCTCGATGGGCAGGGAAATGCTCCGTTCCACCTCCTCCGGCGCCAGGCCCGGGGCCTGGGTGACGATATTGACCTGCACATCCTGCACGTCGGGGAAGGCCTCGATGGGCAGATTGACCACGGCGTAGCCGCCCACGGCGATCAGCACCAGGACGCCGACGATGACGAACAGGCGCTGGGCCAGGGCGAAGGTAACCAGGCGTTCCAGCATGGCCTCAGTTCCCGGCCAGCTCGGCGTTGAGCAGCAGGGCACCGGCGGTGACCACCCGCTCCCCGGCCTTCAGCCCGCTTTCGACGAAGCTGGCGTCGTGGCCGCGAAAGGCCAGCACCACTTCGCGCCGGGCCACCACCCCCGGCTCGGATTCGACGAAGAGATAGGTGTGCAGGCCCTCGGTCACCAGGGCCGTGTTGGGCACCTTGGGCAGGCGCCGGTCCGGGTTCTCCGGCACGATGCGGGCGAACATCTCCGGCTTCAGGTGGCGCTCCGGGTTGGCCACGGCGCAGCGCACCGGCACCCGGCGGGACTGGGGATCGAGCACGTCGCCGATGGCCTCCACCGTGCCGGGGAAGCGCTGTTCCGGATAGGCGTCCACGGCGATGGAAACGGCCTGGCCCACCTTCAGCTTGCCCAGGTCCTTTTCCGTCAGTTCGGCCATGACCCACAGGGAGCGGGGATCGCTGACCACGAACAGGGGCGCAGCGCCGTCGGGGCGGACCTCGACGCCGGGGCTGGCCTGGCGCTCGGTGACGATGCCGGCCAGGGGCGTGCGCAGGGCGAAACCGCTCTCCCCGGCCAGGGGCGAGAGATTGCGCAGGCGGGCGCGGCTGCGCTCCACTTCGGCTTCGGCCGCCCGGTAATCGTTCTGGCTCGCCTCCAGGTCCTTGCGCGCCACCACTTCCAGTTCGTACAAGGCCTTGCTCCGCTCCAGGGCGGAGCGCTTGGTCTCCCGATCCGACTCGGCCTTGCGCAGGTCGGCGTAGTCCGGCACGTCCAGGGTCAGCAGGGGGGCGCCGGCCTTGACCGTGTCGCCGGCCTGGGCCAGCACCTTCAGCACCCGGCCGCTGGTGGGGGCGAAAATGCGGGCGGTACGGTTTTCGTCGTAACTGACCCGTCCGGCCAGGGGCTCCAGCAGGGGCACCGGCAGCTCGGGCGCGGCTTCGATGCGCAGGTAGGCCAGCTGGGGCGCCCCCGGCGGGAAGCTGATGCTGTGGTTGGTATTGAGGGCCGGCTTGGCCAGGGGCGCCAGTCCGGCCGGCGGCGCAGCCGGACGCAGGACCAGCACGGCCGCCACGGCCAGGGCCCCGGCGATGCCCAGAGGGAGCAGGACTTTCTTCTGCAGCAGGGGGGAGTGCTTCAGGGGCTTCATGGGCGTTCCTTTTGTTCTATTGGCCCAGGACCGCCTGCCAGGCGGCCAGGGCTTTGGCGTATTCGGCCCGGAGAATGGCGGCATCGAGGCGCACGGCGCGCAGGGTGCGGCGGGCGTCGAGCAGGTCGAGCAGGCCCAGGGCGCCGCGGCCGTAGGCATATTCACTGGCGCTGGCGACCCGCTCGGCCTCGGCCAGCAGGCCGTCCTCGAGCCGCTGACGGCGCTCCCGGGCGGCGCCCAGCAGGGATTCGGCCTGGGCCACCTCGCCCAGGGCCTGGGCCCGCACCTGCTCCTCCTGGGTGCGGGCGGCCAGCAGTTCGGCCTCGGCCCGGGCGATCTCGCCCTCGTAGGCATGGCGCAGGAACAGGGGCACGCTCAGGCTGACCCCGTAGGTGTTGTTGGGCGATGCGTCGCCCGGGGGAAAGTGTTCGAACTGCACGCCCACCGTCACATCCCGGCTGCGGGCGGCCCGCGCCAGCTCCCGGGCGGCTTCGGCAGCCTTGACCCGGGCCCGGGCGGCGAGAACGTCGGCCCGGCTCTCTAGCTCGGGACGGCGGGCGGTGACCGCCTCGCCTTCGCTGCGGGGCCAGGGCTCCGTCGCCCGCAGGCTGGCGGCCTCGGATTCCTTGCCGATCAGGTAAGCCAGGTTCTGGCGGGCCCGCTCCAGGTCGGCCTGGGCAGCCCGGGCCTCGTTCTCGGCGCGGCCGGCCTCGATGCGCAGGCGGGAAACGTCGGCGCCGGCCACATCACCGACCTTGAGGCGCATCTCCGCCGCCTTGACGCTGCGCCGGTAGAGTTCGCCGCTTTCTTCGGCCACCTGGCGGCGCTCCTGGGCCAGACGCAGGTCCCAGTAGGCGACCCGCAGCTGGAAGCGGCTCTGCCGCTGCACCTCCGCCAGGCCCTGGCCGGCGGCTTCGAGGGCGGCGCCGGCCACCTGCTGGCGCAGCTCCCGCTTGTCGCCCCGCTCGATCACCTGATCCAGTCGCAGCACCGAATCCACCCGCTTCTGCCCCAGGCTGCCGGCACCAATGCCGCTGCGGGGGTTGATGGAGGAGGTGGACAGGCTGAACTGGGGATTGGGCGCCTGGGCCGCGGTGAGGCTGTCCGCCTGGGCCGCCTGCACGCCCTCCCGGGCCAGCCGCACTTCCCGGTTTTGGGCCAGCCACAGGGCCTCGGCCTGGGCCAGGCCAAGCTCCTGCAGCGGCTCGGCGGCATGTACGCATGCGGAACCGGCCGTGAGCAGCGCCAGACAGATCAGGAGGGAACGTGACATCGAAGCGGCCTGCAGTTTCTCGATACCTAGGAGGCTGGTATCGTATTGCCCCTTACTGACCAACTACTGACGCCCTCATGCGCATTCTCCTGGTGGAAGACGACGAGTTGCTGGCCGACGGGCTGGTGAAGGCTTTGCGGCAATCGGGCTACGTCACGGACTGGACCCGGGACGGCAAGCAGGCCGACAGCTGGCTGACGGACCAGAACTATGACCTGGCCATCCTGGACCTGGGCCTGCCGGGAATGGAAGGCAGCGAGGTGCTGCAACGGCTGCGCGGACGCAAGCTGGCGACGCCGGTGCTGATCCTCTCGGCCCGGGAGGCCCTGGAGGAGCGGGTGCGCCTGCTGGACCTGGGCGCCGACGACTATCTGGTCAAGCCGGTTGCCCTGTCCGAACTGGAAGCCAGGGCCCGGGCCCTGATCCGCCGCGGCCGCACCCAGCCGGACCCGGAGCTGCGCCTGGGCAAGCTGCGCCTGGACACGGTGGGCAAGCGGGCCTGGCTGGGGGAGGAGCCCCTGGACCTGACCGCCCGGGAGTGGGCGGCCCTGGAGTTCCTGGTCAGCCGGGCCAACCGCATCGTCAGCAAGGAACAGATCATGCAGTCCCTCTACAGCTGGGACGAGGACATCACCCCCAACGCCATCGAGAAATTCATCTCCCGCCTGCGGGTCAAGCTGGAGACCGGGGGCATTTCCATCCGCACCGTGCGCGGCCTGGGCTACTACCTGGAAAAGCCGAAGGACGAGGACGGAGCGGACGCGGCCAGCGATGATCCGCCAGCCTAGCCTGCGGCGCCTGCTGCTGATCTGGCTGCTGCCGGCCATGCTGGCCCTGGTGGCGGCCGGCGGCCTGATGGCCTACGGCATCGCCCTGCGTTCCGCCACCTGGGCCTACGACCGGGCCCTGCTCGACACCTCCCTGGCCCTCTCCGGCCAAATCCACATCGTCAGCGGCCACCCGGTGCTCAACCTGCCGTCCCAGGCCCAGGAAATCCTCCTCACCGACCGCTACGACAACGTCTTCTACGAGGTTATCGGCCCCCAGGGCGAATCCGTCGCCGGCCACCGGGGCATTCCGCGCCCGCCCCAGCAACTGCCCGAAGACGGCCGCATCTACTACGACGGCTGGTTCCACGACCGGGAGGTGCGGGTCGCCGCCCTCTTCGTCCTGCGCGAAGGCATTCCCCTGCTGATCCTGGCGGCCGAGACCCAGACCAAGCGGGACAACCTGGTGCGGGAAATCCTCACCTCCATGCTGCTGCCGGAACTGCTGCTGGTGGCGGCCACCCTGGGCCTGGGCTGGCTCGGCATCCGCCACGGCCTGAAGCCGGTAGAGGACCTGCGGGAGCAGCTTTCCCAGCGCTCCCACCACGACCTCAGCGCCGTCTCCTCAGACCGGGTGCCCCGGGAAATCGGCCCCCTGGTGGAAGAACTGAATCATCTGCTGTCCCGCCTCGACGGCTCCCTCTCGGCCCAGCGCAACTTCGTCTCCGATGCGGCCCACCAGCTGCGCACGCCCCTGGCCGCCCTGCAGGCCCAGGCGGAACTGGCCCTGCGCCGCCTCAACGGCCCGGCCCCGGCCCAGACCGGGGAACTGCGGGCCGAGCTGGAACGCATCCTGGCCGCCACCCGGCGCCTCACCCACCTGGCCCACCAGCTGCTGGCCCTGGCCCGGGCCGAGCCGGGCGGCGAACAGGCGATGAAGCCCCTGGACCTGGTGGAAGTGGTGCACCAGTGCGCCGAGACCTGGCACCCCCGGGCCCTGGAACGCAACATCGACCTGGGTTTCGATCTGGCGCCGGCTCCCCTTCTCGGCCACCCGCGGCTGCTGGAGGAGCTGCTGAGCAACCTCATCGACAACGCCATCCATTACACGCCCGCCGGCGGCAGCGTCACGGTGCGCACCTTCGCCCGGGACGGGGCGGCCGTGCTGCAGGTGGACGACACCGGCCCGGGCATTGCGCCGGAGCAGCGGGAAAAGGTGTTCGAGCGCTTCCACCGCATCAACGGGGAGCAGAATCCGGAAGGCTGCGGCCTGGGCCTGGCCATCGTCAGGGAGATCGCCAAACAACACGGGGCCGACGTCTGGCTGGACGAGGCCCCGGTGCTGGGAGGTGCGCGGCTGGAAGTGAGCTTCCCGCCGCCACCCGGAAGGTGAATCAGAGGGGAGTGGAAGCGGGCTTGCGCCGCAGCAGGCGCAGGCCGGAGAGGGCGTAGCCGGAGAGGGCATAGACCACGAACAGGCCGAACAGCACGCCCGGGGGATACATGAAGACCAGGGCGAAGGCGAGGACGATGGCACCGACGAAGATGAAGGGCACGCTCTTGCGCAGGTTGATGTCCTTGAAGCTGTAGAAGCGGCAGTTGGTGACCATGGAGACGCCGGCAAAGATGGTCAGGATGCAGGCGATGACCCGCACGTCGCTGCCTACGATGTCGTTGTCCAGCATCAGCCAGACGAAGCCCGCCACCAGGGCGGCCGCAGCCGGGCTGGGCAGGCCCTGGAAGAAGCGCTTGTCGATCACTTCCAGGGTGGTGTTGAAGCGGGCCAGGCGCAGGGCGGCGCCGGCGCAGTAGATGAAGGCGGCGATCCAGCCCAGCTTGCCCATGCCGCGCAGGGCCCACTCGTAGATCACCAGGGAGGGCGCGGCGCCGAAGGAAACCATGTCGGACAGGGAATCGTATTCGGCACCGAAGGCGCTCTGGGTGTGGGTCAGGCGCGCCACCCGGCCGTCCAGCCCGTCCAGCACCATGGCCACGAAAATGGCCACGGCGGACTGTTCATAGAACCCGTTCATGGCCTGGACGATGGCGAAGAAGCCGGCGAACAGGGCTGCGGTGGTGAACAGGTTGGGGAGGACGTAGATGCCCCGGCGTTTCAATTCCGGGTTGAAGAGGACCTTGCGGGGTTTCAGTTCGGACATTTTTTCTGTGAATTACGCCAACTCGGCAAGAACGGTGGAGGAAGCATACACCTTCTCCCCGATGCTGGCCTTGATGCGGGCATCCAGGGGCAGGTACACGTCCACGCGGGAGCCGAAGCGGATGAAGCCGTAACGCTGGCCCCGGGCCAGCTGCACGCCGCCATCCACGTAGTTGAGGATGCGCCGGGCCACCAGGCCGGCCACCTGCACGGAGGTCACGTCCTGGCCGTCGGCGGTCTTGATCCACAGGGCGCAGCGCTCGTTCTCGACAGAGGCCTTGTCCAGGGCGGCATTGACGAAGGCGCCCGGGTTGTACCACTTCTGTTGCACGGTGCCGTCCACCGGGCTGCGGTTGGAGTGCACGTTGAAGACGTTCATGAAGACGCTGACCTTTACCGCCTCACGGTTGAGGTAGGGGTCCAGGGCCTTTTCCACGGCAACGATGCGGCCGTCGGCGGGGGCCACGATGGTCTTGGCGCCGCCGGCGATCTTGCGCGCCGGGTCGCGGAAAAACTGCAGCACGAAGAGGGCGATGATCCACAGGGGCACGGCCACGTAAACCGGGGCAAAGGCGCTGCCGGCAAGGGCCGCCACCACGGCGATGGTCAGGAAGGGCCAGCCTTCGCGGGCGATGATGGGATGGGGATAGTTGTTCAAGGACGCGCTCTCAGGGCTGTTTTGCGGACGCTCCGGCCGGGGCCGCAGCGTGAAGACGGGAGTTGCAACGAAACCGGGGCGGAGCCCCGGAAAGCGCGTGCAGCCTGCGCCTCCGGTTAGCTCCGCCCCGCGCCAGTCTTAGTTCTTGGACTGGTCCACCAGCTTGTTCTTCTTGATCCAGGGCATCATGTCGCGCAGCTTGGAACCGACCTGCTCGATGGGATGATCGGCGGTCAGGCGGCGGCGGGCGGTCATGCTGGGGTAGCCGGTCTTGCCTTCCAGGATGAACATCTTGGCGTATTCGCCGGTCTGGATGCGCTTCAGGGCGTTGCGCATGGCGTAGCGGGATTCTTCGTTGATGACTTCGGGGCCGGTCACGTACTCGCCATACTCCGCGTTGTTGGAGATGGAGTAGTTCATGTTGGCGATGCCGCCTTCGTACATCAGGTCCACGATCAGCTTCAGTTCGTGCAGGCACTCGAAGTAGGCCATTTCGGGAGCGTAGCCGGCTTCCACCAGGGTCTCGAAGCCCATCTTCACCAGTTCCACGGCGCCACCACAGAGCACGGCCTGTTCGCCGAAGAGGTCGGTTTCGGTCTCTTCACGGAAGTTGGTTTCGATGACGCCACCCTTGGTGCCGCCGTTGGCAGCGGCGTAGGACAGGGCGATGTCCTTGGCCTTGCCGGTCTTGTCCTGGTACACGGCGATCAGGGAAGGCACGCCGCCGCCCTTCAGGTACTCGGAGCGCACGGTGTGGCCGGGGCCCTTGGGGGCGACCATGATGACGTCCACGTCTTCGCGGGGCACCACCTGGTTGTAATGCACGTTGAAACCGTGGGCGAAGGCCAGGGCGGCGCCCTTCTTCAGGTTGGGTTCCACGTCGGCGTAGTACACGGCGGGGATGTTCTCGTCGGGCAGCAGGATCATGACCACGTCGGCGCCCTTGACGGCCTTGGCGATCTCTTCCACCTTCAGACCGGCCTTTTCGGCCTTGGCCCAGGAGGCACCGCCCTTGCGCAGGCCGACGGTGACCTTGCAGCCGGAATCCTTCAGGTTCTGGGCGTGGGCGTGGCCCTGGGAGCCGTAGCCGACGATGGTGACTTTCTTGCCCTTGATGAGGGAGAGGTCGGCGTCCTTGTCGTAATAAACTTTCATTTTTTTCCTTTCGGGTTCAAGGGCTTGCTTCAAACTTTGAGAATGCGGTCGCCGCGGCCGATGCCGCAGACGCCGGTACGCACGGTTTCGAGAATCAGACCGGCATCGAGGGCGGCAATGAAGGAGTCCAGCTTGGCGCCGGTGCCGGTCAGCTCGATGACGTAGGTCGAATCGGTGACGTCAATGATACGGCCGCGGAAGATATCGGCCATACGCTTCATCTCTTCGCGGTCCTTGCCGGTGGCGCGGACCTTGATGAGCATGAGTTCCCGCTCGGAATGAGCGGCTTCGGAAAGATCCACCACCTTGACCACGTCCACCAGCTTGTTGAGCTGTTTGGTGATCTGTTCCAGCACATCTTCTGACCCCGTGGTAACGATGGTCATGCGGGACAGGGAGGCATCCTCGGTAGGAGCCACGGTGAGGGATTCGATGTTGTAGCCGCGGGCGGAGAACAGGCCCGCCACCCGGGACAGGGCGCCGGCTTCGTTTTCCAGCAGGATGGAAATGATGTGTCGCATGGTTCTCTACTCCGGGCTCACAGGTCTTCGGACAGGATCATTTCGGACAGGCCCTTGCCGGCCGCCACCATGGGGTAGACGTTGGCTTCGGGGTCGATGATGAAGTCCATGAACACCAGGCGGTCCTTGTATTCGGTGAAGGCCTTCTTCAGGGCCGGCACCACGTCCTCGGGCTTCTCGATGCGCATGCCGACGTGGCCGTAGGATTCGGCCAGCTTGACGAAATCGGGCAGGGAAGTGACGTAGGACTGGGAGTAGCGCTTGGAGTAGAACATCTCCTGCCACTGCCGCACCATGCCCAGCATGCCGTTGTTGAGGTTGATGATCTTCACCGGCAGTTCGAACTGCTTGCAGGTGGACAGCTCCTGGATGCACATCTGGATGGAGCCTTCGCCGGTGATACAGGCCACCTGGGCGCCCGGATTGGCGAAAAGCACGCCCATGGCGTAGGGCAGGCCCACACCCATGGTGCCCAGACCGCCGGAGTTGATCCAGCGGCGGGGCTTGTCGAACTTGTAGTACTGGGCGGCGAACATCTGGTGCTGGCCCACGTCGGAGGTGATGAAGGCTTCGCCCTGGGTCACCTCGTAGAGCTTCTCCACCACGTACTGGGGCTCGATCAGGTCGCCCTGCTTGTAGCCCAGGCTGTTCTTGGCGCGCCAGCCGTCGATCTGCTGCCACCAGTCGGAGACGTCAGGAGCCGCCTTGGCGCCGTCGTCCAGCAGCTTGAGCAGCTCGTCCAGCACATCGGGCACGTTGCCGACGATGGGCACATCCACCTTGACCCGCTTGGAAATGGAGGAAGGATCGATGTCCACATGGATGATCTTGCGCGGCACGCCGCCGAAATGCTCGGGATTGCCGATCACCCGGTCGTCGAAGCGGGCACCGATGGCCAGCACCACGTCGGCGTGCTGCATGGTCATGTTGGCTTCGTAAGTGCCGTGCATGCCCAACATGCCGACGAACTGCTTGTCGGTGGCCGGGTAGCCGCCCAGGCCCATGAGGGTGTTGGTGACCGGGAAGTTGAGACGCTTGGCCAGCTTCACCAGCTTCTCGGAGGCGTCGGAGAGGACCACGCCGCCACCGGTGTAGATGATGGGCTGCTTGGCTTCCAGCAGCATCTGCACGGCCTTCTTGATCTGCCCCAGGTGGCCCTTGACCACCGGGTTGTAGGAGCGCATCTGCACGGAGGCCGGATATTCGAACTCGCACTTGTTGGCGGTGATGTCCTTGGGGATATCCACCACCACCGGGCCGGGACGGCCGGTCTTGGCGATGTGGAAGGCCTTCTTCATGGTGGAGGCCAGATCCTTGACGTCCTTCACCAGGAAGTTGTGCTTGACGCAGGGGCGGGTGATGCCCACGGTGTCGCATTCCTGGAAGGCATCCTGGCCGATGTAGTAGGTCGGCACCTGGCCGCACAGCACCACCATCGGGATGGAGTCCATATAGGCCGTGGCAATGCCGGTGACGGCATTGGTGACGCCGGGACCGGAGGTCACCAGGGCCACGCCGACCCGTTCGGAGGAGCGGGAATAGGCATCGGCAGCATGGACGGCAGCCTGTTCATGGCGTACCAGGATATGCTTGATGTCGTCCTGCTTGAACAGTTCGTCGTAAATATGCAGCACCGAACCGCCAGGATAGCCGAACACATAGTCGACCTTTTCTTCCTGAAGGCACCTGATTACAATCTCCGCACCGGTAAGCGTCATTTTTATGGCCTTACGTAAGTCGCTCGAAAAACCTGCTACGTTAATGGCTCGCCCCGGATTGGTCAAGGTAAAATACCCGCCCAAGGCCAGTAAAAGCCCGCCATTCAGCCGCACCCCGAGGCCCGCATCCAGGCCGGGCGCAGGCCGGAAAAACAAGCCCCGCACAGCGGGCAATTATCTCCCCGACTAGGATTCATTCTGGCTACACCACGCGAACTGTCGGATTTTCTCGCCGGCGTCGAACGCCGGGCCTTCAAACAGGCCCTGTTCGCCGTGCGTGACGAAGAAGCTGCCCTGGACCTGGTCCAGGATGCCATGATGCGCCTGGCCGAGAAATACGGCGACCGGCCGGCAGAAGAATTGCCGATGCTGTTCCAGCGCATCCTGCAAAATGCCATCCGGGACTATTACCGCCGCAGCAAGGTCCGCTCCATGTGGACCACCCTGCTTTCCTCCCTGACCCCGGGGGACGACGAGGACAGCGACCCGCTGGACACCCTGGAGGTGGAAGGCAAGGCCGGTGACAGCCCGGAGGGCTCCCTGGAACAGTCCCAGGTCCTGGCCGTCATTGAAGCAGAGATTTCCCGCCTACCCGGACGTCAACGGGAGGCCTTCCTCATGCGTTATTGGGAAGATATGGACGTCGCAGAGACGGCGGCAGCCATGGGATGCTCCGAAGGGAGCGTCAAGACCCATTGCTCCCGGGCCACCCACACCCTGGCCGCCGCATTGAAAGCAAAAGGAATAACCCTATGAACGAACAGCACTTTGCCTACCAGATACGGCGGCATCTGAACCAGGAGACCATGGCGCTCAGCCCGAGCATCACGGATCGCCTGGCGGCAGCCCGTAGCCAGGCGCTCGCCCACCAGCGGGTGACCGCCCACGCCCCCATCCTGGCCGGCCTGGGTTTCCACCTGCACCTGGACGGCTTCCGCCCCAAGCACATGCTGGCCGCCCTGGCCCTGGTCGTCGGCCTTTCCTCCGGCATGCTGTGGCAGGCCGACGAACAGATGAACGAACTGGAAGACGTGGATAGCGCCCTGCTGGCCGACGATCTGCCCCTGGACGCCTACACGGACCAGGGATTTGCCGCCTGGCTGGACCAGAACCCTGACGAATGACCGGTAAGCCGGCCTCCTTCCCCTTCCTGCTCTTGCTGGCCCTGCTGGCAGGCTTGGTTGCGCCCGCCGGCGCCCAGACCCCCGGCACCACCGCCGTGGTCGCCACCCCGCCCCAGCCGGCTTGGCAGGAGCTGGACCAGACCCAGCAGCAGATCCTTGCCCCCCTGGCGGAGGACTGGAACCGGATGGAGAACTACCGGCGCAAGAAGTGGCTCGGCATTGCCGCCCGCTATCCGCGCATGGCCGAGCAGGAACAGGAGCGGGTCCAGCGGCGCATGCGGGAATGGGCCAACATGACCCCCGAGCAGCGCAAGGAAGTCCGGGAAAAGTACAAAAACATCAAACAGTTGCCGCCAGAACGCAAGAACGCGGTGAAGCAGAAGTGGGAAGAGTACGCCAACCTGTCGGAAGAGCAGCGCCTGCAGCTCAAGGAAGCAGGCGCCGCCCGGCCGCGCCAGGCGGCGCCCCAGGGCATCGGCAAGGCCTTTACCACCCTGCCCCTGCGCAGCCTCGCCCCCCTGTCGCTGCGCCCGGCCCCGGCCACCCCCCATCCCAGACCGACGCCCCCCGCCCTGCCTAACGGCAAGAAGGTGCTGGGCAAGGGCGGCATCCCCCAATTGCCCCGTCCGCCCCAGATCCTGCGCATTCCGGGCGACGGACAGATTCCCTCCCTGCTGCCGCCCATGCCGAAGCGGGCGCCGGCACCCAGCCGCAAGCCCTGATGACTTCCCGCCCCGACTCCACCCTGGCCAGCGGCCAGGGCAAGCCTGCCGCCCCCGACCAGCGCAGCCCGGCCAGCCTGTTCCGCCGCCTGGCCAGCATGCTTTACGACACCCTGCTGGCCCTGGCCGTACTTTTCCTCGCCTGGCTCCTGCCCCACATCCTGCTGGGGCTGGTGGGCAAGGTCATGGCACACCCCGCCCTGCTGTGGGGTCACTTCTTCCTGGTCCTGCTGCTTTACTTTGGCTGGCTCTGGCTCCATGGCGGCCAGACCCTGGCCATGAAGACCTGGCGCATCCGCCTGGTGAACGCCAACGGCGGCGGCATCCAGCCCCTGCAGGCCCTGTTGCGCTACCTGCTGGCCTGGCCCAGCCTGGGCTTTTTCGGCGCCGGCCTGGTGTGGGCCCTGTTCGACCGGGACGGCCAGTTCCTGCATGACCGGCTGGCGGGAACCCGCCTGGTCAATAGCAACCACGCCTGAACCAGGGCAGCAGACAGGCTGCCAGCGGATAAATAGAAACCGGGCCCTGAGCCCGGTTTCTATTTGTCCATACGCAGGAACCTCCTGCCGCCTGGGCCTAACGCCGTTCGACCCACCACATCATGCCCATCGCCGCCAGGAGGAACATGGCGGACGGTGCCACCGCGCTGGAGAAGGGTGGCCAGCTGTTGATGATGCCCAGGTTGGAGAAAAGGCCGTTGAGCATGTGGAAGAACACCCCCAGCATGACGCCGGAGAAAATTTTCAGGCTGACGCCGCCCACCCGGTTGTGGCTGTAGCCGAAAGGCAGGGCCAGGGCCACCATCACCAGGGCCGCCAGGGGATAGACCACCTTCTTCCACAGGGCGATTTCGTAACGCTGGGTCTTTTGCCGGTTGTCGGAGAGGTGCTTGATGTAGGACATCAGGTTCCACACCGACATGCGCTCCGGGACCACCAGCAGCACCGAGAGAATGTCCGGATTCAGGGCTGACTGCCACATCACCTCGTCCTGGTGGGCCACCCGACCCCGCACCGGCTGCCCCTTGGCGTCGTGCTCCAGGATGGTCTGCTCCACACTGTTGAGGCGCCATTCGCTGGTGGGCAGATATTCGCCTTCCTTGGCCTCGCTGACCATCTGCAGCCGCTGCTGGTCGTCGAACTCGTAGATGCGGATTCCCAGCAGCTTGGCTTCCGGCGTCACCGTGCGCACGTTGATGAAGCGGTTTTCGTCCTTGACCCACAGACCGGTGCGGAAATCGGCGGAAAGGGCCGTGCCCTGGGCCTGCAGGCGGATGCGCTGGCCCAGCTTCTCCGACGGCGGCGCCAGGAACTCACCAATGATGAAGGTGAGGAAGGCAAACAGGGCCGCCACCCGGAACAGGGTCATCAACAGTTCCCGGGTCGACAGGCCGGAAGCCCGCAAGACCGTGATTTCCGAATGCCGGGCCAGGGTGGACAGGGCGAAGAGGGAGCCGATCAGCACGGCGATGGGCATCAGTTCATAAATGCGGCCGGGCAGGGTCAGGGTCACAAAAATGATGGCGTGCTGGATGCGGTAGGCCCCCTTGCCGATATCCCCCAGCTCGTTGATCAGGTCGAAAAAGCCGAAGAGGGCGAGAAATGCCGCCAGCACCAGCAAAGTGGCAAAAAACACCTCACGGAAGAGGTAGCGCTGATAGGTCTTGCCGAGAGGAAGCTTCATTTACGCAGCCGCAGGAAAGAGAACACCGCGATGCGGCGGAAGAACAGCAGGGGCAACAGGGCCGCCATCAGCACGTGCACCAGCCACCAGCCGGTGGAGAAGGAAAGGCGCCCCTGGGCCACCCAGGCCTGGCTGACGGAAAGCAGGTTGCTGTAGATGGTGAAGGTAAGCAGGGCCAGGATCATGTTGGCGGAACGGCCGGCCCGGGGATTGACGAAGCTCATGGGAATGGCCAGCAGGGCCAGCACCAGGGCGGACAAGGGCACCCCCACCCGCCACAGGAATTCGGCCATGTAGCCGGGACTGCCGTTTTTCAGCAATTCCCTGGTGGAGGTGTTTTTCGGCGTCTTTTCGATGCCCTGGCTTTCCTTGGTGTCGACCCGCAGGGCATAGCGCACGAACTCCAGTACCCGGAACTCGGGAATGCCGGGCGTCACTTCATAACGACGGCCATGCTCCATGACCATGAAACGGTCGCCGTTTTCCATCTGTTCGGAACGGCCGGTGGCGGCCATCATGACCCCCAGTTTCTGGTGCTGCATGGAACTGACGAAAATGTTGCGCACCTGGGTCGAATCGTCCGCCACCGCCTCGACGAACACCACGCGCTGGGAGGAACTGGCTTCCTTGAAGGCCCCCGGGGAAACCTGGGCCGTATCGTCCCGGTTCTGGCCGGTCAGCTTCTGCCGGTACTCGGCGCTCATTTTCAGGGCCCAGGGCGAAATCAGCAGGGACAGCAGGGCGATGCTCACCACCACCGGCAGGGTGAAGGTCAGCACCGGCCGCACCCAGGCAGTGAGGGACTGGCCCGAAGCGAACCACACCACCATTTCCGAATCCCGGTAGCTGCGGGATAGGGTCAGCAGGATGGCCATGAACAGGGTCAGGGACAGCAGCACCGGCAGGGAATTGAGGGCGGCGAAGCCGAGCAGGGCCACCACGGCCTCGGATGCGACCTGGCCGGCAGCGGCCTGGCCCAGCAGGCGGATCAGCTGGGTGGTCAGGAGAATGGCAAAGAGGGCGATAAACACGCCCAGGGCCGCCTGGGTAAATTCACGCCGCACGGCGCGCTGGAAAATCATGCTTTGACTTTGCCGAAAGGAAACGGTGATAATCGACGCTGAATTTGCGGTTTAGCTACTTTTTTGCCGATTTATCACAAAGTTACGGATAGGAGCGGACGGTGGAATTTAGCATAAAAAGCGGTAGTCCGGAAAAGCAGCGCAGCGCCTGTGTAGTGGTCGGAGTTCACGAACCACGCAAGCTGACCCTGCCGGCGGAACTGCTGGACAACGCTGCCCGCAGCTATATTTCCGACATCATTCGCCGCGGCGACATGGAAGGCAAGCTGGGCTCCACCCTGCTCCTGCACAACGTGCCCGGCACCCTGTGCGACCGGGTCCTGCTGGTGGGCCTGGGCAAAGAGAAGGAATTCCGGGAAAAGGAATACTGCCAGGCCGTGCGCACGGCGGTGAAAACCCTCAATGAAACCGGCTCCTTCGACGGCGTCGTCTTCCTCACCGAAATTCCGGTCAAAAAGCGCACCGTCAGCTGGCGTGTGCGCCAGGCCGCCATCGTCGCCCAGGAAACGGTTTACCGCTTCGACCAGCTGAAGAGCAAGAAGGACGAAGTCCGCCGCCCCCTGCGCAAGCTCACCTTCGCCGTCGAACGGCGCAACGAACTGACGCCGGCCGAAGAAGCCCTCAACCAGGGCCTGGCCATCGCCGAGGGCATGGCCCTGGCGAAGAACCTGGGCAACCTGCCGGGCAACCTGTGCACCCCCACCTACCTGGCCGAGCAGGCGACCGCCATGGCCCAGGAACACGGCCTGGAATGCCAGATCCTGGAAAAGGGCGAGATGGAAGCCCTGGGCATGTTCAGCCTGCTCTCCGTCGCCCGCGGCTCCCACCAGCCGCCCAAGTTCATCGTCCTGCAGTACAAGGGCGGCAAGAAGGAAGAGAAGCCCCTGGTGCTGGTGGGCAAGGGCATCACCTTCGACACCGGCGGCATTTCCCTGAAGCCGGCCGCCGAAATGGACGAGATGAAGTACGACATGTGCGGCGCCGCCAGCGTCCTCGGCACCATCAAGGCCGCCGCCCTGATGAAGCTGCCGGTGAACCTGACGGTGATCGTGCCGGCCACGGAGAACATGCCCGGCGGCAGCGCCACCAAGCCCGGCGACGTGGTCACTTCCCTCTCCGGCCAGACCATTGAAGTCCTCAACACCGACGCCGAAGGCCGCCTGGTGCTGTGCGACGCCCTCACCTACGCCGAACGCTTCGAGCCGGAAACGGTGATCGACGTGGCCACCCTCACCGGCGCCTGCGTCGTCGCCCTGGGCGCCGTGGCCACCGGCCTCTTCAGCAACAACGACAGTCTGGCCCGGGAACTGGCCCACTGCGGCGACGAGGCCTTCGACCGGGCCTGGCACATGCCCCTGTGGGAGGACTACCAGGAGTTGCTGAAGAGCAACTTCGCCGACATGGCCAACATCGGCGGCCGTTACGCCGGGGCCATCACTGCCGCCTGCTTCCTCGCCCGTTTCACCAAGAAATTCGAGTGGGCCCACCTGGACATCGCCGGCACCGCCTGGAAATCCGGCGCCGACAAGGGCGCCACCGGCCGCCCCGTGCCCCTGCTCACCCATTACCTGCTGAAGCGGGCCGGCAAGCTGGATTAAGGCAGGCCCACGACCATGACCCGGGTGGACTTCTACTACGACGTGCCGAACAAGCTGGCCATCGCCGTCAAGCTCGCCCACAAGGCCTTTTCCCAGCGCCTGCCCCTGGCCATCTACACCTCCCAGCCCCCCGTGGCGGAGCAGATCGACCGCCTGCTGTGGACCCAGCCGGCCCTGGGCTTCCTCCCCCACTGCCGGGCCGACGCGCCCCTGGCGGCGGAAACGCCGGTGCTCATCGCCGAGACGCCGGCCGCCCTGGAACGCCTGCCCCAGGACGAGCTGCTGATCAACCTGGACGACGAGGTGCCGCCCGGCTTCGCCCGCTTCAAGCGCCTCATCGAGATCGTCGGCCGCGAAGAGGAAGACAAGACGCCCGGCCGGGCCCGCTTCAAGTTCTACAAGGATCGGGGCTACGAAATCAACCGCCACGACCTTTCCGCCAAATGAGCGACTTCATGAACGGCAACGACGGCACCCCGCCCCCGCCGACGGGCAACTCCAGCGTCATCCCCTTCCCCCCGCGCCGCCGCAGCTTCGTCGCCGCCCCGCCTCCACCGCCGCCCCCGGCGCCGGCCGGCCCCCTGGATCTGGACCTCTCCGACCTGGTGCCGGAAGGCGATGACGACATTCCGGTGCTCACCGAAGTGGTGGATCTGGCCTCGGTCAGCGCCGACGCCCCCGACGAGAAGGACGCCGGCCCCGACCTGGAGGCCCTGCGGGAAACCCTGGCCGACGCCCTGGCGGCCGAACTGGCCCATTCCATAGAGCAACGCCTGGCCTCCGAGCTGCCCAGCCTGGTGGAAGCCACCCTGGCCGGCCTGCAGGACGACCTCAAGGCCGGCATCATCGCCGCCACCGAAGCCGCCCTGAAGGACTTCATCGCCCGTCGGCAACAGCTGCAGCTGCCCTTCGACCCGCCCGCCCCGGGCAACTGAACGGGCCGACCGGCCCAAATCTCCGGACAAGCAGACCGGGAGCGCCCGCCGCTTCCGGTATAATTGCGCCCTTTCCTTTCGCCCCAATCCCCTGATTCCTATGGAACTCGCCAAAAGTTTTGAGCCGGCAGCCGTCGAACGCCACTGGTACCCGCTCTGGGAAGAACGCGGCTACTTCGCCGCCGGCCTGGACACCAGCAAGCCCGCCGACCAGTCCTTCTGCATCCTGCTGCCGCCGCCCAACGTCACCGGCACCCTGCACATGGGCCACGGCTTCAACCAGACCATCATGGACGCCCTCACCCGCTACTACCGGATGAAGGGCCACAACACCCTGTGGCAGCCGGGCACCGACCACGCCGGCATCGCCACCCAGATCGTGGTGGAGCGCCAGCTGGACGCCCAGGGCATTTCCCGCCACGACCTGGGCCGGGAGAAGTTCCTGGAGAAGGTGTGGGAGTGGAAGGAATACTCCGGCGGCACCATCACCCGCCAGATGCGCCGCATGGGCACCAGCCCCGACTGGAAGCGGGAACGCTTCACCATGGACGCCGGCCTCAACAAGATCGTCACCGAATCCTTCGTCCGCCTCTACAAGGAAGGCCTCATCTACCGCGGCAAGCGCCTGGTGAACTGGGACCCGAAGCTGCACACCGCCGTCTCCGACCTGGAAGTGGTGCAGGAGGAGGAAGACGGTTTCATGTGGCACATCCGCTACCCCTTGGCGGACGGCAGCGCCACCCTGACCGTGGCCACCACCCGGCCCGAGACCATGCTGGGCGACACCGCCGTCATGGTCCACCCGGAAGATGAGCGCTACAAGCACCTCATCGGCAAGATGGTGAAGCTACCCCTGACCGACCGGGAAATCCCGGTCATCGCCGACGCCTATGTGGACATGGAATTCGGCACCGGCGTGGTGAAAGTCACCCCGGCCCACGACTTCAACGACTATGCCGTGGGCCAGCGCCACAACCTGCCGATCATCAGCATCCTGACCCTGGATGCCAAGATCAACGAGCACGCTCCCGAGAAGTACCGGGGCCTGGACCGGTTCGATGCGCGCAAGGCCGTGGTGGCCGACCTGGAAGCCCTGGGCATCCTGGAAAAGACCGACAAGCACAAGCTCAAGGTGCCCCGCGGCGACCGTACCGGCGTGGTCATCGAGCCCATGCTCACCGACCAGTGGTTCGTCGCCATGAGCAAGCCCGGCGAGGACGGCAAGTCCATCACCGAGAAAGCCCTGGACGTGGTGCAGTCCGGCGAGATCAAGTTCTATCCGGAAAACTGGGTGAACACCTACAACCAATGGCTCAACAACATCCAGGACTGGTGCATCTCCCGCCAGCTGTGGTGGGGCCACCAGATTCCCGCCTGGTACGGCGTTAACGGCGAAGTCTTCGTCGCCCACAACGAGGAAGAAGCTCGGGCCCAGGCCGACGCCGCCGGTTACGCCGGCCAGCTGACCCGGGATGCGGACGTGCTCGACACCTGGTACTCCTCCGCCCTGTGGCCCTTCTCCACCCTGGACTGGACGCCCGAATACCCGGCCAAGTCCAACCCGGCTCTGGATCTCTACCTGCCCTCCTCCGTGCTGGTCACGGGCTTCGACATCATCTTCTTCTGGGTGGCGCGCATGGTCATGATGACCAAGCACATCACCGGCAAGATCCCCTTCAAGCACGTCTACGTGCACGGCCTGATCCGGGACGGCGAAGGCCAGAAGATGTCCAAGTCCAAGGGCAACGTGCTGGACCCCATCGACCTCATCGACGGCATCGACATCGACGCCCTGGTGCAGAAGCGCACCACCGGCCTGATGAATCCCAAGCAGGCCGAGAGCATCGCCAAGAAGACCAAGAAGGAATTCCCCGAAGGCATTCCCGCCTTCGGCACCGACGCCCTGCGCTTCACCTTCGCCAGCCTGGCTTCCCCCGGCCGCGACATCAAGTTCGACCTGAACCGCTGCGACGGCTACCGCAACTTCTGCAACAAGCTGTGGAACGCCACCCGCTTCGTGCTGATGAACGTGGAAGGCCACGACCTGGCCCTGGAGCACCAGCAGGCCGCCGGCGGCGCCTGCAGCGCTGATGCGCCGCTGAAGTTCAGCTTTGCCGACCGCTGGATCGTCAGCCACCTGCAGAAGGTGGAGCAGGAAATGGCCAAGCACTTTGAGGAATACCGCTTCGACCTGCTGGCCCAGACCCTCTACCGCTTCATCTGGGACGAGTTCTGCGACTGGTATCTGGAAATCGCCAAGGTGCAGATGAACGGCGGCACTCCGGAAGAAGCCAAGGCCACCCGCCGCACCCTGGTGCGGGTGCTGGAGACCATCCTGCGCCTGGCCCACCCGCTGATCCCCTTCATCACCGAGGAACTGTGGCAGGCCGTGGCCCCCATCGCCGGCCGCAAGGACGCCGAGTCCATCATGCTCACCCGCTACCCGGAAGCCAATCCGGCCAAGCTGGACGAGGCCTCGGAAACCCAGGTGGCCCTGCTCAAGGAGCTGGTGGGTGCCTGCCGCAACCTGCGCGGCGAAATGAACATGTCCCCCGCCACCAAGGTGCCCCTGCTCGCCGTCGGCGACCAGGAAGCCCTGGCCCGCTTCGCCCCCTACCTGGCGGCCCTGGCCAAGCTCTCCGAAGTGCAGATCGTGGACGACATTGCCAGCGACGAGCCGGCCCCCGTGGCCGTGGTCGGCAACTTCCGCCTGATGCTCAAGGTGGAGATCGACGTGGCCGCCGAGAAGGAGCGCCTGAGCAAGGAAATCGCCCGTCTCGAAGGGGAGATTGCCAAGGCCCACGCCAAGCTCTCCAACGAGAGCTTCGTCGCCCGGGCCCCGGAAGCCGTGGTGGCCCAGGAGAAGGAACGCCTGGCCAACTTCAGCGCCACCGTGGAGAAACTCAAGCCCCAGCTGGAAAAGCTGAACAAGGCCTGAGCCGGCCCGCTCCCCCCAGAAAAACGCCCCGGTTGAGCCGGGGCGTTTTTGTTTTCGGGCTTGGGTAAGCTGAAGTCCTAGAGTTATTGCAGGCACTTGGCCTGCGGGGCAATAGGCACGCCATTTCTGGCAGGACATCGCTGGCGAATGCCGTCCCTGCTTGCCCCCAGGGCAGGTGGCCTTTCAGCCCTGGGACGCCAGCGTCACCGGCACCAGCCCCCGCAGGGCGTTGCCCATGTACAGCGCTTCGGCCCGGGCCAGGTCGGCCAGGGTCAGCACCCGTTCCCGGGCCTCGCCGGATTCCAGCAGGCGCCGGCGCAGGACGCCCGGCAGCAGGCCGCAGGCCAGGGGCGGGGTGTAGAGCACGCCGTCGAGGCGGGCGAAGACGTTGCTGCGGGCACCCTCGCAGACTTCGTCCCGCTCGTTGAGGAAAAGGGCATCGAAGCCGCCGGGCAGGGCCATGACCCGCTGCAATTCCCCATCGTAGAGGGCCCGGGCGGTGGTCTTGTGGCGCAGCAGGTAGCGGCGGGAATCGAGACGGTGGGGCGAGAGATGGACCTGCCACGGCCCCGGGGCGGACTCCAGGGGCACGGCCTGCCGCTGCAGGGTGCCGGCCTTGTTGAGGCTCAGGCGCACACGGAAGCGCCCCCGGGGATGGGCCGTAGCCAGGGCCGCCAGGGCCTGGGCCACGCTGGCGTCGTCGTGGGCGAAGCCCAGGGCCTGGGCCGAGGCGGTCAGGCGCTGGCGATGCAGTTCGCCGTCGGGGAAGACGCCGTCATCCAGGCGCAGGGTCTCGATCAGCTCCAGGCCCGGGTCCTGGTCGGTGAGGAAGCGGGCCTTGAGCAGGCATTCCCGGTACTCGGCGGCGGGCTCGGAGTCGGTGACGATGCCGCTGCCCACACCCATGACGCCGCGCCCGTCGGCGCCCAGTTCCAGGCTGCGGATGGCCACGTTGAGGCAGAAATCCCCGTCCGGCGCCAGCAGCCCCAGGCTGCCGGTGTACAGGCCCCGGGGCCCGACTTCCAGTTCCTCGATGATTTCCATGGCCCGCAGCTTGGGCGCGCCGGTGATGGAACCGCAGGGAAAGAGGGCCGCCAGGGTCTCGCCCGGGCCGACGCCCGGGGCCCGGGCGCTGACCGTGGAGGTCATCTGGAAGACGCTGGGGTAGGTCTCGATGGCGAACAGCTCTTCCACCCGCACCGAGCCGGTCTGGGCCAGGCGCCCCAGGTCGTTGCGCAGCAGGTCCACGATCATCAGGTTTTCCGCCCGATCCTTGGCCGAGGCGGCCAGGGCGGCCCGGTTGGCGGCATCGCCGGCCTCGTCCGCCCCCCGCGGCGCGGTGCCCTTCATGGGCCGGGTGCGCAGGGTGTCGCCGCGGCGCGCGACGAACAGTTCGGGGGACAGGGAGAGGATCCGTCGCTCCGCCGTCAGCACCAGGCCGCCCAGGGGCGTCGGCTGGCGTTGCCGCAGGCGGGCGTAGAGGGCCAGGGGATGGCCGTAGGCCTGGAAATGCAGGGGAAAGGTGAAATTGACCTGGTAGCAGTCGCCGGCGGCGATGTAGTCCCGGATGCGCTGCACCGCGGCGGCATGGGCGGCTTGGTCCAGCCCCGGCACCAACTCGGCGATACCGCAGGCGGTCTGCTCTGCCGGCAGGGCCGCCACCTGGTCCGCCAGCCAGTTCCGGGCGGCATCGGTATCAAGCCGTTGCGCCGCGGCGAAAAGCCACAGGTGGCCCCGGGGCGCCGGACTGTCGGGCAGGAGATGCGGGCATCCCGCCTTACCCGGCTGCAGCAGGCGCCCCAGTTCGTAATCCAGGGCCAGCACGGCCCACCAGCCCCGGGCGGCGCCATCCTTGGCGGCGGCCAGGCCCCGCTCCAGGTCCTGTAAGGTGTGCAGGGCATGGGTCTGCCGCAGGTCCGTGCACAGCCGGGCGCCGCCCTCCTCTTCGAGGAAGGCAAAGGCGGCGGCCTCGACGGGGCCCGGGGACGGCGGGGTCAGGGACAACGGGGAAGGGGAACAGGAAGCGGCAGGAACGGCACGGGCAGGAGGCCGCCGCACCGGACGGCAGGGCCTACTTGCGCTTGAAGAGGAAGGTGAACACCCGCTCCTCTTCGCCGGAGGCCAGCAGTTCGTTGCCGGTCTGCTTGGCGAAGGCCTGGAAGTCCTTCACCGCCCCCGGGTCCGTCGCCAGGACGCGCAGCAGCTGGCCGCTCTGCATTTCTGCCAGGGCTTTCTTGGTACGCAGGATGGGCAGGGGGCAGTTGAGGCCCTTGACGTCGAGTTCGCGATCGGGGGTCATGGCAGGCGGGATTCAGGAGAAAGGCAGGCCGCCATGGTAGCGGCCCCCCGGGGCCTTGCCAAGCCGTCGGGAAGGCCGGCCTAGCGCTTCTGCCGGGCTTCCTCTTCCTGACGGGTGCGCAGCTCCCGCAGGCGGGCATCCACCACGGACTGCTCGTAGAAATTGCCGTCGCCGGAGCGCTGGGCCATCTGCAGCTGGTCGATGGCCGGCAGCAGCTGCCCCTGCAGGGCATAGGCCTCGGCCAGGGCCTGGTGCTGCTGCAGCCGCCGGCCCAGGGCCGAGGCGGTCTTGGCCTTCAGGCTCCACAGCTTGTAGTCGCCGGTGTACAGCTGCAACTGGCCGTCCAGATAGGCCAGGGCCTCGGCCGGACGCTTGTCCGCCAGCAGGGCCTCGCTGTAGCCATACATGAGGGACTTGGCGAAGGGGGCATTGCGCAGGGCGCTCTTGTAAATGGCGATGGCGCCGGCCACGTCACCCTGGGCGCTGCGGCTCTCCGCCGCCAGATTGTCCAGCATCGGCGAGGCGACCTTGAGCCGGCGCAGATTCTGGATTTCCTGCTCCACCGCGGCATAGTTCTTGGCCCGCAGCTGGGCATGGGCCAGGCCGAAGCGGATGCCGGCCTCGTTGGCAAACTTGCGTTCCTTGAGCAGGTGCTCCAGGTCCGCCACCGCCTCCCGAGGGGTGCCCAGCTGGGCCCGCAGCTTGCCGCGCACCAGGTGGAAATCCAGGCTGTCCGGCACCTGCTTGTAGGGCGTCTTCTGGGCCCGGTTCTGCATGTCGGCGATCCGCTCCACCGTCAGGGGGTGGGTGCGCATGTAGGACGGGGCATTGTTCTCGTAGAGGCGGGAAGCCTGCTGCAGGCGCTGGAAGAAATCCCCCATGCCGCGCACGTCGAAGCCGGCCTTCTCCAGGGTCTGGAAGCCGATGCGGTCCGCCTCCCGCTCGAAGTCCCGGGAGAAACCGAGCTGGGACTGCACCATGGCCGCCTGGGAGCCGACGATGGCGGCGGAAGCGGCATCCGGGTTCTTGCTGGCGGCCAGCAGGGCCAGGGCCATGGCGGCCATGGCGACGATGGAGTTCTGCTTTTCCTTGGCGATGCCCCGGGCCAGGTGATGCTGGGTAACGTGGGAGATTTCGTGGGCCAGCACCCCCGCCAGTTCCGATTCGCTCTGGGCCGAGGTGATCAGGCCCGTATTCACCCCCACGTAGCCGCCGAAGGTGGCGAAGGCGTTGATGGTGGGATCCTTCATGACGAAGAAGGTGAAGCCAAAGCCCGGATCGGGACTGGCCGCCGCCAGACGCTGGCCCAGCTGGTCCACGTAGGCGGCGATTTCCGGATCGTCCAGGTATTGGGGATCGCGCAGGCGGATTTCGTTGAGGATGCTCTCCCCGACCTTCTTCTCCAGCTGGGGCGGAATGTCGCTCTGGGAGGAGTCCCCCAGGTCCGGCAGACCGTCCGCCAGGACCGGCGGCATGACACCGAGGAGAGCGGCCACCAGCATGGTGGCGAGGGCGCCGCGCCGGACACGCCGGGGGCGGGAAGGCTGGGTTCGCGGGGCAAAATTCATGGTGCTATGATACCGCGCTTCCCTTGCCCGTTCCCTGACGCCATGGCCGCCGAAACAACCTTTACACAATTTACCCATTTCGACGCCGGCGGCCAGGCCCACATGGTGGACGTGGGCGACAAGGCCGAAACCCAGCGCCGTGCCATCGCCACCGGCCGCATCCTGATGGAGCCAGCCACCCTGGCCCTGATCCGGGACGGCAACGCGAAGAAGGGCGACGTCATCGGCATCGCCCGCATCGCCGCCATCCAGGGCGCCAAGCGCACCGCCGACCTGATTCCCCTGTGCCACCCCATCGCCCTCACCCGGGTGGCCGTGGACTTCAACATCGATGCCGCCGCCAATGCGGTGGAATGCACCGCCACCACCCAGTGCACCGGCCGCACCGGGGTCGAGATGGAAGCCCTCACCGCCGTCAGCGCCGGCCTGCTCACCATCTACGACATGTGCAAGGCCGTCGATCGCGGCATGCGCATTGAAGGCATCCGCCTGCTGGAAAAGGCCGGCGGCAAATCGGGCCTGTGGCAGGCCGAGTGATCCTCCGACAGATTCCTTATCCAAGAGACCCCATGGACGCCATCCGCCGTCATCTCCTGCAAAGCGCCGCCCGGGGCGGCCTCGCCGTCGCCCTCCTGGGGGCCGGCCTGCTGCGCCCGAGCCGGGTGCTCGCCGCCGACTGGAACCAGCCGGCCTTTGCCGCCACCACCCTGGGCGAAGCCCTCAAGGCCTACGGTACCTCGCCGGCGCCCGACAGCAGGGAAGTGCAGATCATCGCCGCCGACGTGGCGGAGAACGGCGGCAATGTGCCGGTGGAAGTGCTGGTCAAGCTGCCCGCGGTGCAGAGCATCGCCCTCTTCGTCGAAAAGAATCCCTTCCCCCTGGCCGCCAGCATCGAGCTGGCGCCGGGCGTCCTGCCCTACCTCAAGGTGCCCCTCAAGCTGGCCGAATCCACCCGGGTCAAGGCCGTGGTCAAGGCCGGCGGCAAGACCTATGTGGCCACCCGGGAAATCGGCGTCACCATCGGCGGCTGCGGCGGCTAGGAGAAGAAAATGGCAGAACCCATGAAAATCCGCGCCACCCACCAGGGCGAATTCACCGAAGTGAAGGTGCTGTTGCAGCACCCCATGGAAACCGGCCAGCGCCGGGACCCGAAAACCGGCAACAACCTGCCGCCCCACTTCATCCAGACCTTCAGCCTGGCGGTGAACGGCAAGCCCATGGTCCAGGCCCAGCTCAACACCTCGGTGGCGAAAAACCCGGTGCTGACCTTCCGCCTCCAGGGCGTCAAGGCGGGCGACCGGCTGCAGGCCCAATGGCATGACAACAAGGGCGACAGCCGCAGCGACGAGGCTGTCGTCGGCGCCTGACTCCGGACCAGCATCCGGCACTACAAAACAAAAAAGCCCGCCTGGATGCCAGGCGGGCTTTTTCTTGGTGCAAATCCTGTGGGGCTTAAGCCTTCTGGATGTTGGACGCTTGCTTGCCCTTAGGACCTTGGGTGACGTCGAAGCTGACCTTCTCGCCTTCCTTCAGGGTCTTAAAGCCATTCATGTTGATGGCGGAGAAATGAGCGAACAGATCTTCGCTGCCATCATCGGGGGTAATGAAACCAAAACCCTTGGCGTCGTTAAACCATTTGACGGTACCAGTTGCCATATGTGCTACTTCCTTCTTGAATAAATCTTAAAACGGGAACTACTGTGCGTTGACTCCCCGACTGGCATGTTTGGTTTTCAAGACCGTGCGTGCGCCGTGCCAGAGTGTTTAAAGAATCCGGCAATTACTTGAAGCCAAACACAGCCGACGTTGTACGCTAAGTTGTTTGCATACGTCAAGCTATTTTGCGCCCCCCGCCGCCCATTTGCCCCAGACCCGGCGAAAGCCCTTGATAGACGGGGCTCCGGGCCAGTAAATACGGGCCTTGGCCAAGAGTGTTGCAGAATGCCCAAAGCCGATTAGAATCGGTCCATGGCGATACAGCATGAAAACAATCAGGGCAGCGTGGCCCTGGAAAAGAAGAGTTCCAAGGTCAAGCCGCCACCGATGTATAAGGTGCTGCTTTTGAACGACGATTTCACCCCCATGGACTTCGTCATTCTGGTGTTGCAAAAGTTTTTTGCCAAAGATCGAGAACAAGCGACGCGAATCATGCTCAAAGTCCATAACGAGGGGCGGGGATTGTGCGGGGTTTACCCCCGGGACATCGCCGCCACCAAGGTGGATCAGGTTGTTGCATTTGCACGCCAGCATCAGCACCCCCTGGTGTGCGTTATGGAGGAAAACTGAATGATCGCGCAGGAACTTGAAGTCAGCTTGCACATGGCCTTCGTCGAGGCTCGGCAAAAGCGCCACGAATTCATCACCGTCGAGCATCTGCTGCTGGCGCTGGTGGACAATCCTTCCGCCGCCGAAGCCCTGCGCGCCTGCTCCGCCAACGTGGAACAACTGCGGCGGGACCTGCAGACCTTCATCGACGAGCACACCCCCACGGTGAGCGGCGAGGACGAGATCGACACCCAGCCGACCCTGGGCTTCCAACGCGTGATCCAGCGCGCCATCCTGCACGTGCAGTCGTCCGGCAAGAAGGAAGTGACCGGTGCCAACGTGCTGGTGGCCATCTTCGGCGAAAAGGACTCCCACGCCGTGTTCTTCCTGCAGAAGCAGGGGGTCACCCGGCTCGACGTGGTGAACTTCATTTCCCACGGCATCAGCAAGTCGCCCCAGCCGGCCAAGGCGGAAACGGAACAGGAGACGGACGGCGACGGCCGCCCCGAAGCCGGCCCCCTGGAGAGCTACACCATCAATCTCAACGCCCAGGCGCTGCAGGGCAAGATCGACCCCCTCATCGGCCGGGACAAGGAACTGGAGCGGGTCATCCAAACCCTCTGCCGCCGGCGCAAGAACAACCCGCTGCTGGTGGGCGAGGCCGGGGTGGGCAAGACCGCCATCGCCGAGGGCCTGGCCCGTCGCGTGGTGGAAGGGGAAGTACCGGAAATCCTGGCCAAGGCCCACGTCTACGCCTTGGACATGGGCGCCCTGCTGGCCGGCACCAAGTACCGGGGCGACTTCGAGCAGCGCCTCAAGGGCGTGCTCAAGGCCCTGCAGGACAATCCGGACGCCATCCTCTTCATCGACGAGATCCACACCCTGATCGGCGCCGGCGCCGCTTCCGGCGGCACCCTGGATGCCTCCAACCTGCTCAAGCCGGCCCTCTCCGGCGGCCAGCTGAAGTGCATCGGGGCCACCACCTACACCGAGTACCGGGGTATTTTTGAGAAGGACCACGCCCTTTCCCGCCGTTTCCAGAAGATCGACGTGAATGAGCCCTCCGTGGCCGAGACCGTGGAAATCCTCAAGGGACTGAAGACCCGTTTCGAATCCCACCACGGCATCAAGTATTCCAGCGCCGCCATCAACTCGGCGGTGGAGCTGGCGGCCCGTTTCATCACCGACCGCCACCTGCCGGACAAGGCCATCGACGTCATCGACGAGGCCGGTGCCGCCCAGCGCATCCTGCCCAAGTCGCGGCAGAAGAAGATCATCGGCAAGCCGGAGATCGAGGAGATCGTCGCCAAGATCGCCCGCATCCCCTCCAGCCACGTTTCCAACGACGACAAGGCGACCCTGAAGAACCTGGAGCGGGACCTGAAGGCCACCGTTTTCGGCCAGGATGCGGCCATCGACGCCCTGGCCAAGGCCATCAAGATGGCCCGTTCCGGCCTCGGCGCCCCGGGCAAGCCCATCGGCGCCTTCCTCTTCTCCGGCCCCACCGGCGTCGGCAAGACGGAAGTGGCCAAGCAGCTCGCCTACTTCCTCGGCGTGGACCTGACCCGCTTCGACATGTCCGAGTACATGGAACGGCATGCCGTTTCCCGCCTCATCGGCGCGCCTCCCGGCTATGTGGGTTTCGACCAGGGCGGCCTGCTGACCGAAGCCGTCACCAAGAAGCCCTACTGCGTGCTGCTGCTGGACGAAATCGAGAAGGCCCATCCGGACATCTACAACATCCTGCTGCAGGTGATGGACCACGGCACCCTGACCGACAACAACGGGCGCAAGGCTGATTTCCGCAACGTGGTCATCATCATGACCACCAACGCCGGCGCCGCCGAGTTGCAGAAGCCGTCGGTGGGCTTCACTTCCAGCAAGGAAGTGGGCGACGAAATGGTGGAGATCAAGCGCCTGTTCACGCCGGAGTTCCGCAACCGGCTGGACGCCACCATTTCCTTCAAGCCCCTGGACCACGACATCATCCTGCGGGTGGTGGACAAGTTCCTCATGCAGCTGGAAGAGCAGTTGCACGAAAAGAAGGTGGAAGCCGTATTCACCGACGCCCTCAAGGACATGCTGGCGGAGCGGGGCTTCGACCCGCTCATGGGTGCCCGGCCCATGGCCCGCCTGATCCAGGACACCATCCGCGCCGCCCTGGCCGACGAACTGCTGTTCGGCCGCCTGGCCCACGGCGGCAAGGTCACCGTGGATGTGGACAAGGAGGGCAAGGTGAAGCTCGAATTCGCCAAGGAGGCGGAAGCAGTAGCCTGAGCCTGAGAACGGCAACCCGACCCAAAAGGCTGCGCCTCTTCCGGCGCAGCCTTTTTTTTGCCTAGAATCCGGAACCGCCAACCACCACCAGAAAATCAGGAGACCCCATGAGCTTCACCACCCCGGACCTGTGCGATGCCAACGAAGCCGCCATCGGCCACACCCTGCGCGTCGTCACCCCCATGTTCAAGGCCTACGGCGGCCGTGCCCGCTTTTGCGGCCGCATCCACACCCTGAAGATTTTCGAGGACAACTCCCTGGTGCGCGAAGCCCTGGGCCAACCCGGCCAGGGCAAGGTACTGGTGGTGGATGGCGGCGGCTCCCTGCGCTGCGCCCTGGTGGGCGACCAGCTGGCCGTGCTGGCCCAGAAGAACGGCTGGGAAGGCATCGTCGTGTATGGCTGCATCCGGGATTCGGCCGAGATCAACCGTACCGACCTGGGGGTGCGCGCCCTGGACACCCACCCCCAGAAAAGCATCAAGAAGGGCGTCGGCGACCAGAACATCGACGTCACCTTCGGCGGCGTCACCTTTAAGCCGGAGGAATGGATCTACGTGGATGAAGACGGCGTCATCGTCTCCGCCACGCCCCTGCTGTAAGCGACACCGCCCTGCCGGGGCCGTCCGCCGGGACGGCCCCGCCCGCCCTCGTCCCCTCGCCCTCTTCCATCCCGCCTGCGCGGCCCGCGGGCACCCGCCGTTTTCCCTACGGCGGCCGGCCATTCCCACGACCAGACAATGCCCACGGGTTTTCCCCTATTCCATTGAACAGGAAAGCCAGAGTCATCCCGCACTGCCCACCCAATTCATTTCACTGCCGCGAATATCGTTTCATATAGCGGAATGCGATTTGCAACACCATAAAAACACAGGAAAAAATATTGTCTTGTGTCTTATATAAGACATGTGTTGCTGTGCAAAATCGGCGCTATACTTTTTCCCATCGGAGCACAGGAAACGTCACCCCGACACTGGCCTCCGAATCTTCCGCCAACGCTATTTATAGAGGAACCGAACATGAGCACTCGCGAACAGCAAATCGCCGCCCTGGAAAAAGACTGGGCTGAGAACCCCCGTTGGAAGGGCGTCAAGCGTGGTTATTCCGCTGCTGACGTGGTTCGTCTGCGCGGCTCCCTGCAGCCCGAGTACACCTTCGCCCAGCGCGGTGCCAAGGTCCTCTGGGAAAAGGTCAACGGCGGCGCCAAGAAGGGCTACGTGAATGCTTTCGGCGCCATCACCGCCGGTCAAGCCATGCAACAGGCCAAGGCCGGCCTGGAAGCCGTGTATCTGTCCGGCTGGCAGGTTGCTGCCGACGGCAACACCTCTGAAACCATGTACCCGGACCAGTCCCTGTATGCCTACGACTCCGTCCCCACCATGGTTCGCCGCATCAACAACACCTTCAAGCGTGCTGACGAAATCCAGTGGTCCCGCGGCATCAACCCCGGCGACAAGGAATTCATCGACTACTTCCTGCCCATCGTGGCCGACGCTGAAGCCGGTTTCGGCGGCGTGCTGAACGCCTTCGAACTGATGAAGAACATGATCGCCGCCGGCGCCGCCGGTGTGCACTTCGAAGACCAGCTGGCTGCCGCCAAGAAGTGTGGCCACATGGGTGGCAAGGTGCTGGTGCCGACCCGCGAAGCCGTGGAAAAGCTGATCTCCGCCCGTTTCGCCGCTGACGTCATGGGCGTGCCGACCCTGATCCTGGCCCGTACCGATGCCGAAGCTGCCAACCTGATCACCTCCGACTACGACGCCAACGACAAGCCCTTCCTCACCGGCGAACGTACCCAGGAAGGCTTCTTCCGCGTCAAGAACGGTCTGGAACAGTCCATCTCCCGCGGCGTTGCCTACGCTCCCTACGCCGATCTGGTGTGGTGCGAAACCGGCGTGCCCGACATCGGCTTCGCCCGTGAATTCGCCCAGGCCGTGCATGCTGCCTGCCCCGGCAAGCTGCTGTCCTACAACTGCTCCCCGTCCTTCAACTGGAAGAAGAACCTCAACGACAGCCAGATCGCTTCCTTCCAGGAAGAACTGTCCGCCTTGGGCTACAAGTACCAGTTCATCACCCTGGCCGGCATCCACGTCAATTGGTACAACACCTTCAAGTTCGCCAAGGCCTACGCCGGCGGCGAAGGCATGAAGCACTACGTGGAAATGGTGCAGGAGCCCGAATTCGCCGCCCGCGAAGACGGCTACACCTTCGTTTCCCACCAGCAGGAAGTGGGCACCGGCTACTTCGACGACGTGACCACCGTGATCCAGGGCGGCTCCTCCTCCGTCAAGGCCCTGACCGGTTCCACCGAAGAAGAACAGTTCCACTAAGCAACACCCGCGGGCATCCCGGCCAGGGTCGGGATGCCCGGCAGCAGATCAGTCTGCTGCCATCAGGAATCCGAATTGCATCATCCCTTATCCTCTTGCTTGGGGAACAGGCCGACACCCACAAGGTGTCGGCTTTTTTTATGTGCCGTCACAAAAAGGCCCATGACAGAAGCGGGCCTGCAGGCAAGAATGGCGGCTCCTTCCGCCTTCGCCCCCAGGCCATGAACGCCGCCAGCCTCGCCCGACTGCTCCTGCTCGCCGCCATCTGGGGCGCCTCCTTCCTCTTCCTGCGCCTCACCGTGCCCGCCTTCGGCACCGTGTGGACGGTGGAAGTGCGGGTCATCCTGGCCGCCGCCAGCCTCACCCTGTTCGCCTGGTGGAGCGGCGAGGCCCTGCAGTGGCGCCGGCACTGGCGCCAGTACCTGATCATCGGCCTGTGCAACTCGGCCCTGCCCTTCCTGCTCTTTGCCTATGCCGCCCAGAGCCTGGGGGCCGGCCTGCTCTCCATCCTCAATTCCACCTCGCCCCTCTTCGCCGTCATTATCGGCGCCCTGTGGCTGCGCCAGCCCATCCGCGCCGTAACCGTGGCCGGCCTGCTGCTGGGCCTGGGGGGTGTGGCCGTGCTGGCCTGGGACGGGCTGCAGAGCAGCGGCAGTCCCGACGCCTGGCTGCCCATGCTGGCCGCCGCCCTGGCCCCTTCCGCCTACGCCTTCGCCAGCGTGTACAGCCGCCACCACGGCCAGGGCATCACGCCCCTGGCCACCACCCAGGGCAGCATGATCTGCGCCGCCCTGCTGGTGCTGCCCCTGGCCGCGCCCCAGGGCCTGCCGGCGGCGGCCACTCCCACCGCCTGGGGCGCCCTGCTGGGCCTGGCGGTGTTGTGCACGGCCTGGGCCTACCAGCTCTATTTCCGGCTGGTGCACGAAGTGGGGCCCCTGGGCGCCCTCTCGGTGACCTTCCTCATTCCGGTATTCGGCGTGCTGTGGGGGGTGTTGCTGCTGGGAGAAAGGCTGGGCGGCCACCTGCTGCTGGGCGGCTCCCTGGTGCTGTTGGGCACGGCCCTGGCCAACGGCCTGCTGAAGTGGCCGCGGCTGGCCCGCCCGGCCTAGATCAGCGGCTAGCGCGACGCGCCACGACGCCGGCCAGGGCCAGGATTTCCTCGCCTTCGTCGGCAGAAAAGCCTTGCGGCAGGGCCGGCCGGCCGTCACCGGCCAGGGCGGCGGCGACGGAACGGCCCAGGATGGCGCCGTCCGGCAGGATGGGACCGAAGAAGCGCAGTTCGCCGCCCCGGATCACCGCCAGGGTGGGAAAGGTTTCCACGTCCAGGCTGGGCAGGGCGTCCGCCGCATCCTCGATGTCGATCCAGGCCCAGGCGCCCTCATGGCCCGCCGCGGCGGCCGCCGTGGCGGCCTCGAAGCCCCGGCAGACGCCGCACCAGGCGGCGCAGAGCACCAGCACCACCGGCGCTGCCGGCGCCGCAGCGGCAGCGGCAGCAACAGCGACAGCGTCGGGCCATTGCAGGTCGGCAAAGCGCAACAGGGAAACGGGGGACTGGGACATGGTGGCAAAGGCCGCCGCAGCGGCCGCGAAGTGGGCGGGAAAGGCGGCCATTGTGCGCCAATCCCGCCGCCCGGGGGAATGGGTGGCACGGGAAAAGGTGGGGGAACCGGGCGCCGGATCACGGATAGCAGGCCCTGCCGCCCGGCATTGCCAAGGCGGCCCCGGGCGCGGATAATCCGCCCTCCCGCAGGAGAGAGGGGCCCATGCCGCAACCGGCGCCGGGCCTCCGCCGAAGGCGCAAGCTCCCATAATCGCTCAGGCACCAGGAACTGCGGGTTTCGTATTTGCCGTCTGGAGAGCGGCCGGCCGCAACGCGGCGCGGCCCACCGAAGGGGCTAAGCCGGCGCCGTGGGGCGCAGGCCGAAACTCTCAGGTACAAGGACAGGGGGAGAGGCGCATCCGGCAAGGGTCTTCAGCATGGCCTGCCGCCGGACCTTATCTGTAAAGGCGCTTCCGTCATGCCCTGCCACGCCCCAATACCGGCGCACCTGCCGGCCTATTCCCTTTGCTTTGTCGCATCCTGCCTGCCTCTGCGGGGAGGTGTTCCGTGCTGATCACCATCTACCTCATCGCCATCACCGCCGAGGCCATGTCCGGCGCCCTGGCCGCCGGCCGGCGCAACATGGACATCTTCGGCGTCGCCTTCATCGCCTTCGTCACCGCCCTGGGCGGCGGCACCATCCGCGACATGGTGCTGGGCCACTTCCCCATCGGCTGGACCCAGCATCCACCCTACATCTACCTGGTCATTTCCGCCGGCCTGGTGACCACTCTCTTCGCCCGCTTCATGCACCACCTGAAGACCGTCTTCCTGGTGCTGGACGCCCTGGGCCTCATCGCCTTTTCCCTGATCGGCTGCGAAGTGGCCCTGGGCATGGGCTACGCCCCGGTGGTGGTGATCATGGCCGGCATGATCACCGGCATCTTCGGCGGCATCCTGCGGGACGTGCTGTGCAACCAGGTGCCGGTGGTGTTCCGCCAGGAGCTGTACGCCAGCGTCTCCCTGGCCGTGTGCAGCCTCTACCTGGTGCTGCGGGACCTGGGCCTGGGCACGGAGGCCAACACCCTGATCAGCTTCGGCCTGGGCCTGGCCCTGCGCCTCTGCGCCATCTGGCGCGGCTGGAAGCTGCCCACCTTCTCCTACCGCCAGCGCTGGGACTGATGCCGGCCCGGCCCCGGGAAATCCCCGGGGCCCGCCGATTCATTCTTTTGATGGCCGGAAACCGGCCCCGGGCCGCCGGGTCCATCCCTCATCGCCGGGCTTGACCCACCACAACAACGATGAGGAGACCCACCATGCCCCACCGCAGCATTGCCCACATCATCAGCCAGCAGACCCCGGTCACCGCGACCGCCGACCTTACCGTGCGGGAGGCCTGCCAGCGCATGGCCGCCGCCAGGGTCGGCGCCCTGCTGGTGGTGGAACACGGCTTTCTCACCGGCATCTTCACCGAGCGGGACGCCCTCAACCGGGTCCTGGCCCCGGGGCTGGACCCGGAGCACACCCTGCTGTCCGAGGTGATGACCGCCAATCCCCGCGCCGTGCCGCCGGAAAAGCCCCTCTCCTACGCCCTGCACCTGATGCACATCGGCGGCTACCGCCACATGCCGGTGGTGCAGGCTGGGCGCCCCCTGGGCATGGTCTCGGTACGGGACGCCCTGGGGGCGGAAATCTGCGATTTCGAGCGGGACCTGGAATCCCTGGAAAAGATCGCCACCGCCCTGTAGGCCCCGCCTGCCCCGGACTACCGGGCAGGCGCCGGCGCCTCAGGCCGGCGTCTGCCAGTAGCCCGGGTTGCCGTAGGTGTTCTTGAGGAAGTCGATGAACAGCCGCACCCGCAACGGCAGATGGCGGCGCTGGGGAAAGACGGCATAGATGCCCACCGGCGGCGCCGCCCATTCGTCCAGCAGGGACACCAGCCGGCCCGCCGCCAGATCCTCCCCCACCTCCCACACCGAACGCCAGGCCAGGCCGTAGCCGGCCAGGGCCCATTCGTGCAGCACGGCGCCGTCGTTGCACTCCAGGGTGCCCGCCACCTTCAGCACCAGGCTTTCCCCCTCCTTTTCCGGATGGCGGAAGGTCCAGCCCCGCTGCTGGCCGAGGGACAGGCAGTTGTGCCCGGCCAGATCCTCCAGGGCCCGGGGCGTGCCGTGCCGCGCCAGGTAGGCGGGGCTGGCCACCACCACCCGCCGCATGTCCCCCAGCTTCAGGCTCACCAGGCTGGAATCGCTCAGTTCGCCGATGCGCACCGAGAGGTCGATGGCCTCGTTCACCAGATCCACCAGGCGGTCCGTCAGGTCCAGGTTCACGGTCACTTCCGGATTGCCGGAAAGGAAGTCGGCCACCAGGGGCGCCACGTGCTTGCGCCCGAAACCGGCCGGGGCCGAGACCTTGAGGTGGCCGCTGGCCTTGACCCCGCCCAGGCTGACCGAGGCTTCGGCATTGGCCAGGTCATTGAGGATGCGCTGGCAATCCTCCAGGAAAGCGCTGCCCTCGAAGGTGAGGGACAGCTTGCGCGTGGTGCGCACCATCAGCTTCACCCCCAGGCGAGCCTCCAGGGCGTCCAGGCGGCGGCCGATGATGGCCGGGGTCACCCCTTCCTGGGCCGCGGCGGCGGAGAGGCTGCCCTTGGCGGCCACGTTCACGAAGGCATTGATCTGCTTGAAGGCATCCATGGCATTACATACTTAAAGTAAAAGATCATTCGCTGCAATCCTAGCTTATCTTTTACCTCGAGCAACAATAAACTGCGATGCGTAGGCTGATCCATAATCTCCGGATCGACCCGCAAACCCCAAGTCCGACAGAGAAAAAATGACCGCCCCCTGCCCGATCAAAGCCATCGCCTTCGACGCCTACGGAACGCTGTTCGACGTTTATTCCGTCGGCGCCCTGGCCGAGCAGCTTTTCCCGGGCAAGGGGGTGGCGCTCGCCGCCCTGTGGCGCGACAAGCAGATCGAATACAGCCGCATCCGCAGCATGAGCGGCCGCTACAAGCCCTTCTGGGAAGTCACCCAGGACGCCCTCATCTATGCCGGCGCCGCCATCGGCGTGGCCATGGGCGAAACGGAACGGGGCCGGCTGATGAGCCAGTACGCCTGCCTCTCCGCCTTCCCGGAAAACCTGCCGGCCCTCAAGGAACTGAAGACCCTGGGCCTGCCCCTGGCCATCCTCTCCAACGGCACCCGGGCCATGCTCGACATCGCCGTCAAGAGCAGCGGCATGGGCGGCATCTTCGACCACATCCTGTCCGTCGAGATGGTGCAGAAATTCAAGACGGACCCGGAGGTGTACCAGCTGGGACCCGACGCCTTCGACCTGCCGGCCCGGGAAATCCTCTTCGTCTCGGCCAACAGCTGGGATGCCTGCGCCGCCACCTGGTTCGGCTACACCACCTTCTGGATCAACCGTACCGGCCAGCCGCCGGAGCAGCTCAACGTCAGCCCCACGGCCAGCGGCCATCGTCTCTCCGACGTGGTGGCCTTCGTGCGGGAGAACCAGTGATGGAACTCCTCACCATTGCCCTGGTGGGCGGCGGCGCCTTTCTCGCCGGCGGCATGAACGCCATGGCCGGCGGCGGCACCTTCTTCTCCTTCCCCGCCCTGCTCGCCGCCGGGGTGCCCCCGGTCACCGCCAACGCCAGCAATACCGTGGCCCTGTGGCCCGCCAGCCTGTCTTCCGCCTGGGCCTACCGGCGGGAGCTGCTGCGGCACAAGTCCTGGGTCATTCTGCTCACGGTGGTGGCCCTGATCGGCGGCCTCGCCGGCGGCCTGCTGCTGCTGGCCACCTCCAACGCCGCCTTCGCCAAGCTCATCCCCTGGCTGCTGCTCACTGCCACGGCCCTTTTCGCCTTTTCCGGCCAGGTCGCGAAGCTGGTGGCCTGGAGCAAGACCCGCCTGGGCCTCCAGGCCGATCCCGATGCCGGGCGCAGGAGCGTCGGCGGAACCCTCTTTCAGCTCGCCGTATCGATCTACGGCGGCTTTTTCGGTGCCGGCCAGGGCATCCTCATGCTCGCGGCCCTGTCGATCCAGGGCCTGGAGGACATGCAGGAGCTCAACGCCATCAAGAACTGGCTGTCGGCAATCAACTACACGGTGTCGGGCCTCACCTTCATCATCGCCGGAGCCATCAGCTGGCCCCACACGCTGCTGATGCTGGTGACCGCCATGGCCGGCGGCTACGCCGGCGCCGCCCTAGCCCGGCGCCTGCCGGCCCTGTGGCTGCGCCGCCTGGTGGTGGCCGTGGGCACCGTGCTGACGATCATCTACTTCGTCAAAACCTATTTCTGAAATTTCCCTTTTCCCGATTACGCATTTTCAACGATTCAAACTAGGAGAGACCATGAGCCTGAACCTGCCCGCCGGTATGCAAATCACCGCTCCCATCCAGCCCCAGTACGAAAGCATCCTCACCCTGGAGGCCCTGGAGTTCGTCGCCAAGCTGCACCGCGCCTTCGAAGGCCGCCGCCAGGAACTGCTGAAGGCCCGCGTCGAGCGCCAGGCCCGCATCGATGCCGGCGAGATGCCCGACTTCCTGCCCGAGACCAAGCACATTCGCGAGGGTGACTGGAAGGTCGCCCCTTTGCCCGCCGCCCTGGAGCGTCGCCGCACCGAAATCACCGGCCCGGTCGAAGCCAAGATGATCATCAACGCCTTCAACTCCGGCGCTGATTCCTACATGACCGACTTCGAGGATTCCAACTCCCCCAACTGGGACAACCAGATCCAGGGGCAGGTCAACCTCTACCAGGCCATCCGCCGCCAACTCTCCTTCAAGAACGAAGCCGGCAAGGAATACAAGCTCAACGACCAGATCGCCACCCTGCAGATCCGTCCCCGGGGCTGGCACCTGGATGAAAAGCACGTGACCGTGGACGGCCAGCGCGTCGCCGGCGGCATCTTCGACTTCGCCCTGGTCTTCTTCCACAACGCCAAGGAACAGATCGCCCGCGGCGCCGGCCCCTTCTACTACCTGCCGAAGATGGAATCCCATCTGGAAGCCCGCCTGTGGAACGACATCTTCGTCATGGCCCAGGACCACATCGGCCTGCCCCAAGGCACCATCAAGGCCACCGTGCTGGTGGAAACCATCCTCGCCACCTTCGAGATGGAAGAGATCCTCTACGAACTGCGCAACCACTCCGCCGGTCTGAACGCCGGCCGTTGGGACTACATCTTCTCCTGCATCAAGAAGTTCAAGAAGAACAAGGACTTCTGCCTGGCCCAGCGCGGCGTCATCACCATGGAAGTGCCCTTCATGCGCTCCTACGCCCTGGCCCTGGTGCAGGCCTGCCACAAGCGCGGCGCCCCTGCCATGGGCGGCATGAGCGCCCTGATCCCCATCAAGAACGACCCGGTGGCCAATGAGAAGGCCCTGGCCGGCATCCGCCACGACAAGGCCCGCGATGCCAAGGACGGCTTCGACGGCGGCTGGGTGGCCCACCCCGGTCTGGTTTCCATCGCCCACGAAGAGTTCGTCAAGGTCCTGGGCGACAAGCCCAACCAGTGGGAAAAGCAGGTGGAAGGCTCCTTCGGTCCCAAGGACTGGCTCAACTTCCAGCCCGAGCAGCCCATCACCGAAGCCGGCCTGCGCAACAACATCAACGTCGGTATCCACTACCTGGGTTCCTGGCTGGCCGGCAACGGCTGCGTGCCCATCCACAACCTGATGGAAGATGCGGCCACCGCCGAAATCTCCCGCTCCCAGGTGTGGCAGTGGGTGGTCTCTCCCAAGGGCATCCTGGACGACGGCCGCAAGGTCACCGTGGAAATGGTGCGCCCCATGATCGCCGAGGAACTGGCCAAGGTGAAGGCCACCGTTGCAGCCCAGGGCGAAGACACCGCCACCTACGACCAGGCCGCCGTGATCTTCGACAAGATGAGCCTGACCCCGGACTATCCGGAGTTCCTCACCCTGCCGCTGTACGAAGCCATGGCCTAAGCCAGGTCGGCTACCCGCCAAAGAAAAAGCCCCGGGAAACCGGGGCTTTTTTTCAGACTGGGGGCAGGCGTGCGCTACCTAAATGGGTCATGTGCCGAAATCGCCCCCGCCTAATGTCCCAGCAACAGCGCCACCGCCGCGGCAAAATCGTCCACCACCCGGGCAGCCCGGATGTCGCCGGCGCTTTCATCCGCCGGGCGGAACTTGCCTGTGCGCACCAGCACTCCAGGCATACCCACGGCCTGGGCGCCACCGATGTCGTCCCGCAGGTCGTCGCCGATCAGCACCGCCTCGCCGGGAACCACGCCCAGCTCGGCCAGGGCGCCGAGGAAGAAGGGCGCCGCCGGCTTGCCCACCACTTCGGCCCGCACCCCGGCCCCGTATTCCAGGGCGGCGACGAAGGCCCCCAGGTCCAGGGTCAGGCCGTCCGGTTCCTGGAAATAGCGGTTGCGGGCCATGGCGATCAGGGGGCAGCCGGCCTGCAGCAGGCGGAAGGCCCGGTTGAGGGCATCGAAGGTGAAATGTTCTCCCGCATCCCCCAGCACCACCGCGTCCGGCTCGGGGTGGCTGGGACCCACCTCGTCGGCGATGGCCGGATGCACCAGGTAGTGGGGATGCAGCCCCCGCTGGCGCACCAGCTGGGCCGTGGCCCGCACCGCCGTCTGAATTTCTTCCGGCGCCACGGCCAGGCCCATGGAGTGCAGCAACTGCACCAGGGCCTGGCGTGGCGACCGGGTGGTATTGGTGAGAAAGCGCAGGGGCAGGCCGCTGGCGCGCAGGCGCTGCAGAGCCGCGGCGGCGCCGGGCACGGGGCGGTCGCCCACGTGCAGCACTCCGGCCAGGTCGATCAGCACGGCCCGGGGCTTTTGCGGCAGGGGCGGTGCCGACGGGACGGGATCGGGCTCAGCCATGGAAGCGGGCGTTGAGTTCGTCCACCACCTCGGCCCAGTCCGCGTCCTCCAGGATTTCCTCCCGCAGGAAGGCCGCCTGGGAGGGCGTCCAGAAGGGCGCGTCGGCCAGCAGCACATTTTCCGGCAGGGGGCCGTGCTGCTCGATGAAGCGGTTGATGGAGAGCCCGTCGGCCGGCAGGCCGAGCTGGGCAAAGAGATTGCTCATGGTCGGGGTAGGGAAGTCCATGCTTGACCTCCAGTTGGTAATGACGAGAAGCTAGCGGCTGCACCTACAACTATAGAACCCCGGACGGCGGCGAAGTTCACCCGCGGCCGAGCCGGGACCAAAAATCCCCATGGAAATCCTCGTCGACATCATCCTCAAGGCCGGCCGCTCCGCCGTCGAACTGTCCCTTTTCGTGCTGCTGCCGGTGATGGTGGTGATGCTCTCCCTGATGCGCCTGCTGGAGGCCCGGGGCGTGGTGGACAAGGTGGTGGCCTGGCTGGCCCCGGCCCTGAAACCCTTCGGCCTCACCGGCCTGGGGGTGTTCGCCGCCCTGCAGATCAACTTCGTCAGCTTCGCCGCCCCCATGGCCACCCTTTCCATGATGGAGCAGCGGGGCGTCTCCAACCGCCACATCGCCGCCACCCTGGCCATGGTCTTCGCCATGTCCCAGGCCAATGCTGCCTTTCCCATGATGACCATGGGCCTCAACTTCGGTACCACCCTGGTCTTTTCCCTCCTCGGCGGCCTGGTGGCCGCGGCGGCCACCTACTACCTCTTCGGCCGCGGCCTCTCGGCGGAGGAGGCGCGGCTGGACGAAACCCTGCACCACCCGGTGGCGGAAGACGCCAAGGGCGTGCTCGACGTCATCAACCGGGCCGGGGCCGAGGCCTTCAAGATCGCCGTGGGCGCCATTCCCATGCTGGTGCTGTCCCTGGTGGCGGTCACCGCCCTGAAGCGCTTCGGCGCCATCGACCTGCTGACCCAGTGGCTGACCCCGCTGCTGGCCCTGGCGGCCATCGACCCGGTGCTGATCCTGCCCAGCCTGACCAAGGTCCTGGCCGGCGGCACCGCCATGATGGGGGTGATGGACGACATGCGGCGCAGCGGCCAGGTCAGCGCCGAACTGCTCAACGCCAGCGCCGGCTGGCTGATCCATCCCTTCGACGTGCCCGGGGTGGCGGTGATCATCTCCGCCGGCCGCCGCGTCGCCGCCGTGTGGAAGCCGGCAGCCCTGGGCGCCTGCGTCGGCATCGGCGTACGCACCCTGGGCCACATCCTGGCCGCCTAGGGCCGCAATGACACACTGTTACGAAAAATTCACGCCGGGCCCGCACCGGCTGTGGCAAAGTTGCGCCATGGACCTCCTGACCCGCACCTGTTCCGCCTCCCGACGCCGCCGGCATTTTGCCCGGTCGCCGTCGCTCGTCCCCAGGTAAGGCAGCATCCCCGAAGTCCTCCGACTTCCCTACCCAAAGGCCACGGCAACCCCGTGGCCTTTTTGTTTTTTCACCATCCCGCAAGGAGAAAGAAGCAATGGAAACACCCTTCGCCGCCGACCCTGCCGCCAACGCCCTGATGTGGATCACCCAGCGCCCCCAGCTGGTCTTCGCCGAAGGGCGCGGCTCCTGGCTGGTGGACCAGCAGGGCAAGCGCTATCTGGACTTCGTCCAGGGCTGGGCGGTGAACTGCCTGGGCCACGGCCATCCGGCCATCGTCGAGGCCCTGGCGAGCCAGGCCGGCAAGCTGATCAACCCCAGTCCGGCCTTCTACAACGAACCCAGCCTGAAGCTGGCTGCCGGCCTGGCGGCCCACTCCTGTTTCGACCGGGTCTTCTTCGCCAGCACCGGGGCCGAGGCCAACGAGGGCGCCATCAAGCTGGCGCGCAAGTGGGGGCAGAAGCACAAGGGCGGCGCCCACGAGATCATCACCTTCGCCGGCGGCTTCCACGGCCGCACCCTGGCCACCATGTCGGCCTCCGGCAAGCCGGGCTGGGACACCCTGTTCGCGCCCCAGGTGCCGGGCTTTCCCAAGGCCCAGCTGAACGACCTGGATTCGGTGGCGGCCCTCATCAACGAGCGCACCGTGGCCATCATGCTGGAGCCGATCCAGGGCGAAGGCGGGGTGGTGCCGGCCAGTGCGGAATTCCTGCAACTGTTGCGGCAGATCTGCGATGACCGGGGCCTGCTGCTGATCGTGGACGAGGTGCAGACCGGCATGGGCCGCACCGGCAAGCTCTTCGCCCACCAGCACGCCGGCATCGAGCCGGACATCATGACCCTGGGCAAGGGCATCGGCGGCGGCGTGCCCCTCTCGGCCCTGCTGGCCAAGGAATCGGTCTGCTGCTTCGAGGCCGGCGACCAGGGCGGCACCTACAACGGCAATCCGCTGATGACCGCCGTCGGCGCCGCCGTGCTGGAAGTGCTGACGGCCCCCGGCTTCCTCGCTGAGGTGGCGGCCAAGGGCGAGTACCTGGGCGCCGGATTGCAGCGCCTCTCCGACCGGCTCGGCCTCCGGGGCGAACGGGGCCAAGGCCTGCTGCGGGCCCTGCTGCTGGCCGACGAGCGGGGCCCGGCCATCGTCGAGGCGGCCCGGGAGCGGGGCCCCGAGGGTCTGCTGCTCAACGCGCCGCGGCCTCACCTGCTGCGCTTCATGCCGTCCCTGACGGTGAGCCGGGAGGAGATCGACCAGATGCTGGCCTGGCTGGAGGAACTGCTGCGGGCCTGAGGCGGCCCAAGCCCTGTCCGGCCGCCCCAAGCGGCCGGACCAACTCTGTTACAGGCAGGCCCGCCCGTCCCCGGCATAATGCCGCCCTGAGTCGTCCCATCCCGTGCCGCACCGCGGCGCCTGCCCAACCCCAGCCCAACGCCCGGAACACCGATGCGCAAAAAAATCCTGCTTCTCTCCCTGGCCCTGCCCCTGCTGCTCACCGCCTGCGGCGAGCCGGCCGACACCCATCCGGACAAGCCCGTGACCCAGCGCCGGGCAGCCTTCAACACCATCCTCAAGGCCTTCGAGCCCATGGGCATGATGCTGCGGGACAAGCGCTACGACGCCAATACTTTCCTGCAATCGGCGGAAAAGCTGGAGGCAGCCAAGGAAGGGCCGTGGCGCCATTTCACCGCCGACAGCAACTACCCGCCGACCAAGGCCACGGACAAGGTGTGGAGCGAGGCGGCCCAGTTCGAAACGGAACGCCAGGGCTTCCTCGCCGCCACCGGCAAGCTGCTGGAAGCGGCCCGCAGCAAGGACGAAGCCAAGGTGCGCCCGGCCTACGAGGCGGTGCACGATGCCTGCCGCAGCTGCCACAAGACCTTCAAGAAATAAGGCCCGCGGGCCGGTGGGAGCCGGCCCGCTTTCTCCTGCACCTGGCTTCGGCCGCCCGCACTGACCAGCGGCCACCCCCATTGGCCGGGGCTCACCCGCCGCGCTCGCCGGCGTTCGCCGCTGCCCGCGGCCGGGGCGAACGCCAGTCCTTTCCCCACGCCTGACGGCGCTGCCGCTGTTCCTGCGACACGGCCATCCTTACCACCAGGGCCTGCCCGGCCATCCAGGCAGGGAGCCATTCTTCAGAGACTCATTCGCCACTGCGGCGCCGGCGCCAGGCCTCCAGCAAAGGGCGGCTGCGACCATTGCCTGGAGCCGCCTCCACGGCAGGCCCGGCCGCGAGCGGCGTCCCGTCTGCCTGGGGGGCCGGGCCGTCCTGCACCTCGCCGCTGACCCAAGCCCGACGCAGGGCGGCGCCGCAGCGGGCGCTATTCACCCCGGCGGCCCGTTCCAGGGCCTGCCGGGCCAGGATGCCGTAGAGCTGCCGGTCGGCGCTGATCCAGGGATAGAAGCCGAAGGCGCCGGCACTGGAAAAGGCGCCGTCGTCTCCCGGGCCGTCCTCCACCCAGTGGTGCAGGCTGTAATGCCAGGGCCGGGGCACCGGGCTGCGCACCGCCCCGGGGCAGCTGCCCGGCTGGGTGCATACCGCCTGGGTGCCGAGCAGATGCCCCAGTTGCAGGCTGCCGCCCATGAGCCCCCGCAGGAAGGCGGCGTAGCCGTTGGCGGAGGCGGCCATGCCGCCGGCGGGCTGGGGACTGCGATAGTCGATGCCGGCCGCCGCCGGCAGCACCCGGTGCAGATCCCGGTTGAGGGCGGCCAGGTCCAGGTCGCCCAGGCCCAGGCCCACTGCCAGTTTCTGGGCGTGGCCGCCGCCGTAGCTGAAATGGCCCACGTGGGCCGGGTCCCGCCCCCCGTTGTCGCCCTGGGCGAGGCACTCGGCCACGGTCTTGCTGCGCACGCAGGAGCGGTGCTGCAGGCGGTCGTCGCCGGCCTGCATCTGCAGGGCCTGCACCGCCTGGGGCGGCAGGCGGCCGTCGTAACGCTGCGCCGCATAGGCGCCGAACACCCACTTGGAGGCGGAGGCGATGGGCATCACCGTGTCGGCGCCGATCTGACGTGCCCCCGGGCTGCCGCGGCTGCCCCGAGCCAGAGGGCCGCGGCGGTCGCCTATTTCCCAGTAGAAACTGCCCAGGCCTTGGCACAGGGGCGAGCGGTCCAGGGTCTGCTCCACAGCGGCGCGGCGGCTGTCCGTATCGGCCGCCCAGGCGCCGGCGGCCGCGGCCAGCCAGCAGGGCAGGAAGAGGAGAAGGAGGTGGTGGTGGCGGAAGGTCATGGCGCGGCACCGGGGAAAATGAAAGATGCCGTCAGGATAAGGGGCCGCCGATGGAGCATGGGTAAGCAGGTGTAAGCAATTGCAAACACCGGCGGCGCCTGCCGCCGGTGTCGCCTGGCCGGTGCGGCTTCAAGGCTCCAGGCGTTTGGCCAGGACTTCGTCCACCCGGTTCTTTTCCATGTCCATGACCTCGAAGCGCCAGCCGGCCCACTCGAAGGATTCGGTCTTCTTGGGGATGCGCCCCAGCTGGTACACCACGAAGCCGCCGACGGTGTGGTAATTGCCCAGCTCCTCTTCCGGCAGCTCGGCCAGGCCCAGCAGTTCCTTCAGCTCGTCGATGGGCAGCAGGCCGTCCAGCAGCCAGCTGCCGTCGCTGCGCTGCAGGGCCATGGGCGCCTCGACGGCGCCGGAGAGGACGTCGCCCACCACGGTACCCATGAGGTCGGAGAGGGTCACCAGGCCCTCGGTGCCGCCGAATTCGTTCACCACCAGGGCAATCTGGGTCTGGTTGGCCTTGAAGAATTCCAGCAGGCCGATCAGGGACAGGCTGTTGGGCACGTAGAAGGGCGCGTTGGGAGACAGCTTGCCGAAATCCAGGCTGCCGTCCCGCAGCAGGGCCTGCAACAGTTCACGACCCTCGACGAAGCCCAGGGGGGTACCCAGGCCGCCCTTGCACACCAGGAAGCGGGACACGGCCCGCTCCTGCAGCACCTTCATGTTGGCCTCCCGGGGCAGGGTCAGGTCCAGGTAGGCGATGCCGGTGGCCGGAGTCATGATGGCGCCGACCCGGCGGTTGTCGAGGCGGAAGACGTTGCCCAGGATTTCGCTCTCGGTCTGGTCCAGCACCCCTTCCTTGCGCCCGGATTCGATGAGGAAGCGGATCTCGTCCGCCGCCGATGCCTCGGCCGAGCCCTTGCTGGGAAAGAGGTCGAGGATGCGGTCGGAAACCCAGGAGACGATCCACACCAGGGGCCGGGACAGGCGCAGCAGCCACACCACCGTACCGGCCAGGGCCACCGCCGTGGCCTCGGGCTTGGCCAGGGCCAGGCGCTTGGGCACCACTTCGCCGAAGACCAGGGTGAAGAAGGTGATCACCGTCACCACGCCGCCCAGGGCCAGGCCGTAGGCCAGGCTGTCGCCCAGGCCCAGGCTCTGCCGCAGCCATTCCTCGGCCCGGGGCACCCACAGGGATTCGCCGAAGACGCCGGAAAGCATGGCCAGGGCGGTGATGCCCAGCTGGGTGGTGGCCAGCAGGCGGCTGGGATGCTGGCGGAAGCGCAGCACCGTGCCGGCCCCCAGGGAGCCTTCTTCGGCCAGCATGGCCAGGTGGGAATTGCGGCTGGCGCCCACGGCCATTTCAGCCAGGGACAGCAGGCCGCTGCTCAATACGAGAAAAACCAGAATCCAGATATCCATGATGCCTCCAGGTGCCCGCAATCCTTGCTGGGGGCCGGTTGGCCGCCGGAGACGGGCACAACAGCGTCATTCTACCCCGGCCCGGCAACGGCGCCCGGGCCTGGGGGAGCACCATTCCCCATACAAAAGTATCGTATCCAAGAACTTTTAAGGCCTTAAAGATATTTCCAGGCAGGAATACACTGGCGACCTTTCCCCATTTCCCGGAGGCGCCATGCTTGCCGCCCTCACCCAACTCCTGCTGTTCCAGCTGGCCGGCGAAGTCATCGCCCACGGCCTGGGCATCTCCGTGCCCGGTCCCGTCATCGGCATGGTGCTGCTGTTCGCCTTCCTGGTGCTGTGCCAGGGGCCCGGCCACGACCTGCAGCACACCTCCCAGAACCTGCTCGCCCACCTCTCCCTGTTGTTCGTGCCCGCCGGCACCGGGGTCATGCTGCATCTGCACCGCCTGCAGGACGAGTGGCTGCCCATCCTGCTCTCCCTGCTGCTGAGCACCGCCGTCACCCTGGCCCTCACCGGCCTGCTGCTCAAGGCCCTGAGCCGCCGCGCCGCCCCCGGAGGGGAGACCCGGCCATGAGCGCGCCTCTCGCCACCGCCCTCGGCGCGCCCCTGGCCCAGATCTGGGTCTATCTTTCCGCCTCGCCCCTGCTGGGCCTCACCGTCACCCTGCTGGCCTACCAGGGCGCCTTCGCCCTCTACCGCAAGGCAAAATTTCACCCGGCGGCCAACCCGGTGCTGCTGGCGGTGGCTTTCCTGGTGGCCCTGCTGGCCATCACCGGCACGCCCTACCAGACCTATTTCGACGGCGCCCAGTTCGTGCACTTCCTCCTCGGCCCGGCCACCGTGGCCCTGGCCATTCCCCTCTACGCCCAGATCAAGCGGGTCAAGGCCATGTTCTGGCCCATCCTCATCGCCCTGGTGGCGGGCTGCCTCACCGCCGCCCTCTCGGCCATGGCGGTGGGCAAGCTTTTCGGCGCCAGCCTGGCCACCCTGCTGTCCCTGGCGCCCAAGTCGGTGACCACGCCCATTGCCATGGGCATCGCCGAACGCACCGGCGGCCTGCCGTCCCTCACCGCGGTGCTGGTCATCACCACCGGCATCCTCGGCGCCGTGGGCGCCCGCTACCTGTTCGACGCCCTCAACATCAAGGATCACGCCGTGCGCGGCTTCGCCATCGGCATCGCCTCCCACGGCATCGGTACCGCCCGGGCCTTCCAGGTGAGCGAACAGTGCGGCGCCTTCGCCGCCCTGGCCATGGGCCTCAACGGCGCCCTCACCGCCCTGCTGCTGCCCGTGGTGCTGCCGTGGGTGAAGAGCTGGCTGGGCTGATGCCCTGAGGGCCAGAAGGGATGCGGCTGCCGGCCATGGCACGGCGGGCATGCCCGTCCCTGCTGGCTGACGGAGCCCCCCTCCTATAGCTTCGTGTATTTCACCGCCCGCCCCTGCACCTTTTCCGGCGGGTATTTCTGGCGGTTGAGTTCCATCTTTTCGGCGAAGGCCGCGGCCAGGTCGATTTCCAGCAGGTCGGCGACCCGGATCACGCCCATCAGCACGTCCGACAGTTCGTGCCCCACTTCCCGCCGCTGTTCCGGGGTCAGCTTGAAGCTGTCGGCCTCGGACAGCCACTGGAAATGCTCCAGCACCTCGCCGGCCTCCAGGGTCATGGCGATGGCCAGGTTCTTCGGGTTGTGGTGTTGATCCCAGCCCCGCTCGCTGACGAATTGACGGACGACGGCTCGCAGTTCTTCCAGTTGGCTCATGGCGGCAGGGGCAAGGAATGGGAAGCCGCCATGATAGCGGAGCCGTGGGGCTGGGCCCTCCTCCGCCCCCTGGCCGAATGCCTGGGCAGCCATTGCGTAACGCCAATGGCATAATTGCATTTTCTCCGTAGCGCGCCCGCCATGCTCGATACCCTCTACGGCAAGACCTTCCTCATTCTCACCATCCAGCTGGCCCTGACCTGGGCCAGCACCTTCCTCTTCATCCTCTGGCTGCGCCAGCGCTACTACGCCCGGGCGGCCTGGGTCGGCGGCAGTCCGCTGGAATCCGGCGAGCTGGACCTGGAGCTGGACTGGCAGGCCGTCGCCCCCTGGTTCTGGCTGCTGCTGGGGGTGGATGTGGCGGTCTTTCTACTGCTGCTCTTCGTCGGCCAGCACCACCTGGCCATCGGCCTGCCCCTCTTCTGCCTGTGGTCGCTGCTGACGGGCATCGAGCTGGCCCTGGCCCTGGTGTCGGTGGACGAGAACCTGGGGGGCAAGGTCCTGGCCCTCACCGCCATGCTCACCTTCGCCGCCTTCCTGGTGGGCGCCTATGCCGGCATCGACTTTTCCTTTCTCGGCAGCACCCTCTTCGCCGGCCTCACCCTGGTGCTCCTGGGGGGCCTCTACCGCCTGCTGTTTTCCATCTCCGACGGCTGGCGACGCCTGCTGGCCCTGTTCGGCTGCGCCGTCTTCGTCGGCTACCTGGTGTTCGACTTCAACCGCCTCACCCGCAGCCCCCGCAACGACTGGGAAAAGGCCCTGGACCTGGCCATCAGTCTGTACCTGGACATCATCAACCTGTTCCTCCATCTGCTGGACCTGCTGCATCGCTGAAGCGGCGCCGGCCATGGCATAATCGCGCCCCTCCCGGCGCCGCGGCGCCCGGACGGCGGCGCCTTCTCCCGGGTTTCCAGACGCCCCGTCCCGTTCCCTGAGCCCGATCTTCTTGCACAGGAGCAAGCTATGGTCGGCTATTGGCTGATTCTCGCCGTGGCGGTGGTCACGGAAATCCTCTGGGCCCTGAGCCTCAAATACATCCAGCAGCATCCCGGCCCCTGGCCCGTGGCCGCCTCCCTCGGCCTGACCCTGGTGAACATGGCCCTGCTCTCCCTGGCCATGCGGGGCATTCCCGCCGGCGTCGCCTACGCGGTGTGGACCGGCCTCGGTGCCGTCGGCGTCGCCATCTGCGGCGCCCTCTTCTTCGGCGACCAGCTCAACGGCGGCCAGATGGGCGCCATGGCGGTGGTCATCGCCGGCGTGGTCGGCATGAAGCTGGCCACCGGCTGAGACGGCAGCAGGACCGGACCGGCGGCGGCCCCTGTGCGGCGGCCGCCGCCGGCATTACACTGGACGTTCCGCCACGCCCGTACGTCCGCCCATGCAGGACCCCATCACCACTGCCGCCCAGTACGTGCTCGAAGCCGACGGCCTGCTCATAACGGCCGGCGCCGGCATGGGCATCGATTCGGGCCTGCCGGACTTCCGCGGCCCGGAAGGCTTCTGGCGGGCCTATCCGGCCCTGGGGCTGCAGCGCCTGATGTTCGAGGAAATCGCCTGCCCCGACGCCTTCGTGCGGGACCCGGAGCAGGCCTGGGGCTTCTACGCCCATCGCCTCAACCTCTACCGCCGCACCACGCCCCACGCCGGCTTCGCCCTGCTGCGGGCCATGGCCGAGCGCCTGGAGCGGGGCGCCTTCGTCTTCACCAGCAACGTGGACGGCCAGTTCCAGAAGGCCGGCTTCGACGAACTGCAGGTGGCCGAATGCCACGGCAGCCTGCACCACCTGCAGTGCTTCCACGACTGCCGGGGCCACATCTGGCCGGCGGCGGATTTCGCGCCGGAGGTGGACGAGGCCCGCTGCCGCCTGCGCTCGCCCCTCCCCCGCTGCCCCGACTGCGGCGCCCTGGCCCGGCCCAACGTGCTCATGTTCGGCGACTGGAACTGGCAGTCTGGCCGCACCGAAGTGCAGCGCCAGCGCCTGGAAAACTGGCTGGCCACGGTGCAACGCCCGGTGGTGATCGAGCTGGGGGCCGGCACCGCCATCCCCACGGTGCGCTGGTTCGGCGAAATGCGCGGCGCCCCCCTGATCCGCATCAATCCCGGCGAAGCGGAGGTGTGCACCGACCGCGGCGTCAGCCTGCCCCTGGGCGCCCACGTCGGTCTCCAGGCCATGGCCCGGGAACTGCGGGCCGCCGGCTTTCTCGATTGACCGCCGTTGATGCATCTCCATCGCCACCCCGGGCTTGAAGCCGGCGCCGCCGCCCCCAACTCCATGCCGTCATTGCTCCCTGCCATCGCCATGCCCAGCCGCCACCGTTGCCTCGCCCTGCTCCTCCTCGCTGCCCTGAACGCCGCGCCCCTGGCCGCCCAGGAAGGCATCGACGTGGGCAAGCCTTCGGCCCTGCGCCGGCTGGTGCCGGCGGAGCAGATCGAGCGCCAGGCCGGCCAGGAATACGAGCAGCTGAAGCAGCAGGCCGCCCGGCAGCGGGCCCTGGCGCCGGCGGACCATCCCCAGGCGCGGCGCCTGCAGGCCATCGCCCGGCGCCTGATCCCCTTCGCCGAGCGCTTCAACCCCCGGGCCGGGCAATGGCGCTGGGAAGTGAACCTGATCGGCTCCCGGGACATCAACGCCTTCTGCATGCCCGGCGGCAAGATCGCCTTTTTCACCGGCCTGGTGGAAGGCCTGAAGCTGACGGACGACGAGATCGCCGTGGTCATGGGCCACGAAATGGCCCACGCCCTGCGCGAGCACGCCCGGGAGCAGACGGCCAAGAGCGGCCTGACCCAGCTGGGCGCCAGCCTCCTCGGCCAGTTCGTTGGCCGGGGCCAGTACGCCGACCTGTTCCAGTTCGGCGGCAACATGCTGAGCCTGAAATTTTCCCGGGACGACGAGAGCGAGGCCGATCTGGTGGGCCTGGACCTGGCGGCCCGGGCCGGCTATGACCCGCGGGCCGGCATCAGCCTGTGGCAGAAGATGGGCCAGGCCTCCGGGGGCGGCGGCAACCTGGCCTGGTTCTCCACCCACCCCGCCGGCAAGGACCGCATCGGCGACATCCGCCGCCACCTGCCCCAGGTCATGCCCCTGTACGAGAACGCCCGCAAAGCCACGGAGAAAAAGTAGGCATTTGGCGGCAAATGTCTCGTATTTCACGGAAATTGCCCCATGCCGGTGCTATAAAGAAAGCGTCCCCCTGCCTTTTACCGGGAGTACGCCATGGACAGCAGCGGTCTCACCTCCATCTACGCCTACTACAACCCCTATGGCCTATACGGTCTGGGCGGTCTGTCTTCCCTCGGCGCTGTCGCAGCTGCCAACCGCAGCCAGGGGAGTTCTTCCGTATCCGGCATCGGCGGCAGCAGCTGGACCACGGTCTCCAGCCTGGGCCAGACCTTGAGCGCCGTCAGCAATCTGCAGACGGCAGCCGAGAAGCTGACCAAGCCCGGCGCCTTCTCTTCCCTTTCCGTCGCCTCCTCCGCCCCCACCGTGGCCCGGGGTAGCGCCGCAGAAGGCACGGCCCAGGGGGCCTATACGGTGCGGGTGGATCAGCTGGCCCAGCAGCAGGTGCTCACCTCCGCCGCCCAGGCCACCCAATACACCGCCATCGGCAGCGGCGCCGACACCACGGTCAATTTCCAGTTCGCCAACGGGCGCAGCGCCTCGGTGGATATCGATGGTGGCGACAACACCGTCAAGGGGCTGGCAGCCGCCATCAACCGGGCCGACATCGGCGTTTCCGCCAGCGTGGTCAGCGGCCCCACCGGCTACCAGTTGCAGCTTTCCGGCGAAAGCGGGGCGGGCAATGCCTTCACCGTCAGCGCCAGCGGCGACAGTACCCTTTCCGACTTTTTCAGCAGCCCGCCGGGCGGCAACGGCCTCTTGCTGACCCAGCAGGCCCAGGACGCCAAGGGCTCGGTGAACGGCAGCGCCTTCACCTCCGGCACCAACACGGCCACCACCTCGGTGGAAGGTCTGACCCTCAAGCTCAACGCCACCGGCACCACCAATCTCACGGTCGGCGGCAATGCGGACCAGGCGGCGGCGGTGACCGACTTCGTCAAGGCCTACAACGCCGTGCAGAGCGGCCTCAACAGCCTGTCCCGGGAATACGCCGGCTTCAACCTGACGGCCCCCTATCTGCGCAACACATTGAGCCAGGCCCTGACGCCGGGAGCCGCCGCGGGCTCGGGCAACATCCAGAAGCTCGCGGACATCGGCATCAGCAGCAACGCCAACGGCAGCCTCAGCGTCGATACGGAAAAGCTGCGCTCGGCCCTGAGCAGCAATGCGGACGCGGTGGCCAGCCTCTTTTCCACCGACAAGGGCGAAGGGGTGGCCGATCGCATCCTGGCCCAGGTCAGCGAAGACGGCGCCCTGGCGGTGGACAACCTGCTCAAGTCCGCCGCTCCCAGCCTGACCACCGCCGGCCTCAGCACGGCCAACCTGCAGAGCAATCTGCTCAACGCCATGTTCAACCAGCAGCAGAACTGGCTCAGCCAGTACAGCGGCCTGGGCAGCCTGACCGCCTCCCTCGGCAGCACCGACTCCCTGCTGAGCAGCCTGCTCGGCAGCAGCAGCAACAACCTGAGCGGCCTGGGGCTGATCGGCGGCCTGAGCAATCCGGCCACGGTGACCTCCCTGTTCAGCAGTTGAGACCGGGAGCGGGCTGGCTCCGGGCTTATGCCCCAAAGACAAAGGCCGCCCGCGGGCGGCCTTTGTCTTTCATGGCAACGGACGGGTGAAGCGGACGGAGCGCTATCGAATCATCCAGGCGCCAGGCGCCATCGGTGGTCGACAGCCGAACTGGTCGCGGCGACAAGCGCCGGCAGCGGAAACGCCGTCAGGCGAGAACCAGGAACAGCCCTCCCCGCAGACGTCCGTCGGACGGCCCTTAGCGGGCTGCCATGGCGGAACGGCGCGTCAGCGCTTCTTCGCCGGGGTGGCCTTGCCCCGCGCCGCCACCGGCTTCTTCGCGGCGGCAGGGGCCGCCGGTTTGCCCACCAGGCGTGCCTTCTGGACTTGAGGATTGGCACGGCTGGCGGAGATTTCCAGGCCGATGGCCGGCGGCAGGTCCCGGGCGCCGGGGGGCAGGCGGGCGTAGCGGGCCCGGGCGGCGGAGATGCGCTGGTCGATGCGGGACAGGTCGTAGCCCTTGGCCTCCATGGCCCGCCGCACTTCCAGCAGACGCTGGATTTCCGCCGGCACCTTTTCCGACTTGCGGGCCACGCCCCAATCGGCCTTGGGCCGGTTGGCGGCGTCGATGAATTCTTCCGGATTGGTGATGACCCGGGCCACCTTCAGGTGGTCGTATTTCATGGCCCAGTCCAGGGCGGTCTGGCCGTTCTCGTTGCGCAGCTTGGGGTCGGCGCCCCATTCCATGAGACGCACGGCCAGGGCGTCCTTGCCTTCGTAGGCGGCCATCATCAGCACCGAGGAGCCGTTGGGGGCCTGGGCATTGACGTCGGCGCCCCGCTTCAGCAGATATTCGGCCACCTCGGCGTGGCCGGCGAAGACGGCGTAGTGCAAGGCGGACCAGGCGTAACCCTCCCGGTTCACCTGGGCGCCATGCTCCAGCAGCCACTGCACCGCCTTCAGGTGGCCCTTCCAGGCCGCCAGCAGCAGGGCCTGCTCGCCCTTGTCGTTCACCGCGTTGAGGTCGGCGCCCCGGGCGTGGAACAGCTCCATCAGGGCCACGTTGCCCTCCCAGGCGCCGATCATCAGGCCGGTGCCGACCCGGTCCGCCTGGTAGTCCGGCGGCAGGCCCGCATCCAGCCACTCCCGGGCCTGGTCCAGGTTGCCCATTTCCAGGGCGACGCCGAAACTGATCGGGCTGGGCGGCTGGAAGCCTGCCGCCTGCTGGGCCAGGGCCGGCCCCGTGCCGAGACACAGGCCGAGGGCCAGGGCGGCGAGGAGGCGCCGGGCCGGCGTCGCCAGGGGGCTGCAGGTGGGCAGGGTGGGGGAAAATTTCATCATTCGCTTCCGTTGTGCCGCCGAAGGCGCTTGCATCGCCCCCCCGGCTTGTGGTCTAAAGACGCTTTTGCTCACGGCCCGCAACGGGCCCCTTGCGATCCTTCTGCGACTGCCGATGCGGTTCCACCGGTTTCACGCCGCCCTTCTCTGTTCTCTCGCGCTCCATGCCGCCGCGCTCCTGCTGCTGCCGCCACCAGCGGCGCCGGCCCGGGCCGCCGTGCCGTTGCAGGCGCGCCTGCGGCCGCCGCCGCTGACGCCTGCCGTCCAGGAACCGCCGCCGGCACCGCCCCGGGAAGAAGCGCCGCCGCCACCGGAGAAACCTGCGACCGCCAAGCCCAAGCCCGAGAAAAAGGCCCCGGCCAAACCGGCACCAGCCCGTTTCAAGGAGCCACCGGCCAGCTTCAACGGTTACCCGGTCCTGGCGGGGAACGCCGCCCGCAGCGCCTTCAGCCAGCTGGCGCGGCAGCCCCTGTATCCGCCCGAGGCCATTGCCCGGGGCCTGCAGGGCGAGGTGTTGCTGCTGCTGTTCCTCGACGCCAACGGCAATGTGCAGGCGGCCCGGGTGGAGCGCAGCAGCGGCCAGCCCCTGCTGGACCAGGCCGCCGTCGGCGCCGCCCGCCAGCTCAAGGCCCTGCCGGAAGGGGCGCCCCGGGAGGCGATCCTGCCGGTGCGCTTCAAGCTGGACTGAAACGGCCGCCCTCCGGCTCAGGCCGGAAGCGCCGCCGGAGTACCTGGCGGCAGCGGCAATGGCCGCAGGCCGAGGCCCCTATTCTCTCAGATTGCCCCGGCCTCGCGCAGGGCGGCGATGGCCTCGGCGTCGTAGCCGAGCCGGGTCAGCACCGCCTCGGTATGTTCCCCCAGCCCCGGCCCCAGCCATTCGGTGCCGCCCGGGGTGGCGGAAAGCTTGGGCACGATGCCCGGCACCTTGAAGTCCTTGCCGTCCGGCAGGCGGGCGGACTGGATCATCTCCCGGGCCAGGAACTGGGGATCGGCGAACATGTCGGCCACCGAATAGACCCGGGAGGCGGGCACCTCCGCCGCTTCCAGCTTGGCCAGCAGCTCGGCCTCGTCCAGGCCCGCCACCCAGGCGTCGATCAGGGCGTACACCTCGTCCCGGCGCCCATCCCGGCCGGCGTTGTCGGCCAGGCCCGGGTCGGTCGCCAGATCCTCCCGCCCCAGGGCCCGCATCAGGCGCTGGAAGATGGCATCGCCGTTGGCACCGATGGTGACGAACTTGCCGTCCCGGGTCTTGTGGGTGTTGGAAGGGGTGATGCCGGGCATGATGTTGCCGGTGCGCTCCCGCACGAAGCCGAAGACGTCGAACTCGGGCACCAGGGATTCCATCATGGCGAAAATGGCCTCGTACAGGGCCACGTCCACCACCTGCCCTTTGCCCCCTTGCACCTCCTTGTGGCGCAGGGCCATGAGGGTGCCGAAGACGCCCCACAGGGCGGCAATGGAATCGCCGATGGAAATGCCGGTGCGTACCGGCGGCCGGTCGGCAAAGCCGGTGATGTAGCGCAGGCCGCCCATGCTTTCGCCGACGGCGCCGAAGCCCGGCTGGTCCTTGTAGGGCCCGGTCTGGCCGAAGCCGGAGAGGCGCAGCATGACCAGGCCCGGGTTGAGGGCGGAGAGTTCCTCCCAGGAGAGGCCCAGTTTTTCCATGACCCCGGGGCGGAAATTCTCCACCACGATGTCCGCCTCCGCCACCAGTTTGCGCACGATGTCCCGTCCCTGGGGATGCTTCAGGTTCACCGTCACCGACTGCTTGTTGCGGGACTGGACGAACCACCACAGGGAGGTGCCTTCGTACAGCTTGCGCCACTTGCGCAGGGGATCGCCGCCGTCCGGCGACTCGATCTTCACCACCTCGGCGCCGAACTCGGCCAGCAGGCGGGAGGCGAAGGGCCCGGCGATGAGGGTGCCCAGCTCGACGACCTTGAGGCCGGCCAGGGGCTTGGGAGGACAGGAGGCGGCTGGGGACATGGGGGCGGAACCTGTAAGGGAAGGCGCCATTATGCCCGCTCCGCCCCCTGGCCTATACTGCCCGCCACAGCCACGAGGAGAAGCCATGAACCAGACCGTTTTCAGCCGCATCATCAACGGCGAACTGCCCTGCGCCAAGGTGTACGAGGACGGCCACGTCTTCGCCTTCATGGATGCGGGCCAGGTCAATCCGGGCCACGTCCTGGTGGTGAGCAAGAAGCCCTTCGAGACCCTGCTCGACGCCGACGAGGAAACCGCCGCCGCCCTCATGCGCGCCGCCCGCAAGATCGCCCTGGCGGTGCAGGACGCCTTCGGCCCCGAAGGCATCACCATCCTTCAGGCCAACCGGCCCCAGGGCTGGCAGACCGTGCCCCACCTGCACCTGCACGTGCTGCCCCGCCACGCCGGCGACGGCGTCGGCCTGGTGTGGCCGCGCAAGGAGCCGGGCCTGGAGCAGTTGCAGACCCTGGCGGCAAAAATAAAGGTAACGGACTGAAGCTGCGGGTAAAATACGCCCCCTTCGCCTGTCGCCCGCCCGCCGGCGCGGCAGTCCGGCGGCACCGACCCCAGCTCCCCACCCTTTAATCATCGAGTCCCCATGAAACACATCGCCCGCAAGCGCTTCGGCCAGAACTTTTTGCAGGACCCGCAAATCGTCGCCGACATCGTGGGCGCCGTGAATCCGCCCCGGGACGGCCAGGTGGTGGAAATCGGCCCCGGCCTGGGCGCCCTCACCGTGCCCCTGATGGCCCGGGTGGACCACCTGCACGTGGTGGAGATCGACCGGGACCTGATCGCCCGCCTGAAAAAGCAGTACCCCAAGGACAAGCTGACCATCCACGAGGGCGACGCCCTGGAGTTCGACTTCGGCCAGCTGGGCCCCAACCTGCAGATCGTCGGCAACCTGCCCTACAACATCTCCACCCCCCTGCTCTTCCACCTGGCCAGCTTCGCCCCCATGGTGCGGGACATGCACTTCATGCTGCAGAAGGAAGTGGTGGAGCGCATGGTGGCCCTGCCCGGCGAGAGCGAATACAGCCGCCTCTCGGTGATGCTGCAGTACCGCTTCTACATGGACTGGCTGCTGGATGTGCCGCCCGAATCCTTCGACCCGGCGCCCAAGGTGGATTCGGCCGTGGTGCGCCTGATTCCCCGGCCCCAGGAAGAACTCACGGCCAAGGACCCGGCCCTGCTGGAAAAGGTGGTGCAGGCCGCCTTCTCCCAGCGGCGCAAGATGCTGCGCAACACCCTCAAGGAACTGGGCGGCGAAGCCTGGCTCGAAGCCCACGGCATCAAGCCCACGGCCCGGGCCGAAGACGTGCCGGTGGCCGATTACATCGCCCTGGCCAACAGCCTGGTCAAGCCCGAAAACTAGGCACCCCGGAAAGGCAGGCGGGATGCGGTTGCCGGGCACGGCATCGCCGGCAGGCCCGTCCTTTCTGCCTCCCAGCCCATCCCCCTGACGACTACTGGCGCCACGCCATTGCCGCCGCGGCGGGCCGCCGGCCAAGCGGGTAAAATGGCGGCCTTGGCTCACCCCCGGTGTTACGGATTCATCCCATGCTACGACTGACCGAAATCAAGCTCCCCCTGGACCACCCCGAAGCGGACCTGCGCAGCGCCGTCTGCCAGCGTCTGGGCATCGCCGACGGGGACCTGCTGGGTTATTCGGTCTATCGCCGCAGCTTCGATGCGCGCAAGAAGTCCGCCATCGTCTTCATCTACGCCATCGACGCCGAAGTGCGCGACGAGGCCGCCGTGCTCAAGCGCCTGGCCGGCGACAAGCACGTCATGCCCTCCCCCGACACCACCTACCGCTTCGTCGCCCGGGCCCCGGCCCAGCTGGCGACGCGGCCCGTGGTCATCGGCACCGGCCCCTGCGGCCTCTTTGCCGGCCTGCTGCTGGCCCAGATGGGCTTCAAGCCCATCATCCTGGAGCGGGGCAAGGCGGTGCGGGAACGCACCAAGGACACCTGGGGCCTGTGGCGCAAGGGCGAGCTGAACCCGGATTCCAACGTGCAGTTCGGCGAGGGCGGCGCCGGCACCTTCTCCGACGGCAAGCTCTACAGCCAGATCAAGGATCCCCAGCACCACGGCCGCAAGGTCCTGGAAGAGTTCGTCAAGGCCGGGGCGCCGGAGGAAATCCTCTACATCAGCAAGCCCCACATCGGCACCTTCCGACTGGTGGGCATGGTGGAGAAGATGCGGGCCAACATCATCGAACTGGGCGGCGAAGTGCGTTTCGGCTGCCGGGTCGAGGAAATCGAGATCGAGCGGGACGCCGCCGGCAACGGCCAGGTGCGCGGCGTGGTGCTGGCCGACGGCGAGCGCATCCCCAGCGACCATGTGGTGCTGGCCGTGGGCCACAGCGCCCGGGACACCTTCCACATGCTCTACGCCAAGGGCGTCTACATCGAGGCCAAGCCCTTCTCCATCGGAGTGCGCATCGAGCATCCCCAGGCCCTCATCGACAAGGCCCGCTTCGGCCCCTTCGCCGGCCACCCCCTGCTCGGCGCCGCCGACTACAAGCTGGTGCACCACTGCAGCAACGGCCGTTCCGCCTACAGCTTCTGCATGTGCCCCGGCGGTACCGTGGTGGCCGCCACCTCGGAGCCGGGCCGGGTGGTGACCAACGGCATGAGCCAGTATTCGCGCAACGAGCGCAACGCCAACAGCGGCATCGTCGTCGGCATCGCGCCGGAGACGGACTACCCGGGCCATCCCCTGGCCGGCATCGACTTCCAGCGCCACTGGGAATCGAAGGCCTTCGAAGCCGGCGGCGGCACCTACGCCGCCCCCGCCCAGCGGGTCGGCGACTTCCTCGCCGGGCGCCCCTCCACCGCCCCGGGCGGGGTCGAGCCCTCCTACACGCCGGGAGTGCACTGGACCGATCTCTCCCAGTGCCTGCCCTCCTACGTGGTGCAGGCCCTGCGCGAAGCCCTGCCGGCCTTCGACAGGCAGATCCGCGGCTTCGCCATGGCCGACGCGGTCATGACCGGGGTCGAGACCCGCACCTCCTCCCCCATCCGCATCAAGCGCGGCGACGACCTGCAGAGCCTCAACACCCGGGGCCTGTACCCGGCCGGCGAAGGCGCCGGCTACGCCGGAGGCATCCTCTCCGCCGGGGTGGACGGCATCAAGGTGGCCGAAGCCGTGGCCCTGGACATGGTGGGCCGGCCCGCCGCCTGAGCGGCCGCGCCCGCCGGCATCCCGCTCACGCGCACGCCATGGGCTTTTTCGACTGGCTGCTCGGCCCCCGCCACAGCGACCTGGCGGACGACGGCCTGCAACAGGCCATCCACCAGGTCATGGCCGGCGTCGATCCGCGCCTGCAGGCCATGCACGGCGCCCGGGAGCGCCTCGCCCCGGCCGTCGCCCACGCCCTCGACTACGCCCGCAGCATCGCCGCCCGCCAGGCCGACTGCATTCCCCTGCAAGCCTCCCGCTGGGCCGCCAGCCCGGTGCTGCGGGCCCTCTTCGCCCGCCCCGAAGACATCACCGCCACCGTGAACGCCAGCCCGGACCTGCGGGAATTCCTCGACAGCGGCGGCGACGGCTGCGGCGACACCATCTACTGCATCGTCGCCGCCACGCCGCAACAGCACACCACCCTGGGCACCGCCCTGGAAGGGGACCTGCTGCGCCGGGACGTGGAGCGGCACAGCATCAGCTTCGGGGACTTCCGCCTGGTGGGCTTTTCCGCCAGCCCCCAGGCCCTGCAGCAGCGCACCCAGGAGATGGTGCTGGAAGCCCTGGTGCTGGACGCCCTGGCCGAAATCACCGCCAGCAAGGCCCGGGGCCGGGCCCTGGAGGCGGAGCACGGCCTGCTGCGGCACCGCCTGGCACTCATGGCCCAGAGCCGGGCCGGCCTCAACGGCCTGGAAGCAGAAGGCGCCCACCACCAGGACGTGGCCCAGCTGCGCCAACAGCTGGCCGACAACGAAGCCGCCCTGGCCGCCGCCCATAGCGGCAGCGGCTGGCTGGAGGCCACCCTGGAACAGTTGCAGGCCCATCTGGCGGCGGCCGAGGAGAGCCTGCCCATCCGCCCCACGGTGCTCTGGCTCGACCCCATGAACCTGATGACGGCACCCCAGGCGACCAATGCCGCCCCCGTGGCCCTGACGGAAATCGCCCGCCCCGGCCGCCCCCTGCGCCTCACCTTCCCTGCCGCCATCCCCCGGGCCGAGGTGGCGCCGCCCCATCTGGATTTCGACTCGGCCCTGCGCCTGCTCTAGGCGCCTGCTGCCGCCTTCCCCATTTTCTGCCGCCACAAAAACAAACAGGGCGCCAGCGGCGCCCTGTCGGGGAAAACGGGAGAGAACCGGCGCAGAAAACTTCCGGCTCGGCCACTCCCGCGGGAAAAGCTCCCTCAGTCCTTCTTCATCGGGCAGGTCTTGATGCCCAGCAGGGTGTAGGCCGGGCACCAGCCCATGAAGCCGGTGGCCAGGGGCACCACGCCGATCCAGGCCCACACCGGGCCGCCCAGGATGGCCCAGGCGATCAGGGCCAGGCCGACGACGATGCGCAGGATTTTGTCGATACCGCCAACGTTTGCTTTCATGCTTGCTGCCTCCAGTGAGTTTTGACCCTCCCAGCATAGCGGGGTCCCGGGCAAGCGTATGTAACCTGGGTCACACACCCGCGAGCGGCGCCCGGAGGCGCCCAGGCCACGGCCGGCCCAGGCGGCCGCCGGCCTTCAGCGGGCGGCGTCGGCCAGGCTCTTGAGGCCGTTGCGGTCCAGGATGCCGATCTGTTCCCGCCCCAGGACCACCAGCCCCTGGGCAGCAAAGCCCTTCAGCAGCCGGCTGACGATTTCCCGCACGCTGCCCAGCTCTTCCGCCAGCTGCTGGTGGGTGGCGTGCAGGGTGTCGCCGTTCTTGGCCAGCAGCAGCTTGGCCAGGCGCTGGTCGAGACGGTGGAAGGCCACCTCCTCCACCAGCTGCATCAGTTCGGCCAGACGCTCGGAAAAGAGGTGGAAGACGAAATCGCGGAAGCGGGCCTGCTCCGCCACCAGCCGGTCGAACACCGGGCTGGGCAGGATCAGCAGGGTGATGGGCGTTTCCGCCTCGCCCCGGGCGGTATAGGGCGCATGGCCCAGGAGACAGCTGGAGGTGATGATGCAGGATTCCCCCGGCTCCACCCGGTAGAGCAGCATTTCCCGGCCGCTGGCGGCGGTCTTCACCACCTTGATGCTGCCTTCCAGCAGCAGGGGGAAGCCCTGGCAGGGCTGGCGCTCGGCGAACAGCTGGGTACCGGCGGGCAGCCGCAGCAGGGCCTCGGGCCGGCACAGGGCGGCCAGCTGGTCTGCCGGCAGGGCCGCCAGGGAGGGATAGAGGGCCAGCAGGCCGGCGGAGGTCAGTTCCATGGTCGGGCGCGGTCCGGTTGGGGCTTCAGGCGACGGGGCCGATTTCGGCGATGGCCGGGGCGTGGTCCGACGGGCGTTCCCAGGTGCGGGGCTCCTTGTCGATGCGCCCGGCGCTGCAGGCCGCCGCCAGGGGGGCGGAGAGCAGCAGGTGGTCGATGCGCAGGCCCAGGTTGCGGCGGAAGCCGCCCATGCGGTAATCCCACCAGGAGAAGGTGGCCGGCGGCTGCTCGAAGAGGCGGAAACTGTCGCTCAGGCCCAGGCCCAGCAGGCGCTGCCAGGCGGCCCGCTCCGGCTCGGAGCAGAGGATCTTGCCTGCCCAGGCCTGGGGGTCGTGCACGTCCGCATCGGCCGGGGCGATATTGAAGTCGCCGGCCAGCACCAGTCGGGGATGGGCGGCCAGTTCCTCGGCCAGCCACTTTTCCAGGGCTGCCAGCCATTCCAGCTTGTAGGCGTACTTGTCGCTACCCACTTCCTGGCCGTTGGGGAAATAGGCGCAGATCACCCGCACACCATCAACCGTGGCGGCGATGAGGCGCTTCTGGGGATCGTCGTAATGGGGATTACCCCGCTGCACCTCGGCCAGGGGCTGGCGCGAAAGCAGGGCGACGCCGTTGTAGGTCTTCTGGCCGGAAAAGGCGACCTGGTAGCCGGCGGCCTCGATCTCGGCCTGGGGGAAATTGTGGTCCTCCAGCTTGGTTTCCTGCAGGCAGACCACATCGGGGGCCTCCTTGGCCAGCCACTCCAGCAGATGGGGCAGGCGGACCTTGAGGGAATTGACGTTCCAGGTGGCAAACTTCATCGACAACTATTTCTCCAGGGCGCCCCGGGGCTTGAAACCGTAGGGGGCCGTCTTGGGGTAGCCGGCCAGGTCCAGCAGATTGTTCCAGGCGGCGCTGTCTACGCCCCGGGTGGTCTGCTTGCCGACCATGAGAATGGGCACGACCGGCTCGCTGCCGGCCACGCGCTTGAGTTCTTCGTAATCCTCCGGGGTGGCGATCATCTTCTCGCGGAAGGGAACGCCCCGGGCGTTGAGCAGGTCCCGCCCCAGGCGGCAGGTCTCGACGCAGTCGCTGCTGGTGTACAGCACCACCGGGAAATTCTCCACGGCGCGGCGGGTGGCGTAGGGCAGGCTGCCCTCTTCCCCTTCGGCGGCAGCGCCCAGCTGCTTCTTGCTCACCTGCTTGACCCCGGCGGGGGGCGGCTTGTCGGAAAAGACCGTCTGGCCGGTCTGGGGGTCGATCCAGCGGTAGGTGGTCTGGGCCTGGGCGGCACCCCAGGCCAGGCAGCCGACGAGCAGGGACAGCAGCAGTTTCATGGCAAAAATCTCCCGACAGCGGTGTTGGGCCGGATTACGCGGGGATCATACCATTGTGCCGCAACAGGGCATCCACGCTGGGTTCCCGGCCGCGGAAGGCCTTGAAGGAGTCGATCGCCGGGCGGGAACCGCCGACGGAGAGGATCTCGTCCAGGAAGCGCTTGCCAGTGGCCCCGTCGAAGGGATTGCCGGCCTCCTCGAAGGCGGCGTAGACATCGGCCGACAGCACCTCGGCCCACTTGTAGCTGAAGTAGCCCGCCGCGTAGCCGCCGGCGAAGATGTGGCCGAAGCTGTTGGGGAAGCGGTGCCAGGCAGGGGGAATCAGCACCGCCACTTCCCGGCGCACCTCGTTCAGCACGTCCAGCACGGTCTGCTCGCCCTTGGGGTCGAAGCCGTGGTGGATGCGCAGGTCGAAGAGGGAGAATTCCAGCTGGCGCACGGTCATGAGGCCGCTGTGGAAGTTCTTGGCCGCCAGCATCTTGTCGTAGAGGGCCCGGGGCAACGGCTCGCCGGAATCCACGTGGCCGGTCATGCCCTGCAGCACTTCCCACTCCCAGCAGTAGTTCTCCATGAACTGGGAGGGCAGTTCCACCGCATCCCACTCGACGCCGTGGATGCCGGAGACGCCCAGCTCCTCCACCCGGGTCAGCAGGTGGTGCAGGCCGTGGCCGGTCTCGTGGAAGAGGGTGATGACGTCGTCGTGGCTGAAGGTGGCGGGCTTGTTCCCCACCGGAGCGGGGAAGTTGCAGTTGAGGTAGGCCACCGGGGTCTGGATGCCGGCAGCGGTGGCGCGGCGGGTGATGGCTTCGTCCATCCAGGCGCCGCCCCGCTTGGTTTCCCGGGCGTAGAGGTCCAGGTAGAACTGGCCCACCAGCTCGCCGGCAGCGGTCTCGATGCGGAAGAAACGCACGTCCGGATGCCACACGGGGGCCGCGTCGGGCTTCAGCTTGACGTTGAAGAGGGACTCGATGACCTTGAACAGGCCGCCCAGCACCTTGGGTTCGGGGAAATACTGCTTCACCTCCTCGTCGGAGAAGGAGTAGCGGGCCTGCTTGAGCTTTTCCGAAGCCCAGCCGATGTCCCAGGGTTCCAGTTCGTCCATGCCCAGTTCGGCCTTGGCGAAGGCCTTCAGCTCGGCCAGGTCCTTCTCGGCGAAAGGCTTGGCCTTCACCGCCAGGTCGTTGAGGAAGGCCAGCACCTGTTCCGGACTGTCGGCCATCTTGGGCACCAGGGAAACCTGGGCGAAGGTGTCGAAGCCCAGCATCTTGGCCTCTTCGGCCCGCAGTTCCAGGATGCGGCGGATCAGGGGGGTGTTGTCCCACTCGGCCTTGCTGCTGCCGTCGGTGAACTCGGCGGCCCGGGTGGCGTAGGCCCGGTACATGGCCTGGCGCAGGCGGCGGCTCTCGGCGTACTGCATCACCGGCATGTAGGAGGGGGCGTGCAGGGTGAATTTCCAGCCGGCCTTGCCCTCCCCGCTCTTTCCGTCCCTCTCGGCGGCGGCCCGGGCGGCGGCCTGCACGTCTTCCGGCAGGCCCGCCAGTTCGGCCTCGTCGGTCACGAATTCGGCGAAGGCGTTGGTGGCGTCCAGCAGGTTTTCCGAGAACTTGGCGGAGAGGCTGGCCAGTTCTTCCTGGATGGCCTGGAAGCGGGGCTTCTGCGCTTCCGGCAGCTCGGCGCCGGAAAGGCGGAAGTCGCGGATCTCGTTGTGCAGGATTCTCTTGCGGGCCGGGGAAAGGCCGGCGAATTCGGGAGAGGCGGCCAGGGCCTTGTACTTCTCGAAAAGGGCCAGGTTCTGGCCCAGTTCGCTGAAGAAGCGGGTCACCTCCGGCAGCAGATCGTTGTAGGCCTCGCGCCATTCGGGCACGTCATTGACGCCGTGCAGGTGGCCGACGATGCCCCAGGCCCAGGAGAGGTGCTCGATGCCGTCGTTGAGGGGCGCCGCGAAATCGTCCCAGGTGGCCGGCACGGCGGCGGCGGTGAGGCGCGCCACCAGGGCCCGGCTGTCGGCCAGCAGCTGCTCGATGGCGGGCCGCACGTGGGCCGGCTCGATGCGGTCGAAGGGCGGCAGCACGGCACGGGGCTGGCCGACGGTGGCAAGAAGGGGATTGGCGCTCATGGGCTGTTCTCTGGAGATGTTATCGGTAGGGGCAACAAAAACGGGCGGCCTGGGCCGCCCGTGGGCTGGCGCTGAAACTGGACGTCTGTTCTTGCAGATGGGGTCTGGCGCCTATTCTACAAGGTCCGCGTAGGCATGCCAGGTGGCGTGGCCCAGCAGGGGCATGATCAGCACCAGACCGGCCATCAGGGTGACGAAGCCGAACAGGGTCAGGCTGACGATGAGGAAGGACCACAGCAGCATGGCCGGCAGATTGGTCGCCACCACGTTGATGCTGGTGGCCATGGCGTGGTGCACCTCCACCTCCCGGTCCAGCAGCAGGGGCGCCGTCACCACCGAGAGCAGGAAGGTCACCGCGGCCAGGGTGGCGCCGCTGAGGGTCCAGATGGCGGCCAGGTTGGGGTGGCGGCCGGAGAGGAAGATTTCCCGGGCCAGTTCCTCGAAGCCCCAGATCCACTCGCTGCCCAGCAGATAGGCCACCAGGGCCGTGGTCAGCTGGGCCCAGATGAAGTAGATGGCGGCCAGGAAGAGGCCGTAGAGGGCCAGGGGGCGCCAGCGGGCGGCCAGGGAATGGGCCACGGCGGCGGCGTCGAGCCGGTCGCCGCCGGCGATGCGGCGGCTGATCTCGTAGAAGCCCACGGCCAGCAGAGGCCCTACCAAGAGGAAGCCGGAGACGGCCGCCAGCAGCAGTTCGGGCCGGCCCTGGGCCAGGGCGAAGATGCACAGGCCGCCGATGGCGAACAGGGCACCCAGGGAGAGGCTCAGGGCGGGCCGCCGGGAGAGGTCCCGCAGGCCGCCGGCCAGCCAGTGGAAGGGACGGGACCAGGCCACGTGGCGCACCCGGGGCAGGTCGTGATGAACGGGGGAGTGCAGGATGTCCATGATGATCTCCTTCTCAGGGTTGGAGCGGGGACATGGGTTGGACCGCAACTGCCCGTCCGGGTTTCCGGCCGGCAAAAACAAAAGGGGCGGGAGAATCTCCCGCCCCTTTTGGGGAAGCCCAGGCCGACCGGCACAAGCGGTGCGGCCCGCGGCAGTCCGGCCCGATCAGGCCATGGTCTGGCCGGTAAGGCGCTCGTAGGCTTCGCGATACTTGGCGGCGGTCTTTTCGATGACCTCGGCCGGCAGCTGCGGACCGGGAGCCTTCTTGTCCCACCAGGTCAGGGTTTCCAGGTGGTCGCGGACGAACTGCTTGTCGAAGCTGGGGGGGCTGATGCCTTCGGCGTAGCCGTCGGCGGGCCAGAAGCGGGAGGAATCGGGGGTCAGGGCCTCGTCGATGAGGTGCAGGGTGCCGGCTTTGTCGATGCCGAACTCGAACTTGGTGTCGGCGATGATGATGCCCCGGGTGCGGGCATAGGCGGAAGCCTCGGAGTACAGGGCGATGGCGGCGTTCTTCGCTTCCTCGGCCAGCTGGGCGCCGGTCTTGCCGGTGCCCGCCAGGTCGGCGGCCAGGTGCTCGGCGCAGCGCACCTTGGATTCCTCGTAGGAGATGTTGATGTCGTGGTCGCCCACGTCGGCCTTGGTGGCCGGGGTGAAGATGGGCTCGGGCAGCTTGGCCGCCATCTGCAGGCCGGCGGGCAGCTGGATGCCGCAGACGGCGCCGGTGGCCTGGTAGTCCTTCCAGCCGGAACCGATCAGGTAGCCGCGCACCACGGCCTCGATGGGCAGGGGCTTCAAGCGCTTCACCACCAGGGCGCGGCCTTCCACCTGGGACCGCTCTTCGGGCTTGACCACGGATTCGGGGGCGATGCCGGAGAGCTGGCTGGGCAGGATGTGGCCCAGCTTCTCGAACCAGAAATTGGCCACCTGGGTCAGCACCTTGCCCTTGTCGGGGATGGGGTCCGGCAGGATCACGTCGAAGGCGGAGAGCCGGTCGGTGGTGACGATCAGCAGGTGGTCGGCATCGACGGAATAGATGTCGCGCACCTTGCCCCGGGCGACGAGGGGCAGGCTGGTGATGGTGGATTCAAAAAGGGGAGCGGTCACGGCAGGGTCCCGAAAAAGAGGGGAAAAAACGGATTATAAAGGATCAGTGGCCTTCGCCCTGCTCCAGCTCCTCGGCAGCCAGGGCGCGGCGCATGCGGCGGATGCTGACGGCGACGACGGCGGCGATGAGGGGGATGGAGACGGCGGAGGCGATTTCCGGCGACAGGTGGGGCAGCACGGTCTTGGACAGGCCCTTGGCCAGGTAGCTGACCAGCTGGGAGGCGTAGTAGGTGATGGCCACCACGGACAGGCCTTCCACCGTTTCCTGCAGGCGCAGCTGCAGCTTGGCGCGGCGGTTCATCTGCCCCAGCAGCTGCTGGTTCTGGCGCTCCAGTTCGATATCGACCCGGGTGCGCAGCAGGGCGCTCTTGCGCGCGATGCGGGTGGACAGGTCGGTCTGGCGCCGGGCCACGGAAAGACAGGTGTTGATGGCCGGGGCCAGGCGCCGGTCCATGAATTCGGAAATGGGGGGGAAGCCGTTGAGGCGGTGTTCCCGCAGTTCCCGCACCCGCTGCTGCACCAGGGCGTAGTAGGCCTCGGCGGCGCCGAAGCGGAAGGCGGTGCGGGTCACCGAGCGTTCGATCTCCGCCGCCAGCCGGGTCAGGCGGGCCAGGAGCAGGCGCTCGTCCTCGGGGCCGCGGGCCTCGCCCATGCGGTCCATGAGGTCGGCCACCTCGCCCTCGGCCCGGGCCAGCAGGCGGCTCACCTCCTTGGCCACCGGGAAGGCCAGCAGGGCCATCATGCGGTAGGTCTCGATCTCCAGCAGGCGCTGCACCGTGCGCCCGGCCTGGCGGTGGCGCAGGCGCTCGTCCAGCACCAGGAAACGGCTCCAGCCGTCGTGCAGCTGGAAATCGGAGGCGACCCAGGCGGCACCGTCAGCCACCGTGGTGGCGACCCAGGAGTCGCCGGAGCGGTGCAGGTCGGCCAGCAGCTCTTCCGGGTCCAGGTCGGCGGCGGAGCGGAATTCCACATGGGTGGCCACCATCACCGAGCCGGGCAGGCCCGCCAGCCAGTCCGCCGGCAGGGCGGAGATGGCGGTGGTGTCGGGGGCGTCGCCGGGTTCCCGGGCGAGGAAGAAGGTGTAGCCGGAAAATTCGTTGTGCCGCTCCCACTTGAGGCGCAGGCGGCCCGCGTCCATGACCCAGTGGTCGCCCTGGATGACGGGGCAGAGATTGGCCCCCAGGGCGGCGCAGAGGCGCTGCAGATGGGCTTCTTCGGCCGCTGCCTCGGTGCCTTCGTGCAGCACCGCCAGGTAGCTGATCCACTCCGGCCCTTCCAGGGCCATGGGCGGGCGGGCATGGACCTCGTCATTGAGGCGCTGGCGCAGCGGGTGTTCGGCGAGGGGCAGGGTCATGGCGGATAAAAATAAAAGGGCGCCGGAGAAGTATCCGGCGCCTGGCAGCGGTTGGGAAGGCGGACCGCCTTACTTGACGATCTGGTTCAGCTCGCCCTTCTTGTAGCGCTCGGCCATCTTCTCCAGGGAGATGGGCTTGATCTGGCCGGCCCGGCCTTCGCAGCCGAAGGCCTGGTAGCGGGCGACGCAGATTTTCTTGGCGGCTTCCCGGGCGGGCTTGAGGAAGTCGCGGGGATCGAACTTGGAGGGGTTCTCGAACAGGTAGCGACGCACGGCGCCGGTCATGGCCAGGCGGATGTCGGTGTCGATGTTCACCTTGCGCACGCCGTGCTTGATGCCGTTCACGATCTCTTCCACGGGCACGCCGTAGGTTTCCTTCATGTCGCCGCCGAATTCCCGGATCTCGGCCAGCAGATCCTGGGGCACGGAGGAGGAGCCGTGCATCACCAGGTGGGTGTTGGGGATGCGGGCGTGGATTTCCTTGATGCGGTCGATGGCCAGGATGTCGCCGGTGGGCTTCTTGGTGAACTTGTAGGCGCCGTGGCTGGTGCCGATGGCGATGGCCAGGGCGTCGCAGTTGGTGCGGGCGACGAAGTCGGCGGCCTGGTCCGGATCGGTGAGCAGGTCTTCCCGGGTCATGTGGCCTTCGGCGCCGTGGCCGTCTTCCTTGTCGGCCTTCATGGTTTCCAGGGAACCGAGCACGCCCAGTTCGGCCTCGACGGAGACGCCGATGGCGTGGGAGAACTTCACCACTTCCTGGGTCACGGCCACGTTGTAGTCGTAGGAGGCGACGCTCTTGCCGTCTTCCTGCAGGGAGCCGTCCATCATCACGGAGGAGAAGCCGGACTTGATGGCGGCCATACAGACGGCGGGGGACTGGCCGTGGTCCTGGTGCATCACCACGGGAATGTGGGGATAGGCTTCCAGGGCGGCGAGGATCTGGTGGCGCAGGAAGGCTTCGCCGGCGTATTTGCGGGCACCGGCGGAGGCCTGCATGATCACCGGGGCGTTCAGTTCATTGGCGGCCTCCATGATGGCCCAGACCTGTTCCATGTTGTTCACGTTGAAGGCGGGCAGACCGTAGCCGTTCTCGGCGGCGTGGTCCAGGAGCTGGCGCATGGATACGATGGGCATGGTGTTCCTCCAATGGGCAATGCGGTTTGTTCTGGCGTGATCGGCGCCCGCTGTCGTGGCGCTCGGGAAAGACCGTGATTTTATCGTGGCTTTGCCCCCCGGGCGAGTACTGCGACCACCGGGCAGCAAAAGAAAGACAAAGGCCGCGACCAGGGCGCCGGAGACGCCCAAACCACGGCCCTCTTCAGGCAGGCATGCCTAGAAGCGGCGTTTTTCCTGGGCCCTGGCCTGGTGCTCGCTGAGGACCTGGCGCAGCTCCTCCTCCACCGGCTTTTCCCACTGGCCGTCGTACACCAGGTCGGCCAGGGGCAGGCGCTGGCGCCAGCCGGCGCTTTCCAGCTCCGGCTTTTCCTTGAAGTGGCTGACGTAGCCCAGACACAGGTAGGCCACCGGGATGATGCGCGGCGGCAGGCCCAGGATGTCGCGCAGGGCCTGCTGGTGGAAGATGGAGACCCAGCCCACCCCCAGGCCTTCGCTGCGGGCCGCCAGCCACAGGTTCTGCACGGCGCAGACGCTGGAATAGAGGTCCATGGCCTTGATGTGGGTGCGGCCGATGACCACCGGGCCGGCCCGGTCCCGGTCGCAGGTGATGAGCAGGTTGATGGGCGCTTCCCGGATGCCCTCCAGCTTCAGTTCCTTGTAGATGGCCTGGCGCTCGCCCTCGAATTTCTCCGCCGCCTCCTGGTTGGCCTGCTGGAAGGCGGCGTGGATGCGGGCCTTGGTCTCCGCCTCCCGCACCAGGAGGAAACTCCAGGGCTGCATGTAGCCGACGGAAGGGGCGAAATGGGCGGCGGTGAGGACCCGGGCCAGCACCTCCTGGGGCACCGGGTCGGGCAGGAACTGGCCGCGCACGTCGCGGCGGGAGAAGATGGCGTGGTAGATGGCGTCCCGGGCGGCGTCGGAGAACTCGTGTTCGTTCTGGTAGCCGGCGAGGGAGATGACTTTGTTGACGGTGGGGTCGGTCTTCATGGAGTCCCCTTCAGAAGATCGGTGGCGGCGCGCCTGGCCGTGCGTGCCGGAAAGGGTCTCCTGGCCGGTCTTCTGACTCGGGATCACTCTGCGCCGGCGCCTTCCCGATCCGCGGATCAGTGGCATCTGCCGGCCCAGTCCCCCTCACAGCGTTGGGCACGTCGCGGAATGGGCGGCCCCAAGGCCTGCCGCACCGCGTTCCCGATTCTCCCTTGCGGGCACCCGGAGACGATTCGCCCCGGCGGACCGGGGCGACGGGAATTTTAACAGAGCCGGCGGATTCAGGCCCGAGGCCCGCGAGGGCCCTATCAGGCCCGCAGGGGCGGCATCTGGTGCTCGCCGACGCGGACGATCTTCAGGGTGTTGGTGCCCCCCGGGGTGCCGATGGGCTCGCCGATGGTCAGCACGATAAGGTCGCCCTTGGCCACGGCGCCGTTCTGCATCAGCAGCTGCTCGGCTTCGTAGAGCAGCACGTCCCGGTCCGAATGCTGCTGGCTCATGAGCAGGGGCGTCACTTCCCGGTAGAGGGACATCTTGGTCTGGGCCTCCGCATCCGGCGTCAGGGCATAGACCGGCACGCCGCAGTTGAGGCGGCTCATCCACAGGGCGGTGGAACCGGATTGCGACAGGGCGGCGATGGCCTTCACCTTGAGGTGGTGGGCGGTCCAGATGGCGGCCATGGCCACGGACTGGTCGATGCGGGTGAACACCCGGTCGAGGAATTCCCGGTCCAGGGTCACCTCGGCGGAACGCTCGGCCTCGATGCAGACCCGGGCCATGGATTCCACGGTTTCCACCGGATAGCGGCCGCTGGCGGTCTCGGCGGAAAGCATCACCGCGTCGGTGCCGTCCAGCACCGCATTGGCCACGTCGGACACTTCGGCCCGGGTCGGCACCGGCGACTGGATCATGGATTCCATCATCTGGGTGGCGGTGATGGCCAGCTTGTTCTTCTCCCGGGCGTGGCGAATCATCTTCTTCTGCAGGGCCGGCACGGCGGCATCGCCCACTTCCACGGCCAGGTCGCCCCGGGCCACCATGACGCCGTCGGAGGCGTCAAGGATTTCATCCAGGGCCGCCACGGCCTCGGTGCGCTCGATCTTGGCGATGGTCAGGGCGCGGCTGCCGGCGGCCCGCATCAGCTGGCGCGCCATGTACATGTCGGCGGCGCTCTTGGGGAAGGAGACGGCGATGTAATCGACGCCGATCTGGGCCGCCGTCTTGATGTCGTCCATGTCCTTGGCAGTCAGGGCCGGGGCGGAAAGGCCGCCGCCCTGGCGGTTGATGCCCTTGTTGTTGGACAGCTCGCCGGCGTGGCGCACCACGGTGTGGATTTCGGCACCGATCACCCGCTCCACGTCGAGCACGATGCGGCCGTCGTCCAGCAGCAGCACGGCGCCGGGCTCCACGTCCCGGGGCAGGTCCTTGTAGTCCAGGCCGACCCGCTCCTGGTTGCCCAGGGCACAGTTGGCGTCGAGGATGAACTTGTCGCCCTTCTCCAGCTGGATCTTGCCGTTCTCGAATTTGCCGACGCGGATCTTCGGCCCCTGCAGGTCACCCAGGATGCCCACCGGCCGCCCCACCTTGGCGGAAATCTCGCGCACGGTGCGGGCCCGGGCCATGTGGTCCTCGGCGGTGCCGTGGGAGAAGTTCATGCGCACCACGTCCACGCCGGCGCGGATCAGGCGCTCCAGGGTGACGGGATCGGTGGAAGCGGGGCCGAGGGTGGCGACGATCTTGGTATGGCGGGCCATGGCGGGTTCCTGTTGTTGGTCTGTCCGGCCATTCTAGCGCAGCCTCCCCGCCGTCGCTGGCCCCCAGGCCATTTCCCGGCGCCGGGGCGCTTCAATAGTAGGCCTCGATGGCCGCCAGCGATTGGGCGTAGGTGTGGCGGATCTGGGCCGGCTCGTAGCGGTGCTCCCGGCCCACCGGGCAGGCCAGCCGGGCCAGGCAGGTATGGCGGCAGGGCGAGGCGGGCTGCCGGCGCCAGGCGACGCAGGCGGCCAGGTCGAAACGGCCGCCAGCCAGGGCGCCGGCCGGACAGGCCTCGATGCAGACCCGGGGCGCGCAGCTGGCACAGGGCGAGGCTTCCTGCAGGGGCGGCGTCGGCGGGAAGTCGCTGTCCGCCAGCAGGGCCGCCCGGTAGGCATACCAGGAGCCCCACTGCTGCCGCACCCCGACCATGAAGGGCGAGGGATGGTGCCAGCCCGCCAGCCGCCCCAGCTGCTGCAGCCCCACCGGCGCATCGCCGGGATAGAGCAGGTGGAAGTCCCGGCCGGGACAGACGGCGGCAAACCAGCGGCCCACGCTGGCAATGGTGAAATCGTCGATGGGATGGTCCGAATCCAGCCCGGCGGCCTGCACCGCCTGCCACAGGCGGCGGCCGCCGTGGCCCAGCAGGATCAGCTGGCGCCGGCCGTGGCCCGGGGCGGCCCGCTCCAGGACGGCGGCAACCTCCACCGGCAGGGCCGCCACGTCAAAGACGGCCTGCAGGTTGAGGCCGGCCTCATGCAGCAGACTGGCGTCGAACGGCTGGCGCGGGGAGACCATCGCCCGCCGCCTCAGTGGGAAACGCCGTCCCGCTGCACCACCTTGAGGAAGGTCAGCCAGATGATGCGGCAATCGAAGGCGAGGGAGCGCCGGCGCAGGTATTCCGCATCCAGGGCCACCTTCTGGGGAATGGGCAGCTCGTCCCGCCCGTTCACCTGGGCCCAGCCGGTAAGGCCGGGCACCAGCTCATGCACGCCGGCCTCGGTGCGCAGGGCGATCAGGTCGTCCTGGTTGTACAGGGCCGGCCGGGGACCGACGAAACTCATGTCGCCCTTGAGGATGCTCCACAGCTGGGGCAGCTCGTCCAGGCTGGACTTGCGCAGGAAGGAGCCCACCGGCGTCAGGTAGGCCTTGGGGTCCGTCAGCAGATGGGTGGCCACCGCCGGCGTGCCCACCCGCATGCTGCGGAACTTGGGCATCTTGAAGATGCGGTTGTGCCGCCCCACCCGGTCGCTCCAGTAAAGCACCGGCCCGGGGGAGGTGAAACGCACCAGCAGGGACACCAGCAGCAGGGGCAGCAACAGCACGGCCAGGGCCAGCAGGCCGAGCAGGAGGTCGAACAGGCGCTTCACGGATGCATTCCTTTATCCAGCTGGGTTTGATAGTAGTCGAGCCAGGCCGCCGTCACCGTGCGGCTGCTGAAATCGCCCTCCGCCCGTGCCCGGGCCTGCCGGCCCAGGGTCTGGCGCCGCTCGTCGTCGGTGGCCAGCCGCACCATGGCGGCGGCCAGGGCCTCCACCTGCCCGACGGCCACCAGTTCGCCGCTGACCCCATCCGCCACCGCGTCGATGACGCCGTCGATGCGATAGGCCAGCGCCGGAATGCCGCAGGCGGCCCCCTCGATGATGACGGAGCCGAAGCCTTCCCGGTAGCTGGGCAGGACCAGCACATCGGCCGCCGCCATGAAGCGCTCGGGCGTCGGCGTGGCGCCAAGCCAGCGGATGGGGGCCGGGCAATCGGCAGCGGCCTGCTGCAAGGCTGGCAGCAGGCCCTCCTCGTTGGGCCCGACCACCCACAGTTCCATGCCGGGCGCCGACCGGGCGGCCTGGGCGAAAGCCCTGACCAGGTCGAACACGCCCTTGTCCCGGGCCAGACGGCCGACGAAGAGAAAGACGCAGGCAGCCGGCTGGCAACCGACCTCCTGGCGCAAGGCGATGCGGAATGCCCCGTCCGGATGGAAACGCTGCAGGTCCACACCGGCGATGGAGCCGGCGCCGAGCATGCCGATGCCGTCGCCACTGACCACTCCCTCATCGCGCAACAGCCGGCATTGAGAGGCGCTGTCGGCGAAGACCCGGGAAGCCAGCAGAACGATCAGGCGGTCCATGGCCTTAAGCAGACGGCGCCCCAGTCCCTGCCGGGTGGCCCAGACCTGTCCGGTGAAGGTGTGCCAGCGATGCGGCACCCGTGCCAGGAAACCGGCCAGCATGGCCAGCAGCCCGGCCTTGGGCGTGATGCTGTGGATGACGGCGGGCCGCACCTGGCGCACTACGGCCAGCAACTGCAACAGGGTACGCAAGTCGTCCCAGGGTGCGATCTTGCGCACGAAGGGAATGTGCCGGACCTCCACCTGTCGGGCCAGGGCCGGCAGCAGTTCATAGGCCTGGAGATTGACGCACAGGGTGATGCGGTAATGCCGGGCCAGAGTCTCCAGATGAGTGGCCAGGAAGGCATTGACGGCAAAGGGAGTGGTGGCCACGAACATGATGGCGGGCTTGGCCGCCCGGCCATCGCCAGCCGGATCAGGCAGGTTCATCGCCCTCCCCTCCAGGTGCGGCCTTGCCGCCCCCTTGTTTGAGCGCCTGGATCAGACGCTCCCATTCACGGCGCTCGCCCTCCGGTGCCGCAGCCCCCCAGTGGACCTCGGCCCCGGGCCGCAGGCAATGGCCGAGTTCGCGCCAGGAGTCCCTTGCGACGCGGGCTGCCGCCGTGACACAGCACAGCAGGGCACTGCCCCATTGCCCCTGCCGGGAGAAGTACCCGAGCTGGGCCCGCAGCAGGGCCACCCGGGTCTTCCACAGCTTGAGCCAGGGAGTGTGGCTGCGCACCCGATAGGCCAGCAGACGTTCCGGCAGCGTGTGGTAACGGCTCTGCCGGTGGGCCCGCAGCAGCAGTTCGTTGTCTTCGCAGCAATAGGGACCCGGGTCCTGGTAAGGATGACGGCGGAACCACTCGATACGCCCCATCCAGGTCGGGTGGGGCATGGGGAAGCCCTGCCAGGGACGACGGCAGATGCTGTCGTGGTCGGTGGCCGCCGGCAGGGTGCCGTTCAGGCGCTCCGACTCGTCCATGGTGATGCACTCGGCCGCCAGCAGGTCCACTTCGGGATGGGCCTCGAGAAAAGCCACCTGGCGGGCAAAGCGCTGCGGATGGCAGAGGTCGTCGTGATCCATGCGGGCGAAGTAGCGCCCCCGGGCCAGAGTGACCGCCTGGTTGAGGCGGCCGGAGAGACCCCGGTTATGGCCGTCCCGCACGACGATGATGCGGGGGTCGGCAAGAAAGGGCAGACGGTCGATGGCGCCATCCTTCGAACCGTCGTCGAGGATCAGCAGTTCCCAGTCGGTGAAGGACTGATTGACGACGGAGCGTACGGAGGCTTCCAGCACGGCACCGCCATTGAAGACGGAAAGGGCCACCGTCACCAGCGGCGGCTGAACCTGGGGATTTGTCATAGCTTTTCCGGAGCGGGGGCCGGCCCCTCGCTCCCCATCATGTCGTTTTCCCCGGCCAGCACCGCCAGCAGCTGCCTGGCGACGGGCTCGGGGTGGTAGATATCCCGGGCGGCCTGGCGCCCGGCACGGCTCAGGGCCTGCCACTGGGCCTCGTCCTGCTCCAGGGCGTCGATCCGGGCGGCCATTTCGCGCCAGTCGGTGACCGCCATGCCGCCAGGCATGCCGGCAATGCAGCCGGTGCTGCGGGCGACGAAGGGCGTGCCAAGGGCGCTGGCGTCGAGCAGCACCAGGGGCTGGCATTCGGTATGGGAACCGGAGAGCAGCAGCCGGGCCCGGCCATATTCCGCCACCAGGGCATCACCGGACACCCCTTCGTGAAAGACCACGCAGCCGGGGTCGAGTCCCAACTCCCGGACCAGGCTGTGCAACGTCTCGCTGTAGGCCGAGTGCTGCTGACCGAAGAGATGGAGGGGAATCCGGTTGCGGGCCCCGGATGCGGCGTAGGCCCGCAGGACGAAATCAAAGCCCTTCTGCCATTGGTAGGAGCCCACCGCCAGCAGGCGGTCCCGCTGTTCCAGAGCGGTCGGTTCCACCGCCAGGGCTTTCACCGCCGCGGGAGAGAGGCTGTTGGGCACGACCCGCAGCGGCACACCGCAACGCCGGGCCAGCCCCAGGTCGTCGAAGCGGGAATCCGTACCGCCGCCGGCCAGGAACAGGACGCCATCCAGCCGCCGCATAAAGCGCGACAGACGCCACCAGTAGGGCCGCCAGGCCAGATAGCGGAGCAAAGAGCGCAGGGGCTGGTGTGCAAAGAAGACGTTGGTGGAAATGCAATGGCTATAGACGAACTTGCGCCCGGCGATCCGGTCGAGGTGGCGCAGGGCCAGATCGGTCGCCCAGTTCTGCCAGGCGTTGAGCAGCACCACATCCCAACCGGGCTGCTGCAGGAAATCCACATAGCTCCCCATATCGCCGCGGATCGGCTGCAGCCAGGAGGAAGCACCGGTGACGGCAAAGGTCTCGATGCGGACGCCCCATTCGTCCCGACGGCTGCCACGGACATCGCCGCCGGTTGCCACCACCACCTCATGGCCGGCCCTGGCCAGGGCGGCCGCCTGCTGGGCCGTGGCATTACCCAGGCCGCTGTTGAAGGGTGGATAGGTGGGGCTGGTCAGGAGAATGCGCATGGGACGGTCACCGACGTTCCCAGCTTGGCGGCAGCAGGTCCCGGGCATCCTTGTCGGAAGTCAGGAACCAGCGGGATGGGGCAATGACCCGCTTTCCCGCAGCCTGGCCCAGCCAGGCGCCCCACCAGCTGAGGGAACTGTTGGCAATGACGAAATGCTGGCAGGCAGCCATCAGGGCCAGGTCGAAATGGGCCTCGGCAGGACCATTCACATCCACCACGGTCATCGGACAGGGGAAGGCCAGGGAGCCTCTCACCCACTCGGGATCGTCGGAGAAGACAAAGCAGTGGGGACGGGCCAGGGATGCGCTCAACTCCGCCACACCCTGCTGGTAGTAATCCACCGGGCAGACGCCATGCACCTTGGCCGCCACGGGATTGCTCAGGTAGTCGCCGCGACGAACGTGCACACAGATGGCATCGCTATTGCCGATGGCCGCCAGGATCGGCTGGCAGGAGGCGGGCAAGGGCTGGCGCAGGGAAAAGTCCTGCAACAGCGGCTCCCGCAGTTCCCGGAAGTAGCGCTCGCTCTGCCAGTAGCCCTCCAGGAAAACCGGGGCAGCCAAGGCAGCAAAGGCCGGCACGTAATGAAAATGGGGTTCCCGGAACACCGGCGCCCCCATGATCCGGGGCGCCCAGCGACGGCTCAGGCGGGACAACTGGGCCTGCATGGCCGGAGGCAATCGGGGCCAGGCCCGCTCCAGGCTGGCGGCGATGTGGAAAGGCGCCAGGGCAAAGTGCCGGTCGCCACGCCCCTGGAACCAGGACAAGTCCAGAGACAGGGGGTGCCCGAGGCGATGGGCCAGGGCCCGGCCGGCCGCATACTGGAACATCTGGTTGCCCAGGCCACCGGAGAGGCCGACCACCACCGGCTGCATTGCCTCAGCCATGCCGTAGCCCACCCACCAGGCCCTTGCCCCAGCGATACAGGCCGGCGACTGCATTGACCGCGAAATAACGCCACCCCAGACGCTGCCGTCGCACCTGATCCAGTTCCGCCTGGGAGCGGGCCACGTTGCCGGAAGCGCCACCGCGCTGATGCATGGCCGTGACGACGGGCAGCACATGGAACTTCTGTCCCGCCAGATGGGCCCGCAGGAAGAAATCGTAATCGGAGACGATGCGAAGGTCTTCACGGAACGGCCAGCGCAGCAACAGGTCCCGTGCCACGAAGGAAGACGGGTGGGGGATGGTGTTGAAAAAGGGCAGCCGGCGCGGGACAGCCACCAGCACTTCGCTGGGTGAGCGGGCATCTCCCACCAGGGTGGTGGCGCAGACAATGCCGTGCCGCCCTTCCGCCAGTGCAGCCATGACATCGGGAAAACCATCGGCTACCAGTTCGTCGTCGCCGTTGATAAAGAGGATGTACTTGCCCCTGGCCAGGGCCACGCCTTTGTTCATGGCGTTGTAAATGCCACTATCGGGTTCGCTCAGGCAACGATCCACCAGGGTACCGTGCTGGCGGACCGCCTCCAGCGTCCCATCGCAGGAAACACCGTCCACCACCACATACTCGATACCGTCACGCTTGACGGCCCGGACCGAGTCCAGGGTATGGCCGATGGTGCCGGCACAATTCTTCGTCACCGTGACGATTGTCAGCAGGAATTCGGACATGGCTCAGGGTTTTGCCGCAAGGATGTCCTGCTCGGCCCGTACCAGGTTACCGATCAGCTCCGGGAAGGCCACTGTGGCCCGCCACCCCAGGCCGTCCAAGGCCTTGGCGGGGTCTCCGGCGCTATGGGCGATTTCCGAGGGACGGAAGAGGGATGGGTCGATATCCACATGGTCGTGCCAGTCCAGTCCCAACTGGTCGAAGGCACTGGCGACGAAGGACTCGAGGGTGTGGGGCTCACCGGTGGCGATGACATAATCCTCCGGCTGCTCCTGCTGCAGCATGCGCCACATGGCATCGACGAAATCCGGCGACCACCCCCAGTCCCTGGCGATATCGAGGCGACCGAGGGAAAGCTTTTCATGCGAGCCGGCAGCGATGCGGCAGGCAGCCGCAACGATCTTGCGCGTGACGAAGCGGGCCGGCCGCAATGGAGATTCGTGGTTGAAAAGGATGCCGTTGCAGCAATAAAGGCCGTAGGCCTCCCGATAGTTGGCGATCAGCCAGTGGGCGGACGCCTTCGCCACGCCGTAGGGACTGCGGGGACGGAAGGGGGTCATCTCATTGGCCCTCTCCCCCGGCAGAACATCACCGAAGCATTCGCTCGAACTGGCGTGGTAGATACGCACCGGGCGCCCCAGGAAGCGCACTGCTTCCAGCAGGTTGAGGGTACCGAAAGCGATGCTCTCGATGCTCTCTGCCGGCTGATCGAAGGACAGGCCCACCGAACTTTGACCGGACAGAAAATAGATTTCGTCCGGCTCGGAACGGGAAAGGGTGTTCAACACACTGCGGAAGTCGCTCTGGGCCATGGAAAGCACCTGAACCTGCTGCCGGATGCCAAGCCGCTCGAGATTGGAGAAACTCGACATCTGGGCATCCCGGGAAGTCCCCCAGACCCGATATCCCTTGCCCAGGAGCAGTTGGGCCAGATAGGCGCCATCCTGACCGGAGACACCGCAGATCAAGGCTTTTTTCATAGTAGCTTCCGGTAGATTGCCTCGGTTTCCCGGGCACACTTCTCCCAGGTGAACTGCTGGTAGCGGGTCTGCCCTGCGGCAATCAGGGCGCTGCGCCGGCTGGGGGACGCCAGCACCGCCTCCATGGCGGCGAGCATGGCCTCCTCGTCCAGCGGATCAAAACTTTCCGCCGCATCGCCGACCACTTCCGGCAGGGAACTGCTGTTGCTACAAATGACCGGGCAGCCGACCGCCATTGCCTCCAGGGGAGGAATGCCGAACCCCTCATAGAGGGAGGGATAGACAAACGCCGCAGCCTGCTGATAAAGCGCCGCCAAGATTTCATCGCCGCCTCCCATCTGCACCACCTGGTCGGGGCCCAGCCCGGCATCAGCGATCATCTGGCGCTCGGCGGTCTGCAACTGGCCGCCGCCAAAGCAGAGCAGGTCAAACTCCTGGCGCAAACGCGGAGAAAGGGCAAAGGCCCGAACGAAACGCTCAAAGTTCTTGTATCCACCACGAGCCCCCACATAGAGGAGGAAGGGGCGAGGATGGTACTGCCGGCTGGGAGTGACGGCCTGCACGAAATCCACATCGACACCGAGATAGACGACTGAGGTCTTCTCCTCGGGAACACCGCAATAGCTCACCAGATCATGGCGCGTACTCTCTGAGATGCAGATCACATGATCGACGCGGTTGGCGGCTACGCGCTTGGGCCGGGTGGTTCCTTCGCTATTGACGAAGAGGTCCGGGTAACGCTCATGAATGAGATCGTAAACCGTCAGCACACGCCGCGCTCCATTGGGACGGAAATCGTCTTCGCAGTAATAGGTTTCATGGACGATATCGGGCTTGAAGCGTGCCATCTCGCGCCGTGCCATGACCTTGCTGGCGAACATGACCGGCCGCAGCAACTTCGGCGGCAGCCGGGACAATGCCCGTCCCCGCGACAGTTCAATCCCCAACCCGGCCAGATTGCGATTGACATGGAGGGGCGCAAACACCTGCGCCGTAATCGCCGGCATGGTCGCCAACTCGCGCACGAGACTGCACAAATAGCGGGAAATCCCGCCATATTCCTGCAGCAGGAAAACCTGCTGGTCAAATGCAATCTTCATCGGAACAATTTGAAACACGGCATGTTGAACAAACCCCAAAGGCTAACCGAAGCAAGCTAGCCATACTCCCAAACCAATTAGAAGAGAGCCAAAAAGAAAACGAATCGAGACTGGTTCGTTGAACAAGAAAACCCCGGCAAACGGAACGATCACGAAAACGAGTGCAACAGCCGAATAGGCAACGGACAAGGGAATTATCCGAAGGACCCAGATCCAGCTCACCACGGTAGCTCCATAAAAACACAGTGCCAACCACATGGCAGGAGAGCGAATCAGGATATTGACGATCAACCCGATATCCGTCTCCGAACGAACGCTATCGGCCGCCAGCTTGAACAAAATCTGTCCAATCGCATTGGAGGCCACCACTGCAGCCAGCAACCAAAAATTGCTAGTCAATGGAAACCTCACCGGTCCGGAGATACTCAGTCACGCGAGCCAGATTCGGCCTCCGGGCCTCCAGATAGGAATAGAAGCTCAAGTGACGCAACGGAAGCGGATATCTGCAAACACGTACTTCAGAGAAAAAGTACCGGACAACCGCTTCGATTTCTTCTGCGTCATTTACATGTTCATGACGCATCAGAACACCATAGGGCAACTTGTTACGCAACCAGAATCCCACCCCGGTCGACAAGCGCCATGCCATGCCCCAAAGGAATCCCCCTTCGGTAGGAATTCCTGCCTGGAATACCCCGTCATCTGTGAGAAGAAGTGCAGATTTAGCAACGATGGCCGGCAAGCTATCCAGATGCTCAAGGACGGCAATTGATATCACCCTTTGATAGTGAGTCTCCAGGGGGATATCGTCGATGCTGTCATAGAAGTGACGGATTTTTTCAATTTCGGCACGACTCTCATAAAGAGCCTTAAAAGGCTCGACAACGTCGTAATTTGAAAAGTCATTTTCGTAGGCCAGATGGTTAAGATTTCCGGCACCAAGCTCCAGAACACAAGTCCCGACACCGGAAATGGTAGCCACCCTTTTGTGCATCCATGCTTCCAGTGCAGCAGCCATGCGTGTCAGAAAACTGCCGCCACCTCTATTCAACTGGTATTCACGCTCATAGACCCGACGATACTCGGCAGGCAGTGGCGGTCGCACTTTGGGGAAAGAGGAAAATACGCGCAGCATGACAACATTATTTTTTTTCATCAACGACACCAAGATCCTGAAGAGACGATGCCACCGGCAGGGATACGTTCAAACCCTTGGCGGAATAAGCCGGCGCATAAATAAGAACCTCACTGGATAGCACAAACATTCGATCTTCTGCAGCCATGGTCGGAATGACCCGAGTGGCGAACTCCCGATTCAGAAAATAAACGCTATCCTCCGGCAACCGCTGACCGCTCCGGAGCAGTTCGTCGACCTCCTTGGCCCTGCTGGCGTAAGCCGCATCATTGGCACGAGCCAAGTATGCGACATCAGTTGGAATTTTTACCGAAGTTGCCAAATTGACGAGATGGTCCCAGTCCTTGATTGCATTTGCCGCAGGCAGCGCACGCAACCTGGGATATGCAGAAACCAGGGATAGTACCCGCTCATCCGAATAGATCGACTGTGGCCACACAGACGAATTCAGGGAAAACTTCTCATGGAATTGTCGCCATCCTGCTTGAGTATCTGCAACCTGGAGTACAGCGGACAGCGCCAAGATGGAGATCCCCACCGCACGCGGATAAGTCTTGGATATCAACCAAATACAGGCCAACAAAATAATGTAGAAGACGGGCCAGAAGAACCTGCCTGAGGCTCGCATCACATTCGCAATTTTTATCACGAATTTTGGCAGCCATACATCCAAACTGACACCACCAAAGCCAAGGTGATTGGTGATGGCAAAAACTGTGAGCAGCAAGCAGGCAATCGCCAGCGGCTTGAATACATCCGTCAAGACGAGACGTCTGTATTTGATGGCAGGAGCTATTGCGAGGACAAAGATCAGTATCCCACCCAGACCGAGATAGTTGAACCCTTCATAGTCCCCTGCCCCCTGGGGGACAGCGGGTAGAACGTAAGACCATTGATCAGAAGCGACGGAAGCTACGCCATGAGGATTGAAAAGGCTGAGGAGATTGATTCTATGAACACCGTATCCGCCACTCAGATAGCTGCTACGCAAGGGAAAAAAACCGGCCAACCATAGTGCGCACAAGGCTGAACCGATAACAACAAGTATCTCCGGATAAAACTCCTTCAAACGGATGTCGGCCGCTTGAGCCCGCTTGTAAACGTTAGCGCCCCATACAGGCAAAATCATCGCGAAGAGATAGGTATGCACTACCGCAGCGCAAGCCAGCAATAGCGCCCATTTACACTTCTGGGCCAACGTCCTCTCTGCCGAACTGAAATACATGTAGATGGCAATCAGGACCAGCCAGTGGGCAACCATGGAGAAGTGCCCTCCCAGTCGCCACAGCATTGGCGGAGAAAACACAAACAGGATGCCCCCTAAATAGACAATCCACGGGTCATCCGAAACAAGGCGAAGCAGGCGAATGGAAAAATAGGCCTGCAAAATAAAACAGAGAAAGAGCCACCATCCGGAATACTGAAACACTGGTGGTAGCACACCGGCGAACAACTTCACGACAAACGCCACCAAAGGTATTGAGTCACTAAAAATCACAGAGCTTGAGTATTCAAGCCCGTAGTTCGGATTCAATCCCGGAGGCCAATGCCAACCATCATTCCGGTAGAAAACCCAACCCAAATAATGGGTAGTCGTGTCACTAACCGTGGTTAGCCAGAGGATATTTGAGGTATCAAGGACTCCAAAACCGACGATCAGCCAGAAAGCGCTCGCACCAATAACAATGGCGACAATCGTGTCAGACCAGCAAGATGCGGTGATGGCTACCTGCTTATTCATGGCCATCATTCAGTGGCCTCCAAACCGACACAGTCGCTAACGATCCATCGCGGCCGGCGTTGAACAGCAGAGAATATTTTCCCCACATACTCCCCGATTACGCCAAGCGACAGCAGTTGAATGCCCGCCAGGAAATAGATGGGTAGCGTTGTCGACGCCCATCCCGGAACTGTATCGCCAACCACCACAGAATGCCAAAGTACATAGGCGGCCATCAGGATGCTGCCAAGGAAACAGAGCAAGCCGATCACGGCAACCAAACGCAGGGGAACCACACTTAATGACGTAATCCCGTAGACAGCCAATTTCAGCATCTTCTTCAGCGAGTATTTAGTCGTGCCATAACGGCGTTCAAATACATCGAATTGGACAACGTCACTCTTGAAGCCAAGCATGGGGCACAATTGAAGCCAAGCATGGGGCACAACCCACGCAAGAACAAATGGGGCTCTTCAAACAGCATCAAGGTATCCATGGCCCTCTTGCTGAGCAAACGGTAATCCGCATGATCAGGAATAACCTCTGCGCCCATCCACTTCATCAACGAATAGAACCCGGATGCTGTGAATTTCTTGAAGAAACCGTCAGTCTCTCTGGCCCGTCGCACTCCAAATACGACCTCAGCCCCGTTCTTATAACAACCGACAAAATCTGAAATTGCCCTGGGGTCCTGTTGCAAGTCTGCGTCTATCGATATGGAGATATCGCAGGATGTCCTTGCCGCATCTATTCCTGCCATCACCGCATACTGATGGCCAAAATTCCGGGACAGCCGTAGTCCCCGCACTCGGGGCTGAACGCTGGAAACTCCGCTGATCAGGTTCCATGTGTCGTCAGCACTGCCATCATCAACAAACAACATGTACGAATCAGCGGATATATGCCCCTTCTCGACCTGCTCATTCAGAATCGCGGACAGCGTTTCAACGGTGTATTTAAAAGTCTCGACCTCGTTGTAACAAGGAACAATGATCGCAAGAACTGGAGTAGCCAAAATAGATTCCTCTCCCAACGCACAAATATTCAAGAACTTAAGCAGAAGAACGGCCTATCAGCAATCTGTAGTGGCGATACAAAGCACCATTCAGTTGGTTGGACAGGGCCCAACAATTCATCTTCAGGCAGGAGCAGAGAATCCTTACCCGAAAGCCGGGAGCAAAATCAGACGATATAGCCCAAGCCGCTTTTGCCATCGCCCGAAAAGGAAAAAAAAGATCAAGCCATGAATGACGATAACGACGGTAGATCGCACCGCTATTGCTTACACCATGTCGCCCAAGTTCAACCCATCCACAGTTCAAGCGATTCAATTTCCCCCGACTCGCCAGATACAGGACAACAACCCAATCTGCCCCTAAAAAACTGGCTCCGAGCCAAGGGCAAGAACGCAGAACATCGATACGGAATAGGGAATAAAACAAACCATTGGCATGCCAGCCAGAAAAGAAATCAGCAACCCTTTTGGCCGGACTATCACTATCCAGGGGACGGTCTCCCATTTTCTGGGAGTCGAAGCCTCCCCCTGCAAACCGGGTCGGCATGGTGGACGCCACGAAATCACCATGCGTCAGAAGAAATTCGTAATTCTTCTCCACAAATTCTGGACAGCGGATATCGTCAGCGGCTGCCCACATGAAAAACGGGGTCCTAGCCGACTCCATGACGAACACGAAATTTTGTTCTGCACCTATATTTCGTGGTTGCCGGACATAGCAGACCCGTGAATCCTCTGCCGCATATCGCCGACATATTTCTTCCGTTCGATCGGAAGATGCGTTATCGGAAATGATGAGTTCGAAATCGTGAAACGTCTGGGACAAAACAGACTCGATAGCCTGCTCGAGCACATCCGCTCCGTTGTATACAGGCATCCCGATAGTAACAAGCGGCAGGTTCTGTCGCTCGGCCTTTCCCCCGTCCGGCATGTCAGGCAATCTTTTTCAGGAATCCGTTGGGCGCCACGGTGATCAGGAGCTTATGCTCCATATCCAGGTCGATCTCGAAGTCCTTGTTGCTCTTCAAGTACTCCCATACGGCGGTCTTGGGATTATCGCCGGGGCCCCACGGGCGGTCCGGATACATACCTGCCGGCAAATCTTCGACAATCGTGTCGAACACCACGCAATAACTATCTTTGGTAACCAGCGGCGCATAAGCCTTGAGCTCTTCCAAGACGTGCTCGTGAGTATGGTTACTGTCCAAACAAACCATAACCTTCTTATATGACGACGAAATATCCGCCACCTGTGAAACTACGTCAGGAGCGATACTTGACCCTTCAATCATCTGAATACGCGACGACATCGGATGCGCCTCAATAGCTGCCCGGTTGTGGGTCCGGATATCAATATCAAGCCCCAATACCTTCCTTTTTGAAATCGCAGGAGAAATTACTTCACCCTTCTCAATAGCATCACATACGTCCAACATAGCCAACATCGAAGCGCTCAATATCAATGAGCCACCATGTGCAATACCTGTTTCAATAATCAAATCAGGCCTGATTGCCCAAATCAATTCTTGCATTGCCACCATGTCTTGTGGATATTGAATAATCGGACGCCCTAACCAAGAGAAATTGTACGAATACTGAGCTTGAATTGACACATCCAAAAAGTTGGAAGCCGCCGCTTTCAACCCCTTATTAGCCTTATTCGCATCAATACGTGCAGCCACTTCCGTCTTGAAATCACTCATAATCAACCGCCATACAATTAAATTTACCCCGAGTCATGGAAATGATCTCAGGCAGATAATTACCATTCATCACAAAAACATCGGAGCCAGTAGGCACCTTTGAAAACATCTCGCTTGGGGAGCTGACCTTCAGACCCGTTGCAGGCAAGAACATCCCCTGCTTGGCCGGATTTATATCAACAACATAATCAATATCAACTCCGGCATTCTGCATAAATAAAGAAAAAATAACGCCCTTTGAAGCCCCTCCCCAGACCACTACGGGAGATTTATTACTTTGCTGACGAAACCTAATTTCAGAAACCCACCGATTAAATGGCTGTAGGAAGTCTTGCGGAAAACTTACTTCATCGACTCTCTCACACATAGGTTCTTGCAGGGATTCCAAGTCAGCAAGAACATACAAATACTGGCCTCCAAAAAAATTCCCCGCCGCAGTTACATCACGAAAAAGCCGATAAAAATCACGAAGCCGAAAATAGTTTACGTGCTCATAGAAAACATCAAACCAAGCTCTTTTTTTACAAATCCAGTCAAAACAAGGAACCTCTATATAAACCTTACCGTTGCCACCGTTGGCTCGTTTGATATTCAGGAGAAACTCGTAAGGATTCTGTACATGTTCTAAAACATGTCGCAGAACAATTGCGTCCGCCTTTAGCCCGGTCTCTGGCAAGAAATATTTTTTAATGACAGCAGGATTTACACCCTCATACGTTGGGTCAAGGCCAGTAACGTTATATCCACTAGCCTGGAGCATCTCCAGAAAAGTCCCTTTCCCGCACCCAACTTCAATGATCGACATCCCAGAAAAATGCTTATCCAGAATCGACAAGACATCCTGCAAATGGGCCTGAAAGGCTGAACTCAATCCTTGTTCATTCTGATAGTTGCTGTCATAGACCAGAAGCTCGGGCTTGAACGCACGGTTGAATACAAACCCAGTATGCATATCTTGCACAAGGTCTATATCACCTCTGGTACAGTTCATCCCTTCCCGGGCCGTTGGAAAAACTCGGTTTTGGAATACCGGAAGTGCCTCAATGCAGTAGAGGTGCTTATATCTGGTCACTTTAAACCACAACTTTCTTCAATTTCTCGGCATTCCCCCAGAAGGCCATCGGTTCGTAACCGGGGTAAGGGTAATACCCGAGATTGAGGTCAATGCTCCAGCCTCGCGAACTCAGCCAGTCTTCCACCAGCCGGCGGACCGACACCGGGGTTCCGGAGCAGATATTGACCACCCCCACATCCGCTTCGGCAAGGGCCAGCGCAATCAGATATTCGGCAACCGTTTCCACCGGCAGGTAATCACGCAGCTGCTCGCCTCCTGACATATTGAAGCTGCGCTCCCCTCGGGCCACCGCTTGTTCCAGTTGGGGCAGGAGCGAATTGCCGCCCTGACCGGAACCATACAGGTAAAACAGGCGCCCCCATGCCAGCCGGAACGGATGCTTTTCCTGAAGGAAAAGCAGTTGCCGGCGCAAGGCATCCTTGGCAAAACCGTAAGGATTCGCCGGAAAAGTCGCCATCTCTTCCGACAGGCACCCTGACTGCAGACCGTATTCAAAACAGGTACCGGCCACGACCAGAGCGGGCAGGCCATCTGCAACGAGGCTGCGCAGAAACCGGTACTGGCTGGGCAACTCTTCATCAAAATGATGCAGGGAAGTGTAGTTGGGCAGCCCGCCCCAGGCCAAGTGTATCAGGGCGTCCGGACGCCCCAGCAGGTCGTAGGCCCCTGGCCCCGCCTGGTGGATGTCCAGTTGCACGAACTGCCCTGCAGTCAAGCCGGATGCAGCCACCACGTCCCGAACAACAGCAACGGTCTCCAGACCGCGGTGACGCAGCCTGGCCAAGACGTGGCGGCCAATAAAGCCGTTAGCTCCGGTAACTGCAATTTTCATCAGGCAATCCGCAATTCTGGCACCACGGTGACGAAACGCGCGCCCCAGCTGCGAGCGTAGTCCAACTGGGCCATGATTTCTTCACGCAAATTCCAAGGAAGGATGAGGATGAAATCGGGTTTTTCCTGCTGCAGAACTTCCTCTCCCAAAATGGGAATGCGGCTACCGGGCATGAACTTGCCCTGTTTGGCCGGATTACGATCCACGACAAAGGGAATCAGGTCCGGTCGAATACCGGCGTAGTTCATCAGGGTATTGCCTTTGGCGGCCGCGCCGTAGGCCGCAACTCGGCGGCCATCACGGCGTGCCTGCAGGAGAAATCCCAGGAAGTCATCCTTCACACGATTCGTCCGAGCCTGGAAGCTGGCGTAATAATCAGCGGAAAGCATGCCGGCCTGACGCTCCTGCTCCAGCAACGCGGCGACCGCCGCACTGATCGGATGAGCGCCCTGATCGGAGCGCTGCGCATACACCCGCAGGCTGCCGCCATGGGTCGGCAGTTCTTCAACATCAAAAACGCGGAGTCCATTACGGGCAAATATCCTTTCCACCGCCGACAGGGAAAGGTAGGAAAAATGCTCATGATAGATGGTGTCAAACTGGTTTTCCGCCACTAGGCGCTGCAGATGTGGGAACTCGAAGGTCGCAACTCCCCGGGGCTTAAGCAGATGTGTGAAGCCGCTAACAAAATCGTTGATATCCGGCACATGGGCCAGCACATTGTTCGCCGCCGTGAGATCGGCGCCAGCACCATCCTGAACCAGACGGCATGCCAGCGCTTCCCCAAAAAACTCCTCGATGACGGGAATTCCCTTGGCCCGCGCTGCAGCAGCCGTACTGGCAGTAGGCTCAACGCCCGTACATGGAACACCCCGGGCCTTCACATACTGGAGCAGGTATCCGTCGTTAGCAGCCACTTCAACCACATGGCTACGGTCGTCCAGTTGGAAACGCTCTGCCACTTTTTCCACATAGGCTTCAGAGTGCTGCAGCCAACTACTGGAAAAGCCACTGAAGTAGGCGTACTCAGCGTCAAACAACTCGTCAGCCTGGGCGAAATCCTCGGTCTGGGCCAGCCAGCATTGTTCGCAAACCAGGACCCGGAGGGGAAACCATTTTTCCGGCGCGTGGAGGGTCTCTGCCGTCAGGTACGCATTGGAGGGAGGTGCGCTGCCCAGATCGACCATGGGCAGTTGCAACTCGGAGCCACAGTGACGGCATTTCACAGCATTATCCCCGTAAAGGTGGCATCCAGCGGGGAATGGGCCAGATCCCTTGGTGACAGTCCACCAACTGGGAGAGGCCATTGAATTTGCATATGCGGGTCAGTTGCGCTCAACCCACGCTCAGCTGTCGGCTCATAAGCCTTCGTATGGAAATAAAGCATTTCGCAATCTTCACTCAAGGTTTGGAAACCATGGGCAAACCCCTCGGGAATCACGAGGGTCTTGTGGTTTTCGGCACTCAGTAATTCGGCATGCCATTGCAGGAAGGTGGGAGATCCAGCCCGGAGGTCCACCGCCACATCAAATATCTCGCCCCGCAGGCATGAAACAAATTTGGTTTCAGCATGGGGGGGCAACTGATAGTGCATTCCCCGTACCGTACCTTTGGCAAGGGTATAGGTATGGTTGATCTGCACGACGAACCGGCCCTCCACGAGGGCCTCCAGCTCGTCGGCGCAATACATGCGCTCCAGATAACCCCGCTGATCCCCCAGTGGCTGGCGGAGCAACACTCGCAAGCCTGCAAGCGGGGTATCCCTGATGACGAAACGCTGGCTCATGACGACAACGCAGACATTTCATACTGGCGAATCTGGGCCAGCGTATGGGCAGCCATGTCCCCGCTGCCTTTCCACGCCTGGTGCCAGTCGATGGTCATTTCCAGGGCTTTGGCAAGGTTCCAGCGGGGGCGCCAGCCAAGGAGGGCCTTGGCCTTGGCACTATCCAGTTTCAAGCTGCCAGCCTCGTGGGGCTGGGCGGCCTCATCGCAACGCCAGGCAGCTCCCGGCGTACGCTGGCACAGGAAATCCACAATCCAGCGTACAGGGCGGGCATCAATCTCGTTGGGGCCAAAATTCCACCCCTCGGCAAGCGCCGGGCCTTGCTGCTGCAGTTGTTCGGCCAGCGTCAGATAACCTGAAAGGGGCTCCAGCACATGCTGCCAGGGCCGGATGGCCGCAGGAGAACGGATGACCAGTTCGCGGCCGGCATCAAGAGCGCGGAGGAAATCCGGCAACAGCCGGTCCTCAGCCCAATCGCCGCCTCCGATGACATTTCCGGCCCGGGCCGTGGCAACCTGAACCTGCCGCTGGGCCAGGAAGGAATTACGATAGGATGCCGTCACCAACTCGGAACACGCTTTGCTGCTCGAATAGGGGTCGTGCCCTCCCATGGCCTCATGTTCACGATAGGCCCAAACCCACTCCCGGTTTTCATAGCACTTGTCGGTAGTGACATTGACCAATACCTTGACGCTGGCGCAATGACGCACGGCCTCCAGGAGATTGATCGTGCCCATGACGTTGACGGCGTAAGTTTCAACCGGTGCCTTGTAGGAGTGACGCACCAACGGTTGCGCTGCAAGGTGAAACACCACTTCCGGCGCAACATCCGCAACTGCCCGCGCCAGACGCTCCCCGTCCCGCACATCGGCAATGACACTGCTGGCCATGCGATCGCCCACCCCTGCCACATTGAACAATGCCGGCGAGGTTGGCGGATTCAATGCATAGCCATGGACCTCAGCTCCCATATCCGCCAGCCACAGTGCCAGCCATCCACCTTTGAAACCGGTATGTCCGGTCAAAAAGACGCGCTTGCCGGACCAGAAACCACGATTCATCGCCAGACTTTCCAGGGAGCCTTGCCCTGAGCCCAAAGTTCCTCAAGGAGATTCTTTTCGCGCAGCGTATCCATGGGCTGCCAAAAACCATCATGCTCAAAGGCCATCAACTGACCTCCCGCAGCCAACTGGGTCAGAGGGGCGCCTTCCCAACTGGTGGAGTCCTCGGCGATGAGGTCGATGCACTTGGGGGAGAGGACAAAGAAACCGCCGTTGATGCGAGCCCCATCACCCCGAGGCTTTTCGGTAAACCCGGTGACCGCGTCCCCCTGCATACTTAAGGCCCCATAACGCCCGGGAGGTTGTACTGCCGTTACTGTCGCCAACTTGCCATGGCGGGAATGGAAGGCGATCTCTTCCGAGATATTGACGTCGGAAAGGCCATCCCCATATGTAAAGCAGAAGGCTTCCTCATTCTTCAGGTATTCGGCCACACGCTTCAGCCGCCCTCCGGTCATCGTGTCTTCACCCGTATCCACAAGCGTAACGCGCCAGGGCTCGGCCTTCCGCTGATGGACTTCCATCTGGTTTTTCTGCATATCGAAGGTCACGTCAGACATATGCAGGAAATAATTGGCGAAGTACTCCTTGATCAGGTAGCCCTTGTAACCACAGCAAATGATGAAGTCGTTTACCCCATGGGCTGAGTAAGTCTTCATGATGTGCCAGAGAATCGGCTTGCCGCCGATCTCAATCATGGGTTTGGGACGCAGATGGGTTTCCTCGGAAATTCGGGTTCCCAAGCCACCCGCCAAAATCACTGCAATCACTTCGCTTCCTCCACTGATTCGAGGACGAACTCTCGCCCCAAATGCCTGTAATCCATGCGGAAATCACCCGAAGCCACGAATGTGCGCAGCCCCGATATGATTTCCGAGTGCTTTTCCTCGGACCAGCCAGCCAGCCATTCCCGGTAAACCTCGGGAAGGAACTGTTGCCGATAGCCCCCCAGTTTTTCCACCACATCGGCAAAGCGATCAAAGAACAGGTCGTTGGTATTAAAAATATGCCGCATGAAATAGTACTGAAACACCTCATCCCTGTTGATCGAGAACTGCAGGGAATCCAGGCTCAGCAAAACCCGCCGGTATTCCTCGAGAGTGCGGGTATGGATATTGAAATTGTATGCAATATGGGGGTTGTTCGGCGAGTTGTTAATTACCGGAATACCCAGTGCGGCGTATTCAAAACCGATCGTGCCGTAGACAGTAAGGGCAAAATTGATGCCCTCGGCGATGATCTGCAGATGGGACGCATCGGCAGGCAACAGCGAAAAACGGGGAAAACGCCGGATGAAATCTTCAATGATCTGGCGGGTACCCGGCAGATAGTCCGGATGGGTCTTGATGTACCAGTCGTAGTCGGTCTGTTCCGATATTTCCCCAAGAAAATTCAACCACTCGTAGAAATCGGGGAAGACATTCTTGCCGTAGCTGTGGGGGCTGTCGAAAAAACAGTGCGTGGCCACCAGAATCTTCTTACGCGGCGACTCTCGGAGGAGGCGGTCATGGCGGGCATTCCCGTAGGCCGACTTGGTGGAATAGGACATATCCACCCCCACCTCCCCGGCAAAGCGGCGCTCAATCCGGCGCCTGGCCTCCTCCAGCCCCCATTCCCTGACCTCGGCCGGCAGCTTTTCGAAACGCTCGGGGAAGTAGTGAAAATCGTTGTAGGCAAAGTAGTTGTCACGGTGCAAGCGGTACAGGTGCGTTGAACTGGCCTGGAAACTCGGGACGCTCCGCTGTACGGCGATCCGCAAGGGCATAGCCAGGTTGTAAACACAATGACTGACGTTGAGCCCCTTCACCTGGTGCTGGGCAAAGAAGTCATTCCAATAGACGAACAACTCGACCGACTCCCGGAAGAAGGCCAGAAATTCCGGACTGCGAAGATCGATGGTCGGTCGGCTGAAACGCCGCAGGTAGGTGTCATAGATCAGATCACCGACCCAGACACCGTCAAGATGAAGATTCTCCAGATCGGACTTGCTAACCAGTCGGGGCAGCACTTCCCGGACCAGATCCGCAGCCTGCCGACGCTGCCCGGCATCCGGGTAAATAGCGAGAAAGCGCCCAACCCCAAAGGACGCATAGATGCCGAAAGAACCACTACCAAGCCAGGCACGCAGGCGAAACAGCAGGCGCTGCAGCCAGCCATTGAGGGGCCTCGGGTAATAGGCCCAAATCTCGGCACCACCGTCTTCCGACAAAACATTGGCCAAATAGGAATAGGCGACATGGCACGAGGCCATATCGTTAAGCTCCATCAGGACGATGCCACCAGCACCTGCGTGAGGCGAAAAGACCTTACGGTTATGGCGAATAAATTGCCGTCCATAAACGCTCTGCCCCAGACTCCGGAAGAATCGGACTCCCCGCCCATACCATTGCTGCAAACTCATCACTTACCAGCTTTCCCTACAATATCTGCCAGATGCTCGATTTCCCGGTGAGGCAGGGGGCATGAAGCCCCTCCGGGTGGGATGGCGCAACACACGCGTTTTCCGGCAAGCAACCCTACTACCATGGCCATGGAGGCACACCCCACCACCACATCGGCCGCCATTATCTCCTGAATCAGGGGGGCACTTCCGCCCAAGCGAGCCACACCTCCCCAAGCGGCCACCACATGTGCATATTTCTCTGGAGCCTCTGCCGGATGGGGGCGAATTACCAGGGAAGCAGTGCTATCGCCCAGACGGGAACGATTAGCGAGAAGGAAATTCAGGGCATCGAATTCCGTATACCCCCAATGCCGAGGATCACCAAAAGCCTTCTCCGCATGTTCACTGATAGGTTCGCAGACAAACAGGAGCCGCAGGCCGTCATCATTACCGACAGGAGGTGCCGCATGGAGATAACGCGCAGCCTCCTCCCGGACATCCTCAAAATATGGATTGTCGACCAAATGGAGCGGGACCTCGGGGAAAGCAGCCTGGGCTCGTTCAAAAGCATAGGCATCGCCCACCCAGATCTCGTCGGGCAGGCACTCCACCCGTCCACGGATAAAGCGCTCCCGATAATTGACCCAATGATCCAGGAAAGTCGCAACCGGCCTTCCGGCCCGACGAGCTGCCGCAATGGCACGCCACTCCAGGTCCGACTGCCAACTTGAGCCGGTAAGAAACCGCTCCCCTCGGGCTAGGGCTTCATCAAGAGAAATGCCGGAAACAGCACCAAGACGTCGCTCAAAAACCTTTCGGGCAGGGCCCTCTAGGACGAAGCACCACTCCCCATTTTGACGGGAAATGTAACTGGCAAGCACTTCGGCGCCGCCAGCATCATGGCAAACAACGCACTGCATCAAATACTTACTTGAACAGCCACATCGGGTCTGAGCAAGCCGAAGTCGATCACATCCACCCATTGCCCATCAAGGTAAAGATGGGCTTTACGTCGCCCCTCCTCCCTGAAACCGAGGCTCAGGGCCAGACGTTGCATCCCCAGATTGGTGGCTGCGGTCCCACAGAAAATCCGGACCAGATTAAGTTTGTTGAAGCCGTGCTCAATCAGGCATTGGCCCGCCATCCTGCTCACCCCCCGTTGCCAGTGACGACGATCTCCCAACAGGACTGCGAATTCCGCATGTTGGTTGATACTGGAAATGCCCTGCAGGCTAATGTTGCCGATATGGCCGTCCTGATCGTGGCAAATGGCCCACACCACCTTGTCGGCTCCATTCAAGGAATCATAGAAGGCGCGGAAATACTCCCGGTTCCGCGGATACTTGCCGTGGGAGTTGTAGCGGCAAACTTCCTGATCTTCGAACCAGGAAAGGTAGGGGCCGTCCAGATCCGCTTCACGGAGGGGACGAACATAGTATGCGTCACCAAGGCGGTAGATCATTTCAGCGCCTCCAGATTGGCCCAGACCTTACGGAAGGCGGCTACGATGAGATCCAAATCGGTTTCACTCAGGTCATGTAGGCACATGGCAAAGCCCAGGAAAGACGATTCATGCAGCTCTTCAGCCACCGGACAGACACCCTTGGCATAACTGACCTCACGCTTGCAGATTTCGGATGACCAGGGGAAGCCCCTCGAGCCATAAGCAATTTTCTTCTGGTACATGGGCAGCATATGTACATTGACATAGCCGGCAGCGAGTCCGGCAACGCCTTCTGCAGTGAGGGCTTCGACAATTCTGGCCCGGGAAACTCCAAGCTGGGCAATGTCTAGCACCATGGGGTACACATAATAGACATGGGTACAGCCCTCGCGCACCTTGGGCGTCCGGAGCCCGGGCAAGCCTGCCAGCCCTCGGTTTAGGTATTCGGCGACCCGCTGACGCCCCTGGACCAGCGCTTCCAGCTTGCTCAACTGACTCAGGCCGATGGCACACTCGATTTCACCGAGACGAAAGTTGTAGCCAATCATGTTGGCCAGGTTGGTTTCGCCCATGGGGCCGACCACGGCTTCGGCGTGATTGCGGATCAGGCGCAGACGGTCGGCGATCCTGTCGTCATCCGTAACCAGGATGCCGCCTTCGCCGGTATGAATGTGCTTGTGATAGTTGAGGCTGAAGCCCCCCACATGGGAAACGGTACCCGCGTACTTTCCCTTGTATAGCGCCCCAGGAGCCTGAGCCGTGTCGGTGATAACCTTCAGATTATGGCGACTGGCTATCTCCATCAGGGCATCAATGTCCGCAGACTGGCCAAAGATGTCCACCGCCATGATGGCCTTGGTCTGGGGAGTGATATTGGCTTCAACGGAGCGGGGGTCCAGGCAGAAGGTATCGGGCTCGATATCGGCAAAGACCGGAATGGCATTCCAGTGCAGGATGGCTGTCGCGCTTGCACACATGGTGAATGGAGAAACGATGACTTCGTCCCCCGGTTCGATATCCAGCGCCCCAACGGCGGCGATCAGCCCGGAGGTCCAGGAATTGACCGTTATCGCATGCTTGACGCCGAAATAGGCCTCGCACTTACGCTCGAACTCCCGCACCTTTGGACCACCAAGGAAGTCTTCACCCCAGGCACCGATGAACTGGGAAAGAACCCCGCTTTCCACCACTGCTTTGGCCGCTTCCAGCTCTTCCTGGCCGATCGGGTTGTAGCGGACAAAGGCCCGATCAATTGCTTTGGGGCCGCCAAATAGGGCCAGTGCATCCGTGTTCGATTGAGTGCTCATAGGGAATTTTTGATGGAAGTGAGATGTTCGAGGGCGCCCAAAGCCTCCTGCCCGGAGCACAGGCAATGCTGTTCTCCGCTCAAGGCCAGCTTCAACTGGTCGGCTACAAGCCATTGAATGCGCGCCAGATGGCTGGGGATTTCATGCTCCACCCGGTCCAGGACCGTATAGCCGCTATTGGTCGGGCTCGGCACAGCCGGCTGCCAGACCAGTTTCCAGCCCCCCAGGTCGTAGCGCAAACGGCCGGAGGGGGAAACCAGCTCAGCGGTGTAGTGGGAATAATCCTCTTCCCGGGCAGCCAGGAAATGGATGCGCCCCCGGGCAAAGCTCAGTAGCAGGTCGGGCTCCGGATCACCCTGCCAGTCGCGCCCCGGTGCCACCACCTGGGCGGAAACCAGGTCGCCCAGCCAATACTGCATCAGATCAAAAAAGTGGGAACCGTTATGCAGCAGGCCTTTGGAATACCAGACAACCCCCTTGAGGGGCGTGGATATTTCACCTGCATCGATACGCCGCCGCACCTCCTGCACCGCCGGGTCGGCACGCCGGATGTAATTGACGAAAAGCTCGCAGCCGGCCGCCTGACAGGCGGCTACGATCTCCCAGGCTTCTCCGATGTCGTGGGACAGCGGCTTCTCGCACAGAATGGCCCGGGGACGGGAATGCTCCAATACCTGGCGCACCAGGGAGGCATGGGCCGCAGTCGCTGCCGCAATAGCCACCACTTCCGGCTGGCAGGCCGTCAACAGTTCGGGAACAGAGGTACAGGCCGGACACCCGTAGGTCTCGGTCATTTCCTGGCAACGCGTCCGGTCCGGATCCATCCCGCCGAGCAGGCGGAAAGCCGGATGTATGGCAAATGCCCGGGCGTGGGTGAAGATGAACCCCTCGGAACTCGACGGCAAGTCCGAAGTAAGACCGATCCTTCCCAGACCAATGACAACGGCGCCCAGACTCACACATTCTCCCTGCCACATTGCGCCGGGGCGGAGGGCCGCCCCGGCCTAAAGGTGCAAGTTTACCGGAGTCACTCGAAAGAATCAGGGGTAACCGGTGTATTTCGCATTATTTTGCGTGCTGCCCGGCGTCCCAGGACACTATCCAGATGCTTCGGTGCCAGCCCGAAGCCGGGGCGAACGCTGCGAACAGCATCCGCGCCAATTATCTCGCCAGCATCAAGATCCCTGACATAGTACAAGGAGCGGCGAAACTGGGCATTGCCCTGCTCGCTGGACTTACGCCCGTAATCCACCCGCCCCAGGGCCTCCCATGCTGTACGCGCGCCCTGGCACAGCGCCGCCAATTCCGGCGGCTCCAGGGAAAAGCTGTCATCTGGACCGCCACCAAGGCGGTCCAGAGTGAAGTGTTTCTCGATGATGCAGGCCCCCAGCGCCACGCTGGCAATGGCGGTCGTGTTATCCAGTGTGTGATCCGAAAGCCCCGTCACCAGACCGAAACGCTCCATCATGTCGGGGATGGTCCGCAGGTTATAGTCCGCCGCCGGCGCGGGATAGCCGCTGACGCAATGCAGGATTGCCAGTTGCTGGCAGCCCCCTTCGCGGGCGGCCGCAATGGCCTCGGCGATTTCTTCCGCATCGGCCATGCCGGTGGAAATGATCATCGGCTTGCCGGTCGACGCCACATAGCGGATCAAGGGCAGGTCGACGGCTTCGAAAGAGGCGATCTTGTAGGCAGGTGCGTTCAAATCTTCCAGCAGATCCACCGCAGTGGGATCGAAAGGAGTACTGAACACGGTGATGCCCAGCTCCCTGCCACGCTTGAACAGGGGCGCATGCCATTCCCAGGGCATATGGGCCTCTTGGTACAGGTCATACAAGCGACGCCCATCCCACAACCCGCCCTGAATGACGAAGCCCTCGCTGCTGCTGTCTAGGGTAATGGTGTCAGGCCTGTAGGTCTGCAGCTTGACGGCGTCGGCCCCAGCCTTCTGCGCTTCCTCCAGGATACGCAATGCCGTTTCAAGGCGGCCATTGTGATTGGCGGAAAGCTCGGCAATCACATAAGGGGGAAACGTGTCACCGATGGCACGACCATCGATACGAATGACTTCCTTACTATTCATCCTCTGCACTCTCTGTTCTGCAACACCACTCCTGCTCCAAGAGACCAAAGCAGATCAGGTCATGGTATTTGCCGTCAATCTGATACTGCTGCCGCAACACTCCCTCCTGCTGGAAGCCAAGGGATAGGTGAAAGCGGATGGAAGCCGTATTAAAGCCCAGCGCCTGACCACACACCTTATGCAAAGCCAGGGAGTGAAAGGCGTACTCAAGCGCAGCAGCCCCCAACTGCCTGCCGGAACCACGGACGGCCTCCGGTGCAGTATAAAATCCCCAGTCGGCTGCCCCTGCCTTTGAGACACCGGAAAAGCCGACGAAACCAAAAGGACCGCCCTCGTCTTCAGCAATCAGCAGGGCACGGGATGCATCGGCATGAACTTTCTCAAACCATGCGCGATGCTCGGCAAGAGTTATTTCATGCTGGGTCAGCATAAATGTCCGCACCTCCGGAGAGTTCCGCCATACCAGGACCCGCTCCAGATCACCCTCATCCATGGGGCGGACAGTGCACTTCGATTTAGACATCGTTATCGGCAATTATTCTGGCCATCCTATCGGCGCCGCTACCATCGGTTATCTGCAGGCACGCTTCCCGCATTGCCGCATGCTGCTCAGGGCATAGAATCTGCGAGAGCTTCCCGGCGAAGTCACCATCGGAAAAGTCATTATCCAACAATAGGGCCGCACCTGCCGTAACCAAGGCGGTGGCGCCATCCCGTTGATTGTCGGCAAGAACCATCATCAAGGTCGGCAGACCAAGGCAACAGCGCTCCCACGCACTACCTCCTGCGGCGCCGATAGCGATATCACTGCCAGCCACTAAGTCAGCCATATTGGACACTCCGACCAGAACCCGGGTAGCACAGGGCATTTTTGCGGCCATTTCCTCAACGATCCGGCGCCATGGAGCATGGACTCCCAGCACCACGGAGATGGTAGAGCCCTCGGGCAAACCACGATGAGCCAAAGCGTTAAGCATGCGAGTCGTGATGTTGTCCCGATCCACCCCCCCCATAGCAATCAGTATCCGGGGAGCCTCTCCACCATATCGACGCACGACACCAAGAGCCCTCCTAGCGGCGAAATCCGGCCGGAGCAGGGCAAACTGGGGGCCAACAAGCAGCCGACATGATGCAGGCACCAGGGAAGAATAATCCTGCGGCGAACGACCAAGGTTCTGGTCAAGCAGTACGGTGCAAGAATGAGGACGATCAGCCAGATCATCAACCACCATCAAGTGACGGCATGAGGACTGAAGCTGCGATTCCCACCGGGCGTCCAGTCCATAATGGTCGACCACCAGCCAATCTACAGAACCGGCCCCCAACGCGACTTGGGTTTGTTGTGCATCAAGAGCCCAGTCCGCGCCCAACCAGGAGAGGTGGGACGTAGAGGGATGGGGCAAGGGAGGCTCTTCCTGGTGACACCCTGGCAGAATCCGGACAGGGAAACCTGCGGCGCGCACAATTTCGGTCAAATTACCCGGATGCTCCCGGGAAATAAAGAAAACGTCGCATCCGAGAGCGCGCAGAGAGCCGGCCAATGTCAGGCAGCGCATGACATGGCCGGTCCCGATGATTAGGGAGGCATCGACGCGAAAAGCGACCCTCGCTGCGCTCATGCAGCCGTAGCTTGTTGTTGCGCCCTGAACATCCATTCGGCACGCTCCCAATCCTCAGGCGTGTCAATGTCTTGGACGCGATGGCGCGGCAGAATCACTGGCGCCGCGTCCTGGGAAAAAATTGGTTTTCCGGCCAGCCAAGCATCGGCCCTCCCCCAATAGAATTGACCAGCATCATGAAATGCTTCTTCCAGATCCTGGGAGCGGGTGTGGAAATGCTCAGGATGGAACATTTCCACTCTGTGTTCCTTGGTGATGCGAATGGCCCGCTGAATTGGAAAGGCAAAGCTGGTAACAGAGAAAGCGTAATCCGCCCCGGTATTCAGCAGTGTCTGAAAACCTGTTTGCAAATCCTGCGCATGCACGAACGGTGCCGTCGCGTAGATGCAGCAAACCTGGTCCGCCGCTTTCCCGTTGGCCTGCTGCCACTGAACAGCGTGGGCAATCACAGGAATAGTGCCTGCATGGTCCCCCGAAAGCTCGGCTGGCCGAAAGAAAGGCACTTCCGCTCCCCAACCCCGTGCAACGGCGGCAATTTCTTCGTCGTCGGTGGAAACGATGATGCGGTCAAAACAGGTGCTCGCCAATGCCGCCTCGATGGACCAGGCAATCATCGGCTTGCCACAAAAGGTCTTGATGTTTTTCCGCGGGATGCGCTTGCTGCCCCCACGGGCGGGGATGACGGCGAGTCTCATAGATATTCCTGGTTCATGTTCAGCAAATGACTGACAGCTTGCCCCTTCCCGGTCAGCTAGCCAGGGCCTCACTCAAGGCTTGAACTACCGCATCCTGGTCGTCCAGACTCATTCCCGGGTAGAGAGGAAGGCTGATGGCTTGCCGATAGTAGTCTTCAGCAAGGGGGAAATCCCCCTCCCGAAACCCCATGTCCCGATAGAACGGCTGGGTATGCACGGGAATGTAATGGACATTGACACCGATTCCGCGACTGCGCAAAGCCTCGAAGACCTGCCGATGCCGCTCCGGCGACACTTCTCCCTGCAAGCATGCGATATAGAGGTGGAATCCGGAATAGCCGTCCGGATGCTGCCACGGGATGGAAACCGGCAGAGGGGCGAGAAGCGCATCATAGCGCCGGGCCAGTTCATGGCGACGAGCCACATAGGCATCCAACCGCTCCAGCTGGCTCACCCCAAGGGCCGCCTGCAGTTCGGTCATCCGATAATTGAAACCGAGGGCCACCTGTTGGTAATACCAAGGACCGTCAGGCTCGTGGGTCATTCGTGCCGGGTCCCGGGTGATCCCATGGCTGCGCAGCAAAGCCATCTGCTCGGCCAGGGAGGAGTCGTTGGTGAGGGCCATCCCGCCTTCGGCCGTGGTAATGATCTTGACCGGATGGAAGCTGAACACCGTCACATCGCTAAAACGGCAGTTACCGATGTACTCATCCCGATATTTCCCGCCGATGGCGTGAGAGGCATCCTCAATGATCCTGATGCCGTAACGGCTCGCCAGCTCATGAATCGCCGCCATATCGCAAGGCTGCCCGCACATGTGGACGGGCACCAATATCTTGGGCAGACGCCCGGTCTTTTCCGCCGCCGCCAGCTTCGCTTCCAGTGCCCGGGGGCACATGTTGAAGGTGCGGGGATCGATATCGACAAAATCGACCTGGGCGCCGCAATACAAACCGCAGTTGGCAGAAGCGACAAAAGTTATGGGGCTGGTCCACAACCAATCACCAGGCCCAAGCCCCAACGCCAAACAGGCAATATGCAAGGCCGAGGTAGCGCTGTTCACTGCAACACCGTGGGCAGCTCCGACATGAGCGGCTACCCGCTCCTCGAAGCGGGGGACTACGGGCCCCTGGGTCAGAAAATCGGAGCGGAGAACCTGAAGCACCGCCTCGACGTCCCGGTCGGTGATTTCCTGGCGTCCATAGGGAATCATGGTCAGATGTTCCCGATCTTTTCCTGGTTGATGGCAATCCAGCGCTGCAGTTCCTCGATTCCCATCCACTCCGAATTATTGTCGCTGGTGTAGCTGAAGCCTTCCGGCACCTTCTTGCCATCCTTGATCCGGCCAGGACTCAAATGCCAGTTATGGATTGCCGGGAGTATCTTGAAATGCTCGGGGTATTCATAGGAATACAGGGCATCTTCTTCGCTGATCATCTGTTCGTGGAGCTTTTCCCCCGGACGGATGCCAACATATTCGAGACTGGCATTGGGAGCGATGGCCCGGGCCAAATCGGTCACCTTCATGGACGGAATCTTCTTGACGTAGATCTCGCCGCCCTCCATATCGCCGAAGGCGTGCCAGACCAGTTCCACCCCTTGCTCCAGGGAGATCATGAACCGGGTCATACGTTCGTCGGTGATAGGCAACACTCCCTTGTCCTTGATGGACATAAAGAAAGGGATGACCGAGCCGCGGGAGCCCATGACGTTGCCGTAGCGAACGACGGCGAAACGGGTGTCATGGCCACCGGCATAGGAATTCCCGGCAACGAACAGCTTGTCGGAGGCCAGCTTGGTAGCGCCATACAGGTTAACCGGACTGCTGGCCTTGTCGGTGGACAAGGCCACCACCCGTTTCACCCCCTTGTCGATGCAGGCATCGATGAGGTTCATGGCGCCATTGATATTGGTTTTCACGCACTCGAACGGGTTGTACTCGGCTGTCGGCACGATCTTGGTCGCCGCTGCGTGAACCACATAATCGATGCCATCGAGAGCCCGGTACAAACGCTCCCGGTCACGTACATCGCCGATGAAGAACCGGACCCGCTCGTCTCCGCCAAATTTCTTGGCCATTTCCCACTGTTTCATTTCATCCCGGGAAAAGATGACGATCTTCTTGGGGTTGAACTTGGCCAACGTCATCGGCACGAATGTGTTACCAAACGAACCGGTGCCCCCAGTGATCAGGATCGAAGTATTTGTCAGCATGGTGCTTCTTCTAGGAATTGGAGAGGATGTCTCGATAGGAGCCTACGCGGGCTACCTGCCCCTTGCCGAGCTCGACGATGATATTGCAACTATTAAGCGTATTCAGGCGATGTGCAATGATGAGCACGGTCGTATCGGCACCCAAGGCCTGAATCGATTCCATTACAGCCCGTTCGGTCTCATTGTCCAGCGCGCTGGTGGCCTCATCGAAAACGAGGACATCGGCACGCTTGTACAGGGCGCGGGCAATGCCAATGCGCTGCCGCTGGCCGCCGCTTAAACGCACTCCGCGCTCCCCGACCCGGGTATCAAATTGCTCCGGCCACGACTGGATGGTATCCAGCAGTTGGGCCCGCAAAGCCGCCTCCCGGACACGTTCCATGTCTATCTCATCGACAGGGACGCCAAACGCTATATTGCTGGCGATGGAACTGTCTGCCAGGAAAACGCTCTGGGGCACATGGGCGATATGGGCTTGCCAGCCATTCCCGTTTTCCGCTCCAATGACCACCCCATCCACTGCCAGCGAACCTGAGGTTGGGGACAACAGTCCCATCACGATGTCCAGCATGGTGCTCTTGCCGCAGCCGGTTTCCCCCATGACCCCGACCCTGCTGCCCTTGGGTATTTCGAGCGACACTCCCCGGAGTACCCAGTCCGATTCGGGGGAATAGCGGAAGTACACGTCATCAAGCCTGATGTTCCGCTCGAATACCAGGGGGTGCACATCACCTTGCCGCGCATGTTCGGGCATGGGCTGCTCAAGCAAATCCAGCGTGTCCGCCAGGGATGCCTGATTGCTTCGAATGGACGACCAGGCCTGGAAACACTGCTGGAGCAGAGGCAACAGACGTTGCGCTCCAAGCGCCAGGGCCCCCAGGACCGGCATGGCCGAGACAATCCCTCCATCGCCCTGCGCCAGGTTGTACGCCAGGGTTGCAATCAGCAGCATCCCCAATGCCTCCATGGCAAAACGGGGGCTCTGGGCAATGAAGGTGCTGTTGATCTGGGCCGCGCGCATGGACAAATCCGCTTTCCTGAAGGCGCCGCAGTACACATCCTGGGTCCTGTCGATCAGGACATCGCGAATCCCCCCAAGCCCCTCCTGCAGCGACTTGATCACCCTTCCTGCCTCGTCCGCCACCAGGCGGCTGTTACGGAACAACCGGCGATGGGTCAGCTTGATCACGCCACCGTAGATGACGCCGAATCCTGCCAGTGCCAGCAAAGAGGTAAACGGGTCCACTCCGATCAGGGTGACCAGTATCGCGGCAACCAGCGTGGCGGTACTGACGATGGTGACCAGGGGCAGGATCACGTAGCTGCTGATTCCGCTCGCCTTGCTATAGACGCCGTTGATTATTTCGCTGCTGTTGCGGCTGGTATGAACGGCGTACGGCTGGTACAGGGTCCGCCGGTAGACATCCAGGGCCAAATCTGAACCGATCGCGTAGGAAATGTTGGCCTGCACCCAAACCAGCAACAGCCGCATACAGCCAGCCAGCACAATCGCCACAGCGAACAGGAGCGTAATGGGCAACAGCAACTGCCGGGGCTCCACCAATCCGAACAAGGAGGCGAAATACTGGCCCAGAGGATGATTGAAGACCCTTTCGGGCCCTGTCAGTACCGCCAGGAACGGGAAAATCGCGCCGATACTGACCATCTCGGCCAGGGCAACAACCATCATCAGCAGGAAGAGAAGGAACAGCTGCCGCCGCTGGCCCTGGCCGATATGGGCCCACAGGCGGGACAACAGGGGAAAGAGGGAATGGGGGACGGCCATAGCTAAGAAAAATTGGGCAAAGCACTAAAAATGCGAAAGCGAAAGGAATCTAAAAAAACTCAATCCTCGTTTCCACAATTGACTGCAAATGACCGCACAAGCCACCGGACCAGCATGAAAAGAACCTAGTCTGAGCTGTCTGCTGCATGAACAAGGCACCCCTTGTTCATGCAGGATATAGAGTGATTTGTCGGCTGGAGCGGACCGCGACTACCGCCTCCAGTTAAGGCCCGAAGCTTACTCAGACAAGGCCCCAGGAGAGCAGCATCAGGCCCTGAAAGCGTATCTTCCTTGCGGGCAAAGTCACTCGTGATAGTCCATGGCCTTGAAGCCATGCTTCTTGACCAGTTCGTCGCGCTCGGCACTCTTCAGGTCTTCGCGCACCATCTCGGCCACCAGTTCGGCGAAACTGGTCCTGGGGGTCCAGCCAAGTTTTTCCTTGGCCTTGCTGGGATCACCCAACAGGGTTTCGACTTCCGTCGGACGGAAATAGGCAGGATCGACGGCGACAATGCACTTGCCGTGGGCGTCGTAACCCTTTTCATCCACCCCGCTGCCCTCCCAGCGGATCTGCATGCCCAGTTCCTGGGCGGCCGCATTGACGAAGTCCCGCACGCTGTACTGCACACCGGTGGCGATGACGAAATCTTCGGGCTTTTCCTGTTGCAGCATCAGCCACTGCATTTCCACATAATCCTTGGCGTGGCCCCAGTCCCGCTTGGCATCCATGTTGCCGAGGAACAGGCAGTCCTGAAGCCCCAGCTTGATACGGGCGAGGGCCCGGGTGATCTTGCGGGTCACAAAGGTTTCGCCGCGAATCGGGCTTTCATGGTTGAACAGGATGCCGTTACAGGCATAGATACCGTAGGCTTCACGATAATTGACGACAATCCAGTAACCGTAAAGCTTGGCCACCGCGTAAGGACTGCGGGGATAGAAGGGCGTGGTTTCCTTCTGAGGAATTTCCTGGACCAGACCATAAAGTTCAGACGTGCTCGCCTGATAGAAGCGGGTCTTCTTTTCCAACCCTAGAATACGGATAGCCTCAAGAATCCGCAGCACCCCAAGTGCATCGGAATTGGCGGTGTATTCCGGCTCCTCGAAGCTGACGGCGACATGGCTCTGGGCCGCCAGGTTGTAGATTTCATCGGGCTGGGTTTGCTGAATGATGCGGATCAGGCTGGAGCTGTCCGTCATGTCGCCGTGGTGCAGGAAAAAGCGAACGCTCTCTTCGTGCCGATCCTGGTAAAGGTGATCGATGCGGTCCGTATTGAACAGGGAAGTGCGGCGTTTCAGTCCGTGGACGATGTAGCCCTTGCTCAGCAATAGTTCAGCAAGATAGGCGCCATCCTGGCCGGTAACGCCCGTGATGAGGGCGACTTTGGGTTTAGACATACGGTTTAGTCCCTCTATGAGCGGGGTAATTGAATTTCTACGAAATCCCTGTAGGCAGCAGACAACCCCTCTTCCAGGGATACTTTGGCCTGCCAGCCGAGAGCGTTGAGCCGGGAGCTGTCCATCAGCTTGCGCGGCGTGCCATCCGGCTTGGAGGCATCAAACTCGATCTTTCCCGAATAACCGGTTACCCGGGCAACGGTCTCCGCCAACTCGCGGATTGTAATGTCATAACCGCAGCCGACATTGATATGGCTCAGCATGGGCTGGGTATGCTGGTCATAGCGGGCCTTGTCCAGATTCATCACATGCACGCTGGCAGCCGCCATGTCGTCCACATAGAGGAATTCCCGCATCGGCGTGCCGCTGCCCCATACCGTCACCACCGGTACATTGGCGCTTTTCGCCTCATGGAAACGCCGGATCAGGGCCGGGATCACATGGGAATTTTCGGGATGGTAATTGTCGCCGGGACCATACAGATTGGTTGGCATGACACTGCGATAGTCCACACCATATTGCCGGTTGTAGCTTTCGCACAGCTTGATCCCGGCAATCTTGGCCACCGCATAGGGTTCGTTGGTCGGCTCCAAGGTTCCTGTCAGCAACGCCCCTTCCGCGATGGGCTGGGGTGCCAGCTTGGGATAGATGCAGCTGGAGCCGAGGAACAACAGCTTCCGGACACCTGCACGAAAAGCCGCATCGACAACATTGGCCTCGATCATCAGGTTGTCGTAGATAAACTCGGCCGGGTAGGTGTTGTTGGCATGAATACCGCCGACCCTGGCGGCTGCCAGATAGACCTGCTCCGGACGCTCGGCCGCAAAGAAGGCACGTACCTCCGTCTGGTTTGTCAGGTCCAGTTCCGCATGAGTGCGGGTAATGATGTCCTGGGAACGAACACCTTGCCCGAGTAAGGTCCGGACGATGGCGGAACCGACCATCCCGCGATGGCCTGCTACATAAATTTTGGGCATGGGACTCATTGTTGCTGGGGGGCTCTACCGTAGGTGTCGTGCAGGCGCACGATGTCATCCTCGCCCAGATAACTGCCGGACTGGATCTCCACAATCTCGAGTTCAACCACGCCCGGATTCCGAAGGCGATGCACTTCGCCAATGGGGATATAGGTGGACTGGTTTTCGCTGAGGAGGAAGGTGTTCTCGCCACAGGTGACTTCCGCCGTACCCTTGACCACCACCCAATGTTCGGCCCGGTGGTGATGCTTTTGCAGGCTGAGGCTGGCGCCCGGCTTGACACCGATACGCTTGACCTGGAAACGCTCGCCCCGGTCTATGCTGTCATACCAGCCCCAGGGACGAGCCACCTTGCGATGGGTAACCGCCTGGGTGCATTGGGCCTGCTCAAGGCGGGTCACCACGTCCTTGACCTGCTCGGCCTTGTCCCGGTGGGCCACCAGCACCGCATCAGGCGTATCGATAATCAGCAGATTATCGGTCCCCAATGCCACCACCGGACGATGAGGAGCATGAATGAAGGTATTGCTGGAGTGGTGAACCATACCCTGGCCTGCCACCCGATTTCCGTCCCCATCCGGAACCTGAAGATCGGCAACTGCATTCCAGCTGCCTACATCGCTCCACTGCCCCTCGAAAGGGACCACCGCCACATTGTCATGCTGTTCCATGACGGCGTAGTCGATGCTCTGGGAGCGGCAGGTGCCAAAACTCCGGGCTTCAGGCCGAACAAAGGCATGACCGCTGGGAGACACCTCGACCTGCGCATCAGCCATGGCCTGACGGCACGTCAGCAGGATATCCGGAGCATGAGCCTCAAGCGCTTCCAGCAAAATGACTGCCCGACAGAGGAAAATACCGGCATTCCACAGGTTATCCCCGGCCAGCAGTAACTCCTGGGCCCTGGCCAGGTCTGGCTTTTCGATGAAACGCCCGGCATGGAAACTGCCATCGGCACGAGAATCGCCGCGCTGGATGTAGCCGTAAGCGGTACTGGGAAAAGAAGGAACAACCCCGAAGGTCACCAGCGCACCGGCCTGGGCTGCCGGCACACCCTGACGGATGGTCCGGAGGAAGCCTTCCACATCAGGGACATGATGATCTGCGGGGCAGAAGAGCAGCAGATCGAGGCCATCCTGGATCGCCTGCAAGGCCGCCAAGGCCATGGCAGCAGCTGTATTACGCGCAGCCGGCTCCAGAATGACGGCGCCCGCCACACGGGCTGCCAGCATGTCGTCCGTCACCATGAAGCGATGATCTTCCGCCGCCACGGCCAAGACCCGCTCTCCCAGTCCGCTGGTACGTTCAAAAGTCAGCTGCAGCAGGCTTTTGTCACCCAGGAGGGGCACAAACTGTTTGGGAAAACTCTTGCGGGACAGAGGCCAGAGCCGGGTCCCGGATCCACCACAAAGGATGACCGCTGTAATGGTGGGATTCTTCATGAAATGACTGCATCCTCTTGGTCTAGGAAACACCGCGCACCGACATGTACCCCCGTCGAGCTGGGTCTTGCCCTCCTCTGCCGCTTCCGGACCACCTTGCCAGACTCGGCAGCCGGAACGTCCAACCCTTGAGAGGAAAGATTGCAGGCCTGCCCCCGAAAGGGCTGCCTTGAAATGGTGGTGGAGAGGAGGAGGATCGAACTCCCGACCTTCGCATTGCGAACGCGACGCTCTCCCAACTGAGCTACCCCCCCACTAAGAGGAAAGAATTATAGCAACAAGGTCTTAGCTGTCAAAAAGACAACGTCTTCACGACACCCGGAAATAGCTGACGGTCTGGCGCAACTGGTCGGCCAAACCTTCGAGTTGCTCGGCCTCGGCGGCATTGTTCTGCATGGTGGCGTTGGTTTCCTCGGCCATGGAGGCAATGTGCTCCACATGTTTGGCAATGTCGGTGGCGGTGGTGGCCTGCTCGGTGGTGGCCAGGGCCACATCCCGCACCTTGCCGAGGGAATCCAGGGCCTGGCGATGGATTTCGTCGAGCATGGCAGTGGCCTGGGTCGCCAGTTCCAGCCCCTTGTCCACCTGGGGCGCGGCCGTCGCCATGGCCTGCACGGCGGTCTGGGTCTCCTCCTGGATGGAGTCGATCATCTGGGCGATTTCCGTGGTGGCCTTGGCGGTCCGCTCTGCCAGCTTGCGCACCTCATCGGCGACGACGGCGAAACCCCGGCCCTGTTCGCCGGCCCGGGCTGCCTCGATGGCGGCGTTCAGCGCCAGCAGGTTGGTCTGATCGGCAATCTCCTTGATCACATTGGCGATGCCGCCGATCTCCTGGGAGCGCTGCTGCAGCAACTGGATCTGCTCCGACGAAGTGGCCACGGTGCGGGAAATGAGCTCGATTTCCTGGGCCGCGTTCTTCACCAGACCGGCCCCCTCCTCCGCCAGGGCGGCGGTCTGGGAGGAGTTTGCTTCGGTCTGGGTGGCGATTTCGGAGACTTCGCTGATGCTCACCGTCATCTGCTCGATGGAGGCGGCCGAGGCCGAGGTGGACTGGGCCTGGTTGTGGGCCGCGACGCTGGTTTCCCGGGCCGCCACCGACACATGCTCGGCGCCGGAAGAGAGGCGGGAAGCCATGCCGTTGATGTCGCCGAAAATGTTGGCCAGCTTCTGTTGCATGGTCTGCATGGCAGCCAGAAGACTGTCGGGGGAACTGTACTCCACCGGCCGTACCAGATCGCCTTCGGCGATGTGGCGGACCACTTCCACCGCGTAGGCCGGCTCACCTCCCAGCTGGCGCAGGATGCTGCTGTTGATCAGCCAGGAGATGACAGAAAGGATAGCCAGGGTAATGACCACCATGATGCTGAACAGCAGGGCCTGCTGGCGGAATACGGCATTGACGTCATCGACGTAGATACCCGATCCCACCACCCAGCCCCAGGCCGGAAATTCGGCCACGTAGGAAATTTTCGGCGCCGGCTGGTCGAAACCCGGTTTCGGCCACAAATAGTCCACAAAGCCCTTGCCGCTGGCCTTGACCACGTTTTCCATTTCCTGGAAGAACAGCTTGCCGTTAGGGTCCTTCAGGGCGGCCTGGGACTTGCCTTCCATATCCGGCTTGATGGGATGCATGAGCATGACCAGGTTGCGGTCCTGAACCCAGAAGTATTCCTTGCCGTCGTAGCGGACGTTGCGCAGGGAATCCATGGCCTGGCGCTTGGCCTCTTCCTCGCTCAGCTTGCCGGCCTGCTGCTGCTTGTGGAAATAGTCCACCACCCCCAGCACCGACTCCACCACATTGCGGGTCTTGAGGCGGCGGTCTTCCATCAGGTTGTCCCGCAGGACGTAAAGGGAAAATATCCCGACCGCGAGCAGGCCAAGCACCACCCCGGCGAAGAAAATCATCAGGCGCGTACGCACCTTGATCCGTTCGAAATTAAACATTCGACCCCCTGACTAGAAGCCCCTCTGCGGGGGCCGCAACACGAACCGTTGAACCACCATCGGCGCTCCGGCGCCTTTTTTTCATGGTGGCAGAAAAAGTAAAAGGGGCCAACAAGTGCCGGCCCCCAGGAATCACTCGCCCGAACCGAAGGCGGCCCGCCGCAGACGGTCGGCAACCGCCGCCCAGGCCGGGCCTTCCGGCAACGCCTCGACCACGATGGTGTCGGCACCGGCGCCATCCAACTCCCGCAGGGCCCCATAGAAGCCGTGGGCATAGCCCGCCGGATCGGCCGGCAGCATCTTCCACACATGGGGCATGCCCGCATGGGGTGGCTGACTGTGGCAGATGACACCGCAGAAGCCGCCGCGGTGGCGCACCACGTTGAGAAAATCGAGAAGACGCTCCCGGGCCACCACTTTGAGCCGGGTGCGGGGGGCGTAATGGGCTTCCAGGGTGCCGGAGGCCCGGGGCACGGCGCCCAGGGGCTTTTCCGGCCGGACACCGATGACGGTCTCGATCTGCTCCGGGGTGATGTGGCCGGGCCGCAGCAGCCGGGGGACACCGGAAGAAAAATCGATGATGGTGGATTCGATCCCCACCGGGCAGGCTCCGCCGTCCAGGATAAAGGGCACCCGCTCGCCCAGTTCGTCGGCCACATGCTGGGCGGCGGTGGGGCTGATACGGCCGAAACGGTTGGCCGAAGGGGCTGCCACACCGCCGCTGCCACCGGCCTGGGCAAAGGCCCGCAACAGCGCCAGGGCCACCGGATGGCCGGGCACCCGCAGCCCCACCGTGTCCTGGCCGCCGGTCACGGCATCGGGCACCCAGGGCTGCTTTTTCAGAATCAGGGTCAGAGGACCGGGCCAGAAGGACTCAGCCAGCTCCCAGACGGCATCGGGAATATCTGCGGCCCAGCGTTCGATCCAGTCGTGTCCGGGCAGATGGACGATGAGGGGATGATCCGCCGGACGCCCCTTGGCGGCGAAGATCTTGGCCACCGCCTCCGCATTGGAGGCATCCGCCCCCAGACCGTACACCGTCTCGGTGGGAATGCCCACCAGCTCGCCGGCCTGGAGCAGTTGCACCGCCCGGTCGATATCGGCCGGGCTGGGCGGGCAGGCGGAAATGGCGGCGGCTTGCATCAGGATTCCGGCGCCCCTTTTACTCGTCCCGGATGCCGATGGCGGCGCGGGCCGCCATCGCCGCCTGCTGCACCTGCACCGGGTCTTCGCCGATGACGGTGAAGTGGCCCATCTTGCGGCCCGGGCGGGCGTGGTGCTTGCCGTAGAGATGCAGCTTCAGATTGGGTACCGCATAGAGCTTGGACCAGTCCGGCTCCCGGTAATGCTCGACCCCATCCTTCTCTTCGTACCAGATGTCGCCCAGGATATTCACCATGACGGCGGCGCTGTGGGCCCGGGCTTCACCCAGGGGCAGGCCGCAGAGAGCCCGCACCTGCTGTTCGAACTGGTCGGTGACGCAGGCATCCAGGGTGTAGTGGCCGCTGTTGTGGGGCCGGGGCGCCATTTCATTGACCACCAGCCGGCCGCGGGAGATGAAGAACTCCACCCCCAGAGTGCCGATGTAGCCCAGCTTCTCGGCGATGCGCTCGGCGATTTCCTGGGCACTGTCGGCGGTGCAGGCGGAGGCCCGGGCAGGGACGATGGAGACATCCAGGATGCCCTTGCGGTGCTGGTTCTCGCCCACGGGGAAGCAGGCCACCTTGCCGTTTTCATCCCGGGCCAGGACCACGGAGACTTCGTAATCCAGGGGCAGCTTCTGCTCCAGCACGCAAGCCTCGCCCTTGAAGCCGCGGAAGGCGGCCAGGGCCTCCTCCCGGCTGTTCACCACGGCCTGACCCTTGCCGTCGTAGCCGAAGCGGGCCACCTTGAGAATGCCCGGGAACAGGCCGGCACTGGCCGCCTCCAGGTCGGCCTCGCTGCGGATGGCGGCGAAGGGGCCGTGGGGCAGGCCGTTATCCTGGAGGAAGGTCTTCTCGACGATGCGGTTCTGGCAGACGGAAACAGCCGCCGCAGCGGGACGCACCGGCAGGAACTTGGCCAGGTAGTCCAGGGTGTCGGCAGGAACGTTCTCGAATTCGGTGGTGATGGCGGCACAGCCCTGGGCCAGTTCGTCCAGGGCGGCATAGTCGTCGTAGGCGGCCGCCAGATGGCGCTCGGCGATCTGGCCGGCGGGACTGTGGGGATCCGGGTCCAGGACCCAGACCTTGTAGCCCATTTCGTGGGCGGCAGAAACGAAGAAGCGGCCGAGTTGGCCGCCGCCGAGCATGCCCAGGGTGGCGGGAGGCAGGATCATGGCCATGGTTTCCCGGTCTCCGCTCACACTTCCGGCAGCTTCATGGCCAGAACCTTCTCGCTCTGGGCCTGACGGAAATTGGCCAGCTTCTCGGCCAGCTCCGCATCATGGGTGGCCAGCTGGGCCACGGCGAAGAGGGCGGCGTTGGCGGCACCGGCTTCGCCGATGGCGAAGGTGGCGACGGGAATGCCCTTGGGCATCTGCACGATGGAATAGAGGGAGTCCTGGCCGGAAAGGTGCTTGGAGGGCACGGGCACGCCCAGCACCGGCACGATGGTCTTGGAGGCCAGCATGCCCGGCAGGTGGGCGGCACCGCCGGCACCGGCGATGATGGCCTTGAGGCCCCGTTCGGCAGCAACGGCGGCATAGTCGAAGAGCAGGTCCGGCGTGCGGTGGGCGGAAACGACGCGGGCCTCGAAGGGCACGCCGAATTCCTTGAGCATGACGGCGGCCGCCTGCATCACGGGCCAGTCGGAATCGGAACCCATGACGATGCCGATCACGGGGTGCTTGGGCTGGTTCATTGCGCTGCCTTTCGCTCGGCGGCCTCGATGGTGTTGGCCAGGAGCATGGTGATGGTCATGGGGCCGACGCCGCCGGGCACCGGAGTGATGAGGGAAGCCACTTCCTTGCAGGAATCGAAATCCACGTCGCCGCACAGCTTACCGTCGGGCAGACGGTTGATGCCCACGTCGATGACCACGGCGCCGGGCTTGATCATGTCGCCGGTGATCATGCGCGGACGGCCCACGGCAGCCACCACGATATCGGCGCGGGAGGTGTGGAACAGCAAATCCTTGGTCTTGGAATGGCAGATGGTGACGGTGGCGCCCGCATTGGTCAGCAGCAGGCCCATGGGCTTGCCGACGATGTTGGAGCGGCCCACCACCACGGCTTCCTTGCCGGCCAGGTCCACGCCGCCCTTTTCGAACATCTTCATGACGCCGTAGGGAGTGCAGGGGATGAAGCGGGGATTGCCCTGGGCCAGGGCACCCACGTTCTCGGCGTGGAAGCCGTCCACGTCCTTCTCGGCGGAAATGGCCTCGAGCACGGCTTCTTCGTCGAAATGCTTGGGCAGGGGCAGTTGCACCAGGATGCCGTGCACCTTGGGATCGGCGTTCAGTTCGGCGATCTTGTCCAGCACCACCTGGGGATTCACATCCTTGTCGTAGGTGATCTTCTCGGAATACAGGCCCACCTTCTCGCAGGCATTGACCTTGTTGCGCACGTACACCTGGGAAGCGGGGTCTTCACCCACCAGAATGACCACCAGGCCGGGGCGGTGGCCCTTGGCCGTCAGGGCTGCGACGCGGGACTGGAAGCTTTCGCGCAGCTCCTGGGCCAGCGCGTTGCCGTCGAGAATTTGTGCCGTCATGGATTTCTCTGCCAACAAAAAAGAAAAGGGGAAAGGCGAATGCCTTTCCCTTTGAATTGCCGCAATTTTATCAGAACCCCGGGGAGAATGGACCCTCCCCCGGATCGCGGCCTGCCCGAGGCTCAGGCCAGAGCCGCTTCGGCAGTGGCGGCCACCGCGGCCCGACCGGCGGCAAAGGCCTTGCGGTTCTGCTCCACCACCTTCTCGCCCTTACGGGCGAAGCGCTGCAGGATGCAGTTAAGCAGGATGTCGGCGGAGAAGGGCAGATGGTCGGCCACCGCCCCCAACATGACCGTGTTGCCGAGACGGATGTCCCCCAGATCCTTGGCGATGGCCATGGCGTCGAAGGCCACCACGCGGCAGCCGGAATCCTTCATGGAACCGACGGGATCCGCGGGGTAGTCGTAGAGCCCCAGGTCCACCACCGGCGGGGTCAGCTGGGCGGTGTTCATCAGGGCGATACCCTCGGGTACCAGCATGTGGCGCCAGCGCATGGCCTCGGCCGCCTCGAAACCCAGCAGCACATGGGCGGTGCCCGGGGTGATCTGGGGCGACAGCACCTTGGGGCCGAAACGCAGATGGGACGAGACCACGCCGCCGCGCTGGGCCATGCCGGCCACTTCGGTCTTCTTCACGTCGTGGCCCAGGGCGATGGCTGCCTCGGCCAGGATTTCCGTGGCCGTCATGACCCCCTGGCCGCCGATGCCGACAACAAGAATATTGGTCGTTGCAATGCTCATGGCGCGCTCTCAGTGCTTCTTGAGGATGTTGATGGGCACCACCGTCTCCGCATGGACGATGGCATCGGGGGCGCAGGGCTGGACGCAGAGGCCGCAGCCGGTACAGGCAGCAGTCTCGATGCGCACGAAATTGAGGTCCACTTCCCGGCCGTTGGGCTTGATGGCCTTTTCCCGCCGGGTGACGTGGATCGCCGGGCAGCCCACTTCGACGCAGTTGCCGCAGCCGGTGCATTTGTCGTCCATGACCGTGAAGGGCTTGAGCTTGTGGTAGGCCTCGGTCAGCACGCAGGGCTGGTCGGTGATGATGACGGAAGGCTCGGCCACCTTGACCTCCTCGCGGATGGCCTTGAACAGCACCGGCAGCTCGTAGGGGTTCACCTTGTGCACCCGCTCCGGCTTGACGCCCAGGGCCTGCACCAGCTTGACGAAATCCACCCGCGGCGCTTCGTTGCCGTGGATGTCCAGGCCGTTGCCCGGGTTGTTCTGGCCGCCGGTCATGCCCACGGCCCGGTTGTCCAGCAGCAGCACGGTGACGTTGCCCTGGTTGTAGACGATGTCCAGCAGGCCCTGCATACCCATGTGCAGGAAGGTGGAATCACCGATCACCGCCAGGATGCGCTTGTCCTTGTCCGACTCGCCCCGGCCCTTGTCCAGGCCCAGCGCCACTCCCATGGATGCCCCCATGGAAATGCACGTATCCAGGGCATTCCAGGGGTGGCCGGCCCCCAGGGTATAGCAGCCGATGTCGCCGGCGATGGTGATGTTGCGCACCTGAGACAGGGTGTAATAGACGCCCAGGTGGGGGCAGGCCACGCACATGGTGGGCGGCCGCGGGAACACCTGCATCGGCGCCACCGCGGTGACGGCCGGCACCGGTTCGCCGCGCAGCTTGGCGATGGCGGCCTTGAGCACGGGCGGCGCCAGCTCGCCGATGCGGGGCAGGATGTCCTTGCCGTGCAGGGCGATGCCCTGGGCCTTCAGCTCGGTTTCCAGCAGGGGCTCCACCTCTTCCACCACCACCACTTCGTCGCACAGGACCGCCAGTTCGCGGCACTTGTCGATGGGTGCCGGGCAGGAGAAGCCGAGCTTGAGCACCGGTGCCTCGGGGAAGGCTTCCTTGACGTGCATGTAGGCGGGGCCGGAGGTGATGAAGCCGAGGCGGCGGTCGCTGCCGGCCTCGATCACGTTCAAGGGAGAAACCTCGGCCTCGGCCTTGAGAGCGGCTTCCCGCTCGAACATCAGGGGCAGGCGGCGGGCGGCGCCGGAGGGGGTCATCACCCAGCGGGCCGGCTCCTTCTTGAAACCGGCACCCACATGCTCCTGACGTTCGCCCACGGTGACCAGGGCCTTGACGTGGCAGATGCGGGTGGTGAGGCGCAGGATCACCGGCACCTGGAAGCGCTCGGACAGCTCGTAGCCGAGCTTGGTCATCTCGTAGGCTTCCTGGGAGTCGGCGGGCTCCAGCACCGGCAGGTGGGCGAAGCGGCCCCAGTAGCGGGAATCCTGCTCGTTCTGGGAGGAGGAGAGGCCCACGTCGTCAGCCACGGCGATCACCAGACCGCCGGCGACGCCGGTCAGGGTCAGGGTCATGAGGGCGTCGGAGGCCACGTTCATGCCCACGTGCTTCATGCAGCAGAAGGAGCGGGAACCGGCGTAGGCCGCGCCCACCGCCACTTCCAGGGAAACTTTTTCATTCACCGACCACTCTGCGTAGAGGTCCGGATAGGTCGAAATGACTTCCAGCATTTCCGTCGCCGGCGTGCCCGGATAGGCCGCGGCAACCTTGACACCGGCCTCCCAGACGGCGCGGGCAACGGCTTCGTTGCCGGACATGAGCAACCGGCTCTGGGCCGGCACGGGCGCAATAGCGGCCATGTTGTCTCCCCCTGCTTTGTTTCAGGTGTTGATAAAGCGGGGGATGTTAACAGGCTCCATACGGTGGCGTCTTGACACAAGTCAACGACACGGAGGGGATAGATGCCTGAAAACAATGACTTCTGGCCATGAAAAAGGCATGCATTGCAGTCGCTTTGAAAATGCATCGCATTACCCGGTAAACCCCCTAGTTTCGGCAACCGGATTTGCGTATTACCATTGGTCCCACCGCGAAAAACGTGAAATAGTTGGCACAGGAGACCCGGAATGAATAATGCACCGCAGCAAAAGAGTGCGTTCTGGCAGTTGTACGAAAATATAGAAAAAACCTTCTTCAATTCACTTTCGAAGAAACTGTCCAGTTTTCTGCTGCTTTTCTGCGTAGACCTGGGTTATCTGGGCGTCTATTTCTACCAGCAAAACACCATCCAGCAATTGCTGCATAGCGGCAATGCCAGCCCCGAACTGCTCGCCCGCATCGGCGCCAGCCTGGATAGCGGCCTCTACATCATGGGCGGGCTGACCCTGTTGGCCCTGGTCATGAACATCGGCCAGATCCTCTACCTGCGCCATCTCATCGTGCGGCCGGTGAAGGTCATCACCGGCATCTTCAACGAGATCGCCCGGGGCGAAGGGGATTTCTCCCGGGACCTGCCCCTCATCACCCAGGACGAATTGCGGGAGCTTTCCGCCGGTTACAACCGCTTTGCCGAAAAGATGCGGCAGATCATCGGCGAAGTGCGCAAGATGTCCGTCAGCATCGCCCGGGAGGCGGTGCTGGTGAAGGCCCGGGTCGAGGACACGGTAAAGAGCGCCCGGGAACAGGTACGCCTGACGGAGACCGTGTTCACCGCCAGCAGCGAAAGCACCCGGGCCATCCAGGACGTTTCCGGCAGCACCCACGCCATTTCCGACTCGACCCACGGCAACCTGGACATCGCCCGGCAATCCCTGGGCGAGATGCAGGACATCGCCGGCAAGATCAACGCCGTCAGCGACAAGGTGACCCGTTTCAACCAGACGGTGGACGACCTTTCCCACCGCTCCGAGAGCGTCAAGCAGATCGCCGCCCTGATCCGGGACGTGGCCGACCAGACCAACCTGCTGGCCTTGAACGCCGCCATCGAGGCGGCCCGTGCCGGCGAGGCGGGCCGCGGCTTCGCCGTGGTGGCCGACGAGGTGCGCAAGCTGGCGGAGCGGGTGAACAAGGCCACCGCCGAAATCGCCGGCAACATCAACGGCGTCATCACCCTGGTGGAAAACACCCGCAGCGAAAACGACGAGATCAACGCCGACGTGCTGCAGACCCGGGAGGTGGTGAGCCGCTCCGCCGAGCAGTTCCAGCGCATGGTGGGGGATTTCGAAGGCACCAGCGAAAAGCTGCTGCAGATCGCCGCCGCCATGGAGGAACTGTCCGCCACCAACGAGCAGGTACATGAGAACGTGGACGGCATCCACCGCCTCTCCGGCAGCGTCGCCCAGCACATGGAGGAATCGGAACAACGCACCCTGGAGCTGGCCCAGGCCACCGAAGCAGTGCAGGAGCTGGTGTCCCGCTTCAAGATCGGCGCCGGCGCCTTCGACCAGGCGGTGGACCGCACCCGCCGCTTCCGCGACGACCTGCAGGCCGAACTGGAAGCCATGGCCAAGCGGGGCATCAACATCTTCGACCGCAGCTACCAGCCCATTCCCGACACCAACCCGCAGAAATACAAGGTCAGCTGGGGCGACACCTATGCCCAGACCTGCCAGGGCCTGCTGGAAAGCTGTCTCAAGGACATCCCAGGCTGCGCCTTCGCCGTGGGCATGACCAGCGACAGCTACCTCTCGGCCCATAACCTGAAGTACTCCAAGCCCCTCACCGGCGATTACGAGACCGACCTGGTGGGCAACCGGGTCTGCCGCAAGTTCGAGCGCCCCTCGGAACTGCGCTCCGCCGCCAACACGGAACCCATGCTGCTGCAGACCTACCAGCGGGATACCGGCGAAGTGCTGTGCGACATCGCCATGCCCATCTACGTCGGCGGCCGCCATTGGGGCAACGTGCGGGTCGGGGTGCCGGCCGACGCCCTGCTTGCCACGTGAGAAGCCGGAGCCGCCCCGGGTTCGCGCCCGGGGCGCCCAATTCCCCGAACCTGATCCAGGACAAAGCCGGGCGAACTTAGTCCGGCGACAATGTGCCACCGACCTGCCGAAGGAAAGCCATGACCAAGACTCCCCTCCTCGCCGCCGCCCTGCTGGCCCTGGGCGCCCAACTGGCCCACGCCGCCCAGCCCCTGCCCGCGGTGGATGTTTACAAGAGCCCCTACTGCGGCTGTTGCGGCCAGTGGGTGGAACACATGCAGGCCGCCGGGTTCACCGTGCGCAGCCACAACGTGGACGACGTGCCCGCCGCCCGCAAGCAGCTGGGCATGCCGGACAGCCTGGGTTCCTGCCACACCGCCCGCATCGGCAACTACGTCATTGAGGGCCATGTGCCCGCCGCCGACGTCCAGCGCCTGCTCAAGGAAAAGCCCAAGGCCGTGGGCCTGGCGGTGCCGGGCATGCCCCAGGGCGCCCCGGGCATGGAAACGGCCCGACCCCAACCCTACGACACCCTGCTGGTGAGCAACGACGGCCAGACCCGGGTCTTCGCCCGGCACTGAGCCGAGCCCGCCGGGAAATAGCAGAAAACAGCAGCAAACAAAAAAGGGGCCGATGGCCCCTTTTTCAATGGTGATGCTCCGGCAGGAGCTAGTCCGGCCGCCCCATGGCGTCGCGGATGGCCTGCTTCGTGTTCTCCTGGTGGATGATGAAGAAGGCGACGATGGTGGCCGGCAGCCAGCCGATCAGGGTCACCTGCAACACCAGGAGGACGATACCCACCATGACGCGGCCCTTCAGCATGACCGCCAAGAAGGGCAGGAACAGGGCCAGGATGTAGGACATGGCTCAGCCGCCGGCGCGGGGTGAGGTGCTCTGCTTGGGATCCTGCTGCTGGCGCAGGTCCAGATCCTTGGCCTGGGCATCGCTGATGATCTCCAGCACATTCACCACCTTGCGCACGCCGGCGGTGGTGCGAGCCACCTCGATGGCGGCCTTGGCCTCGCGCTCGGTGACCATGCCCAGCAGGTACACCACGCTGGCTTCGGTCACCACCTTGACGTGGTTGGCGGAGAAGCGCTGGGCATCGATGAAGCGGGCCTTCACCTTGGAGGTGATGTAGGCATCGTTGCTGCGGGCGGACAGGGAACTGATGCCCGCCACCTGCAGGTCGTTGGTGACGCCGGCCACATTGGGCACGGCGGCGACGATCTGCTCGGCCTGGGCCTTGGCCTCCTCGCTGATCGCTTCGCCCGTCAGCAGCACCTTGCGGTTGTAGCTGGTGACATTGACGTGGAGCTTGTCCTTCAGCTGGTCGGAGAGACGGCTGGCAGCCTTCACCTCGATGCCCTCGTCTTCCACATAGGTGCCGGAAGAGCGGCGGTCGGTGGCCATCAGCACGCCGGCGGTGACGCCGCCGGCAACCACGGGGAAGCAGCCCTGCAGGGTCGGCACCAGGGCCGCCAGCAGCAGGGGCAGGGCGATACGGGATTTCAGGGACTTCATCATTCTTCAACTCCCAGCAAGAGACAGTCGATGCCGTCGCAGATGCAGTGGATGGACAGGAGATGGACTTCCTGAATGCGGGCGGTACGGTCGGCCGGCACGCACAGGTGCACATCGCCCTCCCGCAGCATTTCGCCGATCTTGCCGCCGCCCTTGCCGGTCAGGGCCACCACCCGCATGTCGGCATCGTGGGCAGCCTGGATGGCTTCCATGACGTTGCCCGAATTGCCGGAGGTGGAGATGGCCAGCAGCACGTCGCCGGAGCGGCCCAGGGCCCGCACCTGCTTGGCAAAGATGACGTTGTAGGCGTAATCATTGGCGATGGCGGTAAGGATGGAGCTGTCGGTGGTCAGGGCGATGGCCGCCAGTTCCTGGCGCTCGGCCTCGAAACGCCCCACCAGCTCGGCCGCGAAGTGCTGGGCGTCGGCGGCGGAACCGCCGTTGCCGCAGGCCAGGATCTTGCCGTCGTTCACCAGGCAATTGACCATGGTTTCCACCGCTTCGGCGATGGGGGCGGCCAGCAGTTCGACGGCGTCCAGCTTGGTCTGGGCGCTGTCCTGGAATTGCTGGCTGATGCGGGAAATCAAATCCATAGTGGTTTGAGGCAGTTGCGTTGGAAAAGTGAGGGCCATTCTAACATGGGGCCTTCGCCGCCCCGGGGTAACGGCTTGTAACGGGTGGGGGCGCAGCGGCGGCACGTATTGTCGCCCCCGGGCGAGAGGGCTAGACTTCACCCCCCGCTCAGCCCCGGTGCCCTGCATGGCCGACCAGCCCCTCGCCTCTCCCCCCGCCCCAGCCCCTTTCCGCGAACCTTTGGTGTTCGTGGACCTGGAGACCACCGGCGCCAACCCGGTGCGGGACCGCATCACCGAAATCGGCATCGTCGAGGTCTCGGCCGCCGGCGTGACCCAGTGGAGCAGCCTGGTCAATCCGGGCATTCCCATCCCGCCCTTCATCCAGGGCCTGACCAACATCAGCGACGAGATGGTGGCCGACGCGCCGCCCTTCGCCGACCTGGCCGAAGAGGTGCTGGGGCGCCTCAAGGGACGCCTTTTCGTGGCCCACAACGCCCGCTTCGACTACGGCTTCCTCAAAAACGAATTCCGCCGCCTGGGCCTCAAGTTCCACGCCACCGTGCTGTGCACCGTCAAACTGTCGCGCAAGCTGGAGCCCCAGCACCACCGCCACAGCCTGGACGCCCTGGTGGAACGCCACGGCCTCTACGACGAGCACCGGCACCGGGCCCTCTCCGACGCCCGCCTGATCCACCAGTTCTGGGACCGCCTGCACGGCAAGTACGCCCCCGAACCCATCTGGGCCGCCGTGGAGACCCTGACCCAGCGCCCCAAGCTGCCACCCCACCTGCCGCCGGAAGCCCTGGACGACCTGCCGGAACTGCCCGGTGTCTATCTGCTGTACGGCCAGAAGGCGGACGGCGAGCCTCTCTACATCGGCAAGAGCAGCAACCTGCGGCAGCGGGTCTTCTCCCACTTCTCCGGCGACCAGAAGGACGCCCGGGATACGGCCATGGCCGCCCAGGTATACCGGGTGGAATGGCGGGAGACCGCCGGCGAACTGGGCGCCATGCTGCTGGAGGCCAAGCTGCTGCAGGCCCACCGCCCCAGCCTCAACCGGCACCAGAAGAAGGGCGGCGAGCTGTGCGCCTGGCAGCTGGTGCAGGAGGCTCCCGGCGACTTCCGTCCCCGCCTGGTGCTGGCCGACGAACTGGACTTCGGCCGCAGCCCGGACCTCTACGGCCTCTTCAACTCGGCCAAGGAAGCCCGCAACAGCCTGAAGAAGATCGGCGACGCCCACCACCTGTGCCACGTCCTCCTGGGCCTGGAGAAGCAGCGCCCGGGCAAGCCCTGTTTCGGCCACCAGATGCACAACTGCAAGGGCGCCTGCTGCGGCAAGGAAAGCCTCAGCCAGCACAGCGCCCGCCTGATGGCGGCCCTGGCCAAGCTCAAGGTGAAGGAATGGCCTTACGCCGGCCCCATCGGCCTGGTGGAAAAGGACGACTTCAGTTCCACCACCGATCTGCACGTGGTGGACCATTGGGCCTACCTGGGTACCGCCCAGCGGGAAGAGCAGGTGTGGGAAATCCTGCAGCAGCAGGGCAGCCGCCCCGCCGCCTTCGACCAGGAGACCTACCGCCTGATCAACAAGGCCATCGCCCAGGGGGCGGTGGAGGTCCGGGAACTGACGCCGCCCGTGCAGCCGGCATGAAAAAAGGCGCCCGCGGGCGCCTTTTCTACGACTGGGCCGCAGGCCTCACATGGTCAGCCAGCCCCGGGCTTCCGGCTGGAAGGGCAGGTCGGCAATGATCCAGCGGCCTTCGCTCCAGCCTTCCATCTCCAGGCGCACCGGGTCGCCGACGCGCAGGCCGAAAATGGCCGAACCGAGGGGGCACAGCACCGACCAGCAGCCCTCGTCCGGATCGTGGTCTTCCGGATAGACCAGGGTCACTTCCCGGCGGCGGCCGCTGTCGGCGTCGCTCAGCACCACGGTGGAATTCATGGTCACCAGGTTGGGCGGGATGGCTTCCGGCGGCACCGGGTTGGCGGCCCGCAGACGGCGCAGCACGGTGCCGGCGGAAACGTGGATGCTCTGGTCCCGCAGGTAGAGGCGTTCGATCAGCCCCACCAGGCGCTCCTGGTCCAGGGCGGAAATGATCAGGGCTCCCGGGGCGGGGGAAATCTGGGCGGTTTGGGATTGGGGCATGGCAGCTCCTCACGACAGGCCGTCCGGCTCGAGGGTCGGCGCGGCAACAAACAGTAAAAATCGGGGAATGGGGTACAGGGTGAAACCGGCAACACGCCCGGCAGCGGCCGTCTCGGCAGCGCTACCGGGCCGGCGGGAGACAGGCCGGGAAACGCCGGCCGCCCCACCCGGACTGCACCGCCGGCTGCCGCGCAGCCGCCATCCGGGCCTCGCCACGGCGGGCGCCCCGGAAGAAAATGGCGGCAAAAAAAGCTGACGGCATGATGGCTGCACCAATATGGGGCACAAAGATGATGGCGCCAGTCTAGCCCAACCCCTGGCCGGGGGTAGTCAGCCAAGCACTTACGTCGATATACGGACTATTCGGTGCCAAACTCCGCTTCAACACGCTGCAACAGCCAGCGCCCGTCGTTGGCCAGCAGTTCGCCTTCGCCCATCTGGCTGCGCACGATCAACCCTTCCACCACCACCATGGCGCAGCGGGCCGCCATGGGGGCCCGCTCGCCCAGGCGGGGGGCCAGCCACTCGGCCAGGAGGCGCTGCAGGTCATCCTTGTGGGCCCGGGCAATGGCGGCGACACCGGCGATGCCCTCCCCCACTTCCGCCACCGCGTTGATGAAGGCGCAGCCCCGGTAGTCCGGCTCCGCCGCCCAGGCCAGCAGGATGTCGACAACGGCGGCCAGTTCCGGCGGCCGGGCCGCCAGACGGGCCTGGAAGCCGGCCAGCCAGCGCCGGTGACGCCCTTCCAGGTAAGCCCGGATGAGGTCGTCCTTGGCCGGGAAGTGGCGGTAGAAGCTCATCTTTGCCACGCCAGACTCGGCAATGATGCGGTCGATGCCGACGCCCCGCAGGCCGTGCTGGTAGAAGAGCCGGGAAGCGGTTTCCAGGATGCGGGCCCGGGCCCCTTCCGGGTTGGGATCGTCGGACGGGGCCAGCAGTGTGTCGGACATGGGCACTCCAGGAAGCGGTGGCTGAAAAACGGAATGGTGCCACATTGACAGACAGATCTGTCTTGCACAATATACAGACCTGTCTACATCAATCCCCGAGGAATGCCATGCTCCCGTTGTCCGCCGCCAAGGCGCCGCCCGCGCCACCCCTGGCCTATATCGCCATTTCCATGCTCGGTGCCGCCGTGGCCATCGGCAGCATCGCCGGACTCAGCCTGTGGAGCGGCACTCCCTGGCTCATGGCGCCCTTCGGCGCCACCTGCGTGCTGGCCTTCGGCCTGCCCGACAGCCCCCTGGCCCAGCCGCGCAACATCGTCGGCGGCCATCTTCTGGCCACCGCCGTCGGCCTGGCGGTGCTGCATACCCTGGGGGACGGCTGGCTGGCCTCGGCCCTGGCGGTGGGGCTGGCCCTGGGCCTGATGCAATGGACGCGCACGGTGCACGCCCCCGCTGGCGCCAATCCGCTGCTGGTCCTGGCGACCAAGCCGGCCCTGGGCTTTCTCTTCAGCCCGGTACTGCTGGGCGCCCTGGTCATCGTCGCCTGCGCCCTGGCGGTCAACAACGCCCGGCAGCGGGGCAGCTATCCCAAGTACTGGTATTGAGGCCGGAGGCGGCCAGGGCCGGGGCACCTGCCCCGCGCCTGGCCGGCCCGCGGCGACAGAGGCCCTATTGCCGCTGGGGCAGCTGGATGGACTGGGTTTCCAGGAAGTCCTCCACCCCGTGGCGCCCCAGCTCCCGGCCGTAGCCGGACTGCTTGAAGCCGCCGAAGGGCGCCAGCAGGTTGAAGAAGGCGCCATTGATGTCCACCTGGCCGGCCCGCAGGCGGCGGGCGAAGGCCAGGGCCCGGGCTTCCTCGGCGGACCACACGGCAGCCGCCAGGCCGTAGTCGGTGCCGTTGGCGATGGCCTCGGCCTCCGCCTCGTCCCGGTAGGTGAGGATGGCCAGCACCGGGCCGAACACCTCCTCCCGGGCCAGGGCGGCATCGGGCCGCACCCGGCCGAACACCGTGGGCCGCACGTAGTAGCCGGTGGGCAAGCCTTCCGGCGCGGCGCTGCCGCCGCACAGCAGCTCGGCGCCGTCGGCCACGGCCTGCTCGATCATGGCCCGCACCCGCTGCCGCTGCAGGCCGGAAACCAGGGGACCGAGACGGCTGCCCTCCGCCAAGGGATCGCCCAGGGTGTAGGCCGCCGCGGCCTGCACCGCCAGGGCAGCAGCCTCGGCGTAACGCTCTTGCGGCACCAGCAGCCGGGTCAGGGCCGAGCAGGCCTGGCCGGAATTGAGGAAGCAGCCGGCCACCGTGCCCTTCACCGCCGCCGCCAGATCCGCATCCGGCAGCACCACGGAGGCGGACTTGCCGCCCAGCTCCAGGGACACCCGCTTCACCGTGGCCGCCGCCACCGCCGCCACCCGTTTGCCGGCGGCCGTACTGCCGGTGAAGGAGACGGCCGCCAGGGCCGGATGGGCGGCCAGGGCCTCGCCCACCACCGGGCCGTAGCCGGTGACCAGATTGAAGACGCCGGCAGGCAGGCCCGCCGCCTCGATCACCTCGGCCAGGAGAAAGGCGTTGAGGGGCGCCACTTCCGAGGGCTTCAAGACCACCGTGCAGCCGGCGGCCAGGGCGGCGCCGACCTTGGCGGCGATCTGGTGCAGGGGGAAGTTCCAGGGCGTGATGCAGGCCACCGGACCGGTGGGCACCTTCAGCACCAGGGACTGACCGATGCGCTCCTCGGCGAAACCCTCGGCGGCGATGCGGGCGCAGGCGGCGAAGGTGAAGATGGGATTGCCGGCCTGAACCCGGGTGGCCAGTTTCACCGGCATGCCCACCTCGCTGGCGATGAGGCGGCCCAGCTCATCCTGTCGGGCCTTGAGGCCATCGGCGATCTTCTGCAGGAAGGCGCCCCGCTCCGCCCCGGAGAGGGCGGCCCAGGCGGGAAAGGCGGCCGCCGCGGCCCGGGCTGCCCGGTCGGCGTCGGTGGCCGTGCCTTCCGGCACCCGGGCGATGACCGTCTCGGTGGCCGGATTCTCCACGTCGATGAAGGCGTTGCCGTCGGGGGCGACCCACTGGCCGCCGATGTAGAAACGGGAATGCTGCTGCATGGGGAAGTCTCCTCTTCTGGTTTTCTGGCGTGGGCCCGACGGGGCCGATCGGGGCAGACGCGCGCCGGACCCACTCCCGGATTCTAAGGCAGGGCGGAGCCGGTGCAGGAAGTGGCAAGGGCAGCAGCGAAGCATGCCGCCAGGAGGCAGGAAGGACGGCCATCCCGGGCATGGCATGGCGGAGATGGCCGCCGTTGCTGGCTCCCAGGCCATCGCCTGCGGCAGGCCGGCCCGGGCTTCAGCAAGGCCAGATCAGCGCGCGACCAGGGCCGCCAGTTCCGCCGCATCGAAGCCGGCCGCCCGCCGCGCCTCCAGGTTGAAGGGCCCCCGCACCTTGGGGGCGCCGTAGCGGGCCGCCAGTTCAGCCTCCGCCGCCAGGGGCTCCAGGCCCCGCTCGCGGCAGACGTGGCGATACCAGCGGTTGCCCGCCGCCACATGGCCGATCTCGTCCCGCAGGATGACATCCAGGATCGGGCCGGCGGCGACCTCCCCAGCCTGCACCAGCTTGTCGCGGATGCCCCGGTTCACATCCAGCCCCCGGGCTTCCATGGCCCGGGGCACCAGGGCCAGGCGGGCCAGCACGTCGTCCGCCGTCTTCTCCGCCATGTCCCACAGGCCCCGGTGGGCCGCAAAGTCGCCGTAGGCGTAGCCCAGGGTGCGCAGGTGATCGTCCACCAGGGTGAAGTGCTGGGCCTCCTCCCGGGCGATGCGCAGCCAGTCCCGGTAAAAGTCCTCGGGCAGATCGGGGAAGCGCCAGACGATGTCCAGGGCCAGGTCGATGGCGTTGAACTCGATATGGGCGATGGCGTGCAGCAGGGCGGCCCGTCCCTCCGCCGTGTGCAGGGAACGGCGCGGCACTTCGGCCGGCGGCACCAGCGCGGGCCGCGGTGGCCGCCCCGGCAGGGGCGCGGAAGGCACAAGCCGCAGGCCCGGCGCCACCGGCCCCGCCGGATCGAGGGCCAGCACCGCCGCCACCTTGGCGGGCACGGTATCGAGCATCAGGGCGGCGAGGGCTTGCTGGCGGAGCATGGGAAAAAAGGGTTAAGGAAAGACCGGAATTCTCTCATCAATTGGAAAAGCGCACTTGGCAGTTCCCCCTGCAGTTCTGCGATACAAGCTAGCCGAACAAAAAACCAAAAGGCATAATTCACCGCACACAAAACCAAAGGGAATCAGTCATGCGTCATTTCATCACGGTTTTATTTGTCTGCCTGTGCGTTTCCGCATGTGCCCCTGTCACGCGTCGCCCAGCCGTCGACGATCAAAAGACATCGGCTGAAAAAGAGCTGCAACGGGACATGGCTTTCAAGGAACGTCTGAAGCGTCAGGAACGGGCAGATGCCGTGGCTTTCCGGATCCTCACGGGAGCAGCAGATCTCTGCGAGAAGCAAGTCAAACCCAGTACAGGCATGCGTCTGATCCACAACGGCATGTACAAGGATGAATGGTCACGCTCGGCCACCAAGATCATAGGCAAAGGCCCTGCACCTCTGGTCACCAATGTAGCCCCCCAATCTCCCGCCCAATTAGCTGGCGTACAACCCGGGGATCGAATTCTCTCTATTGAAAACCGTACTTTTAGCCAATCCGACTCGGTGCAGGAAGCACTTGATGCAGCGATGAGGTCCCTGGAAGCAGGTGAAGCAACAGCCATCAGGATTCAACGTGGAGAGAAGGAAATCGAAGCTCAGCTGACGCCGGTCAAGGCTTGCGCCTATCCGGTTACGGTCGTGGATAACGATGCCGTCAATGCCTATGCAGACGGCAAACAGATCATCCTGACCAGCGGCATGATGCGCTTTGCCCAGGACGACAACGAACTGGGCCTCGTACTGGGACACGAGTTGGCCCACAACACCATGGGGCACCTCGACAAAAAGCGAAACAACAGTCTACTGGGCGCCCTACTCGGGGCAGTTATTTCTGTTGGCACAGGGGTAGATGTCACCCGGCTCGCCGGTGATCTTGGCTCCATGGCCTTTAGCCAAGGCTTTGAGTCGGAAGCGGATTATGTCGGTCTTTATTATGCGGCCCGAGCCGGCTTCGACGTTGATAACGCCCCGAATTTCTGGCGCCGTATGGCAGTAGAGCATCCGCAAGCCATTGGCCACGGCACCTCCCATCCGGATACCGCCAGTCGATTCCTGGCACTGGAAGCCACCAGCAAGGAAATAGCCGCGAAACGCACCAACGGCAACCCGCTACACCCGGAACGGGAAACCCTCACCGAGACGCCGCTTCCGTCCGGCAACTGATACCTGCAGCACTTTCTACTTCCTGAGACAAAAGGTAAGCGCTGCATACCATCTCGGAACAGGCGTATGTAGTCAAAGCCGTCCATGCACAGCAACGGTGCATGGACGGCTTTGATTTCCAAGACAACCTGGCACTTAAATCACCTGCCAACTGACCACTACATGGATATGGACATGAATGCGGGCAAGGAAACAGAACCACTCCAGCCTTTGGTTTGCCGAGAAACCAAAATATGCGTCCCCCAGGCATGCCCCTTGCTAAACCCTCTGTGCCCGCTGATTACTTGGAGTTAGGCATGAACGGCAACGAGATCGACACGATCCTGAAAAAGCTGAAAGCACACCGCAACTACACCCAGGCGTTGCTGCTGGCGGTACTGGCCTTCTGTGCCGGCGCCGTGGCCTTCAGTTTTTAAGCGGCCGCAAGAAGTCCAGGCCCAGGGGCTAATCCAGGCCGGAGGGGCAGAACAGCCCCGGCAGCAGCAAAAGACCATGGCAGCCGGTCAGGTACAAAATCACCGGCGCGATTCGCCGCCCACGCCAAACACCGCCTACTTGGCGTACTGCTTCACCGTCGCCCACTGGCGGCGGCTCACCGGCAGTTTTTCCGGCACTTCCTTGAGCAGGGCCAGCCACTGTTCACCGCCCTCTTCCCCGTCCCCCTGGCCCCGCTCGAAGCCGGCCAGGGCGTCCTTGGCCACCAGCACGCTGCGGTGCAGGCGGATGAAGCGCTCGGCGAACTCCTGTTCCAGATGGGTGAGGGCCTCGTCCAGCAGGTATTCCCGCTCCCGGGTGCGGGCGGTGACGTATTTGAGATCGGCCTTGAGATAGAGCACCTCCTGCACCGGCACCAGCAGGATGCGGCCCCGTTCGTGGCAGGAGAAATGGCGGCGGGCGCCCTGGCCGGACTCCTGGCGCACCTTGGCCAGACGTTCGGCGGTGAGGGGACCCACCAGCCGGGCCTTTTCCAGGGCGGCCTGGAGGCGGGCCAGACGCACCGGCTTGAGCAGGTAATCCACCGCATTGAGGTCGAAGGCCTGGACGGCATGGCTGTCGTAGGCGGTGGCGAAGATCACCGCCGGCGGCCGCGGCAGGCCGGCCAGGTGGCGGGCCAGCTCCAGGCCGTCCATCTTGGGCATGCGGATGTCCACCAGCACCACGTCGGGCTGCACCTGCTGGATCAGTTCCAGGGCCGCTTCGCCGTCGCCGGCCTCCCCCACCACCCGGGTCGGCAGTTCCAGGGCCAGGTCCTCCAGCAGGGTGCCCATGCGCCGGCGGGCCGGCGCTTCGTCGTCCACCAGGACGATGCTGAGAGGGGCGGGCGTGGGCTCGGTCATGGCAACGGTCTCCGCAGGGGAAGGGTGATGCGCACCCGGTAGGTGCCGTTCTGTTCGCTGCTTTCCAGGCGCGCCTCCAGGTCGTAGTAGAGGTCCAGGCGCTCCCGGATGTTGGCCAGTGCCATGCGGTTGCCGGCATGGTGACCCTGGCCCGGGGGACAGGGATTGGTCAGTTCCGCCACCATGGCGTCGCCCTGACGGGAAAAACCGATATGGATGGTGCCGCTGCCCTCCCCGGGCTCGATGCCGTGGTAGACGGCGTTCTCCAGCAGGGGCTGCAGCATCAGGGGCGGCACCAGGGCGTCGTCGGGCACGTCCACAATGTCCCACTCCACCTTAAGCCGCTCGCCCAGGCGCAGCTTTTCCAGCCCCAGGTACTGGCGGCAGAGGGCAATTTCGTCGGACAGGGGCGAGAGATTGCGGGCATCCCGCATCAGGGCGCGAAACAGGTCGGCCAGCTCCTCCAGGGCCGTCTCGGCCCGCCGCGGGTCCTGGCGGATGAGGGAGAGCACGGCGTTGAGGCTGTTGAAGAGGAAGTGGGGACGGATGCGGGCGGTCAGGGCCTGCAGGCGGGCCTCGGCCACGGCGGGGGAGAAGGCCCGGGCCCGCAGGCTGAAATAGAGGAGCAGGGGCAGGGTCGCCGCCGCCGCCAGCAGGGCCGCCCGCAGGGCAGCGCCCCAGCCGCCCTCGATGAGGCCCATGAAACGCCAGAAGTCGAAGAACAGCAGGGCCTGGGCCATCACCAGCAACAGCACCAGGGCCTGGCCGGCCCGGGGCTTGAGGCGCCACAGCCAGTCCCGGCCCAGGGCCAGCAGGCCCAGGGTGGACAGCAGCAGGGGCTCGCACCAGGTGGCCAGCTCCACCAGGCGCTGGGGCCAGTCCTCCAGACGGGGCGCCAGCAGCAGGGCAGCGGCGGCCACCAGCAGGTTGGCCCCCAGCAGGATGCGCAGCATGACGCCCAGATTGCGGCAGTCCGGCAGGGGATGGGCAGCGGGGTTTTGCTTTATACTTGCCAACTTATTTGCGCTTTCCGTGCAGTTTTCAGCGGCTTTTCCTGGCAAATGGCGGCGAAATTCCAGCTTTGCGCCACTTTGCTCCGGTTTGCCTCAAATTCGTCCCAAGTTTCCCACATATCATGACCCAACAGAACTCCTCCTACACCTGGGCCGGCCGTTTCTCCGAGCCCATGTCCGACCTGGTCAAGCGCTACACCGCCTCCGTCGATTTCGACCAGCGCCTGTGGCGCCAGGACATCAACGGCTCCCTGGCCCACGCCCGCATGCTGGCCAAGCAGGGCATCATCGCCGCCGCCGACCTGGCCGACATCGAGAAGGGCATGGCCCAGATCGTGGAGGAGATCGAATCCGGCAAGTTCGAATGGTCCCTGGACCTGGAGGACGTGCACCTCAATATCGAAAAGCGCCTCACCACCCTGGTGGGCGACGCCGGCAAGCGCCTGCACACCGGCCGCTCCCGCAACGACCAGGTGGCCACCGACATCCGCCTCTGGCTGCGCGACACCATCGACTCCATCGTCGAACTGATCAAGGCTTTCCAGACCGCCCTGCTGGTCCTGGCCGAGAAGGAAGCCGCCACCCCCATGCCCGGTTCCACCCACCTGCAGGTGGCCCAGCCGGTGACCTTCGGCCACCATCTGCTGGCCTACTTCGAGATGACCCAGCGGGACAAGGAGCGCTTCCTCGACTGTCGCAAGCGGGTGAACCGCCTGCCCCTGGGCGCCGCCGCCCTGGCCGGCACCACCTACCCCATCGACCGGGAATTCGTCGCCGCCCAGCTGGGCTTCGACGGCGTCTGCGAAAATTCCCTGGATGCCGTTTCCGACCGGGACTTCGGCATTGAATTCTGTGCCGCCGCCTCCCTGCTGATGACCCACTTCTCCCGCCTCTCGGAAGAACTGGTGCTGTGGATGAACCCCCGTTTCGGCTACGTCAAGATCGCCGACCGCTTCTGCACCGGCTCTTCCATCATGCCCCAGAAGAAGAACCCGGACGTGCCGGAACTGGCCCGGGGCAAGACCGGCCGGGTGAACGGCAGCCTCATCTCCATGCTGACCCTGATGAAGGGCCAGCCCCTGGCCTACAACAAGGACAACCAGGAAGACAAGGAACCCCTGTTCGACGCCGCCGATACGGTCATCGACACCCTGCGCATCTTCGCCGACATGATGGGCGGCATCGAGGCCCGGCCCGAGCGCATGCGCGGCGCCCTGGCCGAAGGTTTTGCCACCGCCACCGACCTGGCCGACTACCTGGTGAAGAAGGGCCTGCCCTTCCGCGAAGCCCACGAAGTCGTCGGCGCCGCCGTCAAGGCCGCCGAGACCCAAGGCAAGGACCTGGCCGACCTCACCCTGGCCGAGCTGCAGGCCTTCTCTCCCCTGGTGCAGAGCGACGTGGCCACCTGTCTGACCATCGAAGGCTCCCTGGCCGCCCGCAACCACATCGGCGGCACCGCCCCCGAACAGGTCAAGGCCGCCATCGCCCGGGCCAAGGCCCGGGTGTAAGCTAGCGACAATAGCAACACAGCGCTGCTCCGCCGCCCCGGCGGAGCAGCGGGGCAAGCAGTCCCCGCCCGCATTCCGCCTCACCTGCCTCATCCCGCTTCAGCTGTCGCCGCCTGCAATAACAAACATGGAGCCTGACCGTCCCATGGAAAAGATCGGCAAGTACGACGTCATCCGGGAACTGGGCCGCGGTGCCACCAGCACCGTGTTCCTCGCCCACGATTCCTTCGCCGACCGCGACGTGGCGGTCAAGCTGGCCTTTCCCGAAGTCCTCAAGGACCCGGAACGGGGCAAGCTCTACTCCCACCTCTTCCTCAACGAGGCCTCCCTCGCCGGCAAGCTCAACCATCCCCACATCGTGCAGATCTATGATGCGGTGGTGGAGGAGAACCTGGCCTACATCGTCATGGAGTACGTGCCCGGCGGCACCCTGGAGGATTTCTGCGACCCCGCCAAGCTGCTGCCGGTGGAGCGGGTGGTGGAGATCATCTTCAAATGCACCCGGGCCCTGGATTTCGCCTTCCGCCTCGGCATCACCCACCGGGACATCAAGCCGGCCAACATCCTCCTGGCCGAATCGGACGCCCGGGGCTTCTCCGGCGACATCAAGATTTCCGACTTCGGCGCCGCCCTCACCGCCGGCACCGACCGCACCCAGGTCTCGGGCATCGGCTCCCCGGCCTACATGTCGCCCCAGCAGGTCAAGGAACAGCCCCTGGACCACCGCACCGACATCTATTCCCTGGGCGTGGTGATGTACCAGATGCTCACCGGCCAGCTGCCCTTCCAGGCCAGCACCAACTACAACATGGTGTACCAGATCATCCATCTGGCACCGACGCCACCCGGCCAGTTGCGCCACGACCTGCCGCCGGCCCTGGAGGCCATCGTGCAGAAGGCCATGGCCAAGGACCTGGACGACCGCTACGCCACCTGGGAGGAATTCGCCCACGACCTGGCCCAGGCGGTGCGCAACAAGCAGCTGCAGGCCCGGCAGGACGAGTTCGCCGACACGGAGAAATTCGACACCCTGCGCGCCCTGCCCTTCTTCGCCGGCTTCTCCGACGTGGAGATCTGGGAAGTGCTGCGCTTCTCCCGCTGGGACAAGGTGACGCCGGGAGACGTCATCATGCGCGATGGCGAAAAGGGCGACTTCTTCTGCTTCCTGGCAGAAGGGGAACTGAAGGTGACCAAGGGCGGCAAGATCCTCAACCTGCTTACCGCCGGCGACTGCTTCGGCGAGATGGCGGTCATCGCCGGCGGCCACAAGACCCGGGGCGCCGACGTGGTGGCCCTGACCCAGGCCAAGATCGTCACGGTCAAGGGCGAAGCCCTGCACAAGGCGTCGGAAACCTGCCGCATGCACTTCTACCAGTCCTTCCTGGAAGTGCTGGCCAGCCGCCTGGCCCTGGCCAACGCCCGCCTCGCCGCCTTCTAGGCGCCTTCCGGTCGCCCCGCCCTAACGCAGGGTGAACAGGTACTTGGCCTTGGGCTCCGGGGCCGCAGCCACAGGCTCGGCCGGGTCCAGCGCCATGGCCTGGCGCAGCTTGCCCGCCAGCTGGGCCAGTTCCTCCTGGCCCGAGCCTTCGGCCAGGGCCACGATGGCCCGGGCGTATTCCTTGTTTTCCTTCATGTAATCCACATCGGTGATGCGGTTGAGGCTGCGCCGCATCAGTACGTGGATGCGCCCGATCAGGGCGAATATTTCACTGTCGCTGCTCATGGCCGTTGCGTCCTCATTCCAGATGCTCGCCGTGCTGGGAAATGTCGAGGCCGTCACGCTCCTCATCCTCCTCCACCCGCAGGCCCACCAGCAGGCTCACCACCACCAGCACGGCGGCCGTGGCCACGGCGCTGAAGAGGGCGGTGGCGCTGACACCCAGCAGCTGCTTCAGCACCGAACCGTGAGCGCCGCCGATGGCCGGACTGGCGAAGACGCCGGTCATCAGGGCGCCGACGATGCCGCCCACGGCGTGGATACCGAACACGTCGAGGGAGTCGTCGTAGCCGAAGACCCGCTTCAGGGCCGTGGCCCCCACATAGCAGGTGAGGCCGCCGGCAATGCCGATGAAGAAAGCGCCGCTGGGCTCGACGAAACCGGAAGCCGGAGTCACCGCCACCAGGCCGCCGACGGCGCCGGAAATGATGCCCAGGGCGCTGGGCCGGCCCCGCACCACCCACTCCACCACCATCCAGGACATGGCGGCGGCAGCCGAGGCCACCTGGGTCACCAGCATGGCCATGCCGGCCCGGGAATCGGCCGCCAGGGCCGAACCGGCGTTGAAGCCGAACCAGCCGACCCACAACAGGGCCGCCCCCACCACGGAGAAGGCCAGGCTATGGGGCATCATGGGTTCGCTGCCGTAGCCCAGGCGCTTGCCGATGAGGATGGCTGCCACCAGGCCGGCCACCCCCGCATTGACGTGCACCACCGTGCCGCCGGCGTAATCCAGCACCCCCATCCGGGCCAGCCAGCCATCCGGCTCCCACACCCAGTGGGCCACCGGGGCATAGACGGCGAGGGACCACAGGGCGGCAAACAGCAGCAGGGCGGAAAAGCGCATGCGCTCGGCAAAAGCCCCCACCACCAGGGCCGTGGTGATGATGGCGAAGGTCAGCTGGAACATGAAATAGACGGTTTCCGGGATGGGCGCCTCGCTGACGCCGGCCAGGCCGTCCAGGCTGAGACCATGCAGCAGCAGCCGGTCCATGCCGCCGACGAAAGCGCTGCCGGGACGCAGGGCCAGGGTGTAGCCGAGGGCCATCCAGGTCAGGGTGACCACGGCGGCCACGGCAAAGACCTGGGTCATGGTGGACAGCACGTTCTTCTTGCGCACCATGCCGGCGTAGAACAGGGCCACCCCGGGCAGGGTCATGAGCAGCACCAGGGTCGAGGAGGTCAGCATCCAGGCCGTGTTGGCCCCGTCGGCATGGACCGGCAGGGGCACCTTCTCAGCCACCACGGCCAGTGCCGGGGGGGCCGGCTCGGCGGGCGGCACTTCGCTGGCCTGGGCAATCATGGCCCCGGGCGCCAGGCCCACGGTATCCGAATACTGGGCCAGGGCCGGCGTGCCGACGGAAAGGAAGAGGGACAGGGAAACGAGCCAGCGCAGCAGAAACAGAGGCGGCAGCTTGCTCAGGACGGTCAACAGCGGGGAAAACGCGGGCGGTCGCATGTGCTCTCCATTCATTTAATTTTTCGAATGGATGCACTCCTGCAAACCTTATGCCAATTCAATCACCCGGCCATGCCAAAACAATTTATTGCGTCGCATCAGACACTTACCCAACCACCTCCAAATCACTCCGGGAACAGGGGCTGCCCAAGGCTGGTGCAGCGCCGCAGGCGGGCGCACCGGGATAGCCGCCCCGGCTGCCGTCAGCGGCTGCAATAGCTGGGCAGGCGCCAGGTATCCTCGCGCACGGTCAGGGTACTGCGCACGATACCGGTGGAACCATCAAACAGCACGTTGAAGCGGGCCGGCATGGCCCACACGTCGCAGTAGCGCCATTCCCACACCAGCTCATTGCGCCACTCGAAGAACTGCACCCAGGTCGGCGGTCCGAAGCGGCGCAGGATTTCCTCCTTGCCGTCCTCGCCGGCCCGCACCTTGGCGAACTCTTCCTCCACCAGGGCATTGTGCAGGGAGCGCAACTTGCCGTCCGGAGCGAAGACCAGCACCCGGGTGACGAAACCCAGGGGGGCGGTGGCGTAGAGCAGGCGCTCGCCGCCGTCGGCCTCGGGGAAGCGCACGGTGGGCGCCCCCCAGGCGGCCACCACCTGATCGCGGGAGGTTTCGCCGGGGCGCAGGGGCTGGCCGCCGCAGGCAGCCAGGAACAGGGGCAGCAGAAGGATGAGGAGGATTGGACGCATGAATCGAAGCATGAACCAGTCGGCCCGGCAGGGCAAGGTGACCCAGGTCACATACAGGGCGCCCGGCCCTGCCCATACTTGGAATATCAGAAAAACCTCATATATCAGGAGCAGCCATGAGCAAGTCCTTCACCACCATCACCGGCGACGTTTCCAAGGCTCTCGCCACCCTGCGCAAGGAAATCCCGGACACCATGCAGGGCTTCAACGCCATGGCCAAGGGCGCCCTCCAGGGCGGGGCCATCGACGAGCTGCACAAGGAGCTGATCGCCCTGGCCATCGGCGTCGCCAGCCGCTGCGACGCCTGTATCGGCTTCCACGTGAAGGCCCTGATCCGCCTCGGCGTGACCAAGGAACAGCTGATGGAAACCCTGGGCATCTGTGCCTACATGGGCGGCGGCCCCACCCTGATGTATGCCGCCGAGGCGGTACGGGCCTACGAGGAACTGACGGCCAAGCTGCAACCCGCCGCCTGAGCCTCCGGAGGAGCTTCCGGCCGCCTCGGACGGCACTCAGGCCTAGGCGGAGTGCGCTTCCAGGCGGAAGCGCCGCAAGGTCTGGTGCAGGGCCTGGGCCAGGGCTTCCAGGCGCCGCGCCGTATCGGCCGCTTCGTGGGTGGCGGCGCTGTTTTCCTCCACCATCTGGGCCACCTTTTCCACATTGGCGGAAATATCGCCGCCGGCATGCTTCTGCTCCCGCAGGGCGTCGGCGATGGTATTGACCGCCGCCACCACTTCCTGGGAACTGCTGCGGATGGCCTGCATGGAGTCGCTGGCCTGCTCGGCCATGGCGACGCCCTGCTCGACCCGGGCCGTGGCCCCGCCCATGGCGTCCACCGCCTCCCGGGCGGCATCCTGGACGCCGGCGATCATGTCGCTGATTTCCGTGGTGGCCAGGGCGGTCCGTTCCGCCAGCTTGCGCACCTCGTCCGCCACCACGGCGAAGCCCCGCCCTGCCTCCCCGGCCCGGGCTGCCTCGATGGCCGCATTGAGGGCCAGCAGATTGGTCTGCTCGGCCACCATGCGGATCACCTGGACCACGCTGGAAATCTGCTCGGAGCGGCTGCCCATGGCCTCGATGGAGCGGGCCGCGCCGCCCACCGCCACCGCCACGGCCTGCATCTCCGCTACGGTGCGCAGAATGACGTCGTGGCCGTCGCCGGAAAGCTGGCCGGTACTGTCGGAAATGGCATGGGTATGGCTGGCGCTGTCGCTGACCTGGGCGATGCTCACCGTCACCTGTTCCACCGCCGCCGCCATGGCAGCCGTGGCTTCGCTCTGGGTCGCCGAGCTCTGGGCCAACTGCACCGAATTCACCGACAAGTCCCGCGCTGCCTCGGACACCTCCCCTGCATTGCCCTGAATCTCGCCCACCATGGCCCGCAGGCTGTTGCGCATGGTGGCCAGGGCGGCCATCAGGCTGTCGCCCCGGTCCTGGGGATGCAGGCGCAGGTCGGCACTGAGGTCACCCTCGGCCAGGCGCTGCACCAGGGCCTTGGCCTCCTCGGGCTCCCCCCCCAGGGGCCGGGTGACGCTGCGGATGATCCACAACGCCAGGGCCGTGGCCAGGACGATGGCGGCCGCCAGGAAGACCAGCATCAGGTTGCGGGCCTGGGCGTAGACCTCCCGGGCCGTGACGGCGGATTCCTCGAACAGCTCGCCCTGGAAGGCAACGAAGGCATCCACGGCCTGCACGTAGGCTTCCAGCTGGGGCATGCCCTCGCTGGCGAAGAGGCGGCTGGCCTCTTCCCGCCGCCCGGCTTCCAGCAGTTCCAGGACCTTCGGATAGGTGCCGGCAAAGGCCAGGCGCTTGGTCTTCAAGTCGGCCACCAACTGCTTGCCCTTGGGGCGGTAGAGCAGCTTTTCCAGGATGTCCAGGCGCTGGTTCACCATGTCCCGGTAGCCGACGATTTTCTGTTTCTGCTCGGCCAGGCGGGAGGTGTCGTGGAACAGGGAGAACACGGTGCGGGCCACATCGTTGGCAGCGTAGGCAATGTCCTTGGCCATCTCCACCTTCTGCCAGTCCTTGGCGGCCATCTTCTCCACCTGCTCGTTCACCCGGGCCAGGGCCTGCAGCGCCACCAGGACCGCGGCCGTCAGGATCAGGGAAAAGATCCCGAAGCCCAGGGCCAGCCGCCCTCCCACCGTCAGCTTGCGTGCCATGTTGTCCCCTCCTATTTTTGGAAGGGCCCATTTAGCACTTTGGAATAATACAAAAACATAACCCAGATCAATTCCGGGCACTAAAGGCGGCACCAATGAAAACGCCGCCCTCCTTGCGAAGCGCGGCGTTGCGGGGAACGGAGCGGAACAGGCTCAGGCCTGGGCCACGCCTTCCAGCATCTGCTGCAGTTCGCCGGCCTGGAACATCTCGCGCATGATGTCGCAGCCGCCGACGAATTCGCCCTTGATGTAGAGCTGGGGGATGGTCGGCCAGTTGGCGTAATCCTTGATGCCCTGGCGGATTTCCGGGTTCTCCAGCACGTTCACGCTGTAGAACTGGTTCACGCCGCAGGCCTTGAGAATCTGCACGGCGGTGGCGGAAAAGCCGCACTGGGGGAACTGGGGGGTGCCCTTCATGTACAGCACCACCGGATTGCCGGTCACCTGTTCCTTGATCACTTGTTGTGCATCCACGCTTCTAAACTCCAGTCGTTGAATCGGTTGGTTAATCTGGCAGCCTGCCGCCGCTGACCCGCTCGATGCCGGCCAGGTCGCTCCAGGAAGTGACCTCTTTGAACCCGCCGGCGCCGAGAAGTTCGCGGACTTTTTCTGCCTGGTCGTAGCCGTGTTCCAGCAGCAGCCAGCCGCCGGGCACCAGGTGGGCGGGCGCCCCCTCGATGATGGCGCGCAGGCAGGAAAGTCCGTCGCCGCCGTCGGTGAGGGCCCCGTTGGGCTCGAAGGGCAGGCCGTTCTGGGAGAGGTGCGGGTCCTGGGCCGCCACATAGGGCGGGTTGGAGACGATCAGTTCGAACTGTTCCCCCGCCAGGCCGGTGAACCAGTCGCTGTGGCGGAACTCGACCCGGGCACCGAGACGCTCGGCATTCTCCCGGGCCACCGCCAGGGCGGCGGGGGACACATCCACCGCCGTCACCTTGGCCTCGGGCCACTCGCAGGCAATGCTGACGGCGATGGCGCCGCTGCCCGTGCCCAGGTCCACCACCCGGGGCCAGGCCAGGGGCTTGAGGCGCTCCAGGGCCTGCAGCACCAGCAACTCGGTGTCGGGCCGGGGGATCAGCACGTCGGGCGTCACCTTGAAGCTGCGGCTGAAAAACTCCCGCTCGCCGGTGAGGTAGGCCAGGGGTTCGCCCCGCTCCCGGCGCATGACCAGGGCCATGAAGGCCTCGGAATCGGCGGCGGCCAGGGGCTCGTCGGGGCGGGTGAGGAATTCCACGTGGCTGATGCCCAGGCAATGCTGCAGCAGCAACCGCGCATCCAGGGGGGCGATGCGGCGCCGCACCTGGTCCACCGCCTGGCGCCGGGTGAGGCCGGCGCTGCCGCTCGCGGCCGCCATCTCAGCCCTGTTCTTCGGCCAGGGCGGCCAGCTGTTCGGCCTGGTGTTCAGCCAGGAGGGCGCCGGTCAGTTCTTCCAGGTCCCCGTCCATGATCTGGTCGATCTTGTACAGGGTCAGGTTGATGCGGTGGTCGGTGATGCGCCCCTGGGGGAAGTTGTAGGTGCGGATGCGCTCGGAACGGTCGCCGGAGCCCACCAGGCTCTTGCGCGTGGCGGCCTCCTTGGCCTGCTGCTCGCGCACCTGCACGTCCTTGATGCGGGCCGCCAGCACCTTCAGGGCCGAGGCCTTGTTGGCGTGCTGGGAGCGGCCGTCCTGGCACTCGGCGACGATGCCGGTGGGCAGGTGGGTGACGCGCACGGCGGAGTCGGTCTTGTTGATGTGCTGGCCGCCGGCGCCGGAGGCCCGGTAGGTGTCGATGCGCAGGTCCGCCGGATTCAGCTCCACGTCGGCCACCTCGTCCACCTCGGGCATCACCGCCACGGTGCAGGCGGAGGTATGGATGCGGCCCTGGGTTTCGGTGGCCGGCACCCGCTGCACCCGGTGGCCGCCGGACTCGAACTTGAGCTTGGAATAGGCGCCGAGGCCGGCGGCATTGCCGGCAATACGCACGATCACTTCCTTGTAGCCCCCCAGGTCCGACTCGTTGGCGGAAACCACTTCCACCTGCCAGCGCTGGCGCTCGGCGTAGCGGCTGTACATGCGGAAGAGGTCGGCGGCGAACAGGGCCGATTCGTCGCCGCCGGTGCCGGCGCGGATTTCCAGGAAGATGTTGCGCTCGTCGTTGGGGTCCCGGGGCAGCAGCAGCTTCTGCAGGTCCAGTTCCAGTTCCGGCAGGCGGGCCTTGGCGGCTTCCACTTCCTCTTCCGCCAGTTCCTTCATGTCCGGATCGGCCAGCATTTCCTGGGCCGCCGCCAGATCGGCCTCGGCCTGGCGGAAGGCGCCATAGAGGCTCACCACCGGCTCCAGCTCGGCCCGCTCCTTGGACAGCTTGCGGAACTGGTCCATGTCCTTGGCCGCTTCCTCGCTGGAGAGCAGGGCATCCACCTCTTCGAGGCGGCGGGTCAGTTGGTCGAGCTTTTCGCGGATGCTGGGTTTCATGGGCAATCAGTAGGCGACAGCCACCCACGGCATGGGGACGGGCGCCGGGCGCCCGCGGGCCCTACTCGCCGTGATGCAGGTGGAAGAGACGGGTGATGAGGTGCTGCAGTTCGCCCCGCTCCTCCCCGGCCTGGCCGAGGACCTGGGTGGGGGCGTGCAGGAACTTGTTGGTGAGGCGCTGGGACAGGGCTTCCAGCACCTTTTCCGGATTCTCGCCCTTGGCCAGGAGCTTCAGGGCATGTTCCATCTCGTGGCGCCGCATGCGCTCGGCGGAGTCGCGCAGGGCGCGGATCACCGGCACGCTGTCCCGGGTGTCCAGCCAGTGCAGGAACTGGCCCACCTGGGTGGTGATGATGGATTCGGCCTCCACCACGGCGGCCTGGCGGGATTCCAGGCCCGCTTCCACCACCTGGGCCAGATCGTCCACGGTGTACAGGAAGACGTCGTCCAGTTCCCCCACCTCGGATTCGATGTCCCGGGGCACGGCCAGGTCCACCATGAACACGGGCTTGTGGCGGCGGGCCTTGACGGTGCGCTCCATCATGCCCAGGCCGATAATGGGCAGGGGGCTGGCGGTGCAGGAGACGACGATGTCGTACTGGGGCAGATGCTCGGCCAGGGCGTCGAGGCGGATGGCGGTGGTGGGGATGCCGTCCGCCGCCAGCCGGTCGGCCAGGGCCTGGCCCCGCTCCACGGTGCGGTTGGCGATGGTCACCTGCTTGGGCTTCTGGGCCGCGAAGTGGGTGGCGCACAGCTCGATCATTTCGCCGGCGCCGATGAAGAGAATGCGCTGGTCGGCCACGGATTCGAAGATGCGCTCGGCCAGATGCACGCCGGCAGCGGCCATGGAGACGATGTTGGCGCCGATGGCGGTGGTGCTGCGCACTTCCTTGGCCACGGCGAAGGAGCGCTGGAACAGCTTGTTGAGCATGGTGCCCAGGGTGCCCGCCTCTTCCGCCACCCGCACCGCATCCTTCATCTGGCCCAGGATCTGGGGTTCGCCGATGACCATGGAGTCCAGGCCGGAGGCGACGCGGAAGGCATGGCGCACGGCCTCGGGCTGGGGCAGGGTATACAGGTAGGGCTGGATGGTGCTGCGGGGCAGGCGATGGTATTCGGCCAGCCAGTCGGCGGCGGCTTCCGGCGTCTCCGTGGCGCAGTACAGCTCGGTGCGGTTGCAGGTGGAGAGGATCGCCGCCTCCTTCACCGGCTTGGCCCGCACCAGCCCGGCCAGGGCCTCGCTCAGGGTTTCGGCGTGAAACGCCACCTGCTCGCGCACGGAGACGGGCGCCGAGTGATGGTTGATACCGAGAGTGAAAAGGGCCAGGGACATGGAGGGGGCTGAAGAAAATCTGGAGCGGATTATAACACCGGCCCCGGAGGGGGCTTTTCTGATGAACATCAAGAGCGGAGCCGATTCCCGCCTGTCATGCTCACTCCGGCTGGCGGCTGTCCAGCACCAGGGTCACGGGGCCGTCGTTGTCCAGGCTCACCGCCATGTCGGCGCCGAAGACGCCCGTGGCCACCGGCCGCCCCAGGCGCTCCTGCAGCAGGGCGACAAAGCGAGCGAAGAGGGGCTCGGCCGCCTGGGGAGCCGCCGCCCGGCTCCAGGAGGGCCGGTTGCCCTTACGCGTCGAGGCGAACAGAGTGAACTGGCTCACCGCCAGCACCTCGCCGCCCACCTCCTCCAGGCTGCGGTTCATGACGCCCTCGGCGTCGGCAAAGATGCGCAGGCGCAACAGCTTGCCCACCAGCCACTCCATGCCGGCGGCGGTGGCCTCCGGCTCGACCGCGTCGGCCGTCTCGATACCCACCAGCAGCAGTAGGCCGGGGCCGATCTGGCCCACCACCTGCCCCTCCACCCGCACCGCGGCCCGGCTCACCCGTTGCAGCACCACCCGCATGGGTCAGGCGTCCTGCAGCAGGATCAGGTGCACCCGGTAGGGGCCGTGGGCGCCCAGCACCAGGGTCTGCTCGATATCGCCGGTGCGGGACGGACCGGAAACGAAATTGACGGCCCGGGGCGGCGCTCCCCGCTCGGCGCGCAGGCGGGCCCAGCCCTCCTCCATGCCCCACACCAGGCTGGAGGCCGGCACCAGGGCGACGTGGGTTTCCGGCAGCAGGCTGGTGACGCCGTGGTTGTCCACTTCGCCCAGCAGCATCAGGGTGCCGGTTTCGGCGATGGCGCAGTAGCAGGTGGTGAGGCCCAGGCGGTCGTCGCCGCGGGCCGCGCCGATCCTGATCTCCAGGCCGGCTGCGGCCCAGTCCAGATGGGCCAGGGCGGGCCAGGCCACGCCCTGGCGCGGCAAATCCTTGGCCGCCAGGTAACGGGCCAGGGCAGCCGGGGCGTCGGCCCAGCCGGAGACCACGTCCACCGTGCTGGCCAGGGCTTCGGCGCGGCGGCGGAACTCGCCCAGCAGGTCGGCGCGTTCCGTCGGCCGAGGGCCCTGGCGCTGGCCGGGGCGGGCGGCCAGGACGGCGGCGACCCGCTGCTTGCGGGCTTCGGCCTCGTCGGCGCCAAGTCGCAGGCGCACGCGGTTGAGAATGTCGTTGCGGGCGGACATGGAAACTCCTTAGGCGACGCGGTTCGCCGCACCGGGAGTCATGGCTCCCCGGGCGAAGGCTTCAAGGTTGTCGATCAGCTGGTCGGCCAGGGCCTGCATGGCCGGGGCGCTGGCCCAGGCCACGTGGGGCGTCAGCAGGAAATTGGGGGCAGCCAGCAGGTCCGGGGACAGCAGGGGATGGTCGTCCGTCGGCGGTTCCGCGGTGAGCACGTCGAAACCGGCGCCGGCGATCCAGCCCTCCCGCAGGGCCCGGGCCAGGGCGGCCTCGTCCACCAGGCCGCCGCGGGCGGTGTTGATGAGCAGGGCCGAGGGCTTCATCGCCTGGAGTTCCGCCGCCCCGATCAGGTGGCGGGTCTCGGCCGTCAGCGGGCAGTGCAGGCTGAGGGCGTCGGCTTCGGCCAGCACGGTCGCGAACGCGGTGTAACCGGGACGCACCACGGCAGCCCCCTTGCGTTCGGCCTGCAGCACCTTCATGCCGAAGGCCTGGGCCAGACGCACCACGCCCTGGCCCAGGCTGCCACCGCCGACCACCCCCAGGGTGGCGCCGTGCAGGTCCCGGATGGGATGGTCGAAAAAGCAGAACTGTTCGGCACGCTGCCAGCGCCCCTCGGCCACGCTCTGGCGGTAGGCCAGGAGGTTGCGGGAGAGGGCCAGGAGCAGGGAAAAGACGTGCTCGGGCACGGTATGCACCGCATAGCCCTGGATGTTGCTGACGACGATGCCCTGGCGCCGGGCCGCCTCCAGATCCACGTTGTTGGTGCCGGTGGCGGCCACCGCCACCATTTTCAGCTGGGGCAGCCGGGCCATCAGGGCGCCGCTGATGGGCAGCTTGTTGACGATGGCGATGCTGGCCCCGGCCAGGCGCTCTTCCAGCTGCGCTGCCGTGGTGCGGGCGTACTCGGTCCACTCGTGGGCGAAGGCGGGGCGCCGCACCTCGGCGCGGATGGATTCCCGCTCCAGATAGACGATGCGATGCATGGGCTCAGTCCTGCAGGGCGGCCTGCAGGGTGCCGGTGACGGCGGCCGGAGCCAGGGCCACCAGGGTGCGGGCACCGATCAGGGACTGGATTTTTTCCGCCAGTTCGGCGGCGCCGGCAAAGGCCAGCAGATCCACGCCCGGATGCTCGGCCAGGGCCTTAAGCACCGCCTCGTCGCCCTGGACCAGGTTGCAGGCGCCGTCAGGCACGCCGGCCCGGGTGAACAGCTCGGCCAGGGCCAGGGCACAGGACGGGGCCAGGGGGCTGGGCTTGAGCACCACCACGGCGCCGGCGGCCAGGGCCGAGGCGGCCAGGGCGGCGGGGGCCAGCAGGGGCGCCACGTTGTCGCTGAGGCCGGCCACCAGGCGGGGCTGGCCGTGGGGCGCCGGCATCTGGCGCAGGCAGGCGATGGTGGCGGCCACTTCGGCCTGGGCCACGCCCTGGTCGCAGCCGGTCTCTTCCACCAGCAGCTTGGCGAAATGGCCGGCGTAGCGGTCCAGGCTGTCGGCCACGCTCTTGAGGCAGCCGCGGCGGGTTTCCACGTCGGCGGCGGACCAGGTGGGCAGGGCCAGGCGGGCGTTGTCCACCGCCGTCGCCACCTCGTCGGCGCCGCACAGGGGCACCTTGCGCAGCACTTCGCCGGCGGCGTTCTGGATGTCGCGGAACACGGGAGCCATGGTCAGGTAGGCGCGACCGCCAATCCACAGGGGCAGGGCCGGGGCTTCGTTGGGGGTGAGCATCATGGTGGCTGTCCTCAATAATTTGAAAATTCGTCTGGCCCCGGAGCGTAGGCGGGATCGGCGGCCAATACCTTGATCCGCTTCAATCCTGGCCGGCGCCGGGTGTTCGGCTCAATCCTGCCGGCGGCGGGCGGCGTACAGCTCGCGGAAGGTCTTGCCCTGGGGCGCCGGGAAATCCCGTCCCCGGCTCCATTCGGGCACGCCGGGCAGGGTGCGGATGGAGGCCTTGCCGCCGGCCAGCAGTTTCAGGGCCCGGGCGCCGAGGCCGGCGGCCAGGGCGTACAGGCGCGGCCGGGCGGCGAAGAAGCCCCAGGTGCGCAGGGCCCAGCGTTCCTGCCAGGGGCGCAGTTCCGTTTCCATCTGCTTTTCCCGCAGCTTGCGCAGCAGTTCGGGCAGGGGAATCTTCACCGGGCAGACGATGCTGCACTGGCCGCACAGGGTGGCCGCCTGGGGCAGGTCCGGCGCCTGTTCCAGGCCGGTGTAGAGGGGCGTCAGGACCGAGCCCATGGGGCCCGGATAGACCCAGCCGTAGGCGTGGCCACCGATGCTCTGGTACACCGGACAGTGGTTCATGCAGGCGCCGCAGCGGATGCAGCGCAGCATCTCCTGGAAATCGCCGCCCACCAGGCCGGCGCGGCCGTTGTCCATGAGCACGAAGTACATGTGCTCGGGGCCTTCCACCGCACCCTCGGCCCGGGGGCCGGTGAGCAGGGAAACGTAATTGGAGATGGTCTGGCCGGTGGCGGAGCGGGTCAGCAGGCGCAGCAGGGCGGAGAGGTCTTCCAGGGTGGGAATGACCTTTTCGATGCCCACCACCGCCACATGGACCCGGGGCAGGGTCGTCACCATGCGGCCGTTGCCTTCGTTGGTGACCAGGGCCACGGAACCGGTTTCGGCCACCAGGAAATTACCGCCGGTGATGCCCATGTCGGCGGAGAGGAAGTGTTCCCGCAGGGCCACCCGGGCTTCCCGGGTCAGGGCCGGGATGTCGATCTGGCCTTCCGGCGTCACCGGGCGGCCGTGGCAGCGGGCGAACAGTTCGTCCACCTCTTCCTTGTTCTTGTGGATGGCCGGCGCCAGGATGTGGGAGGGCGGTTCCTTGGCCAGCTGCAGGATGTACTCGCCCAGGTCCGTTTCCACCGACTGCACCCCGGCGGCCTCCAGGCCCTCGTTGAGGCCGGCCTCCTCGGACAGCATGGACTTGGACTTGATGACCTTCTTCACCCCGTGGCGCTTGGCGATGTCCACGATCAGCTGCTGAGCCTCCCGGCCGTCCCGGGCCCACAGCACGGTGGCGCCGGTGGCGGTGGCTTTGGCCTCGAAGGCCTCGAGCCAGGCATCCAGGTCCGTCAGGGCCGTATCCCGGATCTCGGCGCCGATGCCGCGCAGGGTTTCGAAGTCGCCGGCCTGGCCGACGCTGTCGAATTCGGCCACCACCCGGGCCCGGCCGCCGACGAAGAGTTGCTTGGCACCGCCCAGCTTGGACTGGAGGGCCGGATCGGCCAGGCGCTCAGCCGCCCGGGCGCGAAATTGGAGGGACTTAACTTCCACGAGAAGAGCCTTATGCAGGGAAGGGCAAGAAAAAAGTCAAAAATATATTGCGACGCACAATTCCATAATGCGAAAATTGCCCGCCACGGCTGCGAAAGCCGAATTATAGTGCTCCCGGGAACAAACCCAGGGATGCGATAAAGAAAGCGACCGAGAGAACATGGCAGAGAGTGCAAGCAGTGCAGGCAAGGCCAGCCCCCGGGCTGCCGCCAAGACGGCCGGCGAGAAGCCGGAAAGCCGCAGTTCCATCCAGGTGATCGAGCGCATGATGTCCCTGCTCGACGCCCTGTCCGCCCAGCCGGACCCGGCCAGCCTGAAGCAGCTGGCCCAGGCCACCCAGCTCCACCCCTCCACCGCCCACCGCATCCTGGCGGCCATGACCCACGCCCGCTTCGTCGAGCGTCACGACCAGGGCACCTACCGCCTCGGCATCCGTCTGCTGGAGCTGGGCAACCTGGTCAAGTCCCGCATCAACCTGCGGGAAGTGGCCCTGCCCTTCATGCAGACCCTGCACGAAACCATCGGCGAGGCCATCAACCTGGGCGTGCGCCGGGACGACGAGATCGTCTATATCGAACGCACCTCCAGCGGCCGCTCCCTGGTGCGGGTGGTGTATCTGGTGGGCGGCAGCGCCCCCCTGCACCTGACCTCCGTCGGCAAGCTGTTCCTGGCCGAGGCCGGCGCCCAGGAGGTGAAGGAATACGCCAAGCGCACCGGCCTGCCAGGCAAGACGCCCCACTCCCTGACCACCATGGCCGCCCTGGAAAAGGAACTGGACAAGATCCGCCGCCACGGCATCGCCTTCGACAACGAGGAAGCGGAAATCGGCCTGAAGTGCGTCGCCGCTCCCATCCACGACGACGAAGGCCATCTGGTGGCCTGCCTCTCCGTCTCCGCCCCCACCGACCGCCACAATCCGGACTGGGTGGACCAGGTGCGGCGCACCGCCGACGAAATCTCCCAGGCCCTGGGCTACAGCAAACCGCGCAAATAGGCGGGTGGCGGGCGACAGCGCCCGGCCCGGCAAAAGAAAAAGGCCGCGCAATGCGCGGCCTTTTTGCTGGGTGCCGAAAACTCAGGCGCGGCTGGTGCGGCGACCGAGGGAGGCGCTTTCCATCCAGCGCTTGATGCGGTTGGCGTCGCCGATGCGGGTCATCTTGCCGGCGGAATCCAGCAGCACGATGACCACCGGGCGCTCGGCCACCCGGGCCTGCATCACCAGGCACTTGCCCGCTTCCTGGATGTAGCCGGTCTTGGACAGGCCGATATCCCAGGTGGTGCTCTTCACCAGGGCGTTGGTGTTGTGGTACTCCAGCAGGCGGCCATTGGTTTCCACCATGGCGCCGGAGGTGGTGGAGAACTCCCGGATCAGGGGGTAGGTATGGGCCGCAGCCACCATCTTGGCCAGATCGTTGGCGGTGGACACGTTGTTGCTGGTGAGGCCGGTGGGATCCTGGAAGTGGGTGTCCATCATGCCCAGGGAGCGGGCCTTGCGGTTCATGGCTTCGACGAAGGCATGCAGGCCGCCGGGATAATGCCGCGCCAGGGTGTGGGCGGCCCGGTTCTCGGAAGACATGAGGGCCAGCAGCAGGGCGTGTTCCCGGGTCAGCACGGTGCCGACGGAAAGGCGGGAGCGGCTGCCCTTGAGGGTGTCGATGTCCTCTTCGCCGATGGTCACCGGAGCCGACAGGTTGGGCTGGGAATCCAGCACCACCATGGCGGTCATTAGCTTGGTGATGGAAGCGATGGGCACCACGGCGGAGGCGTTCTTCTGGTAGATCACTTCGCCGTTGCCCTGGTCCAGAACCAGGGCGGCGCTGGACTGGACGGCCAGGCGCTGGGCTTCGCCGAAGTCGGCGGGAACGGCGGAAGCACGGCGCACATTGGAATTGCGCACGTTCTGGGAAATCACTTTGGGCTTGCTGGCGGTGGCCGGCTTGCTCGTCGAGGCCTTGACCGGCTTGGCGGCCTTGGCGGCGGGGGCGGATTTTGAAGTCTTGCGTGCCTTGGACTGGGAGGCTTCGGCGGCCGGCGGAACGGCCACGGCAACAGCTGCCAGACCCAGCAGCAATGCGGGAATGAACGTCTTCCGCATTTATTTCTCCTGCGAGGTGTCGGGTTACAGGGATTTTACGTCAGTTTAATCAGAGTTCTTAATACTTCAAGAAAAATAATGAGATGGCGTAGTTTCCTTAAGCAATTCAACAGGTTTCAACCCAGGTCAAGGAAGGCCCGCACCTCGTCGCCCCGGGCCAGGGTGTCCCGGTAGCCCAGATCCATCAGGGCCTGGGTGTAATCGGCCTGAAACAGGAGGTAGCTGGTGAGGGCGCCGCCATTGCGGCGCAGGGCGCCGATGCCGGAAAGCAGGGTCTTCACCGGCCAGGGCAGACTGCGGGCGTGGCGCGCCGCCAGGTGGTCGAGCCGCTCCGAGGGCGACAGCACCAGGGTCTGGATCGGCCGCAGGGCCAGCCCCGAGGCCTGCCGCACTTCCGGCGGGATGACCGAGAGGGTGCGGTTGATGCGGGTCAGGCGCTCGATATCCACCGCCAGGCCGTCGAGGAAAATGGAGGACAGGGCGTGGCCCGCCACCTGGGCCAGGGACGGGTAGCCTTCGCCGCCGCCCCGGGCCTGGCGCTCCTGGCCCAGGCGGCCGGCGGCTACCACCAGGATGCGCTCGGCCCCCAGGTGGATGGCCGGGGCGATGGGCGCCAGCTGGCGCATGGAGCCGTCGCCGAACCACTCCCGGTTAAGCTTTACCGCTGGGAAGATGAAGGGAATGGCGCAGGAGGCCATCAGGTGTTCCACCGTCAGGCGGGCCCGGGCGCCGACCCGCTGGGCCCGCTCCCAGGGGTCGATATGGGCCAGGCCCTGGTAGAAGCTGACGCTCTGTCCCGAGTTGTAGCCGGAAGCGGTGATGCACAGGGCCTGCAGGGCGCCGCTGCCCACCGCCCGGTCGATGCCGTGAAAGTCCAGCTCCCCGGCCAGCAGTTCGCGCAGGGGGCCGTTGTCGAGCAGGGAGCGGGGATTGCGCCGCAGCAGCCAGCCGAAGGCCAGGGCCGAGAGCCAGCGGGCACCGGCGATGCCGACGCCGAGGGCGTCGCCGCGATAGACCCGGTTGACCTCCATGGCCTCCCACACCCCCACCAGGCGCTGCACGGCGCCGCGAAAATTTTCCGCACCGCAGGCCAGGCCGGCGGCATTGATGGCGCCGGCGGAAGTGCCGCAGATGATGGGGAAGGGATTGCGCCGGGCATCGGGCAGCAGTTCGGCGATGGCCCGCAGCACCCCGGCCTGATAGGCGGCCCGGGCGCCGCCGCCGGACAAGACGAGGGCGGTGGCACCGGCACTGCCGGGAGGCAGGGAGGACGGGGAGTTTGAAGGGGAGTCAGCCATCATCCCAGTGTAAGGCGGGCCCCGGGCAGGATCACGTTGCAATGCAGCAGGGACGGGCCTCGCCGCCATGGCCGGCCCAGGCATGGCGCCCCGCCTGGGCCGGCGGGCAGACGTAAAAACGCCCCGGCGCCGGAGCGTCGGGGCGTTTGGGGCCGGCAGCCGGGGCCAAAGCCCGGATCAGCGCTCGGTGCCCGCATCCACCACCGTCAGGGCCGTCATGTTAACAATGCGGCGCACCGTGGCGGTGGGGGTCAGGATATGCACCGGCCGGGCGGTGCCGATGAGGATGGGACCCACGGTGAGGTTGTCGCCGGCAGCCGTCTTCAACAGGTTGAAGGAGATGTTGGCGGCATCCAGGGTGGGCATCACCAGCAGGTTGGCCTGGCCCTTGAGGCGGGAGTTGGGGAAGCCCTGCAGGCGGATCTGCTCGTCCAGGGCGGCATCGCCGTGCATTTCGCCTTCGGCCTCCAGTTCCGGCGCCTGCTCGGCCAGCAGCTCCAGCACCTTGCGCATCTTCAGGGAGGTGGGAGTGTCCTCGGTGCCGAAGGTGGAATGGGAGAGCAGGGCCACCTTGGGCGTGATGCCGAAGCGGCGGATTTCGTCCGCTGCCAGCAGGGTCATCTCGGCCAGCTGCTCGGCGCTGGGGTCGTAGTTCACATAGGTGTCGCCGATGAACACGGTGCGGCCCGGCAGCATCAGCAGGTTGAGGGTGTAGTAGCTGCTGGAGCGGTCGTTGGTGCCGATGACGTGCTTCACATAGAAGCGGTGCAGCTGGTGCCGGCCGAAGGTGCCGCAGATGAGGCCGTCGGCCATGCCCAGGCGCACCGCCAGGGAGCCGCACAGGGTGTGGCGGCGGCGCACTTCGCGCTTGGCGTAGTCGAGGGAGACGCCGCGGCGCTCCATCAGGCGGTGGTATTCCTGCCAGAACTCGTCGTAGCGGGGGTTGTTGTCCGGGTCCAGGATGTCGAAGTCCAGGCTCTCGCGGATGCGCAGGCCGGCGGCTTCCACCTTGGCATTGATCACCGCCGGGCGGCCGATGAGGATGGGCCGGGCGATACGCTCTTCCACCACCACCTGCACGGCCCGCAGCACCCGCTCGTCCTCGCCTTCGGCGTAGATGATGCGCTTGGGCGCCGCCTTGGCCTGGGCGAACACCGGCTTCATGATGAGGCCGGAGTGGTACACGAACTCGTTGAGGCTCTGCAGGTAGGCGGGCCAGTCGGTGATGGGCCGGGTGGCGACGCCCGAATCCATGGCGGCCCGGGCCACGGCCGGGGCGATCTTGACGATGAGGCGGGGATCGAAGGGCTTGGGAATCAGGTACTCGGGGCCGAAGCCGGAGACCTTCTCGCCGTAGGCGGCAGCGACGATCTCGCTCTGCTCGGCCCGGGCCAGTTCGGCGATGGCCTTCACCGCCGCCAGCTTCATCTCTTCCGTAATGGTGGTGGCGCCCACGTCCAGGGCGCCGCGGAAGATGAAGGGGAAGCAGAGGACGTTGTTCACCTGGTTGGGATAGTCGGAACGGCCGGTGGCGATGATGGCGTCGTCCCGCACTTCCTTCACCAGGTCGGGCAGGATTTCCGGCGTGGGATTGGCCAGGGCCAGGATCAGGGGATTCTTGGCCATCTTGGCCACCATGTCCTGCTTCAGCACGCCGCCGGCGGAGAGGCCGAGGAACACGTCGGCGCCCTCGATGACCTCGCCCAGGGTGCGGGCATCGGTCTTCTTGGCATAGCGGGCCTTGATCTCGTCCATCTCCTCGACGCGGCCTTCATAGACCACGCCCTTGATGTCGGTGACCCAGATGTTCTCCACCGGCACGCCGAGCATCACCAGCAGGTCGAGGCAGGCCAGGGCGGCAGCGCCGGCACCGGAGGTGACCAGCTTGATCTGCTTCAGGTCCTTGCCCAGATAGGTGAGGCCGTTGAGGATGGCGGCGCCGACTACGATGGCGGTGCCGTGCTGGTCGTCGTGGAAGACGGGGATCTTCATCCGTTCCCGCAGCTTCTTCTCAATATAGAAGCACTCGGGGGCCTTGATGTCTTCCAGGTTGATGCCGCCGAAGGTGGGCTCCAGGGAGGCGATGGTCTCGATCAGCATGTCCGGGTCGCGCTGCTCGATTTCCAGGTCGAAGACGTCGATGTTGGCGAATTTCTTGAACAGCACGCCCTTGCCTTCCATCACCGGCTTGGCGGCGAGGGGGCCGATGTTGCCCAGGCCCAGCACGGCGGTGCCGTTGGTGATGACGCCCACCAGGTTGGCCCGGGCGGTGACGGTGGAGACTTCGGCCGGATTGGCGACGATCTCTTCGCAGGCGGCGGCCACCCCGGGGGAGTAGGCCATGGAAAGGTCGTACTGGTTGGTCAGCTGTTTGGTGGGCTGGACCGAGATCTTCCCCGGCTTGGGATGGCGATGGTAGTAGAGGGCGGCTTCGCGCAGCTGCTTGTTGTCCATGGTTCTATCCACTATGCAAAAAGTCGTTTCACGATACGAAAGAATATATCAGGGTAATCCCCCATAGTCGAGTTTCTATTGGACTGATCCTGTGGCATAATCCCGCGCTTTCCTGAATCCCGCCGATTCATTCACTGTAGTCAAGGGCTCACCGCGCCACAACCAAGCCGAGCATGCTTTTCACGGCAAACCTCCGCAGGCAGGCCAGTTCCTCTCCTGCGATCTCCGACAGCGACGCCCTCCGCGCCGTGTGTCTGTGCGCGTGCCCCACAGTGAGCAAACGGTCGCTCCCCAAGAAGAGCCGCACTCAGGAAAACCAGGACAACGCGCTCCGCGAAAAGCTCGCCCGCCCTCACCGAGGTCGGGCGTTTTCGTTTTGGCGGTCCTGATTTCTCTTTAGTTTCATTTTTCGGATTTTTTACCTCTTCCTGGAGACCTGGAGACCATGAGTACTTCCAACACCGTCGCCCCGATCAACGCTCCCGATTACGTCAAACACGAGGGCCTCAAGAAATGGGTGGCGGAAATCGCCGCCCTCACCCAGCCTGACCGTGTTTATTGGGCAGACGGTTCCCAGGAGGAATACGACCGCCTGTGCGCCGAAATGGTCGCCGCCGGCACCCTGATCAAGCTCAACGAAGCCAAGCGCCCCAATTCCTACCTGGCCTTCTCCGATCCTTCCGATGTGGCCCGTGTCGAAGACCGCACCTACATCTGCTCCGAGAAGAAGGAAGACGCCGGCCCCACCAACAACTGGGAAGAGCCCGCCAAGATGCGCGAGACCCTCAACGGCCTGTTCAAGGGCTGTATGAAGGGCCGCACCATGTACGTCATCCCCTTCTCCATGGGTCCCCTGGGCTCCCCCATCGCCCATATCGGCATCGAGATCACCGACTCCGCCTACGTGGTTGTGAACATGCGCACCATGACCCGCATGGGCAAGGCCGTCAGCGAACTGCTGGGCACCGATGGCGAGTTCGTGCCTTGCGTGCACTCCGTGGGCGCCCCCCTGGAGCCGGGCCAGCAGGATTCCAAGTGGCCCTGCAACCCCACCGTCAAGTACATCGTGCACTACCCCGAGACCCGTGAAATCTGGTCCTACGGCTCCGGCTACGGTGGCAACGCCCTGCTCGGCAAGAAGTGCTTTGCCCTGCGCATCGCCTCCACCATGGCCCGCGACCAGGGCTGGCTGGCCGAGCACATGCTGATCCTGGGCGTGGAATCCCCCGAAGGCGAAAAGACCTACGTGGCAGCCGCTTTCCCCTCCGCCTGCGGCAAGACCAACTTCGCCATGCTGATCCCGCCCAAGTCCTTCAACGGCTGGAAGATCACCACCATCGGCGACGACATCGCCTGGATCAAGCCCCGCGTGGACAAGGACGGCGTCACCCGCTTCTACGCCATCAACCCGGAAGCCGGCTTCTTCGGCGTGGCCCCCGGCACCAGCGAGAAGACCAACTTCAACGCCCTGGCCACCCTCAAGGAAAACATCATCTTCACCAACGTGGCCCTGACCGATGACGGCGACGTGTGGTGGGAAGGCCTGACCAAGGAAGCCCCGGCTCACCTGATCGACTGGCAGGGCAAGGACTGGACCCCGGAAGACGGCAAGGCCGGTCGCAAGGCTGCCCACGCCAACTCCCGCTTCACCGCTCCGGCCGCCCAGTGCCCCTCCATCGATCCGGCCTGGGAAGATCCCGCCGGCGTGCCCATCTCCGCCTTCATCTTCGGCGGCCGCCGCGCCACCACCGTGCCCCTGGTGTACCAGGCCTTCAACTGGAACTTCGGTGTGTACATGGCTGCCACCCTGGGCTCCGAAACCACCGCTGCCGCCTTCGGCGCCCAGGGCGTGGTGCGTCGCGACCCCTTCGCCATGCTGCCCTTCTGCGGCTACCACATGGGTGACTACTTCAACCACTGGCTGAAGATGGGCCACACCGTGGAAGCCACCCCGAAGATCTTCTGCGTGAACTGGTTCCGCGTGGACGAAGAAGGCAAGTTCATGTGGCCCGGCTTCGGCGACAACATGCGCGTGCTGAAGTGGATCGTCGAACGCTGCAAGGGCACCATCGCCGCCAAGGAAACCAAGCTGGGCTGGATGCCCCGCTTCGAGGACATCGACTGGACCGGCACCGACGTCGACAAGGCCGACTTCGACGCCCTCACCACCGTGGACGCCGATGCCTGGCAGAAGGAACTGGAACTGCACAAGGAATGGTTCGACAAGCTGGGCGAAAAGCTGCCCAAGGAACTGACCCTGAAGCGCGAACTGTTCGAACTGGGCCTGTTCAAGGACGTCGCCTAAGCACCAGCGCCTGCGCTAAGATTGAGAGGCCGCCCCAGGGCGGCCTTTCTTTTTGTCCGCAGCCCCTCCCCTCTACACCCACCGCCCCACGGAAAGCCGCCATGCCCGTCTCCGCCCCCCGCCTCGCCGACATCGCCCCCTTCCACGTCATGGAACTGCTGGGCCGGGCCCGGGAGCTGGAAGCCCAGGGGCGGGACATCATCCATATGGAAGTGGGCGAACCGGACTTCCCCACTCCGGAACCCATCCTCGCCGCCGCCCGGGAATTCCTGCAGGACGGTCGCGTCTTCTACACCCCGGCCCTGGGCCTGCCCGAGTTGCGGGAAGCCATCTCCGGCTTCTATCGGCAGCGCTACGGCATCGCCGTGCCGGCCAGCCGCATCGCCATCACCGCCGGCGCCTCCGGCGCCCTCACCCTGGCCCTGGCCTGCCTCGCCGCCCCCGGCAGCGAGTGGCTGCTGACGGACCCGGGCTATCCCTGCAACCGCCATTTCGTACGCGCCTTCGAAGGCGTTCCGGTCAGCATCCCGGTCGGCGCCGCCAGCAATTTCCAGCCGACCCGCCTGGACCTGGAACAGCACTGGAACGAACGCACCGCCGGCGCCCTCTTCGCCTCGCCGGCCAATCCCACCGGCACCATGCTCGACGCCGCCGAACTGGCCGACATCGCCGACTTCGTGCGCCAGCGCCAGGGGCAGTTGATCATCGACGAGATCTACCACGGCCTCACCTACAACGGCGACGCCCCCACGGCCCTGGCGGCCGGCGACAACATCTTCGTCGTCCAGAGTTTCTCCAAGTATTTCCAGATGACCGGCTGGCGCCTGGGCTGGCTGGTCATTCCCGAACCCTTCGTGCGGGACGTGGAGAAGCTGGCCCAGAACCTCTTCATCTCGGCTTCCACACCGGCCCAGCACGCCGCCCTGGCCGCCTTCCAGCCGGAGACCATCGCCCTGCTGGAACAGCGCCGCGCCGAATTCAAGGCCCGCCGGGACTATCTGGCACCGGCCCTGGAAGCCATCGGCTTTCGCATCACCGCCCAGCCCGAAGGCGCCTTCTATCTCTACGCCGACTGCAGCACCCTGACCGACGACAGCTTCGGCTTTGCCCGCCGCCTATTGGAAGAGGCCGGCGTCGCCATCACTCCCGGTATCGACTTCGGCAACCACGGCGCCAGCAGCCACGTCCGCTTCGCCTACACCAACGCACAAGCACGCCTGGCCGAAGGCGTGGAACGGATTCGCCAGCTACTCGCCTGACACCCGCCAGCACCGGGCCCCACTCGCAGCCTCCAGCACCATGTTTCCCAATCCGCCTGCTGACTTGCCCGGCGGATTCCCCAAAAGAAAACGGACAACAACCCCCTAGGTCGGGGGTTGTTGTCCGTTGTGCCTGTTCCGCCGCTTATTTCGGGCGGGAGCCGGTCGGAAAAGGCCAGGCGGCAGCCGGGTTCAGGGCGGACTTCAGGCCCGGAGTGGCGGCGGTGGAGGGGGTCGGAGCCGGCGCCGGAGCAGCGGCCGGAGCGGCAGCAACTTCGGGCTTCTTCTCTTCCACCTTGGCGGGAGCCGCAGCGGGTTTGGCCGGAGCAGCCTTCTTTGCAGCGGGCTTGGCGGCAGCCTTAGCGGGAGCAGCCTTCTTCGCAGCGGGCTTGGCGGCAGCCTTAGCGGGAGCAGCCTTCTTCGCAGCGGGCTTGGCAGCAGCCTTGGCCGGAGCAGCCTTCTTCACAGCGGGCTTGGCAGCAGCCTTGGCGGGAGCAGCCTTCTTCGCAGCGGGCTTGGCGGCAGCCTTAGCGGGAGCAGCCTTCTTCGCGGCGGGCTTGGCAGCAGCCTTGGCGGGAGCAGCCTTCTTCGCGGCGGGCTTGGCAGCAGCCTTGGCCGGAGCAGCCTTCTTCGCGGCGGGCTTGGCAGCAGCCTTGGCCGGAGCAGCCTTCTTCGCGGCGGGCTTG